>APMI01000410.1_pt1 | contig 618239 bp, 514 predicted proteins | sample 667938 | NCBI WGS metagenome assembly APMI01 (sample SAMN01084076, study PRJNA167559) | wastewater metagenome | biome: Wastewater | place: Denmark: Ejby Moelle, Odense | collected 2011-11-28 | reverse complement strand
TACCAGTCAGTTGGATACTTGCTTTTTGGCACAAGATTAAGAAGACTCAGCGAATCGTTTATTAACGATGTTAACAAAATTTACCGGTCGCATAAAATACATTTTGATGCTTCCTGGTTCCCCGTTTTTTATTTGCTTTCAGAAGATGGCGAAGTTTCCATCCGTAATATTTCTGATACATTGCATATTTCTCATTCAGCTGCAAGCCAGATGGTAAGTAATCTTAAGGAGAAGGGTTTAGTGAAATCTGTGGTTTCCAAAAAAGATGCCCGTCATAAAGTGGTAACATTTACAGCCAAGGGTGAAAAATTATTGCACAAAGTACAGCCGGTTTGGATTGCGATGCGAAAGGCAATGGAGGAATTGAGTAACGAATCGGCAGATGGGAAAAAAATTCTGACAGCATTAATTGCATTTGAGGATGGATTGAGCAACAAATCTGTATTTGAACGCATTGAACAAAAACTGAAACAATAACGATTGCTATGAGCCAATTTTATTTCGGAACCGACAGGCTTACTGTACACTCGGCTTTGGAAATAGCCAGCGGTAAGTTAAAAGCTGTTCTTTCAGCTGAAGCAGTAAAGAACATTGTCGCATCACAAAAAACTGTTCAGGAAATTGTTGAACAGGAACATACTGTTTATGGTGTAAATACAGGTTTTGGTATTTTATCAAACAGTAAAATCTCAAAAGAAGATACTGCAACTCTTCAATACAAAATTCTGCAAAGCCACAGTGTAGGAGTTGGAGATCCAATTGCAGAAGAAGTTTCCAAGCTTATGCTCATCACAAAAGTGCAGGCATTGGCCCAGGGTTTTAGTGGTGTGCAATTGTCAACTGTCGAACGTATTATCTGGCACATCAATGAAAATATAATTCCTGTTGTTCCTGAAAAGGGAAGTGTTGGAGCCAGTGGCGATCTTGCTCCACTTGCACATTTGTTTCTTCCGTTAATTGGTTTAGGTGAAGTTTTTTGTAAAGGCGTTCGACAGAAAACAACAGATGTGCTGCAGCAATTCAATCTGCAACCAATTGTGCTTGGTCCCAAAGAAGGTCTTGCATTAATCAACGGCACACAATTTATTTTAAGTTTTGCAGTAAAGGCAGTGCAACGCATGCACAACTGCCTTGAAGCAGCTGATATTATTGGTGCAATGAGTTTGGAAGCATTAACAGGAACAAAAGCTCCGTTTGATGCAAGACTTCATGAGTTGCGACCATTCAGTGGAAATAAATTAGTAGCTCAGCGTTTGCGTTTATTGCTGAATGATTCAGACATCATGCAAAGCCATGTTGATTGTGGTCGTGTGCAGGATCCTTATTCACTACGTTGTATGCCACAGGTACATGGTGCATCACGCAATGCATGGCTGCATTTAAAAGAGCTTACAGAAATTGAACTGAATGCTGTCACTGATAACCCGATTTTATTTAGTCCAAATGATACAATCAGCGGTGGTAATTTTCATGGTCAGCCACTTGCTTTGCCATTAGATTATGCCTGTTTTGCTGCAGCTGAAATTGGTAACATTAGCGACAGGCGTTGTTATCTTTTACTGGAAGGTAAATGGGGTTTACCGATGTTGCTGATGAATGATGTGGGTTTAAACAGCGGATTTATGATTCCGCAATACACCACTGCAGCATTGGTAACAGAAAATAAAACATTGTGTTTTCCCGCCAGTGCTGATAGTATTCCCACTTCATTGGGGCAGGAAGATCATGTAAGTATGGGAAGCATCAGTGGACGGAAGCTGAATAAAGTACTCGATAATCTTGAATTTATTCTGGCTATTGAACTCTTGTCTGCATGTCAGGCAATTGAATTCAGGCGGCCATTAAAAAGCAGTGAGCTGCTGGAGTTTGCTCATGATTGTGTTCGGTATTATGTAAGCTTTGCAAGCGAAGACCGGATTTTTGCAGATGATATTAACTGTGTCGCCGGCATTATCAAAGATTTTTCTTTTGTTGAAAAAGTAAATGCATTTGCTGCTGAACGAAAAATCCAACTCAACGAAACATTTGAAAGTTTTGTTGTTTAAAATCATCAACACTAATTCTTCTTTTTATAAAACGATTGCTATGGTTCATACAAAATATGATGTGGTTAAATACAAAACTCCTGTTGGTACAAAACTTAATTGCAAAGGATGGATACAGGAAGCCGCATTGCGGATGTTGCTCAACAATCTCAATCCCGATGTTGCAGAGCGACCCGATGATTTGATCGTATATGGTGGCCGTGGAAAAGCTGCAAGAAATTTCGAAGCGTTGGATAATATTATTGCTGCATTGAAAGTACTGGAAAACGATGAATCCTTATTGATACAAAGCGGTAAGCCCGTTGGTATTTTGCAAACACATAAAGATGCTCCAAGGGTGTTGATCAGCAATAGTCAGCTTGTGCCTAACTGGGCCAACTGGAAACACTTTGATGAACTGGAAAAAAAAGGGTTGATGATGTACGGACAAATGACAGCAGGTTCATGGATTTACATCGGTAGCCAGGGAATTGTTCAGGGTACTTATGAAACGTATGCTGCAATTGCAGATAAGCATTTTGGAGGAACATTAAAAGGAACATTGAATGTAACTGCAGGTCTTGGAGGAATGGGTGGTGCTCAGCCGTTAGCAATCACAATGAACGAAGGTGTGGCATTGATTGCTGAAGTGGAAGAATGGCGTATTGATAAACGGATTGAAACAAAATATCTCGACGAAAAATATACAAGTATTGATGAAGCAATTAATGCAGCTATTCATTACCGCAAAGAAGGCGAAGCAAAAAGTATAGGTGTGCTGTGCAATGCTGTTCATTTACTTGATCGCTTAATTCAACGTGATATTATTCCTGATACATTAACCGATCAGACAAGTGCGCATGATCCGTTGATTGGTTATGTTCCACATACATTAACAAACGAACAGGCAAATGTTTTGCGTGAACAAAATCCGGAAGAGTATATACGCCTCAGTTACGAAAGCATGCATGTGCATGTGCAACTCATGCTTCAGTTGATGGACCAGGGAGCAGTTACGTTTGATTACGGAAATAACATTCGTGCAAGGGCTGATGAGTATGAAAGCAATCATGCTGTTCGTTTAATACACAACGCATCATATAATCACGAGCATTTTGAAAAAGGAAGATGCTTTGCATTTCCTGGTTTTGTACCGGCATATATTCGTCCCTTGTTTTGCGAAGGTAAAGGTCCTTTTCGCTGGGCAGCATTAAGCGGCGATCCGGATGATATTGCTGTTACAGATGAATTGATTGCAACTTTATTTCCAGAAAATACATCATTGCATCGTTGGTTAAAACTGGCAAAAGAAAAAATTGCATTCCAGGGATTGCCTGCACGTATTTGCTGGCTGGGTCAGGGCGAACGTGAAAAAGCAGGAATTGCGTTTAATGAACTTGTGCGTTCAGGAAAAGTAAAAGCGCCGATTGTAATTGGCAGAGACCATTTAGATACAGGCTCTGTTGCTTCACCCAACAGGGAAACAGAATCAATGCTTGATGGAAGTGATGCTGTTGCAGATTGGCCAATCTTAAATGCATTGGTTAATACAGCAGGTGGTGCAAGTTGGGTAAGCTTACATCATGGTGGTGGAGTAGGAATGGGGTACAGCATTCATGCAGGTATGGTTATTGTAGCTGATGGTACTGATGAAGCTGAAATGCGTTTGAAAAGAGTGTTGAGGAATGATCCCGGAATGGGTGTTATCCGCCACGCAGATGCAGGATATGAAATTGCTAAAGAAACAGCAGCTCAGCATCATCTTGACTTTACAGAACTGATTGAAAAAAAGAAATAATTGCAATTTGTCAGTTCGTATTTGTTCTTTTTCGTTTATACAATTGCGGAAAATAGGAACTTTAATCTCTAATTATTTTTTTCTGTTTTGATTTTCGATTTTCAACCTTTATTGGTCAGCGAGCTTGTTACAGCAGAGCCATTGCAGGAAAGCGATTTCGATAGGTTGTATGCAGTTGCGTCAGATCCCTTAATCTGGGAGCAACATCCAAATAAATTCCGCTACCGGCGGGATGTATTTGAAACATTTTTTCGTGGAGCTGTTGAATCTGGATCAGCATTTTTAGTAACTGATACAAAAACCGGCGAAGTGATAGGAAGTTCCCGATACAGTAATTACAATCAACAAGAAAATAGCATTGCAATTGGTTATACTTTTTTTGCACGGAAGTGCTGGGGAAAAGGATATAATCCATTATTGAAAAAGCTGATGATTAATCATGCATTTCAATTTGTTGATACGGTGGATTTTTATATCGGTGCAGTAAATAAAAGATCACAAATCTCCATTCAGCGGATAGGTGCAATAAAAACCGGTGAAGAAGAAACTGCTTATTATGGGGAATCTCCAAAACTTGATTTTATTTATTCTATAAGTAAAGCCGACTGGAATAAAAAAAGGGAATAAAAATATTATTCCCTTTTTAGAAAACGTAAAACTATAACTCATTTAATCCGAAAGCATATATTCAGTTTGTTTTGAAATGTCGCCTTGCTCTTCAACACCTTCAGTTGATCTGCGGTAGAATGAAAGAATAGCACGGCGTAATTGTTCTGCAAGTACAAATTTTGGGTTGTTGTTGCTAAATACAAAATCTGTACGTTCATTCGGGTCATAATCCTTCGCACATAAAATATCATAAACATGAAAGAGCTCAAGTTTGCCAAGTCTTATTAATGGTTTTCGCCTGACGAGAATACTGCTGAACACTTCACTTTTTCTTTTTGTTTTAATCCCAATACATACACCAAAAGATCTTGTGTCATCATCATTAAGATGTTTTACAAGGAATAATTTAAGATTTAAAGCATCAAGGCTGTTGTCATCAACCTGAAAATTAAGTTCATTTGCAGCATGCCGGAGATTTATCTGGTATTTATCAAGCAGATAATTCCATTCTTTTCTTTCTTTTTCAATAATGCCTTTAATGATGATTGTTTTCCACGGTGTGGAGCAAAGTGTAGTGGTTCCTGTTTTGATCAGAAGATCACATACTTCCTTCAGAAATTCAATACTGAACAATTCATCACGCCTGTAAATACCCAGCCAATATTGACTGCCATAGCGGTTCATTCCTTCGTAGTATGGAAGTTTGTATGGAGGAAATGCTAAAGGCGCAGGCGAAGCTTTGCTTGTGAAGTTACCTGACTTTATTTCTTCATACAGTTCATCACCGTTTGCTTCGCTATTGTCATAATACTTTGTAGTATTCTGCAAAATGGTTTCTTCTAAATGCACACTCATGGCTGCAAGATCATTTGTGTGAATCAAATCTTTCCATTCGTAAATAATATTTGTTTTAGGAAAACGGATAAACAGGTGCCAGTAGTTTTCTTCAGCCGGTGCCGTTACCCAGTTTATATTTCCTGTAAGTAGTGGAGTAAAGCTTTGATTTGCATCACTGATGTTAATTTTCAGTTGGTGAGCATAAGTAAATGTGCTGAGAATTTCTTTATACAGATTTTCTGATATCCAGGTATTAATAATAAAAATATCTTCAGCCGGAAATGAGCTTACAATATTTGGATATTTTTCTTCATTAATCTCGAAGCTGATACCTATCGCTTCTAATTCGGACGAAACCATTTCCACTTCTTCAATATCAACGTCAAAATACAATTGCTGGCGCAACCCGAACCTCACATACAGTAAACCTGCTTTCCTGGCAACTATGAGAATGTTGTACAAAACAGATGGGTCAATGATGCCACCTTTAAAGTTGATTTTAATTGTATTACTATTTTTCATTTGTGGATTTTTTATGAATTTACGAACTTTTGAAAGGCGGAAACAGAGCTTGAAGATAGCCGACCGGTTTTCGTGGTTGCAAAACTTCAAAAGGTGTATTAAAAGCCATTAAAACAGCTCACATCTTTTCAGGTTTAATATGCTGTAAATTAAATTAGCTAATTGAGTAGCGGGATGAAACAGGAGTAAAAAAAATAGGCCGTCCCTGAAAAGAGTCGGCCGTTGCTAACCTATGAAAAACACCTAAGCGCAAGGTAATAAATAATTCTGTTGAATGAAATGCCTTTTTTTGTTTTTTTCTATAAAAAACTGAGATTTTTAAAATTATTGCCGGTAGATTACTGTTTTTCCCTTCGAATAGGTGTAAAAACATCTGCGGGGTGCTATAAAAGCTTTTTTTCAGAGCCAATATTTGAATGCAGGTAAAATTTTGGTCTGCTTTTTTTAATTGCATTCAATCCTGTAAAGCGTATTGTTGAAAAGGTACAGATCACGCTTTAATAATAGTATGAAATTTTGTTTTGTGGGTAGGTGTTAACCACGATGGTTGCAACTACTTTGATAAAATTATTACATGTTCTGGCAAGTGTTAATGTTATAAAGAGCAGTAAACTGAATTCTTTATAATTGCTTTCTTTTAAAAAAGAAGTTTAAACTACATAAAGATTGCCGGAGTGATATACGAATTAAATTTAAGTATATGATAATCAGAAAGCTCTATTATGTTATCATGCTTTTTTCAGCAAATTGAGCTCTACAAGGCTACGGGCAGTTGCAATAATGCTTTCCTCATTAGACCGGGGTTGCCAGCCCAGAACATTTTTTGCTTTTTCATTTGAAGCCTGTTTTATTATTCCTAATTCAGGGATGATTTGTTTTACTGCCGGATCGAAGATGGCAAATATTTTCAGCAACCAGTCGGGAACTTCTCTTGTTGGAATTTTCTTTGGGTGATTGGGGAAGTTTTCTTTCAGGATCAATGCAATTTGTTTCATGCTGATAGTGCTTCCTGATGTTGCTAAAAAGCGTTGCCCTTTTGCTGCGGGATATGTCATAGCACGAAGCTGTAGGTCTGCAACATCCCTTACATCAACAAAAGCAAAATTGAGGCGTGGGCAGCCGGGCATTGATCCGTCAAGGAGTCGTTTAATAATCTGGATTGAAGTTGAAAAATCCGATCCCAAAACAGGCCCAAACACACCAACCGGATTAATAACACTCAATTCCAAACCTTTCCCTTCGCTGGCAATAAAATTCCATGCGGCTTTTTCTGCAATTGTTTTTGATTTAATATATGCACCCAATTTGTCCTGGTCGGGATTTGTCCAGTCATTTTCATTATAGGGCTCTCCTGATTGTTTTGGCGAGTAGCCAATTGCTGCAAAGGAAGAAGTGAGAACAACTCGCTTTACACCTGCATTTCTTGCTGCACGTAGCACACGAAGAGTGCCTTCTCTTGCAGGAACAATAATTTCATCTTCATGTTCCGGAGTGTGCAGTGGAAAGGGCGATGCAACATGAAGCACATACGTACAACCTTCCATGGCTCTTGACCAACCTCTGTCTGATTCAAGATCGGCAACCTCAAACGACAGGTCATTGCCGGGTTCAATACCAACAGTTTTCAACATATTCAATACAACACTTTCACGGTTCAGAGATCGTAAAGTTGTACGTACTCTGTAACCGGCTTTTAATAATTCTATTATGCAATAGGCAGCAACAAAGCCGGAGCCACCTGTAACTAAAACCAAATCGTTATGAGGGGTTATTTTATTCATTTTTTTAGTCGTGCTTCAGTTTAAAGTTTCTTTTTTTATTAACGCACACATTCTCATTTTACTTTTTTATCTGTAATGTTTGAATTTGTAAAATAGTTATTGTATTCTTATCTCTAAAACTTTTTTATTATGAGCAACAAAACCACCAAACGCACATTGTTAGTTGTGCTGGCATCATTCCTGTTTGTATCTGTAATTGCTGTTTCATGTAACAATGAAGGAGCCGGTAAAACCGAATCGACTGTAAAAGACACTACTCCCGTAACTGCACCTGTACAGGACACTGTAAAAATGGATACACAAAAAACACGGCCCGTTGTAAAACCTAACTAAGAGTCTTTCTGAGCAGTTATTTTAATTTTCGCTGTTTTGAGTTTTATTTTCTGTACCCTGGAAAGCTTTTCCCGGTTCTGAATGAGTTTTTTAATTAACCAATGTTCAATTCTGTGGTGAGCCGGAATAAGAAATGCAGCAATAATAACAAAAACAATAATTTCAAGAACAGGTGTATGGTGGGTTAACTCCTGTACTGTTGGGTGCAGCAGAAGTGTAAGAAACTCAAACAGGATAAGAAGAGATAATATCCCAAGAACTTTGATAACCCGAACAGGGGTTCTTACTTTACTCATTAATAACGTAAGCAGAAAAAAGCCGGGGATAAAAAGGGCAATAAATAAAAGCTGTAACTGTTGCGACCGCTCTATTGCAGCCGTTTTTCTTTCTTCTTCCAATTGTATTTGTCGTAACTGTTCGTTGGTTGACATAACCTGTATTTCCCTAATTCTGGCTTTACTGTTTACCGAATCGTTCAATGCCTGAGCTGAAGTATAATAATAAAAGGCACTATCGATATTTTTCTGATTCTGAAAAAGCACTTTTAAAAATTCAGCGGCATCAAGCTGGTTAGTTAAAAAACTCCCCGTTTTAGAAATGTTATACGACTGATTAGCATAAAATGCTGCAGAATCGCTATGTTTAAATTGCTGAAACAGCTTTGCAAGACCAAGTGTTGCCTCGCAAAGCAGAAAATCATCATTGGCTTTCTTTAAATAACTGATTGCAGTATGATAGCGGAATAAAGATGAATCGTAATTTGATGATTTCCTGTAATAATGCCCAAGCCCGGTCATTGAGGCTCCAATAAAGTCGTCATTGTTTTCAGCTTTTGCATATTGCAGTGATTGTGCATAATAATGGTAAGCAGAATCTTTGAGATTGAGTTTGTCGTAAACGTCGCCAAGGTTTACTTTGATGTAATAAAGCAGATCACTGACACTATAATTTGCAATAACAGAATCGGACTGCCTGTAATAAGGGAGCGCTTTCTGGTATTCTTCTTCCAGCACATACACAATTCCTATATTCATCAACACGCTTGCAAGGTTTCTGTAATTGTGCCTTTTTTCTTCCAGCTTCAGTTTTTCAAGATTATACTCAAGTGAACGGGGATAGTTGCCAATATTTGTAAATGTATTAGCAAGCACACCGAGTGATCTTGATAACCCTTCGTCGTAGCTGATTTTTTTTGCAAGGTAAACGGCCTTTTGTGAAATGGCTAACGCATCTTCAGGTTTATAGCTGCTCATGGCACTGCCAATGCTCCACATTAACTTTACTTTTCCTGTATCCGTTTTTTCAATTAAAAGTAACTGGCTGAGACTGTCGGCTACATTTTTTTGCGCAAACAATCCTTTGCTCAGAAAAAGAAGTAAGATTATACCTGAAAATACTTTCATCAATTAATTATTTTCTGAAGAAAAATAAGTGTGAAAAATAATGAACTTTTCTGCAAATAGTTAATCTTAATGTCCAAAAAGTAATGGTTGTTTTACAGGAGAGAGGACTGTTATGATTTTTCAGATAAGATTTGTACTTTGTTTTATTGCTTCATTAAAACAACTGGACAATGAGAAAAATAACTCTGCTGGCTGTACTTGTTTTTATTTCAAAGTGCATTGCTGCACAATCACTTTTTGAATTTAAGTATTATTTCGGTGAAAAAAAAGATAAGGAAGAATATAAGGCATTTCTGTTGCGAAATGAAGATGGTACAGGATTCATACGGGTAAAATACATTGACCCGGATAGCAAGAAGACTGTACTTGTTGATATGGATATGGAGGAGCAGTATGGTTCTGATGACAAAGGGAAAACAGATACAAACATATTAGTCTTTGAAGGAAAAAATCCGCAGGTGATTATTGGTGATGCAAATGAAAAGTATGATCCGGATATTTTCTGGTTTTCAAAAAATGAAGAAACAGGATTTTATGAACCATGGGCTGTTATTTCTTCTGATGATGAAGCAGATACACATTCTGAAGGTGTAATTGAAGAAATGCGGCTGCTTGAGGAAAAAGATTTAACTCAGGATTTTATTCTTGAATATTTTACATCTGATGATGAAGTGTACAAAAATCTTTTCGTTAATAAAACTAAAACCCCGACACTTCCATCGCAAACGGCAAATTTCTATTTGGTGGTGGTTGCAAACACAAGCGATAAATCAATTGGAACAACTGTTGTAAAAGATAAAACCAAGGTAATTGAAAATTACGCCCAGGTTGCCAGGCTGCTTAATTTGAAATTTAACAGTGTTGCTTTATCAGGCAAAGAGTTCAGCAAAGCAAATGTAGAAACGGCAATAAATAATCTTCATCCCGGGTTTAATGATATTGTTGTGTTTTACTATTCCGGTCATGGGTTTAATGATAAAGGCAGTAGCAGCAAATACCCTTTTATGGATTTGCGAACTGATCCACTAAAAGAATATCCTACAGTTGGTGTAAATGCGTTGAATATTGAGAATGTGTATAAGCAGATTGTTGCAAAAGGTGCCCGTTTAAATATTGTGATAAGTGATTGCTGTAATGCTGACATAGGAATGTCAAGTACTTCTGCTGCACAGGTAAATGTTACACGCCCCTCTACTTTAGGGCCTAATCTTAACAGTTATATTTCTTTGTTTTTAGACAATAAACCGGTTTCAATTTTAATGACGGCAGCGGCAAAAGGTGAACTTTCAGGTGGTAATGATAATGATGGAGGAATTTTTACAAATAACTTCATGATTTCTTTTGATAAATACACGGGAAAATTTTTTGAAAAAACGCCAACATGGGATGATATTATTCAGCTTGCACAAAAACAAACCATTACAAGAGCAACTATATCAATCTGTGAACAACCTGATGGAAGTTTTCAAAAATGCAGGCAAACACCTGTTTATGAAATAAAACCCGGCAGATAAAATCAGTTCAGATGAACTGATAGTTTAGTTCATTCGTGATATTAAGCCATTACTTCTTTTAAGGATATAAATTTTTTTATTCTCAATGTAATCGGGTTTTCCATTGATTGTATTATAAACCGGTTTGAAATCAAATTCGGTAAAGAGGCGGAAGGAACGGTCGTTGAGATTTTGCATTAAGGCCGGGCCATATTTGAGCAGCAGGTTAATAAAATTCCAGCTTAATTCATATCCTTTATATGCAAGATCGGACGGGCGACCATAAGTTACATCTGTAAAAGTTTTGGTGAAGTAATTCCACTTCAGTGTACCTGTATTGTAAAAAGTGGAACTGTGGTAAACACTAAGTTCTTTGTATTCAGGTAAGTTTAAATCTTTTATAGTTTCCCATGTAGGCATACCAACAATTTCAAAAGGGTATGTTTTCTGCATATCATGTAAAACAGTTACCAAACGCATACCGAAAACTTCGTCAAGTGAACCACAGATTACAAGATTAATTTTTTCACTATCAAGACTTGCACTAAGATCAGAACCGGTAAAGCCATCATTTAATATTACGTTTTTCCAGTTCAGTAAATAGCTTTCTTTTTTAGCGCCTTTGTTATAACTGCTGAAATAAGATGCCAGTCTGTCTTCCTGCTGCCCTTTTTTACGGGCATACACAATATTGGCAGTAGAATAATTTCGTAAAACAAAATTGTAAATAGCTTCACAATGAACTGCCAGCGGTGAATTAACAATAATTGTAAACGGGTTGTTGGTTACGCCTCCATCGTTTGGATAGGTTGCTGAAACAAAAGGAATGTTATATTGTAAAGCAATATCAGCCAGTTGGCGGTATTCAGTTCCTGTTGCTGATGCTATAATTAAATCGAGCGAATCGAAAGCACTGGTATTTTTTAACTGCTGCAAAGATTGATTGGCTGATCTGAGATCAAATACTTTTACTTCAAGTGGTTTAGTCGTTTTAACAGAGTCAACGGCCATCAAAACCCCTTGCACAAAATCAAGGCCCGGCAAAACGTACTTCGGCATCTGGTTCGTAAACTTGTAGTTGCTGCCAGAGAATGAAGAATCGAGATACAGACTGGCAAATATTCCTACCCTGTAAGTTTTCGCAGTATCAGTTGGTTGTGAAAATGATACAACTGTTACGAACAAAAGCAATACTGCAAGAAGTGTTTTTTTCATCTGAAAATATTTGAATCACTAATATAAAAATCGGAAACCGATGCAACAGATTTTTGTGTTTTTAAAAGATGCTTATTCCCATTCAATGGTTGCAGGGGGTTTACTGCTGATATCATACACCACACGGTTAATACCACGTACTTTGTTGATGATTTCGTTTGAAATATGTGCCAGAAATTCGTAGGGTAAATGAGCCCAGTCGGCAGTCATACCATCAACTGAAGTAACTGCACGTAAAGCAAGTGTATATTCGTAAGTACGTTCATCGCCCATAACACCCACACTTTGAACAGGAAGCAGGATTGCTCCGGCCTGCCAAACTTTATCATAAAGTTGATGTTCTTTCAATCCGTTAATGAAAATAGCATCAGCTCTTTGCAGTAAATCAACTTTTTCTTCTGTAACCTCACCAAGAATTCTGATGGCTAAACCGGGGCCTGGAAAAGGATGGCGGTTGAGCAGATCGGCAGGAATTCCCAGTTCAGCTCCAACTTTTCTTACTTCATCTTTAAATAAAAACCGGAGCGGCTCAACAAGGTCAAGCTTCATTGTATCGGGCAAACCGCCCACATTGTGATGCGATTTGATGGTTACAGAAGGGCCATGAACGGAAACGCTTTCAATTACATCGGGATAAATAGTTCCTTGCCCCAGCATTTCAACACCTTCTATTTTGTGCGCTTCACTATCAAACACTTCTATAAAAGTTCCGCCAATGATTTTTCTTTTTTCTTCGGGGTTGGTCTTGCCAGCAAGTTTTGTATAAAAATGTTCACGAACATCAACGCCTTTTACATTGAGGCCTATTTCGTTGTAAGTATCAAGTACCTGTTGAAATTCATCTTTTCTTAATACGCCGTTATCAACAAAAATTCCAAACAGGTTTTTGCCTATGGCTTTATGAATTAATGTTGCCGCAACTGTTGAATCAACACCACCGCTTAGTGCCATAATTACTTTTCGGTTGCCGATCTGTTGTTTTAAAGATTCAACTGTTTCGTTTACAAACGATGCCGGTGTCCATTTGGCTGAGCAACAGCAGATTTCAACAAGGAAGTTTTTGAGTATTTTCTTTCCCTCAGTTGAATGATACACTTCAGGATGAAACTGCAAGCCATAAACGGGAATAACGGATTCAACATCTTTGCATCTGAAAGCGGCAACAGGAATGGAATCGGTTGTAGCAAGTACTTCAAAACGTTTGGGAAGTTCAAGAATACTGTCGCCGTGACTCATCCATACCTGCGAGGTTAAACTAACGTCTTCAAGCAAAACATCAGATAATTTTTTATGAAGAACAGCTCTCCCATATTCTCTTTTCTCGCTTTTTTCAACTCGTCCTCCAAACTGTTTTGCTGTTAATTGTGCTCCATAACAAATGCCCAGTACCGGAACCCGTTTTGCCAGCATGTCAACATCAACCGTTGGTGCATTTTCATCGTTTACTGAAAACGGACTTCCCGAAAGGATGATACCCTTCAGGTATTCATCAAAAACAACCGGTTTGTGATAAGGAACGATTTCGCAATAAACATTGCATTCACGTACAGCACGGGCAATTAACTGGGTGTATTGCGAACCGAAATCGAGAATTAATATCTTTTCTGTCATGGTGCGGCGAAGTTACAAAAACCAAGAATAGGGAATAAGGGGAGTTTACAGTAGTGTTATTAAAAAGAGTTATCATGTAATATCTTTTTCTGCTATTTTTGTTCTACTCCAACTTTAACCACTCTTTACCCATAACGTCTGTATCATTTTCATTCGTGAAAAGCGGATGGTTATGGCTTTTGCTGAAATTTTAAAAACGAAAATCAAAACAAAATGCGTAAACAATTTTTGAGCGGCACTATCATCATGATGGTTTTATTGGTATTTGTTACATCCTGCAGGTGGAAAACTGTTAGAGGAAATGGCAACATTCAAACAAGTAACCGAAATGAAGGAAATTTTAAAAGCATCAGTGCCGCAGGATCATTTGATGTTTATTTTTCTCAAGGTGCAGAAAATGAAATTAAAATTGAAGCTGATGAGAACCTGGTGAAATATATTCTCACCGAAGTGGAAAACGGAGTACTGAAAATTAAAACAAGAAATGGAGTGAACATCCGCCCGACTCAGGATGTAAGGGTGTTTGTTACTTCTCCTCAATATGAAGATATTACCCTTGCCGGCAGTGGTAATGTGGAAGCCCAGACAAAAATTTCTTCAACCAACCGCATCAAGTTCAGTATTGCAGGAAGCGGCGATATTAAAGTTCCCGACATTGATGCTCCTAAAGTTGAAGTACATATTGCCGGCAGTGGTAAAATACAGGCTGTTGGTGCTACCAAAGATGTGGAAGTGCATGTAGCTGGAAACGGTGATGTGGAAATGAAAGATCTGAAAGCTGAAAATGGTGAAATTCATATTGCCGGTAGTGGTAATGTGTGGGTTTACACCAGTATGAAGCTGAATGTAAACGTGGCCGGCAGTGGTGATATTCACTATTTTGGAAACCCGACTGATATCAAGTCAAAAATGGCCGGATCGGGAAACCTGATAAAAGAACAGTAATTGCAAACGTTTGAGATAGAAAAACAGCCTTTTGAGGTTAGAATTCGAACTTATACGACATTTTTGGATAGCTCGATGTTGTAACTTTGCAGTGCGAAAGCAACCCGTTTTTAAATCCAGAATTTCCGAAGAAAGAATCTGGTTCGTATGAAAACAAAAACTTATTTCGTAAACTATAGTTTACCTGTTGAAAATACTTTTTCATGATGTTTTGGTTAATGAGGAGGGAGCGTAGCTCCCTTTTTCTTTTTGGTTTCATTTCTTTATTCTTCAATTCTGACAATACCCCTCAGTAATAAGTCAATTTTATTTTTATCTTCTTCAAAGATTTCTTTTTGTGTACCCAGAGTAATTTGAAAAGAGCCTCTTGAGAATGTGTGGAGAAGTCCTTTATAGTAATAGTTAATATTGTTGTAGTTAAGTTCCATTTCAAAAAAAGTAAAGGGAAGATTATTGATTGTGTCATTGTATTTTTTGAAAGAAGTTATTTTTCCAGAAGATTCCCATTGCTGTTTTATGGATTCTTCAATTAACTCAGGAGGGAAAGACAACCTTGATTCAATACAATATCCCTGAATAGCATAATCTTTTGAATAAAAAATGGCATCCCATGTATAAACATCAGCTTTCTTTGTTGTATCATAAAACCATTCTGCCGGGTTATACCAAACCTGGTATTTCTTAAACCGACTTGTGTATTTTTCCGTACTTCCAACAGGCATTGGAGTTTTATTTTTTTGTTCATTCTCTTTTATATATTCCCATTTACCATTAGAGAACAGTTTTACAGTTTTCCCATCCGGGGTTTTTAACACATATTGTGCAATACAATTTGATGTAAGCAGTGTGAAGAATGTCAGGGTTGAGATAAATAATTTCATTTTAAATGAATCAGATGTTTAACAATAAGGATATGAAATTACCACTATTCAACAACAAAAAAAATTACAGGTCTACATACTTCACTGAAATTTTAATATCCCTGTTTCTCCCTTTATCATCCGTACAGGAAATTTTTACAGTTCCTTCCTGCGGAACAAAAAACTGTTTTGTGCCCGCTTCCGTTGTTTTATAAAATTTATTATTGATGTACCAGTAAACCTTGCTTACGTCATTTGCTGTTTCACAAACCAGCTGCAGTGGTTCAGGATCTTTTTTACTGATTAAATATTCGGTACCGTTAACCGGTGAAGTAATATTGGGAACACCTTCCTTAAAAATTTTTTCGCATGCAGGATTGTGTGGTGGAATCATTTCAAAAGCAATGCTGTTTACCTGCATCCAGTTCTGCAATTCAGGTGCTATCAGTTTATAGGTTTTATGTTTGAATCCGTTTGCAGGTTCGCAACTTTTACAATAGCTGACTTTTTCATCGGGACTTACTGAAATTTCAACGAAGTTATTACAGGCTTGGGTTGATGAAATACCTGCAATAAAATAATCGAGTACAAGATTTGTGCAATGATCGGCAGGCGGCATACCAGTTTCGCTGCATACCATGCGTTGCTCCAGGTCTTTTGGAGGACTGAACCATTCCCTGTCGGCATCATAATCCAATGTATTAAAGATGCGGAAGAGAAGGGGCGTTGCTGTTTCAGCACCACTTAATCCTGCACAACCTTTTCCAGAAAAATTGCCCACCCAAATTCCAACCGTATATTTTTTATTGTAGCCAATACTCCAGGCATCTCTTCTGCCATACGATGTTCCTGTTTTCCATGAAATGCGTGGAAGCTTTGCGGTTGCTTCCCAATGAATAGGAAAGTCAGGACGGTTAATGCGGCTGAGGATATCGGTAATCATATAAGCAGCATCGGCTGATAAAACCCTTCTTTGCTGAAATAAAGAATCTTCAGCAAGAAATGATGGTTTATAATAAACACCACCTGTCGCAAAACTGCTGTACAATCCGGTTAACTGTTCAAGTGTGGTTCCACATCCACCCAAAATCAAACTCAGTCCCAAACTTTTTTGTTTCGACTGAATTTGTTTGAAACCCGTTTTACTCAGTACATCAATCATCTTTTCTTTGCCAAGCATGTTCAATGCTTTTACTGCAGGAATATTGAGCGAGTGTTCCAACGCAAACTCAACTGTAACAGGTCCGTTGAAATTTTTATCATAATTCTCCGGTGCATAACCGGCATAATTCACCGGCACATCGTTCATAATTTTTTTAGGAGTAAGCAAGCCTTCATCAAAACACAAACCATACAACAAAGGCTTTAACGTACTTCCCGGCTGACGAACAGCTGCTGCTCCGTTTACCTGTCCGCCATCGGTTGTGTCTTTAAAGTTTCCACTGCCAACGTACGCAATCACTTTGTGCGTTTCGTTATCAATAATCATTGCACAGGCATTGTTGATGCCACTCAGTTTCAGCGAACGCACATAATCTTCAACCAGCTTCTCGGTTTTTTGCTGTGTATTTAAATCAATGGTTGAGTGAATGTTTATTTCACCTGTTTGTTTGAGTTTGTAAGAAAACTGCGGCATCAGTTTAGGAACAACAAGCCGCCTGGCAGTTAATGGCTCTGCCAGTGCATCTTCAATTTCTTTTTGGGTGAATATTTTTTCTTCTGCAAAACGGTTCAGCCATTTGTTGCGCTGTTCAACAATTTCTGTATTGCTTTTGCCCATTACCAGGCTTGAAGGACGGTTAGGAATAATGGAAAGAGCAGTGATTTCGGCCAATGAAAGATGATCAGGATTTTTATCAAAGTAAAGAATGGAAGCTGACTTCACACCTTCAATATTGCTGCCGTACGGTACAAGGTTGAGGTAAAGCTGCAGAATTTCATCTTTGCTGTAAGTCCATTCAAGCTGCAATGCCCTGAACATTTCAACAATTTTGTTGGAAAAAGTTCTGCGTTTGGGTTCCAGCATTTTTGCCACCTGCATGGTAATGGTACTGGCGCCGGAAGTGCGTTTCATTTTAAAAATGTTCATGGCAAAAGCCCGCACAACCGCTATCGGGTTTATGCCAAGATGGTAATAAAAGTATTTATCTTCCTTTTGTACAATGGTTTTACGCAGCAGCGGCGAAATTTCATTCAGTTCGGTTTTCATCCGCCATTTTTCATCCCTGGTTAGAAAAGCATGAATCACTTCGCCTTTGTTATCGGTAATAATGGTGGAGTATTCAATTTTATCGGGCAACGGAAAAACAAGGTTCAGTACAAAAAGCAGGAAAACAAATCCACAAAGACCTAACAATATTCTTTTTCCATTTTTTTTGAACCGTTGTCTTTGTACTTTCATTGTGTGAGCGTAAACTGATTTGTGTATAAATGTATGATGAGTTCAACCAGTTTCCAATCGCAAATAATGTTTCAGGAAAATTTCTGCATCATTTATATATTTTTTAATAAATCGCATTTGCAAATATGTTTCCAGGTACACTAAATTCATATTCAAATTCTCACTTCTTCAAAACCTCTTTCAACTTTCAACTTTATGCGTAGCCGCTTACATCTGCTGGTGTTTACAGCAGCAGTTACTCTTTTTATCTCCTGTAACAGAAACACCGTTAAACTAACCGACACAAATGCCAAAGGCGAAGTGCCAGCTTTAGGAAACCTTGTGTTTCATTTTTCCAAACAACTCATGCCCGATTCTTTACTCAACCGCTGGGATTCTGTTCCGTATGTTGAGTTTGAACCAAAGATTGAAGGCCGTTTTCGCTGGGAGCATGGTGATGAGCTGATCTTTTCACCATCAACTTCACTTGCACCAGCAACAACTTACAAAGCAACGATTGGCAGTGAAGTGCTTGCTTACAGTAAATACGGTAAGGTTTCTACCGAAGCTGATCTTGAGTTTCACACACCAGATCTGCAACTGGATAATTCAAATATTACCTGGGTGTTGCAGGATGATGCAAAGAACACAGCAGTACCACAGGTTGATTTGTATTTCAACTATGCCATCAGCCCGGCTGTTTTAAAAGACAAACTTGAGATTACTGTTGATGGTGAGAAAAAAGATTTTTCTGTACAAACCATCAATAACGATAAAAAAGTTTCAATACGCATCATGCAGGTAAAAGCAACCGACAAGGATTTTGATGCGGTCATTAAAATTGATAAAGGTCTTGTGCCGGATGGTGGAAAAAATTCAACCAAAGAAGTACTTGAAGAAAAGTTCACCATTCCTTCGCCCTACAATCTTACTGTTACCAATGTTGAATCGCATCACGATGGACTTTCAGCAACAATAAAAATATTCACCTCACAACAGGTAATGGAAGAAGGACTTAGTTCTTACATCCGCATTTCTCCCGCTGTAAAATATTCAGTGGAACTGGAAGAAGATGGTATTCTAATTTCAGGCGATGCATTCGATGTGCAGAAAACCTACGAACTGGTTTTGCTGAAGGGTTTGCGTGGTAAACTTGGTGGTACATTAAAAGAAGAGTACACAAATAGTGTTGCTTTTGGTGAACTGGAACCAGATATCAGTTTTGCTAATAAAAAAGCAGTTTATCTTTCTTCAAACGGATTAAAAAATATTGAAGTAAGAATAACCGGTATGCAAAAAGTAAAAGTGGTTGTTTCCAAGATTTATGAAAACAACTTACTGGCTGCACATAAATATGGTTACTCGCCACAAACCAGTGATGGTGAAAGTGATGATTACTATTATGGTGATGAAGGTGGCGATGCAACACTAGGCGATGTGATTTATGAAAAAGAAATTGATACACGCTCATTGCCAAAACTTGGCAGCAGCAGGTTGTTCAACTTCAGTGTTGCTGATAAGATCAAAGATTTTAATGGCATTTATCACCTGCAGATACGGTCAACAGAAGATTACTGGGTTAAAGACAGCCGCTTTGTTTCACTTAGTGATATTGGCCTCATTGCAAAAGAGGGAAAAGAAAAAATGCTGGTGTTTGCCAATTCCATTAAAACAGCAGCTTCATTAAGCGGTGTAAATGTAACAGTTTACGGAGCCAATAACCAGGTGCTTGGTTTGGGAACAACCAACAGTGATGGTGTTGCAGAAATAGCGTATACAAGAAAAGAAATGAGTGGGTTTAAACCTGCAATGATCATAGCAAAAACTGCTGATGATTTTAACTACCTGCCTTTCTCTTCAACAAGAGTTAACACCAGTCGCTTTGATGTGAGTGGCAAAACATATAGTGCAAGTGGAATGGATGCATTTATTTATGCTGAACGTGATATTTATCGTCCGGGTGAAAAGATAAATGCCAACGTTGTACTTCGTACTGCTGATTGGAAAAGCCCCGGTGAATTACCTGTGAAGTTTAAATTCATTATGCCCAATGGTAAAGAACTGAAGAGTTTCAGGAAAATGCTGAACGAGCAGGGATCAGCCGAGCTTTCATTTGATTTACCACAAAGTGCGATAACCGGAAGCTATCAACTTGAATTGTATTCAGGCAATGATGTGCTGATGAGTACAAAAACGTTTAGTGTGGAAGAATTTGTTCCCGACAGAATTAAAGTTTCAGCACAATTGGGTAAACCATTTTTAACATCGGGTGATTCAACTATGTTACGTATCAATGCTGTGAACTTTTTTGGTCCGCCTGCAGCTAACAGAAATTATGAATGTGAAATTCAGTTCAGGCAAAAATATTTTTCACCAACAGATCCCAAATTCGAAAAGTTCACATTTGCATTAACCAATCAGCAAAACTTTTTTGATAAGGTAATGCGGGATGGTAAAACAGATGTCAATGGTAATGCTGTTGAAGGAGTGGGAGTGCCTGCTGTTTATAAAAATATGGGTTTGCTTTCAGCTAACATTTACACAACTGTATTTGATGAAACCGGAAGACCGGTAAGCCGCTTAACAAATGCAGATGTATTTACGCAACCTGTATTTTTTGGTTTGGCTCATGATGGGTATTATTATTATCCGTTAAACCAAACTGTGCAGTTTTCATTGATTGCAATGAATAAAGATCAGAAACTTGTTACTGCCCAGTCGAAAGTGATGGTCATTAAACATGAGTACAGAACAGTATTAACCAAGAGCGGTGAATACTTCCGTTACGAATCGCAGAAAGAAGATGTGGTGTTAAAAGAAGATATGGTGACAGTGAGTGGTGAAAATTCAAAATATAATTTTATTCCACGCCAGGCTGGCGATTACGAAATAAGATTATACGCTCCTGGAGCAGACACTTATGTGAGCCGCAGTTTTTACAGCTACGGTTCATGGGGTGCTGATAACAGTTCGTTTGAAGTTAACACTGAAGGGCAGATTGACATTGAGATTAATAAGAAAGAATTTAAAACAGGTGAAACTGCTGAAGTTTTATTTAAAACTCCTTTCAGCGGAAGAATGCTGGTTACCTATGAAACAGATAAAGTTATTTCTTACCAATATGTCGATGTTGATAAACGTACAGCATCTCTCAAATTGCCATTAACCGAAGCACATCTGCCAAATGTTTATGTAACAGCAACACTTATTAAGCCACATACAGTAAGTGAAATACCATTGACAGTTGCACATGGATTTCAATCAATCAAAGTAGATGCTGCTGACCGTAAAATTGATGTGCAGATTACTTCTGCTAAAACAAGCCGAAGCAGAACACATCAAAAAGTGAAAGTAAAAGCCGCTCCCAACAGTTATGTTACACTCGCAGCAGTTGATAACGGTGTACTGCAGGTGAGCAACATGAAAACACCTGATCCATATAATTATTTCTACCAGCGAAAACAATTAGGTGTGGAAGCATTTGATTTGTATCCATTGCTTTTCCCTGAACTGCGTGCACGGCTCAGCAGTACGGGTGGTGATGGCAGTGAAATGGAAAAAAGAAATAACCCGATGCCAAATAAGCGGATTAAAATTGTGAGTTTCTGGAGCGGTGTACAAAAAGCTAATGGCAGTGGTGAAGTAAATTTTGAATTTGATGTGCCACAGTTTAGTGGTGAAATACGTTTGATGGCTGTTGCGTATAAAGATGAGAAGTTTGGTTCTGCAGAAAATAATATGACAGTGGCTGATCCGGTTGTGATCAGTACTGGTTTGCCAAGATTCTTAAGTCCTGGTGATACAGTATTGGTGCCCGTTACGCTCAGCAACACAACTAAAAATGCAACATCAGCTAAAGTACATCTGAAAGTAAGTGGACCGTTGAATGTTGTTGGTGCAGCTGATCAGCAAACAACATTGGCTGCTAATGCAGAAAACCGTGCAGTGTTCAAAATTGTGGCTCAGCAACGCATCGACTCCGGTTCAGTATATGTTGAAGTAAATGCGATGGGTGAGAAGTTTATGGATGAAACACAAATTACAGTACGGCCACCTTCTACTTTGCAAAAAGAAAGTGGTAGTGGTAGTATTACAGGTGGTGCAAGCCAGTTGATTAATATTCCCGTTGCAAGGTTTATGCAGGGCAGTGCCGATTACCAGCTCATCGTCAGTAAATCACCAGCAATTGAAGTAGGCGATCAGTTGAATTATCTTGTACAATATCCTTATGGATGTACAGAGCAAACGGTTTCAGCTGCATTCCCTCAATTGTATTTTGGTGACCTTGCTGATGCAATGAAGAAAAATAAATCATCAGCTTCAACAGCTGTGGCAAATATTAATGAAGCCATCCGCAAAATAAAAATGCGCCAGTTGTATAATGGTTCAGTTACGTTATGGGATGATGAAGGAACTGCCAACTGGTGGGCGACAGTTTATGCTGCGCATTTTCTCATTGAAGCAAGAAAGGCTGGTTATGATGTGGACAACAGCTTAACTGAAACTATGTTGGGTTATCTTACCACAAGATTGAAAACAAAAGAAACGATTTATTATTTCTATAACCGGACTCTGAACAAAAAAATTGCACCAAAAGAAGTTGCGTATAGTTTGTATGTGCTGGCGTTGGCAAACCGTCCGCAGATAAGTGTGATGAATTATTACAAATCAAATCCACAGATGCTGGCACTTGACAGTAAATACCTGCTTGCAGCAGCTTATGCTCAAAGTGGCGATAAGAAATCATTTGCTGCGATGCTGCCAACTGCATTTATTGGTGAAGTAAGTGTTGCCCAGACGGGTGGAAGCTTTTACAGTGATGTGAGAGATGAATCAATTGCCTTGAATGTATTGATTGATGTTGATCCGGGAAATGCACAGATACCAATTATGGCAAAACATGTTGCAGGTTATTTGAAACAACGTGTTTGGCTTAGTACGCAGGAACGTGCATTTGGATTTCTTTCATTGGGAAAACTGGCACGTACTGCTGCAAAAAGCAATGTAACAGCCGATGTAAAAGTGAACGGAAAAACGGTTGGTACTTTATCAAAAGCTGATTTAAAACTTTCTGCAAAACAATTGGGAGGAAGTAATGTGCAGATTGCAACAGGGGGAAGCGGAAGATTGTATTATTACTGGGTGGCAGAAGGTGTAAGTGCAAATGGTTCTTATAAAGAAGAAGATAGTTACATTAAAGTACGCCGTCAGTTTTACAACCGTTTTGGCCAGTTGATTAACGGAAACATTTTTGAGCAGAATGAACTGGTGATTGTGAAAGTAAGTCTGGAAAAAAGTTATGCGAATTCAATTGAGAATATTGTGATAACTGATATTCTTCCTGCCGGTTTTGAAATTGAAAATCCACGCACCAAAGAAATTCCGGGTATGGATTGGATTAAAGATGCAAGCAGTCCAACTGCATTAGATGTTCGTGACGACCGGATTCATTTGTTTGTTGATCTGAACAGCGTGCGGCAAAATTATTATTATGCAGTGAGGGCTGTTTCGCCTGGGTTATACCGTATGGGCCCTGTTAGTGCAGATGCAATGTATAATGGTGAGTATCATTCGTACAATGGAGCGGGAGTAGTGGAGGTGAGAGCAAAATAAAGTGTAATTTACAAAAGAAAACCCCGCAACATTGGCGGGGCTTTGCTTTTTTCATCTAACTATTCACTTTTTTTCCGGAGAATCTCTTTTATCATCGCCACCTGCTCCGTTTGGATTAGGCATTCTTTTTTTCATCATCTGGTCAACCATCTTATTAAACAGCTCAAGCTGTTCAGGTTTGCAAAGGGATCTTATTTGCGAGAAGTGATAAAAAAAGGCCAGTTCAAACTGTTTTTTATTATATGCTATGCGGGCTACGAACGAATCAATTTTTGCTGAATCAACATCTCCACGTTTAACAAAAGCAGATAAACTGTCATGGAGCATTTTGTCTTCATTTCTTAATGTATCAAGCTCAGTTTTATGTTTATCTCTCAATAACTGTAACTGTGTTACCTGTGCTGAATCAAAATTTAACTGCTTGCTGATGAATTCTGAAAAAGGCCTTCCGCCATTACGTACAGGAGGCTTTCTCCCACCATGTTTTGCAAACAGGAAAAATAGGGTGGCCGCATTTAAGATGGCCAGAAGAATAACCGCTGCTATTAAAAATTTTGTCTTGTTCATTGCACTTAAATCAGGGTAAAGAAGTATAATTAGCTGTGCTTTCCAATCCGTAATCAGAAATCACTGTTTCAATATCAACCGGCTGCTGGGTAACAGTACTTTCGGAAGAAGATGATGAGAACGAACCGCTCCACCCAAGAACATTAAAAAACAGCATAACAACAAACGCTGCTGAAAAAGAGTAAACCCATTTCAACTGCACTGGTTTTCTCACCGGAACCAACGGTTCACTAAGCCGGGCTATAATACGTGTATGCAGGTGCGGATTGCCCTCAACAGGCCGCATATTCTGCAAACTGCCCATTACTTCATCAATCCATTTGTCCTGTTTGGTATTCATATTTATTCTTTTTGACGGTTGTTTATTCAAAAACTTGCTATTGGGTACTTTTTTTATAAAAATCGGCAAGAATTTTTCTCAAATTTTTCCTGGCCCTGAATAACAATGACTCAACAGAGGATACCGAATTGCCGGTTATTTCACTTATTTCGGCATAGCTTAAGCCTTCTGTTTCGCTCAGTAAAAAAGCTATTCTCTGATTTTCAGGCAATTGGTCAATGGCTTTGTACAGTTGAGCGGCCTTTTCTTTGTTTTCGGCTACTACGCCGGGGTGTACAAAATCGCCTGCATCACTTACGGGTTCCCCATCATCATAAAATAACTGTGTAAGAAAAGCAAAGCGTTTTTTTCGTTTCCTGCTTCTTATATGGTCAATACATTTATTTAAAGTAATTCGGTACAGCCAGGTACTTACCTGCGCATCTCCTTTAAATGTATGGGCCTTATTATATGCTTCAATAAAAACATCCTGGGTTATTTCTTCAGCATCCTGCTCATTCTGCAAGGTGTTTAAAGCGGTATTGTACACCCGTTGCTGGTGCTGATTAATAAAATCCCTGAAAGCCTGTTCATTATCCTTGAAAGAAAGCATGCTGTTTATTGGAAGCAGTTAAGATAAGAACTTAGTCGTTAACAGGATGAAAAACTTGCTGTTACAGGCAATAGGCATAAAATAATCACATAAAATGTTGCTTAACTTTAAGGGCTTAATAAAATGTCTTTTCGTCTAAAACAATGTAAAGCCGATTACATGTTCCCAGATACTTCTGTTAAAGAAATAAATGAAATAATGGTTGATGCGTGGACAGCATTTCATGAATACCGGAAGCTTCCGCTAAAAGCAAGAGCAAATTTTATGCGTGCTATTGCCATTGAACTGGAAAACTGTGGTGATATTTTAATTGAAGCTGCCATGAAAGAAACTCATCTTTCTGAAGCAAGGCTGAAGAGTGAGCGGACAAGAACTGTTTTGCAATTGAACCAATATGCCGATGCATGTGAAAAAGGCGATTGGCTGGAAGTGAGGATCGATACGGCTGTTCCAGCCAAAAATCCACCCAAACCCGACTTACGAAAAATGAAAATTCCCATTGGCCCTGTGGTGGTTTTTGGTGCAAGCAATTTTCCTTTTGCTTATTCAACAGCCGGTGGCGATACCGCCTGTGCGTTTGCTGCCGGTTGCCCTGTAATTGTAAAAGCACATCCTGCACATGCTTATACTTCGCATATTGTGGCCGATGCTATTTACAAAGCAGCAGCCTATCATAACATGCCCCGGGGAATTTTTAATCATGTATATGGTGAGAGTTTTGAAATAGGCAAAGCGTTAGTGCTGCATCCTTTTACAAAAGCATTAGGTTTTACAGGGTCATACACAGGAGGTAAGCAATTATTCGACTGGGCAAACCAGCGCAAAGAACCGATTCCTGTTTTTGCAGAAATGGGAAGTGTGAATCCGGTATTTCTGTTACCTGAAAAATTGAAATCATCGGCTCAGGAAATTGCCAACATGTATGCGGCATCCATTACACTTGGATCGGGACAATTTTGTACCAACCCTGGTTTGATTATTGGCGTGGAAGGCAATGATCTGAAAACCTTTGTACATGATTTGGGGAAGGCAATTCAGAAAGTACAACCTGCACTCATGCTGCATACCGGTATTGTAAAATCATATAAAGAAAAGAAAGGACAGGCGTTGTTGCAGGATGGTGTTCATCTTGTTGCAGAAAGCGAAATGGAAGTAAAGGAAGGTGAAGGGTTGCCAACCGTTGCAACTGCAAGCGGTGAAACGTTTTTACAAAATCCATTGCTGCACAGGGAAGTGTTTGGGCCTTATTCGCTGGTGATCCGTTGTAAAGACATGAATGAAATGCTTACTGTTGCCCGGAGTTTCGAAGGTCAGTTAACATCCACAATTATGGCAACGGATAATGATGTAAAACAAAATGAAGCATTAATTGAATCTGTCAAAAATCTTTGTGGAAGATTTGTTTTGAACGGAGTTCCAACAGGTGTGGAAGTTTGTTTAAGTATTCATCATGGCGGGCCTTTCCCTGCAACAACCGATGCTCGATTTACAAGTGTTGGTGCAGATGGCATTCAACGTTTTGCACGCCCAATCTGTTTTCAGAACTGGAACAATAATTTATTACCTGATGAATTGAAAAACGAAAATCCATTAGGGATTTTGAGAACAGTGAATGGGGAGTTTAGTAAAAATAAAATATGATATGATTATAGTGGTTCTTTAAAAATATACAGATCATCATAGTTGATATCAAAAGCATGTAATTTTTTTTTTTATTCATCAAGAAATGATTCTTTCTTATGATGGATTTCCTGATTTTGTATGTATCTGATAACATCCTGTACATGGCTTTTTGAATAAGAGAATGCGCCATAACCTTCCTGCCATGCAAAAGGCGATTTACAAAATTTATTGTCATTAATCCATTTGCTGCTTTCTGTTTTTACGTTTTGTATTAACGTAGATATTGCTTGGGTAGGTTTTAACCCGATAAATAAGTGAAGATGATCAGGCATGCCATTTATCTGTAACATTTTATGTCCGTTATTTTGTACTATGCCTGTTATGTACTGGTATAACCTGTTTTTCCAGTCGGGATGAATAAGCCCCTTTCTGTATTTAACTGCAAATACAAATTGAATATGAAGTTGTGTGTAGGTGTTTGCCATATTTTAATTTTTATTATCAATATACAAATAGCAATTTATACAAGCAAGGCAATGGCATGATAAAATGCGGTTGCATCAAACGTCCCTATGGAACGTAAACGGAATTTTCATCGATGCTTGCTACCTGTGAAATGTCCCTACGGGACAAGCGATGTGTTGCTAATATTTGCATGCTTGTTTTGTAAAGTTATTGGTTGTTTTTGTTCCGTAGGAACAGTTGCCTGATAGTAGCTGAAATGTCCCTACGGGACAAGCGATGTGTTGCTAATATTTGCATGCTTGTTTTGTAAAGTTATTGGTTGTTTTTGTTTCGTAGGAACAATTGCCTGATAGTAGCTGAAATATCCATCCGGGACAAGCGATGTGTTGCTAATATTTGCATGCTTGTTTTGTAAAGTTATTGGTTGTTTTTGTTCCGAAGGAACAGTTGCCGGGTAGTAGTAAAATCAGCAAGATGCTTTGCGTTCCGTAGGAACGCTTGATATAAAAAAATCGCAGTTACGATAATAACAATTCTGGATTTTCTCTCTCATGCTTCATCACAAACCAAACAGTAATGGCTGATGAAAGAATAAAGTACACAAGCAATACATATTTTATTAAGCTGAAGTATTGAGATGCACCAAACCAATCGCCGGTTTGAAAAAGAATGGCTGCGCCAAAACTGCTTTTAATAATTTCCCACACTGCAGCATATTTGTTTTTATCCATCAGTTCGGTATAAGCATACACGCTCAGGAATACAAACAATCCATAGATGTAGATATACGAAGCATTCAGTGCATTTATGCCGGCAATATTTCCAAACAAATAACTGATGAACAGTAATACCATTACAATCTGCACCCAACTCCACACATGCAATGCTGTTGAAGCTTTTGGTTCATACTTTTCAAAATTATATACATCGCCGATTTTATAAACCGGGTATTTTTCTGCAACATCAGCCGGACGCCAGCCGGTTGGCATTAACCAGATGCGGAATTTATCTTTCCAGCTTTTCGTAAGCCACGCATCTTTTATCAGCAACCATAAATGAATGAAATTAATCTTGATTGGATTCCAGGTTTGCACAGGTCTTGTAATACCGTACACAGGAGGTGTGTCGTTCATTTCCTGCTGAAATGTTCCAAACAGTTTATCCCAGAAAATAAAAATCTGCGAATAATTTTTATCTAAATATTCGGGGTTAATAGCATGGTGAACACGATGATGCGAAGGGGTAACAATAATCTTCTCTAAAAATCCCATGCGGCTAATATGTTGGGTGTGATACCAGAACTGGGCAAACAAATGAAGAGGAGCAACAACAGCAATTACCTGTTCAGGAACACCCAGCAAAGCTGCCGGCAACAGGAAGATGGTGAATATTCGGAAGAAAACAGAAACACTTTGCCGTAAAGCACAGGCAAGATTAAACTCTTCACTACTGTGATGTATGATGTGGGCATTCCAGAAAAAATTGTATTCATGATCGAGGCGGTGAGTCCAGTAACCGGCAAAATCAAGCGCAAAGAAAGCAACCACATAAGTCAGTACTTCATTTTTTACATGAACAAGCGCCATGTGTTCAACCATCCATTTATAGCTGATGATGGCAATGCTCAGTCCAAGCACATCTTTAGTAACATTGGTAATGCCACTGCTGAGGCTGGAGATCATGTCCATATTGCGGACAGTATCTTTCTTTTTCCATACACCATAAAATTTTTCGAGAAGAACCAGCACTAAAAAGGCCGGCATAGCAATCAGTAATATTTTACCGTAGGTTTCCATGCAGCAATCAGTTGTTGATACAAATGTAACGGTTTATGAAAAATATGAAGATGTTTGTTTCCGTACTATCACATTCCGTTGTTAAATAAATAACTAACTTCATTGACAGAAATCTGTTTTTAGAAATTGCTTTATATAATTGGAGAAATATGAAAAAATATTTATTTCTTTTATTGTTTGCCTGTACGGCTTACCAGTATGTACAATCGCAGCACAAACTTGTAAAACTCTGGGAAATCGATTCTGTTTTAAAAGTGCCGGAATCTGTTTTGTACGATCAGCAGAATAAGGTTTTGTATGTTTCAAATATCGACGGTGAACCCTGGGGCAAGGATGGTAAAGGGTTTATAAGTAAACTAAGTCAGGATGGAAAAATTATTAAAAAAGAATGGGTAACAGGATTAAATGCGCCCAAAGGCATGGGGTTGTACAAAAACAAACTTTATGTAGCTGATCTTTCAGAAATAGTGGTGATTGATATTGCGAAAGGAGTAATTGAAAGCAGGCTTAAAATAAATGGTGCAAACGGATTGAATGATATTACAATTGCTGCAAACAGTATGTTGAGCGTATCAGATTCAAAAAACAAGGTGGTTTATACATTCCCTGCAACTTTCTTTAAGAAAATTTCATGGATATTGGACAGTACTGATTTGAAAGGCCCGAATGGGTTACTTGCTTATAATAACCTGTTGTATGTGCTGGATGCCGGTTCTTTATACACTTATAAATACGACAAGAAAACGGGGAAACAATTTGTAGAAATTGCAAATGGAATGGAAACAAGTACAGATGGAATTGAAAATGTTAGTGGCAATGAATTTATTGTTTCAAGCTGGTCGGGTGTTGTATATTATATTAATGCTGATGGTTCAAAACAGGTGCTTCTGGATGGCAGGGAACAAAAAATTAATTCGGCTGATATTGGCTATAATCATGCTGAACGAATAGTCTATATCCCTACTTTCTGGAAAAATACAGTAGCAGCATACAAACTGCAGTAAAATAATCTTTCAGTCATAAAACAGCGGATGAAATGCAGTGTTGCCGGGTTTTAACTTTTGCCTTTTTATTTTTTAACTGAACAGTCGCTATTTTTACAGAAGTATGGATTGTATTTCTCAACGCCTGCCTTACGGTCAAACAGGTTTCTTTTCAAAAATTGTTCTGGATTATCTTGATGATGCAGCGCCTTTGCGTTCGTTCTATCATCACCGTCCCGATTTAAATGGAATTAAACAGTCAATTGAGCAACAGAAATTGTTTTCAACAAACCGCCGGGTACTGGTTGATCATTTGCAAAAGCAATACAATGCAGTTGAAAATTCAGGTGCTGTTAACAGCAATATTGAACTGTTGCTTCAGGAAAATACATTCACTATTACAACAGCACATCAACCTAATTTATTTACCGGCCCGCTTTATTTTATTTATAAAATTCTGCATGCAATTAAGTCGGCAGATAAATTAAAGAAACTGCTGCCTGAATATAATTTTGTCCCGGTTTATTATATGGGAAGTGAAGATGCTGATTTTGAAGAGTTGAGCTATTTTACAATCGAAGGAAAAAAATATCAATGGTCAACACAGCAGAACGGTGCATTTGGCCGCATGATAATTGATAAGCACATTTTAAAGTTGATTGATGAAGTAAGTGGACAAATCTCCATTCATCCTTTTGGAAATGAAATCGTCACAGCACTTCGTGAATCGTATAAAGAAAAGCGATCCATACAGGAAGCGACCTTTGCGTTTGTTCATTTCCTGTTTGCACGTTTTGGTTTAATTACCATTATTGCTGATTCTAAAGAATTAAAGCAACTGATGATTCCTGTTTTTGAAGATGAATTATTAAATCATACGTCATCAAAACTGGTTGAGGAAACAACTGAAGCATTAGGAAAAAATTATAAAGTGCAGGCAGGAGGAAGAGAAATCAATCTGTTTTATTTTGATGAAGACCTGCGTGAACGCATTGAAGCTGATAGTGATGGATTTGCTGTTGCAAATACAACCATCCGTTTTACAAAAGAGGCAATGCTGAAAGAGTTGAATGAACATCCTGAACGTTTCAGTCCAAATGTTATACTTCGTGGATTGTTCCAGGAAACCATTCTGCCTAACATCGCATTTATTGGTGGCGGAGGTGAAATAGCTTACTGGCTTGAATTAAAAGCAGTGTTTGATTGTTATCATGTTCCTTATCCGGTGTTACTGGTGCGTAATTCTTTTTTATTAACTGAAAAAAAATGGCAGGAAAAGATTGCAAAGCTTGGTTTTGAAATAAGCGATGCTTTTTTGAATGAATATGAGTTACTAAACAGATTGGTAAAACAACAAACAGGCAATACAGTTGAACTTAACGGGAGTATTATTGCTGAAGAAAAGTTTTATACTAATCTTAAAGAACAAGCGGCTGCTATTGATCAAACACTTGCGAACCATGTAGATGCATTGAAAACAAAAGCTCTTTATCGATTGAAGGAGCTGGAGAAGAAAATGCTTCGTGCAGAAAAAAGAAAGTTTACTGATCAGCAACGACAGGTACAGGCAATTAAACAACAACTGTTCCCAGGAAACAGCCTTCAGGAACGAAAAGAAAATTTTCTCAGCTTTTATGCAAAATTTGGTTTACAAATTCTGGATGAGCTGTATAAGAATTCGCTTACTACCGAACAGGAACTTACCATATTGATTTTTTAATGTTTTCCGCTTTTGGCAGCTTGAATAGGATCGAATTGAAATCCCAATGAAAAATAATTGCTTCTGTAATTAACAGTTGGGCCACCAAGATAAAAAGAGAAATTCATCTGGCATTGTATTCTCAACCATGGCATACTTGATGATCCGCCGCTTAATACAAGAGCAGGTTCAAGAAACGAAACTCTTCTTTTGCCGAGTTCGGATAGCTGGTAATTATTTAAGTCTTCTGTGGTATAATTGGTGTTGATATTCGAATATCCGATGTTCGTATAGCGGAATGGAATGCTGAGCGTAAAATAATTTGAAGGATGAAAACTGAAAACAGGTTGAATAAAATAACGGTTTGTTTTGCTGTTATAGTACCCTTTTTCTGTTGAGTTTGAACTGCCATCGGTTATATCATTTTTGCCAAATCCATAACCGCCATAAGCTTCAAATATTACTTTTTCATCGGGCGATATTGGAAGAAACAGGCCACCGCCTAATTCAAACGAATTTCTGTTGTATTCCACGATGTCAACAGTTGTAGTGTTATTATTTGTGTAAGTAAGCTCATCTCTCCCTTTTATTGTTCCGTTATAACTTGCTAAAATGGCGAAATGATCGGTAACAGCATAGGCACCCTGTAATGCAAAGTTTGTTTCAGTACCGCTTGCAGGGCTTGATATAGCAGCAGTTACTCTTGACTCATTTTTTTCTTTAAAACCGGGAACGTTTTGTATTGTAGGGGAGTATGCAAAACGTAAAAGTGTACACGATTGAAATACAAATGCAGATGTTAACACGATAACGATACTGCTGTAACGAATGTGTTTCATAAAACAGTTTTTATTGAAACGATGAAGGAAGATTAGTCAAACTTATTTTCCCATCCTTCTTTTTTCAGTTTATCAATTTTGGAAAGAACTTCTTCGTTCATGGTTGTTTTATAGGCCGCAATTTTTGAAGAGATACTTTCATCTGATGCACCAATAATCTGCGCAGCAAGAATACCGGCATTCTTAGCGGCATTCAATGCAACTGTTGCAACAGGAACACCGTTTGGCATTTGCAGGATAGATAGAACTGAATCCCATCCATCAATTGAATTCGACGATTTAACCGGAACTCCAATAACAGGTAATGTGGTAACACTTGCAACCATACCAGGTAAATGAGCCGCACCACCGGCACCGGCAATAATTACTTTCAATCCTCTTTGTTTTGCTGTTTGGGCATACTCAACCATACGCAATGGTGTTCGGTGCGCAGAAACAACAGTGAATTCAAACGGGATTTCAAATTGTTTCAGAATGTCAGCCGCAGCCTGCATTACAGATAAATCACTGTCACTGCCCATTATTATACCAATCAACGGAGTTGCCATATAAATGTTTACTGCAAAGAAACAAAACAAAAGGCATGAAATGAAAAAAGCCTGAATCCACTTCGGGCTTTGAAAATATTAGTGGAAAACCATAAACTAAAAACTATAAACCTTTTAGTTCTCCGGCTATCATCTTCATCTCTGCTTCTGCAAGTTTTGCCATGTAAAGTGCATTGATATAACGAGTCTGTCCGTTGATGTAATCAAGCTGCACCTGCCTTAACTCAAGTGATGTAATAGCCAGTTTCCTGAAACGTTCTGTTGCAATAACATTGTTTTCCTGAATAAGAAGCAATGTGTTTTTTTCCAGTTGTACAAGATCCAGTGCGTTCTGGAAATTATAGTATGCACTTACAAGACTTGTACTTACCTGGTTTTTCAACTGGTCGATTGTGAATTGCTGATTTTTAATAGTAATATCAGCTACTTTTTCCTGCCGCTTAATATTTCCTCCCTGGAAAATAGGAATGGCAATGCCAATATTACCAGTTGGACCAAGGTTGCGGCTGTAAAGCGTAAGACCAGCATCGTTTTTACTTTGTGCAAAATTGAAGTTGCCGTTTAACGTTACAGATGGTAAACGTTGTGAAAGAATTTCCTTCTTCTGCTGAACCAATACCGAAAGATTACTTTGTGCAAGCAGCAGATCGTAATTGTCAGTCATTGATTTTTGCTGCAATGAAGTAAAATTTACGTTCGCATCGGGCTGAATAACATCATCTACTTCAAACACAGTTTCCGGGCCTCTTGCTAAAAGATTGTTGAAGTTTGCTTTTGCTAAACGAATACTGTTTTCAACAGACAGGAGGTTGCCTTTTTGCTGGTTCAGATCAACCTGTGCCTGCAGATAATCTGTTTTTGGCGCTGTACCAATAGTAAAACGGCTTTCAGCAATTTGTTTACGTTCTTCAAAAAACTTGATGGTTTCCTGCAGTGCTTTCTTTTGCTGGTTCAGTTGCACAATCTGGTAATATGCAGCTATCACATCAAATACTGTTGCATTGAGTTGTTTCCTGAAACTGAGTTCGCCCATTGTTTCCAGTTCTTCCAATCTCTTTTTTGTGGCAAACATTTTCATGCCATCAAAAATTTTCCAGCTTACAGCTAAACCTGCATTGATATTGCGGAGTACGGCACCATTTCGTTTAATAGTAGTACCGCTTGATAATTTTTGTTCAAGGTTGTTGGATGCAATGCTTGTTGATCCGGTTGCAGAAATAGTTGGGAAGAAACCGGCATTCCCCCAGTTGTTATTGATCTTGCCGATTTGCTGTGTGTTTTTTTCAATCACCACATCAAAATTCTTTTCAACTGCTATCCGGATTGCTTCATCAACAGTAATCTTAACAGGAGCCTGCGCAAATGCTATAGTATTAATCAGCAAGCCTGTCAATAGCAGTTTCAGTTTCTTCTTCATGCACGGTTGTTTTTTTAGATGAAAGGAATGAATACATGGCCGGAATTACGAACAACGTAAGAATCAGTGAAAACATAATTCCTCCCACAATTACCACACCAAGCGGTATGCGGCTTGTTGATGCATCGCCAAGCGAAAGAGCAAGTGGTAATGCGCCAAGGCTCATTGCAAGACTCGTCATTAAGATAGGTCTTAAACGAAGTGTGGCTGCTTCAATTACTGCGGGCAGTTTAGCCATACCGTTTCTCTTTTTCTGGTTTGCAAATTCAACAATGAGAATGCCGTTTTTGGTTACAAGGCCAATCAGCATAATCATTCCTATCTGTGAAAAAATGTTAATTGTTTGATTAAACAGCCATAAGGATAACAATGCACCTGCAATTGCAAGCGGTACAGTTGACATAATTACCAGCGGATCAATAAAGCTTTCAAACTGAGCTGCCAGTACAAGGAAAATTAACACCAACGCAAGCAAAAAGGCAAACATGGTGTTTCCCGAGCTTTCAGCAAAGTCTCTGGAGCTTCCTGATAATGCAGTTGTAAACGAATCATCCAGAAGTTTTTCAGCAATCCGCTGCATTTCCTTTATGCCATCACCAATTGTTTTCCCGGGTGCTAAACCAGCACTTACTGTAGCTGATTTATACCGGTTAAAGTGATAAAGTGTTGGAGGTGTTGTTTCTTCTGTAAAACTTACAAACTGATCAATTGAAATCATTTGCCCGGCAGAAGTTTTTACAAACAGGTTTTTTAAATCTGTAGGATCATCCCGGTCGTTTCTCAACACCTGTCCAATTACCTGGTATTGCTTTCCATCTTTAATAAAGTACCCGAGCCGGCGGTTACTCAATGACAACTGCAGCATTTCAGAAATATCAGAAACACTTACACCAAGTTCACTTGCTTTTAAACGATCAATAGATAAACGCAGTTCAGGTTTGTTGAATTTTAAATCAATATCTGTTCCTGCAAACACACTGCTCTTATTCACTTCTTCCATAAATTTTGGAAGCATTGTCTTTAACTTATCGAAGTTATTATTCTGCAAAACAAACTGTACCGGTAATCCGCCACGACGGTTAACAGAAATGGTTTGTTCCTGTATGGCAAATGCCCTTCCTTCGTTAAACTTGGGAAGGTTGCGGCTGATCATATCCACAATTTCCTGTTGTGAACGTACACGTTCGCTCGGAGGAGCTAACACTGCACGTACAAAACCTGTGTTAACCGAACCAGAACCTGTAAAGCCCGGTGCAGTTACAGAGATGAGGATTTTTTTCTCAGGAACACTGTCAAGAACCATGTAAGTCAGCTTGTCGATATACTTATCCATAGCATCATAACTGGTACCCTCAGGTGCAGTTATCTGTAACCGAAACTGGCTGCGGTCTTCCATTGGTGCAAGTTCGCTCTGCAGGTTATTCCAAATAAACCATCCCATAATAAAACAGGCGATGATAACAGGAAATGCAATCCATCTTACTTTCATAAAAGATTTCAGAATACGGTTGTAACCATTTTCCATGCCACTGAAGAACGGCTCTGTTACTCTGTACAACCAGCCATGTGCATGACCTGATTTACGTGTAAGATAAACGTTCAAAACGGGTGTAAGAGTTAATGATACGAAAGCCGAAACCAATACTGCACCTGCGAGTACAATCCCAAATTCCCTGAACAAACGTCCTACAAACCCCTGAAGGAAAATAACAGGTAAGAAAACAATTGCCAGAGTAATGGATGTAGCAATAACAGCGAAGTAAATTTCTTTGGAACCTAAGCGGGATGCTTTGTATTTATCCATTCCCTGTTCCATTTTCTTAAAGATGTTTTCTGTTACCACAATACCATCATCCACCACAAGACCGGTTGCAAGTACAATAGCCAGGAGGGTTAATACATTAATAGTAAACCCGGCGAGGTACATAATAAAGAAAGCAGAAATGAGTGATACCGGAATATCAATCAACGGGCGGATAGCAACAATCCAGTCACGGAAGAAAACGAAAATGATAAGAATAACCAGGCCAATTGAAATAAACAATGTTTCCTCAACCTCAGAGATTGATTTACGGATAAATTGTGTCTGATCCATACCAATATCGAGTTTGACATCAGCAGGAACTTCTTTTTTCAGTTGATTATAACGCTTGTAAAATTCATCAGCAATAGCAACATAATTACTTCCGGGCTGTGGTACAATTGCAAGAGCAATCATGGGGATGCCACTTTCTTTGAGAATGGTTTCTTCATTTTCAGGCCCTAATACAGCATAGCCGATATCTTTCAGTTTAATATCCCTGCCGTCGATATTTTTTATTATGAGATTATTAAAGTCGTCTTCAGAATCAAGCCGACCAAATGTTCTTACGGTTAGCTCGGTTGTATTACCTGAAATTTTTCCGCTTGGCAATTCAATATTTTCACTTTGCAACGCATTCTGAACATCCTTTGCAGTAAGATTATATGCCAACAATTTTTCAGGTTCAAACCATACACGCATTGCATATTTTTTTTCGCCCCAGATGTTAACAGTACTTACACCAGGTATGGTTTGAATACGTTCAAGAAGATTGTTAGTTGCATATTCAGTAATCTGCAATGGATTTCGTGATTCACTTTGAATGGTCATTGAAATAATCGGATCGCTGCTTGCGTCGGCTTTTGTAACTACCGGTGGTGCATCAAGATCGGAAGGAAGGGAGCGGATGGTTTGTGAAACTTTATCACGCACATCATTGGCTGCTTCTTCAAGATTATATCCCAGTTCAAATTCAACATTAATGCTGCTGCTTCCCTGGCTGCTGCCCGATGTAATGTTTTTTACACCGGCAATACCATTGATTGCTTTTTCAAGCGGCTCAGTAATCTGCGATTCAATTACATCGGCATTGGCACCAGGGTAAGATGTACGCACACTTACGTTGGGGGGATCAATAGCCGGGTAATCACGTATGCCGAGAAACTTAAAACCAATTACACCAAACAGCACAATAATGATGTTCATCACTATCGCCATTACCGGTCGTTTCAAACTCAGTTCTGAAATCGTCATAACTATTGCACTTTTGAAAGTTTGATTTTTGCATCAGGTCTTATGCCAAGCAAACCTGTTGTTATAATTGTATCGCCGGGTTTTACACCGCTGGTGATTTCAACATTTGCTGAATCACGTATGCCGGTTTGTACATCTACAAACTTGGCAATGCCCCCATTAAACAAAACAAGCTTTTTGCCTCTTGCTTGCGGCAATATTGCCTGCGAAGGAACAAGAACAGCATTGTCGTTTTTAGCGAAATCCATATCTACTTTAGCAAAGGCACCGGCAACAAGTGAAGCATCAGAGTGTTCGACAATACAGCGAACGTTTAATCCCCTTGATGATTCGCTTACAGTTGATTCTGTAGCATACACCCTGGCTAAGTATTTTTTACTGCTGCCATCGGTTGAAAAAGAAATAATCTGGCCAATGTGAATTTGGGAAGTGTATTTTTCAGGAACGCTGAACTGTAGTTTCAACTGGCTCACCTGCCTGATGGTGGTAATGATGGTTGAAGGTGTTACATAAGCACCTGTTGAAATATTTCTGAATCCGATTTTTCCGTTGAATGGAGCACGTATTTCAGTTTTGGCAATATTTGTTTTAAGCAGTTCAATATCGGCTTTAATATTATTTACCTGTAAAAAGCTTAGATCATAATCCTGCTGGCTGATGCCGTTTATTTTCAGGAGTTCTTTATTGCGCTCTTCAGTTTTCTGCGCAATCTGAAGCTGTACTTCCAGTTTTTTTAATTGGGCAGTTAAGTCGCCATCAAACAATTTTACAAGCAAAGCTCCTTTACTTACATTAGTGCCTTCGTTAATATATAGTCCTGTTACACGTCCGCTAACTTCGCTGTGCATTTCGGTTTCTTCCATTGGCAACAACGTTCCGGGTAACTGAAGCGGTTCGCTCACGGCTCCTGTTTTAACAATGTAACCTAATACCGCCATTGGTCCTTGCTGACGCTGATTTCCCTGGCCTTGTGTTGATTGATTTTTCTTTTCCTTGCATGCTGAAAGCAGTATTAAACCTGCCATTGCAATCAAATGTATTGTTCTCATGTTGATGTATAGAAATCTAAAGATAAGTAAAGCCTTTTTTGTACAAATAGTCAAAGGATGAGTGGTAACAAGTTTTTTCTTAATGAATTACCCGGGCTTATATGGACGTTTTTTGTTGCGAAAAGCTGCGGATCATTTTAAAAAATATTTTTCTTGCGCCGCAATGAAAATTAAAACTACCCGGCTTTTGATAAGCAATAACTCTTTAAAGAAAACAAAGGTTTGTTGCTTTTTGATGGATGGAAGAGTTTCTATTTTGCTTTTACCTTGAGCAAATGTTTAATACGGTTGGCTTTATAAGTTAGCTCAGACCGGTCTTTGCCAATAACTGTTACATGACCCATTTTGCGTCCTGGTTTGGTTTGAACTTTTCCATACAGGTGTACAAATGCATTTTCCATCTTCAGCACTTCATCCAATCCTTCATAATAAGCATATCCGCTGTAACCTTCTTCTCCCAGGATATTGAGTATAACAGAAGGCAGAATTGCATCGGTGCAGCCAAGCGGGTAGTTGAGCATAATACGCCACAGCATATCAAACTGCGAAGAGAAATTTCCTTCAATTGTATGATGCCCGCTGTTATGCACCCTTGGTGCAGTTTCATTTACCAGCACATCGCCGTTTTTATCAACAAACAGCTCCACTGCAAATAAACCAGGCGATTGGAGATTACGTACAACTGCCATAGATATCGCTTCTACTTTCCAGAGCGTTTTCTCAGGAAGTTCCGCAGGCGAAACCTGGTAGTCGAGCAGGTTCAGAACCGGATCAAAAACCATTTCAGCAGGAGGATACATGGTTGTTTCACCATTCTGAGCCACCGCTACAATAACGGCAATTTCTTTATGTACAGCCACCAGTTTTTCCAATACAGAAGGAGCATCAAAACCTCTTTCAAGATCGGCTGCTGTTTTTAGTAATTCCACTCCACGTCCGTCGTATCCGCCCATGCCAATTTTATGAGCAGCGGGCAGAAAGGATTCAAGTGCCATCAGTTCTTCCTTGTTTTCTGTAATCACAAATTCAGAAGTAGGAATCTGGTGATGCTGGTAAAATTTCTTTTGCTCAATTTTATTTTTGATGATGCGCAGGGCAGATGGTTTGGGAAAAACCTTCACGCCTTCGGCTTCCAGTTTTTCCAGTGCTTCCACATTTACACTTTCAATTTCAATGGTAATAGCATCGAGATTTTTACCAAACCGGTAAACTGTTTCAAAATCTTTAATATCTCCTTTGATAAAATGATGACAGAGATGTGCGGCAGGGCAGTGCTCATCATTTTCAAGTACAAATGTTTCAACGGGATAATTGGCCGCAGCCTGTAATAACATTCTTCCTAATTGTCCACCACCAAGGATGCCCACTCTGGGTTGTAACGGAGAGTTTTGCATGCCGCAAAGATAGGGCAACAGGCTGCATAACTTATCCGGCGATTGAATTGCCTGTTTCGGCTTAATCAAATTATGCTTGCTGTTTGATTGTTAATTTTGCAGCATGAATAATCACAGACAGGTATTTCAGGCTAACGACCCTACCCGTTGGAAAAGATTTAAGTGGGGCAGCAGGATTTTTATTGTGTTGCTCATATTTGCCATAACAGTTGCTACTCTTGCTGTTTTGCTTGATAAAAACCCAACGGCAGTTGATATTCGAAATAACACCAGCAGTTACAAAGGGCTTATTGATGCTACAAAGCCTTTAAGTCTTTCTTCAACACGTTCAAAAAAATACAAAGGGTTTAAAGAATTTTTAAAAGAGAAAGAAACGGAAGATTCAATAAAAGCGGCGCACAACAAACTGTCGCATGTAACAACACAATATATCAGGGCCGCATTTTATACTCCCTGGAACCGTAGTGCATCGGCACCATCACTTGAATACCATGGCGATAAACTGAATGTTATTTTTCCTGAATGGTTTTTTATTGATACTGTTGGCAATGATAAGGTGCAATCAAGAATCGATTCCGGGGGCTTGGCTGTAATGCGAAAAATGAACTTGCGCATTATTCCTATGCTAACAAATTTCAATTCGTCAAAAGGCGATTTTGATGGAAGCCTGTTGCGTAATGTACTTCACAGTGCCCGGATTCAGCAGCAGTTTATTCAATCGTTGATTGATACGCTTTCGTTTTATCATTTTGCAGGAGTAAATATTGACTTTGAAGCGCTGGAAGATGCAAGCGGTCCGGCACTTACAAGGTTTCAACAAAACCTGTATAAACAATTTCATGCAAAAAACCTTCTTGTTACAGAAGATATACCTGTGGGCGACGATTCATATAATATCGAGGAACTGGAAAAGGTGAACGATTACATTGTGCTGATGGCTTATGATCAGTCGAGCCCGTCATCTGCACCGGGGCCAATCAGTGATCAGAAATGGATTGAACAGGCAGTAGATAAAGCCGCAGCTTCTATACCAAGTAATAAAATTATTCTTGGTATTGCAGGTTACGGGTACGACTGGACTGAATACAAGAATGATGAAGGAAAAATTGTAAAAGAAGTTAAAACCTTAACCTATGCGCAGGCCATTGATAATGCAAAACTTGCCGGTGTGGAAATTGAATACGATAATAACAGTTATAATCTGCATTACTCCTATATTGAAAAAGACAACTTTATAAAAGGTGAAAAATTTGGCCGGAATGTAAAACATGAAATATGGTTTGTTGATGCAGCTACATCATTCAACATCATGCGGTTTTCTGATGAATACGGGCTTGCCGGCACAGCGCTGTGGAGGTTAAGCAGTGAAGACCCCCGTTTGTGGACATTTTATAACCGTAATCTTTCCAGGGAAGCACTGGAACAACAGCCCTTTAATTATAATGTGATCTCAACAATTCCTGTTAATCCTAATCAAAAACCAACAGGCGTGGGAGATGGTGAACTGCTCAATATTCTTTACACACCACAACCTGGAAAAATTGCGTTTGAAATAGACCCCGACGATCAGTTGATTTCGGAACAAACATACATACAACTCCCATCGGGATATGTGTATGAAAAATTTGCAGAAGATACAACGGAAGGCAAGGGACACAAACTTATTCTCACATTTGATGACGGACCGAGCAGTGAATACACTCCAAAAATTCTTGATGTACTGGAGCGGGAAAAAGTGCCTGCAACGTTTTTTGTAGTAGGGATTAATGCTGAAAAAAATATTCCGCTGCTGCAACGCATTTATAAAGATGGATTTGAAATCGGCAACCATACATTTTCACATAACAATGTTGCAAAAATGTCGATGGACAGAGCCGAGATTGAACTCAAATCAACCCGCTTGCTTATTGAGGCTGTAACAGGCCGTTCAACAGTATTATTCCGTGCACCATACAATGCAGATAGTGAACCACAGACTTATGAAGAAATTGAGCCGCTGGTAATGAGTAAAAGGAATAACTACATTACAGTTGGTGAAAGTATTGACCCGAACGATTGGGATGAAACTCATGCCAATGCCGACAGTATTTTTAACCGAATTGTACGGCAGGTTGAAGAAAGAGGAGCAAGTATTATTTTGTTGCATGATGCAGGTGGCCATTCCCGTGAAGCAACTGTTGAAGCATTGCCAAGAATTATTAAATATTATAAAGAGAAGGGGTATAAGTTTACTACAGTGGCAGATTTAATGGGAAAGAAAATGGATGATGTAATGCCTCCTGTTAAGCGTGACTGGCAAAGTGCATTCAATTTTTATTTTGTTCGTGTTTTGTATTGGGTAAGTATAATTGTATTTGCTTTATTTCTTGTAGGTATTTTTCTTTCGGTATTACGTATTGCATTTATGGCTGCGCTTGCTGCCTTGCAGAAAAAGCGTGAAAGAAAAGCTGAACAAAACGGATTGTTTAATACGGATCAGCCATTGGTGAGTATCATAGTACCCGCTTACAACGAAGAAGTGAATGCTGTACGTACTGTAAACAGTTTATTAAGGCAGGATTATCCTTCGCTTGAAATTATTTTTGTTGATGATGGAAGTAAGGACAGTACATTTAAAGTGGTGAATGAGGCTTTTATTACCAATGAAAAAGTAAAAGTATTTGCAAAGCCAAATGGTGGCAAAGCATCTGCCCTGAACTTTGGTATTGAACATGCAGCGGGTGAGTTTGTTGTTTGTATTGATGCTGATACCCAACTTAAAACAGATGCTGTTTCGTTATTGATGAAGAAGTTTGAAGATGAAAACGTTGGAGCTGTTGCAGGAAATGTAAAAGTGGGTAATGAAATGAATATGATTACCAAGTGGCAGAGTATTGAATACATCACTTCTCAGAACTTTGACCGCAGGGCTTTTGACTATCTCAATTGTATTACTGTGGTTCCGGGTGCAATTGGAGCATTCAGGAAACAGGCCGTGCTTGAATCAGGGGGATTTACAACAGATACTCTTGCTGAAGATTGTGATCTGACCATGCGCCTGCATCGTTCCGGATTTACAGTACGAAACAGTACTGATGCCATTTCTTATACCGAAGCTCCGGAAACAATGACCCAGTTTATGAAGCAACGTTTCCGCTGGAGTTTTGGTGTAATGCAGTGTTTCTGGAAACACAGAGATGCATTGTTCAACAAAAACTATAGGAACTTCGGGTTAATTGCGTTGCCGCATATCCTTGTTTACCAGATGATACTGCCGTTTCTGGCTCCCTTGGCCGATCTTGTACTTGTGCTTAGTTTAATAGCGGCGGCAATTGGTATTATACCTGCAAGTACAGGACATATTATTCTTTATTATTTCATTTTTACTGTCGTTGATATGGCAGGTGCAGCACTTGCTTTTGCTTATGAAAAAGAAAATTTCAAAAAGCTGGTGTGGATGATTCCTCAGCGGTTTATTTATCGCCAGCTCATGTATTATATTCTCTTTAAATCATTCAACAAAGCCATTAAAGGCGAGCTGCAGGGCTGGGGAGCGTTGAAGCGTACAGGAAATGTAAAGGAAGTATCGGCTGCATAAACGGTTTGTAATGAATGACCGGAATAGGGCTGTAGATTGGCAGCAATTTTCCGGTCATTTTCATTTAATTTTGCAAATCGTTTGAAATAATTTTTATTGGAGTCCGTTTTTAAGAAATCCAGTATGCTCAACAAAAGCCTTTCCTTCATTTTTGGTTTGATCCTGCTGTCTTACTCGTCTGCAGCCCAGTACTCTTTTGATGAAGCTGCACCAAGAAGATCATATAAAATTTCCAGCATCTTTTCTAAAGTGGAAGATTCTATTAAAAAAGAATTTGTTGAAAGGGGACTAAAATGGCCCATGAAGTATATGTTTATCCGTTCGTTTAAGTATGAAAAACAAATGGAAATATGGGTAAAAAGCGATGTAAAGGAAGCGTACAGGTTATTTAAAGTGTATAAAGTTTGTGCTACATCCGGAACATTTGGCCCAAAACGCAAAGAAGGCGATAAACAGATACCTGAAGGATTTTATTATATCAACGAATTTAATCCCAACAGCAATTATCATCTGGCACTTGGGCTTAACTATCCCAATGTTTCAGATGCCATTCTCAGTGATCAGAATAAACCCGGCGGCGATATTTATATTCATGGCAATTGTGTTACAATCGGGTGCATACCTCTTACAGATTCTTTGATTGAGGAAGTGTATTACCTGGCAACAGTTGCAAAGGAACAAGGCCAGGATTTTATTCCTGTTCATATTTATCCCTTACGATACGATGATCCGAAAGCGGCAGAACAATTTAAATCAAAAACAAAACTGAGGCAGGAAGCACAGGTGTTTGCTTCGCAGATAAGAGATGCGTATGAATATTTTGAAGATACACATCAACTGCCGGCAATTATGATTGGCAAAGGCGGTAATTATGTTATAGCAGGCGACCCTGATGTGCCTAAGGTGGAACGCATAAAAATTATTGAAACGAATAACCCGGTTGATCCTTATGCTGCTTATCATCTCGAAGAAAAAGTTGATAAGGTGCCGATGTTCAAGGAGGGTAGTGCTGCTTTGCAGAAATGGCTGTACAATCTTACGCAGTCGCTGGTGCCTATGCTTAACGGAAATTCCTCGATGGCTTTGCAGGTAGAGTTTATAGTTGATAAAGATGGCAATACTGTTTTAGCTAATGTAATCCGTGGAGGATATACTGAACTCAACAAGGCAGTTAAAGCAAAATTTGAAAAAGAACTCAAATGGCTGCCTGCAACAAAAAACGGGAACCCCGTTAATACAAGGCTTAAGCAGAACCTGAATATTGTTGCTCCGGAAGATTTATAACACCTATTTCATCAGTACCTGAATGGTATCGGGGCTTTGCTGGCGTAATTCAATTTTTTTATCTGTTGTTAATTTTTCAAGTATTTCTTTCGTGTAATGACGAATGCTGAGAAGTGTTAATCCCTTTTCAACCTGTACGTCGAAAATAGCAGATGCCGCCAAGGCAAGCTTTTCAATTTTTTCACTTCTGTCGTCCATACAGAGCTGAAGGCTTACTGCATGTGTTTGAATAAGATTCGGTTTAATTTTCAGCTTTGCCATCATCTCATACAAATCACTCATCGGCTGTTCACCAATAAAAGAAAAATCCTTTGTATGTAACTGCAGCAGCACCTGTTTGTCTTTGATTACAATAATGGGCGGCAGATTTTTTACCGGGTTGTTATGAATAACAGTGCCGGGCAATGTAGCATCGGCAAAACATTTTACATACAGCGGAATATTTTTATTCTGCAGTGGTTTAATGGTTTTTGGATGAATAACCTGTGCGCCGTAGTAAGCCATTTCAATTACTTCATCGTAATTCAGTTCGCTGATGTATTGTGCATCTGCAAATTGTTTGGGATCGGCATTCATTACACCTTTTACATCTTTCCAGATGGAAATGCTTTCTGCATTGAGCATGTACGCAAATACAGCAGCAGTATAATCACTTCCTTCACGACCAAGCGTGGTGCTTTCATTTTCATCAGTGCTGCCAATAAAACCTTGTGTAATAACAATATTGTTATTGCTGAACATTGGTTTTATTAATGCATCAACCTGCTTTTGGGTAAATTCAAAATCAATTGCTGCATCACGGAAGTTGTCATCTGTTCTGAAAATATCTCTTACATCAATCCACTCATTACTGATGCCGCTTTCGTTGAGATATGCACTCACAAGTGCTGTGCTTAACAGCTCGCCTGCACAAACTATCTGGTCGTAGTAGTAATCGTATTCACGAACGGGTTTATCGTGCAGCAGCCATTCCACTTCGGTAAAGAAATCGGTGAATTGCTCCAGCAACGCATTGAAATGTGTGACTAATAAATATTTTGCTTCATCAACATGCTGAAGTTTCACGGCTCTGAAAAGTGAAAGGGCTTCTTCTTTTTTGCCCGCAAAAAAAGCTTCGGCAACTTTTTCAAGGGCATTGGTGGTTTTACCCATTGCTGAAATAATAATCATCAATTGCTCATCGGGAAACTGTTTGATGATATGCCCGAGATTCTGAATTTTTTCATAGTTACTTACACTTGCACCGCCGAATTTGAAAACCTTCATAAGGAATTTTGATGTTTGAAGTTTCTTGTTAAAAAAGGATGCAAAGATAAGAAGATGAAATAACCACGTTGGTTGTTTTATGCCCGGTTAGTGATTGATGGTTAGATGATTGGAGATTAGTGTCAGGACGTTGAAAACGTCAGACACTTTTAACTATATTGCCCAATTTGAAAAACAAAACTTAAGCGGCTGCGGGATGTGAAGGGTTTAGTACGCAGCGCAGCAAGTACTGCAGCGCAGCGAAGCCCGCAGCAGCCCGAACCAACGTTGATAATTGAACAAAAGTTCAGAGCCCCCAATCTCTGCTATCCAAAATTTCAGACTTTTCTGCCATTTTTTCACATTCATGCCTCATGGCACTATGATTGAGTACTAATAATAAACTTTAAAATATCCGAATCATGGGAAAAATTATAGGAATAGATTTAGGTACTACCAACAGTTGCGTGGCTGTAATGGAAGGTAACGAGCCTGTTGTTATTGCAAACGATGAAGGCCGTCGTACAACTCCGTCGGTAGTGGCATTTTTGAAAAATGGCGAACGTAAAGTGGGCGATCCTGCAAAACGCCAGGCAATTACAAACCCCATTAACACCATTAATTCTGTTAAGCGTTTTATGGGCCGCCGCTATGATGAAGTAGGCGAAGAAAGAAAACACTGGAGCTACAAAGTAGTGCAGGGTGACAATAATACTGTTCGTATTGACATAGATGGCAGACTTTATACACCACAGGAAATTTCGGCAATGGTGCTTCAGAAAATGAAGAAAACTGCTGAAGATTACCTGGGCCAGGAAGTTACAGAAGCAGTTATTACCGTTCCTGCATACTTTAACGATGCTCAGCGCCAGGCTACAAAAGAAGCTGGTGAAATTGCAGGCTTAACTGTTCGCCGTATTGTAAATGAACCTACTGCTGCTGCGTTGGCTTATGGCTTGGATAAAAAACACAAGGATCAGAAGATTGCTGTGTTTGATCTTGGTGGTGGCACATTCGATATCTCTATCCTTGAATTAGGCGATGGAGTGTTTGAAGTAAAATCAACAAATGGTGATACACACCTTGGTGGTGATGATTTTGATAAAGTAATTATTGACTGGCTGGCTGAAGAATTTAAAAGCCAGGAAGGAATTGATTTACGCAAAGACCCGATGGCTTTGCAACGTTTGAAAGAAGCTGCTGAAAAAGCAAAGATCGAATTGTCTTCTTCAAGCGAAACAGAAATCAATCTGCCGTATGTAACAGCTGTTGATGGTGTACCCAAACACTTAGTTACGAAATTAACCCGTGCAAAATTTGAAGCGTTAGCTGATAATTTGTTTGAACGTTGTTTACGTCCTTGTGAACAGGCGTTGAAAGATGCCGGTTTATCTACAAGCGAAGTTGATGAAGTGATTTTGGTTGGTGGCAGTACACGTATTCCAAAAGTGCAGGAAATAGTAGAAAAATTCTTTGGCAAGAAACCAAATAAAGGTGTAAATCCTGATGAAGTGGTTGCAGTAGGTGCAGCTATTCAGGGTGCGGTATTAACCGGTGAAGTAAAAGATGTGTTGTTGCTCGACGTTACTCCGCTCAGTCTTGGTATTGAAACGCTGGGTGGTGTAATGACTGCACTTATTCCAAGTAATACAACCATCCCTACTAAAAAGTCAGAAGTGTTCAGTACTGCTGCCGATAATCAACCGGGCGTACAGATTCATGTATTGCAGGGTGAACGCCCAATGGCAAAAGATAACAAGAGCCTTGGTATTTTCAACCTCGATGGTATTCCGCCAGCTCCACGTGGTGTTCCTCAAATTGAAGTAATATTTGATATTGATGCCAACGGTATTATGCATGTTACTGCAAAAGATAAAGGCACCGGTAAGGAACAGAAAATTCATATCCAGGCGGGCAGTGGCTTAACAAAAGAAGAAATTGAAAAGATGAAGAATGAAGCTAAAGCCAATGAAGCGACAGATAAAGCAGAAAGAGAAAAAGTTGAAAAAGTAAATATGGCCGACAGCTTGATTTTCCAGACAGAAAAGCAACTGAAGGAATATAGAGACAAAATTTCAGCTGATAAAAAGGCACCTATTGAAGCTGCATTAACCAGGCTAAAAGATGCGCACAAAGCACAGGATATTGCAGGTATTGATGCTGCAACTGCAGAAATGAATACAGCATGGACTGCTGCAAGTGAAGAAATGTACAAAGCAACTGAAGGAGCCCAGGCTCAACCAGGTGCTGATGCAGGAGCTTCAACAGGCAGCACTTCTAATGATAATGTAGAGGATGCACAGTTTGAAGAAGTGAAGTAAGGAAGGTAACTGAACATTCAAGAGCCGCAGACTATATAACTGCGGCTTTTTTATGTAAGTAATATAAATAACAAAACCCGTTGTGTGAGCAACGGGTTTTGTATATAAAAAATAATCTTAAATTAAATCAAGTGACTTAGCCAGGTAGTAACATACAAAAGGTAATGTTACCGTAATAAATTCCGGTTTTAACCAGAACAAAAGAAAGAATGCACCAACAGATGCAAAAAATAATAACCAGTTGAGTGCAGATGATTTCTTTTCCATGCAGTGATTTTTTTGCGAAGATAAGGGAATGAAATAAAGTGCAGATTATTTTAAAAAAAATATTATATGTAATTTTTTTATACTCCAAATTCAAATGCGTAATCAAAAATCATAGTTATATTAGTGCATTAATTAACCAAAAATTTAATCGCATTATGAAAAAAATTGCAATTGTGCTGCTTGCTTCAGTATTAAGCATTTCTTTGCAGGCTGGTATTATTTATGTGCCATCTGACTTAACTGATAATGGCAAGCAAGGTGTAGTTTCTACAGTTGAACCGAATCAAAAAAATGATGTTCAGACTTTTCTGTCACTTACTCCCTCTAAAGTTGAGCAAATGACGGGCAAGAAGATGAATTTTGTTCAGAAAATGGCTTTTAAAGCTGCTCAGAAATCAATGAAAAAAAAGGGGAGCACAGCCGATATTCCCCAGGTGTTATACATTGTACTGGCAATTTTTGGCCTTGCCTGGATTGCAATGGGAATTTTTGATAATTGGAAAGGTAGTACCTGGATTGTAAATCTTATCCTTACATTGTTGTTCTGGTTGCCGGGCTTTATTCACGCTTTGATAGTTATGAAAAAATATTATAACTAAACACCCATCGGACTGGTTATTGCGGTTCAATAACCAGTCCGAATTTTATATATATCATTTTAAGTTTTGTTTTAATGTCGTTTTTCAGTTACGACAAATTATAGAGCTATGAAAGCATTTAGTTTAATACTAATAAGCCTGCTTGCTATTTCTTTTTCATTTGCTGGTATAATTTATGTGCCAAAAAACGTTACGGCTTCACAGTTGCAGACTTCTGATTATCCGGTAGTTAATCAAACCCAACATTCATCAGGTAAAAAGGCTGGTGCAAGAAAACTTTTTATAAAAGTATTCAAAAAGAAAATCAGCAATATTGCTTCTTTTGTTAAGAAAAGTGGTGAAAAAAGCAAAGTTGTAGCCATAATTTTAGCCATTTTTTTAGGGCGGCTTGGTATTCATGATTTTTATCTTGGAAATAAAAGGGCTGGTTTTATAAAACTTGGAATTTATATTGTTGCAATGATTTTGTATATATCAGGTTACATTGCAGTTTATACTGAAGTTGTAGATTTCCCTATAACATTACTGATCGGGGCAGCTCTCCTTCTTATTTTAGGAATTTGGTCTATTGTGGATGCTATAAGAATTGGTACAGGAAAATATCAACCAGTTGACGGTTATTTCAGAGATTAAAACATTTGCTTAACTTTTTTTCATCCGGTTTTGTCTATTTAGTACATTAGTGAATTCTTAACCAAAATCAAGCTAATTATGAGAAGAATTACTTTCTTAATTTTTACTGTTTTTTTTAGTATCTCGTCATTTGCTGGTATGATCTATGTCCCTGAGAATTCTACCGACAATGCCAAAGCATCAATAGCTCCTGTTACTAAGGCCGATGCAAAAAAAATGTCTAAAGGCAAACTATTCATGAAAGTATTTAAGAGCAAGTTTGCAAAATTGTTCGCTATGGGAAAAAAAGCCGGAGATAAAAGCAAGGTCGTTGCTGCTTTATTAGCAATTTTCCTTGGAAATTTCGGTATTCATGATTTTTACCTTGGCAACAAACGTAATGGTATTATCAAATTAGGAATGACAATTGTTGGAATTGCATTAATGGTGGTAGGCTTTGCTTCTGTTGCTACAACAGAAACAGTTACTCTTCCTGCTCTGGCTATTGTAGGTTATCTTATTCTTTTAGGAGTGAGCATTTGGGCACTTGTTGATTTTATTCGAATTCTTACTGGAAGTTATGAGCCGGTGGATGGATCATATACTGACTAAATTATTGTTTAAACATTTTCTAAAGGCTGCCATTAGCAGCCTTTTTTTTATAAAATGTTTGGAAGAAATGTTTTCTGCTAAAGCAAAAAACATTTAATGTAGTTTCATTTATTTCTCTACTTTTGCATAAACACTTACTATGAAAAATATTCGCTACCTCACTTCTGAAACGAATATTCTACAACAATTTGCAGATTCTCTATGTCGGGTTAAAACAATAACAGGCGACACTTTGAATCAAAGTTCAATTGACCCGCATTTAATTTCCCGGAAATCTTTTTGTAAGTGTTATATGCCATGATGTTTATGTGTAAGTTTTTCTAATCTATATAAACTCTTTTTTTAACCAAAATTCAAAAAAATGAAAAAAATCACTTTGCTTTTGTCAATGTTCATTTTCACAAGTGCAGCTTTGAAGGCACAGGTACAATTTGGTATTCAGGCTGGCCCTGCTTTCAGTTCAATGACCAGTAAAGCATCTGGCGTTAAAGTAACATATAATAAAACCGGATTTACCGCAGGTGTTCTGGCTGAACTGCCACTTGGAGAATCAGGCTTACATTTTCGCCCGGCGTTAAATTTTGTACAGAAAGGCGGCGATTTTGAGGGTGCATCTATTAATCTCAATTATCTCGAAGTTCCTTTAGATTTTACTTATAAACTGGATGCAGGTTCCGGTAAACTTTTTTTAGGTGCTGGTCCTTCTTTTGCAGTTGGAATGTCTGGAAAATGGAAATATGACGGAGAATCTGCTGATGTTACTTTCGGAAGTGGTGAAGAGGATATGAAACGAATGGACATTGGTGCAAATATGTTGGCTGGTTATCAGCTTTCCAATGGTCTCTTTTTAAGTCTGAATTATAATTTAGGATTGAGTAATATCAGCAATGGTTCTGATTCCAAAGATCATAATAACTATTTTGGTATCAGAATCGGTTATCTCTTTGGTGGTAAGTAATAAATCTGGTAATAATAATTTGGGGCTGCTTCTTTGGTTAGAAGCAGCCTTTTTAATTTGAAGACATAGATAAAATATTAGCCGTAGATATTAACCGGAGCAAAAACTTTTTTTAAGTAACCTCTTTTTTATAATTTTTACCTAACTTAAATTTAAATAAAGCCATATTATGCGAAAAGTATCACACATTCTCCAGAGAAAAGGGAAAAATATCGTTACAGTAGAGCCCGGTCTTCCTGTTATTAATGCACTACAGATTATGGCAGAAAAAAATATTGGTTCGGTTATGGTTGTTGAGAATAACGAATACCTCGGCGTAATGACAGAAAGGGATTATGCACGAAAAATTGTACTTAAGGGAAAGTCTTCAACAGAAACGTTTGTAAAAGATATTATGACTACCGGCCTTCCACGGGTTACACCCGATATTTCAATTGAAACCTGTATGCACATCATGAGCGAAAGTAATATCCGCTATTTGCCAGTATTTGAAAATGATGAAATAGCTGGTATTATTTCAATTAATGATGTTGTAACCGAAACAATTCTTTCTCAAAAGGAAACAATTGAACATCTGAAGAGTTACATTCAGTCGTAATTTTTCTTTATAAATAGGGCTCTTCCGGAATGTGAATATCACATTTGATAAATGGCTGTGCGGGTAACTTTCTGATTGTAACTTTGCCGCTGCATGAAGCATTTATCATATCTCAACAAATATTTCTGGAAATACCGGTGGCGCTTACTGCTGGGTATTTTTTTTATTTTCATTTCAAACTATTTCGCTGTACTTGCTCCGCAGGTTACAGGTTATATTATTGATAAAGTACAATTATACCTTTCCGGAGCATCAAAAAATCATGCTGCTGCTTATAACGACTGGCTGGTAACGCTGATTATTGCAAAAATTGAAGCATCAGGTTTTACATTCACAGGTGTTGTGGCTTTATTTGGTGTAATACTTCTGGTGTTTGCTGTATTAAGAGGCTTTTTTATGTTTCTTATGCGGCAAACGATAATTGTAATGAGCAGGTTTATTGAATACGATCAAAAAAATGAGGTATTTGAACATTATCTTAAGCTTGATACTAATTTTTATAAAACACATGAAACCGGCGATTTAATGAATCGTATGGCTGAAGATGTAAGCCGTGTTCGCTCCTACACAGGGCCTGCAATTATGTATCTGATAAACCTTGTAGCTCTTATTTCACTGAGTGTTTTTTTTATGGTGAAGAAAAACCCTGAATTATCCCTTTACGCACTTGCCCCTTTACCAATACTTGCAATTACTATTTATTTTGTAAACACAATCATCAATAAAAAAAGCGAAGAGGTGCAGGCAAGGTTATCTGATCTTACAACCAATGCACAGCAGGCATATTCAGGTATTCGTGTAATAAAATCATTTGTTCAGGAAAATGCAATGATCCGTTTCTTTCAGTCGAACAGCGATCAATACCGCACAAGTGCGATGGCGTTATATAAAATTGAAGCCGTTTATTTTCCAGTAATGGCTTTTATTATCGGCATCAGTACAATTGCAGTTGTTTTTATCGGCGGACTTAGGAACCTCGATGGCTCAATCAAAATAGGCGATATGGCTGCTTTCATCATGTATCTGACAATGATGACTTTTCCTGTAAGCGCTATTGGCTGGGTTGCAAGTACCATTCAGCGGGCAGCGGCTTCACAACGACGGCTAAATGAATTTTTATTAACCGAGCCAGCAATTGAATCGGGCACAGGTTCCTTGCATCATCATGTAGAAGGTGATATTGAATTTGATAATGTGAGTTTTACATACCCACACACGGGCATTGAGGCTTTGAAAAATTTCGATCTGAAAATCAGTAAAGGTCAGAAAGTGGCTGTAATTGGTCGTACCGGCTCAGGTAAATCAACAATTGCCCAGTTATTATTGCGGTTTTATGATCCTTCATCAGGAAAAATTAAAATTGATGGCAGGGAATTAACCGGGCTGGATGTTCAATACTACCGCAAGCAGGTAAGTTATATACCGCAGGAAGTGTTTCTGTTCAGCGACTCAATTCTCAACAACATTTCGTTTGGAAGTGAGTTAAAGGATGATACAGCAATTAAAGAAGCTGCAGTAACTGCTGCGGTTGATAAGGATATACGTTCTTTTGCCGCAGGATACAATACGGTTGTTGGTGAACGAGGTGTAATGCTGAGTGGCGGACAAAAACAACGGATTTCAATTGCCAGAGCTTTGGTAAAAGATCCCGGTTTTATTATTCTGGATGATTGTTTGAATGCTGTGGATGCAAGAACTGAGCAGGAAATACTTACACACCTGTCGGGTTATCTGCAGAATAAAACAGCGATTGTAATTACCCACAGAATTTTTTCCCTGCTTCAGTTTGACAGGATTCTTGTAATGGAGGAGGGGCATATTGCCGAACAGGGAACACATGAAGAATTACTGGCCAGGAAAGGTCTTTATGCCGATTTATACAGCCGCCAGCAATTGGAAGAGATGGCTTCCTGAAGTAACTATATTGCCTGCTTCAGGAAAATTTTGCCAAATGGAAAAGAAATTTATCTTTGTCGCTGTTTGAAAAAAGATTGCACAACTAAAACTTAAAAACTGTGGCGTACGAAAACAATGACAAACGGATGGAAAGTATTTACAGCAAACGAATCCGTGCAGGAAAGAGAAGGACTTATTTCTTTGATGTAAGGTCAACCCGTGGCAATGATTATTACCTCACAATTACGGAGAGCCGTAAACGTTTTACAGGTGAAGGTTATGATCGTCATAAAATCTTCCTTTACAAAGAAGATTTCAACAAATTCATTAAAGGATTAAATGAAGCTGTTGATTATGTGAAAACAGAGTTAATGCCTGATTTTGATTTTGATGCGTTTAATCATGAAGATGCTCCGTCAAGCGGCGATTATGACGGGAATGAATCTGTAGCTGTTGTAAATGAAGTTGAAGCAGCACCCGCTCCGGTTGAAGTGAAAGTGTCTCCGGTTGCAGCAACTGATGCAAGTGCTGGCAGCAATCTTGCTAATGAAGAAGTTGACAAATGGTAAAGTAAAACCCAAACCAACTGATAAAGAAAGCCCCGCATTAGCGGGGCTTTTAATTTGTTGTAAGATGATGTAGTGTATAAAAATTAATAAACTTTAACCATAAACACATAATCCTGGAGTTTACTAACACGCTGTACCTGATCCATACTTTTTAGTGACGATGAAACAGGAAGTTTAATTTCCTGAATATCTGAATCTTCTTTCTTCAGATCGTTAATGAACTCGATAATATATTTTGACTGAATAGCAAATACCACACCTTCTGCCTGGGTTTCTTTTGTGCTCAGCACCCCAATAATTTCACCTTTACGGTTAAATACCGGGCCTCCGCTGTTGCCGGGGTTTGCTGCAACTGCAATCTGGCAGCTAAGTGTATCACCGTTGAAACCCGTTTTAGCACTCAGGTAACCTTCTCCATAAACAATTTCATTGCGAGGATATCCTAATGTAAAGATCGGTTCGGCAATATCAGTTGAAGACTTTCGGATGCCATAAGGCAATGTACCTATTGGCCTGTAATCTTCATCTTTAATTTTCAGGATGGCAATGTCTTTTGCTGCATCAACTTTTACAATAACTGCTTTGAATTCATTGCCCTTATTGTTCAGTACAATTGCACCTTTTGCATTTTTTACAACATGTGCATTTGTAATAAGATAACCCTTGCCATCTACAAGAAAAGCCGATCCAACGCCTGTAATTTCATTACCGGAAGGAATCTTGGAATTTGAAATAAGGTGGTTGATACGCTTATCCTGCTGAATCTGAGTTCTTTTAATGTCCTTAACTGTATTCACCAGTTCCTGTACCTGCTTGCTGTCGCTTTTGGGCGCAAGGAGAACAGTCATACCGCTTATGGTTAAAGCCGTAACGCCTGCAATTGAAGCCGCAATGGTAATAGTACGTTTGTAACGTTTCCAGATATTAACAACACGGGCACCTGCTGAAAGTTCTTCAGCTTTAATAGCGCCTTCCTGTAATAATTGATTATGTATTTCGTGGAGAGAGTGTTTCATTTCACGTACATCTCCAAACCGCTGCAGTTCCTGCAAAAAAAACGACTGCTCAACCACCATCTGGTCAACTTCAGGCTTGGTTTGCCTCAGTTGTTCAAACATGACTCTTTCGTCAGCATTCATTTTCCCTTTCAGGTAACGCTCAGTCGCATCCAACAATAAAATATCATCCATCTCAGTCCTCTTTTTTATATTGAGCAAAGAATAATTTTTTCAATCTCATCAGGCATTTATACTTCTGGTTTTTGGCATTATCAGAATTTGTATAACCAAAACTGTCAGCAATATCCTGCATTGGTTTTTTGTGTATATAATAAGCTTCCAGTAAACTTTTGCATGGCTCCCCAAGATGCCCCAATGCCTTTTCCATCACTCCAAAAGCTTCATTTTTCCGCTCATGGTCTTCAATATCTTCTTCAACAGGAATGGTTTCTTCCATATTTTCAACCGGAGCACCAAATCTTTGTAGTTGCTGAAGCCGCTTTAGCCAAAGCCTTCTGCTGATTGAATAAACATAAGTCTTAATCAGGCAGTTCAGCTCAAGCTCACCACTTTTTGCCTTTTCGTAAAGAACTATCATAGTTTCCTGAAAAATATCTCTTGCGTCATCTGCCGTTCCGTTGTTGTTGAGAATATAAGCCTGCACCATAGTATAATTCTGCTTATACAGGAGCTCAACTGTTTTCCTGTCGTTCCGGGCTAATCCTTCCAGTAATACCGATTCTTTTATCTCAGGTTTCACTATGTTCTGCATTTAATACTAAAATGAGCAATTTGTAACCCAAAGAACGGATAAAAATTTTTTTTAAAAAAACCGGGTTACCTTTTTTACGTTGCTGTATTAATCCTTGATAATTATCTTAAAACTTAAAAAACAAAAAGAATGAAAAAGCTTTTATTAGCATTCGCAATCCTCGGTTTCGTAGCTTGTAACAACGAAGGTGACACAAAAACTGCAACTGATACAGCTGCTACAGTAGCTCCTGCTGCTGATACAACTGCACCTGCTGCTGACACAACTATGAAAAAAGATACAACTGCACCTGCTGTTGATACTGCTGCTAAGAAATAATTTACTTAGCTCTTAGGGCTGGAAATGAAGTACAGATTAAACCCAGCTTGTCGGGTGTGATTAGCCCGAGACAAAAATTTTCATATGGCAAGCAATCGTTAAACGGCCGCTCTACTCTTGGAGTGGCTTTTTTCATTTTTGTATATCAAGCTAAAATTCAGCTATTATTACTCTTTAGCAAATTTCTTCTTTTTTTGAAACTAACACTTGTAGTTTGATTTTGTCAGTTTATATTTGAAATTCAATGACACAGTCTAAGGCATACCGTTACTTTTATTTTAGCTTTTTTTACTTTAGAAAGAAGCCGGGAATGCTTTTGTTGACTGCGAACAGATAATTACAGAAAATCAACATAAAGAATCCCGGCTCAAAGGCCGGGATTTTTATTAGCTCAAATCTGATCTTTTTTGAGAAGGCAAAACGAACAAAATGACTGAAAAAGGCAAAAATGAATTAAAAGCAGAACAATCAGGGGCAACCAATGTATATAGTGATGGGAAAGGCTTAAAAGTATCGATTCAGGGTTACGAAGGAAGTTTTCACCAGGTTGCTGCCAGAAAGTTTTTTGGAAAAGAAGTGGAAGTGATTACCTGTGACACATTCAGGGAAGTAGTGAAAATAGGGGCGAATAAAAAGGAAAGTGATGGTGCGGTTATGGCTATAGAAAATTCTATCGCAGGGAGCATTCTTCCAAATTATAATCTCCTTCAGAAAAGCAACCTTATAATTGTGGGTGAGGTTTACCTCCAGATTAAACAAAACCTGCTGGTAAATCCAGGAGTAAAGCTGGAAGATATTAAGGAAGTTCATTCGCATACTATGGCGCTTCAGCAGTGCTACGACTTTTTGGATAAGTACAAATGGAAGTTGGTCGAAACAGAAGATACTGCTCTGAGCGCAAGAATTATTCATCAGCATAAAAGCAGGCATATTGCTGCCATTGCAAGTAAGCTTGCCGCAGAACTGTACGACCTTGAAATTCTGGCTCCTTCCATTCAGACCATGAAGAATAATTATACACGGTTTTTGATGTTGCAGCGTGACGATAAAAAAGTACAGATTGAGAATGCCAATAAAGCATCGGTGAATTTTGTAACCGATCATTCAAGAGGGAGTTTGGCACGAGTGCTTGGAATAATTGCTGACGGTGGTATTAACCTGAGCAAATTGCAAAGTTTTCCTATTCCCGGCAGTGATTTCAAATACAGTTTTCATGCAGATATGGAATTTGATACGCTGTACCAGTTTCACAGGGTGATTGATAAAATCATTCCTGCTACAGTTGAAATGAAAATATATGGTGTTTATAAAAACGGGAAAGAAACAAATTGAGTTTCACGAATTAAATGAATTACACTAATTGCACGAATTGAGTAATAACAAGAATTAATTGAACTAAGTACACGAATTTGAAATATATGAAAACAGCAAAACGATTGGAGGGAATTGGAGAATACTACTTCTCACAGAAGCTGAGGGAAATTGATGAATTGAATAAGCAGGGAAAGAATATTATCAACCTCGGTATTGGTAGTCCCGACCTGCCACCTCACCCTGATGTAATTAAAACCTTGCAGGAAGAAAGTGCAAAGCCAAACGTACATGCTTATCAATCGTACAAAGGCTCACCAGTGTTAAGAAAAGCAATGAGTGATTGGTATAAAACATGGTATGGAGTTGAACTGAATCCTGATACAGAAATATTGCCGCTGATTGGTAGTAAAGAAGGTATTATGCACATCTGCATGACTTATCTGAATGAAGGTGATGAAGCATTGGTGCCCAATCCAGGCTATCCAACATACAGCAGTGCGGTAAAACTTGCCGGTGGAACAATCCGTTCTTACGAATTAAAAGAAGAGCTGAACTGGCATCCTGATTTTGAGGAATTAAGCAAAGCAGATTTATCGAAAGTGAAGTTGATGTTTGTGAATTATCCGCACATGCCAACAGGTAAATTGCCTGAAGAATCGTTCTTTAAACAACTGATTGCTTTTGCCAGACAAAAAGATATTTTAATCATTCACGATAACCCGTACAGTTTTATTTTAAATGATAACCCTGCAAGTTTGCTTGCAATTGAAGGAGCAAAGGATGTGGTACTTGAATTAAACTCACTCAGCAAAAGCCAGAACATGGCTGGCTGGCGAGTAGGTATGTTGTGCGGAGCAAAAGAACGTATTGATGAAGTGCTCCGTTTTAAAAGCAATATGGACAGTGGCATGTTTTTACCTGTTCAGCTTGCTGCAGCAAAGGCTTTAGGTCTTGGAAAAGATTGGTACGATGAAGTAAATGCAGTGTACAGAGCAAGACGTGAAAAAGCTTTTCAGATACTTGACTTACTGCATTGCACTTATTCAAAAGACCAGGCAGGAATGTTTATCTGGGCAAAAATTCCGGAGAGATACAAAACAGGATTTGAATTAAGTGATGAAGTGTTGTACAACAGCAATGTGTTTATTACTCCCGGTGGAATTTTTGGTAATGCCGGTGATAAATATGTACGTGTAAGCTTGTGCAGCAATGAAGTGAAGTTGATTGAATCATTAGACAGAATAAAACAAACTCTTTCCTGATATGGAACGGAAACGCATTGCAATAATCGGTCTTGGCCTCATTGGAGGTTCGCTGGCCATACGCCTGCACGAGAAGAAAATTTCTTCCCGGCTGATTGGTACGGATGCAAATCCTGCACATGAACAAACAGCTATGGAACTTGAATTGGTGGATGAAATTCTTCCGCTGGATGAAGCCATTCAGCAATCGGATGTAATTGTACTTGCTGTACCTGTTGATAAGCTGATTGGATTACTTCCGCATGTGCTTGATAAAATTGATCAGCAGATTGTGGTTGATCTTGGTTCAACAAAATCGCAGTTGGTGCAAACTGTAAGTAACCATCCCAAACGTGGACGTTATGTTGCAACACACCCAATGTGGGGTACAGAGTACAGCGGTCCTTCAGCAGCAGTAAGAAATGCATTTGAAAACAAAGCAGTGATTATCTGCAACGAAGAAGAAAGTGATGAAGATGCTGTGCAGTGGACAAAAATCATGTACAGCAAAATAGGCATGCATTTGTTGCAGATGGAAGCAGCAGCACATGATCTGCACGTTGCGTATGTAAGCCATATTTCGCACATTACATCATTTGCTTTGGCAAATACTGTACTGGAAAAAGAGAAAGAAGAAAGCGCCATTTTTGGAATGGCGAGTGCGGGTTTTGAAAGTACAGTGCGTTTGGCAAAAAGTAACCCGGCCATGTGGGTGCCTATTTTTAAACAGAACAAAGACAATATTCTCGATGTGTTAAATGAGCACATTGATCAGCTCACAAAATTCAGAGATAAAATACAGGATGGCAGTGAAGATGAGCTGAAGAAATTAATTGAGCAGGCCAACCAGATAAGAAGGATAATCAAGTAGTGAGTGGAAAATGGAAAATTGAAAATGAAAAGTGAGAAATGAAAAATGTGTTTTTTGTAATGAAAAAAAGTATGAAGGAGAAATAAAAATGATTTTAAGAGAAGCATTGATAAGCGATATTAAACAGATGCAGGTTGTACGTTTGGCTGTAAAGGAAAACGTGCTGAGCAATCCTGCACTTGTAACCGATGCTGATGTGGAAGATTATATTACACGAAGAGGAAAGGGCTGGGTTTGTAGTGTGGATGATGTGGTGGTTGGATTTGCCATTGCCGATCTGGTTGATCACAACATCTGGGCATTATTTGTTGACCCGTCAAGTGAAGCAAAAGGAATCGGTAGTAAACTTCACGATATGATGATGGACTGGTATTTTGAACAGACAGATGAAATGGTTTGGCTGAGTACTGCTCCCGGTTCAAGAGCTGAAACATTTTACCGGATGAAAGGCTGGCGTGAAAACGGAACATACGGAAGAGGAGAGGTGAAATTTGAGATGCGAAAAGATGAATGGCGGAGAAACTGAGTTGAAGAAGCAGAACAGAATTACCGAACGCACATCCCGATAGCTATCGGGAGAGTGACACAACCGGTGCTGAGGAGCAAAACAAGTGTTCGCTACATATAACTTAACTTTACAAACTATAACAATGCAAACAATTGAAGCAAATATGAAAGAGAAAGTGCAGGAAGCATGGGGAACAAAGCCACTCATCATCAGTGGCCCATGCAGTGCTGAAACAGAAGATCAGTTAGTATCAACAGCACAACGGTTAGCTGCAACCGGAAAAGTAAATATGATTCGTGCAGGTATCTGGAAACCTCGTACCAAACCCGGTATGTTTGAAGGAATTGGTGCAAAGGGTTTGCCCTGGTTGCAAAAAGCAAAAGAGTTAACCGGCTTGCCAACAACTGTTGAAGTTGCCACCGGTAAACAGGTTGAAGATGCCCTCACTTTTGATGTGGATGTATTATGGATTGGTGCACGTACAACTGTAAACCCGTTTAGTGTACAGGAAGTGGCTGATGCGTTACGTGGTGTGGATATTCCTGTGTTGATTAAAAACCCGATTAATCCTGATCTTGAATTGTGGAGTGGTGCTGTTGAACGTGTTGCCCGTGCAGGTGTAAAACAGGTTGGGTTGATCCATCGGGGATTTTCTTCTTATGGAAATACGGAATACCGGAATGCACCTATGTGGCACCTTGCTATTGAAATGAAACGACGTAATCCTGAACTTATTCTGATTAATGATCCATCACATATTTGCGGACGCAGGGACTTATTACTTGAAACTGCACAGAAAGCAATTGATCTTGATTTTGATGGTTTAATGATTGAGAGTCACATTGATCCTGATAATGCCTGGAGCGATGCAAAACAGCAGGTAACTCCTGAACGTTTAGCAGAAATGCTGAATAGTATTATCTGGCGTAAAGATGATGTTGCTTCGGATGAATATCATGCAGCATTGGAAAAATTCCGTCAGCAGATCAATCATCTTGATGATGAATTGATGCAGATTCTTGGTCAGCGAATGAAGATAGCCGCAAACATTGGTCAGTATAAAAAGGATAATAATATTACCATCCTCCAGACAACACGCTGGAACGAGATACTGGAAAGAGCTTATCGTGAAGGTGAACGAAAGGGCTTAAGCAAAGAGTTTATTACGAGATACCTCGATGCTGTGCATATGGAAAGTATCAATCACCAGAAGAAAGTATTGGATTCGTAAGGTGAGAAGTTATAAGTAAAGCTAATGTGTAGGAAGTTTTTTGAATAGTCAAAGATTTATGGAAAAGCAATCATACAAATTTTCATCTGCAATTGTTGATTATTATTTCAATGGAGAAATGAACGGTTTAAAAGAAATTGTTGATATTAACAACAGTTTCATAATTACCGATGAACATTTGTTTCATGCTCATACTTCAAAGTTCGAAGGCTGGAATACCATTGTACTGAAGCCAGGTGAAGAATATAAAATACAGGCAACAGTTGACGGTGTTATTCAGCAGTTGATTGAAATGGGAGCCGACCGTAAATCAACATTGATTGGCGTTGGTGGTGGTGTGATTACTGATATGACCGGTTACATTGCAAGTGTGTACATGCGTGGTGTGAAGTTTGGATTTGTACCCACCAGTCTTCTTGCAATGGTTGATGCAAGCATTGGGGGTAAAAACGGAATTGATGTTGGTATATATAAAAACATGGTTGGTACTATCCGTCAGCCTGCGTTTTTGTTGTATGATCTTTCATTGCTGCAATCATTGCCTTTGAAAGAATGGGAAAATGGTTTTGCAGAAATCATTAAACATGCCTGTATTAAAGATGCTGCTATGTTTGAAGAACTGGATAAGCATTCAATTGGGTATTACCAACAAAATAATGAGGCGCTTCAGCAACTGATTCAAAGTAATTGCCTGCTTAAAACAAAAGTGGTGCAGGAAGATGAGTTTGAAAAAGCCGATCGCAAACTGCTCAACTTTGGTCATACGCTTGGGCATGCTATTGAAAACGAGTACAAACTTTTGCATGGTCATGCAGTAACAATCGGTATGGTGGCTGCAGGAAAAATTTCAGAGGAAATCAATGGGTTTTATTCTGCTGACTTATCCCGGATGAAAAAACTGATCGATCAGTATAATCTTCCATCTGCTTATGCTTACGATAAACGCAAAGCATTCGAAACACTGAAGAAAGACAAAAAGAAACAGCAGGATTACATGCAATATGTATTGCTGAATAAAATTGGTGATGCAAAAGTGCTGAACATTCCAATGGTGCAACTGGAAGAACTGATTAATAATTTGTAAGCTTAAATGAGTACGACAATTCTATATAGACCTGTCGGTCAGAAAGAGTTAGATTTAATCGAAGAATCCGGATGGAAAAAATTTCCTCCACGCTTACCTGAGCAACCCATTTTTTATCCTGTAATGAATGAGGAATATGCCATTCAAATTAGTCGTGAATGGAATGTTCCAGCTTATGGGGCGGGGTTTGTTACAAAATTTAATGTTGATTCGGAGTACTTAAAGAAATTCGAGATTCAAAATGTTGGAGGAGAAATTCATAATGAATTATGGGTGCCGGCGGAAGAATTAGAAGAGTTTAATAATAATATTGTTGGATTAATTGAAGTAACGAAAAGCTATTTTATAGAGAAATAATGAATGTAATCATACATCCATCAAAATTAACTGGCTTTATACAGGCCAATGCATCTAAAAGCAGTATGCAGCGGGCCTGCGCTGCAGCATTGGTTGCAAAGGGAAAAAGCTTTATCAAAAATCCAGGAAACAGTAACGATGATCATGCCGCCGTTGAAATCATTGAAGCATTAGGAGCATGGGTTGAATTTGAAGATGACGGAATGTATATTGAAAGTGATGGGGTAAATCCTGTTACAAGAGATATTAATTGTCATGAAAGTGGGTTGAGTATCCGAATGTTTACTCCGATAATTGCATTAAGTGAACAAAAAATCACAATCAAAGGTGAAGGAAGTTTGAAAAACCGTCCAATGAATTTCTTTGATGAGATATTGCCACAATTGGGAGTTCATGTTAAAAGTAATCAGGGTAAATTACCGATATATATTCAAGGTCCAATCGTTCCAAAGAATATTGAAATTGATGGTTCACTCAGTTCGCAGTTCTTAACAGGCATGTTGCTGGCTTATGCTGCAAGCAATGCAAGTGATGTATCGATCAAAGTAAATAATCTCAAGAGCAAACCATACATTGATCTTACACTTGATGTAATGAAACAGTTTGGTTTAAAAGTCCCCGTCAATAAAAATTTTGAAGAGTTTTATTTTGAATCAACATCTCATCAGTCAGAACCAACAACTCATCATTACACAGTTGAAGGCGACTGGAGTGGAGCTGCATTTCTGCTTGTTGCAGGAGCAGTTGCAGGTGAAATTACAGTGAATGGCCTGGATGTTTTTTCGCCTCAGGCTGATAAAGCTGTGCTGCAGGCACTCATGGATTGCGGTTGTAAAATTTCTATACAAAAAGAGAAGATTGAGATTGGTCCGGCTCTGTTAAAGGCATTTCATTTCAATGCAACTGAATGTCCTGATCTCTTTCCGCCGCTTGTTGCATTAGCTTCTTATTGCAATGGAAAAACAGTGATTGAAGGAACAACACGTTTAACACATAAAGAAAGCAACAGGGCAATAACCTTGCAGGAAGAGTTTGGTAAATTGGGTGTGCAGATTGATCTGCAGGACGATCTCATGATCATTCATGGCGGCAAAGGATTAAACGGTGCAATTGTTCATTCCCGTCACGATCATCGTATTGCAATGGCTTGTGCAGTAGCTGCATTAAAAGCAAATGCTGATGTGGTGATTGAAGAAGCAGAAGCCATTAATAAATCTTATCCCGATTTCTACGATCATCTGAAATTACTGGGAGCAAACGTATCTTTATAAAAAACATTTCAGCTTTGAACTCATTCGGTACATTATTTCGTGTTTCAATTTTCGGCGAATCGCATGGCGAAAGCGTAGGTATTGTTGTGGATGGATGTCCCGCCGGTTTATCCTTAACAGAAGAAGATTTACTTCCTGATCTCGAACGTAGAAAAGGTGGTAAGCAAAAAGGAACAACTCCACGGCAGGAAGCTGATTATCCTTTCTTTAAAAGCGGTTTGTTTAATGGAAAAACAACAGGATTTCCAATTGCAATCCTGTTTGAAAACAATAATACACGCAGCGAAGATTACCAGAAGCAGAGAAGTATTCCACGACCTGGACATGCCGATTGGGTAGCTCATCAAAAATTTGGAGGCAATGAAGATTACCGTGGTGGCGGGCATTTCAGTGCACGACTTACAACAGGTCTTGTTGCTGCAGGAGCAATTGCAAAAAAACTTTTGACAGGCATCAGCATCTATGCTGAGGTTACGGAAATTGCAGGTGATAAAGATCTTGAAAGAGGGTTACAAAAAGCCATTGATGCAAAGGACACAGTTGGCGGAATTGTTGAATGCCGTGTAAGCGGTTTGCCTGTTGGTTTAGGTGAACCTTATTTTGATTCAGTTGAATCTGTGATTGCACACATGATGTTTGCTATACCTGCAGTACGTGGTGTTGAATTTGGTACTGGCTTCGAAGCGGCAAAAATGTTTGGCAGCGAACATAACGATGCCATTGAAGACATGAAAGGTAAAACAAGAACCAATCATGCGGGAGGTGTTGTTGGCGGTATCAGCAATGGTAATGAACTGGTTTTTCGTCTTGCAATTAAACCTACTTCATCTACACCAAAAGAACAAACAAGTTTAAACTGGGATACCGAACAACAGGAAATATTTTCCGTAAAAGGCCGTCACGATCTTTGTGTTGCATTGCGTGCCCCTGTTATTGTTGAAGCAGCAACTGCTCTTGTTTTGGCTGACTTTATGTTACAGGAACAACGCATAAAAAGGACTTTATAAAATCAGTAAATCTGTATCTTCATAGATATTTTAATTGTTAACGATGCCTATTATTTACCATGTTACAACTGCTGCTGAATGGAATGCAGCAAAGGAAAAAGGTTTTTATGAATCGCCTTCATTAAAAGAGGAAGGTTTTATTCATTGCTCACAGGAAAACCAGGTTGAGGGAGTATTACATCGCTATTTTGCCGGAAAAACAAAATTGGTAAAACTGGTGATTGATACTGATAAGTTGAATGTTCAGTTTGTGTTTGAGTGGAGCCCTTCAACATCTGATACGTTTCCGCACATTTACGGAAAAATCAATCTTGATGCAGTAATTGAGGTGGTTACTATTAATCAACTCTCTTTAACTGAGAAAAAGTAAGGTCAAGCACTTCATAGTTTCTGTCGTTGGGCCAGTAGTAGTGCCACCATTCTGTCTCAAGCGGCTGAAAGCCGTATTTCATCATCACATCTTTTAACAGATTCCGGTTTTGCAAAACGGTTGAGGGCAGTTGTGTAAATGAATGATGAGCACTGTCGGTAAAATTGTCGAAGCCTGTACCCATATCAAGTTCAGTTCCTGTTTTCAGGTTGATGATAGTTAAATCAATAGCAAGTCCACGGTTATGCCCGCTGCCTTTTGATGGGTTGGCAACATAACGATCATCTTTCACCAGTTCCCAGAATTTAATTGTAACAGAATAAGGTCGATAACTATCAAAAACTTTCAATCCAAAACCTTGGTTATTCAACTCCAACTGTACAAGTGCCAATGCTTTGGCTGGGAGCATGCGCAGGAATGCTGATGTTACGCCAACCGGATATAGTGGTTTCCTTACAAAGTTTTGCGAACTGGCATAACGTAAATCAACCATAATGCCGGGTATAATCTGCTGCAGGTTATACATTTTTTTGTTGTTGTCGTTCTTTATCGTTTTCCTGTAAGAGCCTGCAGAGCTGATGTAATTTACTCCATACGAACTGGTGCTGAATTTTTGTGCAGAAGCATCAAAAAAAATAATCAAAAAAAATAATACAATGGTAATTGCCGAATAAAACTGTTTTGCTATCTTAATTCTCTGAAAAACATCCATTGCCTGAATTTTTGCAATGGAAAGATAAATGAAATGTGCATGAAATACCGACTACTGAATTCTTTTCTGCTTTTCTCCCTTGTTTGCGGTTTGTTATTTTTGTTTTCATGTGGCAGTAACAGAGCCGAAACAAAAAAAGATATTGTGGCTGAGCCTGAAAAAATGAACGAGCGGGTGAGTGATAATATCCATGATATATTAGACTACGCATCATCAAACGATGGCAAAACTGATGACAGTACAAATCTCAACCTGCTTCAGCCAATAAAAGATTATTATGCCGATAATAATTATCAGCGTATCTGGAGTAAAGATGAAAATTTTCTCCCTCTGGCCGATTCTATGATGATGTTTATTAAGCATGCCAGGGAATATGGTTTGTTCCCCGAAGATTATCATCATCATACTTTGCAATCATTTTATAAACGGATCGTTGCCGATAGTGCTGCTGTTGGAGACAGGCGTGATGCTACCTTATGGTCAAAAGCTGACCTGATGCTTACTGATGCTTTTTTTCTTATTGCAACCCACCTGCGAAAAGGAAGACTTGGTGTTGACAGTATGTATATGAATCCTGATTCAACTCTAACTGACAGTTTCTATCATAAAAATCTGCAGACAGTTTTGAATACGCAATCAATAACCGGTGTATTTCAGGCATTGGAGCCACATCATCAGGGTTATTTTGAATTGAAAAAAGCGTTGAAGGGATTTCTTGACTCTGCCGATTTTGAGAAGCAATTCACTTATGTATCATACCCGTATAAAGATTCCCTGAAGTTTATAAAAACGCTTATAAAACGATTAAATGAAGAAGGGCTTTTATTGAACCGGTCTGAAAATGTTGATACTGTTTCACTTCGTGATGCAATTTTAAAGGTTCAGAAGAAAAGGAATCTGAAAGCCGATGGAAAATTTGGAGTACAGCTTATCAGATCGTTGAATAATTCTGATGCTGAAAAATTTAAGCGGATTGCAATTAATCTGGACAGGTATAAAGTTCTTCCGCAAAAAATGCCTGACCGTTATATTTGGGTAAATCTGCCTTCTTATACCCTGCAGTTATGGGATAATGACTCTGTAAAACTTGAAAGTAAAGTAGTGGTTGGGAACCCCAAAACAAGAACGCCTTTGCTTACAAGCCAGATCAGTAATATGGTTACATATCCTCAGTGGACGATTCCCAACAGTATTATTTTAAAAGAAATTTTACCTGCTTTGAAACACAACCCCGGCTACCTTGCTAAAAAAGGGTATATGCTGGTGAAAGGAGATGGAGAACTGGTTGATCCATTCACCGTCGATTGGTCAAAGTACAAAAAGGGAATTCCTTATAATGTAGTGCAGGGTAGTGGTGATGATAATGCCTTAGGTGTGCTCAAGTTTAATTTTCCAAATAAATATGCTGTTTACCTGCACGATACCAATCAACGTTATCTGTTTAAGCGTGATGGAAGAGCACTCAGCCACGGATGTGTACGTGTTGAACAATGGGAAAAACTTACTTATTATATTTCCCGGCTTGACAGTTTAAACTACTCCGCAGATATAAACAGGGTGCCAATTGATTCAATACAGTCCTGGTTGCAGCGGAAAGAAAAGCATAGTGTGAGGGTGAAATCGAAGTTGCCCGTTTTTTTCCGGTATTTTACAAATACAGTAAAAAACGGCAGAATTGTTTTTTTTGAAGATATTTACAATGAAGATAAGGTGGCAAGAGAAACTTATTTCAGTAATAAACAATAGCGATGTATAAAGCCATATTCGTTTTTTTGTGTGTTCTGCTATCCGGAGTAACGTCTGCTTTAGCACAGGACGGCAGCAAAACAAAAAAAAGCAGCAAAAACAAAATCCAGTATGGAGTTGCCAGCTATTATTCCCATAAATTTCATGGGCGTAAAACATCGAGTGGTGAAATATTCAATCAAAATAAACTAACGGGAGCACATAATTCTCTTCCTTTAGGAACTTATGTTAAGGTTACAAACCTCAGGAATGGCAAGTCGGTAATAGTAAAAATCAACGACAGGCTCCACCATAAAAATAAAAGGGTCATTGATCTGACGAGGGCTGCGGCAGTTAAACTTGGATTTATTAAAAGTGGGTTAGCAAGGGTTAAACTTGAAGTTTTAGGAAAAAAGCCCCCTGCGAGATAAGAATATGATAATAGCAGAATGTTAGTAAATAATTTTCAGGATAAGCAGGCTACCTTTATTTTTGCTCTGTCAAAAAACAATTATTTATATGAAAAAAGCATTTTTGTTATCACTTGCAGTTCTCTGCCTTTATGCAGCAAAAGCACAGGATAACAATTTGAAGAAAAGACCATCTGTTGGTTTTCAGTTTACTTTGTTAGATTTTAAGTCGGCACAGGAGATTCAGGACAGAAATCTTGCTTATGTTATTAACAACAAGAACCTGTTTAAAATCAACAGAATGTCACCTGCTCTTACGTTAAACTATATGCAGGGCATTACAAATAACCTTGATTTCATGGGTCGTTATACGGCATCATTTATTGATTATCCTTTCCGCAATACAACATCTACAAGTACTGGCGATAATTTTTACATGGAAGCCGATGCCAATCTGAACCTGAAATTATTGCCTGATAATTATTGGGTGGTACCTTACCTCTCTGCTGGTATTGGCGCTTCCCGTGGTAACTCAACCTGGATGGCTTATATGCCATTTGGAGCTGGTTTACAGGTTAACCTTTTTAATGAAGTTTTTTTGCATTTAAATACAGGTTACAGAGTGCCTGTAACATCTAAAGCTAATTATAGCCTTGCTCATTCATTTGGCGTTTCAGTTCCTTTAACTGAGAAGAAGATTGCTCCACCTCCTCCGCCTCCTCCAGCACCTGAGGTTCCAAAAGATAAGGATGGCGATGGCGTATTGGATGTAAATGATGCTTGCCCTGATGTAGCAGGTCTGGCTTCACTGAATGGATGTCCTGATACAGATAAAGATGGCATCGCTGATAAAGACGACAAATGCCCTGATGTATTTGGTGTAGCTCGTTATGGCGGATGCCCAATACCCGATACAGACAAGGATGGTATTAATGATGAAGAAGATAAATGCCCTAATGTAGCCGGTGTAGCCCGTTACAATGGCTGTCCTGTTCCCGATACTGACGGAGATGGTGTAAATGATGAAGAAGATAAATGCCCAGCAGTTGCCGGTGTTGCTTCAAATGCAGGCTGCCCTGAAATTAAGCAGGAAGTAATTAAAAAAGTGGAGTTTGCTGCAAAGAATGTGTTCTTTAACTCAAGCAGTTTTCAGCTTCAAAAAAAATCGTATGCTCCTTTAAATGAAGTTGTAAAAATTCTGAAGGAAAACCCAACACTTCAGTTGGATGTTGAAGGCCATACAGATAATACTGGTGATGCAGCAAAAAATCAGACCTTGTCTGAAAATCGTGCAGCCGCAGTAAAAGCTTACCTTGTTGCACAGGGTATAGAAGCAAGCCGTTTAACTTCTGCAGGTTACGGACAGGATCGCCCCATTGCAGATAATAAAACTGCTGCGGGTAAGGCTAAAAACCGTCGTGTTGAACTTAAACTCAGAAGCTATTAATCTGTTTCTGTAAATAATAAAAAAATCCCTTCCATTCCGAAGGGATTTTTTATTTCAGCTAACATCTGAATTTCTTTAAATTACATGCCAACTTAAGCGGGTATAATGCGTTTATCTTTCATTCTTCTTGTTCTGCTTTTTCAATTTTCAAACCTATGGTCGCAAACACTGGGCGGAAGCAGCGCATACCAGTTTTTAAAATTTCCGGCTTCGCCTCAAACAGCAGCATTAGGTGGTTTAAATCTTACCAATCAATCGAACGATCTATCCCTCGCATTTAATAACCCTGCACAGCTTGACTCGTCAATGCATTCGCAAATGGTGGCTAACTTTAATTCGTTGTATGCAGGAGTAAAGAATCTGCATTGGATGATGGCTTACAGAAACCCTTTCATTCAAACCAATTTTGCAGCATCGGTTTTTTATTTCGATTATGGTAATACATTACAAACAGACGCATCAGGCAATGTATTAGGTGAGTATAAACCAAGAGATTTTGTTGTGCAGGTTTCGGCCAGCCGTGAATATATGAACAGGTGGAAGTACGGCGTATCAGTTAAACTTTTATCAAGCAACTATGGAGTTTATCGTTCATCCGCAATAGCTGCTGATGTGGGCGTTTTGTACAGGGATACTGCAAATTTTTTACAGGCATCTGTTGTGGCTGTAAATATGGGATCACAGCTTAAGCGATATAATTCAGCAGTTCCTGAGGAGCTGCCTTTTGATTTACAGGCAGGAATTTCCAAGCGTCTTGCAAAAGCACCGATCCGGTTTTCTTTAACAGCACACCATCTTCATCAGTTTAATCTTAATTACAGCGATACTGCTTTTAATAATGAAAACGGTATTCCTGCTTCAAAAAACGGAAAGTTTACGTTTGATAAATTATTTCAACACCTTGTATTCTCAACACAAATACTCATTGGGGAGCGTGTGGAACTGACTGCCGGTTATAATTATTTACGAGGAAAGGAATTGCGGATTTATAACAGCGCAAACGGCCTTACCGGTTTTTCATTTGGAGTTGGAATGTTGCTGCCTAAACTTCAGTTGCGTTATGCCAGAACCCAGTTGCAGAATAATATTTCCTATAACCAGCTTGGTTTAAATATTCCACTGAACCAATATTTTGGTTTGGGAAGCTGGGGCGAAAGGGCAGGATGGTAGAAATGATAATGATGTAAGAAGAGTCTTTTATCGTTCAGCATCTTGCTTAATCTTCTCGCCGAATAAAAGCTCAACCAGAATATTGTAAATAAAGTGAGCAATCATTGGCAAAAGCAATCCGCCGCTGAGCCATACTAAAAACTGAAAACCAATTGCAAAAGGAATAATCTGAATAATTGCTTTTTCACCCTGGGTGCCATGCCCGAATGCAAATACAATTGCGCTCAGAAGGGTTGCAATAAGCCAAACATAAACAGTATAGTCTTTCACCATGTCTGCAATAATGTTGAATAAAACTCCACGGTAAATATATTCTTCACAAAAAGCTGCTACCACTACTGCCAGCACCCAGATTAAACGTTCAAAAGTTGTATCGGGGAGAATGTGATGAAGCGTGCCTTCATCTTTTTCCTTAGAAAATTTTTGAGAGATCCAGGCAAGAAGAAGTGCAATAACAACAAGTAATACAGATGCGCCAATTGTTTTCGGAGAGAAATTACTTTTAAATGAAATGCTGATTGTTTCACTCCGTGCAGCAAACCAGGCAACAACAGCAAGTATAATCTGCATGATCATTGACTGGAGGTAAACCGGAATTTTTGCTAACTGAGCACCTTCCATTTCTTCTTCCATTTTTTTTATGTTCTTATAGCTGAGTGCTGTAAGAAAAGGAAGACCTGCCGCTACTATAATCATGAATAGTAAACTCATTGTTTCTGTTTTTCCGAACGTTGAATCAATTCTTTGTGCAGATGTAATACCTGGGGTAAAATCATTTCCTGTTCGTTATTAAATACTATAAAATCGCACAATTTTAATTTGAGCGATTCATTGAGCTGGTTGTTTATTCTTTTTTTTATTTCATCTGCTGAAACTCCATCTCTGTCCATTACTCTTTTGATCCTTAAAGTTTCAGGGGCCGACACACCAATAACATAATCCAGTCCCTCTGCCGATCCGCTTTCAAATAACAACGCAGCTTCTTTAATTACATAGGACGACTTCTGTAGCTTAAACCATTGCGCTGCGTCTGCTATTGTAGCAGGATGTACAAGGCTATTAAGTAATTCTAATTTTTCTTTGTTGGCAAAAACAATTTCTGCAAGATGTTTTCGGTTTAATTCACCATTTAAATAGGTGCTTTCACCAAAATAAAAAATGAGCTGTTGTTTTAACAGCTCATTTTTATTCATTAAATCCTTTGCAGCTTTATCTGCATAATAAACAGGAATGCCAAGCACTTCAAATACTTTTGCAATGGTGCTTTTTCCACTGCCAATACCTCCTGTTAAGCCGATTTTAAGCATGCTGATGGGCAAAATGCAATTGGCTTTTTGCCCGATTATTTTTTCTCAGCGCCAGGATTGTTCAACTGTGTTGTCCAATCAAGACTGATGGCACTTTTCTCAATTTTGATATAGCTGCCGGGATTAATTTCAAGCGACAGAGTACCATCTTCATTCACTTTGTTTACAACACCGTGAATACCTGCAATGGTTACTACTTTATCGCCTTTTTGCAAATTGTCGATAAATGTTTTTTGCTGCTTGGCTTTTTTAGCCTGTGGGCGAATCATGAAAAGCCAGAATACAAGGATCATTAATCCAAGAAATAACAATTGCATTGTACCTCCTCCACCAGGTTGGGCTGAAAGAAAAAAAGAATTCATCTGTTTATTTTTTTGTTTTTAATTTCTGGTGTTTTCAATTGCAGCAACACTCACCTGTATAGTGAACTGTTTTTAATTTTTTGCCAACACTTCGCCTTCAAATAAAAGAGTTACAATTTTCTCTTTCGTGTTGCAGGTAACATTAATGTATTTTGATGCTTTACCTACCCGGCCGCTGCTGTTAAATTCTGCAGTGATCACACCTTCTTTTCCAGGAGCAATCGGCTCATCGGGTTTAGAAGGAACAGTACATCCGCAACTTGCATGTACTTCAGCTATAACCAGGGGCTGCGAACCTGTGTTTTTAAAATGGAAAGAAATTTTCACTTTTTCACCATCGGTAACTTTGCCAAAATTTTGTGTTGAATCAAGCCATTGAACGGTTGTCCATTTGGTTGAATCATTAACTAATGAATCGGCAGCATTAGCCTGCGTGGGAATAACCGGTATTGCAGGATCTTTTGGGTTTTTTGTAACAGTATTACATGCTGCTGCACTGCTGACAAGTAAAAATAAAAAAAGCTTTTTCATCTGTTTATAAGTTTAAAGGTTCAGATGTTTTTTATGATACTAATTGCTTCAGAGTTGATTGATCTGCCGCAGATTCTGGTTTGTTTTGTTGCAAATGTAAAGGAAAGCTTTCACTATGACTTTTTAAATGAAATCTTGTGCAGTTTGTTCTGTGCAGCAAGGTCTTTGTGAATGCTGTCAAGTATTCCATTTACAAAATGCCCGCTTTGCGGAGTACTGTAATCTTTTGCAAGGTCAATATACTCGTTGATGGTTACTTTTGGCGGAATGGTTTCAAAGAACAGGAATTCACAAATACCCATCCGCATCAGAATCATGTCAAGTACGGCGGTACGTTCGGGGTCCCAGTTCTGAAGTTTTCCTTTTATGTAATCTGTACAAACACTTTCTTTTTCAATTACACTGATGAGCAGGTCTTTGGCAAATTTCATTTTTTCTGCGGTAACAAATTCCTGAAATTCTCCGCTGGCAGGTTTTTGAATTAAGCCAATCATGAGAAGGTTCATCATTTCACAATCGTCATCCCAATGAAGAAAGTTCTCCTCAATAAACGAAACAAAATCTTCGTTTGGAAGCATCAGATCCGTAAAAATAAATTCAAGAATATCTTTTTCTTCCTTTTTTTCTCTTAGTGGGCGGCTGATATATTGCTTGTATAATTCTGTTTCAACAAGCTCAGAATAGATTTTTTTAATCCAGTCGTCGGTGTCGATAAGCTCGGGTTTAATTTCTTTTGCTACAGCAATATAGGATGGGTTTTCAAGAATTTGCCATAACACACTGTTACCTGCAAGTTTTATGTTTACGTTCAGATCTTCCTTTGTAGGTAAATGTTTTGAAGCACGCTGGCGTGAATCCACTTCGGCATAACGGCCAACCTCGGTTAAAAAGTGAATGAGAAAAACAAAAAGCTGGCGGCTTTGATCAATATGCTTGTCTAAAGTACGTAATGCTTCTTCTTTTGTAATATCACCTTCTCTTGTGAAACAGGTGTAGAGTGTTTGCATCACCTTAACCCGTATATTTCTTCTGCTGATCATTGTTGTAAGAACTGTTTGGGGGGCGAAGATACGGATTCCCGTTTAACTGTTTTTTTACGAAGTTTTTCAACAGGCTTCAGAAGAGATAAATAAGGAAATATTAGCTCTTTTTGGTATGTTTGAAATTAAATAAATAATTATCAGATGAAGCGATTTTTACTCGTATTTCTCACTACAGGATTTGTTATTTCTGGAATGGTATTCGTGTTTTCGAAATTGGGTAAGAAAGCAGATACAAGTATATCCATAAATGAGAGGGAAAAAGATGAAGATGAGTCTGCAGAAGGTGAAGAGAACGAAAATGAAGATGGAATCAGAGAAGCTCAGGAAATGGACTTTGAAATGACTCGTGATCCAAAACTGGGTTATGTGCCTGCAAACAGATTAATAAAAGCATATGATGATATTTACCAGGCTCGTCGTTCAGGAAGGTACGCCCGTATTTCTGCTTTAAGCTGGTCTGAAAGAGGGCCAAATACAAATAGTTTAGGCCCAAGTAACGGTAACACAAGAGGCCCGGGCAATAATGCGGTTATAAGCGGGCGCATGCGTTCTGTACATGTTGATTTAAATGATGTAACCGGAAAAACTGTTTGGGCTGGTAGCGTAAGTGGCGGGCTATGGAAAACAACGGATATTACTGCAAACCCTGCTAACTGGACTGTTATAAATGATTTCTTTGGAAATCTTGCTATTTCAAGTATTTGTCAAAGCCCTGCAAACAAAAACATTATGTATTTTGCTACTGGTGAACGAAATGGAAATACAGATGCTGTAAGAGGTGGAGGTATCTGGAAAAGTACTGACAATGGAAATACATGGAACCTGCTTACAAATACAACAGATTTCTGGAATGTATCAAAAATCGTATGCGATGCTGCTGGCAATGTTTATGTTGGTACCGTAGGAAATAGCCAGGGTTTACAACGGTCTATCGATGGTGGAGCTACTTGGGCTGAAATAACGCCATCAACAACAGGAGGTGGTAAAAAAATTACTGATATAAAAATCAGCAGTACAGGAAGAATGCATGTAAGCATGGGTGGGGGGTCAACAGCAAACTCGGGCTCTTTTTATACTGATATTCCCTCAATTGTTACTTCTGCTACATGGAATAGCCCGGTCACGGCAATTCCTGATCTTTTGAACAATTGCGAATTGGCAGTTTCTGGAGATGTTGTTTACGCCTTGCCTGAAGGAACAAATAGTTTAACTCCTCAGATATACAAATCTTCAGATGGTGGCATTAATTGGTTTGCTACAAGCACATCTCCTCCAAGTACAACTTCGGAACCAAGTATTAATACGGGTCAGGGCTGGTATGATTTAGCATTAGGTGTTGATCCCAATAATCCAAATATAGTGGTGGCTGGCGGATTGAATTTTTACAGAAGTACTGACGGTGGGGCTACATGGAGCCAAATTACAAGGTGGGTTGGCACGTCTTTGAATTATGTGCATGCAGATCATCATGGTGTTTTCTGGAATGGAACACAGGTGCTTGCTGCAAGTGATGGTGGAATATTTTATTCTTCAGACAATGGAACAACTTTTTCAGACCGTAATATCGGACTCAGGACATTACAGTTTTATTCTTGTGCAATTCATCCCTTAAGCACCAACTATTTTCTTGGCGGTACACAGGATAATGGAAGTCATTCACTTTCAAATGCCGGATTAGGAGGTAGTATTGAAGTTCATGGTGGTGATGGTGGATATGTACATATTGATGAGGATGAACCCCAGTTTCAATTTTCAGCAACTACCCGCAGCCAATACAGGCGCAGTGTGAATAGTGGTGTAAACTGGTCATCAGTAAATTATTCATCAACTATTGGTCAGTTTATCAATCCCACAGAGTATGATGATATAAACAATATAATGTACACCAGCGCAGCCTCTGGTACTTATGTGCGTTGGGATAATCCTCAAACCGGATCAACTTTTACATCCGTATCAGTTTCATCTGTAACACCAAATTCGATACGTAATTTTAAAGTTTCGCCTTACACAAATAATCGAGTATTTATGGGTACCGCAGGTGGCGCAATAGTAAGGGCTGATAATGCAAATACATCATCTCCTGTTCTGGCAAATATTACCGGAGCTTCAATGCCGCAGCTAAACGGAAATATCGTATCATGCGTAAATGTTGGTACCGATGATAATAATTTAATTGCTGTTTACTCAAATTATGGATTACAGCATGTTTGGATTACAAATAATGGAGGTGCTCTATGGACAAATATTTCAGGTAACCTGCCCGATATTCCAGTGCGCTGGGCTATGTTCTATCCTGATGATAATGACAAAGCAGTTCTTGCTACTGAGATGGGGATTTTTGAAACGGATGATATAAATGGATCATCTACTGTTTGGGTGCAAAATGGATCATTTCCTAATGTGAGGACTGATATGCTGCAATACAGGTACAGTGATAAAACACTTCTTGCCGCCACTCACGGCCGTGGGTTGTGGACAACAATGTTTAATAACAATATACCTTATATACGCTACACCTCATCATATAATTATTTGACTGTTAAGGAAAACACTTTGGGAACAGGAAATACGTGCAGAAACTACAAAGATTATACTGTTAAAATGCATATTGATAAAGCTCCAACAGGTACGGCTAATGTTACTCTGAATATTACTGGCGGAACTGCAACCCAGGGAGTTGATTATGACATTACAACCAATGGTGATTTTACAAATCCTTCAACAACTTTATCATTCGCAAATGGAACAACAACTGATCAGTCCTTTACTGTAAGAATTTATAACGATGCAGATATAGAAAATACAGAATACCTTACCATAGGGTATTCTATTACAGGAGCAACTGATGCTGTAGCTGCACCATCAAGTCAATCATTAACTTTTTATATCACTGATAATGATGTAGCTCCATCGGCACCAACTTATAGTGGGAGTTATTCAATTGGCACATTTGAAACAAATTTAACTAATGCTACTCCTCTACGCAGCAACATGCAGCGCTTCAGAGTTCAATATCTTTTTACTGCTTCTGAATTAATTAGTGCAGGAATTGCCGGTGCAGGAAATATTTCTTCTCTAAGTTTCAATGTTTCTACAAAAAACAGTACACAACCATTTACCGGTTTTACTGTTTCTATGGGAAATTCTTCATCAACCAATCTTTCATCTGGTTTTGTAAGTCCGGCATTTACTCAGGTATATTCAGGGAACTATACGTCTGTTGCCGGAACAAATACAATCCAGTTCTCAACACCTTTTGCATGGGATGGTACATCAAATGTGGTACTTAATTTTTGTTTTGATAATGGTTCTGCAACTGTTGATGCTTCGCCTGATGTGATTGATGGGGCAAGCTCTCCATTGGGTTCTACTGTATATGCAACTACATATTCAAATGCAACTACAGGATCGGGGTGTTCGTTGTCTGCAGCTTATATTTCATACGCAAGAATAAATGTGACATTTACTGCGGGATCAGGTAACCCAATTGCCACAGCTTTAAACAGCAGCAAAACAGAGTCGGTATTAAATAATGGTAACTATTATTTCTATAATTTGTTGGAAGTAATAAATAGTATAAATAATGCTTCAGCTTCGCTTGGTTGTGTTACGTCAACCATCTCTGAGGCTGGTAATACATGGCAAAGTTTTTATTCCGGCCAGCGCTCACAAAAAGTCTATAATATCAACGTTTCGCAAAACAGCAGCGCAACTTATACGCTTGGACTGTATTATACTGCTGATGAATTGGGATCGAAAACGCCATCAACTTTAAAAATAACCGGAACAACAGCTTCAACTGCATCCATGGCTGATATTTCAAATTCAACTTTGTATGCTACCAATTCGGTAGCATACGGATCAGGTTACCTGTTTACTGCTACTGTTTCTGGTAATGGTCGTTTCTTCCTTGCTGAAGACAATGTTTCGGGATTGTTTGATGTGAGCAGGAGAGAAAATTTCGTGAAGGTTTTACAGAACCCGGTCTCATTCAGCATCCCTATGTATGTAAGTAATCAGCAGCGGGAAAAAGTTGCTGCGTCATTATTTACTAATACAGGACAATTAATTCAGAAATGGGATTTAGGGCGGGCCGATAGTTATACTCAAATGGCACTTAATGGAAAGGTTACTGCCGGGGTTTATATATTACGGGTTGATGCAGGTAACAAAACGCAAACCATCAAAATTGTAAAACAATAAAACCGAAAAGGTGAACCAATTTTCCGGTTCACCTTTTTTGAAATTTTATGCATGATAAATCTTTTAAAATTGTCTTTTGGCTATTGATTGCTGTTGCGTTTTATTCCTGTGCCCAGCAAAAAAAAGTTGTAAAAAAACTCACTGCCTATAGTATGGAAATATTGCCTGGTACAGTTATGAAAGATGAAGGTGGTGATGCTGTTCCTGTAAAACCAGCTATTGTTTTACTGGTGTATGCTGAAACCAAAACAAATACAATTAAATGGGATTCGGCCTGGTTTGAGAATAAGACATATAAACTAATTCCGCAACTATCGCCAAATGGTTCTTTTGAGGTTGGCTTTAGAAAGCAAAGCGACGAAAAAATTATTGAAAACGCAGATTCAAGCCGCTTTTTATACCAGTTATATTTGCAGCCGGTTGAAAATGGGTTGCCTGTGCCTGCAGGTTATGAGCATGGCAGAATTTTACTAAAAGCTCATTATAATGGCCGGGTTTTTTATAGAAAATCAGATGCTCCTCTTGAAATTAGAACTTACGATGCAATGTAGTGGAGCGTAACGTCAGGCCGGAAAGAATCCATCTCTGAAAAAATGTCCTGTTTTTTAGCCTTTGTGGGAGTAAATTCCGCTGTTTCTGAAATTTTTTCGCATTCTGACGGCATGGCATTGTATTCGCTTACCTTTGGTGCCCCTTAAAATGGGGATAGATTAAATTTTAAATCAAAAAATCGAAAACTATGGCTAAGAAGGTAAGTGTTACCCCTTTACACGACAGAGTAATTGTAAAGCCTGCTGCTGCTGAAGAAAAAACCGCAGGCGGAATTATTATCCCCGATACGGCAAAGGAAAAACCCCAACGTGGTACAGTTGTAGCTGCAGGCCCCGGAAAAAAAGATGAACCTGTAACTGTAAAAGTTGGCGATACTGTACTTTACGGAAAGTATGCCGGTACAGAAATTTCAATTGAAGGAGAAGACCTCCTGATTATGCGTGAAAGCGATATTCTGGCAATTGTATAATTTGAAAATTTGAAGATGTGCTAATTTGAAAATGGTTAGCTGCTTCAAATTTCAAGTATTCAATTCTCAAATTAATTCATTCTCAAATTAAATATAACTATGGCAAAGCAAATCTTCTTCGATATTGAAGGAAGAAATAAAATGAAAAAAGGTGTTGACGTTCTTGCCAACGCTGTAAAAGTAACGCTTGGTCCAAAAGGACGCAATGTGGTTATTGAAAAGAAATTTGGTGCACCGCAGGTAACAAAAGATGGTGTTACTGTTGCGAAAGAAATTGAACTGGAAGATCCCATTGAAAATATGGGCGCACAAATGGTAAAAGAAGTAGCATCTAAAACTGCAGATATTGCAGGTGATGGTACTACTACTGCTACGGTATTGGCACAGGCAATCATCAGCGAAGGTTTGAAGATGGTGGCTGCAGGTGCAAATCCAATGGATCTGAAACGTGGTATTGACAAAGCTGTAAGCCTGGTTGTGGCAAACCTTAAATCACAATCACAGACTGTTGGTAACGACAGTAAGAAAATTCAGCAGGTTGCTTCTATCTCTGCAAATAACGATGAAACAATCGGTAAACTGATTGCTGAAGCGTTTGCAAAAGTTGGTAAAGAAGGTGTAATCACTGTTGAGGAAGCAAAAGGTACTGATACAACTGTTGATGTTGTTGAAGGTATGCAGTTCGACCGTGGTTATATTTCTCCATACTTCGTTACAAACAGCGAAAAAATGGAAGCTGAGTTGCAGAATCCTTACATCCTTATCTACGATAAGAAAATTTCTGCAATGAAAGATATTCTCCACATCCTGGAGAAAGTTGCTCAGAGTGGTCGTCCGTTATTAATCATTTCTGAAGATCTTGAAGGTGAAGCATTGGCAACATTGGTTGTAAACAAACTCCGTGGTACTTTGAAAGTGGCTGCTGTAAAAGCTCCAGGCTTTGGAGATCGCAGAAAAGAAATGCTCACTGATATTGCAATCCTTACTGCAGGTACTGTTGTAAGCGAAGAACAAGGGTTTAAATTAGAAAATGCTGATCTTTCTTATTTGGGTCAGGCATCTTCTGTAACCATTGATAAAGACAACACAACAATTGTTGGTGGTAAAGGCAAAAAAGTAGATATCACAGCCCGTGTAAACCAGATAAAAGCACAGGTTGAAAACACAACTTCTGATTACGATAAAGAAAAATTACAGGAACGTTTAGCTAAGTTAGCAGGTGGTGTTGCTGTATTGTACATTGGTGCTGCTACTGAAGTTGAAATGAAGGAAAAGAAAGACCGTGTTGATGATGCTTTGCACGCAACCCGTGCTGCTGTTGAAGAAGGTATTGTTCCAGGTGGTGGTGTTGCTTACATTCGTGCTTTGGATGCATTGGAAGCAAAGGTTCGTGGACAAATTGAAGATGAACAAACAGGAATGCAGATCATCCGTCGTGCTTTGGAAGAACCAATCCGCACACTTACTGCAAATGCAGGTATCGATGGTTCTATCGTAGTTCAGAAAATTAAAGAAGGTAAAGGCGATTTTGGTTTCAATGCACGCACTGAAGAATTTGAAAACATGTTTAAAGCGGGCGTAATTGATCCAACTAAAGTAAGCCGTGTGGCTTTGGAAAATGCAGCTTCAATTGCAGGCATGTTGTTAACAACAGAATGTGTTATTGCTGATAAACCAAAGAAAGAAGAACCTCATATGCCAGCTCCTGATATGGGCGGTATGGGTGGATACTAATTCTGAATTAGTTCTTATTCTATATGCAAATCCCGTTTCAGCATTGAAACGGGATTTGTTTTTTTAATGCCAGTTTGAAGTGGATCAATTTGTTCCTGCTGGTTCAAAAATTTCTTTCAGCTTGCCTGCTAATTCTTCACCTCTGATGTTTTTTGCAACGATTTTTCCTTCTTTGTCCAGCAGGTAATTTTGTGGAATTGCCATAATGCCATACATTTTTGCCACTTCATTATCCCAGAATTTCAGGTCAGAAACATGTGTCCAAGTAAGCTTGTCATCATAAATTGCTTTTAACCATTTTTCTTTTGCGTCGGGCCTGTCGAGCGATACTCCCAAAACAGTGAAGCCATAGTTTTTATATTTATTAAACGCAACAACTACATTCGGATTTTCAGCACGGCATGGTCCGCACCAGCTTGCCCAGAAATCAACCAGCACATATTTGCCTTTGAAAGAAGCCAATGATACATCAATACCTGCAGTATCTTTTTGTGTGAAAGGAATAGCATATTGACCAACTTCTGTTTTTTTGGCAAGGTTTATTCTTTCCTGTAATGATTTTCCTGTTGGCAGATTTTTTATTTTCTTATCAAGAAGATTGAACAAAGGTTCTGTTTTGCCCGGATCAATTGCATAGCCGGCATATTGCGATAATGCATACAAAGCAACAGGAGAGTTTTTCTTTCCTGATTTTATAAAGGATGCATATACTTTTTCCTTGATTACTTCATCCAACGAATCAATTGATTTTTCAATAGAAGCTGTTTCCATTTTATTACGTCTTGCTTCGCTGTAGTTTTTATACAAAGCAGTATAGATTGAATCGTAAGCTGCAGATTTCTTTTTCAGCAACAGGTAATCAGTATGACTTGCAGAACCTTTTACCGTGCTGTTGCTGAGCGAATCAACTGCTGTTACAACAATTGATCCCGGTTCAAGATAAATACCATAAATATCCTTTGCCTGTATAAGTTTTGCTTTTCGGGAAGTATCAGACGTTTTGGCTGGAACAATTCTAAGTTGTGCAAGTAAAGGCTCTTTAATAAACATGTTGAACTGAACAACTTTGTTAGTATGAATATCTGCACTGTCTGTAAATCTTACCTTGTCGGCTGTATTATAATAGGAAATAAATAATTTTTCTACTGGTTGATTGATATTGCTTACATCCACTTTAAGTATCAGGTTTGATTTGATGTTCTGATTCTTGTCTTGTGCGTTTATTATACCTGCAGTTAGAAAAAAAGCAATGATACTAAAAATGAATTTGTGCATATAGAGTTGTTTGTTTGCCAATGATATTCTTCAAATATATTTAAAAGTCTATTCCATTGGCAGCCCTCTGTTTGTTGTTACAAATGCGGGGATATTGCGGGATAGATGGTTGGGCTTCAGCATGGCTGATCGATGTTTCAAAGATTTGTAAATTAAAAATCCCGTTCCAGAAACGAAACGGGATTTTTTTATATGAATGATTTTATTATCAGCGAAGGTCAACAATCTCAACTCCTGGATATTTCTTTTTGTCAAATACAAAGAGTGCATCATTAATATTTGCTTTGCCATTTACCGATGCTACAGTTATAGTGTATTTGTTGCCGCTTTTTTCCAGCACTTTTGTACTGTAAATAGTTTGAGTGGCTTTGTCAACCCAGATTAATACTTTGAAAAACGATTTTGTTTTGTCAAATGGAGTTAATTCAATTTCCTGGAGCGTTTTGCCAGCTTCCTTTTTTTCTCCATTGAGTTTATATAAAAAATCTTTATCGTAAAAATTTGTAAAAAGCTTTTGAGGAGTGATTGTGCTTTGTGAAGCTTCAAATTTTGAAACCGTCACTTCATTGGCCGTTTTATCGTAAGTAGAAACGGTTGCACCATCACAAAATATATCCTGCCCGCCGGTAATTGTTACACGGTATTTGTTTCCTTTTGTATAAAGTGTTCCTTTCTTTACTCCCAGCACTTTGCCCTTTGCATCTTCATTTTTGAAAGAAAATGTAGCCTGTACAGCTTTATATGTTTTAAACTTAGCACTTACTGCATCAAGAATTTTTTTTGCAGCAGGATCACTCGTGCCCATATTTTTTGGCTGGGCAAAGCCTGCTGCTGTAAACAGGAGTACGAGTGTGAACGATAAAATTTTCTTCATTCTGATTGTTTTCAATGTCTGTTCAAAATTGAGGCCGCAAAGATAAGCGATGCCTTAATGAAAATATGTAATTAGGTCGATTCACTAAACTTTAACACTATCCAAGCAGATCAAGGTGCTGGTCGAGCTCTGCTTCAGTTTTAATCAGCACATCCCTCGCTTTACTTCCCTGGCTTGGGCCTACAATTCCTGCTGCTTCCAGTTGATCCATCAGCCTTCCTGCACGGTTATAACCCAGCTTCATGCGGCGTTGCAGCAAGGAAGTGGAACCTACCTGGTTTTGTACAATAAGCCGGGCGGCATCGCCAAACAAAGGATCCCTGTCGCTAAGATCAAAATCTTTTCCTTCAAGTTCTTTTTCATCCACATATTCTGGTAAAAGAAATGCCTGGGGATAACCTCTTTGCTTACTGATAAAAGAAACAACTTCATCTACTTCAGGTGTGTCAACAAATGCACATTGCAAACGGGTTAATTCGCCGTTGTAACTGATAAGCATATCACCTTTACCAATTAATTGTTCAGCGCCACCAATGTCAAGAATGGTTCTGCTGTCAACTTTTGACGATACTTTAAATGCAATCCTTGCAGGGAAATTGGCTTTGATCGTACCGGTGATGATATTTACTGAAGGCCTTTGTGTTGCAATAATCAGGTGAATGCCAACTGCACGGGCCAATTGTGCCAAACGGGCTATCGGCATTTCAATTTCTTTACCCGCAGTCATAATCAGGTCGGCAAATTCATCAATCACTAATACGATAAAAGGCAGGAACTGATGGCCTTTTTCGGGGTTGAGTTTTCTTGCAACAAACTTTTCGTTGTATTCACGCAGGTTGCGGCAGCCCGCTTCTTTTAATAAATCATAACGGTTGTCCATTTCAATGCACAAAGCATTGAGTGTATTAATTACTTTTTTTGTATCGGTAATAATTGCTTCTTCTTCGCCGGGAAGTTTTGCAAGAAAATGGTTTTCGATATGGCGGTACAAACTAAGTTCAACCTTCTTGGGATCAACTAACACAAACTTCAGTTGCGAAGGATGTTTTTTGTACAGCAATGAAACAAGTATTGCATTTACCCCAACCGATTTACCCTGGCCGGTTGCCCCTGCCATGAGCAAGTGAGGCATAGTAGTAAGATCAACAATGAAATTTTCATTATCAATGCGTTTTCCAATAGCAATGGGAAGGGCAAAATTGTTGTGCTGAAATTTTTCCGATGATAAGAGTGTTTTCATACTCACCACAGTCTTCTTCACATTCGGTACCTCAATACCAATAGTTCCCTTTCCCGGGATTGGGGCAATGATGCGTATTCCCAATGCCGCAAGACTTAAAGCAATATCATCTTCAAGATTTTTAATTCTTGAAATACGTACACCTGCCGCAGGAACAATTTCATACAATGTTACCGTAGGCCCAACCGTTGCAAATATTTTTTGTATTTCAATATCATAGTTTCGGAGCGTTCCGATGATCTGGTTTTTATAGTTTTCCAGCTCCTGGGTATCCTGAACTATTTTCTCGCCGCCATGATTTTCCAACAGACCCAGCGAAGGAAATTTATAATCTCTCAAATCAAGAAACGGATCATAAGGAGGTAGGTTTTCTACTGTCTTTTTGGGAGCATCAGCAGCAGTAGTGTCATGGTCTGCCACATTTTTTATTTCAAGTGCAAGATCATTAGCGGCATCTTCTTTTACAACTGGTTTCTTGAATTTTTCAGGTTCAGGTATTGTTAGTTCTGCTGATAGTTCATTCGGCAGTTCGGCCTGCAACGGATTTGCATCTTTATAAATGTTATCTGTTTTTATTTCGGGCAATTCTTTTTCTGTAACTGAAAAATTATGCAGGGGATTGTATTTTTCTTCTTCTGTTTTTACAGGAGTGAAACCGGATTCTTTTTTTAATTGATTGTACGAAATTTCCTGCTGTTGCGAAGTGTTTGTTTCTGTAAGATCAATAGTAGCCGATTTCTCATCTTCAATCATTTCTTCAATTGGTGGTAATCCTGTTTTCTTTGCAGGAAGCCTGAATACCGGATTAAAACGCCAGATGAGATAAGCAATGAGTGCCACAGATAATATAATGCCAGTGCCTGCTGTTCCGGCAAAACCATTAAGCCATGCTGATGCGTAGTTGCCAAAAGAGCCGCCCCAGGGAAAACCATCGGCATGCAAAAAAAACGAGAAGAAAACAGGCAATACCATCAATCCGGCGATTACATATTTAATATTTCGCCCGACAGAAAACATTTTTTTTCCAAAAAGAAAATTAGTTCCAACTATAAAAAAGAATGTACAGATCAGGTATGATGCCACACCAAATCCACGGTAGAAAAACAGGTGCGAAATCCATGCTCCAAAACGGCCAAGCAGATTTTCAACTTTCATGTTTTCTTCAAACAGGAACCCTGACGAATAACGAAGTACTTTGTCCTGATCTTCCTTCCAGGTAAAAAGATAGGATGTAAATGAAAGAAATAAAACAACGGAAATAATCAGGAAAATTATGCCTGTTATTTTATGTGTACGTTCATCTTTTACAAGCTCCTTCACAGTTACCTGCTCCTCTTTTTCCAGGGCAAGTTTATCAGGGTTCTTCTTGCTCTTTTTCTCTTTTGTTCGGTTTGCGGCCATAGAAACAAAGATAAAGAATGCCTTTATAATGCGGCTACTTCAAACTATTGCCAAAACTTGGTATTTAAGCCTGAAATGTTTTATCTTTCTCCCCGAACACTACTCTTAATGGGAAAACATTGCCAGCTTACCTTTTTATTTTTTCTTTTTACGCTGAGTACATTTGCTCAGTATGATACTACCTTACCTGTAATTCACAGCTCAGTTATTAAAAATGTTTATTTCCCGCTATCGCAGTTAAGAATTTATATTGATACAGGAAAAAATAAACTGCCGCAAAGTCTGGATGAAAAAATGTTCAGGCCATTTAAAAAACTTCCCGGCAAGGTGCTTCCCAAAAAATTTATGATCGATTCCCGGATTTATCTTTTGTTCAGGATTAATAATGATGCAGATACCGGGCTTACTTATATTTTTACTCCGGGCACTTATTCGGTAAAGTCGGTACTTTACAGCCGGAAAAATTTTGCTGATAACTGGAATGAAATACCGCAGGTTGTATGGAAAGAAGATGAACGGCAGTCATATCGTTTTCTGTCAATACCTGCAGGGCAGAGTATGGAATTTCTTGTTGGTTGTAATTATGCACGCACAAACGTAAGCAGCTTTGAACCGTACCTGATTGATCCTTCTTTTATTGATTATCATATAAACTTTACACATACCAAGGCACAGGGCGTTAATATATTTACCTTCATTATATGCGGCATGCTGCTGATGATGGTTGCTTTTTCTTTCGCAAATTATTTTCAGGGCTTTAAAAAAGAATTCTTATACTATTCGGTGTATGCTTTATTTTTCGGAGTTATGCTTTTTCTCAAAGCTGCTTTATTTAAAACATCCTCGTTGTTCAATTTCTTTTATGAAGAGTATTTTGACTATTTTCTGCAGATAGGAGGCTATGTTTTTTATGTTGCTTTTTCCCGTATATTTTTGAATATGAAGGTAAATTATCCTTTGCTCAACAGGATATTTTTTTCAGCAGAACTTATTTTACTTGCCTTCCTTTTCTTTTTCTCTTTCTTTTACTTTGCAGGGTTTTCTTACTCATATCTGTCTTTTACAGAAAACACAAGCAAGTATTTTTTTATTTTTCTCGGAATTATGTTTCTTGTGTTGGGGATAGTAAAACGCAACAGGTTGATGAATTACATGCTTGCAGGTAATGTGGCTAATCTTATATTCGGCGGAATTTCACTGGCGCTGGTTATATTTCCACTGGGGAGATTTTTACCGCAGGGAGAATTCTTGCGACAATCACTGACATATTTTGAAATGGGAATTTTGCTTGAGCTGATTTTGTTTTTAGCAGGGTTAACTTATAAAAATAAAATTGAACTGATAGAAAAGGTGAAAATGGATGAGGCAATCAAGCAGGAGAATGAGAAGCAGGAGTATGAGAAAAAAATTGCAGTGCTCAGTGCGCAGAATGATGAACGTGTCAGAATCTCGGCTGATATGCATGACGAATTGGGAAGCGGAGTGACTGCAATAAGGCTGCTGAGTGAAATTGCAATTAAGAAAACAAAAGAAAACCCCGTTGAGGAAATTTTCAAGATTTCCAATAATGCCAATGAGCTGATGAGCAAAATGAACGGCATTATCTGGAGTATGAATCCCGGCAATGACACAGCTGGAAGCCTGGTTTCTTATATACGATCCTATGCACTGGACTTCCTTGATAATTTCAGCATTGATTATCATGTGCATATTCCAGATTCATTGCCTGATACTGAAGTTTCTGGCGAAAAAAGACGGAATGTTTTTCTTGTTATTAAAGAAACCCTGAATAATACTGTAAAGCATTCAGGCGCAACTGATGTGGATATTGTAATCCATTACAATGAATTTCTCCAGATCGAAATAAGCGATAATGGTAAAGGGATGGATAAAGAAAAACTGAACCAATATGGTAATGGTCTGAAAAATATGAAACGAAGAATGGAAAATATTGGCGGCAGTTTTGAAATTATTTCAGGTGATGGAATGGCTGGCACCAAAACAATACTCACCATTCCTCTTTAAGAAGCAGACCATTTGTGTACTCCCATAAACAGGCATAGCCATCCGCTTATAAAACTTAAGCCTCCTAATGGTGTAATTGCCCCTAACCAGTTTGCATTTTCAATACCGGCAGCTTTTAAAAAAGTGAGAATATATAACGAACCTGCGAAGAAAATGATGCCCGTAATAAACAACCACCCTGCATGTACAAACCATTTTGAAGAAAACTGTATCATCAAAATACCTGCAATTGCAAGCGCTAAAACATGGATTGCATGGTAGTGTGTGGCGGTTTGATATGTATGGAGCTCCTGTTCGCTGAGTAGTGGCTTAAGTGCATGTGCGCCAAATGCTCCAAGAGCCACAGCAAGGGCACCGAGTATAAAAGCTGTTTTCAAAAATTTATGAGCCATGTCTTCTGATTATTCGTTGAAAATTTTCTTCTGTTATAAACTTCCCGGGTAAATGATACATGGAAAGTGAATAGTAAGGTTCACGCTGCTGTAGTTTTTCACTGATGAATTCTTCCAGTACATGATTATCCATCCCTGCAATCAGGGGCCGTGTTTCTTTTTCATCTTGTAAACGCATAGCAAGATCGGCAGGTGAAGTTTTTAAATAAATGGTTACTCCTGCTTTGTTCATTGTCTTCATGTTGTTGTAAAAGCAAGGGGTTCCGCCACCACAACTGAGAATAAAATCGTCAAGCTCAAAAAATTGTTTCAGCGTTTCCCGTTCAATCTTACGGAAAGCATCTTCGCCCTGCTTTTCAAAAATTTCAGCAATTGGTTTTCCTTGTTGCTTTTCAATTTCCTCGTCAAGGTCGTAATGTTTTAACCCATGCACTTCACTCCATTTTCGTCCCCAGTAAGTTTTTCCGCTACCCATAAATCCAACCAGGAAATAACGCATTGCTTTAATGTTTGATGCGAAGATAAAGAAGAAGCCATTTGTTTGGTGTATTTGATTAATGACCCGGGTTTTGCCCTTTTTTGAGTAAAACGGGCAACTATTCTTTCTGATTTTTTTTCACTTTAAGTAAGAAATGTTCAGGAAGGGAAAAAGGCAGATCATTTCAATCTGCGTTCAAAACAGCAGCTTTTACAATAAGATACTGTGCAGAGCAATAAGTAAGCATTACACATAAACTAAGAATAATGTTGTTTACAGCAAATAAGTTTACGGCAAGCAACGAATCAGAAATTACAAACTGTAATGCACCGTTGAAAAATAGTACTGCTGCATCGTCACTTACTTTCCGCTTTGTGTTAATAGCCATGAGCAACATGGTGCCAATGGTAATTGCATAAACTGTTACCGGTATTTTCAGAGCGTCAAGAAAAGGGTACAACTGCCATAGAAAAATGGCGATATAAATAATAACAGGCAAACCAATGAGTGGCTGAAACTGCAGCAATCCTTTCTTCGTATTTTTTATTTGCAGGAAATAAATGATGTAAAAAACATGAGCGAGTAAAAAAGAAATAAGTCCCGGAATAAACAAGTTCTTCATCATAAGAAAAACATCGCCTGCCCATGAAAAAAATAATGCCAGCAGAATAAAATAAAACAACCCGCCTTTTTTTGTGTTGCTTTCTGTATAAAAAGCAATCATCAAAACCGGCATTAACAGTGGTTTGGTAAACCAGCGTGTGGATGTTTGATGAAAATATATGAGCAGTAACTCTGCAATTGCAAGAATCCAGAAAATTAAAAACAACCTTTTTGTTGTTCTCTTCATTTTAACTGGATTTTTTCAGCAACGTTGCTTTTATACCATAGAAACTTTTGAGTGAATCTATTACATGTGTTGTATCGGAAATTTTTCTGGCAACATGCAAAACCAGTTGGTAAGTTGCACTGTCTTTCTGTACAATTGTAAGATCCCGTTTCTTTACAGTTTTCTGGTAAGCAAGCTTTGCATCGGCTTTTTCTTTGGTTGAAAGGCGGTCAATTACCAGGTCGAAAGATGTTGTGTCAATTGTTACAACCGGCGGTGCGTTTACAACTGAATCCTTTTTTGTACTGACTGTATCGGCCGGAATTTTATTGATTGCACTGCTTGTGTCTGTTACAATATTTTCTGATTCTTCCGTTGCCGGAGTTTTAGGAAGAGCAAGATAAATTGCCCAGCCAATAAGTGCAAGGGCAAGAACGCCTCCGAATATGAGAATAACTTTTTTGGAATTGGTTTTTGCCTCATGCGAAAAATCAATTTCATCTTCTTCTTTTTGCTGCAGGGTGCGGTCTTTTAATTGTTCAGTCTGTGTTGCTGTTTCAAGTTTATCAATTACAGGTAAACCCTGCCGGAACTGCAGATCTCCGTAAGCTGATTTTGATACAGAGCCAATGCCTCTGAGCATAAAAGGTTTGCCAATATTAAGCAACTGCACTCCACTGCCAACAAAAGACTCAAGATCACTAATAGCAAGAGGTTTCATTTTACCTGTGTGCTGAACGAGATAGTTGAGAAAATCTTCAGTAATGGCAACATTTTTATCCTGCCTGAACGTTATTGTATCATCGGGCCAACCTTCTTCCTTTGTTTCGTATATATTAACGGAAGGATTCAGTTCAAATACACCAAGGCCCGGAATGGAGAGCGTTTTGTGCTGATAGAGATACTGCGGTAATAAATCCTGGATCTTCACAGATATTTTTTTTCAAACTTACTTAAAAACATCATTCATTTATCTAAAACAACTGCTTTACCTTCTTTGTTGGTTATTTTTGCAGGAAAAAATGGTTACTGAAGAAGAAAAAGACTTCGTTAAATGGTGGGGAGAAAATCGGTTGAAAGAAAAAAAGGTGCTGAGGCAGTTGTTGATTGGTCTCCCGGTTGGTTTTGCTTTTGGCTTGCCAATTTTGCTGAGTGTTTTTTTCAGGGGATGGTATAAAAATATGTCGTATGTATCGGGCACACAACTGATAGTTATAATAACCGCTTTGGTGTTAATTGTTGTTTTTTATTCTGTTTTCAGAATGTATTTTAAGTGGGATCTGAATGAACAGCGTTATACCGAGTTAAAAGCTTTACTTGAAAAGGAAGCAGCGGAAAACGCTGAACAGTAGTCTCTTTAAGAAATGTTAAGGCTCTTGTTTGCTTCAACTTTCATTATTTAAAAAGCGGATGCAGCAATACAATCGAATATATTTGCCGGAAATACGAACTAAAACTGAAACGAATGATGAAATATGCTTTACTCATAACAATGTCTCTGGCGTTGATTATAACAGGATGTAAAAAGAAAGACAGCGGGTGTACTTATGAAAAAGGAACAACAGTAGCATCTGCTGCCGAAGAAGCTGTTGTAACAAATTATTTAAGCACAAACGGAATTACCGGTGCTGTTGAGGTTGAAAACAGTGGCTTGTATTATGTGGTTGATACAGTTGGTACCGGCACAAAGCCAACTTCTATGTGCAGCTATATTAATGTTACATATTCCGGTCAGTTATCAAATGGGACGTATTTTGATCCTAAAAACGGAGGGACAACAACTACTGTTTTTCAATTAGGAACACTTGCGGAAGGATGGAAAAGAGCATTACCATTAATTGCTACCGGAAGTACAATCCGGCTGTTTGTTCCTTCAAGCATGGGTTACGGAGAAACAGGAGTTTATAATTCTAATACAGGAGTCTATACTATTCCCCCCAACTCTATGCTTGTATTTACAATAACATTGAATGCTGTGAGCAATTAATGTTATTTTTTTTAAGGAAAGCCTCTGCCAAACAGCAGAGGTTTTTTATTTACTTTTAAAAAAAATAAATTGTCTTACGAGCCTATTTCCGTTTTCGATATGTTTAAAATAGGAGTGGGGCCTTCCAGCAGCCACACTCTCGGGCCGTGGCGTGCGGCACTTCGTTTGATACATACACTTGAAGAGAAAAACTTTTTAACTAAAGTTACTTCTGTTCGTGTTTTGCTTTATGGTTCCCTGGCAAAAACAGGCAAGGGACATGGAACTGATGTTGCCATACAACTTGGTTTATGTGGTGACGACCCGGTCACATTCGATGTGTTATCCATTGATGCAAAAATGAATGATATAGCTGCAATGAAAACACTGCTGCTGGCCGGTAAACATGAAGTTGATTTTAATCCGGCTGAAGACATTGATTTTTTAATGAGTGAAAGTTTGCCTTTTCATCCCAATGCAGTTACATTTCTTGCATCATTTGCTGATAACGCAGCTATAGCCGAAACCTATTATTCCATAGGCGGAGGTTTTGTAATTAAAGAAGGTGAAACCTCTGCCGTTAAACAGCATGTTCAGTTACCTTTTCCAATTGAATTGGCCGATGATTTACTGCACTGGTGTATTAAAACAGGACTAAGTGTAAGCGAAATTGTAATGGAAAATGAAAATGCCTGGAGAAGTGAAAATGAAACAAAGCAAGGTGTACTTAACATCTGGCGGGTTATGCATGAATGTATGTTTCTGGGTTGCCATGCCGAAGGATATTTGCCCGGCGGGCTAAATGTAAAACGCCGTGCTGCAGGTCTCAATAAAAAATTACTGCTGAATAAAGATTACAAGGATTTTGATACATGGATAAAAGCCATCCGTTCAGGCGGATCGGATTTTAAATACACTCTTGACTGGGTAAGTTGTTTTGCGCTTGCAGTCAATGAAGAAAATGCTTCATTTGGCCGGGTGGTAACAGCGCCTACTAACGGGGCAGCGGGAGTGATTCCTGCTGTATTGATGTATTATGTTTGTTTCTGCGATGGGAATACCGAAGAAAAGATTATACGTTTTCTTTTAACTGCATCTGAAATAGGAAGTATTTTCAAAAAAGGTTCCACCATTTCAGCAGCAATGGGCGGATGCCAGGCAGAGATTGGTGTTTCAAGTGCTATGGCTGCTGCTGCGTTAACCGAATGTTCTGGCGGCACACAAAAGCAGGTACTGATGGCAGCAGAAATTGCCATGGAACATCATCTTGGATTAACCTGCGATCCTGTTGCAGGCCTGGTACAGGTGCCCTGTATTGAACGAAACACAATGGGAGCCATTAAAGCTATCACTGCTTCACAACTTGCATTGCAAAGCACGCCTGATTTTGCAAAAGTTTCATTGGATGGTGTGGTAAAAACCATGTGGGAAACAGCCATTGATATGAACCACAAATACAAAGAAACTGCCGAAGGCGGACTGGCAGTGAATGTGCCGATTTCGCTGAGTGAATGCTGAGGAATGTACGATGTATGATGTACGATCTTCGCCACCCTTTCCCCTTGCGTGAAAACGAAGCTGCAGCATATTGCCGGTTATTGCATTGTTTCTCCCTGCCACGATGTTTTCACCATTGTGTTTGTTGAACAGTGCCCTGGCTGAAAAACATAAGATGCCCTGCAGGAAGCAACTCCTTATTCTTGCCCCGGCTTTCTTAATTTTATATTTGCGCCTTTGTGTGCCGCACAACCGCAAACAAAAACCAGGATGAAATCAATACTTCAACATTTAAGAGAGAAGGAAAACTTAACACAGACTGAGCTCGCTGAAAAAAGCGGGCTTTCTTTAAGAACAATTCAACGGATAGAAGCAGGAAATATCCCAAAGGGGTTTACATTGAAGGCGCTGGCAAATGTTTTTGAAATTGAACCGGAAAAGCTTCTTCCTTCAAAAGAAGCTGCAAACCTCGACAGGGCAAAATTCATTAATTTCTCAACTTTATTTGGAGTTGTAATACCCTTTGGCGGAGTAATAGTGCCATTTATTTTAACTTACAGAACCAAGGACAATAAAAATAAAGAGCTTGGAAAAAGTATTGTAAGCGTTCAGATTATTATTGCATTTGCCATGTCGGTTTCTCAAATAGCAAGCCCTTTTATTCAAAAGGGATTATCACTGCATTTTCCGCTTTTTATTTTCCCGCTGCTATTCATTATTTGCCTTAAATTACTGGTGGTTATTGTAAATGGCAGGTGCTTAAACAAAAAGAACGATTTATATAAATATCTAAAGATCAATTTTTTATAAACCCTGTCGCCGAATTGACGTAAAACTGGCGTATTGCTTTTGCAATGAAAATGGTTCCCAAAACAGAAGTTTGCAGAAAATAATCTGATGAAAGTTTTAAAGAAAATTGTATTGGCTTTTGTGCTCGTTTTTGTTTTGGTTGCTCTTGGCGGGTACATTTATTTTAACCAGAAATTTGCGCCGGATAAGAATTACCTGGTGGTAGAAAACGAAAGCGGTGTGATTCCATTAACATGGCTGGGCACAGAAAAAAATGTGTTGCTGCTTCCCGTATTTTTTGAGGGCGATACGACAATCTATTACATGCAGTTTGATACCGGCTCGCCTTATACCGTTTTTTATTCAGAGCCAGCCAGGAATATCCGCCAGGTATCTGTAACCGGTGATGTGGCAAAAGCTTCCTTCTATATCGGGAAAACAAAAATCACTTCCGGTAAATTCAAAATATATAATACAGGAAACAGCAATGAGAACGATTCCTTAAAAATAATCGGAACTGTGGGAACTGATCTTCTGGAAAACAGGAAAACGGTCATCAATTTTAAAGAAAATTATCTTGCTTTAAATCTGTCTGAAACACCCCGCCAGTTTCAAAACAACCTGTTTGATTTTAAATTCAAAAAAAGAAGAATCATCGTTAAAGGTGCGTTAAAAGGAAAAGAGGAGCAATTTTTATTTGATTCGGGTACGAGCGCTTATGAGTTATTAACCAATAAGGAAGTGTGGGAAAACCTGAAACTGCCGCATTCAGAAATCAGCATAGAAAAAACAAATTCTCCCGATCATGTTTTGACCACGTTTACTGCCGGCTGTAACCAAAAAATAAGAATGGCCAACCGGGAAATACCGCTGAATTATGTTACGTATGTGGAAGGATTTTCGCAGGCTCAATATTCAATGATGAAATTTTCGGGTATGACGGGAATGCTTGGAAACAGACTGTTTTTAAATAACAGTTTGTATATCGACTGTTGGCAAAGCAAAATGGGAATAGAATAATGTGCCTGTTTCATTGTTAGGGCACTGATGCTGCTGTTCTCCCCACGCAGGAGGGATATGCTGAGCATTAGTACCAAAGCCCGGCATATTATCCTTCGTTCTTCGGAATGAAATGATAAACAAAAAAGCGGCAGTAACAACTGCCGCTTTTTATGATTCATCAAATCAATCTTTCTAATTTTTCTTTTGTGCTCTCTGCATGGAGTTTGTTCCAGTGCTCTGACCTCTTGCACCTCTGCCGCCACCTTGCTGTGTAAACAAAGTAAAGCGTGAAGGCATTTCCTTTACAGGCCACAGGTTATTGCTTTCGTCAATATCTGCAGTTTCTTTGTTAGGATCAAGACGGATGGCAACCACTTCTTTATCTTTTACAAACGTCTTGGTTACTTTCTGTTCGTTCAGTTTCCAGATGCTTACCGGTACATAATCCACTTCTTTTGTTCCATCTTTAAATGTCCATTCAACAATGATGGGCATTACCATACCGCCTTTATTGGTAAAGCTCAGCTCGTAAAAATTCTTACCGGCCCATTTGCCTTTGTTTTCTTTGTCAACAGTAACAGATGCTTCACGTTGCTGTTGCTGATAGTTTGCATCGGCATTACGGTTGTAATAATAAAAATCACGCAGACTGGTATCAGCATCCGTTGCAAACACAATTTTCTTTTCTTCCTTGTTACGGATTTTGGTTAATGGTTCAAACTCCTTCTGCACAAACGCAGCAGCGTTTGTTTCATCAGCCATCTTAAACCATTTCACTGTGTCGAGCGAAATATCAACAGGCTCAGTACCATAATACCATCCACGCCAGAACCAATCAAGATCAACTGCACTTGCATCTTCCATTGTGCGGAACAGATCAGCAGGAGTTGGATGTTTGAACGCCCATCTTCTTGCATATTCTTTAAAAGCATAATCAAACAATTCCCTGCCCATCACTGTTTCACGTAAAATATTTAAACCTGTTGAAGCTTTGGCATAAGCATTTGAGCCAACCTGTGCAACGTTATCGCCCATGGTCATAATTGGTTCAAGCTGATCTTTTGGAAGCTTCATGTAATCTGTAATGAGGTGTGCAGGTCCACGACGTGAAGGATAGTTGTTGTCAAACTCCTGTTCAGCAAGGAACTGGCAGAAAGTGTTTAAACCTTCGTCCATCCACCAGTACTGGCGTTCATCACTGTTAACAATCATGGGGAAGAAGTTGTGGCCCACTTCATGAATTACCACACCAATCATTCCATACTTTGTTCCTTCACTGTATGTTCCATCTTTTTCTGTTCTTCCGTAGTTAAAGCAGATCATCGGGTATTCCATGCCTGATGATGCTTCAACTGAAATTGCAACAGGATAAGGATAAGGAATGGTATGATTTGAATAGGATTTAATCGTGTGTGCAACAACCTTGCTTGAATACTTGCGGTATAAACCATAAGCTTCTTTTGCATAATAGCTCATGGCCATTACTTTCTTTCCTTCAATGTAAACCGGAAGGGCATCCCAAACAAACTTGCGGCTTGCACCCCATGCGAAATCTCTTACATTTTCAGCTTCGTAAACCCATGTTTTTTTATCAGTTGATTTATCTTTTTCATTGCTTTTGGCTTCATCAAGCGTAACGATTTCTGTTACATCTTTTCCGCTTTGAGCCTCCATCCAGCGCTGGTATTGTGCAGGAGTGAGCAATTGTTTATAGTTCTGGCATTCGCCTGTAGCTGCAATTACAAAATCAGAAGGAACGGTCATCTTTACTTTGAAGTTGCCAAAGGTTAATGCAAACTCAGCACCACCGGAGAACTGTGTGTTCTGCCATCCCTGGAAATCACTGTAAACAGCAAGGCGTGGATAGAACTGGCTCATTGTAAAAATGTGGTTACCATCTTCAGGAAAATATTCATAACCACCACGACTTCCCCAAACCTGGCGGTTGGGTATTTTATAATTCCAGTCGAGTTTGAAAACGAATTTCTGACCGGGCTTTAATGGCGTTGGAAGGTCAATTCGCATCATGGTTTTGTTCACTGTATATTTCAGTACAGTACCTGAAACATCAATGAGTTTTGTGATTTTTACTCCCATTCCCTGCTCCTGTGCATTACGCCAGGGTTCAATACGTGAAAGCTGATCGTTGCTCATTTGTGGTTCCATTCTGTTGCGGCCGTTTCTTAAATTGTCGGCACTTGGGTCGTGAATGTTACCATCCAACTGTAACCACAAATAAGTGAGTACAACTGGAGAGTTGTTAAAGTAAGTAACTGTTTCGCTACCTGTTAATTTCAGGTTTGCTTCGTCCAGTTCTACATTCATATCGTAGTCGGCACGTTGCTGCCAGTACTTGGGGCCGGGGGCACCGCTGGCCGTACGATATTCATTGGGGCTCTGCAATAAATAGCCCAGTTGCTCAAAACGGTTTCCATGATTACTGCCGGGATTGTTTTGCGGTGGTTGTGCCATACCAACAGCAACAATCAACAAACAGCCAATTAAAAAGCGAATATGCATAGTTTTTATTTAACGATGTTAAAAAGGTGTACGTTCAATAGCCATAATTAATGCCAGTGCAAAAATTCCACCGCTCATAAACACAGTCCACTCTCTGCGGTTTGTTTTCAATACCTGCACAAACAAAAATGAAATCAGCAATGCTGTAATTATAATTAATACCTGTCCCGCTTCAAGCCCGATGTTAAATGCCAGTAACTCGGAAACAATATTCTCACTTTTGCCTAATAAACTTCTCAGGTAGTTACTGAAGCCCATGCCATGAATTAACCCGAATGCAAGAGCTGAAATGTAACGCCAGTTTGTATGTGTCCTGTCGGTAGTATTGCTCATCAGGTTTTCCATTGCAGTGATGAGAATGGTTACCGGTATTAAAAATTCAATCCAATGTGAGGGAACAATGATTTTGTTGAACACACTTAAAGCAAGTGTAATGGTATGACCAAGTGTAAATGCTGTAATGAGAATTAATACACGTCGCCAGTCTTTAAGCAGGTAGGGGAGACAAAGAGCCATTACAAACATGATATGGTCATATCCCTTCCAGTCGGTGATATGATAAACACCTTCTCTTAAATAAAATCCAAAATCTCCCATGTTTTCTGTTGACAATAGTTGAAGGATGGAAAATAAACCAGAAGTTTGTAATCCTGAAAATTAATATGAAAATGGCGGGATTATTACATAAACGGCGGGGTGAGGGTTCACGGTTACAGGTTTCCGGTCACCGGTTGGGCATGTTGATTGCTTTAAGTATGCTTATTTCGGCTTTTGTACTTCATCCTTACTATGTAAGTGTAACCGAAATGGAATACAATACAGGTAAAAAGGAAATCGAAATATCGGGCAAAATTTTTATTGATGATCTTGAATATGCACTTAAACAGGAATTTAAAACCAATGTGGCCATACTGAATGAAGCCGATAAGAAAAAGAATACAGAACTGCTGAACAGTTTTTTTCAGAAGCATATAAAACTCACTGTCGATGGAAAACCTGTTGCTTTTCAGTTTTTAGGTTACCAGCGTGAAGAAGAAGCTATCTGGAGTTTTATGGTGGTGAAAAATGTAAAGCTGTTTAAAACAGTTACTGTGTTTAATGATCTGCTGTATTCGTTCAGGGAAGATCAGGTGAATATTGTTCACTTTAAAAACAAGAATGAACGCAAAAGCTATCGTTTAACATTTCCCGAAAATAAATTTTCACTCAGTTGGTAATATCAGAAAAGGCCAAAGAATAATTTGGCAATAAAAAACATCAATACGGTAAGAGTAACCCAGAGCGTTATATAATATATTTCTGATTTTCTTAAAAAGCGGGAGTAGATTTTGAATTCAATATTCCGGGAGGGAAGGTTTCTTTGTAAGAGTGGTTTCAGTTTAATGAGGTTTTGAAACAGGTCTCTGTACAAAGAACTTTTTTTTACCTGCAGGTTAGCATAGCCTGCCAGCAGCAGGGCTCGCATGAAATAGATAAAAGCAAAAAAAAGCAGTAATAAATAAAATAAATTCTCAGACATAATCCTTTTAAAATTTGATCGGTTTAAACTTCACTTTGCCGTCGCCATTAATTTCAACGGCAGGCATTGGAACTTTTGCAAACTGCAACAGATAAAAAGTGCTGTTTAATACAGGCGAAGACTTTGTTCTGTATATATCTGCATCGGGGGCAATATAAAACTGCCTTTTCCTTACAACTGCCGGAATTGTTTTTCCATTGATTGTTGAAGGGTTGTCATTCGCTCCAATCATACCATCGCCACCAAAGCCTGCTGCAACGTTCAGCCACGAAGGTATTTTACTTTTACTATCTGCAAAAGATTTTAAATTAAATGAAAGCCAATAAGTCTGGCCATTGTAATCTTTCATAAGCCGTGAAGCCCATTGTTTGCCTAAAAGATCAGGATTGTATTTTGCATATGGTGAAAAGCTTGCAGAAAACTTCATGCTTACCCGTTGCTCTCCCCACCAGTTCTGCTGCGTTGCAAACAAAGCCGCTCCGGAAATATTTGCCAGCAAGTCTCCCTTAGAAAATCCCCAGCCGTTAGAAAATCCATCCATTACTTCTACAATGCTTAAAAAAGCAAGCGATGTAAGTGCCCCCCCAATAATTGCCTGGTTTGGTTTTACTCCGCTCCATCGAAGTAAATCGTGCTGCATTACGGAAATATTATAGGCAGTTGTGGCGTGCCCCATTTTATCAATCTGGAACCATTCCCTGTTATCATTAATAAAATGGAAACGGCTTTTCGGAAATTTTTTATACCACAGGTAATACAGACCAACGGAAGTAAGTACAAAAACGGCCGATTCAGTGATAACTACTTTTTTTAGCCTGTCGGGCCGGTATTGATCTGAAGGAGGAATGAAGTATTGCTGTGTATAACCATGCTGCAGGCTGGTTGCAACAAAAGCAAAAATCAACACCATTTTTTTTGTAAACCGGTTCATCTTCATTGGTTATGCAAAATACGAAGCTTTTAAAATAAAATCAGTTTCTGCACAATAGTGTTGAAACAATTACAATAGAATCATACATTTGATGACTTAAAATAAAGTGTATGGAAGCGAATATTCAGGCTAATGTACAGAAATGGCTCGATGGAAATTTTGAGCAGTCTGTAAAAGATGAAATCAAAAAAATGCAACTTGAACACCCGGATGATCTGGCAGATTCATTTTACCGCAATCTTGAGTTTGGTACAGGTGGCTTACGTGGCATTATGGGTATTGGTACCAACCGTATGAATAAATATACTGTGGGAATGGCTACACAGGGTTATGCAAATTATCTTAATAAGAGTTTTGGGCAGGGAAATGTGAAATGTGTGGTTGGCCACGACAGCAGAAACAACAGTCGCCAGTTTGCTGAAATTGTTGCCAATGTAATGGGCGCAAATGGAATTAAAGTGTATTTGTTTGAAGCTTTACGTCCCACACCCGAACTCAGTTTTGCTATCCGTCATCTTGGTTGCCAGGGTGGTGTGGTTTGTACGGCATCACACAACCCAAAAGAATACAATGGTTATAAAGCTTATTGGGACGATGGTGGGCAACTTGTTCCCCCTCATGATAAAAATGTGATTGCTGAGGTTGAAAAAATTGCTGATGTGGATGATGTAAAATGGAGTGGTGGAGAGGAAAATATAACCATTATTGGAAAGGAGATGGATGAGGCATATATGAATATGGTACTTGGCCTCAGTGTTTATCCTGAAGTGTGTAAAGCTCAGCACGATTTAAAAATTGTTTATACTTCCATTCATGGTACAGGGATTATGCTGGTGCCCGAAGTGCTGAAGCGTTTCGGTTTTACCAATGTAACAATTGTGGATGAGCAGAAAGAACCGAACGGTAATTTTCCAACAGTTGTTTACCCCAATCCGGAAGAAGCAGAGGCTATGAGCATTGGTTTGAATAAAGCAAAAGAAATGGATGCTGATATTCTGCTTGGTACTGATCCTGATAGTGACCGTGTGGGTATTGGTGTGAAAGATCATCATGGTAACTGGGTACTCATGAATGGCAACCAAACGGCAGTGCTTGCTTTTAATTACATGATTGAGGCCCGTAAAGCAAAGGGAATTAATCAGCCAAATGATATGGTGGTGAAAACCATTGTAACAACAGAAATGATTGATGATATTGCAAAAGCAAACAGTATCAATTGTTACAATGTGTTAACCGGCTTTAAATGGATTGCCGAACTCATTAAAGAAAAGGAAGCTGCAGAAAATTATATTGTTGGTGGTGAAGAAAGTTATGGTTTGATGATTGGAAGCAAGATCAGGGATAAAGATGCAGTAAGTGCTGTTGCATTGCTTTGCGAAATGGCAGCATACGAAAAAAACAAAGGAAGAAGTTTGTTTCAGAAAATGATTGACCTGTATGTGCAGTATGGTTTTTATAAAGAAAGCCTGATATCCATTACCAAAAAAGGAATGAACGGGCAGGCTGAAATTGCAGCAATGATGGAAGGCTACAGGAATAATACTCCAATAACAATCAATGGTTCACCTGTTGCACAACTGCTCGACTATCAGTTACAGAAAGGAAAGAATGTTCAGACCGGTGAAGAATGGACAATTACTTTACCAAAATCAAATGTGCTGCAGTTTATACTTGCCGATGGAAGCAAAATTTCTGCACGACCAAGCGGTACTGAACCCAAAATTAAATTCTATTTCAGTGTACATACAAAATTAGATAAAGCAGAAAATTTTGATGTTGTTCACCAGCAACTTAATGAACGAATTGATGGAATTATAAAAGATATGAAGCTGAAGTAAAGTGAAAAGTAAAATTAAAAAAGTTAAAAGCTGTATTGATAAAATGCAGCTTTTTTTATTGCCGAAAAATAAACTGATGATAATCGTTTTTTACAAACAGCAGCTTCATTAATTTGCGCCTGCTTATGCGGAAATTTGAAGATACTTACCGGCACAAAGGATTGCGCAAAAAATTAGTTGATGTATTGCGCTCAAAAGGAATTACTGATGAAAAAGTGTTAGAGGCTGTTAACGCTATTCCACGTCATTATTTTTTGGATACTGCTTTTGATGAAATTGCTTATGAGGACAGGGCTTTTCCTATTGCTGAAGGTCAAACGATTTCACAACCATATACAGTGGCATATCAATCGCAGTTACTTGATGTAAAGCCACATGAAAAAATTCTTGAAATTGGTACAGGCAGTGCTTACCAGGCATGTGTGCTTGCAGAACTGAATGCACATGTATATACCATCGAACGACAGAAAAAATTGTTTGATTTTAATAAAACAGCATTTCCCTTCTTAAAAAAATATCTCAACATCAAATTCTTTTACGGAGATGGATTTGAAGGGTTGCCCACGTTTGCTCCGTTTGATAAAGTAATTATCACTGCTGCTGCGCCTTTCATTCCGCCTAAGTTAATTGAGCAAATGAAAACCGGCGCTAAAATGGTGATTCCTGTTGATGAATACGGATTTCAACGCATGAAGCGTTTAACGAAGCAGGCCGATGGTTCGTATGCAGAGGAATTGTTTGATGCGTTTTCGTTTGTACCCATGCTTACGGGGAAACAAAACGGGAAATGATTCTCACTGCAATGATAGCCTGAAGCGGAAATTATGAACTCATAACTAATCATTATACATTTGCAATTTTAAAATTCATCAAACATTTGCCATGCAGAATAAACAAGCCACTTTTGAACGGGTTTCAGGATTATTGGAAGAATTGGGTTTTCGTGTAATTAATAAAGATGATAGCCGCCCCTGGGGAGGGTTTTATGTTATTGATGAATCGCAGGCAGCAGACTTTGCCAGATTTTTTTTCCCTGATGAAAATTTTGATGAATTAAAGATTACAAACAAGCTCAGCCCGAAAATTTTGATTGTTTCTCCAGATAAACGCCTGAGTTGGCAGTATCATCACCGTCGTGCAGAAATATGGAAATGTATCGGCGGTACAGTTGGAGTTGTAACAAGCGATACTGACGAAGAAAAACAACAGCATACTTTAAAAATTGGTGATATTATTAAACTCAAGCAGGGCGAACGTCATCGACTGGTGGGTTTAGATAGTTGGGGCATTGTAGCCGAAATATGGCAGCATACCAATGAATTAAATCCAAGCGATGAAGAAGATATTGTGAGAGTACAGGATGATTTTGGAAGATAATAAATAATAAACGTAAGTAAACTGCTGGCTGTTACAGTGCGTTCATTTGCACAATAAACAAAGGTTAATTAGTTCGCAATAAGAACTGACTTGTTTGTGAATGTTTTTTTTAACCTTGAATTTGTGTAAAACAAGAATACTCCTGAAACAGCCTTTGTTATAATTATACGCAATCGTTTTCATCAACCTTCACTGGTATGTTTTAATATATTTGCAACTCCATTAACTAAATACATTCAGCATGGCAAAAAAGATTGCACCAATTGATTTAATTGACAGTTTTGAAAAAATTCCAACAAAAATCTTTTCTTCTGCAAAAGAGGGATCGGCATTTGCAGCAAAACAGGTTGCCGACCTGATAAGGGAAAAACAATCAAAGAATGAAAAATGTGTTTTAGGACTTGCAACCGGCTCAACTCCAAAATCGCTGTACGATGAGCTTGTACGTTTGCATAATGAAGAAGGGTTAAGTTTTAAGAATGTAATTGCATTCAACCTGGATGAATATTACCCGATTGAAAAAGATGCCATTCAGAGTTATCATCGCTTTATGAAGCAGCAGTTGTTTGATAAAGTGGATATCGATCAGAATAATTGTTTTATACCTGATGGTACCGTTCCTAAAGAAGAAATAAAAAAACATTGTGCTGAATACGAACAGAAAATTGTTGATGCAGGAGGTGTTGATCTGCAGATTCTTGGTATTGGTATCAATGGCCACATTGGCTTTAACGAACCAGGTTCAAGTGTGTTTACAAAAACAAGACTTATTACTTTAACAAACTCAACCCGTTTGGCAAACAGTTATGAGTTTACCAATATCAGTGCTGTTCCACGCCTTGCAATTACTATGGGTATTGGAACAATTTTGAAAGCAAAGAAAATTTTATTGCTTGCCTGGGGGCCTTCTAAAGCACCGGTTATACAAAAATCAGTTGAAGGTGATGATACAGAACATGTTCCTGCATCACTGCTGCAGAATCATGATGATGTAACTTTTATCATTGATAAAATGGCCGCATCTGATCTTGTACGCTACAAAAGTCCCTGGCTTACCGGCGAATGCGAGTGGACTGATACAATGATAAAAAAGGCAGTGGTGAATATGGCACTTAAACTGGAAAAACCCGTGTTGAGCTTAACCAATACCGACTATAACGAATATGGATTAAGTGATCTGCTTGTTGAAAAAGGAGATGCTTATGAAATAAATCTCCAGGTATATTATATGCTGCGTGACACTATTACAGGCTGGCCAGGCGGCAAGCCCAATGCAGTAATACCAAACCATCCTGAAAGAAGTACACCATACCCCAAACGTTCCATGATCTTTTCTCCGCACCCCGATGATGATATCATTTCAATGGGAGGAACGTTTCAGCGTTTGCACGATCAGGGTCATGAGGTGCATGTGGCTTATCAAACAAGTGGCAACATTGCAGTAACTGATGAGTTTGTTACACGCTTTCTTGATTTTGCTGTTGGCTTTGAAGAAATGTTTGGAGTGGATACTGAAAAATCAAGAGCCATTCTTACAGAAGCAAGAGGCTATCTTGAAAATAAAAAATCAAACGAAGTTGATACGGCTGACATAAGGAATATCAAAGGGCTCATCAGGCGTTGTGAAGCGGCAGCAACCTGCCGTTATGTAGGCTTAAAAGAAGGCCAGTGGCATTTTCAGAACCTTCCTTTTTACGAAACAGGAACTATTGAAAAAAGCCCGATGGGTGAAGAAGATATCAGGCTTACAATGGAACTGTTAAGAGAAATTAAACCTCAGCAGGTATTTTGCGCTGGCGACTTTGCTGACCCACATGGAACTCACCTGGTGTGCTTCAATATTATATTTGAATCGCTGAAACGCATTAAGGCTGCAGGCGATGAATGGATCAAAGATTGCTGGCTGTGGTTATATAAAGGTGCCTGGCAGGAGTGGCATATTGAAGAAATAGGGATGGCAATACCAATGAGCCCAGAACAGGTAATGAAGAAACGTTTTGGAATATTTATTCATCAATCGCAGAAAGATATGGTGCCGTTTCAGGGCAGCGACAGCAGAGAGTTCTGGCAGCGTGCTGAAGAACGTAATGCAGCAACGGCCGATTTGTATGCCAAACTGGGCCTTACGCAATATGCAGCAATTGAAGCATTTGTTCGCTGGGATTATTAAGAATAAAAGACCTGAAGGTTTTCAAAAATTTCAGGGTCTGTAAAAGCTTACGCCGCCGCCGGAATTTTATACTGGCGGCGGTTTTGTTTTCTCAGATTACAATTCACAACCGATCTTCGCAGTATGCACCCGTCGCAGTTACAGATAAAAGATTTTACTTATCATCTTCCCGATGAGAGAATTGCACGTTATCCTCTTGCAGAAAGAGATTTGAGCAAACTGCTCGTTTATAAAAACGGAATAATTAAGGAAGATATTTACCGGAATATCGGGGAATATACAGATGCCGATACGTTACTGCTGTTCAATAATACAAGAGTAATTGAGGCCAGGATGTTATTTACAAAATCAACTGGAAGTACAATTGAAATTTTTTGTCTTGAACCATCCGGCAACCAGGAAATAACAACAGCAATGTTTTGTACCGGTAAAGTACGCTGGAATTGCCTAATAGGAGGAGCATCGAAATGGAAGCAAGGACTGCTTGAAAAAAAAATCAGAATTGCAGATAAGGAAATTTCAGTTTTTGCTGAGAATGTTGAGAAAATGACGAATCATTTCATTGTGGAATTCAGTTGGTCATCTCAACACAATTTTGCTGAAATACTTCATTATGCAGGTATTCTTCCTTTGCCACCTTATCTTCAGCGTCAGACAGAAAAGTCTGATTATGAACGTTATCAGACTGTTTATTCCAAACATGAGGGCAGTGTTGCAGCACCAACTGCCGGTTTGCATTTCACCAATAATCTGTTAAGTCATCTTCATAAAAAAGGAATTGCAGAGGAATATGTTACACTGCATGTTGGCGCAGGTACGTTTAAACCTGTAAAAAGCGAAATCATGCAGCAGCATGAAATGCACAAAGAGTGGATACAGGTTAAACGGTCATCAGTTCAAAACATTCTTAATTATGCCGGTAAGACTATTATTCCGGTTGGCACAACTTCATTGCGTACGCTGGAAACTTTGTACTGGATGGGAGTGAAGGCAATACTTCAACCTAAGGCTGCAACAATCAATCAACTGGAGGTACAACAGTGGGATGCGTATGATTTACCTCTCCGGAATATTTCAGCAAAAGATGCACTGGAGGCTTTGTTGAAATGGATGGACAGCCGGAATGAAGACGAACTGGTTTGTCATACTCAAATCCTGATTGCTCCCGGATATAAAACAAGAATTGCAGATGCGCTTATAACCAATTTTCACCAGCCTGGTTCTACTTTGCTGTTACTTGTGGCCGCACTAACAGGTAACGACTGGACTAAGATTTACGGTTATGCACTACAGAACGGGTTCCGCTTTCTCAGCTATGGCGATGGAAGCCTGTTGTGGACACAGAAGGCTGGTGCAAACGGTTGAGTTCAAATTTTTGCACAATTCACAGCAAAACCTACCTTTGACTCCGTTTAACAAAAAAAGACCAATCTATATTGGTTCGTACCTCACTAATAAAATTTGTTTGTGGGAAAGCACACTTCAAAAGCTACGGCGGCCGGTTTATTAATTGCGTTGGGGATCATTTATGGTGATATAGGTACATCTCCTTTGTACGTATTAAACGGCATTATTTCAGGTAAAAAGATTGATGAATTTCTGATTATAGGGTCATTATCGCTCATTATCTGGACACTCACACTTCAAACAACAGTAAAATATGTTTGGCTTACATTAAGAGCAGATAACAGGGGTGAAGGTGGAATTTTTGCGCTTTATACACTTGTTCGTCGTAGAAAAAGATGGCTTGTTTTGCCGGCAATGCTAGGCGGGGCAGCTTTACTTGCTGATGGTATGATTACTCCGCCCATCTCAGTTACTTCTGCTATTGAAGGGTTAAAACAAATAGAATCTTTTAAACATATTCATCAATCAACAGTAGTTTATATTGTTATTGGCATACTTGTACTCCTGTTCCTGATTCAGCAATTTGGAACAAGCTATATTGGCAGGGCGTTTGGCCCTATTATGACTATCTGGTTCCTGATGCTTGCCGTAATGGGCATTATTCATTTTGCCGATGATCTGAAAGTTTTTAAAGCTCTCAATCCGTTTTACGGTATTAATCTTTTAAGAGAGTATCATAATGGGTTCTGGATTCTGGGAGGTGTTTTCCTTTGTACAACCGGGGCGGAGGCATTGTACAGTGATCTTGGACATTGCGGCAAAGCGAATATCCGCATATCGTGGATGTTTGTAAAAACCTGTCTTATTCTTAATTATTTTGGCCAGGGAGCATGGTTACTCGCCAATCATTCCGGTGATGTGATATCTGCCGATATGATTTCGTCGGGGTTTAATTCATTTTATGGGGTTATGCCTCAATGGTTCAGATTGGCAGGGCTTATTATTGCTACAGTTGCTGCAATCATTGCCAGCCAGGCATTAATCAGCGGATCATTTACATTAATCAGTGAGGCCATGCGTCTCAACCTGTGGCCGAGGGTAAAAATTAATTATCCAAGTGAGGAAAGAGGGCAGTTGTTTATTCCGGCTGTGAATTTAATGTTGCTTACAGGTTGTATAGGTATAACATTGTATTTTCAGTCTGCGGCTCACATGGAAGCTGCTTATGGCCTGGCTATTACATTGTGTATGCTGGCCACTACTATTCTCTTTGCCAATTACCTGGTGGCACACAGGGTTAACTCCGGCTTTATTTATATTTTCCTCGTGGTTTATACAACTATTGAAGGAAGTTTTCTTGTTGCCAACTTAATGAAGTTTACTCATGGTGGTTACATTGCATTAATTGTAGGGGGATTGCTGTTTCTGATTATGTATGTATGGTATCGTTCAAGAAAAATTAAAAACCGCTATGTTGAATTTGTTCGCCTTGAGCATTACCTGCCTTTGTTACAGGAGTTGAGTAATGATATGTCGGTTACAAAATACGCAACACATCTTGTGTATTTAACCAGTGCAAATAACCCTTCGGAAATTGAGCATAAAATTATTTATTCAATTCTCAACCGAAAGCCCAAGCGGGCCGATATTTATTGGTTTGTACATGTTGATACATTAGATGATCCTTATACCTGTGAGTACGAAGTTTCAACGATCATTCCCAATGAAGTGATTCGTGTTGAGTTCAGGCTGGGATTCCGCATGCAGCCACGCATTAATCTCATGTTTCGTAAAGTGGTGGAAGAAATGGTGGCAAATAAAGAGGTGAATATTACAAGCCGTTATGAAAGCCTGCAGCGTAATAACGTTGTTGGCGATTTTCAGTTTGTGGTATTGGAAAAATTCCTGAGCCAGGATAATGAACTGCCTTTATTTGAAAGGATTGTTATGCGTCTTTACTTCGCAATTAAAAAGTTTGGATTAAGTGAAGAAAAAGGTTTTGGGCTTGACCAAAGTAATGTGGAAGTGGAAAAATTCCCACTTATTGTAGCACCTATCAGCGGTATAAAGCTCAGGCGTATTTTCAGAGAAGATTTTATATAAGATTGGGGCCATTAAATTTTAAACACAGCAGGCCTGTTACAGTTTTTTTGCAAATTTTAATTTCCGGTTGTTGCCTGAATAGAGAATCTTATCAGCACTTTGTCCTCTGCTTTTACAATGTTTAGCGGCGTTTTTACTTTAATATTAAACTCTGTCATTGTAAGTTCCTTTGATGATGTAAGCTTGTATAATTGTTTATTAAGCCTGGTAAGCTGAACCGGAAGAATATGGGTTCTCGACACTCCCGCCAATGTAATTACTGTGGTTACATTGTAATTATACACTTTACCGGTTATCAGTTGCTTATCTGTATGCAATGGCTGAGCCGCAATAAACTGTACATGTATAAAAGGAAATTTTTCAGCCAGTAACGACTTGTGCATGTAGTGTGTAATGATAAAATCATGACAGTCTAATTGCTTTGTTCTTACCTGTAATGCTGCGTTACTGAAACGGATAAGGCCGCTTGAAGGATTGATTTCTGCTTCAAATATTCCGGGTGAAAATTTTTCGCTGCAACTGCATTGATATTCCTGGAGATTGGTTTCGCCAGAAAGCAGTAGCTGGCTTTTCTCATCAATCTGGTAAGCTATTTTAACCGGAGTATTTGAGTCAGACTTAAAAAGAAATACAATTAACAGCAAAAACAATCTTGTCATAACATCAAATTTAAAAAAAGCCCTGCAGAATTTTCTGCAGGGCTATGAACATATGAATGGTTTCTCGTTGTTCTGATATATTAGAATCCAACTATAGCTTCTACTACCACACCGTTGAATTTACCATTGTAACGGTAGTCAGAAACCAGGAAGTTTTTGTAAAGTTGATTTACGTATTCAGCTTTCAGCAACACGTTCTTTGTAAGGAACCAGCCACCAGCAACGCAGAAACGGTTTACATTCACTTCGTTAGTTGTAGATAAATCGGCTTTTACTCCATTGTAACGAACTCCTAAGAAAACATTTTCTTCTTTTCCTATTCTGTAAATGCCTTCAACTGCATACTGTGAAGCGTGACGCATTGCAGTTTCAGTTTTTGCTCTTCCGTTTGCAGACTCATAAGTTCCGAAGAATTCAAAACCGGCAATTTTTGCAAAAGCGTTTAACATAACAGCGTCAACTTTTGCACTGAAACCTGGGTTAAAACGGCCAGAGAAAGCAGTTGCAGTGTAAGCCTGAGCTGCACCACTTGATACCCATTTGTCGAATGCATTCTGATAGTTAGAACCAGTACGGTCACCACCATAGAGTGTTAAACCACTGCCATAGTTACCACCATTGTGATAATAGCTACCGCTTAAACGTAAACGTACTTTTTCAGTAACTTGTTTGTCAATACCACCTTTTAAAATAAGGGAAGGTTTTTTTGTGGTTTTGCCATCAGTAGAAGCAATTACAGTATCAATATTTCCTTTGATCATACCGTTAGTCATACCCAGCATACCAAACAGACCATTCTTTTGTAAGTAAACTTCACCACCAATTTCAGTAGCAAATGCATCCATTACGTTTCCTTCCATGAAGGGACTGTATAAAGTTTGTCCACCATCAGGTCTGCGGAAGTGTGCATCACCATAGTTCACTTCAAAGTGACCAACTTTAAGAGTTGCAACATTCATCAGTTTGTCCCAGAATTCGCCTTTGAAAGGAAGCTTGTCAAATTGAATATAACCACCTTTTACCCATGTTTCGTTGTGGTGACGGGCAGAAAGATAAGTTGTAACATTCAGGCGGATACCATCTGCTAACTGTACATCAGTAAACAGGTTTGCCTGAGCAGTCATGAAGCCGGGTTTCAATGGATAAAGTTTGTTTGCACCTGCAGTTGCAACAGATGTACCACCATTATTGGTTGCACCTGGGTTTTCACTCTTAATAGCCTGGAATTGCTGTGTAAAACCTGCGCCAAAACGTACCTTTAAGCCATCAAATTTTACATCAGTTTGTTTAGGAGTTTCAAAAACATTGATACCTGTTTGGTCGTATGGTCTCAGATTTTGAATTTTTGGTTGCTGAGCCATTGTTAAGAGAGGAGAAACAGCAAGCATCGCTAAGGCTAAATTTCTCACGCAGTTTGTCATGTAACGTTTCATATTTATTTGTTTTACGTTTTTTGAAATGGTTGTTTATTTTTTAAGAACAACGTCATAAGAAATGGTGATGTCGTCAGCTACTTTCATAGCTCCAAGCATAAAGCTTGGTGGTTTAATGCCGTGATTTGACATCTGGATTTTCTTGCTTCCACTGATTTCTAAGTCTCCGCTTGCCAAAACTTTGCATTTTAATACAAGGTCAGTTGGCTTGGAAACACCCGCAATTGTAAGGTTGCCGCTAACTGTTACTACTGTTTCAGCTCCATTTTTCTGGATGGAAGCAACCTTGGTCATGATGAAGGTTATATATGGAAATTTGTCGGCTTTGATTGTGCTGTAAGTACGGTCATCCATTAAGTCAGAGTTCTTTGTGCTTTTCAGCGATTTTGCTACCACATTAACTGAAGCTGAATTTATCTTTTCTATACTTCCGTTATTGATTGCAAAATCACCTGTTACGTTAATGCTGGTTGCTTTTGAACTCCAGTCGTGAACATTGGAAGTGCCATTAACCAATAAGGTATAGGATTTTACTGTATATTTTGTCTGTGCATTGGCATTGCTGTTTAATAGAAAGGCAGCAATGAAAAAAATTGTAAGTTTCTGTATCATAAAAAAGAATGTTTAAACTTTAATATCAAGTGCAAATGTTGCCTCAATACGATTGCACCCAAATGATTAATTTCAGGTTTTTGTGTGACAGTAATCACACTTTGTCATGACCGCCATCACTAAAATGAATTTGGTCTTCTAAGATTCAATGTGGTAAAGGGTTTTGCAGATTTGAATAATTGACTAACCTGATTTTGATATTTTGACTTGAATAAAGAGAAACCTCTAAAAGCTGGAAAAAGAGAACTCCGTTTTTTTTGTCAATGAAACAATTTATCGATTACGATTGCGTACATTGCAACGGCAAAAAATATATAAGTGCTTATATTTGCTTTTGCTTTTACTTTATATTAAATAAATTAGGGTGAATTTCTCTTTCACTATATTTTATATCCTCCGAAATAAACATTTAATAAAATGAAAAAGTTTGCCGTCTCTTTTGCAACACTTGTTGCCCCTGTTTTGCTTCACGCTGGTGAGGCAGATCTAAAAATCCCCGATGCAATAAAAAATCAGCACATTTTGTATTGGGGATTTTTAATTACAGCACTTGGCCTGTTATTTGGATTTTATCAATTTACCCGTGTAAAAAACCTTCCGGCACATAAAAGCATGCTGGATATTGCTGATGTGATTTACAAAACCTGTTCAGCTTATCTTAAACAGCAGGGCAAGTTTCTGGCTATTCTGTTCATTTTTATTGGTGCGGCAGTGGCAGGATACTTTGGTTTTCTTGCCAAAGACGAAGCTGGTGAGTCATTGTTTGGAATTGGAGGAGTATTGTTGATTTTATTGTGGACGATTATAGGTATTCTTGGTTCGTACTTAGTTGCAAAATTTGGTATCCGCATGAATACGCTTGCAAATGCCCGTATGGCGTTTGCTTCTTTGAAACGCAAACCGTTGAACTTATTAACCATACCTCTTAATGCAGGTATGAGCATTGGTGTAATGCTGATTTCGCTGGAATTAACCATGATGCTGGTGATTTTATTATTAATGCCCGGAAACCTGGCCGGGGCTTGTTTCATAGGCTTTGCAATTGGTGAATCACTTGGTGCATCTGCCTTGCGTATTGCTGGTGGTATTTTCACAAAGATTGCTGACATAGGGTCCGACCTGATGAAGGTTGTATTTAAAATTGGAGAGGACGATCCGAGAAACCCTGGTGTAATTGCTGATTGTACCGGTGATAATGCAGGTGATAGTGTTGGCCCGACTGCTGATGGTTTTGAAACTTATGGTGTAACAGGTGTTGCACTGATTTCATTTATTCTTCTTGCCGTTACAGGTGGTGAAACTATACAAACGGAATTACTTGTATGGATTTTTGTAATGCGAATTTTAATGGTCATTACATCTGTTGTTGCATTTTATATTAATTCAGCTTTCAGTCAGTCGAAATATGGAAAGGCAGAAGACCTGGATTTTGAACAGCCTTTAACGAATCTTGTCTGGATCACTTCCGTTCTTTCTATTTTGGTAACATTTGCAGCCAGCTATTTTTTAATTCCCGACTTAAACGGAAATACAAACATGTGGTGGATTCTTTCCATCATCATCAGTTGCGGTACAATAGGCGGCGCTTTGATTCCTGAGTTTACTAAAATTTTCACTTCACCTAAATCGGGTCATGTTCAGGAAATTGTAAATGCAGGTAAAGAAGGTGGAGCTTCTCTGGTAATTCTATCTGGTCTTGTAGCCGGTAATTTTTCTGCATTCTGGAAAGGGTTGGTTTTTGTAGTATTAATGTTTGCTGCATTTTTCGTAAGCACACATGGGTTGGCAGAAATTATGATTTACCCTTCTGTGTTTGCATTTGGACTTGTTGCATTTGGTTTGCTTGGTATGGGCCCCGTTACAATTGCTGTTGACAGTTACGGACCTGTAACAGATAATGCACAATCTGTTTATGAGTTATCATTAATAGAAGAAGTGCCAAACGTAAGTGAAGAAATTGAAAAGGATTTTGGATTCAAACCTGATTGGGAAAAATCAAAATATTACCTCGAAGCAAATGATGGCGCTGGTAATACCTTTAAAGCAACAGCAAAACCTGTTTTGATTGGTACGGCTGTTGTTGGTGCCACTACAATGATCTTTAGTTTAATCCTGATGGTTAAACAAACATTGGGTGTTGAACCTGAAAGTATTCTTAACCTCTTAAATCCTTATACTATTCTTGGATTTATGTTAGGTGGAGCAGTTATTTACTGGTTTACAGGGGCATCTATGCAGGCGGTTACAACCGGTGCTTACCGTGCAGTTGAATACATTAAACGCAACATCAATCTTGATCCGAATGCTCCTAAAAAAGCGGATGAATCAAAATCAATAGAGGTTGTGAAAATCTGTACACAGTATGCTCAAAAAGGCATGTTCAATATTTTCATTTCTGTATTCTTCTTTGCGTTGGCGTTTGCCTGTTTCTCTTCTCCTGCAAGCATTGGTGGTAATGAAGCTGTTTCTTTATTTGTTAGTTATTTAATAGGCATTGCAGTGTTTGGTTTGTTCCAGGCTGTATTTATGGCAAATGGCGGCGGTGCATGGGATAATGCTAAAAAAGTGGTTGAAGTTGAATTAAAAGCAAAAGGAACACCGTTGCATGATGCTACTGTTGTTGGTGATACAGTGGGCGATCCGTTTAAGGATACATCATCTGTTGCTCTTAATCCAATCATTAAATTCACAACATTGTTTGGTTTACTGGCAATGGAAATAGCCATATCTGAATCGTTCAGGGATTTTGCTCCTTATGCCGGTTTGGTATTTCTTGTAGTTGCATTGATTTTTGTATGGAGATCGTTCTATAAAATGCGGATCACCAGCAATAAATAATGGACTGCTGTTTTTAGTGAGAATTATTAATAAGAACGCCTGCTTTATTTAAGCAGGCGTTCTTATTTTACACATGGAAAAATTAATTAATTTCTTTTAACGAACATAACTGTTGCGTAACCTTTAACGTATGAATTATTCCTTCTTTTAAAGCAAAATTTTCTTTGTCATGACTGACAGGAAATCCAAAACAAATGGGATAGTTATATTCTTTCACTAAATCATAAATAAGGTCGTACACTTTTTTCCCAAAAGGTCGTTCAGTATCCTGCATATCTGTAAATCCACCAACGATTAATCCCGCAAGATCGTTCAGCTTTCCGCTCCGTTTCATCTGGTGCATCATACGGTCAACATTGTAATGCTGTTCGCCCACATCTTCAATAAAAAGAATTTTTCCGCTGGTTTGAACATCACTTTTCGTTCCTATGAGATGAGACAGCAGGGCAAGGTTGCCTCCAACAAGTTCAGCGGTTGCTGCTCCCGTATGGTTGAGGCGGTGTGTTTTAAATGAATAATCAGTTTTTATTCCTTCTAACGCATTTTTCAGCGACAATACATATTTGTTTTTAAATCCGCCATCATTAAAAGCTCCCGCCATAGGCGAGTGCAATGTGGCAATTTTGTAATTGCGGTTAATGTGTGCGTGCAGCACAGTAATATCGCTGAAGCCAATAATCCATTTTGGATTTTTTTTTAAAGAAGTAAAATCTAAGCTGTCAATTATTCTTCCAACACCATAACCGCCACGTCCGCAGAGAATAGCTTTAACAGAAGGTTCATCAAGCATGGCCTGAAATTCATTCAGCCGCTCTTCATCTGTTCCGCTGAAATAAGTTTTTGATTTACTGCCCAGCGTTTTACCAACCAGTACATTGTAACCCCATTTTTGCAACGTATCAATACAAACCTGTGCTTTTTCATTTGCCATATAACCTGCGGGAAGTGTAATGCCGATTGTATCGCTTTTTTTTAAGTAGGGAGGAATCTTTATCATTATAACTTATATTTAGTTGAGTTTAAAAATTATGATATACGCTTTTTTACGACTTGGTGTAGTGCCTTTAGCATTTGCAGGCTGGATTATTTACCAACTTGTTTTTAAGAAGAAAAAATTCAGAGATATCAGTAATGATTTATTGACTATCTCTTTTTTCCTGCTGATCTGGTTTGCATTAATGTGGTTCATTTTCTCATAATTCGGTTAAAGTACATTGCGCTGTTGTAACTGAGAGTTTGTGTTTTACTCCGCATTTCAAAGCAAAATTGTTTTTCTGATGACCTACCGGGAAATCAAAACAAACAGGATAGCTGCAATCTTTTATTTTTTCAAGTACAATCTCCTGTATTGTTTTTCCAAATGTATCATTTGGGTCATCATCTGCTTTTACTTTAAATCCGCCTACAATTAAACCTGCAAGATGGTCGAGTTTGCCCGATCGTTTCAAATTCCAGAACATACGGTCGATGCTGTACATATATTCCCCTGTATCTTCTACAAACAAAATTTTTCCGGCAGTTTTTATATCACTTTTACTGCCCGTTAAGGATTCAATTGTTTTCAGATTTCCTCCAACAAGCAGCCCTTCTGCAATCCCATTTCTGTTTTTTTCATTGGGAGTTGATGTGTATTTCATCTTTATACCCTTCAACGCATCACGAATAGAATAAATGGTTTCAATTTGAATCGGTTCGGCTTTACTCCAGTCTTCCGGAAAACTGTTGCACATTTTTGAATGAATGGAAGCTATGCCAACCTGCCTGTTTAGATGGCTGTGCAGTACAGTAATATCGCTGAAACCAATAAGCCACTTGGGGTGCTGTTTCAGTTTTGAAAAATCAATCCGGTCAATAATCCGTACAAAACCGTAACCACCTCTGGCGCAAAGAATGGCTTTTACTGAACTGTCGTTAATCATTTGCTGAAAGTCAGCACTTCGTTCATCATCTGTTCCACCAAAAGTGAAATCTCTTTTCCCGATTGTGTCGCCGATTTTTATTTTAAATCCCCAGCTTTGAATCTGGTCAACAGCAGGCTGAATATCTTTCAGTGTTGTATAACCTGCCGGAGAGGTAATGCCTACTGTATCGCCTTGTTTTAAATAGGGCGGAATAATAAGAGGAGTTGTTGTTTCATCCTCCTTATCAAGCGATAATGAAAAAGGATTTTGCAAAACAAGCCCTGCCGGAATCATTGTTTTCAGAAAATGTATTCGCTTCATGAATTAAAAATAACAAATTGAAGGGACTGAATTATCAGAACTTGATTCAATTTAATGATCTTTGCAGAAGGATACTTTTTAATTATGAAACTTTTGCTAAGGGGAATACTTCGTTTCGCTCTTTTCTGGATATTGTTTTTTGCTTTGTGCCGTGTGTTTTTTTTGTTTTCTGTTATGGCAAAATGGAAAGGTGAAACATCATCTGCTTTTTATTCTTTTATTGCCGGCATGCCGATGGATTTATCGGCAGCAGCTTATATTGGCGCATTTCCTTTGTTGATTTTGCTGTTTGCTTTTTTACGGGGAAAAATTCCGGCATGGCAGAGGTTATTCAGAATTTATATGGTTGTTTGTATTTCATTAATCAGCCTGCTCACTGTAATTGACATTAATCTTTACCGGGAATGGGGAAGTAAGGTTGATTACAGGGCATTTTCATTAATGATGGCTTCGCCCGATGCAGCTTTAACAAGTTCTCTTTCATCGCCGATATTTTTTTCACTGCTCGCACTGATTTTTTTGATTTTTACAGGAGTTTTTATTTCAAAAAAAATTATTCCGGCAATGAATAATATAAACTATCCTTCATTTCCGGTACGGCTTTCAGTAGTACTTGCAATTGTTGGTTTATTTGTGCTTGCAGGAAGGGGAGGCATTTCCACTTCGCCTCTTACCGTATCAAGTGTTTATTATTCCTCCAATCAAACATTAAATCATTCGGCTATAAATACGGGCTGGAATTTTGTAAGAGATGTGATTGACCAGAAAGAATCTGAATCAACTGCTTTTCAGAATATGTCAACACAGAAAGCAAAACAGATTTGCGACAGTCTTTTTCAGGCAAAAGACTCTGTGGTTCCGGTATTGAAAAACAATCGGCCCAATATTGTTTTAATTATTCTTGAAAGTTTTACTGCAGACCTGATTGAAGATCTGAATGGAGAAAAAGGAGTTACGCCTTTCTTTAGTTCACTTGTTGATAGTGGGTTGCTGTTTACCAATCTTCATTCAACAGGCTTTCGTACCGATATTGGTTTTACAAGTATTATGACAGGTTATCCTTCATTGGCAACAAAAAGTATCATTAATATTCCTGTTAAATCGCAGAGGCTTCCTGCACTATCAAGTTCATTGTATAAAAATGGTTATCACACTTCATTTTATTATGGAGGTGAAACTGATTTTTTTAATCTGCGATCGTTTGTGCTGCAAAAGAATTTTCAGCGCCTTGTTGATGTACGAGATTTTGAAAAAAATGAAACCACGTCTAAATGGGGAGTTTTTGATCATGTTGTTTTTAACCGGCTTCTGGCCGATCTGAAAACAGAACAGGAGCCATTCTTCAGTACAATTCTTACATTAAGTAATCATGAACCTTTTGAAGTTCCGGGGCAAAGAAAATTTCCCGGAAAAGATCGCCCCAACCAGTTCAGAAGTACTGCTTATTATACTGATGAATGCCTGAAAAATTTTTTTGAAGCTGCTGCAAAAGAAAGCTGGTATAGCAACACGCTTTTTGTACTTGTGGCCGATCATGGCCACCGGTTGCCTAAAGAAGAAAATGAAGCATGGGAGCCACGCCGCTCACATATTCCATTATTATTTGCTGGTAATGTATTGAAAGATGAATACAAAGGAAAAACAATGAACCAGTTTGCAGCACAGGTTGATATTCCGGCTTCATTGCTTTCTCAACTTGGAATCAGTTCCAATGAGTTTGTATGGAGTAAAAATTTATTCAACCCAGAGGTAAAGCACTTCGCTTTTTATTCGTTTGATAATGGGTTTACATGGATGGATGAGAATGGAGCTGTTTCATTTGATAATAACGGGAGAAAACTTATCTACACTTCCGGTAACAACAAAAATTCTCAGCAGATGGAAACAGCGGGGAAAGCCTTTCAGCAAAAGGTGTTTGAACAGTTCTTATCTTATTAAAAACGGCTCTATGGTTATTATTACATAGAAAACAGGCTTAAGCCTGTTTTCTATGTAATGACTGTTGCTTTCTCTTTTGTCTGTTAATTTTCCATTGCAATAAAACAATTGACAGAGTTAATGTAACTATTGTATGAATTGCTAATCCTTTTACCTGATTGGTAACATCGTCAGCAGCACCGCCATAAATTGCCAGCTTTCTGAATCCGATCAGGAAATTGGTAAGTGGAATGGATGTTGAAATAGCTTTTAATGTTTCAGGCATTACCACTTGCGGCCATGTAAATCCGCTTAATACAAAGCTTGGTGTGGCAATAATCATCAGAAACTCTGTTGCTCTCAACTGGTTTGGAATCATAATTGAAAAAAGAATTCCTGTGAAAATACATGCAAGTGAAAATAAGGTTGTCAATAATAACATTGATCCCGATTCAACTGCAAGCGGAATATTAAAGTAATGATACATTCCTGCAACAGCAGCCCACATCAGTGCTCCAAACACGGCATAGGGAATTACCTTCAGAAAAATATGATAGGTGCTGTATTTGCTGATACGCACAAGCTTTGCAAAATAATTGTCTTCAAAATCTCTGGCGAACGATAAAGCAAGTCCCATGAAAAAGATCTGTTGCATAATAGCACCCATTAAGCCGGGCCACATAAAATCCAAATAACTGTTGCCGGGATTAAACCAGCGGTTGTACTGTACTTTAAAACTTTCAAAACGTTCTGCCGCATACTGCGGAGCAAGACCTTGTTTTTTCAATGTTTCAATTTCAATGCCTGCGTTTGTTGTTGCAAGTACAGCCTGTATTCCTCTTGTGGCAAAATTGGCTGTAAGAATGTTGGATGTGTTGATGTCAACCACCACTTCAGGATAACGTCGTTGCAAAATCGCTGCTTCAAAATTTTCAGGAATGGTAATCACTGCCTGGTAATCATGATCAATAATCAGCTTTTTAATTCCAACAGCATCATTCAGCACTTTTACCACTTTGATGTTTTCATTATCGTTTAAAGCATCAATCAGTTTGTCGCTGGATGGTGAGTTGTCGTAGTCAACAACAACAATAGGAAGATCAGTAAGCTTGGCTTTCTGATACACATAACCAAACATTAAACCATAGAGCAACGGCGCACCAAAGAATATGGCCATTACCACCTGGTTTTTGAAAATCCGCCTGACTTCTTTTTTGATTAATATAAAAAATGTTTTCATCAGGAGATTATTTGTTGTTCAGCAATACGGTTGAGTTCTGGAAAAGATCAGTTGTCTTTGAAGTATCAGTTGCAATTACTTTCAGTTCATACGTTGTTTCGCCTAATTCATACGAAGGGGATGTACTTGTGTTGTCTGCATATCTTGCCAATTGTTTAATGGCGGTGATTTTTGCAGGGATACTGATATTCGTAAACGGAACAGTTACAGTAACTGTGTTATTTACTTTGTAATTATGAATTTTTGATTCAGGTATGGTAAAACGGAAATACAGTGTGGTTGTTTCATAACCATTAATCATTGTATAACCTGGCAATGCCAGTTCACCCACTTTCAACGCAATCGTTTCAATCAGCATATCTGCAGGAGCGATGATGTAACGTTCATTTTCTGCCTGAAGCACTTCATTGGTTGCTCCGTGTGCACGGTCAACCTGTCCTTTAGCCATACGGATCTGTTCAGGTCTGGTTCCTTTTAAAATTTCCTGCTTCTTTGCATTGAGTGTTTTAACCATTGCTGCGGCAGCTTTGTATTTCATACTCACTTCATCAAATTGCTGTGCAGGTACAAGAGAATCTTTGTACATCTGCTGAATACGTTTAAACGATTGCTCCGCAAATACAAGCTGTTGTTGTGCTGCATCAAGCTGCCCATCAATCTGGCTGATCTGTTCACTTGTTGCTCCGTTATGTGCAAGATCAAGTTGTGCCTGTGCCGATTCAACTGCACCGGATGTTTGCTGAAGTTTGGGATTAATTTCAGGAATATCAAGAATTGCCAGTGTATCGCCTGTATGTACCTGCTGACCTTCACTTACAAAAATTTTCTGTACACGTCCGGCAAGTTTGGGTGCAATGGCAACAGTTTCCATTTTCACTTTTCCTTGTGGTTGATTAATAGAAGTTCTTTTGTTACAGGAAATAAGTATTGCTGAAGATGCAACTGAGAGTAAAAGAAATTTATTGAGATTGTTCATTGTAGTAAGATTTAAAAATATTGTGGAAGAATGCCTTTGTACTGAAGAACTGCAATGCTTGCTTTCCGTTGTTCAAAGAAGGCGCTTTGCAGATCAAGACCTGCTTTTTCTTTATCGTTTAATGCATTAAGCAGTTCGGTTAAGGTTGTTAAACCATTTTGATATTGTTTGCTCACAAAGTCAAGCATTTTGTTTGCCAACGAAACCTGTTGTTGTGCCATACTTATTTTCTGGTTGGCTGTTTTCCATTCCAATGTTGATTTTGTTACAGCAAGATTGTAGAGTTCGTTGATCTGTTGCTGTTGTTCCATGTACACCTGCTTATCAATGCTTGATTTTTCCGCATTGTTTTTTGCAGTAAAGCCATCAAAAATATTCCACTGCAAACGCACACCTGCGTACCAGCGTGGATCGAGCATGGATAGATCCTGTTTGCGGAATTCGTATTGACCAAACACGGCAACTTTCGGAAGATAATCGGTGAGTTCCATCTTCCGTTTATAATCTGTTGCAATGATGGCTTCGTTCAGCATTTTTGTTTCAGGGCGTTCAGCTTCTTTCAATGAATCAGCTTCAATCAGCATTGGTTGCAGTACAGGATGAATTGTCAGCAGTTGCTCAACAGGTAAACCGGTAAGCTGGTGCAGTTTTTCAATCAATGTGTTTTTGTTAGAAGTAAACTCAACCTGTTTTACATGCAGGCGTTCCTGTGCCAGTTCAATTTTCTGACGCTCTAACGGCGTGGCTAAACCGTTACGGATAGCATTTTCTACAAAACGTTTTTGTTCGTTCAGTAAATCTTCACTGCTTGCCAACACCTTTTCTGATGCAAGTACAAGTGAAAGCTGATCATAAGTAGTAACTACATCAGCTATTACCTGCACCCGTTCTTTTTCGTTGGAGATGCGGAGAATATTTTCCTGGTGCTGACTTGCTTTAATGGCCAGAGGAACTTTTAAACCACTGAACACAACCACCTGCGAGTTTGCCGTTACTTTAAAAATGTTTTTTTCCTGGATGGGCGGAACTTCTTTCAACTGAATAGTTGATGGTAGCTGGCTGTTAAACGATAATCCCAGTTTTTCTTTAACCAGCAAACGTTGTGTGCCAAGCAGCAGTGTTTGCAAATCAGAGGGGAAAAGAATGTCATCATTTAATCTCGTATAAGTAGCACTGAAGCCAAGCCTTGGTAAATAGGTTTGTTTTGCCGTTTTTCGGTCAATTTCTGTTTGCCTGATCTTGTACCCGTTAATCTTTACGACCGAACTTTTTTCGTATGCCTTATCAATTAAATTTTTGAGTACGGGGTCCGGCACTTGTGCCCTGATTGCCTGGAAGCTTAACAGCAGTAAGGCAATCACTGAAATTTTCTTCATTTGTTCATATATTTTTAGATCATTATACTCTTCCAGCAGGCTTCAATTAATTGTTTACGCAGCAACTCCTGTGATAAATCGGCTTTACCTGCAATAAACAAACGCATCATACTTGTGATTGGCCCCGACACGAGGGAGAGCAGCAACTCATCGGGCAGATTTTTCACTTCATTGTTTTGTTTAGCCTGTTGTAATAATTTCTTCAATGGCTCAAGAATCGTCAGACTCTCTTCAAGTGTTTCTTTGAAGAGAAAAGGGGAGTAGGTGTATTGTTCAATAAAACTGAAATAGTCTTTATGCTCTGCATAAAATCCAATAGCATTCGAGGTCATTTGCCTGAAGTTTTCTTCAAACCTGTTGTCAGAATTGTAACCCGAAAGAATAGCTGAGTGATAATCTTTCACCAGCTTTTTATACAGTTCGTTAATCAGTTGTTCCTTACTTGAGAAGTAGATGTAAATTGTGCCGGCCGCAATGCCTGCTTCTGTGGCTACATTCTTCATGTTAAGGTGATAAAAACCTTCACGGTTTACCAGTTTCAAAACTGTCTGGAGTATAATTTCTTTCTTGTCCATAATGCAAAGTTACAAATATGAATGAATATTCATTCATATTGAATAAATTTTATTTCTTGATTTGTTGACAGTTGTTTTTCAGTAGCTTAGACCTATAAAACGAGCTTTTTATGAAACGATTAATTGCCTTTGGTTGCATGTTTATTTTATTTATGTCAGGAATAAAGGCCCAGCAAAAAGTGATTCAATTGTATGAAGGTTCAGCAGCAGGTTCGGAAAGCTGGACATGGAACGAAGCCGAAAATGATAACAATGGCTGGCAAACGAAAATTGTTTACAACATAAGCAAACCAACACTTACTGTATTTACTCCCGAAGATGGAAAAGCAAACGGAACTTCAGTAATTATTTGCCCGGGAGGAGCATTCAGGGCTTTATCTATTAACAGCGAAGGATATGATGTAGCAAAATGGTTAGTTCAAAAAGGTGTTACCTGTTTTGTTTTAAAATACAGGTTGGTGCACAGCAAAACAACTGATCCTGTTACTGAAATGAATGCAATCTGGGGAACAAAGCAATTTGATGATGAAAATAATGCTGTTATTCCTTTTGCAGTAGCAGATGGAAAAGCTGCTATTGCTTATGTACGCAAGCATGCCGATGAAATGAAACTTGATCCCAAGCGGATTGGTATTATGGGCTTTTCTGCAGGAGGTACAGTGGCTGCGTCGGCAGGATATAATTATAGAACAGAAAACAGGCCCAGCTTTATTGCACCTGTTTATGCATTTTTTCCAAAGGAAATGCAAGGAAAATTGTTGAGTGATGCTCCGCCTGCTTTTATTGTTGCTGCAACAGATGATGGATTGAATCTTGCCCAGCACAGTGTTGATTTGTACAATCAATGGCTTGACTCAAAGAAATCGGCTGAGCTGCACATGTATTCAAAAGGAGGCCATGGGTTTGGAATGCGTGTTCAGAATCTTCCTTCTGATAAATGGATTGAACGTTTTGGTGATTGGTTAAATACAAACGGACTTCTTGCTAAAAGCAATTATGATCCTGCTTTGAATGTGTATGAAAAAAGAGAATTTGTATTGGGCGAAGGAAAAGTTTTGCCTTACCGCATTCTTTACCCGTTGAATTATGACCGTACAAAAAAATACCCGGTGATTTTGTTTCTGCATGGTGCAGGTGAAAGAGGAAATGATAATGAAAAACAGTTGATTCACGGAGCAAGGTTATTTATTAAAGATGAAAACAGGCAGAACTTCCCTGCAATTGTAATTATTCCCCAATGCCCGGAAAATTCTTACTGGGCTGCAACAAAAATTGACCGTACAAAACAACCTTTAAAAATTGAATTTGATTATGCAGGCGAACCAAACTGGCCACTTGTTGCTGCTAATGAACTGGTAAAGAAAATTGTAAAAGAAGAAGCGGTTGATCAAACAAGAATTTATATCACAGGTTTGTCGATGGGAGGAATGGGAACATTTGAATCGGTGTATCGTTATCCCGAGTTGTATGCAGCTGCTTTGCCTATTTGCGGCGGCGGAAATACAACGGCTTATGATGAAAGAGTAAAGAACACCAGCTTCTGGGTATTTCATGGTGCGGCTGATGCAGTTGTTGATGTGAATTTGTCAAGACAGATGGTGGAGTGCTTAAAAGCACTAAAAGTAAAAGTGAATTATTCTGAATATCCTGGCGTAAATCATAACAGTTGGGATAATGCATTTGCTGAGTCTGATTATCTGAAATGGATGTTCCAGCAAAAAAGAAAGAAATAATTATGGGTAAACTAAGAGTATTAAGAATTTTTAAGAAAAAATCAATTTCGGATCATATCGAAAGTTTGGAAGATAAGATAGAAGAAAGCTATAAACCTACTAAACTTGAAATTGCTGCGAATTATTTTACAATTTTTGGTACGGCAGTTTCATTGATAATTGCTGTTTGGGGTATTTTCTTAACAAAGAAATTTGGAGAGAGCCAAGATCAGATTAATGCTCTTAAAGGAGTTATTTATCAGCAACAAGAGCAAAATAAAACCTTAGTTGATATTCTTGAAAAAATTGAATTACAGAATAGTTCAATGCAAAATCAAATTACTGAGTTAAGCATAATTGAAAAAGGTACTATTCAACAAAATGAATTGATTAAAAAAGATATTCAGGAATCTCAGGCAATTTCAAAAAACATAAGTTCTCAATTACAAATAAATCGAAAGTTTGAAACAATTCAAGATACCGAGCTAAGTAATAAGAAAAGAAGCGATTCATTGCAATTAGTCCTCACATATACTGAAATTAGAGATTCGTTAGCGTTTTACAGATTACAATTACAACCATGGGAACGAAAGACTGCTGATGAATCATATCGAAAAGATTGGATAGAAAGAACAAAGAAGATGATTGAAAAAACAATTAGTCTTTTATACAGGGAATTGAATAATGAGCTGCTTCTTTCTAATGATAGCCTCAATTATATCTGGAAACAATGCATTGAGGATATTAATTCTGCAGGATCATTATTTTATTATTCTGATCCAAGGACTTACGACGGGATGTTTGAAATCTATAAAAAAATTATAGATGCATCGAAAAGTTTCTGGGAGTTTAATAACAAACTTAATCCTAGTTCTAAATAAGCCGCTTGTTATACTTTTTTATCCCAGATATTGCTTCCAAAGATCGATCGGCCTAAGAAATTAATTTAGCCGTCTTTTTATAGATCAAGCAGCTTTCTTTTTTACGTGTTTGGGTAATGCTGCTGATTATGGTACTTTTGCAAGCCCTGCTGCAAAGAATTACCAGACGTACAAGAGTGCGACGCAACAGGTGATGAACAGAAATACTAAAGACGATTACCAAATGAGTTTACCGAAACGTTATTTAATTACAAGTGCACTTCCTTATGCCAACGGTTTAAAGCATGTTGGTCATTTGGCGGGTGCGTATATTCCTGCAGATATTTATGTGCGTTACCTGCGTGCGCAAAAGCGTGATGTGGTGTTTGTGTGCGGAAGCGATGAACATGGAACGGCCATTCCTATCCAGGCAACTAAAGAAGGAACTACTCCAAGAGCAATTATTGATAAGTATCACGAAGCAATGAAACAGGATTTTGACGACCTGAGCATGAGCTTTGATATTTACCACCGTACCAGTGAGCCGATTCATCATGAAACGGCGCAGGAGTTTTTTACATACCTGTACGATCGTGGTGAACTGGAAACAAAAGAAACTGAACAGTATTTTGATGAAGAGGCGAAAACGTTTTTAGCTGACCGTTATATCAAAGGTACTTGTCCCAACTGCGGAAGCGACAGGGCTTTTGGTGACCAGTGTGAAAACTGCGGGCGTACATTAAGTCCGGATGAGCTGATCAATCCCGTTAGTACACTCAGCGGTAAAGCCCCGGTTAAGAAAAAAACATCGCATTGGTATCTGCCGCTTGGCAAACACGAAGAGTTTTTACGTGAATGGATTTTAAAAGAACATAAAGACGACTGGCGTGCAACAGTTGTTGGTCAGTGCAAAAGCTGGATTGAAGGTGGTTTGCAATCAAGAGCTGTAACAAGAGATCTTGACTGGGGAATTAAAGTTCCGCTTAAAGATGCTGAAGGAAAAGTGTTGTACGTATGGTTTGATGCACCCATTGGTTATGTAAGTGCAACCAAGCAGTGGGCAATTGACAATGATAAAGATTGGGAACCTTATTGGTATGATAAGGATACAAAGCTGGTTCATTTCATTGGAAAAGATAACATCGTATTCCATTGCATCATTTTCCCGATTATGTTGAAGCTGCATGGAAATATTTTACCAACCAATGTTCCGGCTAATGAATTCCTGAACCTGGAAGGCGATAAGATGAGTACCAGCCGTAACTGGAAACTCGACATGCGTGATTATATTAACGATTTTGTAAAGAAAGAGAACGGTGGAACACAGTGTGTTGATATGCTTCGTTATTACTTAACACAGATTGCTCCTGAAACAAAAGACAGTGAGTTTATGTGGAAAGGATTCCAGGATGCAGTGAACAGTGAACTGGTAAGCATATTCGGTAACTTCATCAACCGTACATGGGTGCTGATGCATAAACTCTGCGGCGGTAAAGTTCCAAAACTGCACGAGGAGTTATTAGACGATGATGATAAGGAAATCATCAACAGCATCAAACAATCGGTAGTAACTGTTGAGCGTTTGCTGGAAGAATATAAATTCCGTGAAGCCTTATTTGAAGTGATTGATTTAAGCCGGAAGGGTAATCAATACATGCAGAAAAAAGAACCGTGGATTGTTGCAAAGAAACTGGCTGAAAATCCTGAAGCACAAAAAAGTATTGATAACACCATGCACTTGTGTTTGCAGTTAAGTGCAAACCTTGCCATACTCATCAATCCTTTCTTACCAAATACAGCGAGGAAAATGCTGAGTATGATGAAGGTGGTTGAGCGTATGCTTGAATGGGAAAATGCAGGAACACTGAATTTGCTTCGCCCCGGTTATGCAATGCGTGCACCTGAATTGCTGTTCAGGAAAATTGAAGATGATGAGATTAAGTTTCAAGTTGAGAAATTGAAAAGTGGATTGATAAAGTCAGATGCAGGTTCCCAGTTACCAGTTACAGGTAACCAGCAACCTGAAACCAGTAACCTGAAACCTGAAATTCAATTCGACGATTTTGCAAAGATTGATCTGAAAGTCGGAACGATTTTAACTGCAGAGAAAGTAGAAAAAGCTGATAAGCTTCTGAAGCTTTCGATTGATCTTGGATTTGAAACAAGAACAATAGTAAGTGGAATTGCACTTCATTTCAAACCAGAGGAAATTGTAGGAAAACAGGTAGTGGTGGTTGCCAATCTTGCACCACGTAAAATGCGTGGAATTGAAAGCAATGGAATGATCTTAATGGCTGAAGATAAAGAAGGCAAACTGCATTTTGTAAAACCCGAATCGGTGATTAACGCAGGAGCAGGAGTGAGCTAATTAACTTCGTTATATAATTGTAAAACCGGCTTTAAAAGAGCCGGTTTTTTTATTTCGGGAAATGCAAAATACCTATCTTCGATCTAAATAGTTGCATAACTAACCATTTTTGCTGTATGAAAAGAACAATCAAAAAAGTCGCTGTGCTTGGCAGCGGTGTTATGGGTTCACGCATTGCCTGTCATTTCGCAGGAGCAGGTTTACAAACATTATTACTGGATATGGTGCCGAAAGGTTTTGAAGAAAGCACCAAACCTGCTGAACGTAACAAACTGGTGAACGATGCTTTGCAGGCTGCAATAAAAAGCAATCCCTCGCCTGTATATACAAAAGATGTGGTGAAGAAAATTACTACAGGCAATTTTACCGATAACATGAAAGATATTGCCAGTTGCGACTGGATTATTGAAGTAGTGGTGGAGCGTCTCGATATCAAACAAAAAATATTTGAGCAGGTTGAGCAATACCGTAAGCCGGGAACACTCATTACATCCAATACATCGGGTATTCCCATCAGCATGATGGCTGAAGGAAGGAGTGATGATTTCAAAAAGCATTTCTGCGGCACACACTTTTTTAATCCGCCACGTTACCTGCGTTTGCTGGAAATTATTCCAACAAAATATACCGATCCATCCGTTGTTGATTTCTTAATCAACTATGGTGATTTATATCTCGGCAAAACAACTGTTTTGTGTAAAGACACGCCTGCGTTTATTGCCAATCGTATTGGTGTTTTTGGCATGATGGCCATTATGAACCTGATGGATAAAATGCAACTGAGTGTTGATGAAATTGATGCATTAACAGGTCCCATCATCGGCCGGCCAAAATCAGCAACATTCAGAACCGGTGATGTAGTGGGGCTTGATACATTGGTGAAAGTAGCAAAAGGTGTTGCTGAAAATTGTCCAACTGATGAAGCAAAAGAAATTTTTGCTATCCCTGACTGGCTTAATAAAATGATTGAGAATAACTGGCTGGGTGATAAAACAGGACAAGGTTTCTTTAAGAAAACAAAAGGAGCTGGTGGTGAGAAAGAAATTCTCACACTCAATCTCAAAACGATGGAATATGCTCCGAGGGTGAAACCAAAGTTTGGAAGTCTGGATGCTGCTAAACCAGTTGATGATCTCAAAACAAGACTAAAAATGTTGTGCAGCGGCAGCGACAAGGCCGGAGAGTTTTACAAGCAATTTCATTATGGTTTGTTTTCTTATATCTCACATCGTATTCCTGAAATCAGTGACGAACTGTACAGGGTTGATGATGCAATGATGGCTGGCTTTGGCTGGGAAATTGGTGCATTTGAAAGCTGGGATGTTTTGGGTGTTGCCAAAACTGTTACTGCCATGAAGGCAGCAGGATATAATGTTGCTGCATGGGTTGATGAAATGATTGCAGCAGGCGCAACAAGTTTTTACAAAGTTGAAAACAACAAACGGGTTTGTTACGATCCTGCAAGTAAAACATACAAAACAATTCCTGGTGGCGATGCATTTATTGTGATGAAGAATTTCGAAAACCAGACTGTTTGGAAAAATGCAAGCTGTAGAACGTATCATTTAGGCGATGATGTGCTGGGTCTTGAATGGAATACAAAAATGGGCAGCATTGGAGGTGAAGTGCTGGAAGGAATTCAGAAATCAATTGCTTTGGCTGAAGATAAATACAAAGGCCTGGTGATTGCAAACGATGCATCACTGTTCAGCGCAGGTGCAAATGTGGGAATGATTTTTATGCTGGCAATTGAACAGGAATATGATGAACTTGACATGGCAATCCGTATGTTCCAGAACACTATGATGCGTGCAAGATATTCTTCCGTGCCAGTTGTTGTTGCACCGCATGGATTAGCATTAGGTGGTGCATGTGAACTGAGTCTGCACAGCGATAAAGTTTGTGCAGCTGCTGAAACATACATTGGTCTGGTTGAATTAGGAGTAGGATTAATTCCCGGTGGTGGTGGTACAAAAGAATTTGTTCTTCGGGCTGCTGATGAAATGCATGAAGATGAACCGGAAACAATCACTTTGAAAAACCGTTTCTTAACCATTGCTACTGCTAAGGTTGCCACATCAGCAAAAGAAGCGTATGAGCTGGGTATTTTAAGAAAAGGACTGGATGAAGTGGTGATGAACCAGGGACGGAGAATTGCGGAAGCAAAGAAAGCTGTGATTGAATTGTACGATGAAGGCTATGTAACACCTGTTCAGCGTAAAGACGTAAAAGTGCTTGGCCGTTCTGCATTAGGAGCATTACTTGCAGGGATCAACGGAATGAAAACAGCAGGCTACGCAACAGAACACGATGCCGTGGTTGCAAAAAAACTTGCTTATGTAATGTGTGGCGGCGATTTAAGTGAACCCACATTTGTGTCTGAACAATATTTACTCGACCTGGAACGTGAAGCATTCTTATCACTTTCTGCCGAACGTAAAACACTTGAACGCATACAAAGTGTGTTGAAGGGAGGAAAGCCGGTGAGGAATTAAATGTTACGTCAGACGTCCTCGTCGGACGGGAATTTGAGTGTTGTTTACTATTAATTCGTTCTATCAATACTGTATAAAATCGGACACTTGTCCGATTTTTTTATATTTTACTGAAATGAAATTCTCACCTGGCAATGTATATCATGTTTACAACCAAGGCAATAATCAGCAACAACTGTTTTATTCAGATGAAGATTATAAGAAATTCCTGGAATTGTTTAGTTCTTATGTTTTGCCTTATACAGATGTACTTGCATGGTGTTTGATCCCCAATCATTATCATTTCATGTTATCAGTTAAAGAAAACTGTGTTGCTGTTAAACAAGGAAATATATTGCTTGATTCAGTGTCAAATGGATTCAGGAATTTGTCGGGTGCATATGCGCATGAATTTAATAAGATCCATCAAAAAACTGGGTCCGTGTTCCGACCAAAAACAAAATCAAAGAATTTGACTGATGACAGAAGTGCCATGAGTTATATTAATTGTTTTTATTACATCCAGCAAAATGCATGGAGGCATGGAATTGTAAATCTTGTTGCATTGTGGAAATATTCTTCTTATCATTTTTATGCAGGAACAAGAAAGCAAAGTATTTGCAACATGGAACTTGCCCGGCAATTGTGTGAATATGATTTTTCTGCTTTCATAAAACTTGTAGAAGAAAGGGTGCCAGATGAACTTATCAATTCTTTGTTTGAAGGATAGGTTTCCCGTCCGACGAGGGCGTCTGACGTGGCGTGCTTCTTTTGGTAAATGTTTTTTTATTTTCATTTAATACAAAAACAAAAAGAATATGGGGTATCGTGATGATTTAAAGAGTGATAATTGGGCGATGAAGCGTTTGGAGATTATGGAACGAGATGGTTCAAAGTGTAAAAAATGTGATTTGGAACGACCAGTTTTGAGAGGGTTAGTAAAATCGTTTGGTATTTTGACATATTTGGAGTTTATAGCTAAAGGATCAGACTTCAATTTTGGAAAGCAACCGGAAAATTATGATAGTTTGAAGTTTATTAACGATAATTACTTAAATGAAATCAAATATATTGGAGACCGCAACAGAACGTTTGAACTAAATGAGCTGAGGTTTTCTAAAGTGTTTCATGATGTTAAGTTTTTTGGGGTCATAAAAAAAGCGCCTATGTTTATTTGTTTTTATCTGGATACTTTGGGAATTGAAAATGTTGTAGATCTTAATGTACACCATAAGTATTACATAAAGGATAGGAAACCTTGGGAATATGATAACGATGCCTTGATTACTTTATGTGTAAAATGCCATCAAAAAGAGCATGAATCCTCTGATATTATTGTGTATAGCGAAGAAGGTGGGGAGTTGTATAAAACAGTAGTTTGCGATAAGTGTGGGGGATCGGGGTATTTGCATGAGTATGATTATTATCACAATGGGATTTGTTTTGAATGTGGGGGAGAAGGGAGTCTTCTTGTTGACGAGAATATACAATCTGATGAAAATGAATTACCCTTTTAATTTCAAAAAAGCATATGACCACAAATATTTGCAATATTGATTCTGTTATTTTTTGGTATTCTTTTTTTAGAGATTTAACCACATTTATTAATGAGCATATTGATGAATTAGATGAAATCAATCCTTCTTTTAAATTGACTAATAGATTTGTTTCGCAAATTGGAATTGAAAAAGAAAAAGTGATGGAAGAGTTTTGTAAAATTGGATGCTTTTCTGATTACGAGATTTTATATATACTACCACTTAGACTAAATAATACCGAAGCCAGAGGTGCTGATTCTATCGAATCTCCATTTTGAAAAAAGAAACAATCCGACGAGGGCGTCTGACGGGGCGTGTTTCTTTCTTAATTTTTCTTAGTTTCAATGTTTCATAAACTATGGCACTCGTTAAATTCATTCCATCTTCCAATCAACTTATCATTCATTCGCATTTCTATATTTATGGCGATGCTGCAACTGAACTGTTGGCAAATCAGATAGCTCATGATATTCAGCAACACTGGAACGAACCTGAAGCACTCATCCGTTACAAACATGAGTGGGTTGATGTTCGGTTTGAGATCATAGGTTTTTATGAGCCCAATCTTCAACCTGAAACTGTGTGGTACAATACTGATCCCAAAAATTTTTATTTCCGTATTGAAGAATATTCACCACAGGATGTCTCGTTCGTTGATGGAATAGGATCAAACACAGGACTGTTTAAGTTGAGCAATATATTGCAAACATCAACTACTGCTGCTCATGAATACGGGCACATGCTGGGACTAATGCATCCGCTTGATCTTGATATAAGGGGTGAGGGGGTGCCGGGCATAATGTATCCAAGAGGAACAATTGTTGATCCGCAATATCAATACAACCCCGTTGCCGTTCCCGGTACAAACGGAGGAACGCTCGATCCGAAATACAGAAAAGTTCTGCTAAAGGATATTGAACATCTTAAACTTCATAAACTTGATTTTACAGATGACTTTGCCGTTCTTGGAGATTTTACCAGTCTTTATCATTCCCGGTATCAACCAGAGAATTAAAAAGCTATTTTTAAATTGTATTTAATAAGCAGGCAGCGACTTGCGCTGGTAAAGCTGCTTTTACTTTTGATTTTTGACTTTTTTATTTATGAGTGTATTACAGGTTCAGGATTTAAAAAAATCTTACGGAAAAATTCAGGCGCTGAAAGGCATTTCGTTTGAGGTGCCCGAAGGCTCTGTATTTGGTGTGCTAGGCCCAAACGGCAGTGGTAAAACAACCATGCTTAGTATTATTCTTGATGTGCTTAATGCCGATAATGGTAACTATTCATGGTTTGGTAAACCGGCATCGCCTGATTTGCGTAAACATATCGGTTCATTATTAGAAACGCCGAATTTTTATCATTACCTGTCGGCAGTTAATAATTTAAAAGTAACCAGCAGTATAAGCGGACGTGGAGATGAAGCTGCAATTGATTCCGTATTACAGAAAGTAAAGTTGTATGAACGCCGTAACAGCCGCTTCAGTACATACAGTCTTGGTATGAAGCAACGCCTTGCTATTGCTTCAGCATTGTTAGGTGAACCCAAAATATTAGTGTTGGATGAGCCAACCAACGGACTTGATCCTGTTGGTATCATGGAAATCCGGGAACTGATTATTGAACTGCGAAAAAAAGGTCATACAATAATTATGGCAAGTCACCTGTTGGATGAAGTTGAAAAAGTTTGTACACATGTGGCTATTCTTAAAACAGGTACACTTATAACAACCGGCTCGGTTGATGATGTACTTGTGGATGAGGATGTGATTGAAATTGCATCAGCCGATCTTATACAATTGAAAAATATAATTACAAATTTTCCAGGTAATACAGGTGTTATTGTGCATGAACATAGCATACAGATTCATTTCCCAAAGGGAACCGCAAAGCCTGAAGAAGTAAATCAATTCTGTTTCGGCAATGGTGTTATCCTTCAGCAATTAGCTGTAAAGAAAAAACGACTGGAAGAAAAATTCTTTGAATTAACCAATAACTAACCTGTCAAAAAAAGAGATATGTTTCATTTATTACGAACTGAATGGCTTAAACTAAAAAACTATCCCGGCTTCTGGTGGCTGATGGGTTTAACTGTGTTATCCTATCCCGGTATAAACGGCATGTTTTATTACATTTATAAAGATCAGACATCCAATGCCAAAACTTCAGCTCAGTTATTGAAGATGCTTATTGGCAATCCGTTTCAGTTTCCTGAAGTGTTCCGTACTACAGCGTTTGCTTCATCTTTATTTACAATTATTCCGGCAATACTGGTGATTATGCTCGTAACCAATGAATACACGTATAAAACAAACCGCCAGAATGTAATTGACGGATGGAGCAGAAACCAGTTTCTTCTTGCCAAGTTTATGAATGTGGTCATCATTTCCATCATTGTTATAGCCTTGTATTTTATTGTTGCTTTGAGCTTTGGTTTTATTACAACAGGCCCAGATGTGAAAAATAAATTTCAACTAATAAATTATACGGGGTTGTTTGGGCTGCAGGTATTTGCACAGCTTTCGTTTGCCTTTTTGATTGGTCTTGTCATCAGGCGTGCATTTATAGCTTTAGGGGCATTGATTTTTTACAAAATCATTGCTGAAAATATTGCATCTGCTTTTATGGACAGAAAGTTGTGGGAAACAGGAAGGTTTCTTCCAACAGAATCGTCCGACAGATTAACTCCTGTTCCGCAGTTTCTTGGTAAGCTTAACCCTAAGGAATATGATCTGGCTTTAAGTCTCATTAATCAACAGGTATTAATAACAATTGGATATATTCTTGTTTTTTGGGTCTTGGTTTTCATCATTTATAAAAAGCGTGATCTTTAATTTTTTTTGAAATGAAGAAACAATTTATCTTATTGCTTACAGTTTTCTTTTTATCTGTAGAATTTACTGAAGCACAAAACCAGTCAACAATTATTAAAACCGAAGCCTTGAAAATGGCAAAGGCTTTGGCTGCGCTTGATCTTGAAACGTACGCCTCTTTTACATACCCCGGTTTGATAAGTGATAAGGCCAGCAAGGAAAAAATAAAACAAGGAGTTGATTCGGTTGAGAAATACCGCAAGCAGTTTGGTATAAAAGTAAAATCAATCATTATTGGAAATCCATCAGCAGTTATTACTTATAAAAAAGTAATGCAGTGTACAATCCCTCAAACCCTGACTGTTGAAATGATGATGGGTAGTATTGTAACAGAAACAACGCTGATCGGGTTATCGAATGATGGAAAGAAATGGTATTTTGTTGATGCGATTGTTTATAAACAAAAAGATGCCAAAGAAAAATTGCCGGAGTTAAGTCCCGGTCTTGTAATTCCTCCAATGAAACAGCCACAGATTATTACTGATGAGAAGAAAAATTAAAAGCAGGGATTGGAATAAAGTCCGTACCCTGCTTTATTGGTTGGGAAATATCGTTAAAACATTATTTCAGTAAGTCAAATCTGTCGGCGTTCATTACCTTATTCCATGCTGCTGCAAAGTCATTTATGAATTTGTCTTTACCATCGGTACAGGCATAAATTTCTGCAATGGCTCTGAGTTCGGAATTTGAACCAAAAATCAGGTCGGCTCTTGTTGCTGTCCATTTTAACTTGCCGCTTTTCCTGTCTGTTCCTTCAAAAATATCTCCGCTTTCACTCAATGCTTTCCATGTGGTATTCATATCAAGAAGATTCACAAAGAAATCGTTTGTGAGTGTTTGAGGGCTATCGGTGAATACGCCTTGCTTTGAACCATTGTAATTTGTATCTAATACACGCATTCCTCCAACAAGTACAGTCATTTCCGGTGCAGTAAGTTTCAGCAACTGGGCTTTGTCAACGAGCAATATTTCAGCAGCAACTTTTGCCAAAGCGGCATTTTTGTAATTTCTGAAACCATCAGCTTTTGGTTCAAGTACTTCAAATGAAGCTGCATCGGTTTGCTCAGCAGTTGCATCAGTACGACCGGGTGTAAAAGGTACAGTTATATGAAAGCCTGCATCTTTAGCAGCTTTTTCTATCGCAGCACATCCTCCTAAAACTATCAAGTCGGCAAGTGATACTTTTTTATTACCGGGCTGGCTTTTGTTGAAAGCAACCTGTATTCCTTCAAGAGTTACCAGAACTTTTTTCAATTGAGCAGGGTTGTTTACTTCCCATGTGTTTTGCGGTGAAAGACGAATGCGTGCACCATTTGCACCACCACGTTTATCCGAACCTCTGAAAGTAGAGGCCGATGCCCAGGCAGTTGAAACCAATTCAGAAACTGATAATCCTGCATTCAGTAATGTTTCTTTCAATTCTGCTATATCAGCATCTCCAATGGTTTCATAGTCGGCTTTTGGAACCGGGTCTTGCCAGATCAATGTTTCAGCCGGAACTTCTTCCCCGAGGTAACGAGCAACCGGTCCCATATCCCTGTGCGTAAGTTTAAACCATGCTCTTGCAAATGCATCAGCAAATGCATCAAAGTCGGTTAAAAACTTTCTTGAAATGGCTTCGTACACAGGATCCATTTTCAGCGCCATATCTGCTGTTGTCATCATTGGTGCATGACGTTTGGTTTTATCATGCGCATCTTCAACTGTTGTAGCAGCACGTTCATCAGTTGGAGTCCATTGATGTGCGCCAGCGGGGCTCTTTGTTAATTTCCAGTCGTATTTAAACAGTGTTTCAAAATAACCATTATCCCATGTAGTTGGGTTGGGTTTCCACGCACCTTCAATTCCACTTGTTATTGTATAGCTTCCATTACCTGTACCGTAACTGTTTTTCCAGCCCAGGCCTTGCTGCTCAATTGCAGCGGCTTCAGGTTCTCTTCCAATATGTGTTGCACTTGCAGCGCCATGCGTTTTACCGAAAGTATGACCACCGGCAACCAATGCTACAGTTTCTTCATCATTCATTGCCATACGTGCAAATGTTTCACGAATGTCTTTTGCAGATGCAAGAGGGTCGGGATTACCGTCGGGGCCTTCGGGGTTTACATAAATCAATCCCATCTGCACGGCTGCAAGTGGGTTTTCCAAATCTCTTTCGCCTGAATAACGGCTTCCCGGTTTATCACTGGTGGCCAACCATTCTGTTTCATTTCCCCAATAAATATCCTGCTCAGGTTCCCATATATCTTTACGTCCACCGGCAAAGCCAAATGTTTTAAATCCCATTGATTCAAGCGCACAGTTACCTGCAAGAATCATCAGATCGGCCCAGGATATTTTCCTGCCATATTTTTGTCTGATTGGCCACAACAAAAAGCGTGCTTTATCTAAGTTGGCATTGTCGGGCCAACTGTTAACAGGCGCAAAACGCTGGTTGCCTGTGCCTGCACCACCACGACCGTCTGAAACCCGGTATGTGCCTGCACTATGCCATGCCATACGTATAAATAACGGGCCATAATGACCATAATCCGCAGGCCACCAATCCTGTGAGGTGGTCATTAATTCAAAAATGTCTTTTTTAATTTCCTTTAAGTCAAGTTTTTTAAATTCTTCAGCATAGTTAAAATCATCTCCCATCGGATTGGAAAGGGAAGAATGCTGGCGAAGAATATTCAGGTTAAGCCTGTTGGGCCACCAGTCTTTATTGGTTGTTCCCATACCACCTGTGGATACTTTTTCACCATGATGGAAAGGGCATTTCCCTGTACTTGAACTACTCATATAGAATGTTTGTTTTTTGATGAGGGGATAAAATTATTCGTTTAACTTTATTGATAAAAATGATATTATTGATACTTGTATCGATAATGTAGATGATTGTTTTATGAATATTCAGCAATTTCAGTATATACTCGCAATAGCAGAAGACAGGCAGTTTGAACTGGCTGCTAAAAAATGTTTTGTGGCACAGTCAACACTCAGCACAATGGTTTCAAAGTTTGAAGATGAAATAGGAATTAAAATCTTCGACCGCAAAAAAAAGCCTGTGCTTATTACCAAAGAAGGTCAGTTAATTATTCAAAGTATTAAGGCAGTGCTTCAGCAAATCGATCATTTAAACGAAACTGTAAGTGAAATAAAAGAAGAAATAAAAGGTCATTTAAAAATGGCCATTATACCAACTGTTTCGCCATACCTTATTCCGCTTTTTTTACAAAAATTTGCAGCAGATTATCCTTCTCTTCAGATTGAAGTAACAGAACAAACCACGCAGAATATTATTGCGCAGATTAAAAGCAGGGAAGTGGATATAGGCATTGTATCACTTCCTTTAAACGATCATGAACTAAAAGAAATAAAGCTTTACGATGAGCCTTTTCTGTTTTATGATGCCGGAACTTCCAAAAAAACAAAAGCCATTGGCGAAAACACAACGTTTCAAAATCTTTGGCTACTTGAAGAAGGACATTGTATGCGTACACAGGTACTGAAATTATGTGAGTTGAAAAAGAACAAGCTCAATTCATCACTCAATATAAAATTCCAGGCAGGAGGAATGGAAAGTCTTGTGCGGATTGTAAAAGCAACAAACGGCACAACGTTTATTCCGTACCTGGCATCATTGGATTTCCCCGCAACTGATAAAAAAAATCTGCATCCGTTTGAATCATCTGTTCCATACCGTACCATCGGGTTAATTACTCATCCATTCTTTGTAAAAAAGAAACTGATTAATCATTTGGCTAAACTTATTACAGCAAGTGTTGAACCGCTTATACCAAAGTATGCAGGGAAATCGAAACAGTTAGAGCCGGTATAAAATAGGTGTTGAATTTTACCGCACCAGTTCATTCAGCGCAGCATCAATTGCAGGGTATAAAAACTGGAAACCTGCTTTCTGAATTTTTGCCGAACTTACGGTTGCACTTTTCAGCACTTCAATACTCATTTCGCCAAGTACCAGCTTTAGTACAAATGCAGGAACAGGTATTGTAATGTAGGCTTTGCCTTTCATCTTTTTTGCAAGTGCAATGTTCAGATCTTTATTACTGCTTGGGTTGGGTGCCACGGCATTATAAATTCCGGTTATTTGTTCATTTTCTATTGCATATTCATACATGCGGCAAATATCATCAATGTGTATCCAGCTAATCATTTGTTCTCCGCTTCCCAAAATAGTTGCCAAACCAAAACGTAATGGTTTCTTAAATTCAGCAAAAGCGCCTGCATTATTGCTGAGTACAATACCGGTTCTCAGTTTCACTAACCTTATACCAAGCGTTGTTACCGGATCAATTGCTTCTTCCCATTGCTTACAGGTATTACCTAAGTAATCATTGTTGCAGGGATCGGTTTCTGCAAATGGCGTTCCATGATCGGGTCCATACCAGCCAATAGCCGATGCACTGATAACTGCTTTTACTTTATTATGCGTTTCCTGTAATGCTTTTACCAGTAACTGGCCACTTTGTACCCGGCTGTTCAAAATTTCTGCTTTCCGTTCTTTTGTCCATCTCTTCTCAGCAACATTGGCACCGGCAAGATGAATAATGTAATCAGCAGCAGCAATGGCATTATGATCGATGCTGTTTTTTTTCACATCCCAAAAAGCATAGGAAACATTTCCGTTCTGTACGGCATCTTTATTTCGGGTTAAAATAATAATGGCATGCCCTTTGGCCGATAAATATTGTGCAAGGGCATTTCCAATCAGTCCTGTTCCTCCGGTAATACAAATTGTTGCCATGAATGTGCTGTTTTGGGATTTTATTATGCAATTTAATTTTTAACTGCATCTTGCATACGAAATCTTTGCTTTCAACGTAATTTTAGAAAGAATAAAAGAAATATGAAGACGATCAACGTACTGTTTGGCATTATCTTACTCTTGTGTGTTTCAATAACTGTAAATGCACAACGTATTTATTATTCTGAACCCGACAGGGACGACATCAGGCAACTGAAATTTGAAATACTTGGCAAGTACAATTCACAATACCTTGTTTACAAAAATGTACGGTCAAATCATGCTGTTGCAGTGTACGATCCTGAAATGAAACTCAAAGATAAAGTTACACTTGACTTTATTCCCGACAGGGCTTTCAATGTGGATGTGTTTGGCCACCCCGATCATGGAATTGTTATTTACCAGTTTCAGAAAAAAAACATTGTGTATTGTATGGGTGTAATGCTTGATGCGAATGGCAAAAAAATTGGAGAGCCACTTGAACTCGATACAACACAGATAGGCATTTTTGGTGATAATAAAATTTACAGTACAATCATCAGCGATGATAAGCAGAAGATCATGGTCTTTAAAATCAAAAACAAACAGCGTGATGACTTGCAGGTACAAACCGTACTGCTTAGCCATAACCTGATGCCTATCCGTAAATCCGGATTTACCTATCATCTCGAATCATTCAGGGAATCAATAGCCGATTTTTATCTTGATAATGAAGGCAACTTTCTCTTCAGCCATGTTGTACGTCCTTCGCAACGGGAGTTTATTAATGAAGCTAAACTCGCCGTACTTCCTGTTTATTCCGATACAGTTAAAACATATAAACTGAAATTAGATAAGGTGTACCTGGATGAGTTGCGTATTAAAGTTGATAACACCAATGGCCGGTATGTCCTTACTTCACTCTATTCAAAAACAAGGCATGGAAATATAGATGGTTTGTACACCGCCATCATCGACAAAAGTTTTGATAACCCGGCAATTGAAACCTCTTCAGAGTTCAGCGATGAGTTCAGGGCCGAAGCGAAAGGTGAAAGTTCGGTACGGCTTGCATTTAACGATTATTACCTCAAACATCTGATTGTAAAAAAAGACGGAGGCATTCTTGTAACAGGCGAAAGTTCCTATGGCTCATCAAGAGGCAGTAATTATAACCGCTGGGATAACCCCTGGCTGTGGGGAAGCCCGCTGTACCCGGGAAGTTATTATGGATGGAGCCCATGGAATAACTGGGGCTATGGTAGTTGGGGTATGTACGGCTCCGGGTACCCCTGGAACAGTTATAACACCACCCGTTACTATGCTGAAAACATTATCGTTATTTCGCTCGATAAGGATGGTAAAGTACTTTGGAACAGTGTAATACAAAAAAACCAGTACGATGATAATACAGATAACCTGCTCAGCTACCAGATTATGAACAGTGGAAGTGAGTTGTTGTTTTTATACAATGAGTGGAGCAGGAGGGTGGCCATGCTCAATGCTCAGTCGCTTGCACCAAATGGCCAGGTCACCAGGCAACCACCGCTTCGAAGCCTCGACAAAGATTATGAATTTATGATACGGCTCGGCAAGCAGGTCGGTGCCCGTGAAATGGTTGTTCCCTGTTTGTACCGAAACTCATTCAGCTTCGCTCGGATTGAATTTTAAGATAAACCTGTTTTTTTACGGCCTTTTTTCATAGTAACATGCTTTGTATGAAAAAGGGAATGCTGCAAATTAGGTAAACCCGGCTCCTGCCGGGTTTTTACATACCCTTTTTTCCTGCCTGATCTCTGTATTTTCCTTTATTCTCTCAGCGCTCCGCCTCATCCTGTCTGTTCGTGCAGATCATCCCTCCAGTATTTAGCCCCGTCTCCACCTTTAACTCTCCGTCACCCGGCATTATCGATGTGTTTGCCTTCCATACAAAACTCATATTCTCTTCAAATACTGTATTACCCGTCATTTTTACTTCGCTTCACGCCGTTTTCACTGTGTTTAACCCTCTTTTTCTGTCATTTAAGCATAAAACCATCCATTTAATCGGCCAAATGCCATCTTTTAGCCTGTCATTGAACAATGAACCAGCGTCATTGGAGTTTGATCGCCTGTCATTGAAGAATGAACTTGTGTCATTGAAGTTTGATCGTCTGTCATTGAAGAATGAACATGTGACATTGAAGTGTGATCGCCTGTCATTGAGCAATTAACCTGTGACATTGAAGTGTGATCGCCTGTCATTGAGCAATTAACCTGTGACATTGAAGTGTGATCGCCTGTCAATATCATTGTAAACTGTCGTCATGGCAGTCAACCGGCACTGCAATCAAACATAAATGTTCAGCAACCCTGCAAAAAGCCGCCGCACCAGTAAATTCAATCTAAGCAACCTCATGCTTACCGCAAAAGGGGCCATCCCTATACAATAATTTAACCACCAAATAATCTCGGTTTAAAACAGAGCAATTGCACTTCCTGTCTCTTCCCCATGTATATATACCATCACCCTGTATTTTCCTTCATTCCCTCTGTGTTTAAACCCATTACAATTTTATTTGGTTAAATGAAATTCTTTCGGAAAGTTTGTGATTGAATTGTAAACTATAGTGATCAGGTTTTTTTCAGGCAACAATCCGCTTAATGTTATTACTCTTTTTTTCCTGGGTATCTTAATCAGGTTGCCTTACTTTATTTCGCCTGTTATTCCGCAATCAGCACAAACTGATGGTATTATTTATGAACTGCTTATCAAGGCACTTCATCCAACAGGTGTGGTATTTCCTTTCATTTACCCGGTTATTGTTTACCTGCTTGTTTATACACAGGCAATAATATTTAACGGGTTAATTAATGATCAGAAACTTTTTACATCTCCCAATTACCTGCTGGCGCTTTATTACCTCGTTATAACAGCTATTGTTCCTGAATGGAATGTGCTTTCGCCAGTACTGATTATAAATACAGTTTTAGTATGGGCATGGCCCCGCATGGTAGGGCTTTATCATCAGGCAAATCCAAAAACAGCGCTCTTCAACATTGGTTTCGGGTTCGGGCTTGCAGCTTTTTTCTATTTCCCGTCAGTTTACCTGTTGTTATTGCTCATCGTTGCGCTGATACTCTTCAGGCCGTTTTATATTGCCGAATGGCTTGTTGCCGTATTAGGAATTCTTACACCCTTTTACTTTTTGCTCGTTTATTTCTTTGTGTGGGATCATTGGAACCTTACACCCAAAGTTATCCCCGAACAGGTATTCAAACTCCCCAATGTATCATTCGGATGGCAGTTTTGGATTGAACTTATATTTATTGGTCTGCCCCTTTTAGCAGGATTACTAACCAGCCTTAATTCTTCCGCTCGTATGCTTGTACAAACCAGGAAGAGCTGGAATTTTATGATTTTCTATCTTATTATTGCATTATTCATACCGTTTGTTAACAGCAGTGCAGGTATTACGCATTGGATACTGGCTGTTATTCCAATCAGCCTCTTTCACGCTTCATTTGGGTTTAATTTAAAGAAAAAATTATTTCCCGAACTGTTTTTATGGCTCAGCTTGTTGTGGATTGTGACTAATTATATAGTGATGAACAAATAGCCTAAGCCCTCAAACCTTACCTTTGCACTTTCATTTACAAAACCTGCCGGAATCTCCGGCCTCACAGTACTTAAATACAATAAAGTAAAGAAAATGAAATTTGGAATCGTTGTTTTTCCCGGCAGTAATTGCGACAGAGACATGCAGGATTCGCTGCAGAATGATTTAAACCAGGAAGTGATTATGCTGTGGCATAAAGACAAAGATTTAAGTATGTTTTCAACAGACGACTGCATTGTATTGCCCGGTGGATTTTCGTATGGCGATTACCTGCGCTGTGGCGCTATTGCCCGCTTCAGCCCAATGATGCAGAGTGTAATTGATTTTGCAAACAATGGCGGAAAAGTATTGGGTGTTTGTAATGGCTTTCAGATTTTGTGCGAAAGTCAGTTGCTACCCGGTATTTTATTAAGAAATGCCAATCAGAAATTTATCTGTAAAAATATTTATCTCAATGGCCCCGGCGGCACTGCATTAAAAATCCCCATTGCTCATGGCGAAGGAAGATTTTTTGCAGATGAAAAAACATTGGATGATCTGGAAGCAAACGGTCAGGTTTTGTACCGCTATTGCGATGAAGCTGGTAACGAAACAGCCGCATCAAACCCAAATGGTGCCGCACGGAATATTGCGGGCATTATGAACAAAGCCGGAAATGTTTTTGGAATGATGCCGCATCCTGAAAGAGCCACAAGCACTATTCTGGGTAATACAGATGGGCGCAAAATTTTAAACACACTTCTCATCAATGCAACAGTAACTGTATAAGAGTTATTGAATTGCTTAAAGAAACTCTAAAATTTTTATTTGTGACAAATATGACACTGGTGCATTGAATTTGGTGGCATCTTTGTTCAGCTAAAATATAAAGGTGAAAATGAAAAAATTACTGGCGCTTACAGGATTTCTGTTTTTTACAATAATAACTTTTGCTCAGAGCGGTTCTAAAGTTAAGTGGGACTTTGTTGTAAAGAAGTTATCCGATAAGAAATTTGAAGTAAGAATGATTGCAACAATTCAGCCGGGCTGGCATTTATACAGTCAAACACAAAGTGCCGATGCAATTGCATTGCCAACCAAATTTACGTTTGCAAAAAATCCGCTTATTGTAACAGCAGGTATTCCAAAAGAAGAAGGAAAACTTGTTGATGCTTTTGACAAAGCCACTAATTCCCGTTCAAGATTCTATTCAAATAAAGCAGAGTTTGTACAAGTGGTTGTTCTTAAAACCAAAGTAGCCACCTCCGTTGTTGGTGAAGTGGAGTTTATGGTTTGTGATGACAAACAATGTTTACCTCCCGACAAAAAGAAATTCACAGTTAAATTATAACAGTAATTCATTGAATCCTGCCGGTTAAAAGGCAGGATTTTTAAAATCGTTTGCATGAGAATATCTATACTCGCTTTATCGCTTGTATTCTTCTTTTCAGGTATGTTACAAGCGCAGGATGTTGTGCCTGTTGTTGACTGGAAAGTATCAAGTAAAAAAATAAACAGTACTACCTACGAGCTTCAACTGGATGGCAAGGTGCAGAAAGATAAATTTTTATATCTCTATGCCAAAACAGCAGAAGGACTTGATACAATTACCGTACAGTTCACTGATAGTGCAATTACAAAACCTGCTTCTGTACAAATTATTTCAGGAAGTAAAACAATCAGCGACCCCGTTTTTGACGGAAAGGAAGTTGTTGTTGCCGGCGGTGAAGTAAAACTTGTTCAGCAGATAAAAATAAACGGAACTGTTCCGGCAATGCTTAAAGGAACAATTGTTTATGCAACAGGTGCAAGTGAAGAATTTTTGCCAGCACAGGAATATTCATTTGATGTTGCACTCGAAGGTGGTGTTTCTCAGGCCGGGCGAATAAAAATCAATTCTATCGATTTAGGCAAATCAGTTAATAATTGTGGCGATGAAGGAACAGAAGGAAAGGGTTTGTGGGGAATTTTTTTACTTGGATTGATTGGAGGATTTATAGCATTGCTTACGCCATGTGTATTTCCGCTTATACCATTAACAGTTTCATTTTTTACAAAACGAAGTGGCAGTAAGGGAAAGGGCATCCGCAATGCACTGATGTACGGGTTTTTTATTTTTCTGATTTATGTGTTACTGAGTCTGCCTTTTCATTTGCTCGATCAGACAGATCCGGAAATACTCAATAATATTTCAACCAATTCCTGGCTGAATCTTACATTCTTTATCATTTTTGTTGTATTTGCTGTTTCTTTCTTCGGTTATTTTGAAATTACATTGCCCGGAGGTTTTGCCAATAAAACCGATTCAAAAGCAGGAGTAGGTAGTGTATTCGGTATTTTCTTCATGGCTTTAACATTGGCAATTGTTTCATTCTCGTGTACAGGCCCTATTCTTGGTTCGCTGCTGGCAGGCGCATTAACAAAAGATGGTGGGGCTATGCAGTTAACAGTTGGTATGGGTGGCTTTGGTTTGGGGCTGGCATTGCCGTTTGCTTTGTTTGCTATGTTTCCTAACTGGCTGCAGTCGTTGCCCAAAAGCGGAGGCTGGTTGAATACGGTAAAAGTGGTGTTAGGTTTTCTTGAACTTGCAATGGCTGTGAAATTCCTGAGCAATGCCGATCTGGTAAAGCAATGGCATATACTTCCAAGAGAATTGTTTTTTGCAATATGGATTGTGATAGGAGTATTGCTTGTATTGTATTTGCTTGGACTAATCCGTTTTCCTCACGACGACAAGAAAGTGAAAATTGGTGCAATACGTTGGGTATTTATTGTATTGTTTTCGGCCTTTACTATTTATCTTATTCCGGGAGTAACGAATACCAAATACGCAAATCTGAAACTTATCAGCGGTTTTCCTCCGCCATTATGTTACAGTATGTATAAGAATCCTGTGAACTGTGAAAATTCAATTGAACCATTGAGAGATTACGAGGAGGCACTGGCTGTTGCAAAAAAACAAAACAAGCCATTGCTGATTGATTTTACAGGATGGGCATGTGTTAACTGTCGCCGAATGGAAGAAAACATCTGGACTGACCCAGATGTACACAGGCTGATGAAAGACAGTTTTGTGGTTGTTTCATTGTATGTAGATGAGAAAAGGGTGTTGCCTGCATCGCAGCAGCAAACTTTTACAACACGGAATGGCAAGAAAAAAGAAATTATTACAGTAGGAGATAAGTGGGCAACATTCCAGTTTGAAAATTTTGAAAAAGTAGCTCAGCCGCAATACGCAATCATCAGTCCTTCTGAAATCGCACTGACAAAAACTAAAGGATATAAACCCAATACCAATTATTCAGTTGAGTTTAAAGAATGGCTGCAATGCGGACTTGAAGCCTTTGCAAAAAAGCCGGGCGGTAATTAAACATTCACAATCAGCACAGGAATTTCCACTTCGTGGCGAACAGCTTCAATGGTTTCACCAAAGATGTAATCTTTAAAACCTTTGTGCCTGTGTGCGCCCATTATCAGCAGGTCGGCTTTGTTTTCTTTTACAATACGTATAATTTCCCTTATACGGTTGTTGTATCCCATTGCAATGCTTGTTTTATAACCTTGTTGTTCAAGAACAGATGCGTAATGTTCAAGCCGCATGCGGTCATCTCTTGTTTCTTCATCATCACTTGCTTCACCAAGTAATCTTGTTGGTGCCGATTCAACAATGTGCATCAGCAGGTAAGCTGCATTTGTTTTTCCCTGGTTCAAAGCATGTGCAAGAATTTTTTCATCGTTCTGCGAAAAATCAAGAGCCACTGCAATTGTATTAACAGCCGGTACTGAAAAATTGCTGAGTGATGGAATTTTGCTGTGCATTTTTGTTTCTCTCTTTAAACGGTTACGCAGTAATGGCAAAAAGGTCATGGAAAGAAATAACCACACAAAGATCACTGCAAAAATCGGAATCAGGAATTTCCACAAGAAATGCCCGGGCTCTGTATATACTGCAATAATTTCCTGCAGTACAAGACGAACGTTTAAAAAAATCAAGATTGCAGCCACGAGCCATGCCGCTATTTTCCACCATATTTTAATCGCAAATTCTCCCATCGACTGCTTGTCGCTTACAAAATGTATTAATGGAACTACTGCAAAACCTAATTGAAGACTTAGTATTACCTGGCTGAAAACCAGCAGGTCGTCAACCTTCTCATCCCCATAAACCAATATTACAATCACTGCCGGAATAATAGCTATTAAACGTGTTATAAGGCGGCGTAACAATGGAGATATGCGGATATGAAGATACCCTTCCATAACAATCTGCCCGGCTAATGTTCCTGTAACTGTGCTGCTTTGCCCTGCTGCAATTAATGCAATGGCAAATAAGATCGGCGCAAGTTTTGTTCCAAGCAATGGAGCAAGTAGCTGATGTGCATCCTCAATTTTTGCTACCTGTGTATTACCTGTTTTAAAAAATACAGTAGCAGCAAGTACCAGTATAGCGGCATTTACAAAAAATGCGGCGTTCAGTGCTATTGAACTGTCAAGAAAATTAAATTTCAGTGCCTGCTTAATGCTTTTCCTGTCATTACCTATTTTTCTTGTTTGTACAAGTGCAGAATGCAGGTAAAGATTATGTGGCATTACAGTAGCGCCAATAATACCTATAGCTATATAAAGCGCCTGGTTGTTTAATGAAGTTGGAATAAACCCATGCGCAACTTCAGCCAGATCGGGTTTGGCAAGAAATATCTGAATCAGAAACGACAGACCTATAACCGTTACCAACGTAACAATAAATGCTTCCAGTTTACGTATGCCATAATTCTGCAGCCATAATAACAGAATAGTATCAAATACTGTAATGCTTACGCCATAAATTAAAGGCAAACCTGTCAGCAGGTAAATACCAAGAGCCATGCCGAGTACTTCTGCAAGGTCGCAGGCAGCAATTGCAATTTCAGCAAGGATATATAAACAGAAATTTACAACAGGTGGGTAGGCTTCTCTGTTAGCTTGTGCAAGATCGAGGCGACGCACAATACCAAGCCTTGCACTTAAACTTTGCAAAAGCAGCGCCATCAGGTTGCTCATGAGTAACACCCAGATGAGTTGATACCCGAATGTTGCACCACCCTGTAAATCGGTTGCCCAGTTGCCCGGATCCATATAACCTACACTTACCAGGTAAGCAGGCCCTGCATAAGCAAGTATTCTGCGCCAGCCTTTGGGTGCTTTTGCAATGTCAACACTTTCATGCACTTCACTTAACGAATTTTCTGTATTATATACTTTCATTGCTTACTCTTTTATGTTGTAAAAGGGCTGTTATACTGTTTTTACGAAAATGTTTTTTGCCAGTTGTTCACTCAGAGTTATTAATGGAAGATTTCGGATTTTCACTTCAACTGATCCATCATAACTGAACCTTTGTTTTATTTCCAGTTTTGTACCAATGCCAATTTTCTTTAACCTGAGCATTTCAAGTAAACTATTATCCTTGTCGGTAACATTTACAACAATGGCTAATTGAAATTCTTTTAATTGCGTTAAAGCAAAATGATTAATTGCTTCAATTCTTCCCTTGCTGTCGGGGATGGGGTCGCCATGTGGATCGGTTTTGGGAAACCCAAGAAACTCATCCAGCCGGTTAATAAGTTCGGTACTGCTTACATGCTCCAGTTCTTCAGCAATATCATGTACGGCATCCCAGTCGAACCCCAGCTTTTCTGCAAGAAAATATTCCCACAGGCGGTGACGGCGAACTATACTGAGTGCTATTTTTTTTCCGTCTCCGTTCAACTTCACTCCGTAATAAGGTTCGTAGTTGAGAATCTTTTTTTCTTTGAGTCTCTTCAACATATCCGTTACAGAAGCAGGCTTTGTTTGTAATTCTGCCGACAGTTCGTTGGTGGTAACGTTGCTGTCGTTTTGCTGCAATCGCCAGATGGTTTTAATATAATTCTCTTCTGAAGTTGAAAAATTCATTTCAGTTAAATTAAATTTTAGACAAATCTAAAAAATAGTTTCCTATTTCTGAAATCTGCAGGATGCTGAAGCTGCGGTTTTTAGGGCTTAAAAATCTTCTGTAAGGATCGGCACTTTTCAATCAAACAAATTCCTATTTTTATGGCAAAGGCATTAATTCAAGAACAACAACACGTAGCTGTGTTTTTTGAAATGAGATTTTCAAGAAAGTTTTATGACAAATAACAGGTGAGCAAAAAAAATATCATGAAAAATTGGATGTGGATTTTATTGATGACCGTTTTATTCTCCTGCAAAGATAAAACGCCCAAAGCCATTTCAGATGAGCATTTAACAGCATCTGATCTTGTAGTTCTTGCAAAGAAACTTCCGTTTCCTGTAATCATTAATGATTCGTTGCTTCAAAGCAAGGAAAATGATTCGTCAAAAATAAATATTGAAACATTCAGGACATTTATCCCCGATACTGTTTTTTCAAGGCTTTATCCTGCCACTAAACATTTAAAACTTTATGTTGCCGGTAAAATACCAAACGGTAACAGCGGCGATTTTATCCTGATGAAATCGCTTAATGGCAAAGTTTCTTCAGCCCAGTTATATTATTTCGACAGGAAGAAGGGGTTTCTTGGCGTGCTTGATGTCAGCAGCCGTTTACCAAAAGGCTCAGGAATAAAATATTGTAGAATCGACAGCAAATTCAATATCTCTTTCATACAGGAAATAAAAGCACCAACAGGCGAGCCGTGGACAAATGAAAGTATTTATTACATGGATCCATCGGGTAAGTTTGTTTTGGCTTTAACCAACAGTTCTGAAGACCTGAGTGATGTAATATTGGGAAATCCTATTGACAGTTTCCCAAGAAAAAATAAATTTTCAGCCGATTACGGATCGGATAAAAAGAACCTTGTTTCAATACGTGATGGTAACACAGAAAAAACATTTCAGTTTTTTATCCATTTTAGTAAACAAAATGGTGAATGTATTGGCGAAATAAAAGCAACAGGCGAATGGGTTGGAAATGGGAAGGGGGTTTATCGTGAAGGAACAAACGGATGTGGTATTGATTTTAATTTCACTTCATCTTCCGTTACAATAAAAGAACAAAGTGGTTGTGGTTCGTACAGAGGTATAACCTGTTTTTTTGATGGGTTATACCCAAGAAAAAAAGAATTTGTTAAGAAAGCAAAAGCAACAGGTAAGAAAAGGAAATAAGTTTTTAAAAAACAGTGAAATGTATTGTCGTAATGAACAAGAGAATAAATATCAGCAGCGGGTCGCCCTGGGAAGATGTTGTAGGTTACTCAAGAGCAGTGCGTATAGGTAATATTATTGAGGTTGCGGGAACCACTGCGATGGATGGAGAACAGTTGATTGGTGAAGGTGATGTGTATCTCCAGACAAAATTTATTCTGCAAAAAATTGCTGTTGTACTTGAGCAGGCAGGTGCTTCGGTCAAAGATATTGTTCGTACAAGAATGTTTATCACAGATATTTCGCAATGGGAGCAGGCAGGAAAAGCTCATGGTGAAGTATTCAGAACAATTAAACCTGTTGCTACAATGGTAGAGATTAAAGCGTTGATTGATCCACGCTTACTCATTGAAATTGAGGCTACTGCCATTATCTAAAACCTTTGATGTGAATAACCATAACAAGGCGGCGAGCCAGATATGGAATTTTCAGAGTATATTGCGACCCATTTCAGCAAACAAATGTAAATATGAGTTTTAATCCATTTAAAGTTCCTTACGAATCGGCAAATGAGTATTCAAAAAAAGTAGCATACTTCTCAATGGAGTTTGCTATTCATCAACCACTGAAAATTTATAGTGGAGGTCTTGGATTCCTTTCAGGTTCACACATGCGCAGTGCGTACGAGCTCAAACAAAATTTAATTGGTATTGGTATTCTGTGGAAGTATGGTTATTACGATCAGGCCCGCAATCAGGATCAAACTTTACAGGTACAATGGAACGAAAAAATCTACAACTTTTTAGAAGATACAGGTATCAAATTTCAGATCAGTATTCATGAACACCCGGTTTGGGTAAAAGCATGGTACCTGAATCCTGAAACGTTCAAATCGGCTCCAATGTTTTTCCTTAGTACCGATTTGCCGGAAAATGATTACGTATCACAAACAATTTGCCACCGCCTTTACGATGCAAACGTTGCAACGAAAGTTGCACAGTTTATTTTGCTTGGTGTTGGAGGTGCAAAACTGATTGATGAACTTGGCTTTAACCCGGATGTATATCATCTCAATGAAGCACATGGAATATCTTCAGCATTCTATCTCTACAAAAAGTATGGTAAACTTGAAGAAGTAAAGAAACGGCTTGTTTTTACAACACATACTCCAGAAGAAGCAGGTAATGAAAAGCACGATATGTATTTGTGCCAGAAGATGAGCTATTTCTGCGGAGTACCGATTGATGAAGTAAGAAAACTTACCGGAATTTATGACGATCAGTTTAACCACTCACTGGCAGCATTACGTTTTGCACGTATTGCCAATGGTGTAAGTGCTTTACATGGTGAAGTAAGCCGGAAAATGTGGAGCCATTACGAAAATGTGGCACCAATCACCAGTATAACCAATGCACAAAACTGGCGTTACTGGGCTGATAAGCAGTCTTATTTTGCAATGGATGAGAGTAATCATGAACGTTTCGACGACCGTAAAAAATTTCTGAAGAAAAGGGCATTTGATATTGTTGCAGACCAAACAGGAAAATTATTCGACCAGAATGTTTTGACCATTGTATGGGCCCGTCGTTTTGCAGGGTACAAACGTGCAGAATTAATTACGAGAGATAAGGCACGCTTTGAAGCTTTGCTCAGCAATCAGAAATATCCGGTACAGATTATCTGGGCAGGTAAACCTTATCCTGTTGATTATCCGGCTATCAGTGATTTCAATAATCTTGTACACCTGAGCAAAAACTATAAGAATGTTGCTGTTTGTACCGGTTATGAATTAACATTGAGCAAGCGTTTAAAGCAAGCTGCTGATGTTTGGCTGAACAATCCCCGTGTGCCCCGGGAAGCAAGCGGAACCAGCGGTATGACAGCCGCAATGAATGGCGCAGTGAACTTCAGCACTTTCGATGGATGGATATGTGAATTTGCCAATCATGGTAATAACAGCTTTATTGTTCCTCCGGTTGATTATACAGCAATGCATGTTCAGGAACAGGATCAGTATGATCTGGATCAATTGTATGAAATTCTGGAAAACCAGATTCTGCCGTTGTATTACGATGATCCTGCACTGTGGCGACAGATTGTTCAGAACGGGATGCGTGATGTTCGTTTCCAGTTCGACAGTAACCGTATGGCAGATGAATATTATAAGCTGCTTTATAACAAAGCTTAACAGCGCAACTATAAAACAACAACCCCGGCAGAAATGCCGGGGTTTTATTTTTACGATGAGTTAAACAAACCGGCAACCTGTTTTATTCCTGTTTATTTATCTTTATGTTATCAGCTTTTCAATAATTTTTAATGAAGAAATATATCCAGTTAACTGTTTTGCTGGCGCTAACATTTACGGTGAAATCGCAGATACTTACGATTGATAAAACAGATACATCTGATTATTCAAAGAAAACGGTTTGCAAAGGGAATATTGCCATTGGCTTTGAAGGCGATAAACAAAAAGCCTTACTGCTTGATGCTACTAATACGCTTGATCTGCAATTGCAGCATTATAAGGAGCTGCTTATTTTTGCATTGAGTTACCGCTTTACCTATAATGGCAAACAGGATTTTCTCAATTCAGGTTTTGTTCACCTGCGCTGGCGGCATGTTTATAAAAATACATGGCAGCCTGAAACATTTACACAAATACAATGGGATCAATCAAGAGGAATGCTGCAACGTTTTGTTGCAGGTGAAAATCTGCGTTATAATTTCTGGCATCGAAAAGAATGGGAGATAAGTGTTGCAACCGGTGTGATGTATGAAAGTGAAAAATGGAATTATGCCGCAGTCGATTCTGCGTTGAAACCTGCTGTGCAAACAAACCAAGTAACCGGTTTGCTTAAATCAAATAATTATTTCAGGTGGGAAGGAAAACTTTCTGATAATACCAATCTTTCAGTAGTGTTGTTTTATCAATCGCCTTTCAGTCATTTGTTCAGTAGGTACAGATTTGCAACCAGCACCCGTTTTGATTTTACTATTTCAAAACATTTTAATTTTGGTGTAACGTTTAACAGCATGTATGATTCAAAACCTGTTGTGCCGATTATGAAATTTTACTACAACTTTTCCAATGCACTTGTGTACAATTTTTAGTCGGTGTACTCACTCAGTTCCAGCCAGCGCATTTCTTTTTCATCAAGTAAGGCTGTTACTTCGCCAATACGGTTTGAAAGTGTTTGCAGTTCTTCGTATGGAACTGAACCGCTGTTGAGTTTTTCGGTAATGCTTTGTTTTTCTTTACTCAGTTCCTCAATTTCTTTTTGCAGCAATTCAAACTCTCTCTTCTCTTTAAAACTGAAACGTTTTTTTTGCTGTGCTGCATTTTCATTTCCATCTGTTGAAGTTGTTTCAGCAGCAGATTTATTTTTATCTTCTTTTACAGCAGTATCAGTTTCCTTCTTCTCCTGTTCTTTCTGCCATAACCTCAGTTGTGTATAGTTGCCGGGAAAATCTCTTACAACAGCATCGCCTTCAAACACAAATAAATGATCAACCAGCCTGTCCATAAAATATCGGTCGTGACTTACAATTAATAAACAGCCGGGATATTCACTTAAAAAATTTTCAAGCACAGCCAGTGTAGGAAGATCAAGATCATTGGTAGGCTCATCCAATATTAAAAAATTGGGATTACGGAAAAGAATCGACAGTAAATGCAATCTTCTTTTTTCTCCACCACTCAGCTTTGAAATAAATGTGTATTGCTTATCGGGATCAAACAAAAACAACTGTAGAAACTGTGCTGCACTGAGCGAACCACCTGAAGCCAATGGAAAACTTTCAGCAATATTTTTTACAAATTCAATTACACGCATATCTTCTTTCACAATCAAACCTGTTTGTGAATAATTGCCGAAGATCACAGTGTCGCCAATATTTATTTTTCCACTATCGGCCTGCTGTATTCCCTGTATAATATCAATAAACGTTGATTTGCCTGCCCCATTTTTCCCAACCACACCAACACGTTCGCCTTTCTTAAATGTATAATCAAACCCTTTCAGTATTTCTTTATCACCAAAGCTCTTGTACACTTTTTTCATTTCAACTACCTTGCCGCCAAGTCTGTTCATTTTCATGTTCAGTTGCAGTTGCTGATCTTCAATGCGCTGTTTGACTTTACTTTCCACTTCATAAAAGTTATCCTGTCTTGCTTTGCTTTTGGTGGTACGTGCCTTTGGTTGTTTCCGCATCCATTCAAGTTCTTTACGATACAGGTTTTTTGCTTTGTCAATACTTGCAAGTTCACTTTCAATCCGGGCAGTTTTTTTCTCTAAATAATTTTCGTAATCACCTTTGTACCTGTAAAGATTGCTTCCATCAAGTTCCCATATTTCTTCACAAACCGCATCAAGAAAATAACGGTCGTGTGTAACTAAAAGCAGAGTAATATTTTCTTTATTGAGATAATGTTCCAGCCATTCCACCATTTCCACATCAAGATGGTTGGTAGGCTCATCCATTATTAGCAGCACATGCTTGTGATCAAAACCAATATCAATCAACGTTCTTGCAAGTGCAACACGTTTTCGCTGACCGCCAGAAAGTGTTCTCACTGTTTGTTGAAGGTGATGAATGTTGAGCTTACCAAGAATCTGTTTCACTTTTGTATCAAAATCCCATGCACCCAGTTCATCCATTTTTACAATAGCTTCATTCAGCTTTTCTACATTCCCTTCTTCGCTGATGGCTTCATATTCCTTAATAGCATTAATAACCGGATGATTGTGCTGAAAAATATTATCCAGAATCGATTTGCTTTCATCAAAATCAGGTTCCTGTTCAAACAATGCAATATCCACATCTTTATGAATACGGCAGGTGCCCTCATCAGCCGTTTCTTTGCCTGCAAGAATTTTGAGCAAAGTTGATTTGCCTGAACCATTTCTTGCCACCAATGCAATTTTATCTCCTTCTTCAATATGGAAAGTAATATCTGAAAATAATGGAGTGATCCCGTAACTCTTGGTTAAACCTTCAGCAGAAACATAATGCATGCTGCAAAGATAAGAGGCAGGAAGAAGAAGTACGAGGTAAGATGTACGATGGATTTACTTCTTCCCTGAAATCCAGATGAGGAAGCAAATGATGAGTACAAGCAGGAAAATAATGAACGGTTGCAGCAATTCTTTCCTTTTTTGTTTTTGTTTATACTGCAGTAACTGTGAAAGTGCCTCCTGTCCGGCAGGATCATTTTTTACAAGGGGAGAGAGATAATCGCATAATTCAACTGCCTGTTGAAGCGGCAGTATTCTCATGGCCCTTACCAGCGTATGTAAAATGGTTTGATTGATTTCCTGTTCATCAAAAGCAACCAGTTTTCCCATCACATCAGCATTTATCAGATTTTTGATATTGCTAATAATTGCTACATGGTTCATACGATGTATATCCATTTGTGCAACTGCTTTATTAAGTTCCAATGCCTGTTTTAAAATGTTTGGCGGTGTAATGGTTTCTTCACCAATTGATTGTGCTTGGGCTTTGTACAGCCATCGTTGTTGCAGGTAAATATCTTTTTTGTATGGGTTTATAAGTGTTTCATAAGCTTCTTTTACATCGTCAAAACGGGAAATTAAATATGGATCATTGTTGTGCTTATCAGGATGATAAATCATCGCCATTTTCCTGTATGCCTTTTTTATTTCGATAACAGAAGCAGAAACAGGAATATCCAGTATTGCATAATAATCTTTCAACCGGGCAAAACTAAGTTGTAAAATTGTAATTTTAATTTTTATGATCCGGTTCGTTTTATTGGCAGTCATGTTTATTCCATGTATGTTGTTTGCAGCCGACTCTTCGGCATATTTACATGCACAAGGGAAGCAACTGCGAGGATATACAAAGTTTTTGTACAGGATTGTGCTTCTTCATCCAAAAATGAATTCGGCACTGGAGAAAGATATATTGAAGCACTACCTGCTTGGTTCCGGAATTACTTATCAAATCAGTGACTCAGATTTTATTAAACTGAAACAACATGTTGCTTCAGGTAAATATACAAGTGCATGTACTGCTGTTTTAACTGCAAATAAACAGTATTGTTTAAGGAAAATTGACCTGAATAATGATCCTTATTTTGGCTGGGCATTAGGGAATGTTTTCTGTATTTACGACGATGCCACGGGTGTGTTAATTTCCGTGGCTGATATGTACGATTTTAACCGTTCAAAGTTGGGGGTTCGAAAATTGAAAAATGAAATTATAACACGTATTTTCAGACGGCTGACACCATCATCTGCAAAACCCTTTATTGTAACCTACAAAGCAGAAGGTTTTGTGTTGAGTGGATCCGGGAAGAAATATGGGTTTTGATAAAACGATAAAAAAGTTTAATCTGTTTTGCAACCATCATTTGCAATTTTGCATCTAAAAAAGTCATACGTTTATTCTCTAAACTAAATATTTATGTTTGAACAACTTTTGAACCTTGTAAAAGAACAGGCGGGCGAATCTATTATTAAAAACCCTGCAATTCCTGATGAGCGAAATGATGAAGCTGTAAACCATGTTGCTGGCAGTATTACAGATGGATTGAAAGATGCTCTCTCTAATGGTCAGTTTAAAGATGTATTAAAACTATTAGGTGGAGAGGGAGGCGATTTACAGCAAAATCCATTAGCTAACCAGCTTTCAGGTAATACTATCACATCATTGATGGAAAAATTCGGGATAAATCAAAGCCAGGCTGGTTCTATTGTAAGCAACCTGCTTCCGGGTGTGTTGAAAAATTTAGTAAATAAAACAAATGATCCTTCTGATAATAGTATCGATTTGCAAGGGATTTTCAGCTCATTAACCGGAGGTAAAAGCAACGGACTTGACCTGCAGGGTTTATTAGGCAAAGTAACTAGCGGCGGCCTTGATCAGGATGGGGATGGCGATACCGATCTGCAGGATGTGATGAATATGTTCAAAGGTGGAGGTAAGCAGGGTGGCGGCAGTATATTAGATTCTGTTAAAGGATTGTTTGGTTGATAATATTGAATATGCTTTATTGATAAAAAAATGACCCGGTCAGGAAATAATTCTGGTCGGGTCATTTTTTTTGTATCGGTTCTTATGACAAACAGAATAATATGTTGATGAACTAAAGCAATAGCAGTGATAATCCGTCATTTTAATTCCGCTTTAGTGCATAACTTCATAAAATATTAACTGATAGAAAGTAATGGATGAGCTTAGTACAATCAGGAATTATGTAGCAAGGCATATTGATCTTACTTTAGAAGAGCAGGAATACTTTATCTCACTTCTGCGAATTATTAAAGTTAAAAAGAAGCAATGTATTGTACAGCCCGAGTTTACATGTAAACACCGAAGCTATGTTTTTAAAGGAGCAATGAGGGCTTACCTGGTTGATAATTCTGCCAATGAACATACAATTGCTTTTGCAATTGACGATTGGTGGATATCGGATTATAACAGTTACATATTTCAACAACCTGCAACACTGTTTGTTGAAGCTTTAGAAGAGTCCATTCTTATTCAACTCGACTATAATGCCGAACAGTTATTAAAAGAAACAATACCAAAATTTGAAAAATTTTTCCGCATAATCACTGAAAGGTCTTTTGCATTTTTGCAGAAACGAATGTTGTCAAACCTGAGTATGACAGCGGAAGAGCGTTACGAAGATTTTATGAATAAATATTCTAAAATAGCACTCAGAGTTCCTCAATATACATTAGCTTCTTATCTTGGGATGAGCACAGAATATCTATCCAAATTAAGAAACAACAGAGTCTCGAAAAAAAGTTGAACCAGTTCAATCTTTTTTCCTAAACCACTTCATTTTTATCCTGTACAGGTCATTGCACTTTTGTATTGTCAATAACGACAAATAACAGAATGAATACAAAGTAAAATGACTACAGTAGAAAAGGTGACTTTTGAAGTGCCAACCCGAGACCAGGTGTCTCCAGACAATCAGGCAATTTTTGACCACATGCAGAATGCATTTGGAATGGTGCCTAATCTTTATGCAACTTTTGCACTTAATGAAACTGCCCTTGCAGATTATTTAGCATTGCAAAACCGTAAAAACACACTTTCGGCAAAAGAAAGAGAAATTATTAACCTGGTGGTTTCGCAGGTTAATGATTGCAAGTATTGTGTTCCAGCCCATACTGCAGTAAGTAAAATGTATGGGTTTACTGATGATGAAATTTTAGAAATAAGGCGGGCACAAATTTCTTTCAACAGTAAGTACGATGCTTTGGCAAAATTTGTAAAAGAAACTGCTGTAAACAGAGGCAGGCCGTCAGCAAACACATCAGAAAGTTTATTTAACGCAGGTTATAGCAAAGCAAACGTTATTGATATTATGATTATTATCGGCGATAAAATCATCAGTAATTACCTGCACAACTTTACGCAAATTCCAGTTGATTGGCCCGAAGTGCCCAAAATTTGATTTTAAAAAATCTGTTAATTATCATTTACACAAAAAAATATGAACAAGTTTATAAAGCTTACAGTTATTTATCTTTTTTCCTTTTTATTTATCATTTTCGGATCAAATAAGTTTTTAGGGTTTTTAAATCTCCCTCTGCCTGATGATCCTTCAGCAAAAACATTTTTAATAACAATGTTTAGTACTTACCTGGTAAAGCTGGTAGGTTTTACACAGGTAGCTGGTGCAATATTGTTATTATTTTACAAAACCAGGTTTATCGGGGTTTTGATGTTTGTACCCGTAATAATCAATATTCTGGTTTTTCATCTGGCTCATGATAATCCGGGGAATGGTTTATGGATTTTTGTTTCTGTTTTATTTTTATCTGTTTGTTATTCTCAAAAAGATGGGTTTAAAGCACTCTTCAAAATTCAGGATATAAAAAAATCAGAACTGAGTGTATAAGTAAAATGCTATAGATGTTAGGGCAAAACTTTTTGCCCTAACATCTATTCAATATATAATGCTTAATAAAGAATCAACTTTATTATACGTGAAACGTAACCAGTAATCTGCAACCATTTCCCGGTACCGATTGAATGTCCATCTGGCCTTTATATAATTGCAAACGGCTTTGGATATTACGGAAACCAACTCCGGTTTTCATATTTTTTGTATCAAAGCCTTTGCCGTCATCTGATATTGTAATATGAATAATTTCAGACTTGTCGATTGTAATTTCTATTTCAGCACGGGTAGCGTCAGCATATTTAATAATATTATTCAGTTGTTCCTGCACAACTCTGAAAATAAGCAGTTGCTGCGGCTCGTTCAATTTGCTTTCATCAAAGTTGTAAATTTTAAATATCAGGTTAATGTTTTTAATCCTTGTTATATCGGCTATTAAACGTTCAACAGAAGCGTGAAGACTCATTTCAGAAAAAGCCGGAGGTTTAATGCTGGCAGAAAGTAATCTTATTTCCTGCTGTGCATCAATTACAAATTGCTTTGCCTTAAGCAGCTTTTCAATATTCTCTTCATTCCTTATTTCCATTGATCCTAAATAAAGATTTACAACAGAAAGAAGCTGCGATACATTATCGTGCAATTCCTCGGCCCATCTGTTTCGCTCTTTTTCCTGTACCTTAATTATGGAGGCAGCAAGGTTCTGCTTATATTTCAACTGCTGGGCAAAATAATCAGATTGCAGGTTGCGGAGAAGTGTTACATCCTGAAGTTCGCCAATCATACGAAAAGGCTGGCCTGTTGCTTCATTTCTTAAAATATAAATGCTGCTTATTACACTATAATACTGCTTGTCGCTTGCCAGTATTCTGTATTCTGTTTTCCATAATTCTGTTTTATTGTTAAGCAGGGAAAGGTATTCTTTGATAATTCTTTTTTTGTCAGCAGGGTGGATGCGGTTATAAAAGGCAATTACAAATTCTTCGGCAATTGCAGGTGATTCAACGATAAAAAATTTCATTTTGCTATTAACTGATGCCTTACCTGAAGAAAAGTTGATGTCAATAATTCCATTACGTGCCGCAGCATTAAGCGCCGAAAAACTCTGTTCAAGAATTTCTTTATTCTGATTTGCCAGTTTTATGTCTTTATAAAATTTGTTGCTCAGATAGTATAAAACAAATGCAAGTGTACAAACGAAGAATAACCCTTTTACTGACTGTATTTTTTCAAGCTCAAAAGCACTGTTATGTGCAATGCTTACAGCAATTTTATCGCTGAGCAGAATCCAGATTACACTGACTGAAAGATATACAAATGTGAGTTTGGCTGCAGGAGAGATATTATGAAAATAATAGCTGGAAAGTTTTGATTGATGATTCAGGTTCATGCTGCTGGTTTAGGGTACTTTAAGTTACAAAAATATTCTAATTTGGAATAGTATAAGTGTTTTCATGTACAAAAAACAATTCGATGACGAAGTAAATATGTAGGGCGTGAAATACTGCTTCTAATTGGATTAAACATAATTATAATAGGTAAGGATTGGTTTATTTTATAAGTAATTCCTTTTGTATAATTACAATTGTTATTTTAGAACATCAATTATCTGTTATGAAACGAAGAGAATTTATTGTCAGCTCGTCTGTTGCTGGTGTTGGAAGTGTTTTCGGATCATCTTGTAATAATAGTAGTTCTGAAACGACCAAGGGAAGTTTTACAAATGAACATCTGGCTCCGTTTGAGCTGGATGAAATATCAATCGGTTTATTACAGGAAAAGATGAAGTCGGGCAAGCTGAGTGCTGAAAAAGTTGTACAGTTATACCTGGAGCGTATTAAGCAAATTGACCAGAATGGAATTTCGCTGAATGCTGTTATTGAAATTAACCCGGACGCAATTGCAATTGCGGTACAGCTTGACCAGGAGCGGAAGAATGGTAAATTACGAGGAGCAATGCACGGAATTCCCGTTTTGATAAAGGATAATATTGATACTTCTGATAAAATGCAAACTACAGCAGGTTCACTTGCAATGCAAGGCCATATTTCCCCGGCGGATGCATTTGTTGTTAGAAAGCTGCGTGAAGCAGGTGCTGTTATTCTTGGAAAAACCAATTTAAGTGAATGGGCTAATTTCCGGTCAAACCATTCTTCTTCGGGATGGAGCAGCAGGGGCGGGCAAACAAAAAATCCTTATATACTGGATCATAACCCCTGCGGCTCAAGTTCTGGTTCAGGGGTTGCTGTTGCTGCTAATCTTTGCACTGTTGCTGTGGGAACAGAAACAGATGGATCCGTAACATGTCCTGCATCAGTAAACGGTATTGTAGGTTTAAAACCCACGGTAGGCTTAGTAAGTCGTTCGGGAATTATTCCTATTTCTGCAACGCAAGATACAGCAGGGCCAATGGGAAGGACGGTAACTGATGTGGCTGTTTTGCTTGGCGCAATGGTTGGTGTTGATGCAGATGATGCTGTTACAAAAGAAAGTGAAGGCCGATTTGAAACCGACTATACAAAATATCTCAATGTAAACGGATTAAAAGGTAAACGAATTGGTATTGAAAAAAATCCACAGGGTAATAATCAATTTATCCATGCTTTATGGCTAAAGACGTTGGAAGTATTGAAAAAACAAGGCGCTGAAATTGTTGAAACTGAGTATCTCGCTGAAATAAACAAACTGGGTGACGCAGAATATGATCTGCTGAAATTTGAATTTAAAGACGGGCTGAACAAATATCTTTTAGCTTCGGGTTCAAAAATGAAATCATTAACCGATGTAATTGCTTTTAATAATGCAAATGAAGATAAAACAATGCCATATTTCAGGCAGGAGATTTTAGAAGCAAGTAATAAAATGGAAGGAATTGGAAGTAGGAAGTATGAAGAAGCATTCGAAAAATGCCACCTCGGTTCAAAAAAAATTATTGATGAAGTGTTAAGCAAAAATAACCTTGATGCAATTTGTGGTATTACAATGGGACCTGCATGTAGTATTGACATTATTTATGGTGATCGTTGGGGTGATGTTTCGTTAACCATGCCGGCGGCTGTAACGGGCTATCCACATATTACTGTTCCCGGCGGATTGATTTATGATTTGCCGGTTGGTATTTCTTTTTTTGGACCGGCATACAGTGAGCGTACTTTATTCAGTATGGCATATGCATACGAGCAGGCAACGAAAAACAGAATTGCACCTGCATTCAGCAAATCATTTCTTAAATAAAAGTGCTTCTTACAACGCTATCTTTAATTTTATTCAGTAATTGCTATATGAATTAAGCTATAAAAATCGTCATATGAAAGAAGTGTATATTATCTCTGCCGTTCGTACTCCAATGGGAAGTTTTGGTGGAAGTTTAAAAGGTTTTTCTGCAACACAGTTAGGTGCTGTTGCTATCAAAGGTGCTTTACAGAAAGCAGGAATTCAGCCGCAGCAGGTTCAGGATGTGCTAATGGGATGTGTAATACAGGCAAATCTTGGTCAGGCCCCTGCACGGCAAGCTGCAAAATTTGCCGGTTTGCCTAATGAAGTAAACTGCACTACTGTAAATAAGGTTTGCGCCAGTGGTATGAAAGCTATTGCACAGGCAGCACAAAGTATTTTGCTTGGAGATGCAGATATTGTTGTTGCCGGTGGAATGGAAAGTATGAGTAACGTTCCGTTTTATGTTGACAGCTTGCGTTGGGGCAATAAATACGGAAATACAAATTTGATCGATGGCCTGGCAAAAGATGGATTGACGGATGTATATGATGGTAAGGCAATGGGTAATGCTGCTGAATTGTGTGCAAAAGAATGTGGCATTACCCGGGAAGAACAGGATTCATTTGCAATTGAAAGTTATAAACGTTCTCAGGCTGCAATTGAAAACGGATTATTTAATGATGAAATTATTCCCGTAGAAATTCCTCAACGGAAAGGAGAGCCGATTCTGTTTTCAAAAGACGAAGAACCATATAATGTGAAATTTGACAAGATTCCTTCCCTGAATCCGGCATTTATTAAAGAAGGAACAGTTACCGCAGCAAATGCAAGTACAATGAATGATGGTGCTGCCGCTTTAATATTAATGAGTAAAGAAAAGGCAGAAGAACTCAGTTTAAAACCAGTTGCAAAAATCCTTGCTTACGCTGATGCTGAACAGGCACCGGAGTGGTTTACAACAACTCCTTCATTAGCTGTGCCAAAGGCAGTTGCTAAAGCCGGATTGCAAATGGGTGATATTGACTATTGGGAACTGAATGAAGCTTTTGCTGTAGTGGGTATTGAAAATACAAAACGCATGAAGCTTAATGCTGAAAAAGTAAATGCTCACGGCGGAGCTGTATCACTTGGGCATCCATTAGGTGCAAGCGGAGCAAGAATTATTGTAACACTGATAAATGTGCTTAAGGCGAATAAGGCAAAATACGGAGCAGCCGGAATATGTAATGGTGGCGGAGGCGCAAGTGCAATGGTGATTGAAAATGTTTTCTAATAAATCTGTAAAAGCTATTTTCTTTTGCTGATAATTATATTGCCATACTCTGCAATTATCAACGTTCGATTTTGTATTTAAACATTACAAGAATTCTAACACCAGTTGTGACAAAGATCACCTAACAGGCATTTCAAGGTATTTAATTTGCATATAAACAAATTATAAAATGGCGCAGTCATTTCATGAGTTAATTAATGGAGAAAAACCTGTAGTGGTCGATTTTTCGGCTGAATGGTGTGGCCCCTGCAAAATGATGGCACCTGTTTTAAAAGAGGCTAAAGATATTGTAGGAGATAGGGCAACAATTATAAAAATTGATGTGGATAGAAATCCGGCCGTAGCTGGTTCTTATAATATAAATAGTGTGCCTACTCTTATTATTTTTCAGGGCGGACAAATTAAATGGAGAAAATCAGGTGTAATACCTGCTAAAATATTGGTGTCAGAAATCAATAAACTTGGTTAATTATTATGCAGCAGTTCTGGGATCAGCGATATGCTGAGAATGATACCGTGTATGGCAGTGAGCCGAATGAGTTTTTTAAACAGTTCATTGATTCGCACAAACCGGGAAATATTCTTTTGCCGGCAGAAGGTGAAGGCCGGAATGCAATTTATGCAGCAAAAAAAGGATGGGTTGTGGATGCTTTCGATTTTAGTGAAGTTGCAAGAGAAAAAGCATTGTTTAATGCAAAAGGCGAGCATGTATCAATTCATTATGAGCTGAAAAAAATTGAATCGTTTAAAGCAGAGAAATTGTATGATGCTGCTGCTTTAATATATGTGCATCTTGAACCTTCGGTAAGAAAGAAATTTCACCAGGAAGTTTTGAAATCATTAAAGCCTGGTGGGTATTTGTTAGTTGAAGCATTTGCAAAAGAACAACTGCAATATAATTCGGGAGGCCCTAAAAATGCCACTCAGTTATATGATGCGCCAACTATTTGTTCCGATTTCAGTTCACTGCATGTACGTAATTGCGAACAGAAAGATGTTGAGTTGAAAGAAGGCGAATTTCATAAAGGGAAAGCTGCTGTTTTGCGTTTAAAAGCACAGCGCATTTAAAAATAAATATTTATGAGGGAAGTAATTTTTACAGGTTGGAATTTTATGCGGGCTCTGCGTGTGTTTTTAGGTGGTGTAATTTTATATCAGAGTATTCTTGCTCATGATTCAATGTATGGTTTTGCCGGAGCATTATTTATGCTGACCGGTATATTTAATATCGGATGCTGTGGTGCAGGAGGTTGCAGCACAGGTTTCCCAACTCAGCAAAAAGCAAAAGCACCTGTTACAGAAGAGGTTGAGTATGAAGAAATCAATTCAAAATAGCTAACTATAACTGGCTATAGTTTTTATTCTTATAATAGTTGTTACATATTCTGAAGTTTCTATACCGCAATACGCATGCTACAGCGCATTGCGGCAATGTGAGTTTTACTTTCGTGCCCATATTCACAATGTTGTCAATTTCAAGCGAGCCTTTGATCTTCTTTACAAGTGAGTTACAAATTAGAAGACATAGTCCTCTGCTTGGTTCATCATTTGTCCCTTTTGTAGTACAGAATGTTCCTTAAAATAAATCGTCAATTTTCTCGGGTTTAATCCCAATGCAATTATCTTCAACAATAATATTTATCCATTAACAACATCATGCGATGCGTTGATATTTGCATAGTTACCACTGGCAGTAAATTTTATAATAACCTAAAAACCGACTCATTAGAAAAGCGAAATACATTACAAATTGTTTCAACAAAAAACTGTATCATTTTCTTCTAAAAAAAAAGAGGCAGTTTCTGATTTCAGAGACCGCCTCTTTTTTAATAGTGAGTCACTTTTAATAACGATACAAATCAGATTTGAACGGACCGTTCACTGAAATACCAAGGTATTCGGCCTGTGCTGTAGTTAATTCATCTAATTGCGCACCAACTTTTGCCAGGTGAAGACGTGCAACTTTCTCATCAAGATGTTTAGGGAGAACATACACCTTGTTTTCATAGCTGCTGTGGTTGTTCCATAACTCAACCTGTGCAAGTGTTTGGTTGCTGAATGAGTTACTCATAACAAATGATGGGTGACCTGTTGCACAACCAAGGTTCACAAGACGGCCTTCAGCCAGTAAGATGATGTCTTTACCATCAACATTGTAAATATCAACCTGTGGTTTAACTGTATCTTTTGTATTGCCATAGTGTTGATTTAACCAGGCAACATCAATTTCAATATCAAAGTGGCCAATGTTACAAACGATGGTCTTATCTTTCATGAGTTTGAAATGTTCACCAGTGATCAGGTCACGGCAACCGGAAGCAGTAACAACAATATCAGCTTCTTTTACAGCATCAATCATCTTCTTTACTTCAAATCCATCCATTGCCGCCTGCAGCGCACAAATAGGATCAATTTCAGTAACAATTACACGGCAACCTGCACCTGCTAATGATGCTGCAGAACCCTTACCCACATCACCATAACCACCAACAACTGCTACTTTACCAGCCAGCATCACATCAGTTGCACGACGGATTGAATCAACCAATGATTCTTTACAACCGTATTTATTATCAAATTTAGATTTGGTAACGCTGTCGTTTACGTTGATAGCAGGCATTGGAAGTGTGCCTTTCTGAACACGCTCATACAAACGGTGTACACCGGTTGTTGTTTCTTCGCTGATACCTTTAATGCCGGCAATGAGTTCAGTATAATTATCAAGAACCATATTGGTTAAATCGCCACCATCATCAAGAATCATATTCAACGGACGATCAGGTGAACCAAAGAATAATGTTTGTTCAATACACCAGTCAGCTTCTTCCTGTGTTTGACCTTTCCACGCATACACACCAATACCTGCAGCAGCAATGGCAGCAGCAGCATGATCCTGTGTAGAGAAGATGTTACAAGAACTCCATTTTACGTCAGCTCCTAAAGCAACAAGTGTTTCAATTAAAACTGCAGTTTGAATCGTCATGTGCAAACAACCTGCAATGCGTGCATCTTTCAACGGTTGTTTTGCGCCATACTCTGCACGGATAGACATTAAACCGGGCATTTCTGCTTCAGCCAAACGGATTTCTTTACGGCCCCACTCAGCAAGGCTGATATCTTTTACCTTATACTTCAGATCGAAGTCAATTTTGTTTCTTTTTGGAGTTGACATGTTTGTTTTTTTAGAGTGCAAAGTTAAATTTTCAGGATAAAATAATGTGAATGTGAATAAATTCAGGAAATCATTCTAAATTGAGTGTATTCTGAAGAAAAAAAACCTGTTTCCGAATGGCAAAAGCAACAAAAACAGAACAAATCACTAAAGAGCCACTTGTGCTTGATAAAACTGACCTCAGCATTTTACGTTTGTTGCAGCAGAATGCAAGGATGACGGTGAAGGAAATTGCCGACCAGGTGCATCTGAGTACCACACCTGTACACGAACGGATTAAGTGGCTTGAAAAGACAGGCGTGATTAAGCAATACACGGCTTTGATTGATCATGCAAAGGTGAAAAAAGGATTGATGGTGATTTGCTATGTATCATTAAAGCAGCACAGCAAAAATGCCGGCATGAAGTTTATTAAACATATCAATGAACTGGATGAAGTAATTGAGTGTTATAATATTTCAGGTGAATTCGATTTTATGTTGAAAGTGGTTGCAGAAAATATGGACGATTATTATCATTTTCACGTAAACAAACTTAGCCAGAGCGAAAACATTGGCAATGTACAAAGTGTGTTTGTGATGGGCGTACTGAAACAAACGCATGTGATGGTGTAGAAGAGAATGATGTAAGATGTAAATAAGAAGGATTCTTTATAGTTAATTTTAAACCTTTCATAATGTTTAATTACGACACAGTAACCGAAGCAATCAATGGATTAAGAGAAAGAGGTTATACACTTGATTTTAATTTGCAGGTAAATTCGCTGCAATGTTTTAATCCTGATATTAATCTTAGTCCTGAAGAGTTTGAGATTAAAGAAATTCATCGTTTTGAAGGCGATACCAGTCCTGAAGATGAAGAAGTTGTTTATGCCATTGAATCAAAACATGGGCATAAAGGTGTGTTTGTAAATGGATATGGCCCATCGGCCGATGTTGCAGGTGCAGAAATAATCAAGAAACTGGTTGATCATCACAACAAATAATCTTTTATTTTCAAACTTGATTACTGAACATTTCTTTTGAAGTGTTTACATGTTCTTTAATTGCTTTTTTTGAATAGCGGATGCCAACAATGAAAGAAGCAACTGCACCCAAAAAAAGTACCCCGTCACCTGTAAATTTCTTTATTTCTGCAGTTTGCTGCAAAAACAAAAAGAAATCGAAAGTGCCGTGAAAAAATACAGCCCAGAAAAAACCAAGAAACAGGTACAAGCTTCTTCGCCCTGGAAGAAACTTTGCTTTCCCTACAAAATAGCCCATTAAAATTGCAAATGTTGCATGAGCGGGCACAGATAAAAACATTCTCAGAAACGCAGTTCCCATTCCATGTTGCATTACATATCTAATGTTTTCTACCGTGGCAAACCCCATCCCTGTCATTACACTGTACACGATGCCATCAAAAGGCTCGTCAAAACTTTTTTTAGGAAATGCATAATAACGCAGCATTATGTATTTGCTGCCTTCCTCGCTCATTGCAACAATAACATAAGAAAAGAAAGCCGTGAAAACTATTCCTTCTCCCATCAGTTTTTCAACAGGCTTGGTTGTAAATATTTGTATAAACAAGGCAGGAAGTATGCTTAAACAACCAAGGAGAAAACAAACAATCAGATTCAGTTTGGGCTCCTTGTTGAATTTGTCCTTAAGAAAAATATACATACTAATGGCAATGCCAGGTGCTATGGAAAGTGCAAATAATAACATTGTTACTGAGTTCGTTTAAAGATACTTGTTAAGGATGATTTTTTTAGAAGAGTTTTTTTAATTTCATTCTATGAGAAGCTTAATTACTCTTGTCCTTTTGTTTATCCTTTTGCAGACAAATGCCCAGATATTCGGAGGTAATCCCCCTGCATTAAAATTCTACCAGTTAAATACCGATTCTGTTCGGGTAATTTTTCCGAAATACCTGGAAAAACAGGCAAGAGAAGTGGCTTGGATTTCAAACCAGTTGTTTAAAAATCCACCTGCTCAATTAGGCAATAAGCTGAGAAAATTTGATGTTGTTCTTCAGCCACTTACTACTCAATCGAATGCGTATGTTTCTCCTGCACCCTGGCGTAGTGAATTTTTTATGATGCCTGATATGAATTATCTATCGCAGAGTGCAATTCCCTGGCATCAGTCGCTTGCAGTTCATGAGATGAGGCATGTGCAGCAGTTTTCAAATTTCAATCATTCTGTTCAGAAATTCTTAGGAGTTTTTTTAGGTCAGCAGGGACAAGTTCTTGGTATGGGGACAGTACCAGACTGGTTTTATGAAGGGGATGCTGTTTTCCAGGAAACTGTTGCTTCAAAACAAGGAAGAGGGAGAATGCCCGATTTTTTTAATGGCTATCGTTCATTATGGCTTGAAAAGAAAAACTATTCTTACCAGCAGTTGCGAAACGGATCGTACAGGTGGTTTACGCCGGATCATTATGCACTTGGTTACCTGCTTGTAAATTACGGCCTTGAAAAATACGGAACCGATTTCTGGAAAAATGTTACTACTGATGCCGTAAATTTTAAAGGAATTACTTACCCGTTTCAGAAAGCAGTAAAACGATATTCAGGTGTAAGGTATGATGTGTTTGTGAAAGAGGCGTTTACCTGGTATAAGGAAAAGATGCGGCTTGATACAACATCAGCTTTTCAGGCGTTAAAGCCTGTTACAAAAACGCAGCATAATAATGTTGTGAACTATCTCTATCCATTTGCAAAAGAAGATCAGTCGTTGCTTGTTTTAAAAGCAAGTAACCGGAAAATTCCTGCATGGTTCAGTATTGATGCTGATGGTTCTGAGAGAAGACTTAGAATCAAAGATATTTCTGCCGATGCTTATTATTCTTACAAAAACGGAAAGGTGGCTTATACTGCTTACATTCCTGATGCACGCTGGGCATGGAAAGATTATTCTGTGCTGAGAATATGGAATACACAAACAAACGAAGTGCAAAAGATCAGCAAACGTTCACGGTTGTTTATGCCGGATATTTCACCTGATGGAAGTACTGTTGTTGCAGTTGAAGTAACTACCGGTCAGGAGTGGTCGTTGCAACTGGTGAATACAGGTGATAAAAGCCAATCGGCATTGCCTAATCCCAATCATTACACTTATACTTATCCAAAATTTTCAGCCGATGGTTCTTCTATCATAAGTGCGGTAAGTAATGGAAATGGTGAAATGACTTTACTGAAAAAAAATCTTTCAACAAAAGAAGAAACCTTACTTTTCCCGTTTGTAAATACAGCCATTGGTTATGTGCAGGTGAAAGGCGATACAATTTTATTTACAGCGGCACAAAAGGAAGGTGATGTGTTGTATTTGTATGATGCAGCAAATAAAAATCTGTTCAAAGCGGCACAACTCCCCAATGGAAATTACCAGGCAACTATTGCACAGGATTCAATTGTATGGAATTCATTCAGCACCGGTGGACAGATGTTGCTGAAGCAGGCAATAAAAGATATGCCTTTACAAAAAACAAATGCAATTGAACCATTAACTGATTTGTATTTTTCTTCAAAGCCATTTGCTGCTCAATCAGGTTTTCTGCAGAATGTACAGCAACAGCAGGGCGAAATAAAACGATACAGTTCAGCAAAAGGTCTTATAAATATTCATAGTTGGCGACCAACCCTGGAAGATCCTGACTATGGTATTACGTTTTACAGTGAAAATATCCTGAACAATTTTGTTGGAGAGTACAGCTATTTTTATAACCGCAACGAAGGTTATAACCAGGTAACTGCCGATTTGGTTTATGGCGGCATCTATCCCATGCTTTCAATTGGCGCTGCACAAACATGGAACAGGAATGAAATCGTAAACAACAAACTTGTTACATGGAATACAACAAATATCAATGCAGGTTTTTCTATTCCTCTTGATTTAACAAGTGGGTTGCTGTATAAATATCTCACTATTGCTTCATCCTACAACATGGAGAAGCTGACGTTTACAGGCGCATCAAAAAACAGTTACAGGGATGATAACCTGAATTACATTAATTCATCCATTCGCTGGTTGGCACAATCGCCAAAAGCAAAACAGCAGATTTATCCTTCATTTGCACATAGCCTTGTTGCAACGTATAAGCATACAACAGATGGTTTAACAGGTGGACAGTTTTATCTTGGAAATACAATTTATGTTCCCGGTATTTTCAGGAACAACAGCCTTGTTCTTTCTCTGTCGGTATTTTCAAGAGATACGATTCGGGGAAGTATGTTCAGCAGCAGCTTCCCTTATGCCCGTGGTTACAATGCTGTTAACTTTCCCCGTGCATGGCGATTCAGCGCCAACTACCATTTCCCGATTTGCTATCCCGAATTTGGCGTTGCCAACATGGTGTATTTTATGCGTATAAGAGGGAATTTGTTTTATGATTATACCGAAAGTAAAAGTTTACGTACAGGTAAAGCTTATCCGGCACCTTCAGTTGGAACAGAAATTTATTTTGATACAAGAGTGTGGAATTTATTCCCGGCTACTTTAGGTGTGCGGTATAGTTACCTCTTGCGTAAAGATTTGCTGGAACCCGGCAGGAGTCCGCACCAGTTTGAAATTATTTTGCCGACTAATTTATTTTAGGAAGATATTTTTTCAGAACTTCTTTATTGTATCCTGATTTTAATATCGGGTGCAGTAAAGAAGTTTCCTTTTTTATCACGAACAATGATATCTGTAATCAAAAGCTCGTCTTCTTTTTTAATTTGTTCGTACAGACTCTTTTGCCATATATCCGGTAAATAAGCCGCATTACGAACTGTTGTTGAAATGGGGTTGATTCTTGTTTTCAGTTCACCTGTTTTTTCATCCTCATATTTATCCTTGCTACGATAAACAATAATGAATCGGGAAATATTGTAACGGATTTTTTTATCATCAATCACCCACACAGAAGAATCAAGAACACCAAGCACCATTTCCAAAGGAAGATCGCCGCCTTTTGTTGTGCCCCAAAAAGAGAGCAGAACCGGCGGTTTTAAAGAAGGGGCAGGCTTTTGTTGTGCGTTTGTTGCTGCAGATGAGATCAGCGACAGAATAAGAAACAAGAATTTAACCGGGTTCTTCATGAATTTCTGTTTGTGCTATAACGCAGCAGCAGTGTTTTCATTGCGGGCAATTGCACTGCTGCTGCTGAATATGTTGTTAAAGTGATTGCAGACTTTCTTCTATGGCTCTTATCTTGGCTTCTGCATCGGCTTTTTTCTTGCGTTCAACATCCACAACTTCGGGTTTTGCATTTTGCACAAAGCGTTCGTTACTAAGTTTCTTTTCAACAGAAGTAAGAAATCCTTTAAAATAATCAAGATCTTTCATCAATTGTTCTTTTTGTGAAGTAGTATCAATTTCCTTTTCAGTTATAATATAAAATTTGTCTTTCTGTACAACTGTAGAAATACCTCCGCTTACAGATGCTGTTACGTATGAAATACTTTCTGCATTAATTTGTTTGGAAAGAATGCTTTCAATTTGCTGATAAGCACTTTGTTCTTCCGTTTCAATTGAAAGCCTGATGGTTTCCTTTGGCTTGAGTTGATTTTTAATCCGAACATCACGCAAAGCTGTTATTACTTCTTTTAACTGAGCAGCGAGTTGCAATGTTCTTGCATCAACAGTCTTTGCAGCAGTTTGTTGTTTTATTGTAAGATCATCACCTGTTGTTCTGTCTTTGAGTGCGTGATAAATTTCTTCTGTAATAAACGGCATGTATGGATGAAGTAACAACATCAGTTCTTCAAAAAACTCAACTGTTTTATTGTAAACTGCGGCATCAATTGGTTGTTCAAAACCGGGTTTAACCCATTCGAGATACCAGCTACAGAAATCATCCCATATTAAAGAATAAATTGTCTTTAATGCTTCGCTCAACCTGAATTCCTTGAACTGTTGTTCAATTTCAGCTTTCACTTCATTGAGCCTGTTTTCAAACCATTCAACAGCAAAATTATTCTCCATTTGTCCGCTTGCAGCGGCCTGACGGCCTTCCCACATTTTCACCAGCTTCAGTGCATTCCAGATTTTGTTGTTGAAATTGCGACCTTGTTCATTACTGCTTTCATCCCACAATAAATCATTGCCGGCGGGAGAGGCGATCAGGATGCCAAAACGAACGGCATCTGCACCGTATTGATCAATAAGTGCAAGCAGGTCGGGCGAATTGCCTAACTGCTTACTCATTTTCCGGCCTTGCTTATCTCTCACCATCCCGGTGAAATAAACATCTTTAAACGGCTGATCTTTTTTGTATTCATATCCCGCCATGATCATACGTGCCACCCAGAAGAAAATAATATCTTGCCCGGTTACAAGTGTTGTGGTTGGATAATAATACTCCACATCTTTATTTCCCGGATTGCTGATGCCTTTAAAAACTTCCATTGGCCAGAGCCAGGAAGAAAACCAGGTGTCGAGACAATCTTCATCCTGAACAAGTTTCAGGTTTTTGGTTTCAGGTTTTTGGTTGTGTAACTCTTCCAGGCTTTTAGCAACATAAACATTTCCTGCTTCATCGTACCATGCAGGAATTTGTTGCCCCCACCAAAGTTGACGAGAGATACACCAGTCTTTGATATTGTTAAGCCAATGGCCGTATGTGTTTTTTGTTTTTTCGGGATGAAATTGGATTTTATCATCCATAACTGATGCAAGTGTTTCAGGGTTGCGGTTTAAGAATTCAGTCATATTCATAAACCATTGCAGACTCAATCTTGATTCAATAACAGCACCTGTTCTTTCACTTGTGCCAACCTGTCCTTTATAATCTTCAATCTTTTCTACCTGATTTAAAGCAGCGATATCATCCACAATTTTCTTTCTCAATTCAAACCTGTCAACACCATTGTAAGAAAGCACAAGTGCTGAAGGATTTTCTTCCATTAAATCAATCGCACTGAATTTTCCTTCTTCGTCTAAAGTGTTTAATGCTTTCAGGTTGTGTTTTCGTCCCAGCTCGTTGTCGTTTTTATCATGGGCCGGAGTAATTTTTAATGCACCTGTTCCAAATTCTGCATCAACATATTCATCAGCTATAACTGGAATTTTGCGGTTAATGAGGGGCACAATCACTTCTTTACCAACAAGTGCTTTGTAACGTTCATCGGCTGGGTTTACACAAATAGCCACGTCGCCTAAAATTGTTTCAGGTCTTGTTGTTGCAACGGTTATAAACTGGTTACTGTTTTCTGCCAGCGGATATTTTACATAATACAGTTTGGAATCAATTTCTTTAAAAATCACTTCCTCATCACTGAGAGCAGTTTTGCTTGCCGGGTCCCAGTTAACCATTCGCAATCCACGGTAAATAATTCCCTTTTCATATAAATCAACAAAAACTTTGATAACGCTTTTGTAATAATCATCATCCATTGTAAACGAAGTACGATCCCAGTCAAGACTGCAGCCCAGTTTTTTTAATTGCTGAAGAATGATGCCGCCATATTTTTCTTTCCATTCCCAGGCATATTTCAGAAACTCTTCTCTGCTTAATTGTGCTTTCTGAATTCCTTTTTCACGAAGCATGTGAACCACTTTTGCTTCAGTAGCAATAGAAGCGTGGTCTGTACCCGGAACCCAGCAGGCATTTTTTCCCTGCATACGGGCACGACGAACCAAAACATCCTGGATAGTATTGTTGAGGCAATGACCCATGTGCAGTACACCGGTTACATTAGGCGGAGGAATAACCACAGTATAAGCTTCCCGTTCATCGGGAGTGCTGTGGAAGTATTTCTGCCCGTTCCAGTAACTATACCATTTTTCCTCTGATGATTTGTGCTCAAAATTTTTACTCAGTTCCATGCCGAATTCGTCGTTTTTTAGTTGGCAAAGGTAAGGAAAGCAGGGGCTGGATAGAAGGTTGTGCTGAATGAAATTTCATTGGAATTGGAGTATATAGCCAATGAAAAAAGCTCCCTTGTGAGGAGCTTTAAAAAAATTTTGAATAGCATGACGAAAATTAGTGCCGCTTTTTAGGGCGACTTCAGAGTAAATTTTTAACCATAGGCAAATGTTTACGAAAACATTAATGCGGTGATTAAAGCAATTGCTGCGAAAAATACTACAACAAATACGGTTGTTTTAGCTGATTCGCTCATGTGAAAGGAATTTGATGCCATAAACGTAGTTTTAATAGTTACAAAAAACTTTCACAGGAATACAGGATTACCAGATTTTCTGGTTTACACTGAAAAGTTCACTACAGGCATACGGTAAATTACACGCTAAAAGTAGCATAGTTTTCAAAATTTGCAAAATCAGGAACAAAATTTCTTTTGACTTTAGGTGTAAATCCTAATTTCGGAATTCTATGCTTTATGCAATTACTGATATTGAAACGACAGGAAGTTATGCATCTGCCAACGGTATTACAGAAATAGCCGTATATATTTTCGATGGGCATGAAATTGTAGATCGGTTTGAAACGCTTGTTAATCCTCATCAGCCCATACCTGGTTTTGTTCAGTCTTTAACAGGCATAACGGACGAAATGGTGCAGCTTGCCCCTTCTTTTGAAGAAATAGCTCCCCGGTTGTGTGAACTTTTGCAGGGAAAGGTTTTTGTGGCTCATAACGTAAATTTTGATTATTCGTTTGTGCATTATCAACTACAGAATTATGGGTATGAGCTTAACTGCAAAAAGCTCTGTACGGTGCGATATGCAAGGAAGATTTTCCCCAAACTAAAGTCGTACAGTTTAGGAAATCTTTGCAGGCACTTTAATATTGGAATACAAAACAGGCACAGGGCGGGTGGTGATGCAAAGGCAACGGTTGAACTTTTCCGTTTGCTGAGGGAAAATGATGTAAATAATCACCTGCAAACAATGTTGGGCAAGCAATCGAAAGAGCAGTTTCTGCCGCTTTATCTCAACAAGGACGATATTGATAGATTACCGTTGACTCCCGGGGTTTATTATTTCCACGATGCCAAGGGAAAAATTGTTTATGTGGGAAAAGCTGTTCAGTTGAAGCGGAGAGTCATCAGTCATTTTTCCAATAACAAACCATCACGACAGCGGCAGGAATTTGCACGTAATGTTCACCGCATTTCTTACCAGCAATGTGGAACCGAACTGATGGCTTATGTACTTGAAACAATTGAAATAAAAAGGTTATGGCCAAAGTACAACCGGGCAATAAAAGGCTATGAAGCCAGTTACGGAATGTATATGTATGAAGATGCAAATGGTTATTTACGTTTGGCAATCGACCGAAAGCATAAGCATCTTGGTTCTGTTCAATCGTTTTATAACCGTTATGAAGCAATGGCCGAACTGAAACGGCTGGCGAATGAGTTTTCGTTATGCTACAAGCTTTGTTTTATTGATCGTTCAACTGAACACAGGTGTCATTCATCTTCCTGTAAAGGTGCATGCACAAAAGAAGAAGATGCATTGCAATATAATGAACGGGTGATGCAGGCTGTTGAACAACTGAAAAAAGAATTGCCCAGTTTTGCTATCAGGGAGCGATCTTATTTCAACAACCAGGACAGTTGTATTTTGATGGAAGATGGGAAGTTTTACGGAATGGGTTATGTTGATCAGGATTTTGATCTGTCGTTCAAAGAAGAATTACGTAATAAGCTGCAGGCTTATCCTGAATATGATTTTGTACGGAATATCATTAAACGATATGCTCTGGAGCAGCCGGATAAAGTGGTGTGGTTGTGATTGAACAAGATTTGCATAATATTACGAATTAGGCGAATTACACGAATTAAGAAGTTGTTTATGGTAACTAATTCACAATTGACCATTCACTACTGCCTTGTCCACACATCAGTTCTGCCGATGAGCGATACGCCGATATAACCACGAACATTCAACTTGTTATTTCCTGTCATTGAAATTTTGCATGAATAGGTTTTGCCGCTTTTCGGATCATAAATTTTCCCACCTGTCCATTCATTGCCGGAAGTGTATTTAAAGCCCCACATATTTACCAAACCTAACATTGGTCTTGAATGATTAGCCTCATCAGGGTGATGTTTATCTAATTTGGGTTTGCCGGTTTCCGGATCAATTGGCTCTTTCAGCCAGGTGATTTTCCCTTGGTACTTATCGCCGTTTTTATAAATCTGGATGATGCCTGTGCCCTCGCCGTTTTTCCATGAACCAATAATCGAATCTCCATTTTGCTGTTTTACGGTAAATGCCAGTAAAAGAGTAACAATGAGTATTGCAGATAATAACAGGACTGAACGTTTCATAAATTACTATTGAAAACAGTTGCAAATAAACAATCATTTGTTTTTAAAAGAACAACTTTTTAATTGTATTCAAAAAAAAATTTGATTTTTTAACGATCATCCAACATCTTTGCAATGCAATGAAAAAAATAAATATTAATAATCGTTGGTGGTGGCATACAACTCTTAAGGGGCTGTAATGCTATTGTCATAATTATGCAATCATATTATAAGAGCCCCGATTTACTCGGGGCTTTTTATTTTCAGTGCAGATGAAAAAAGACAAATAAAATTCATACAGTACAAGAGTGCGACGCCAATGCAGACGAACAGAATTGGAACAGCACGGAACAAAAAATAAATTGTCATGCGAAAGATTTTAATTCAAACAACTTGTAAAAAATTACTGGCCGATGTGTTTACACCGGTTGGTATTTACCTGCGCCTGCGTGACAGGTTCAGGGATACGATTCTGCTGGAGAGTACAGATTATCATGCAGCAGAAAACAGTTGGTCGTTCATTGGTATCAATGCCATTGCTGGAATGGAAATTACATCGGCAACAAGTATTGAATTTAAACTACCCGGACAAAAACCGGAACGAATTGCAATTAAGCAACCATCGGAAGTGCCGCAGCAGTTGTTTGATTTTATGAACCATTTTGAAGCAGAAGCTGATTGTAAAGAAGCAAAATTTGCACATGGGTTGTATGGCTACACCAGCTATGATGCTGTTCAATTTTTTGATACAGTAAAACTGAATGATAAACGCAATGAAGTAAACGGAATTCCATTGATGCGTTACCGTTTGTATCAATACATTATTGCCATCAATCATCACAAAGACGAATTGTTTATTTGTGAAAATAAAATAAAAGGTGTTGAAAGTGATTTGCCCGCTGTTGAAAGTTTAATCAGAAGTAAAGACGTTCCTGTTTATCCTTTCTCAGTAACGGGAGAAGAAACATCGAATGTTACTAATGAAGAATATGTGGAGATGGTGAAGAAAGGAATTACAAGCTGCATGCGAGGCGATGTGTTCCAGATTGTGTTGAGCAGAAGATTTCAGCAATCGTTTAATGGCGATGAGTTTAATGTTTACCGTGCATTACGCAGCATTAATCCTTCACCTTATTTATTTTTCTTTGATTATGGTGATTATAAACTGATGGGTTCGTCTCCTGAATCGCAGATCATTATTAACAACGGTAAAGCAATTGTTCACCCCATTGCAGGAACATTCAAACGCACTGGTGATAATGAAACGGATCAGCGTGAAGCAGATCGTTTATTAAAAGATGCAAAAGAAAATGCAGAACATGTAATGCTGGTTGACCTCGCAAGAAATGATTTGAGCCGAGTATGTGATGAAGTGAGTGTGGCGCATTACAGGCAGGTACAGTACTACAGCCATGTAATTCATTTGGTAAGTGAAGTAACAGCCAAAGTGCGTGAAGGTTCAAACCCGTTTGAACTGCTTGCAAAAACTTTTCCTGCAGGAACATTAAGCGGCGCACCCAAAATTAAAGCCATGCAGCTCATTGACACATACGAGCCAACTTCAAGAACGTATTACGGCGGTGCAATTGGTTTTATGGGTTTTGACGGAAGCTGTAATCATGCCATCATGATCCGGACATTTTTAAGCAAGAACAATACATTGATTTACCAGGCAGGTGCAGGTGTTGTGGCCGCAAGCAAACCTGAAAGCGAATTGCAGGAAGTGAATAATAAATTAGGTGCATTAAAAAAAGCAATTGAGTTTGCTGAGAGCATTAATTAGTTAATAGATAATGGTTCATTGTTCATAGAAGAACGTCTTGCTATGAACTGTCAACCATCACCCATGAACAAAAGCAACATGAAAATATTAGTATTCGATAACTACGACAGCTTTACTTACAACCTTGTGCATTTGGTTGAAAAGATCATACATTCAAAAGTGGATGTGTTTCGTAACGACCAGATTGCTTTGGAAAAAGTAAAAGACTATGATAAAATTATTTTATCGCCCGGTCCTGGTATTCCGGTGGAAGCAGGATTGTTGCTGCCTTTGATTAAAGAATATGCTGCAACAAAATCAATTCTCGGAGTTTGTCTTGGGCACCAGGCTATTGGTGAAGCATTTGGCGGAACGCTGACGAATCTTTCGTCTGTATTTCACGGAGTGGCAACGCCGATAAAAATCGTGAAGCGGCAACCGGCAGTTGTGAGTGAGGCCTCACGCCTCACGCCTCACGCCTCACGAAATGATTTGTTTGAAGGGTTACCAGATGAAATAGAAGTAGGCCGTTATCACAGTTGGGTAGTCTCGAAAGAAAACTTTCCTGCTGAACTGGAAATAACAGCCGAAGATGAAACAGGAATGATCATGGCATTGCAGCACAAAACGTACGATGTGCAGGGTGTACAATTTCACCCAGAAAGTGTGTTAACCCCGAAAGGAGAGGTGATCCTTAGAAACTGGCTTGTCTGAACTGGGATTTTTGGGATAAAAGGATGTATGAGATTTGATAATGCATAAAAAATTTTATGGCAGATTTTAAGTTTGGTGACATTACGGAAAAGATTATTGGAGCCAGTTTCAGGGTACATAGTACACTTGGGAATGGATTTCAGGAAGTAATTTATCAACGTGCATTAGAACTTGAATTAAAATTATTGAACCTTGATTTTGCAAGAGAATTTGAAATGCCCATTTATTACCTTGATCAGCAAATTGGAACTAGGCGTGTTGATTTTTTAATTGAAAATAAAATTAGTGTGGAACTTAAAGCATTAATAAAATTAGAAGATGTTCATATTGCTCAGGCAATGAATTATCTGGAAGCATATAATCTGGAGATTGGGTTGTTAATTAATTTTGGAAGTAAGCGATTAGAGTTTCATCGTCTTACAAACAAAAAGTATAATCCTGCTATTTTTCATCATCCTAATCATCCAATGAATCAAATAAATCCCAGTTCAGACAAATGAAAAAAATACTTCAGTTATTATTTGAACACAAAACACTTTCAAAAGAACAGGCAAAGGAAGTGCTGATCAATATTGGTAAAGGTGTTTACAATGAACATGAGATTACAGCTTTCATGACTGTTTATCTCATGCGCAGCATTACCATTGAAGAGCTCCAGGGTTTTCGTGAGGCTTTGCTTGAGCTTTGTGTGCCTGTTGACCTGAATGGTTATGCAGTACTTGATATTGTTGGTACAGGTGGCGACGGAAAAAATACATTCAATATTTCAACACTTGCCTGTTTTATTGTTGCAGGCACCGGACAAAAAGTTGCCAAGCATGGTAACTATGGCGCATCAACCATCAGCGGTGCAAGTAATGTAATGGAGCAGTTGGGGTATAAATTTTCAAACGATAACAGCAAATTGAAACGGGAAGTGGAAGAAGCAGGAATTTGCTTTATGCATGCACCTTTGTTTCATCCTGCATTAAAAACAGTTGGCCCAATACGCAGAAACCTTGGCATGCGCACATTTTATAATATGCTCGGCCCAATGGTAAACCCTGCTAAACCGGCTTATCAACTGGTGGGAGTTTACAGTCTTGAAATGGCAAGGGTTTATAATTATTTGCTGCAGCAATCAACACAGGCGTTCACGATTATTCACAGCCTGGATGGTTATGATGAAATATCGTTAACCAATGATACCAAAGTCATCACCAACAAAGGAGAATACATTATGACACCCGAACAGCTGGGAAAACGTTTGGTGCAGCCAAATGATATTCTTGGAGGAAACAGTATTGAAGAAGCAGCAAAAATATTTGCGAAAATTTTAGGTGGCGATGGTACATGGGCTCAGAATGCAGTAGTACTTGCAAATGCAGCAATGGGTTTATATTGTACAGGCAATTATAAGGAGTATGATGATGCTTACAATGCAGCTGTGGAAAGTTTAGATAGTGGCCGAGCAAATGAAGTATTGAAAAAGTTAATTGAATTGCAGTAAAGTGGTAAGTTATAAGTAATAAGTTTTAAGAAAAGAAATGAACATTTTAGATAAAATCATTGCAGCAAAAAGAATTGAAGTTGAACAGCGGAAAGCAATAACGCCGGTTGAAGTATTGCGTCAGTCGGAGTTGTATGCTAAGCCACGCTTTTCGTTAAAGCAGTTTTTGCTTGATGAGAATAAAACAGGCATTATTGCAGAGTTCAAACGTCAGTCACCTTCAAAAGGAATCATCAACGCAAATGCTGATGTGGTTGAAGTAACTTCGGCATATACAAAAAACGGAGCATCCTGTTTAAGTGTTTTAACGGATGAACAGTTTTTTGGTGGAAGTACATCTGACTTAATCAAAGCAAGAGTGAATGAAATTCCCATTCTACGCAAAGATTTTATTGTGGATGAATACCAAATTGAGGAAGGCAGGTCAATGGGCGCTGATGTAATTTTGCTCATTGCTGCATGTTTGTCCCCAGATGAAGTAAAGCGACTCGCTGCTTATGCAAAATCGCTTGGGCTTGAAGTGTTGCTGGAACTGCATGCAGAAGATGAACTGGGACATATTTGCAATGAAACTGAAATTGTTGGGATCAACAACCGCAATCTCAAAACATTTGAAGTGGATATTGAACGCAGTTTGCAAATGGCGAAGAAAATTCCGGCTGATAAAATTAAAGTAGCTGAAAGCGGTATCAGCTCTGTTGAAAATATTTTATTGTTTAAACAAAACGGGTTTAAAGGATTTCTCATTGGCGAAAACTTCATGAAAGAAAATAATCCCGGTCTGGCATTTGAACAATTCACGAAAGAATTAAACAATCAGAAATGAATATTAAGGTTTGCGGTATTACACAAGTGAAACAATTACAACAGTTAGACGGACTGGATATTGATTATGCAGGATTTATTTTCGTTCCATCTTCACCAAGATATGTGGAAGGAAAACTGGATAAAAAGCAGATTAAGAATGCAGATTTTGATCTGAAAAAAGTGGGTGTGTTTATTAATCCATCTTACAGCGATATACTTGATGCTATTGAAGATTATGGTTTGGATGTGGTGCAGCTTCATGGTGAAGAAACGCCTGAGTTCTGTTCTGATCTGAATGAAGATATTGAAGTAATCAAAGTATTTCATATTGATGAAACCGTAAAGTCAATTGACAAACTGATTGCGCCTTATGATAATGCATGCGATTATTACCTGTTCGATACAAAAACATCTGATGCAAAAGGAGGTACAGGCAAACAGTTCGACTGGAGCATCCTGGAGAAAAGTAAAATTGAAAAGCCTTTCTTTCTTAGTGGCGGTATAAGTCTTGATGATATTGCTGCGATTAAGAAGTTTAAGCATCCTGATTTCTTTGGCGTGGATGTGAATAGTAAATTTGAAACAGAGCCAGGTGTAAAAGATATGGCGAAAGTGCTGCAGTTGAAAGTTGGGTTGAAATAGTCTGAACCTGGATTTGTATGATGTAAGGATTGTTGGGATGAAGAACACAATAGAAGAACGTCATTGCGAGCCATGGCAGAAGAATGAATTTTCAGGCTTTTTCATGGCGAAGCAATCTTAATTTAATACGAAGATTTCTTCATTTTCTGCAACGACGAATAACGATTGCGTTTGCTTACAAAAAATTAAAGCAAGGCAAATGAGAATTAAAGTCTGTGGTATGACCGATCTGCAACAAATGCACCAGCTTGGAATGCTGGGCGTTGAATTTGCGGGTATGATTTTTTATCATAAAAGTCCAAGATTTATTCTGCGTTACCTCACAGGCGAAATGGTGAAACGTGCAAAGCTGAAAGTGTATAAAGTGGGTGTGTTTGTAAATGCATCGTACGATGAGATTATGAATCATGTGGAGAATTTTGGTTTGGATATGGTGCAGTTGCATGGTGATGAATCGCCGAGATTTTGTGAACAGGTGAGCAGTTATATTCAGACTATCAAAGCGTTCAGGATTGCAGAGGATGATAACATTCAATGGAAGATCAAGGATTATTACGACAGTTGCGATATGTACATGTTTGATACGATGGGTGTTGGTTACGGAGGTACAGGAAAAAAGTTCGACTGGAATATGCTGAAGGATGTAAACATCGGCAAACCGTTTTTTTTGAGTGGTGGAATTGAACCAACCGATGCAGCTGCTGTTAAAGAGTTTGCAAAAGAACCGGTGGCGAAAGATTTGTTTGCGCTGGATGTTAACAGCAGGTTTGAAGAAAGCCAGGGAGTGAAGGACATGGGGTTGGTGAAAAAATTTCTGTCTGAACTGAGATGAATGGTATAAAAGGATTTGTGAGATGAAAGGAAAAATTCCTCTGCCTTGGTTCGTGTCTTCACGAACCGTAAAACGGCAATTGAATTCCTGTTCGTGGAGACACGAACCGGGGCGTTGGGATATAAATTGATAATTATTTATGCGTATATTCCTATTAATAATATCTGTTTTAAGTTTATCATTTTCTTGTGCTCAAATGAGAGTTGAAAATATAAGAAACGATAAAGATGTTGTTAAGTTTCTTTTAGACTATGCTAAAGGAAATGGAATGCATTGGCGAAATGTAAATCTTGATTATAAAGATAGAATATTTAAGAAGTATTATAGTATAGATGATATTAGACTAATGGATTCAATTGCAAAACAAAAGTGGCTTCTTAGAGATTTTAATGAAGATAGCATGATGGATTTAGTTGTTGCATGTAAAATTTATAACCAGTACAAAATACTCGGGTTTATTTCTTATAATGATAGCACTTATTCGTTACTTGATTTGAGTACTACGTATTCGAATTATTTTCCATCTGGTATTTATCCTTTGGATAATGGAAAGGGATGCCAATTTATTTTAGAATCTCATGGTAAAATAAACTCTATTAGTAATATGAAAGTAAATTATCGTAGAGATACGCTGGTTTATAAAATATCTTCTTTTATTGAGTATGATAATATTGCTGATGATTTTGCAGGATTTGATTCCCTCAGATTCTCAATTTCGTATATCTGGCCGACGGGAGTTGAGATTCCAAAAATGACTCTGTACAATGACGGACGAGTTGTTTTAATTCAAAGCAAGTATGTTGATACTGCATTTATGAAAAAATGGACAAATGGAATTAAAACATGTGAAATTTCCATGAGTGAAATTGATTTAATTAACAAACTATTACGTGAGATTCATTACATCAATTTAATGCCAAATTATGAAGTGGATGGCTCCGATTTTCCTACATATGTAACTGAAGTTTTTTATAAAGGAAATAGTAAAAGAGTTTGGGATTATGGCGCAGAAGGTACTTACAGTTTGCGATTATTATATAAAGAACTGGGTAGAATTAAAAATATTTGTAAAGGAGTAATACAATGAAAGTAATTTTTAAGAGTATAGAAAATTGACGCCACTTGCACAGCCGATGAAAGGATTGCGACGCAAGGAACGACGCTATGAAAAACAACTGCTGGTATTAAAAACAAATTATTATGACACAAACATATCAACAACCTTCAGCACAAGGTTATTATGGAAAATTTGGTGGGGCATATATTCCTGAAATGCTGCACCGCAACGTGGAGGAACTGCAGAACCGTTACCTGGAAATTATGCAGGATGCTTCGTTTCATAAAGAATTCAGATCGTTACTGAAAGATTATGTGGGCAGGCCAACACCGTTGTATTATGCAAAACGTTTAAGCAAACAGCATGGTACAAACATCTGGCTAAAGCGGGAAGATTTATGCCATACCGGTGCACATAAAATCAATAATACGGTCGGACAGATTTTACTTGCCGAACGTTTGGGTAAGAAACGGATTATTGCTGAAACAGGAGCTGGTCAGCATGGTGTGGCTACTGCAACGGTATGTGCATTGAAAGGTGTGGAGTGCATTGTATATATGGGTGAAAAGGATATTGAACGGCAGGCCCCCAACGTTGCACGTATGAAAATGCTTGGTGCAAAAGTTGTACCTGCAACAAGCGGAAGCAAAACCTTGAAAGATGCAACCAATGAAGCTATCCGTGACTGGATTAACAACCCGAACGATACGCATTACATTATCGGATCGGTGGTTGGGCCTCATCCTTACCCTGATATGGTGGCGAAGTTTCAGAGTGTGATCAGTGAAGAAATACGCTGGCAGTTAAAAGAACATATTGGCTCCGAATTGCCAACTCATGTAATGGCTTGTGTGGGTGGTGGCAGTAATGCAGCAGGAACATTTTATCATTTTCTTGATGAATTAACGGTGCAGTTAATAGCTGTTGAAGCGGCAGGTTGTGGTGTAAACAGTGGTATGAGTGCAGCAACAACACAGTTAGGCAAGCCGGGAATTTTGCACGGCAGTAAAAGTTTATTAATGCAGACAGAAGACGGACAGGTTGTAGAGCCGCATAGCATTTCAGCTGGGTTGGATTATCCAGGTATTGGTCCGTTGCATGCACATTTGTATGATAGTGGCCGTGGTACTTTTTTAAGTGCAACAGATGATGAAGCATTGAAAGCTGTGTTTGAATTGTGCCGGCTGGAGGGAATTATTCCTGCGCTTGAAAGCGCACATGCACTTGCTGCGTTAAATCAACTGAAGTTTAAAGAAACAGACCAGGTGGTGCTTTGCTTAAGCGGAAGAGGAGATAAAGACCTTGCAACGTATATGAAGGCGATGGAAGGATGACCTCTCCCCACCCCTCTCCTCGGGGAGAGGGGGGTAGTAAACTCCAAACATTTGATCATCATGTCCGATTCATACAACGATAATTTGCATAAGGGCTCAATAGGAAAGTTGTATGAGTATGCAAGGGATTTGAGAAGGAATAATACATCGGCTGAAGATTTATTATGGAGTAACTTGAGGAATCGAAAATTAGATGGCTTGAAATTTCGCAGACAGCATCCGTTAGATAAGTTTATTGCAGATTTTTATTGTCATGAAATTAAACTTGTAATTGAAGTTGACGGTTCTGTACATGATAACGAAGATGCAAAGCTGTACGATGAGCAAAGAACTTATGAGCTAAAAGAGTTGGGAATTACAGTTGCAAGGTTCAGGAATGAGGAAGTGCTGGAAAGAATGGAAGAGATTTTAAAAACAATCAGAGAACTGATTAAAAAAATTGATGAAACAAGATAGGGTGATGATATTGTTACTACTATCGTATTATTAACTAATAAAAGCCCGGCCTCCCTCTCTTGAAGGAGAGGGAATGAGGGAGAGGTTATGAGCAGAATAAAAGAATTGTTTGAACGAAAGCAAAACAATGTTTTGAATGTGTATTGTACAGCAGGTTATCCTGAGTTAAACAGCACAACAGAAGTAATGAACGCATTGCAGGCAAACGGTGCTGATTTAATTGAACTGGGAATGCCGTATAGTGATCCGCTGGCTGATGGCCCGGTTATTCAGCACAGCAGCACCATTGCATTAAATAATGGGATGACGATCCAGGAATTGTTTAACCAGTTAAAAGATTGCAGGAAAGATATTTCTGTGCCGGTTGTTTTGATGGGTTACATGAATCCAGTTCTGCAATACGGTTTTGAACAGTTTTGTAAAGATGCGGCTGCAGTTGGTGTGGATGGTTTGATATTACCTGATTTACCAGAGTATGAATTTGAAACTGAGTTTGGTGCCATCATTAAACAATACGGACTTGATTTTATATTTCTTGTTACTCCTGAAACAAGTGATGAACGGATTAAGAAACTCGACAGCCTGAGCAGCGGATTTTTATACGCAGTATCATCATCTTCCACAACAGGAAGCGATAAAAATATGACGGATGTTGATGCGTATTTACAGAAGTTAAAAAATATGCAGTTGAAAAATCCTGTGCTGGTTGGTTTTGGTATTAAGGATAAACAAACTTTTGATGCAGCATGTACACATGCAAACGGGGCTATTATTGGAACGGCATTTATAAAAGCACTGGACGATACGACTGATGTTGAATCAACTGTGAAAAAGTTTCTTGATGGAGTGCTAAACTGAGAGCGGAAAACGAGACTCGAACTCGCCACCTACAGCTTGGGAAGCTGTCGCTCTACCAGATGAGCTATTTCCGCTTAATTAAACAGGAAAGGTAAGATGAAAAAATTATAAGAGAAAAAATATTACTCAATGAATTTAGCCATCGTAAAGTATAATGCAGGAAATATCCAGTCCGTTTTGTTTGCACTGGAACGTTTAGGTATGCAGGCAAAGGTAACAGATGATTTTGCGGAACTGCAGCAGGCCGATAAAGTGATCTTCCCCGGTGTGGGAGAGGCACGAAGCGCCATGAACAGTTTACAGGAAAAGGGGTTAGATTCTGTGATTAAAAATCTGAAACAACCTGTACTGGGCATTTGTGTGGGTATGCAATTGCTGTTTGAACATTCGGAAGAAAGTGATACGGAATGTTTGGGAATTGTCCCTGCAAAAGTGAAGTTGTTCCGCCCAAAAGAAGCAGGCAATACAAAAGTCCCTCAAATTGGCTGGAATAATATTTACAATCTCAAAACATCATTGTTTAAAGATGTTCCCGAAAATAGTTATGTGTATTATGTGCATAGCTATTATGCAGAAATGAATCCCTACTGTATTGCAACATCTGATTACAGTGTTGAGTATTGCGGAGCTGTGCAGAAAGATAATTTTTACGGGGTACAGTTTCATGCTGAGAAAAGCGCCAAAGTTGGAGAACAGATACTCGCTAACTTTTTGAAGGGGTAGTGTAATTTAAAATAAATAATTAAAAATTAGAAATCAGGAATGCAGATCATACCGGCCATTGATATCATTGATGGGAAATGCGTACGTTTAACAGAAGGTGATTATTCGCAGAAGAAAATCTACAACGAAAACCCGTTAGAGGTTGCAAAAGAATTTGAAGCAGCAGGTTTGATGCGCCTACATCTTGTAGATCTTGACGGGGCAAAAGCAGGAGCTGTTAAAAACTGGAAAGTGCTGGAAAGTATTGCCGGAAATACATCACTCATTGTTGATTTTGGTGGAGGAATTAAAAAAGAAGAAGATGTGAAAGTTGTTTTTGATTCCGGTGCTGCTATGGCAACTGTTGGAAGTATTGCTGTAAAAGAAGAAGAAAAGTTTGTAAGCTGGCTGACACAATTTGGTGCTGTTAATTTTTTGCTTGGCGCTGATGTGAAAGATGAGAAAATTGCTGTAGCAGGCTGGCTTGAAACAACTGATATCCGGATTTATGATTTTATAGAGAAATACATTAACCAAGGTGTACAGCAGATATTCTGCACAGACGTAAGTAAAGATGGCCGCCTTGAAGGCCCTTCAATAGAGTTGTATAAAAATATTCTTACCAAATTTCCTCAGCTTCATTTCATTGCCAGTGGTGGAGTAAGTTCAATGGACGATCTCTTTGCATTGCAAAGCATTGGCTGTAGTGGTGCAATTGTAGGCAAAGCCATTTATGAAGGAAGAATAAGCCTGTCCGAATTGCAAAAAATAAATCAGCGAGTATAATTTTTTTGGAGTGTTTGTTTTACTCCCCTTTAGGGGTTGGGGGCTTAAAACGTTTTTTCACTACATGCAGTAATTGCATTGCATCGGGTGTAAGCTTCATTGCAAATATTCCGGCAATAAATAAAACAGTAAACAAGCTGCTTCGTAAAATAATTCCTGTCCATCCACCTGTTTCTTTAAACAAAAAGTAACTGATATAATAAGTAACAACGGCAAGTAAAATGCTGAGTAATGTTTTACTGTTGAAAGGTTGGAGGTTGAACCGTTTCCACAAAAATATCCAGCGTATAAGGTTATAAACAGCAAATGAAATAAGATTGGCATATGCGCTGCCAATGATTCCATACTGCTTAACAAGAAAATAGTTTAAAGGTAAAATAAGCAAAATCAAAATAATGCCTGTTGCAAAATCAAATCGCCATTGAGTAGAAGTGCCAATAATCTGCCCGTTAACACCGGTGCCGGCATCAATAATTTTTGTAATGCCAAGAATAAAAATTACAATAATCCCTTGTTTGTAATCGCCCTGAATATCTAAAACATGAAATGCATCAGTAATATTGAGCCATATACCTGCAAAAATGAAAAGCCCGGCAAGCAGAAGGTTAATGGATGTGCGGGAATAGATGCGGCTGATTTCCTGTAAATTTTTATTTCGCCATGCAAGTGAAAGAATTGGTGTTGTTATGGCAATGATACTTCTTTGGGGCACCTGTATAAGATTGGCAATATAAGTTGAGAGATTGTAAATACCAGCATCGTGCAGCCCCTGCTTGCTTACACTTGAAATTATAATTGTATCGGCAACCTGTGAAATAATGCCTATGAGTACTCCGCCATAAATAAGACCTGCAAGCCCGGCCATTTTTGTTTTGAGCCGTTGTGTTACTTTACTTTTTCTGAAAACAAAGTGAATATCAGTGGTTGACTTCAGATAAATTATCAAAATAGCGGCAAGTAAAATGAATTGCAGAGAAAACAATTTTATAAAAGCATCAAAATCGATGATTTTAAATAAGAAAAGTAAAATAAGAATTAATGTAAGTAAACGTAACCCGGTTTCTCTCAAGAAATTTGTGGTGATGGTTTTTTGATAGGTCCAGGAATAACTCTCAAAAAGTGTGAAAAGAAGAATTCCTAATCCAAACAAAAAATTCCAGTGATAGTAATTGACGTATAAAGCAGAGCGTCCGGAATATTTACGTATAATTAAAGGCTCAAATATGATTCCTCCTATTACCACAAGTACAAAACCTATTAGTGCAAAACCCAGTGTTAAGGTATATAGATCATTCTCTTTTTTATTAAGATGAGATCGGTAGTAAGGGAAGAATTTATAAATAACGGATGGAGTTCCTAATGCTGCAAGGCCAAACATTAACTGGCCAACATCAAAGAACAACCTTGTTAAACCATATTCATCGGGTGTAAAAGCATGGCTGCCGCTACGGATAAAAAACCATGTATTGACAAAGCCAATAAGAAAACCCATGTAAATAACAATACTGGATATTATGGCTTGTTTCCTGATTTGTCCCATAAGTGGCCGAAGGTATTATTTTACCTTTTTATAATTTACATAAAAATTCTTATCCATCAGTTTACTGATGTCTTCGTCATCTTTAAAGTTGACTCTCATTTTCTGCCAGGTTTCAGTTGCTAGCATCAAACCATATTTTGGGCTACTATTGCCGGGCAAAAGAATAGGCATATTAAAACCTTTTATACAATCACTCCAGCGGTAATACAAAAGTTGTGATCCATTTTCTGCCGAAAGATAATATTCCAGTGTAGGAACCTGTGTGGTGCGCAGGTACTGATCAAATACTTTTGATAAATTATATCCTGTTCTTTTTGAAATAAAATCTTCAATCTCAGCCGACGTAACTGTTTTATACCGGTACTTATCATTCATATCACGCAGCAGCATCCGAAATGTACTTTTGTCGCCAATAATCTGCCTGATCATGTGAAGCATGTTGGCAGCTTTGGGATACATATCACCACTGCCTTCATCATTTACATTGTATTTGCCAATGATTGGTATATCGTTCCTGATGCCACGGCGAATGCCTTGTACATAAGCATTACCGGCATCGGTTCCGTAATAATAATCGGTAAACAATGTTTCGCTGTAGTTGGTAAATCCTTCATGCACCCACATATCGGCAATGTCTTTCGATGTGATGCCGTTTCCAAACCATTCGTGTCCGCTTTCATGAATAATGATGAAATCCCATTTCAATCCCCAGCCTGTGCCGCTCATATCCCTGCCACGGTAACCATTTTGAAAACCGTTACCATAAGCAACTGCACTCTGGTGTTCCATGCCGAGATAATGACTTTCAACAAGTTTATATCCATCCTCATAAAAAGGATAGGGGCCAAACCAATATTCAAACGCATGAATCATTGGTTTTACCTGTTCAAATTGTTTTTTAGCTTTATCAAGATTGTATTCAAGAACGTAATAGTCAAGATCGAGTTTTCCTTTTTCTCCCATTAAGGTATCACTGAAATGGGCATACTTGCCAACATTCATTGTTATATCATAGTTGTTGATTGGTTTGCTTACAAACCATGTCCACGTTTTCATTCCGTTTACAGAAGCAGAAACATTTCTCAGCCGTCCATTTGAAATATTCATTAATGTGTCCGGAACTGTAATGCTGATTTGTGTGCTGTCCGGCTCATCACTTTGGTGATCTTTACACGGCCACCACACACTTGCCCCAAGGTTCTGGCAGGCAGTGCCAATCCAGGGATTGCCGTTCTTATCCTTTTTCCACACAACTCCTCCATCCCATGGTGCATTCAAAGCCGGTTTGGGAACTCCATGATAATAAAGTTTTAATTGATGAATATTTTCATTGCCATTTATTGATTTGGGTAATTTTTTCCCCGGCATAATAATAAACCATGCATGACCATCACGTACATATTTAACAGGAACGTTATTGAGATAAGCGCTGTCGATTGTTAACGGTTCCTGCAAATCAATCTGCATGCGTTTGCCTGCTTTCTTTACTAACCTGAAAGAAATAGTATTACTTCCGCTGATGGTGAAATTTCCGAAGTTGGGAGTTACATGCAGATCATACATCACCACATCCCACCATGCACGTTCGGGGGTAATGGTGCCACGCAACGTATCCTGGTGTGTGAATACTTTTGGTTTTTCAAACTGTGCCGATGCAGAATAAATAATAAAACAGCTAACTAAGAATGAAATGCCTCTGAACCAGGATGTGATTTTTTTCATGTGATAATTTGTTGTTTTATTTTAGCCACACAGTATTTGCCATAAAATTATAATCGCCGGATGGATTAAATTGCTCTGTAATTTTCAGGGCTCATTTCATACTTAATTTCACCGGGTTAATATTTGCCCTAAATTTAGCAGTAATTATTTATGCGCACAGTTAAAAATACAAGAGAGGAAAAGAGCTTTGGCAGTTGGCCGATCTTCGTTCGCAGTGAGGTACTATTCTCTTTCTGTAGAATGGCTGTAGTTTTTTTACTTTTTATTTCCTGTGGCAAAAAGAATAAAAACGAACAGAATTTTTTCCGTTATAATGAAATGAGCGGCATCAGCTCACTTGATCCTGCATTTGCTAAAAGCCAGTCGGTGATCTGGATGGTACACCAGTTGTACAATACGCTTGTTGAAACTGACGATCAACTGCATATTATTCCATCACTTGCCAAAAGCTGGGAGGTGAGTGGCGACAGGATGAGTATTGTATTTCATTTACGCAATGATGTTTTTTTCCAGGACAATGAAGTATTTAAAGATGGGAAAGGAAGAAAGCTTATTGCCGCTGATGTGGTGTATAGTTTTCAGCGGTTGATGGATAAAAATACCGCAAGCCCCGGCGCATGGATTTTTAATAACCGTGTTGATGCGCAGAAAGGATTTATTGCAGTTAATGACAGCACTTTTAAAATTCAGTTGCTGAAACCATTTGTACAGATACTCGGAGTACTCAGCAATGTATATTGCTCCGTTGTGCCGAAGGAAGTGGTGGAAAAATATGGAGCTGATTTCAGACGAAATCCATGTGGCAGCGGCCCATTTCAATTTAAAGCATGGGAAGAAGGACAGGCGTTGATCCTGGTAAAGAATCCGAATTATTTTGAAACTGACAGCACAGGTTACAGATTACCTTATCTCGATGGAATTAAAGTAAGTTTCCTTGACAACAAAGCAACCGAATTTCTGGAGTTTCGCCAGAAACGGCTTGATTTTATAAATGATATTGATCCTTCGTTTAAAGATGAAGTGCTGAATAAAAAAGGTGAACTGCGTGATGCGTGGAAAAATAAAATTGTACTCAACAAACATCCTTATCTCAACATTGAATACATCGGTATTCTTGTTGATTCATCAAAAGATATTGTAAAACAATCGCCACTACGTTTAAAGGCAATCAGGCAGGCCATTAATTATGGTTTCGACAGGAAAAAGATGATGCTGTACCTGCGCAACTCAATTGGTACTGCGGCTGAAAGTGGTTTTATACCAATGGGGCTTCCCAGTTTCGATTCATCAAAGGTGAAAGGATATTCATACAATCCGGCTAAAGCCGAAGCATTGATTAAACAGGCAGGTTTCAGTAATACAAAGGGATTGCCTGAAATTACTTTGCTTACTATTCCAATTTATGCTGATCTTGGAAGTTATATTGCCAGGCAGTTGCAGGATATTGGATTAAATGTAAAAGTAGAAGCCATGCAGAAAAGTTTACTGCTTACACAAACAGCAAAAAGCGAAGCGTTGTTTTTTCGTGGAAGCTGGATTGCCGATTATCCCGATGCTGAAAATTACCTGAGTGTGTTTTATGGGAAAAACCCGGCACCACCCAATTATACTCGTTACAATAATCCGGCATTTGATGTTTTGTATGAACAGGCAAACAGGGAACCAAACGATTCAATCCGTTACTTGCTTTATCAGCAAATGGATCAGTTGCTGATGAACGATGCCCCGGTTGTTCCGCTTTGGTACGATATGGTGATTCATTTGGTACAGCCCGATGTGAAAAATTTTAAGCCCAATGCACTGAATTGGCTTGAGCTGAGAAGAACGAAGAAATGAAAAGTTGAAAGTAGAAAATTGAAAATGGAAAGTGAGTTTACGATTCACGATTCATCATTCACTTTCCCAATTCGTGTAATTCGTCCTAATTCGTGTTATAAATTACTCTCTTTCTTTACCTTCGCCACATGACAAGAAATCAACTCATTGAACAAATTTTTTCAAAAAAAACGTATTTGTGTGTTGGGCTTGATACGGACATTACCAAGATTCCGGCTCACCTGCAAACTCATCCCGATGCAATTTTTGAATTCAATAAAGCCATCATTGATGCCACTAAGGATTCTTGTGTGAGTTATAAAATTAATACAGCTTTTTATGAAGCAATGGGTTTGAAAGGTTGGGATGCCATGCAACGTACTGCTGAATATATTCCTGCCACTCACTTTAAAATTGCAGATGCAAAGCGAGGTGATATTGGGAATACTTCATCACAATATGCAAAAGCTTTTTTTGAAACGATGAATTTTGATGCTGTTACAGTTGCCCCTTATATGGGTGAAGATAGTGTGCGGCCTTTTCTTGAGTATGAAGGCAAATGGGCCATTGTGCTCGGATTAACATCCAACAAAGGGGCAAATGATTTTGAATTGAAACAACTGGTTAGTGGTAACGGGGAGGAGTATCTGCGTCCGCAGTATTTGTATGAAAGAGTGCTGAATACTGTTGCAAAATGGGGCACAACAGATAATCTGATGTTTGTTGTTGGCGCAACCCAACCTGAAGAATTTGTAAACATCCGATCAATTGTTCCTGATCATTTTCTGCTTGTTCCTGGTGTTGGTGCACAAGGTGGAAGTCTGAAAGATATTTCTGAAAAAGCGGCAAATAAAGATTGTAGTTTGCTGGTGAATGCAAGTCGTGCAGTTATTTATGCCAGCGAGGGTGAAAATTTTGCTGAGGAGGCAAATGCAATTGCAAAGGAATATCAATATGAAATGAATGGCTACCTGAAATAAAACTGTTTAAAAGATTAATTTTTTTATCAGCAACAATTTCCCGTTCGTATATTTAAGCTCCTGTGATCTCTTGATAAATACATCAATTGCATTACTTCATTATTGAAAAAAATGATAAGCCATGCCAGTTAAACAAGACCTTTTTCAAAGTCCCGATTATTTTTTGGTAGATGAATTGTTAACAGAAGAGCATCTCATGATACGAGATGCTGTGCGTACGTATGTAAAAAAGGAAATTTCCCCGATTATTGAAGAATATGCACAACGTGCAGAATTCCCGGAACAGATTGTAAAGCAGTTGGGAGAAATGGGATGTTTTGGACCGACGGTACCAGAGCAATATGGAGGAGGTGGTTTAGATTATATCAGTTATGGTTTAATGATGCAGGAACTGGAACGTGGCGATAGTGGTGTGCGTTCAACTGCAAGTGTGCAGGGATCTCTGGTAATGTTCCCGATTTATGCTTACGGAAATGAAGAGCAGCGGAATAAATATCTGCCCAAACTTGCAAGTGGTGAATGGCTCGGTTGCTTTGGATTAACTGAACCGAATCATGGCAGCGATCCTTCCAGTATCCTTACTACAATTAAGGATGCTGGCGATCATGTTATTCTCAACGGTGCAAAAATGTGGATCAGCAATGCACCTTTTGCACAGGTGGCAGTTGTATGGGCGAAAGATGAAGCAGGAGTTGTTAGAGGTTTGATTGTTGAACGTGGTATGGAAGGATTTACAACACCAACAACACATGGTAAATGGAGTTTACGTGCAAGCGCAACCGGCGAACTGGTGTTTGACAATGTTAAAGTGCCAAAGGAAAATATTCTTCCCAATGTTCAGGGAATGAAAGGCCCGTTGAGTTGTTTAACCAAAGCCCGTTATGGAATTGCATGGGGAGTAATTGGTGCGGCAATGGATTGCTATGATACGGCCTTGCGTTACAGTAAAGAGCGTATTCAGTTTGGTAAACCAATTGGTGCGTTTCAGTTACAACAAAAGAAACTTGCAGAAATGATTACAGAAATTACCAAGGCTCAACTGCTTAACTGGCGCTTAGGTGTGTTGATGAATGAAGGAAAGGCAACGGCACAGCAGGTAAGTATGGCTAAACGCAACAGTTGTGAAATAGCAACGAATATTTGTCGTGACGCAAGGCAGATGCTTGGCGGCATGGGTATTACAGGCGAGTACCCGATTATGCGGCACATGATGAATTTAGAAAGTGTGATTACTTACGAGGGAACACATGACATTCATTTGCTGATTACCGGACTGGATGTGACAGGGTTTAATGCGTTTAAATAATATTCATTGATGAACATACATCCCAGGTTATTTCAGCATACATTTTATCATTTTATTTTTTCTTTCTTATTTTTCTGTTGTATCAAATGGTTTATTAATAGTGATGAACAATTTGTTGCTAATTTTTTTGGCTACTTCGTTTGTCTGGGTGTTTTTGCATTTATTGGTCCGGCACTTAACTCAACAAAAACAAAAGAAGAAATTGGATCAGATAAATATGTAATTGGAACTTGGGTTATTTTATTTATAAATATTTTTGTTCCCTTATTATCCATTGCGGCTGCTAATCATGTTTTTTCGATAACATAATTATTTGCAACATCATACAGATAGTAAATGCAATTTGAAGCTTTTTATAAACTTTTTAATAGTTCATCTGAAAATTCGCTCAACTCTTTTAACTGAATATCTGCTGCTCCCCATTTTGGATTTGTTTGTTCTGTAACCGCAGGCACAACCACGCATTTCATTCTTGCAGCTTTGGCAGCAATCATGCCATTGAACGAATCTTCAAATACAATACATTCCATCGGGCGTACCTGCAAATCTTTTACGCAGTTCAAAAAAACCATTGGGTGAGGTTTACCGTAAGCTAAATGCTCGGCAGATGTAATAGCATTAAATACAAAGCCGGTGTTTAGTTTTTTTATAACCACATCAACTAAAGCAAGTGGAGATGATGTTGCTATAGCAATTTTGAACTGCTGTTTCCTGAAGAAATCAAAAATGTAATTCACTCCGGGAAATATAACGCCCCTTTCATCAATTTTTTCAATTGATTTTTTGATGATGGTGGAAGTTGCTTCAGGTGCGTGTTCCATTGAAATACCAAAAATGTGAAACCAGTGCTCAATCCATTCTTCTGTTCTTAAACCGGTTGAAGTATGATATTGTTCAATCGTAAGCTCAATATCAAATTTCCGGAGCGTTTCAATTCCTGCCTCCTGCCACAAAGGTTCGCTGTCGATGAGCAAACCATCCATGTCAAAAATTGCTGCTTTATAATTCATTGTTGCAAACTTTCAAAAGAAAGGTCAATTATCAAAATTTTATTGCAAAGCAAAAACAATGGTTACAGTAAAACGCAAGCGTATTTTTTTGAAATTAATTCCTTCGCTGCCATCACCTTGCACATCTCCATAGCCTATTGCATCTTTTCGTGCTGCATAATTGGATGTTTTATATTGAGTACTTGTCTGATACTGATAATCTTCTGCAGGCTCATCAATTTTTATTGCTTGTCCCAGTTTTTCTCCAATTGCTTCTGTTAAGTAATTGCCTTTTTCTTTTGCAGCTTTCACTGCTGTAATTTTCAACTGTTTACGATAATCAGTCATTTTACTGTGCCATGTTCTTACAATTCTGAAGTTGGAAGTAGCATCATCATTAAGCCGTTTAATCAGGTCTTCCATCTTTGCAGATGAATTGAATTTTACCTGGTATGAAATAGTTGCAAAAAGATCCGGTTCATTCTTCTTTATACGCCACCAGTTGATTGAGTTGATTCCTTCATATGATGCAATACTGATAACAGAGTCGGGTAACCCTGCTTCTCTGCAGCTATTCAGGAAATTCGTTTTGATTATTTCTAAATCAACTTTATCACCCCCTCTCTTTTTATATTCTCTCAGATCAACTTGTACATAAATTTCATCAGGAATAATTTCCATTTCAGAACTTCCTGTTACTGTGATGGTTTTGGGAAATGGATTACATTGAGGTTGTTGCTGTGAGAAGGAAAAAAAATTGATGAAAATTAACATGGGAAGCAGTAATGCAAGCTTTTTCATAATAATGTTTTTTGGTTATATAAGAAACATGAAAATTAATGCCCAATATGTTACCAAATTGTTATCTTGCAAAACAGACTCGAACAGACAATCAACATTATGTCATCTTTACAAAAGCGAATTAAAGATTTTAATATCGTACGGAGGTTTATTTACGCCACCGTTGGACTGGCAACTTATCCCGGTATTGCTCTTGTAAACCGGCTGAAAGTAAATGGTGCTGAAAAGCTGAAAAATCTTCCCAAAAAGAATGTGTTATTTGTCAGCAATCATCAAACGTATTTTGCCGATGTAATGACCTTCCTTCATATTTTCTTTGCAGCAAAATGGGGTAAATATAAAGGTGTGGGTATTCCTTATTACCTGCTTAATCCTATAACAAAAATATATTATGTTGCTGCTGCTGAAACCATGAAGGATAGCTGGCTTACCCGTTTGTTTGCCGCAGCAGGCGCAATTACTGTAAAACGTACCTGGCGTGCCGAAGGACAGGAAGTAAGACGTGGACTTGATCCTGGCGATACTCGTAAAATTGCAAGAGCTTTGGATGATAGCTGGGTGATTACTTTCCCACAAGGAACAACAAAACCATTTGCTCCGGGTCGTAAAGGAACAGCTTACATCATTAAGCAGAATCAGCCGATTGTGGTGCCAATTGTAATCAGTGGATTCTGGCGTGCCTTTAACAAAAAAGGACTGAAGTTTAAGAAAAAAGGCACATTGCTTTCGGTAACAATTAAAGACCCGCTGGAAATAGATTATAATGCGCCAGTCGAAGAAATTCTTGACCAGGTAATGGATGCAATTGAGCAGAGTAAAAAATACATGCTTAAAAGCAAGCATCATTTAATGACGTTGGTTGATAAATGACTTACTGATTTATAAAAGAAAGGGTGAACATTGTTCACCCTTTCTTTATAATCTTTCTTGTTTTATTTCCCCATTGCATATTTTATTCCACCAAGAATATGTTTCAGAAATAATTCTTCCTTGTAAGATTCTTCTGTATGGCCCAATGCTGTATAAAAGGCTCTGCCTCCATCAAATTCATGATACCACGACATTGGATGATTGTTATTTTCTGTTCCTCCCTCATAACTTTTTTCATCAATCAGGAGCAAGGTTTTTACTTCTGCATTTCTGTTTTTGAAATTATACCATTCGTCAAATCTTTTCCATTGCTGCGGAAGAAAATCAGTTGATAGATGGTTATTGTCCACTACAAGTAACGTGGCATTTTGTGGTTTTGGATGGCTGGAGAAATTAGCCCCAACCAGCCTGCAAAACCAGGGCCAATCATATTCGGTATCAGTTGCTGAATGAATACCTACAAATCCTTTTCCCGACTGAATATATTTTTCAAAAGCGGCTTGTTGTTCACTGTTTAATATATCACCCGTGGTATTCAGGAAAACTACAGCAGCATATTGCTTTAATGTTTTACTTGTGAAATAAGCAGCATTTTCTGTTGTATCAGCAATGAAATTGTTTTCTTTTGCCAATTTTAGAATAGCTTCTTTTCCCTGTTTAATTGAACTATGTCTAAATCCGGCAGTTTTTGAAAACACAAGAATTCTTTTCGTTTTTGGCTTAAATGTCCATGAAAAGGAGAAAGGAATAACAATCATAACTAATAGAAGCAATTTTGTCATAATATTTTTTGAAATTACTTTATTCTGTACACAGGATATTTCAAATGATCCGGTTCGTAATAAGGCGAGTTCTGGAAAACAAAATTGAGTTGTGCGGCTCCGTTTTTTGCAAAAGCTGAATCAACTGACTTTCGTTGTTCTAATTTTTCTTTCACTGCAGGATTTTGTTTTAAAAACTCGTCGGCAGTTTCTTCAAATACATAGCTGCTGTATCCTTCTTTGGCACCAAGTATTCCATCAAAAAAATCCCAGGCAAAATAACTGTCTTCTGCCGTTGGTTCCAGTACTTCCATCAGGAAATGGTTGCCGGGCTGATTCATCGGTATCAGCCAGTCACCCTTTCTGAATTTAATATTTCTTACAACCTTACTTGTCTTTACTTCACTGTTGTAGTGATGTGCTTCATAAGGTTTGTTGCCACTCTTAAAATCTTCAATACGATAAACCTCCACTTCGATAGTTGTATCTTTTGTTAACTGCTTCATGGAAATTTTATTTGCTTTCAACAGATCAGTGATTTTCCACCAACCTTGCGGAATTACATAAGCAGTTGGCTTTTCAATAAATATTCTTGGTTCGTAGTAGTTGAAAAATTTTACTTTTTTTTCATATGGTTTTGTACGATCGTAATAGAGGCGTGGCTGACCTGAAAAATTACTGGGCTTGTAACCACTTTCAAAACCCTTAAATGTTATTTCAGTAAACTTGTTTTTATTCACTGCAAAATCAAACGCAAATTGTTTTTGGGTGAGCTGATTTTTTTGTTGTTGCTGACGTTTTTCTTTAATAGTTTTTTGATTGGAAGCAGCAAAATCAATAAATGTTTCCATCAGTTTGTACGTAGCATCTACACGTTGCACATAAGGCTTCAGCATGTGCGTTTCCGGTACAAAAGCAAAAACATTCCATGTTGCGGCATAACCGCTACTATAACGTGGACTGTCCCAGAATTCAGTCCAACCATTATCAGGAGTATTGCCGAAGTGATTAACATATGGTACAAGATCATAACCTCTTTCTTTCATGCCTTTGTACAAAGCGGGTTCAAAAACCTGGTTCAGATATTCGCCCATTACTCCGCCTAATTTATCATGCTGAGTAGTAAGTAAAGTCATTACATGTTGGTAGTCGGCACCATTGCTTACATGGTTATCAATGAAAATATCGGGTTGAACAAAATGGAAAACTTCAGCAAAGCTTTTTGCTTCTTTTGAATCACTTTTAATAAAATCTCTGTTCAGATCAAGGTTTTGCGAATTGCCACGAAAACCTTTTTCAACCGGGCCATTCTGATCAATCCTGTAATTCACTGAACGGTTTAAAGCCCCGCCAATATTATAAACAGGAATAATTGCAAGCACAACATTTGCCGGTAACAGTTTCTTTCCGGCAACAATATCTTTTACCAAACCAATACTTGCATCAATCCCATCGGGTTCGCCCGGGTGAATACCATTGTTGATGAGAATAACAATTTTATTTTTTTGCTGCCATTGTTTAGGTGAAAATGTTTTATCACTGCTTACAAGAACAAGATGCAACGGAAAGCCGGCATCTGTAGGTCCCATTGTCAGCATTGTTACATTAGGCGAAAGTTTATCTAATTGCTGATAAGCCGCAATTGCTTCGTAATAGGTTACTGATTCTTTTCCTTTGGAAGTTTCAAAACGTGTAACGGGGAGCTGTGCAAAGCTTACTGAAAGAGAAAAAAGTAAAATAATAGTAACTGTTTTTTTCATACTGTAAAATAAAGAGAAAAGCAAAAGAGACTGTTTAAAACAGCCTCTTTTATATAATCGGTTCAGGTGACAATTATTTTACAACAAATGTTCTGGTAATAATTCCCCTGCTTGTATTAATCTTGGCTGTATAAATGCCTGTTGCAAGTTTTGACGTGTTTAGCTGAATAGTTAATTGCCCGGCAGTAACAGTTTGTTGTCTCAAAATTTTTCCTGTAATGTCAATTATCTGTACGGTTACATTTTGTGTAAATGCTTTTTCAAACCGGATGGTGGCTGTTTGATTTGTTACAGGATTTGGATAAAGAATGACCGCTTTCTGCGGAACATTTAATACATCATTTACGCCGGTTGTGGAAAGTAAATTGGTGCAGCTCCATACAGCAGCTACCCATTCAGGATGGTCTATATAAGGATTGCGGTTTCCCTGTATTACAAAAACAGAATCATTCCGGTTGATTTCTTTTTGACTAACGGGATCCTGCAGGTGCCACTTGTAAAGCAGTTTAATATACCAGTCGTCGAAAGCCTGGTAACTTGTTCCGTTCAGCGCTTCATCAGCAGTTCCGTTTGATTGCCATCCTGCAATCTGACTTTCATAACGTGTTGCCATGTAAAACTGGGCTCTGGCAAAATCTCCTTTGTATTCATTGATTGGCTCAAAAACAGTTCCTGTATAACCGGCAAATGAACTTGGCCCGAGTTTACTTCCGTTCATGGAGGTGAATGTTGGTGATGAAGTTTCTCCGTAAGGGTAGTTGCTACGCTTGTTATTAACCCATCCATCAGTAGGAAACAGGTGATTAATATCGGTGTACATAGGCGATCCATCGTTAAACCAGCTTGATGGAAATGAATGTTCCCTGTTGTAGCAATCACCTTCGCTGTTGTAAGTGCCACATTGACCTGTGCCAGGAGTATATGTATATGGGTCAGCCCCGGTTGGATTATCGCTGTACATATCCCAGATTACTGTTGCTGTATTTGCATCATTTATTTTTACATCAGTTCTGTAATAGGCATCCCACAAACCAGGTGTATAACTTAACACAGTAGTATTTGATGAAATGATAGTGGACAGTGCAGTTTTAAGTGCTGAACAGGTTAAGCCATTTGCTGCATTATAATAAGCTGCCGGCAGATTGCCCGAACTCGATGTTGCTTTGCTTCCGGTTAATGCAGTTGTATAATAAAAAGGTTCTCCGCTGCAATCGCCATTTGCCGAAAAAATAAATAAATAATAAGTTGAACCTGATGTTAATCCTGTTGCTGTAAATGATGTGGTTGTTCCGTATGAAACCACTGTGCCGCCGCCAAGCGACTGTCCTGCCGAATAGGTTGTTCCATTAACAGGAGTTGCACTAAGTGAGTTTGATGAACTGATTACAGTTAAATAGTGGTTGGCAGTTGCCGAAGCAGTAAAAGTTCCGCTGATTGATGCCGGCGCTGCCGAAAGTGATAATCCGGTTGGAGCAGTTGTAGGAGCAACGCAAGCCGGAACACTATTGGTTATTGTATTCCCGGAAAGTGGTGATATGGTAAAATAATTTGGCCCACCAGTACAGTTGTTATTGTTGTACGAATAAACAAAGAAATAATAGGTTGTTCCCGCCGAGAGCCCCGATGCTGTAAAAGATACGGCAGAGCCCGAAGACACAACAGTTCCTCCACCAAGTGCCTGACCTACAGAATAAGTTGTTGCGTCAGCAGGTGGCGATGAAAGTGAAGATGATGTACTCTGAACAACCAGGTAACCATCAACTGAAGGTGATGCAGCAGTAAAACTCCCGGATATTGTAGAAGTTGCAGGAGTTAATATTAAACTACTTGCTTGTGCGGTGGGTTCTGTGCAAGGTTGGCTTGATGCTGAAGATGTCCAGCTAACATCATCAATTAAAATTCTTAAACCACTTGTAGATTGTGCAATTTCAAGATTAAAACTTCCTGTTACATTAATATTACTGATAGTTGCAGTTGCTACTGTGGTTGTAGGGTTAACTGTACCAACAGAAACACCATTTATTTTTATAGTTAAAAGTCCACCTGTGCCTGAAAAAATCTGCTTATGTTTAAAGGTCAGGTTACCGATACCGTTTGGAATATTATTACAAGTAATAGATCCAACCCGGATACAGATAGCAGCGTCATTTAAAAGAGAATCGGTTCTTGCGTCTGTGGCATTCCACGTTAATCCGTTATCACCTGTCCATGTTCTTGCTGAATAGGAACTGCTTGCTGCAGGAATGTTTGTAAATGTTTCAGTTCCCTGTGCAAATGAAGTAACAAAAAAAAATGTAAGAGACACAAAAAGTGCGTAGTAAAACTTAATCATTCTTATAAATTCAGGTTGTACAAAAGAGTATAAAATTAAAAAAACCCATCTTTACAAAGATGGGTTTCATAATATCTTTTTGTTAGCTTTTTTATGCTAATGTATTCACCTTCTTAGCAAGCTTGCTTTTTAAGTTAGCAGCTTTGTTTTTGTGAATAACACCACGTTTTGCCAGTTTGTCAATCATTGATGCAACAGTTGGCATTTGTTCGCCTGCTTCTTTACCTGTTTTGATCGCCTGCAGATCACGGATAGCGTTACGGGTTGTTTTTCCGTAATAACGGTTATGATCTCTGCGGGTTGCACTCTGACGAACATCTTTTTTGGTAGCCTTATGATTTGCCATATCTAAATTTTTCGGAGGGCAAAGGTAGGGGAAAAAATTACATTTCAGGACAAGATGAAGAGTTTTTTTAAGCTCATCAGGCCAATTTTTCCACAAAAAGCCATTCTATATTCCTTTTTTGTCTAAAAAACTGCAATATCAACTCCGGTCAGAATGTTTTTGCCTTTAGTGCCATCACTCTGTTGTAGGAAGCATCAATTCTTTCAACAGGAATTTTGCCCGAAACTACCAGGTTTTTAATAATTGCATGAATATTTGCCGGTTCATAATCCTTTACTCCGGGAATGTTATTGCTGAACATCACCACATCAACCCCGGCATCAAAGGCCATAAAAACCGATTGCTCAAGGCTGTACTGGGCGCTGATGGCTTTCATCTGCATATCATCACTGAAAATAACACCGTTAAAAGCAAGACTGTCTCGTAATAAACCGGTTATAATTTTTTTGGAAAGCGTTGCCGGCAGCAGGGAAGAATCCAGTTTCCCATTAACAATATGTGCCGTCATAACAGCATCAACAGTACCGCTTTTAATCAGGTTTCTGTATGGAATAAGTTCGTATAGCTGCCAGGTATTTGTTACATCGGCAATTCCAAGGTGGGTATCTGCAAGAGAGTTGCCATGGCCCGGAAAATGTTTTAGCACTGTTTTTACCCCATATTGATGATGACTGTTTATGACTATCTGAGCCTGGGTTGAAATAATTTCAGGATCAGCAGAAAAACAACGTTCCCTTGCTCCAAGCACAGGACAATTGGGGTTATATACGTCGAGCACGGGTGCATAATTGAGGTTAAAGCCCAGTTGCGAAATAATTGAAGCAAGTGTATCTGTATAAAGTTTTGTTGTATCGGCATTGTTGATTGTTCCCAGCCATTGAGCGGAGGGCATAAACGGAAATCCAAGTTCAGGTTTAAGACGGTTCACTTTACCGCCTTCCTGATCAATGCTTATGAAAAGCGGTATAGGTGCTGCATTCTGAAAATCGCTTATCATCTGTTTCAAAGATGCTGCGGCATTTGTTGTACTCACATTCCTGCCATAAATAAGAATGCTTCCTACTTTCCCATCTTTCACTGCTTTATATACCAGGTCGTTTTTATTAATACTTGTTCCGTAAAAACCAAAGATGATTAGCTGCCCGATTTTTATATCAAGGCTGTCGGGGTCGCTTTGTACAATACTGTTATGTACTCTTTCATTGAATGCAGGTAAGGCTTTTGTTGACGATGAGAGGACAAAAAATCCGGTCAGTAGCATTATTAACTTCATCAGAACTTATTATTTAAATAAAAAATCAAAAAACATCGGTTGTTTAATCGTTAAGCAAAAAAACAACAAAAAGATGGGAATTATAGCAACAATGCTTGGTTAAAACAACCGATATTTGTCTGGCTTTCAATTTTAACATTCAATGAAAGATTTTCAATACATAACCAACTCACACCCTCAGTTTATTGAAGGGTTGTATAATGATTTTCTGAAAGATCCCAACAGTATCGACCCTGAAATGAAAAAGTTTTTTGAAGGGTTTGATTTTGCTGTTTCTTCCGGATCGGTATCTCAGGTTTCAACATCATCTGCTGCTCCATCCGGTATTGACTGGCTGAAGGAAATTATGGTTTACCGGCTTATTCTTGGTTACCGCAACAAAGGCCATTTGATCGCTCATACAAATCCAATCCGTAAAAGAAAAGATAGGGGAGCAAATATTGAACTTGGTTTTTATGGTCTTTCCGAGGCTGATCTTGATAAGGAGTTTTATGCAGGGCAATTTGTTGGTTTGGGAAAAACCTCATTAAAAAAGATTCTGCAGCATTTAGAAAAATGTTATGCCTCGCATGTAGGCATTGAATTCAAATATATCAGCGATCAGAAAAAGCTCGACTTTTTAACCAATGCCATTGAGAAAGATTTTTTTCAGCCGTTATCACTTGCAAAGCGGAAACGCATTCTTGAAAAGCTGAACCAGGGTGTGATGTTTGAAAAATTTCTTCACACAAAATATATCGGGCAAAAAAGGTTTTCGCTGGAAGGAGGTGAAACCACTATTGCTGCATTAGATGCAATCATCAATACGGCGGCTGATAATGATGTAAAGGAAGTGGTGATTGGTATGGCACATCGTGGCCGTTTGAATGTACTTGCAAATATCATGGGCAAAACGTATGAGCAGATTTTCAGCGAATTTGAAGGTACTGCCAAGGTTGACCAGACAATGGGGAGTGGTGATGTAAAATACCACATGGGCTATGGAAGTGATGTTGAAACCCTTGATGGCAAAACGGTTCACCTGAAATTAATGCCCAACCCATCGCACCTTGAGGCAGTTGATCCTGTTGTGCTTGGTTTCAGCAGGGCAAAAGCTGATATTATGTACCACAGCAATTTCGATCAGATATTGCCTGTACTTATTCATGGTGATGCATCCATTGCAGGACAGGGTATTGTGTATGAAATTCTGCAGATGTGTTACCTGAAAGGATATTATACCGGTGGAACAATTCATTATGTTATCAATAACCAGATAGGGTTTACTACTGATTTTAATGATGCACGAAGTGCTGATTACTGCACTTCGCTTGCAGCGATGGTACAGGCACCGGTATTTCATGTAAATGGTGATGATGCAGAAGCTGTGATTAAGTGTGCCGAAATTGCTACACGCTACCGCCAGGAATTTAATACCGATGTGTTTATTGATATGGTTTGCTATCGTAAACACGGGCATAACGAAGGAGATGATCCCAAGTTTACACAACCAAAGTTGTACGCATTAATTGATAAGCATCCCGATCCCCGTGAAGTTTATACCAATCATTTGTTACAGAATGGCGAACCCGACGCAAAAGAACTGGCAAAGGAAATGGAGAAAAAGTTCTGGAGCGATCTGCAGGAACGTCTGGATGAAGTAAAACAAAACCCATTACCATACCAATATCAGCCACCTGAACTTGTTTGGAAAAGTTTGCGCAGAGCTACTGCTGCCGATTTTGTGAAATCGCCGGTAACAGCAATCAAAAGTGATGATTTTGAAAAACTCTTTCATTCAATTATGACACTGCCTTCTGACTATAAGCCATTAAAGAAGGTTGAAAAAATTCTTGCTGAAAAAATTAAGCTGCATAATGAGGAACATAAAATTGACTGGGCAACAGGAGAGTTAATGGCTTACGCAAGCTTAATGCTCGATGGTAAAGATGTACGTATGAGCGGACAGGATGTTCGCCGGGGTACGTTCTCTCACCGTCATGCAATTCTAAGAGATGAGTTGAATGACAAGGCATACAACCGGCTTGGTCATATTGAAGGCGCAAAAGGTCATTTCCGCATTTATAATTCTTTGCTGAGTGAATATGGTGTGTTGGGTTTTGAATATGGGTATGCTATGGCGAACCCGGATGCGTTGGTATTATGGGAAGCACAGTTTGGCGATTTCTCCAATGGTGCTCAAACAATGATTGATCAGTTCATAACAGCAGGCGAGCAAAAGTGGAACCGTATGAACGGCATCACCATGTTGCTGCCGCATGGTTATGAAGGTCAAGGCCCTGAACACAGCAGTGCAAGAATGGAACGATACCTACAGTTATGTGCAGAACTGAACATGGTGATTACAAATGTTACAACAGCATCCAACCTGTTTCATGTATTACGCAGGCAATTGGCGTGGCCGTTCCGTAAACCATTGGTCAACTTTTCACCCAAAGCCAATCTTCGTCATCCCGGCAGCTATTCATTAAAGCAGGAGTTTTTAGAAGGTGGTTTTAAAGAAGTAATTGATGATCCGTCAAATCCTGATGCAGTGCAGGTGAGCAAAGTGTTTTTCTGCAGTGGCAAAATGTATTTTGATCTTGCTGAGCGTAAAGTAAAAGATAACAGGAACGATATTGCAATTATCCGCCTTGAACAAATTTATCCATTGCCGGTTCAGCAACTGGAAGCATTATATAATAAATACAGCAATGCTACCTGGTTCTGGGTTCAGGAAGAACCGCTGAACATGGGTGCAGCTTCTTTCCTGCAAATGAATTTAAAAACCATCAGTTACGGAGTTGTCAGTCGCCAGGCTTCAGCCTCCACGGCAACCGGTTACAATAAAATTCATCAGCAGGAACAAGCAGAACTGATTGATACAGCTTTTAGTATTTGATTTGATAGAAACGCTGATGACGCAGATGAAACTGATTGCCGCTGATTAAAACAATTCCTGCATTTCATCTGTGCATCCGTGGCAATTTTCTTCTGTATTCCTTTACTTCTTTTCGTGAAAAAAATACAGAGATAGAAACGCTGATGATGCAGATAAAACTGATTAGCGCAGGTTAAGGAATGCTCCGTATTTATCTGCGCTTCTGTGCATCTGTAGCAACTTCTGTTTTGGATTTTCACTGCTCCTTTTCGTGAAAAACAAAACTTATATATTTCAGTAACCCGGATTGTTTTATTTTTATGTCAGCTAAAATTTGCTGATATGAAAAAAACAACCGCTACGTTGCTGATCCTGCTCACCTGTAGTTTACTTGCCTTACATGCACAAATTAAATTTCCTTTTCCCGGTTCAAAACTTACAAACAGGCAAGGTCAACCAGTTGCCGGAAGAATGGTTTCACAAAAACAACCTGCAGCAAGACTAACTGGTGCCGATACGATTGGTTTTGGTGGAGAGCCTGGAGTAGTGTGGGAGAGGGAGCTGTCAAAATTATACCCTGGTAATAGTTCTTATTATTTACTCAATAATAACAAACTCGTTGATGGGAATTTCCTTGCCTCTGGCTATATTGAAGATAGCAATGGGAATTCAAAAATGGTTTATGTTAAGTTTGATAAGCATGGGAATGTTTTACTTAAAGCAAATAGCCCTGATGGAGAAGTATATCATCAATTTATTTATCCATCAAATGATACAGGTTGGTTTACAATAATGGATACCCTTGTAAAAATTAATAATGAAAACGCTTACACAAGAGTTTTGAAAAAGTATAATAAGAACGGAGAAAGAAAATGGAGTAGAAAAATTATCGATTCAGTATTGAGTGAAAGTGAATCAGTCATTTGTTTGAATGACGGATCCATTATGGTTGCTTATCTTGATGACAGAAACGGCAAAGTGATTTCCTGTGGTACTGGAACCAGCAATACTTATTTTGATAGGATAAGTTTAATGAAACTGGATTCAGTAGGTAATGAGGTATGGCACAAAGGGTTATTTCAGCAAGATTATTTTCGTTTTTTTTCTTTTGAAAAAATTAATATTTCTAAAACAAAAGGGGGATATTTTATAACAGGTAATTATTCTCGTCAAAATAAAGATTCTTCTGCATGTTGGAATTATAATCACCTAAACGCAGATTTTTTTGTTGCAAAAATTGACGAAGAAGCTAATCCGGTATTTCTAAAGTTTTATGGAGGTTCTGATGACGACCAATATATTGGTGGTATTACAACAGCAGTTGATTCAGGGATCGTACTTTTTGGAGCAACAAGATCGGTGGATGGTGATTTAAGTGGGGTTAATGCTAATTCAACTCTTTACAATTCATGGGCTGTAGGGGTAAATGATACAGGGAAAATTGTTTTAAATAAATCTTTCAGGCACCCCAATAATCAAAACCAAGGAATTATAAGTGTAGTTCAATTACACGACTCGTCATTTGTATTTTCTATAGTGTATGGTTATTATGGTTTAGACGGGGGGCTTGAAAAAATAAAACGAGATGGAAGTGTTTCATGGAGTGTAAAACAATGGAAGCCTGGTTCATTGTTTTTACAGAATGACTTAGATGAGATAGTTTACACAAGATATATTGATTCAGAAACAGAAGGTTATTTTGGAAAACTCGGCCCTGTCTCCCAAATCTCCGGCTCAGTCTTTTACGATTTCAATAAAAACGGAATAAAAGAAAGCAACGAACCTTATTGCAAAAATTTCCAGGCAATAACAACAAAGCCCGATTACAGCCGCAGCAGTTTTTCACAAAACGGATGGTTACGTAACGATGTTGATACCGGAACTTACACAACAACTATTGTAACAGATAAACCATATTATACTATTGTTCCAGCATCAAAGCAAACCAGTTTTGCAACACTTGGTTTAAGTGATACTGTGCATTTTGCCTTGCAGCCAATTGATGGCAAACAGGATTTATCGGTAAGTGTTATGCCATTAACAGCAGCACGCCCCGGTTTTAATGCAAGCTATAAAATCAATTACCGTAATGCTGGTACAACTACAATCACAAATGCTCAACTGAAGTTTGTAAAAGATGCACGTACGACATTTGTATCGGGCAGTCTTGCGCCAACACAAACTACAGCCGATACAATATTGTGGGATATACCATCCTTTACACCACTGGCGGATTCAGTTATTACCATTCAATTAAAACTTGCATCACCGGCAACGCTTAGCAATGGCGATACATTAAAACACAATGTATTTATCTTACCTGTTAATGGTGATCTTTCACCAACTGATGATACTGCTTCTATTAAACAACTTGTAACAGGTTCTTATGACCCGAACGATAAATCGGAAAACTTTGTTGGTAAAATGCCTGAAGCAAGATATGCTCTTGGAGATGAAGTTCAATATCTCATCCGGTTTCAGAATACTGGAACTGACACTGCATTTAATGTTAATATTGCTGATACACTTGACGCAAACTTAGATTGGAGTACATTACACATGATTGGCAGCAGCCACAAATACAAAATGACCATCACTAATGGTAATAAAGTACAGTGGATGTTTGATAATATCAATCTGCCCGATAGTAATAAGAATGAACCTTTAAGTCATGGATTTATCAGTTTCAAAATAAGACCAAAATCTAATCTTACAGCAGGAGATTATATCCAAAACAAAGCATTCATTTATTTTGATTACAATCTGCCCGTTCCAACAAATACCGTTACCACAACTATCATCAGTAACAGGTTAACTCCAGTTTCCGTAGTAAATGCAGATGATATAAAGATCACAGTAATGCCTAATCCCGGAAAAAGTAATGTGTATATGTTATTAACCGGAAATATTAAGGGCAAGCTGGAAGTGAGTATGATTGACAACACCGGGAGAACAATATCAAAGCAAACAATTCAAAGAACTACGGTTTCAGAAGCTACTTATCTACCATTGCAGGTAGATCGTTTATTGCCGGGAGTGTATTATATAAAAGCTCAGCAGGGCAACAAAAGCTGGGTACAGAAAATGGTAATTATACAGTAAAAGATGAAATTGGAAAACTCCGCTTTATAAAAGCGGAGTTTTTTTTAATAACTTGCGACAGCGTTTACTTAACCGAAATTAAATTTTCCCCGAAATTTGCTTCACAACAACGAATCTATATGATTGATATAAAAGTTCCTCAGGTTGGCGAATCTATCAGCGAAGTATCATTACTAAAATGGACTAAACCCGATGGCTCATGGGTTGAGAGAGATGAAGTGATTGCCGAACTTGAAAGTGAAAAAGCAACGTTTGAAATTAATGCAGAACAGTCGGGTATTCTTAAACATGGCGCTGCTGAAGGTGATACCATTAAAATTGGAGATGTGGTTTGCCAGATTGATGAAACCGCTCCCAAGCCGGAAACAGAATCACCTGCGGTAAATGAAGTTGCGGTGAAAACACAACCAGAAACCGGAAACCAGAAACCTGAAACATCTGTCACTTCAATTCCCAATGATATAAAAGCAACTCCTGTTGCGGCTGCAATTATAGCCGATAAAAAAATTGATCCGCAAAACATTAAACCATCGGGCAGCGGAGGCAGGATATTGAAAGATGATGTGCTACAGGCAATTTCAAATCCGGGTAAAATCAGTTTTAATTCAAGCGAACTCTACAGCCGCAATGTACGTGCAGAGCGTATGAGTAACCTCCGTAAAACTATCAGCAGGCGTTTGGTTGAAAGCAAGAATACTACGGCCATGCTTACAACTTTTAATGAAGTTGAAATGAGCCGCATTATGGAAACAAGGGCTAAGTATAAAGACAAGTTTAAGGAAGTACATGGGGTAAATCTTGGCTTCATGAGCTTCTTTACAAAGGCCTGTGCTATTGCATTAAATGAATGGCCTGCTGTAAATGCAAGCATTGATGCAGATGAAATTATTTATCATGATTATGCCGATATTTCAATTGCTGTTTCAACGCCAAGGGGGTTAACTGTTCCTGTAATCAGGAATGTTGAAAGTTTAAGTATGGCCGATATTGAAAAGAAAGTTGTGGAACTGGCTGGTAAAGCAAGAGATAATAAACTTTCAATGGAGGAACTCACCGGTGGCACTTTTACTATTACCAACGGCGGCGTATTTGGCTCTTTACTGAGTACACCTATTATTAATTTGCCGCAAAGTGCTATTTTAGGAATGCATAAAATTCAGGAGCGTCCGGTTGCAGTTAATGGCCTTGTAGTTATAAAACCAATGATGTATATTGCTTTAAGTTATGATCACCGAATAATTGACGGGCGTGAAAGTGTAAGTTTTCTCGTTCGTGTAAAAGAACTACTGGAGAATCCTGACTTGTTATTGTTTGGGAAAGATCCGGTAAAAACTCTGTTGGAAGTATAAAACACCTCGTAGCTTCTAACGGTTACTTGCTGAAAGAGCGTCACACTATTTTAGTGTGACGCATTTATTTTTCAGCCAATTTCATATTCATTTACTTTGGTTTATTTTCTTTGCAAAGTGAGCCGCTATCATTCATATATCAATTCAGCACAGGAACTTGTTTCGGCTTATAACGGAACAGAACCTTTTGCATCATTTCTAAGAAAGTTCTTTTCTGCCAATAAAAAGTTCGGCAGTAAGGACAGGAAAATGATTGCTCATCTATGCTATTGTTTTTTCCGTACGGGTAAATTATTTGAAGATGCGGGTAAAGAGGAAAAATTTCTTTCTGCCGTTTTTCTTTGCTCACAAAGTTCAAACGAGTTATTGCAGCATCTTAAACCCGAATGGAATGAACAGGTAATGCAGCCTGTTCATGAAAAAATCAGATTGATGAATAGGACTTTCAATGCCTCACTTATTTTTCCATCTGTTGAAGAATTAAGTGAAGGAATTGATGCAGAAGAATTTGCTTTGAGTCATTTTGTTCAGCCCGATTTGTTTCTACGGATTAGACCTGGACAGCATCAGACTGTTTTTAAGAAACTTGCTTCCGCAGGAATTTCTTTTGAACCTAAAACCGAAACGAGTATAGCTGTATTCAATTCAACAAATATTGATCAGGTCATTGATCTCAACAAAGAAGCTGTTGTGCAGGATTACAGTTCACAACGGGTGGGAGAGCTTATGAGTAAGTTGCGAGGCAAGAATAAAAAAATGACTGTGTGGGATTGTTGTGCTGCAAGTGGCGGGAAATCGATTATGGCAAACGATCTGCTTTCGGATATCGATTTAACAGTAAGCGATGTGCGAGAAAGTATTCTTGCGAACCTGAAAAAGCGTTTTGCTGAAGCTGGTATAAAAAGCTACAAAAGCTTTGTAGCTGATTTGACAGAACCTGTTTCAAAGAAAAATGCGTACGATTTAATTATTGCGGATGTTCCCTGCACTGGCTCCGGCACATGGGGAAGAACTCCTGAGCAATTGTGTTATTTCAAAAGAGAAACAATAAATCACTACAACAGTCTTCAGAAAAAAATTCTTTTAAATAGCATTAGTTCTTTAAAAAGCGGAGGTATGTTGCTTTATATTACCTGTTCTGTTTTCAGAAAAGAAAACGAAGAAGTGGTTGAATGGATGGGAACGGAATTGCATCTTGTAAAAGATGAGATGCGGTTACTGAAAGGGTATAACGTAAAGGCCGATACGATGTTTGCCGCTTTGCTTACAAAACCCTGATGTTATTGTTTGATAAATTCTTTTACAGCATAACGTTTCCCCTTCCTGTAAACTACAACGTTATACTTTCCTTTCTGCAATGATTGTGTTTGTAAAACAAGCGTGCTGATGCCTGCCGGTTTGTTGTAATTTTCCTGGTAGAATATTTGCCCTGTTATTGAAACAATCTGAAGCTGTAAATCTTGGATACTGTTCACATCGGTAAATTTCAGCATAAGCTGTGAATGGGTTGGGTTAGGATAAATGCTAATGAGTTTCTGATTCTGATTATCGGAAGTGCTTAAAGGAAAACAAGCGGTAATATCAGCCGAGGCAGACTGTATAATGTATTCGTCATAACCGGCAGACGAAGTGTCAATTACCTGTTTAATTCTGTAGTTCACTGTTCCGGTAATGCCGGGATTAATTGTATCGTTGATATTGTATTGCTGTGAACTGAATGATGTTCCCTTTGCAGCAATGGTTTTAATTTTTGTATAGTTCGTTTCTCCCGGAAGTTTACGCTCAACATAATACAGCATGGTTTTTATATCCTTACTGCTCCATGAAATTGTAACTGTACAATTTGAAAATATTGCATTGATGGTTGCTAAATCAGTTAATAAAAGCCCGGTTGCTTTTTTCAGATCGGGTAATCCATAACCATATTGCGACTGTGGACTATTGTATTTATCACTGCTCTTTTGAATTGTTCTGATAATTTTCCAGTTAGAAGCTTCAGGAAATAACTGCCAAAGGCAGGTTGCAAGGCCCGCAAGGTTTGGGCATGAAAATGAAGTTCCACTGCCATATCCAACTGTTCCTGATGTTGTTGATAATGCTGTGCCCGAACCAACTGAAACTGCGTCTGGTTTTATTCTTTCGTCACTTGTTGGGCCAAAACTTGAAAAAGCAGCAATCGTTCCATTTGCATCAACAGCGCCGACTGTAAGTACACTGTCGGCATCGGCAGGTGTATTAATGTAATGCCAGGTTTTATTGCCATCATTACCGGCGCTTATTAAAACAAGAATGCCTTTTTTTGCCGCCATTTTTGCCATACGTGCAGCTACAGTTGTGTTTCCATCAAGATCGGCATAGGTGTGATCAAAAGATGAGTTGTCGAAAGTTGTATAACCAAGCGATGATGAAATAACATCTGTACCCGAACTATCGGCGTACTCAGCACCCATTGCCCAATTGTATTCTTCAATAATCTGCTCGGTTGGGGCATCCTCAGTTCTTAACAGATAATAACCGGCCTCAGGACAACTACCGACGAAATTTCCCGGCTTATAGGCAGCTACAATTGAAAGGCAGGCAAGACCGTGTGAATGATCTTCCACCATCGAATCATTTTGTACAAAATCCCATGTACTGAGGAATTGTTTTCTTGCCCTGGCCGAATCAAAAAACTGATTGGTTGAATAACTGGTATATCCTGCATCCAGAAAAGCAATCTGCATGCCTTGTCCTCTTGCACCAATATTATGCAGAAATTCACCTTTGTGAATCTTTATCTGGCTTGAGGATGCTGAATAATTAAATGTATCAGATAAGGACTGTTCAAACCGGTTTGCAGTTTGAGAGCTATTATAAAAAGGAGGGAACTTATTTTCCGATAGTTTTCCGTTTACCTTGCGTAACGCAACTCCGCTTGTTTTTTTTACAAAAGGAAATGAGTTGATTTTATCAAGTGCTGTTGCATCGCTTGTTTGAATAATAATTGCGTTTAACCATCTCAGCCTCCCAAGTAAAGTTACTGTGCCAGTACTAAGCACACTGTCAATGTATTGCTGTACAACCGGAATATCTGAACTGTCAATTGCAATATTATATTTTGTTCTTCTGGAAATAGCTCTTGATGAAAGATAAGCAGACGGATTACTTAAACTGTAAGTAGTATTTTTTTTATCTGTAAAGAAAATAACGTTTTTGGTAAGCTGACTTTTTACTTCTGTAAGGCTGGTGAATAATAAGCAGAACAGAAGTATTTTTTTTTGCATAGAATGAATGTCAGATTAAATGAACGGTTCAGTTTTTATCAATCATCCACATTTTGATGCCGAACCCAATTCTTACCGGATTAAAAGAAACCACATTGCCTGTAGATGTTTTGCGTGGCTGGTTTTCCCATAGCTGAAATTCACGGTAAACAAGCCCAATATTCTTTGCATATTTTTCTAATGAAAGTTCCCGTGAAGCAAATGCAGTATCAGTAACCATCGGCACATTCTCCGACTTATCAATATGTGTTAAAGTGGTCACACTGTCAAGTGTTGTTGTTCCTATCTTTTCTGTTTGGTTTATTGAAGAATATGTGAAATCCCACAAACGCATGTTGTAATCGATATACAAAGGGAAATCAGGATTGTATGGGTGATCGGATAAATAGGTATTCCCTTTCCAGCTAAAGCCTTCTGCAGTTGGCAGCATCAGCTTTAATACCCGCATATTGTTTTCGTAAACTTCCATTTGCTTTCCGGCAATCGTAATAACATACGTTCCGTTTGAAACCCATGGACCGCTTGCTAAAGAATCATTGAGATAGGTATATACCACCCACGCAGGTCTGTTAAGATTATCTGTTGCGGCATGGTCAATAACATGTTTAACCTGGTAACGGTGTGTTTCAGTTGTTTTGCCTGAATTAACGAATACCATTGAATCAACACGGTAAGTAATATATTTTCCCGCCTGAAGAGGGCTGAGAGCCTCCAATGACATTGAATTAAGCGTTTCAGACTTATTGCATGCAGTTAAAATAGCTACAACGGAGATGACCGGCAACAGTTTTCTTAAAAGTACTTTATCAGAAAAAAGGAATTTCATTTTAGCTAAGATAGTCGTTGGTTTAAATATAATGAGCTTTTTTGAGCTGTTTATGCTGCATCAGTTTAGTAATTCAGCCTGTTTATAACGTGAAAATCAGCTTTTCATTGTATCAGACCACTGGCTGGCGCATAATTATACCTCCACCAATAACGTCATCTCCTTCATAAAAAACAGCACTTTGCCCTGGTGCAATACCCTTTGCATCTTCAAAAAACCGAACATTTACAATGCCGTTATCCGCAGGTGTAAGTGTGGAAAATGTTCCTTTGTCTTTATACCTGATTTTTGTTACGGCTTCCGTTCCCGCACTGATTGAACTGTATTTTAACAGGTTTATTTTACCAACCTGCATTTCATTTTTGTTTAAGTCTTCCTCATCGCCCAGCACAACTGTATTACTTTCCGGGAAAATTCCTGTTACAAAAACCGGCTTGCCGAATGTTACATCCAGTCCCTTTCTTTGTCCGATGGTATAGAATGGGTAGCCTTTGTGTTTTCCAAGAATTTTGCCTGTTTTATCAATGAAATTTCCGCCCATCACTCTTTCTTCCAGTCCGTTAACTCTGCGTTTCAGAAACCCACGATAATCATTATCTGGCACAAAACATATTTCATAGCTCTCGGCTTTTTTAGCCAGTTCGGGATAACCATAGTCCAGTGCCATTTGCCTGATTTCGGTTTTGCGGTAACCACCAAGCGGTAAAAGTGTACGTCGCAACAAATCCTGTTCCAGCCCCCACAGTACATAACTCTGATCTTTTGTGTCATCCAGACCCTTACTGATGAAATAACGGCCATTTTCATGTTGGCGAACTTTGGCATAATGACCGGTTGCAATAAATTCACAATTCATGGCATCGGCTCTTTTTAACAAGGCACGCCACTTGATGTGAGTATTACAAAGCACACAGGGGTTAGGGGTGCGGCCATTCAGGTATTCATCTACAAAATTGTTGATGACAAAATCGCCAAATTCGTCCCTTATATCTAAGATATAATGTGGAAATCCATGTTGTACTGCTGCTGCCCGTGCATCGTTAAAACTGTCAAGGTTGCAGCAGCCGGTTTCTTTTTTCCCTTTTGCACCGGTGCCGCTGCTCGCATAATCCCATGTTTTCATAGTAATCCCTACCACATCATATCCTTCATGATGCAGCATAAGAGCTGCTACAGTGCTATCTATGCCGCCGCTCATTGCCACCAAAACTTTTCCTTTACTCATTTCTGTACTCCGGTTTTAAAAAAGACAAGCTGCAAATTTACGATAAATCAGTTCCAGAAAAATCCCTTTGAAGCAGATGGCTGTTTTTCAATTAAAAAATGTATTTTGGCCGTTTATTTAAATAATTTTATTCAGTACTAAAAATTAATTTATGATTAAGCTACAAGTTATCGGAAACCTGGGAAAGGATTGTGTTACCAACACAGTGAATGGAAAGAATGTGATGAATTTTACTGTTGCACATACAGAAAAATTTAAAGACAGTACCGGTGCTCAACGTGAAAAAACCATTTGGGTTGATTGTGCATACTGGAGCGACAGAACAGGTATTGCACCTTATCTTAAAAAAGGCACTCAGGTGTATGTTGAAGGAGCACCGGAAGTAAGAACATATACTACTCAGGATGGGAAAAGCGGAGCATCACTTTCGCTTAGGGTACAAACAATACAATTGCTGGGCAGCCGCAGCACAGAAGGTGCCGGAGCAAGCAGCAGCTATAACCAGGGTTATTCTTCACCTGCTTCTCAGCCAATAGAACCACCTGTTGCCAGCGATATTGCAGATGATTTACCATTTTAATTATATCTGAATAACAACTGAAGGCCGCTTTATGAGCGGCTTTTTTATTAAAGAAGACCTTCATCGGCAAAACTGTAATATCCATCCTCGCTTACAATTATATGATCCACTACGGTAATATCAAGCAACAAGGCTGCCTCTTTAATTTTTTTTGTAAGCAGTTCATCGGCCCTGCTTGGTTTTAAACTGCCGGAAGGATGGTTGTGGCACAGAACCATATTAACCGCATTATGTTCAAGTGCCTTTTTTAAAATTATTCTTGGATCGGCTACTGTACCTGTAATACCGCCTTCGCTTATTATTTCAAGATGATTGATTTTATTAGCCCTGTTTAAAAAAGCCACTGCAAACACTTCATGGGGCTTGTCTTTTAGCTGAACCTGAAGGTAATGAGCAATGTCGCTACTGTTTCTTACAATGCTTTTATGAACTTCAGCAGCCTGCCTCCTTCGGCCAAGTTCAAGCGCTGCAGCAATAGTAATGGCTCTCGCCTCGCCAATTCCATCTGTTTTCATTAGTTCTTTCAGGCTCATTTTGCCCAAATCGTTCAGGTTGTCTTTAGCAAGGTGCAATACATCTTTTGCAACATCAACTGCCGATTTTGTTTTAGTGCCTGACCCTATCAAAATGGCAAGTAATTCGGAGTTGCTTAAGCTTTCTGTACCTTTCAGGATCAGCTTTTCTCTGGGCCTGTCATCAAGTGCCCAGTCTTTGATTGTTTTTCTTTGAGTTTGCATATTTCAATATAATACCTTATTTTCACTTATCCAATTATCCAAAAAAACCATTAGTTATGTTCAAAAATTCCAACTCTCCAGGTAATTTTCTTCGTTCCTTTTTTCTAACATTGATAATCGCATGTAACCTGTTGTTCTCGGTGATTTTTGTTGTCTCAATTTTATCGCAGGTGCTTCAGAAAAAAGAACAGGCAGCAGAATCAATGAAAGCTGCTGATACAAATTCCGGAATAAGCAGCACAATTACGCTGGGAAATATTCATTAGGTTCATTCTTTACATTTGTTGAAAAGCCGTGAATTGTTTAACAGAAAGTTAATCTGAAGAAACGCTTATCTTGCGCCAAATTTCACCGCTTTTTAAACAGATATAATGGTTAATCCATCTCCGAAAATTTTTTCAGGCACTGCTTCTAATTATCTTGCCGAAAAAATTGCAAAAAAATTCGGCATTCCTTTAGGTAAATGCCTCACCCAGCGATTTAGTGATGGCGAAATACAGCCAATGTTTCAGGAAAGTATCAGGGGCGATATTGTTTTTCTTATTCAAAGTACGTTTGCTCCTGCAGAAAACATCCTGGAATTATTGCTGATGATTGATGCCGCAAAAAGAGCATCAGCTTACAAAGTAATTCCTGTTATTCCCTATTTCGGCTATGCCCGGCAGGACAGGAAAGACAAACCAAGGGTTGCAATTGGCTCCAAGCTCATTGCCAACATGCTTGAAGCAGCAGGAGCCAGCCGTATTATTACAATGGATTTACATGCGGCACAGATTCAGGGCTATTTCGACATACCTGTGGATCATCTTGAGTCTTCCTCAATTTTTATTCCTTACATAGAGAGTTTGAAGCTGGAAAACCTTACCTTTGCGGCCCCCGACGTAGGTAGTGCCAACAGGATCAGGGAAATTGCCAGTTATTTTGAAGCCGAAATGGTGATTTGTGACAAGCACCGTAAAAGGGCAAATGAAATTGCCAGCATGGTGGTAATTGGTGATGTAACAGACAGAGATGTTATTTTGATTGATGACATTTGCGATACAGGAGGCACTCTGGTTAAGTCGGCAGCTCTTTTAAAAGAAAAAGGTGCAAGAAGCGTAAGGGCGCTGATAACACACCCGGTTTTAAGTGGTAATGCGTATGAAAACATTAATAACAGTGTGCTGGAAGAACTGGTTGTATGTGATACAATTCCGCAAAGGCAGCAGAGCCCTAAAATTAAAGTATTGAGTGTGGCTAATTTATTTGCTGTGGCACTTAGAAATGCTTTTGAAAATAAGAGTATAACAAGTTTGTTTATTCATGCACAAAAAAGAAGGAATAAATAAACAGAAAAAGTAAAAATTAAAATAAGATAAAACAATGAACACAATTACAATCGAAGGTCACTTGAGGACCGAAAACGGGAAAAAAGCCACCCGTCAACTTCGCTCTCAGGAAATGGTGCCAGGTGTAATTTACGGAGGCTCTGCAGAAATTAATTTCTATGCTCCTGCCAAAGCTTTTAAACCTTTGGTTTACACACCCGATTTCCAGTTTGCAGAAGTGAAAATAGATGGCAAGAGCTACAAAACTATTTTGAAGGATTTACAGTTTGACAAAGTTTCGGATGCCTTAGCACACGTTGATTTACTGGAACTGGTTGACGACAAAAAGGTAATTGCCACAATCCCTTTAAAGTTCACCGGAGCTGCTAAGGGTGTTAAAGATGGCGGTAAGCTTATTACTAAAATCAATAAGCTGAAAATAAAAACTTATCCTAAATACCTGAAAGAGTTTATTGAAGTTGACCTTACTCCACTTGAATTAAACGGAAACATACGTGTTGAAGATGTAAAGGCCGATAATATTGAAATCATGAACTCTCCACGTATTCCTATTGCTTCAATTGTAATGACCCGCCAGTTAAAACAGGAAGAAGCAAAAGGTGATGCAGGCAAGAAATAAAATTTAGTAATACTGAATTGATAATCCCCCTTTTTTTACAAGGGGGATTTTTATATCCTTTCGCAGAACTTGTTTTTCTTTGTACAAATGAAATTTTTAATTGTTGGTTTGGGGAATATGGGAAATGAGTATTCTCACACAAGGCATAATATTGGCTTTGATGTGGCGGGTGCTCTTGCAGCGAAGCATCAGGCTGCATTTCGGATGGACAGGCTTGCTGCGGTGGCAGAGTTTAAATTAAAAGGCAAAACACTGATCTGTATTTTGCCCTCAACTTTCATGAATCTTAGCGGCAAGGCGGTTAAATACTGGATGGATAAAGAAAAAATCTCAATTGAGCATTTACTCGTTGTTGTGGATGAGCTTGCTTTACCACTGCAGAAACTTCGCTTAAGGCCCGGAGGTAGTGATGCAGGCCATAATGGATTAAAAAGTATAAATGAGCACCTCCAGACAATAAATTACCCCCGTTTACGATTTGGTATTGGTAATAATTTTCCCAAAGGGATGCAGGTTGATTATGTGTTGGGGAGATGGACATCTGAAGAAGAACCTTTGGTTAAAAAGAAAATTGAAGCCTGTGTTGAAGTTATTGAAAGCTTTGTTTTGACGGGGATTGAACGTACAATGAACAGTGTGAACAAAATTGAAATAACTCTTTAATTTTCAACTTTCAAATATTACCTTCGTTTCACATCTATCTGATGTAAATGGCTGCATAACAAAGTCCTCTGTCCTTTCAAAGACCTTTCATTAATAATTAAACCTGATTCTGAACTAAAAAAAATCAACCAATGAAAATCTTTTGTGTAGGCAGAAATTACTTAGACCATGCTAAAGAGCTTGGTAATGATGTGCCAGACGAACCGGTTATTTTTTTAAAACCCAAAAGTGCATTTTTACAACCGCACATGCCGTTTTATTATCCTGAATTTACAAATGAACTTCATTACGAGGCCGAACTTGTTTTAAGAGTATCAAAAAATGGTAAGTATATACAGGAGAAGCATGCCTCAAAATATTATAACGGAATAACAGTTGGGATAGATTTTACTGCCCGGGATATTCAAAATGAACTAAAGGCAAAGGGGTTGCCATGGGAAATTTCCAAGGCTTGGGACAATTCTGCTGCTGTAGGAAGGTTTATTGATCTGAAACCGGGAATGGATATACATAATATCAATTTCTGTTTGTACAATAACAAAGAGTTGGTACAGCAAGGCAATTCGGGCCAGATGATATTTGCTTTTGACCAGATTGTTTCCTATGTATCACAATTCTTCTCACTTAATATTGGTGATTTGATTTTTACGGGTACTCCTGCAGGTGTGGGTGAGTGTGTGGTGGGGGATCAGTTAGAAGGATTTATAGAAGATGACAGTTTGCTTGAAGTGGAAATTAAATAACAGTAAGCCATCCTCATCGGATGGCTTTTTTGTTTTTCAGAATTGAAGAAAAACCTTGAAAATAAATCGGAAAAAAAACTGAATACATTATCTTTGCCGCCCAATCGCCGGGGTAGCTCAGCTGGTTAGAGCATCGGATTCATAACCCGAAGGTCGGCAGTTCAAGTCTGCTCTCCGGTACTAAGCTCAAATCTTGTATAGCAATGATTTGGGCTTTTTTGCTTCTATACAGTTTAATTGTAAAAAGTTACAGTTAACAAAATCATTAACACTTTTCCTAATGCTTACTGGTACGTGTTCTCTTAATTTTAATGAAAGTTCAATTGACAAATCAAGACTGAAGATACTATACCATTTCTTTGCTGAACTCTTTTCTGTAAACAGAAGGAGTACATTGTTTTAATTCTTTAAATTTTTTGCTGAAATGCGCCCAACTGTTAAACCCGCTTTCATAGCATATTTCAAGTATAGGTTTGGGAGTATTTGCCAATAACTCACATGCATGTTTTATGCGTAACTCCTGTAAAAAATCAAAGTAAGTTTTTTTGATGTTTTTTTTGAAGAAGCGGCAAAAGGTAGGAATGCTCATGTTTGCGACTTCTGCAATGTGATTAAGGGTAATTGGCTGCAGATAGTTTTTAAACGAGTAATCAAAGATGACTTCTATGGCTGGGTTAATCTGTTCTTCTGCATTTGTAAAATCGTTTGTAAGAATTCTGAATTGCCTGGATGAACTGATAAGATTAAGGCAGTTTAAGAGCTGATGAATACGTTCGTAAGGTTTGGCTGTATCAAACGTATGGATGTGTGATGCAATTTTTTTTCGGAGTTCATTTTTTAGCTGTATGCCATTTACTTTGTTGAGCAGGTTATGAATATTCTTCAGTTCGGGAAGCGACAGAAAAGTCTGCCCAAATATCTCTTTTCTGAAATGGACTACAGTTGCACTCGCAATCATTTTTGAACTATGTTTTCTGAACCAATGAGGCAGGTTCCCGGCTAAAAAATACACATCACCTTCACGGTATTCACCTACATAGTCTCCGGTAAGTAAGGTTCCGCTACCTTTTGTGATAAGAATCAATTCAAATTCATCGTGTTTATGCCAGTTGGTTTCAAACGAAGGCGTACGATATTCTCTGCAGGCAAAAGATTGCAGATTCTCTAAATGTACTTTCTGGATGAGAGTTCTCATAAATGATGATTCTGTTGTTATATTATCAGGATAATACCTGAAAATTAATATAAAATGATAAAATAGCAGATTTTTTAATAAAAATCGCAGTTGAAGCAGAAGCATAATGTATCAACCTTTGAATATAAATTGTTTGACCATATGTTGTTATTGGGAATAGACGTTGGAACCTCTTCTATAAAAGCTTCGGTTGTAGATGCAGAATCAAGAGAAAGCATTATTTCAGTATCCTTTCCGGAAACAGAATCGGAAATTATATCAAAACATGCCGGTTGGGCAGAGCAGTCGCCGGATATGTGGTGGGAACACGTAAAGCAGGCTATTCTAAAAGCAAATGCAAGTGGAAAATATAATTCAAAAGATATAGGGGCTATTGGTGTTTCTTACCAGATGCATGGTTTGGTTGCAGTAGATAAAAAAGGAGATGTTTTAAGAGACAGTATTATCTGGTGCGATAGCCGGGCAGTTGAAATAGGTAACAAAGCATTTGATGAAATTGGGCCATCCTGTTGCCTGCAGCATTTATTGAATTCGCCTGGAAATTTTACTGCAAGCAAACTTGCATGGGTAAAACAAAACGAACCAGAGCTTTATGCTAAGATTGATAAGATTATGCTCCCCGGCGATTACATTGCTTTTAAATTTACAGGCAATGCTACAACAAGTATTTCTTCTTTATCGGAAGGCGTTTTCTGGGATTTTGTGAAGAATGAATTATCAGAAGATGTATTTAATTATTATGGATTCGGCAAATCGCTGATACCGGAAATTAAAGATGTATTTTCTGATCACGGACAACTCAGTACTGTTGTTGCTGATTCACTTTCATTAACTGCAGGTATTCCTGTTACATACAAGGCAGGCGATCAGCCAAACAATGCTTTGTCATTAAATGTACTGGAAGCTGGAGAAGTGGCTGCTACTGCAGGAACAAGCGGAGTGATTTATGGTGTAAGCGATGAGTTAACTTTCGATCCATTATCACGCATTAATACGTTTGCTCATGTAAACTATACAAAAGCGCAGAAACGACTTGGTGTGTTGCTGTGTATAAATGGTACAGGAATCTTAAACCGCTGGATGAAAAATTCAACAGGTAATCCATCTTACCAGCAGATGAACGATGCAGCTTCGTCTGTTTCAGTTGGTAGTAACGGATTGTTCGTTCTTCCTTTTGGAAATGGGGCAGAGCGGATACTTGAAAATAAAATTGCAGGCGCTCAAATCCAGAACCTTGATCTGAACATTCATAATACTGCACATTTGTACAGGGCAGCCCAGGAAGGTATTGCTTTTGCTTTCCGCTACGGCTTGGATATTATGCGTGAAAATAAAATGAGCCCAGGCATTATCCGTGCAGGGAAAGCAAATATGTTTTTAAGCAATGTGTTTACTGAAAGTTTTGTGAATACATTGAATATTCCAGTTGAACTTTATAATTGTGATGGAAGTGTTGGTGCTGCATTGGGTGCTGGTATTGGTGCTGGTGTATATGCTACCCCTAAAGAAGCATTTACACAGTTCAGATCTCTGGCAAAAATTGAACCTGGAAAAAATGTGCAGCAATACGATGACCTATATTATCAATGGAAAGAGTTATTGAATAAGACTTTGCAATAGAAACCTAAATGTAAACAAGAACCCTGATTTACTCAGGTATAAAATTGAAAATTATGACTGTAATTACAGGACAAAAAGAATTTTTTAAAGGCATTCCTCAAATTAAATTTGAAGGAACCGGAACGGATAATCCGTTGGCGTTTCGCTGGTACGATGAAAACAGGATTGTGGCAGGCAAACCAATGAAAGACTGGTTTCGTTTTGCATGTGCATACTGGCACAGCTTCTGTGGAAGTGGTGCTGACCCATTTGGTGAACCAACTCATTTGTTCCCCTGGAGTGAAAAAGCCGATGCTGTTGAAAGGGCAAAAGATAAAGCAGATGCAGCATTTGAATTTATGACAAAGCTAAGTTTGCCATTTTATTGTTTTCATGATGTGGATGTGGTTGATTATACCAATGATGTTAATGAAAATGACAAACGCCTTCAAACCTTAACAGCTTATCTGGCAGAAAAGCAAACAGCAAGCGGTATAAAATTATTGTGGGGTACTGCTAATTTGTTCTCCAATAAACGCTACATGAACGGTGCTTCAACGAATCCCGACTTTCATGTTCTCTCTCATGGTGCAGCACAAGTAAAGGCTGCGCTGGATGCAACGATTGCACTTGGTGGTGAAAACTATGTGTTCTGGGGGGGAAGAGAAGGTTATATGAGTCTGCTGAACACAAATATGAAACGTGAAAAAGAACATCTTGCAAAATTCCTGCATGCAGCAAAAGATTATGCAAGAAAGAATGGATTCAAGGGAACATTCTTTATCGAACCCAAACCATGTGAGCCAAGCAAACATCAATACGATTATGATTGTGAAACGGTGATTGGCTTTCTCCGTCAGTATGGTTTAATGGACGATTTTAAACTCAATATTGAAGTAAACCACGCAACACTGGCCGGTCATACATTCCAACACGAACTGCAGGTTGCAGTTGATGCAGGATTACTTGGATCAATGGATGCCAATCGTGGTGATTATCAAAACGGATGGGATACCGATCAGTTCCCCAATAACATCAATGAACTGGCCGAAGCAATGCTGATCATTCTTGAAGGCGGTGGCTTTAAAGGTGGTGGTATCAACTTCGATGCGAAGATCCGCCGTAACTCAACCGATATGGAAGACCTGTTCTATGCGCACATTGGCGGCATGGATACATTCGCAAGAGCATTGATTGTAGCAGATGAAGTACTTCAGAAATCAGATTACAAGAAACTTCGTGCAGAACGTTATGCTTCTTTCGATAGTGGTAAAGGAAAAGAATTTGAAGAAGGCAAATTAACACTGGAAGACCTCCGTGCTTATGCTGTTGAAAATGGCGAACCAAAGGCAATAAGCGGAAAACAGGAATACTATGAAAATATCATCAACAGATTTATTTAATGTTTTTTTATAGTGAATGAATGAAAACTCCGTCAGTGGCTCAATGCCCTGACGGCGTTTTTTATATATCAGTTTGTACTTCCATATTTAAAAATAAACTCTCATGGCATTTATCCCCAGCACAACAAACGAAACAAACATTGTTGGTTCAAAAGAAAATCCGTTATATGTTTTTTTGTTGACCTTGGTTGCTACATTAGGTGGTTTGTTATTTGGTTACGATACAGCAGTTATTTCCGGTGCAGTTGATTCATTAAAAATGTTCTTCCATCTTGATGAAGCTACCTACGGAAGCGCTGCAACATTTTATCATGGCGCAACTGTATCAAGTGCATTGATTGGTTGTATTATCGGCGGTATTCTTTCAGGCATACTTGCAACAAAGCTTGGCCGTAAAAAATCATTATTGGTGGCTGCTGTTTTATTCATTATCGCATCTCTGGGTGCAGCTTATCCTGAATCCCTCTTTTTTACAAACAGTTCTTCTGTTACAATACTTTTTGTATTTAATTTCTACCGTATCATTGGTGGTATTGGTGTTGGTCTCGCTTCTGCAATCTGCCCCATGTATATTGCTGAAATTGCACCTGCCAATATCCGTGGCAAACTCGTTTCTTGGAACCAGTTTGCCATCATCTTTGGTATGCTGGTTGTATATTTTGTGAACTACTTTATTGCAAAAGGACAGTCGCAGGAATGGATAGATTCAACAGGATGGAGATACATGTTCCTGTCGAATGCATACCCTGCCATTGTATTCTGCATCTTATTATTCTTTGTGCCTGAAACTCCACGTTATCTTGTGTTAACAGGTAATGAGGAAAAAAGTCTGTCGGTACTTTCCAAAATCAACGGAAAGGAAGTGGCTCTTGCCATCTTAAAAGAAATCAAAGAAACCATTCATGAAAAAGCAGAAAAGGTTTCAGCTTTTGGATGGAAAGTAATTGTCATTGGTATTTTATTATCCGTATTCCAGCAAGTGGTTGGTATTAATGTGGTGTTGTATTATGCACCTACCATTTTTAAAGGACTTGGTTTTGGTAATGATGCAGCAATGTATCAAACCGTCATCATGGGCTTTGTAAATATTGTGTTTACATTGGTAGCCATTTTTACTGTTGATAAATTCGGAAGAAAACCATTGCTCATCATTGGTTCGTTTGGAATGGCAATCGGAATGTTTGCTATTGGGGTTCTGGCTTATTTTAAACTAATCGGCGTTTCAACACTTGTGTTCATCATTATTTATTCAGCTTCTTTTATGATGTCGTGGGGGCCAATCTGCTGGGTATTGATTTCTGAAATTTTCCCCAATGCTATCCGTGGTAAAGCGGTTGCTATTGCTGTGGCTGCACAATGGATTGCAAACTTTATTGTATCAGCGACATTCCCTTCACTCGAAGCATTCAGTCTGCCATTTACTTATTGTTTATATGGTGTGATGAGTGTGATCTCTGCATGGTTTGTGTGGAAGATGGTTCCTGAAACAAAAGGAAAAACACTGGAGCAGATTGAGTATGTCTGGAAGAAATGAGAAACTCAGTCTGACGGATAGAGAAAATAAGATAAATTCAAATGACACGAATTGAAAAGATAATTCGTGTAATAAAAGCTGAAATAGATAAATACTAAGTTTGTGTTTTTATAAAACAATTAATTAAATCGTTTTATGAGTGATTATTTAATGCATCAAACCATGCGTTGGTATGGCCCGCACGATAAAGTGAGTTTGTCTGATATAAGACAGGCCGGATGCAAAGGCGTTGTAACTGCACTGCACCAGATTCCTGTGGGAGATGTATGGCCTGTTGAAGAAATTGAAAAAAGAAAGAAAATGATTGAACATGCAGGGATGACATGGACTGTGATTGAAAGCCTGCCTGTAAGCGACGATATTAAAAAACAGCAGGGCAACTATAAACAACATATCGAAAATTATAAACAGAGTTTACGAAATGTTGCTGCATGTGGGTTAAAAGTAATTACCTATAATTTTATGCCGGTACTTGATTGGTTGCGTACCGATGTAAATTATGAAATGCCTGATGGAAGCAAAGCACTTTATTTTAACCGTCTTGATTTTGTGATATTCGATCTGTTCTTACTGCAAAGAAATGGAGCTGAAAAGGAGTTTAGCAAAGTTGAAATTGAACAGGCAAAAATTAAATTTGCTTCAATGAGTGAGGAAAAGAAAAGAAGCATTTTTCAAAACTGTTTACTTGGCTTACCGGGAAGTGATGAAGCTTTTACTCCAGAACAAGTGTTGAATGCATTGAAATCGTACGAAGGAATTGATACAGATCAGCTAAAGAATCATTTGTTTTACTTTTTACGTGAAATAATTCCCGTTGCAGAAGAATGCGGTTTGAAAATGGCTATTCACCCCGATGATCCGCCTTATGCTGTAATGGGATTACCCAGAATTATGAGTACAGAACAGGATGCTGCTGATATGCTTGAAGCTGTTCCTTCGCCTGCCAACGGATTATGTTTTTGTACCGGATCATTTGGTGCAAGGGCTGATAATGATATACCGAAAATGTTGCATCGTTTTGCAGATCATGTTCATTTTCTACACCTGCGCAATACCAAGCGTGATGCGGAGGGAAATTTCTTTGAAGCCGATCATTTAGCAGGTGATACAAACCTGTACGAGGTTATTAAAGAAGTATTACACATACAACAGCGGAGAAAAATATCCATACCAATGCGTCCGGATCATGGGCACCAGATGCTGGACGATCTGAATAAAACAACTTATCCGGGCTACTCCGCAATTGGCCGTTTAAAAGGTTTGGCAGAACTGCGTGGAGTGGAGTATGCGCTTAGTAATATAATGTGATAACCAACTGCACTTTTCTATAAATTTGGTGCTAAGATCAGCCAACTTAGCTCAGATGGTAGAGCATTTCATTCGTAATGAAAGGGTCGTCGGTTCGATTCCGATAGTTGGCTCAAAAGTGAAATTATAGTGCATTTTTTGAACCACGAAGCACACAGGGAGATACACAAGGTGCATGAAGAAAAAGTTTTCAATTTGCGTTCTTTACAAAATTACTTTGCGGCTTGTGGTAAAAAAATCGGAAAGCATTATTGATGATAAGCTTACCAAATATGCGGGAACAACTTCAAACCATAAACAGCAAAATTCAAACGGTATTTTTTTAACTGTTCACCATTTCTCTGGCAGTTATAAGTGACGATTCCGTCATCTTTTCTCCACTCAGCATTTTTGCTATACTTTCAATCTGCTCGTGCTGGTTTAATAAACGGATTTTTGTTCGTATTTGTGAATGTTCTTCTTCTTTATACACAAAATAATGTGCTGATGCTTTGGCTGCAATTTGTGGGAGGTGCGTAATTGCAATAACCTGGTGACTCATTGAAAGTTCTTTCAATAAAATGCCCACTTGTCTTGCCGCTTCACCACTGATACCGCTGTCAATTTCATCAAAAATCATTGTTGGCAGTTCTATACTTGCTGCAACAAGCGATTTTATGCAAAGCATTAAACGGCTTAATTCACCTCCGCTTGCAACTTTGCTGATCGGCTCAAACCGGTTGCTCTTGTTTGCATCAAATAAAAAACTGATTTCATCTTTGCCAAAACTGTTCAGTGCCGTTTCTTTCAGTTCAATCTGAAGCCTTGCATTAGGCATACCTACACGGTTAAGTAATCCGTTTACCTGTTCACTGAAAGGTGTTGATTGCCTTTTTCTTTTCTGGTGAATAAATTCTGCTTCTTTTTCCAGTTGTTGTTTTAATTGCTGCACTTCTTTTTCTTTTGCAGCAATGCTCTGCTCCATATTAAACACAACCTGTACTTCTTCTGCCAATCTTTGTTGCAAAGCAATTAAATCACCGGTGGTTTGAACATTATGTTTTTTCTGAAGTTTATAACCAAGTTCCAGTCGTTCATTAATCTGCCGCATTCTTTCTTCATCAATGCTGATAGTGTTTTGCAGATGATCTAACTCCGAAGCAATATCAGCAAGTTCAATTTGTGCTGATTGTAAACGACTTGTTATTTCATCAAAATTTTTGTGAACATTTTTATATTGCTGTAAACGTTGTAAAACGGATTTAAGCTGCTGTATTACAGGTTCATCTCCCTCTTTCAAAAACTGCACCGCATCAGAAAGCGCTGCTGAAATAGCACCGGCATTATTCAATAGTGCCAATTCCTGATCGAGCTGCTCCAGCTCATTTTCTTTAAAAAACGCATCTTCCAGTTCGGCAAGCAGAAACTGTTTATAGTCTTGTTCGTTTTTTGCTTGTTGTTGCTGATCCTTTAACTGCAGCAGCTCTTTCTGTAATTTACTGTATAATAAAAAGCTGTTGTGGTATTGAACTGTTTCTTTTGTACAACCGGATAGTGCATCAAGCACTTCACGTTGAAAATCTTCTTCACCTAATTCGAATGTGTCAAATTGCTGGTGCAGATCAACAAGGAGCGATGTGAGCTCTTTCAACTGTGTTAAATTAACAGGGGTGTCGTTTACAAATGCCCTGGATTTCCCATTAGGAGAAATTTCCCTGCGAAGGGTCAGTTCATCGTCTTCATCCATTTCCAGTTGTTGCAGCCATTCTCTTACTTTGAGATGATGCTCAGTGTTAAAGGTTACTTCCACAATACATTTTTTCTCTTTATTAAGTAACACATTACTTTCAGCCCGGTTACCAAGTACAAGACCAAGAGCCCCGAGTAAAATAGATTTTCCTGCTCCCGTTTCGCCTGTAATTACATCAAGTCCTGGCTGAAAAATAATCTGCAGGTCATCGATAATAGCAAAATTTTTTATGGAAAGTTTTAACAACATAGCAAGATTCAAAACTAAATGAAAAGATGGAAACAGCAATAAGATAGAAATTGGCGGAACCTGAATGTAAGAATACGTAAAGAGAAAAAAACATTGAGAATCGTTACTGACTTCAGTACGAAATACAGACTGTTACTATTTGAAATTTTTCTGTTTAAAGCGCAGATTTCAATAAACAATTCTACAATTGCCCGAAACCTTTAACTTTGCCGCCGCATATTATTCACAGGATAATTAAACCATAAGAAAAGGGCCTGGCCCAATGAAGAAGTTAATGACGATTCTGTCCTGTGTCAGCGATTATTTACCAAGCGCAAACGTTTGCTGGCAGCCAGTCATCTGTTATCTCCTTTTTTATTGGACGGAATTCGATTTCCCCATTTTGTTTTTGTTTAATTTTCCATCCAATTTTTGATTATGAAGATTCAGTTTTACCTGCGGTTCTTTACCCGGTATGGGCAAAGTCTGGCTGTAAGCGGTAATTGCGATCAGTTAGGCAATAATGAATCGAACGATGCTTTGCCAATGCAATATCTCACAGATGAGTTCTGGACTGCTGCCATTGATCTGGGAAACGATTTTGAAAACATTCTGCAGTATAATTACATTCTTAAAAACGAGAATGGTGAAATAATTCAGGAATGGGGCAGCGACAGGCTGGTTGATGTATTGAAGCTACAGGCAGATGAACTGACTTTAGTTGATACATGGAATCATGCCGGAGAATTTGAAAATGCTTTTTATACACAGCCTTTTCAGCAGGTGTTGCTGCCAAAACCAAAAGAAGCAAAACCACACTCACTTAAATCAGTAACACATATTTTTAAAGCAAAAGCCCCATTGCTGAAAGAAGATGAAGTATTGTGTATTGCGGGCAGTAATAAAGCATTTGCGAACTGGAGTACCGAAAAACCGGTATTAATGGAGCGTGCTGGTAATTGGTGGACTGCTTCACTTGACCTTTCAGCGGAGAGTTTTCCTGCGGCATATAAATACGGAGTGTTTAATGTTAAAACAAATTTGTTTGTTGCATTTGAAAACGGAAACAACCGTATTCTTTACGACAGTTATGGAAAACGAAAGTTGAGTATTATTCATGACGGGTTCGCACAATTGCCAAATACTACATGGAAAGCGGCAGGAGTGTCAATACCTGTATTCAGTTTACGTTCCGAAAAAAGTTTTGGAGTAGGTGAGTTTGCCGATTTAAAAGCATTGGTTGACTGGGCAAAAAAAGTAAATCTCAAACTTGTACAGATTCTTCCTGTAAATGATACAACTGCAACCCATGGCTGGATGGATTCGTATCCGTATGCTGCTATTTCAGCATTTGCATTGCATCCTTTATTTGTAAATATAGAAGCCGTTGCCGGTAAAGCAGATCATCCGGTTGTGCTTTCGCTTAAAGAAAAACAAAAAGAGCTGAATGCTTTACCTGTTGTAGATTATGAAGAGGTGATGAAGGCTAAATGGCAGGCATTAACCGAATTATACAACGAACAGAAAATATCTTTTCACGACGATCCTTTGTTCTTTGAATTTTTTGATCTGAACCGCCATTGGCTTGTTCCCTATGCTGCTTTCAGCTATCTCCGTGATAAGTATAAAACACCTGATTTTAATCACTGGCAATTACACAGTGTTTATGATGAAGCTGCAATTCAGGAATTTGTTGAGCCTTCGCAAAAGCATTATGATGAAATTGCTGTGTACTATTTCATTCAGTATCATCTTCACCTGCAGTTAAAAGATGCAACTGAATATGCGCATAAAAACGGGGTGATTGTAAAAGGTGATATTCCTATTGGTATTTACCGCAACAGTTGCGATGCCTGGATGCAGCCTGAGCTTTATAATATGAACATGCAGGCAGGAGCACCGCCGGATGATTTTGCAGTAAAAGGTCAGAACTGGGGCTTTCCTACTTACAACTGGCAGCGGATGGCTGATGATGGATTTAAATGGTGGCGGCACAGGTTTGAGCAAATGAGCAGTTACTTTGATGCATTTCGTATAGATCATATTCTTGGTTTCTTCCGCATCTGGAGTATTCCTATGCATGCAGTGGAAGGCATTATGGGGCACTTTGTTCCTGCATTACCAATACATATTACAGAGTTTGGACAAAGAGGTATGTGGTTCGATTATCAGCGTTTATGCAAACCTTATATTAACGATGCAATGCTGAGAGAATTAATGCAGGGCGATACGGAAGTTCTTAAGCCTTATCTCAACCATACAGGTAATGGAAATTATGAACTGAAAGAAGAATTTAATACACAGCAGAAGGTCGCTGCACATTTCAGCAGGTTGGAGGAGAACGATCATCACAGCCGTATTCAGCATGGTTTGTTTGATTGCATCAGCAATGTAATTTTGTTTGAAGTGGAAGGCAGCCAGGGGCAGCAATTTCATTTCCGCATCAGCATGAGTTCAACTATTTCATTCAGGCATCTTGATGAAGATTCAAAACGAAAACTGGATGATTTATATATCAATTATTTCTTCCGCAGGCAGGATGAATTCTGGCGTAAAGAAGCAATGGCCAAACTGCCATTCCTCAAACGTTCAACCAATATGCTGGTGTGTGGCGAAGACCTGGGAATGGTTCCCGGATGTGTGCCCGATGTAATGAAACAGCTTGGTATGCTGAGCCTTGAAATACAGCGTATGCCTAAAGACCCGAAGAAAGAATTCTTTCACCCTGCCGATGCTCCTTATATGAGTGTGGTTACACCCAGCACACATGATATGAGCACCATCCGTGGATGGTGGGAAGAAGACCGCAATCAAACACAGCAGTTTTATAACAGGGAGTTAGGCCAGTGGGGCGAAGCTCCTTATTATTGTGAGCCATGGATTGTTCGTTCCATCATCAATCAGCATTTGTATTCACCCGCTATGTGGAGCATTTTTCAGATACAGGAACTGTTGGGGATGAGTGCAGAACTGAGGAGAGAAAACCCTAATGATGAACGTATTAATGTTCCTGCCAATCCTAAACATTACTGGCGTTACAGGATGCATCTCAGTCTTGAACAGTTAATGAAAGAGGAAACATTTAACGAAGAACTGAAAGGCTTTGTTGTTGCAAGTGGTAGGGGATAAGAAGAAATTTATAGTTTATAGTTGGGTTGTACATCGTACATCCTGCATCATACATTATCATTATGCCGTTAAAAGTAAGGTATAAAAAAGCGGAACTTCCTTTCCGTTATCCGTTTACAATTTCCAAGGGAACAAAAACACACCAGCCTTCATTAATTGTTGAGCTGGAGTTTGTTGGTACAAAAGGTTATGGCGAAGCGCCTGCTATTGCGTACTACAATATTCCGGTTGAAAAGATGATTGAAGACCTGGAGCAGAAAAAAATCCTTGTTGAAAAATTTGCTTACACCGATCCTGAACGGTACTGGCATTACCTGCATCACCTTTTTCCTCAAAATCATTTTCTTGTTTGTGCGCTTGATATTGCATCATGGGACATGTACGGAAAGATGAGAAAGCAGCCATTGTACAATTTGTGGAATCTGGATTACAACACTTCACCTGTGTGTGATTATACCATTGGTATTGATACAGTGGAGAAAATGGTAGAGAAGATGAATGAAAAACCATGGCCCATTTACAAAATCAAAGTGGGTGTGCCGGGTGATATTGAACTGGTGGAAGCGTTGCGTAAACAAACCGATGCTGTTTTTCGTGTTGATGCAAACGCCGGATGGACTTTGGAAGAAGCGTTGCAGAAAATTCCCATCCTGAAAGAATTGGGTGTTGAATTTGTTGAACAGCCGTTGGCAAAAGATAACTGGGAAGGAATGAAAGTGCTGTATGAAAAATCGCCACTGCCATTAATTGCTGATGAAGCCTGTGTGTTTGAGAGTGATGTAGAAAAATGTTACGGGCATTTTCATGGCATTAACATCAAGCTCACCAAATGCAGTGGTATTACACCTGCAAAAAGAATGATTACCAAAGCAAGAGAACTGGGAATGAAAGTGATGATTGGGTGTATGAACGAATGCACTATTGGTTCAGCAGCAATTGCACATCTTGCACCATTGGTTGATTATATTGATATGGATGGTCCGTTATTACTTGCTGAAGATCTTGCAACCGGGTTAACGTATGATTACGGAAAAGTAGGAGTGAGCGATCAGCCGGGATTAGGGATAGAGCTGAAGGAGGAATTTTAAACACCGGGAAATTTTATTAAGACATAAAGAAAGGTCGCAGGATAATATCACTGCGACCTTTTTATTATTCACTATTGGCAATTCACCATCTTACCAAATCTTCACTCTTGCACTATCTGCCACAAACATGGCATCGCCTTGTTTTACATTGAATGTTGTGTAGAAAGAAGGCATACTTACAAATGGCCCGTTTACTCTCCATTTAGCAGGCGAATGCACATCAACCAGCAATTGATTTTTTAATGCCTCATCTCTTGTATGACCCAGCCAGCCCAATGCATAACCAAGGAAGAAACGCTTGGCAGGAGAAAGTCCTGCAACAGGTTCTTCTTTTTTGTATTGTTCTGTTTTTACAAAAGCATCCCAGCCAAGTAAGCCACCACCAAGATCAGCAATGTTTTCGCCGAGTGTTGCTTTACCGTTGATGTTATAACCTTCAAATGGTTTGTAGGCGGAGTATTGGTTCACCATTACATCTGCCCGCTTCGTGAATTTTTCTTCATCTTCTTTTGTCCACCAGCTTTTCAGGTTTCCTTTTTCATCATACTGTCTTCCTTCATCATCAAAGCCATGTGTAATTTCATGACCAATGGTTGTTGCGCCTGCATAACCATACACCAACGCATCATCCAGTTCTTCGTCTTTATAACCAGGAACAGTAAAGATGCCTGCAGGTAATACAATTTCGTTATTGCTTGGATTGTAATATGCGTTATAGGTTTGCGGATACATGTCCCATTCATCACGGTCAACCGGTTTGCCCAGTTTATTGATGTTGTAATTATTCCACCAGATGTTGGCGCTGATGAGGTTGGCGACATAACTTTCTGTGCCGATTTTCATTGCAGAAAAATCTTTCCATTTATCAGGATAGCCCACTTTCTTTTTCATAGTAGAAAGTTTGAGGTAAGCTTTCTGCTTGGTGCTATCGCTCATCCAGTCCAGTTTTTCAATACGTTCTTTCAATGCAGTGCGGATGGCCTCTACCAGATCACTGTAACGCTTCTTCGCAGTTTCGTTGAAGTATTCTTTTACATAAAGCTGTCCGAGCAATTCACCCATCACTCCTTCTTCATTCTGCAATACTCTTTTCCAGCGTGGTTTACGTTCTTTGGCACCACTCATCAACTTGCGGAAGTTAAATGCTTCCACACCATACGCATCGGGCAATGCAATAGTAAAACTGCTGATTAAACGGAAACGCAGCAATTGTTTCCATGTATCAAGTGAAGTTGATTTGGCAACTGTTTCCAATGCTTTATAATACTCCGGCTGACCAACAATAACTGAATCAACTTTTGGGATGCCAACAGTTTTTAAATAATTTTCCAGGTCAAGTGATGGTGCAAGTTTGTAAAAATTTTCAGAGCTGTATTTATTATAATTTTTGTAAGGATCACGCAGGTCGGCAAGTTTACGGTGAACCTGCGCAATGCTTGTCTCCATTTTCATTATATCAGCAGCCGATTTATCTGCAACTGCAGCATCAACACCACTCATGTTTAAAATCTTAGCAATGTATTTTACATACTCTTTGCGGATGTTTTCTGTTGTGGAATCTGTTTTGAAATAATATTCTCTTTCAGGAAGCCCCAGGCCAGATTGCCAGAACTGCAGCGAAACCGCATCGCTGTTTTTAGCATCCTGGCCAATGTATGAACCAATCATGGTTGATGCGCCGATTTTATCCATTTCGGCCATTACATTGCTCAGTTGTTTCAGATTAGTGATGCTGTTTATCTTATCAAAGTAAGGTTGCAATGGTTTTAACCCATTTTTATCAATAGTGGTACTGTCCATTGCTGTTTTCCAGAAGTCGCCGATTTTCTGGCTTGTTGAACCCGCTGCTGCATTTTCTTTCGCTGCATTTTCGTTGATGATTTTTAAGCGGTTCAGGTTTTCATTCACAGCCATATTGCCGATACCCCAACTGCTTTCATCGCCGGGAATTGGATTTTTTTTGATCCAGCCACCATTGGCATAAAGAAAGAAATCCTGTGCAGGATTCACAGTTGTATCCATATTCGATGCAAGTGCATCAGGTTTAGCAGTTTTCTCATTTTTACAGGAAGAAAACAGGGCAAAGCATAACAAAGAAGTTGCAATAAATCTCATAACTTTTTTATTTAAAGATTGAATTTAGTAAATCCCTTATTTTTTCAATGCCAAATTGATAAGCGGAAAAAACAAAAGGCTGCAGACTGCAGCCTTTTGTTTTTATCATTGAGAAATGTATTACCAAACCAACGCACTGGCACCAAGTATGGCTGCATCGGCTTCTTTTAAATTGCTGAATAATACTTTCACTTTGTTTTTGAATACCTGTACAAGGTTGGCTTCCATTGCCTGCACTGTGGGCTTCAGAATTAAATCGCCGGCTTTGGTTAAACCACCGAACAAAACAATTGCTTCAGGCGAAGAAAACATTACAAAGTTTGCCAATGCTTCACCGAGAATCTGGCCGGTAAATTCAAAAATATGATTGGCAACTGCATCGCCCTGTTCAGCACATTTAAACACTGTTTCACTTGTAAGCTGATCGATAGGGAAACTGCGTAACAAACTTGGCGTATCAGAATCTTTGGTAAGCAGTTCTATTGCAGTATCCCGTACACCGGTTGCTGAAGCATAAACTTCTAACGAACCACGTACTCCTGTACCCTTGTGCAATCTTCCGCCCGGGCGGATAATTGTATGCCCAAGCTCGCCTGCAAAGCCATCATGCCCCAAAACAATTTTTCCGTCAATTACAATTCCGCTGCCAACGCCTGTTCCGAGCGTAATGGTAATAAAATGTTTCATGCCCTTTGCTACACCATACATCATTTCGCCCATTGCAGCAGCATTTGCATCATTAGTAAGTTTGGTAACTATGCCGCTTTTCTTTTCTATCATTTCAGCCAACGGAATAATCCCTTTCCATTTTAAATTGGCTGCATATTCAATTGTACCCCGGTAATAATTACCGTTTGGAGCCCCCATGCCAATACCGACGATATTTTCTTTACCTCCATTGTTATTAATAATTACATCAATTTTGTTACAAAGCTCTTCAACAAAATCTTCTGCATTTTCATGTGCATCAGTACGCATACGGTTCTGTTCCAGAATTTGACCATCCCTGTCAACAATTCCAAACTTTGTATTGGTGCCGCCAACATCAACACCAATAGCATATTTTTTTTTCATATCATATTTTCATTTAGGTTCTTTAATACGAATTAATGGCCGCCTCCACTTTCAAGTTTATCAAAATCAATTCCCTGTTGTTTTAAAACATTTTTTGCACTGATTGCATAATAAGCAAGGTATGCAAAGCAAAGTACACCAACGATATAGCTGTAGTGTATGCCTATTGAGTCGGCAAGAACGCCTTGTAACCAGCTTACTATACCACCACCCATAATCATCATAATTAACAGGCTGCTTCCCTGATTGGTGTTTTTTCCAAGTCCAGCAATTGCAATGGTAAAAATACATGGCCATAAAGTACTGCAGAACAAACCAACACTGGTAAAAGCATACGCACTTATCAGACCTGATGAGAACATGCCAATTAATAAGGCTGTAATGCCGGCAAAAGAGAAAAGCATCAGCATTCTTACCGGACTGCCTTTACTTAAAATGTCAAATATGATCATTACTGCTATGATAGCTGCATAAATGTAAAACTGAGAAACATCATGTTGAGCAATTGTATTTACCAAAAGAAAGACAGCAAATGCCAGATAAGGCATCAGAAAACTCAACACTTGTTTAGCTCCTTTGCTCACATCAAATGCCCCAACTGCACCTGTCCATCGGCCAATCATTAAACTTGCCCAGTACAATGAAATATAAGGAGCCACATTTTTGGTTTCTACACCAAGAAATTTTTCCAGGTAGGCAGGTAAATTACTGGCTGTTGACACTTCCACACCAACATAAACAAAAATGGCAATCATACCCATTACTAATTGCGGGTATTTGAATACTGAAGAACGGTGTAGTAATTTATTGCCTTCTTCTGCTTCGTTTTCAGCAACACCTTCAAGATCAATTTTGTTTGGAACAGATGAGAATTTTATAAATATCGCTACCAGAACAAATGCAAGCCCTAAAATAAGGTAGGGAATTTTCACGCTTTCAATACTTGCATCGGGATTAGCAGCAGCAACACTTCCAAAAATTGCAAAACTAACAAGCAATGGGCCTATTGTAGTCCCGAAATTATTAATACCACCAGCCATTGTAAGCCTTTGCGATCCTGTCTTAGGATCGCCCATTACAATTGCAAGAGGGTTAGCGGCAATTTGCTGTAATGAAAAGCCAAGTCCAACAATAAATAAACCAGAGATCATTAAAGCAAACGAGCCTGTATTTGCAGCAGGGTAGAATAATAAAGTACCTGATGCAGAAATAAGCAGGCCTAAAGCGATGCCATTTTTATAGCCAATTTTATTTAACAAATCGGTGCCAAGAATTTTTGAAACACCCACATATATTAAAGACCCTACAGTATAAGCAACATAAAATGCTACAGATACCAACTGGCTCTGGCTTTGAGTTAAATCAAAAGCCTTTTTAAAAACAGGGATAAGAATATCGTTACTTGCAGCTACAAACCCCCAAAAAAAGAAGACTGTAATCAGAACACTAAACTGAGACCATTTTGTTTTAATATGGCCTCCGGCTTTCTCAGCTTCATTTGTAATTGGATCATGCATCATTTGTTGGGACATAGAATCGTTATTTAGTGATAAGAAGCGTTGAAGGTAAAAAAGAAATGAACTCATTAAAAATTATTTGTTTTTGATACAGTGTATTTAAAGTCTTGGTATATTGAAGCGTTTTTAACTAATCTGTTGTAATGGAAATTCTTCATGTCAGCGCCGAATGTTACCCGGTAGCAAAAGCCGGTGGTTTAGGCGATGTAGTTGGGGCTCTCCCTAAATATCTGCAGGATGCCGGTCATTCTGCAATGGTTGTTATGCCAATGTATCGTACAAAATTTCTTAGTACAAATGAATGGGATGTAGCGCATAAGGGCCATACAAATATTGGCAGTTATTTTTTTGATTATACCATTATCAAGGAAAAAACCGATAAGCTGGGCTTTGGCCTGTACCTCGTTGATATTTACGGGTTGCTCGACAGAGAAAGAATTTATGGTTACGATGACGATTCTCAACGGTTTAATGCTTTCCAGGTGTGCGTGGTTGACTGGCTTGCTGCATGGGATCATCATCCCGATGTTGTTCATGTACACGATTATCATGCGGGTTTAATACCTTTTATGATGAAGTATTGCTACCGTTATAATATGCTGGCCAATATTCCAACAGTTCTTACTATTCATAATGCTCAATATCAGGGGCAGATGGGTTGGGACAGGGCTACCGATCTTCCACCTTATGATGAATGGAAAAGAGGAATGCTGGAATGGAATAATACCATCAATCCGCTTGCCAGTGCAGTTAAATGTGCTTCAAAAGTTACTACTGTGAGCTACAGTTATATGGATGAACTGAAGTACATGAGTAATGGGCTGGAAGCATTATTTGAATATGAAAAGGGAAAGTGCAGCGGTATTTTGAATGGGATTGATACAGAAGTGTGGGATCCTTCCAATGATAAATATGTGAAAGACGATTACACTATTGAAACACTTGAGGAAGGAAAGCTGAGAAATAAAGCAATTCTTTGCGAAACATTTGGTCTTGATATTGATAAACCGTTATTTGTTTTTATTGGCCGTTTGGTAGGTGAAAAAGCAGCCGATTTATTGCCGTCCGTTATAGGCGATTCGTTCTATTATATAGGCAGAAGAATGAATTTTCTCATATTAGGCAGCGGCGATTCTAATGTTGAATCGCAGTTGAATGGATTGATGAGTATTTCGCAGGGCGATTACAGTTGTTATATTGGTTATAACGAAGGGCTGAGTCATTTAATGTATGCAGGTGCTGATTTTTTACTGATGCCGAGCCGTGTTGAGCCTTGCGGGCTAAACCAGATGTACGCCATGCGTTACGGAACCGTTCCAATGGTACGTAATACCGGCGGGTTAAGAGATACTGTAAAAGATATTTCTCAGCCTAAAGGTTACGGATTGGTGTTCGATCATGCAGCAACAGGCGATATTTGTAATGCGGTATGGAGGGCATGTGAAATGTACAGCGATAAAAAGCAATTCAGCATGGCAAGGAAAACAATGATGAAGCTTGATTTCAGTTGGGAGCACAGTGTTGAACAATATGTTGAACTTTACAAAAGCCTCAAATAATAAAAAATAACAACCCTAAGCCTAACAATTTAATACTAATCATATGAGGAAGTCAGTAACAAAGAGTACGATCGCCCTTATCCTTGGCGGTGGAGCAGGAACACGTTTATTTCCGTTAACAGCAAGCCGCAGCAAACCTGCAGTTCCAATTGCAGGTAAATACAGATTGGTGGATATTCCAATTTCAAACTGTATGAATTCAAACATCAACCGCATGTTTGTATTAACACAGTTCAATTCAGCATCGCTTAACAAGCATATCAAAAACACCTATCATTTCAGCATGTTCAGTCGAGCTTTTGTTGATATACTTGCGGCTGAGCAAACTCCTGATAATTCCGGCTGGTTCCAAGGCACTGCAGATGCTGTGCGTCAGTGCATACGCCATGTGGAACAACAGGAAGCAGATTATGTGCTGATCCTTTCCGGCGATCAGTTATACCAGATGGATTTTCAGAAAATGATTGACAATCACATTGAGAAAGAAGCCGACATCAGCATTGCAACAATCCCGGTTGGAGAAAGAGAAGCGCCGGAGTTTGGTATTCTGAAGGCTGATGAGGAGCAAACAATCACTTCGTTTATTGAAAAGCCCAAAAAAGACATACTCGCCGACTGGGTAAGTGATACAGGTGATGAAATGCGCAATCACGGTCGTATTTATCTTGCCTCAATGGGTATTTACATTTTCAATAAGCATTTGCTTATTGATATGTTGAAAGATGAATTTAAAGATGCAACTGATTTTGGTAAAGAAATTATGCCAGCATCAATTTCAAAATATAAAGTTGCAAGCTATCAGTACGATGGTTACTGGACAGATATTGGTAACATCTATTCGTTTTTTGAAGCAAACCTTGCTTTAACACAGGAAATACCGGAATTTAATTTGTTTGATAACGACAGACCTGTTTATACAAGAGCACGTATGTTGCCCCCTGCAAAGATTAGTGGCACCACGCTTGAAAAAACCATTATTGCAGAAGGTTCCATTATTAATGCAAGCCGAATTGAAAACAGTGTAATTGGCATACGAAGCCGCATTGGTTATGGCTCAACTATTGTAAGCAGTTACATTATGGGTGATGATTATTATGAAACACTTGATGAAATGAACCATGCAACGGAAAGAGGTCTTCCTAAAATGGGAATTGGCGAACGTTGCTATATTAAAAATGCAATTATTGATAAAAACTGCCGTATAGGAAATGATGTACGTATCAATGGCGGAAGTCATTTGCCCAATACAGATCACTCATTGTACACCGTTAAGGATGGAATTGTTGTTGTGAAGAAAGGCGCAATATTGTCCGATGGATTTGTGATTTAAACTTTTCCCTGTTAAAGTATAAATCGCATTATTAGATCATGTAATTAAATAAACTTTCACACAGGGGTGGGAGTAACGATTGTTATGGCATTATCAGGAAGTTCTCAATCAATATCGTCTTCACTGAAACCTAATTTATCTTTCTGGCAAATCTGGAATATCAGTTTTGGTTTTCTTGGTGTGCAGATAGGTTATTCATTGCAAAATGCAAATACCAGCCGTATTCTTTCAGCAATTGGTGCCGATCCGCATCACCTGAGTTTATTCTGGCTGGCTGCACCTTTATCCGGATTAATAGTGCAGCCTATTATTGGTTTATCGAGCGATAAAATATGGACAAGATTAGGCAGAAGAATTCCCTTTATTCTTGGCGGTGCAGTTGTTTCGGCACTTGCAATGTTTTTTATGCCAAACAGCGAACACTTTGCTCAACTGTTACCTGCTGTTGTTTTTGGGGCTATTATGTTATTGTTCATGGATACATCATTCAACGTAACCATGCAGCCATTTCGTGCATTGGTGAGCGATATGGTGAATGACAAGCAAAGAAACCAGGGGTATGCAATACAGAGTTTTTTAATTAATGCTGGAGCCGTAATTGGTTCTTTATTGCCTATCATTCTTGCATGGATTGGAGTTTCAAACGAACCAGCCCCGGGACAAAAAGTTGCCCCAACTGTTATCTGGGCGTTTTACTTTGGTGGAGGTGCATTGCTGTTAAGTGTGTTGTGGACATCGTTCCGTACAAAAGAATATCCTCCGGAGGAATATGCAAAGTATAATAATCTTGATGAAGAACAGGCAAATGAGAAAACCGGGTTTATGCATGCTGTAAAGCATATTCCCCCCACTATGTGGCAGCTTGCAGTTACGCAGTTTTTTTCCTGGTTTGCTTTGTTTCTAATGTGGGTTTATACAACACAAGGTGTGGCACAACAAATCTGGAACAGTTCTGATCCGCATTCAAAAGAATACAATGATGCAGGTAACTGGGTTGGTTTTATTTTTGGTTTTTACAGTGTGGTTGCTGCTCTTTATTCATTGGCTATTACTCCGCTTGCAAATAAATACGGGCGGAAAAATACATACATGGCTTCCTTACTTGCCGGTGGTATTGGTTTGTTCTGCATGATGTTTATAACTGATAAATGGGCATTGTTTGTACCAATGATTGGTGTTGGTATTGCATGGGCTGCTATTCTTGCATTGCCTTATGCTATTTTATCAAAAGCATTACCTCCCAAGCAAACCGGGGTTTACATGGGTTTATTTAATGCCACTATTACTATTCCGCAAATAGCAGCAAGCCTTTTAGGCGGATTGATTTTAACAATGGTGGGAGATAAGGCCATTAATGTTGTAGCTGTTGCAGGTGCAAGTTTATTTGTTGCAGGCATCTGCGCTCTTTTTGTAATTAAAGAGCATGAGTAGTAAGATTAATTTTAAAATTATGATGTATCGAAAAATTTATTTGTTACTGCTGTCTGTAATGACAGCAGTTTCATTGTATGCCCAGGATGTGGCTGTTTATCCAACCAACTGGTGGGTTGGAATGAAAATGAATAACATTCAATTGCTGTTAAGGGGCGAAAATATCGGGATGTATAAAAGGGTTTCCTGTTCGTATCCTGGTATAAAAATTAAAACTGTAAAAACATTCAGCAACAAAAATTATCTCGCTGTTGATATTGCTGTTTCGGCAACTGCAAAACCCGGAAAGGCTGTATTTAAATGTGCAACAGTTGATATGATAAAAAATGTTTCTTTTGAACTGAAGCCACGTCGTAAAGGTAATGGTACTGCTTATGCCAAAGGTGTCAATTCAACTGATCTTGTTTATCTTATTATGCCCGACCGTTTCAGCAATGGCGATCCGTCGAATGATCGTGTGCCGGGAATGTTAGATCAAACACTTCGCCGTGATACAGTATTTAACCGTCATGGTGGTGATTTGAAAGGCGTGCAGAACCACTTAGATTATCTGAAGGACTTAGGTGTTACAACCGTTTGGCTAAACCCGGTTATCGAAAATGATATGCCTGAGCGTACGGAACATGGTTATGCCTTTACCGATCATTACAGAATCGACAGAAGACTTGGTGGTGAGGTGGCTTACAAAAATTTAATTGATGCGGCTCATGCAAAAGGAATGAAGATTATTCAGGATGCAGTGTATAATCATGTTGGTCTGAAACATATTTTGTTTGTTGATCAGCCCGACAGCAGTTGGTTTCACCGCTGGCCAAAATTTACTCAAACCAATTATAAAGACCAGGCGTTGTTTGATCCGTACGCCTCGTCTGCTGATAAAAAAATTATGAGCGATGGATGGTTTGTTACTGCTATGCCCGACTGGGATCAGAGTAATCCGTATGTTGCCAGTTTTTTAATTCAGCATGCAATATGGACGGTTGAGGAATTTGGAGTTGACGGATGGCGCATTGATACGTATGCCTATAACGATCTTCCGTTTATGAACCGCTGCAACAAAGCATTGTATGATGAGTTTCCTGCAATAACCATTTTTGGTGAAACATGGGTACATGGTGTCATCAACCAAAGTTATTTCTGCCAGAACAATTTTGATATTCCGTTTAAGAGTAACATGCAGGCCACAACTGATTTTCAGCAATTGTTTTATGGCATACAGCCAGCAGTAAATGAAAAATTCGGATGGACAGAAGGAGTCAATAAACTATATACAACAACAGCACAGGATTTTGTTTATAAAAACCCGATGCGGCAGGTGATTTTTTTAGATAATCATGATTTGCCCCGTTTTTATTCTGTTGTGGGAGAAGATACAGCAAAGTACAAAGTTGGTTTATCCTGGTTAATGACATTCAGAGGTATTCCGCAAATGTATTATGGCAATGAAATCCTGATGACAGGATTTACTTCACCAAGTGATGGATACGTACGCCAGGATTTTCCAGGTGGCTGGGAAGGAGATAAGGCTGATAAATTTGTTGCTGCCGGAAGAACAGAAAAGGAAAATTCCATTTTTAACTATGTAAAACGGTTAGCAAATTTCCGCAAAACATCATCAGCTATTCAAACGGGTAAGCTAATGCAGTTTTTGCCAGTTGACGGTGTGTATGTTTATTTCCGTTATGATGAGAAACAAACAGTGATGTGTGTGATGAATACAAATGATAAACCGATGACTATTGATCTGTCGAGATTTTCGGAAAGACTGAAAGGGTTTGCAACGGCGTATGATGTAGCTGCCGGACAAACCTTTCAACTGGAAAAGAACTTAACACTGATGCCTATGTATAACCTGGTGATGGAGTTAAAATAAATTACTTACACTTCATAAAGGGGAAGCAGTTCATTGAACTGCTTTCTCATTTTTAAAATACCTTTCCAAGGGTATTATTTTTATTAAACACTGATTATTGTAACTAAATCAAAACACTGTTTATGGAAAAAGAAGAAAGTGCTTACAACATGATGGATTGGTGGAAGAAAGTTTTTTTGAAGAATTATGCAAATTTTGAAAGGATAGCAAGAAGAGCAGAATTTTGGTTCTTTCGATTAGTGAACTTTTCTTTCTATTTTTTAGTTTTCATTATTATGTCTTTTAGTTCTGCCGGCGATTCGGATATGTTTGGCAGTATTGCTTTTATGATAATATTGCTGGTTATGCTGGCAATGTTTATTCCTGCTCTTGCAGTAACTGTACGTCGGTTACATGATCTTAAAAAAAGCGGATGGAATATCTTTATCTATTTTGTGCCATTTGTTGGCCCAATAATTTTGCTTGTTTGGTTATTTACAGACGGGGATCGTTTTGCAAATGAATATGGTGAAGATCCAAAGAACCCCGGTATTCCTGAACTGGAGTTTACAGGCGAATCGCATTAATCATAGCATAAAAAACAAGTGGGCGGCAATTTCTTTGCCGCCCACTTTATATCAACACAATTTAAAAAACTGTTTAAGCAAGTACCGGCTCTTTTCCTTCGTATTCTTTAATTACATTATACAGCGTATCTCGTTCAACCGGTTTCCGGTTTACCTGCTGAATTAATGCCACCAGCTCTTCAGTACTCATTGCTGGTGTTTGTTCTTCACTTCCTGCAAGACTGTAAATCTTGGTTGTATCATCAATTGTTCCATCAAGATCATCCACGCCAAATGACAATGTCATTTGTGCATTGTTGCGGCCAAGCATAGGCCAGTAAGCTTTCAGGTGCGGGAAGTTATCGAGGAACAAACGTGCAACAGCATACATCTTCATATCTTCTATAATGCTGCTTTCAGGAACATTGCTCATGTCGTTATCCATGTTACGGAACTTGAGCGGAATAAACGTCTGGAAGCCTTTGGTTTCATCCTGCAAATCTCTTAGCCTGCTCATGTGATTAATGCGGTGCTTGTACGATTCAATATGACCATAAAGCATAGTTGCATTGCTATGTAATCCGAGTTTATGCGCAGTTTCATGAATCTTTAACCAGCCGTCGCCATCAACTTTATCAGCACAGATTTTTTGGCGGATTTCCGGATCAAAAATTTCAGCGCCTCCACCGGGTATTGAATCAAGCCCATGGCTTATCAGTATCTTTAATCCTTCTTCCACACTTACTTTTGCCTTGCGGAACATATAATCGTATTCAACAGCAGTAAAGGCTTTGATATGTAAATCGGGGCGGTGTTGTTTAATTGCTTTGAGCAAATCGGCAAAGAACTGCAGATCCATTTTAGGATGTACCCCACCAACAATATGCACTTCTGTAACAGGAGTACCATCGTATTTTTTAACAATGTCGAGCATTTGCTGAATACTCAGTTCCCAGCCTTCTTCTTTCTTTGCATAAATTTTTGAGTAGGAGCAAAAGTTGCAACTGAACACACAAAGATTGGTAGGTTCAATATGAAAATTACGGTTGAAGTAAGTTGCATCGCCATGAAGACGTTCACGTACGTAATTTGCCAATGTACCAAGCAATGGCAGACTTGCTTTTTCAAACAATACCAGCGCATCATCTTCTGTAATGCGTTCCTGGTTATAAATCTTTTCAGCAATTACCCTTAGTTCACTATCAGCATTGCTCGTTTTAAGAAGCGTTTCAATTCCTGTTTCCATATTCTGTAAAATGATAAAATTGATCCTGTATGCACAGGCTGAATAATCCGGCAAAGTTAAGCCGCTCACAAATAAACAACGACTAATTTTCGTCAGTTTACTTTCAGTACTTTAATTGTTTGAGCTTTCTTTGAGCGGTAAACCAACTGAACGGTGTAAAGACCGGTGCTGACGTTCTTTAAATCAATTTCAACATAATTTGGCCCGAGATTGTTGCCCGATAACCCTGCAGAAATTCTTTTTTGCCATACTAACTGGCCTGCATAGTTATAAACATTAATATAATCGAGGTTAACAGGCTTTTCATAATACTGTAATATGAATAATCCTCTTGAAGGATTGGGAGTAACCATTACGCCATTTCGCTTCAGGTTGGCATTTGCATCTTTATAAGTGATGTTGATATCGTCGATATAAATGTTGTTTTCATAATTCGTTGTATTGCGGATAACTGCCTGGATATTATCGATAGTTGAAAGAGAATAATCACCGAGAAATGCGGTATCTCTCCTCCACTGCGATGCAAGCGGCACATATGCCGTGTCAACAGCAATATTTCCGGTTGTGACAAGATCAAGTCCCCATTTTTTGTAAACACTTGTAAAAGTTTGTCCGCAATCTTTTGTTATCAGAATTTCAAGCGTATCTGTTGGGTTGCCTGCTAAATCGGGTGCGCTGTAAGTAGCCGCTGCCACCTGGAATGTAAGAAAAACAGAATCTTTTCCTTTTACTGAAAACAGAGGCGAAGTCATTTCGTCTGTTTCATTGTTGCTTGAATAATTGTAATTATCAATAAACATCGATGCAACACCGGTTTTAGCGGCAGTGGTTGTACGTTCCCAAGTGATGTCTCCATCGCTGTTTGTACGTTTCCATACAGCAGGAGGGAAAGTTGTTGATTCAAACCCTTCGGTATAAGGGGTTGTTACATACGGATAAATAACAGCCCCGAGTTTACCGGTATCATTTGCCACTTTCTGGTCGGTATTTCCGTTAGGGTTTGAAGTGTAAATGATGAGGTTGTTGTTACTGCCCGAGTTTAAAGTCATTGTATTGAGTGTAATATCGGCTGTTGATTGTGGCGTAATTGTTCCGCTCCAGCTTGTAACAACTGGAGTTCCGGTTCCGAATTTTGCCGAAATACTCAGAGAAGTGATATTATCCGTGCCAACATTTTTAACTGTAATAACAGGTCTGTAACTGTTTGTACAGGTATAAACAGTTGTATTTGATGTGCCGCAATTGGTGATCGTCTGGTCAACAAATTTTTCAAAGCGTACATCTCTGTTTAAAGAAGAAGGCGGTGTACAGGCATCGGAAGTTGCAAGGCCCTGCATCCAGGCTGTATTGAGCAGGCTTGTTTCCATTGATGTACATTGTTGTTTGCTGAACATAACCATAGCAATATCATCCACGTAATCCATATAGTTCATCCACATAATACCGGGAGCGTTGGGCGAACAGGCATCTTTAATTATACTGTCAGCCGCCGGAGCCCCTGAAGAACAACTTAATTGCAAAGGAGTATCACTTATTCCGTCGTCATCAGTACAAACCTGCGTGCCATCACAATTATTCGGCCCCCAGATATGTTCCAGGTCAAAGAAATGTCCTATTTCATGTGTAGCCGTTTTCCCTTTGTTAAACGGAGCCTGGGCCGTTCCTGTTCTTCCAAAAGATCGGTAATTATTTACAAATCCTCTTTCATTGAGTGGTATATACGAAAGTGGATCGGAGGCAAAAAACGAATAACCAAGAAAGCCGGAAGGCATCTGGCAAACCCAGATGTTGAGATATTTTGAAGGATCCCATGCGTCACTTCCTCCTGAACAGGTAAATTTAACAGGGTCAGCAAGCCCGGGATTTGAAATAACAGTTGAACTTACCCGATTGATTCCATTGGTAGCATCGCCTTTAGGATCACGCCGTGCAAGACAGAAACGAATATTGCTTTTGCCAAATACGGGTTTAAAAGCAGCAGGTATTCTTGAAGAGTCGGCATTGGTACCTCCGTAATCTTCGTTCAACACATCAATCTGCGATTGAACCTGTGCATCTGATACAGTTGAAGGTGATGTTAAAACTATATGAACAACCACAGGGATAGTATAAACTGCATCTGTGCGGAAAGGGATTCTGAACTGTTGCTGTTGCAGTGCCTGGAATTTTTTTGCCCTGCTGAGTTCCATTTCTTTTTTAAAGGCAGGATATTTCCTGAACAGTTCTTCCATTACAATTTCAGTACCGCACCGATGCATGGATGCGGTGCGTACAGAAGCATTGTTGTTTTGCTTTTGTGCTGCTACAGGAAGTGACAATGTGAATGCCAGTGAAACAAAGAAAATCGACTTTAAACTTTTCATGCAGACAGTTAATATGTGAATGTACGAAGTGAAGAGCAAAAATTGAAATGATGAAATAGCCTTTAAACCGAATATTCCATTTTCAATTCCGAACCGGAAAAATTCAGACTTAAAAAGGGATTTATTGTGTTGCAAAAACTGTTATCTTTCATGTTTGGATAAACGGATTGATCAATAAAATATTTTGAGATGAGTATTAAGTTTAGACTTACCCTGATGAGCTTTCTCCAGTTTTTTGTATGGGGTGCTTGGTTAATTACAATTGCAACATATTTCTTTTCCAATAACATGGGAAGTAGCGGTCAGTTTGGAACAATTATGACTACACTGGCTTTAGGCTCAATAATTATGCCTGCTGTTATTGGCATTATAGCTGATAAGTGGATGAATGCCGAACGTTTATACGGCATTTTACATCTTTTATATGGAGCATTTTTGCTTTATGTACCTCAGGTTAAAGATGCTGACACTTTGTTTTATGTAATGTTGATGGCAATGGCTTGTTATATGCCGACAATTTCATTATCTAATTCTATTGCTTATACTATTCTCAAGCGTAATAATTATGATGTGGTTAAGGTATTTCCGCCAATCAGGGTATGGGGAACAATAGGGTTTATTGTTGCGATGTGGATTACTAATTTAAGTGGAAGTAAGGCCAATGCCAACCAGTTTTATATTGCAGCATTTGTAGCAATATTATTGGGGCTGTTTGCTTTTACCCTGCCTAAATGTCCGCCTCAGAAAACTATCTCAAAAGATGCCTCAATTTTTGAGCAACTTGGATTAAATGCTTTTAAATTATTTGCAAACTATAAACTTGCATTGTTTTTTATTTTCTCGCTGTTTCTTGGTGCAGCATTGCAGTTGACGAATATGTACGGCGATACGTTCCTTGATGATTTCAAAAAAGTGCCAATTTACGGGCCTGATTCATTTGTTGTAAAATACTCGACTATAGTAATGTCAGTATCTCAGATTTCTGAAACGTTATTTATTTTAGCAATACCATTTTTCTTAAAGCGTTTTGGAATTAAGAAAGTGATGTTATTCTCAATGATTGCATGGGTGTTACGGTTTGGACTGTTTGCTTATGGCAACCCTGCTGACGGATTGTGGATGATTCTTCTTTCATGTATTGTTTACGGAATGGCGTTTGATTTCTTTAATATTTCAGGGTCGTTATTTATTGAAACAACAACTGATTCAACTATCAGATCTAGTGCCCAGGGTTTGTTTATGATGATGACAAATGGCGTAGGCGCATATATTGGTGCCAAAGTGAGCGGCTGGGTTATTGATAAATATTATACTCTTAAATTCTCTGATATTAATAGTTTACTGGGCTATGTAAAAGCAGATGCACAAAATCCTGCTGTAAAGAAAATTCTTGAATACAACGAAGTATTAGCAGATGGAACATTCAAGTCTGATGTGTTTATAAAAGAATGGCATCCTATCTGGCTCACATTTTCTGTTTATGCTTTAGTGATTGCTGTATTGTTTGCAGTGTTGTTTAAGCATAAACATGATCCCAAGGCACTTGAAAATGTACAGCATTAAAATGAGAGAGCGGATCACTGATCCGCTCTCTCATGATTTTGATGTCTGTTTATCCGAAGGATAACTGTTCATCATTTGGAAATATTTTCGCTTCATATTATCAGTCACCTTTCAGGTGAGCAGACAACAGTTTATTTCTTCTTCGATTCTTTTGCCCATGCATCTTTCAATGTAACTGTTCTGTTGAAGATGATTTTTTCAGCAGTTGAATCTTTATCTAAACAGTAATAGCCTTTTCTTAAAAACTGGAAATGGTCGTTTGCTGTTACATTTTTTAAAGATGGTTCAGCATAACCGGTAACAACTTTCAAAGAATCAGGGTTGATGTAATCCTTGAAATCGCCGTCTTCACTTGCCGGGTTATCAACACGGAACAAACGGTCATACTCTCTTACTTCAACTTCAACAGCATCTGCTGCATTAACCCAATGCAAAGTGCCCTGCACTTTTAAACCCGATGTATCGTTACCGCTTCTGCTTTCAGGAATATAACTGCAATGCAATGCTGTGATAGTTCCATCAGTATCTTTGATCACTTCATCGCACTGAATGATGTATGCACTTTTTAAACGCACTTTCTGACCCGGTGCAAGACGGAAGAATTTCTTTGGAGGATTTTCCATGAAATCATCAGCCTCAATCAAAATTTCCCTGCTGAACGGAACTTCTCTTGTGCCACCATTCGGATCTTCAGGGTTATTATCCGTCAGCATCGTTTCTGTCTGACCTTCGGGATAATTGGTGAGAATAACTTTTACAGGATTAAACACCACCATTCTGCGTTGTGCAATTTTATTGAGATGTTCACGTACACAGAATTCAAGCAAACCAAATTCAATCAGGTTATCACGTTTTGCCACACCAACACGGTCTGCAAAATCACGTATGCTTTCAGGCGTATAACCTCGTCTTCTCAAACCACTGATGGTTGGCATACGGGGATCATCCCAACCACTTACATATTTTTCATTCACCAGTTGCAGCAGTTTACGCTTACTCATTACAGTGTAGTTGAGGTTCAGCCTTGCAAACTCGTATTGTTTTGATGGGAAGATTTCCAGTTTTTCAATACACCAGTCGTACAACGGACGGTGAGGAATAAACTCTAATGTACAAATGGAGTGAGTGATGTTTTCAATGGAATCACTTTGCCCGTGTGCAAAATCATACATCGGGTAAATGCACCACTTATCGCCTGTGCGGTGATGATGTGCATGTTTAATACGGTAAATGATGGGGTCACGCATGTGCATGTTGGGCGAACTCATATCAATTTTTGCACGAAGTACTTTTTCGCCATCCTGATATTTACCTGCACGCATTTCTTCAAATAGTTGAAGGTTTTCTTCCACTGTTCTGTCGGCATATTTATTCCTGGTACCCGGTTGGGTTGGTGATCCTTTTTGCTTAGCAATTTCTTCACTGGTGCTGTCATCTACATAGGCCAGTCCTTTTTTGATGAGCCTTATTGCAAATTCATAAATCTGGTCAAAGTAATCAGATGCATAAAATTCATTTGCCCAGTCAAAACCTAACCAATGAACATCTTCTTTAATGCTGTCAACATATTCGGTTTCTTCGGTTACAGGATTGGTATCGTCAAAACGCAAATTGGTTTTGCCGCCATATTTAATACCCAATCCAAAGTTTAAGCAAATGCTTTTTGCATGACCGATATGCAGATAACCATTCGGTTCAGGAGGAAAACGGGTGAGAATTGATTTATACTTTCCGCTCTTCAGATCTTCTTCAATGATCTCTTCAATAAAATTCAGGCTTTTTTCTTCGCTCATATCATTCTTGGATTAGGTGCAAAAATAAGGATTCGGGATGGAAACGCTGATTGAACGGATTTAGATGAATAAAACAGATAAGAAAAAATCAGTGTAAATCAGTTAAATCTGCGTCATCAGCGTTTCTATTTCATCTGTGTATCTATTTCTTCAAAATTTCCAAACTCTTTCTTACAATTTCAACGCATTCAGAAACCTGCTCTTCCGTAATTACTAACGGTGGTGCAAGACGTATTTTATCGCCATGTGTTGGTTTTGCCAGCAAACCAAGTTCCTTCATCTCAAGACAAAGTTCCCATGCTGCATCAGGATTGGGATGATTGACCACAATCGCATTGAGTAAACCTTTACCCCTGATTAAACTGATAAAAGGTGAGTTGAGTTCTGTCAGTTCCTTTCTCAACTGCTGGCCAAGCTTTTCTGCTCGTTCGCTCATTTGTTCATCTTTCAACACTTGTAATGAGGTGATGGTAACATGACATGCAAGAGGATTACCACCATAGGTACTTCCATGTTCACCAGCTTTGATGGTGAGCATAATTTCATCATCAGCGAGTACTGCACTTACCGGCATTGTACCGCCGCTTAATGCTTTGCCCAAAATCAAAATATCGGGGTGAACATTTTCATGATCGCATGCAAGTAATTTACCAGTACGGCATAAACCTGTTTGTATTTCATCAGCAATAAACAAAACATTCGCTTCTTTGCAATATTGTTTTGCTTTTGCAAGAAAACCTTCATTTGGAACAACCACACCAGCTTCGCCCTGGATAGGTTCAACCAAAAAGGCGCATACGTCTTTATCCTGCAATGCTTCCTGTAACGCAGCAAGATCATTATAGGGAATAACTTTAAAGCCCGGCATGTAAGGTCCAAACTTTGCATACGAACTCGGATCGGTACTGAATGAAATGACAGTACTTGTTCTTCCATGAAAGTTTTCTGCGCAAACTATAATTTTTGCTTTCTGATCTTCAATACCCTTGACAGTGTAACCCCAGCGACGTGCAAGTTTAATAGCTGTTTCAACTCCTTCAACACCTGTATTCATCGGCAACACTTTGTCATAGCCGAAATAAGAAGTAATGTATTGTTCATATTCACCCAGCAGGTTGCTGTGAAATGCTCTTGATGTAAGTGTAAGTTTCTGCGCCTGTTCAACAAGTGCTGCAATAATTTTTGGGTGACAGTGACCCTGGTTCACTGCTGAGTAACCACTCAGGAAATCAAAGTAGCGTTTGCCATCAACATCATACAAAAAAACACCTTCACCCTTTTCAAGAACAACAGGCAATGGATGATAGTTGTGAGCTCCGAATTTTTCTTCAAGGTCAATATAACGCTGCGAATTTGCAGATACAGTAACTGATGTATGCATGGAAATAAAAAATTAAAAATGATAAATGAAAAAGTGTAAGGCAGCACAAAAAATCCCCCTTTAGGAGGTAGGGGCATGTTAACCTCAGTGATTGAGGAGATCAAGATTCATCTGGAGAAATGATGTTGCCTTTTGCATAAGGTTTCAAAGATAATTTTATCTATCGATATAAAAAACTGTCTGAACCGGGATTTATTAGATTTTTGGGATGATTGGGATAAAGACACTATGTCGAACGTCCTCGTCAGACGGATTAATGGTTCAAGTATTTTGAGTTAGGGTTGACAACCTTCCAAAGGTTGTCAACCCTGTGAAAAAAATGGTTGGAAACTGTTTGTATAAAACTGCGAAGTCAGGAGACTTCGCAGAGCGGGATTGTAGATGTTAAAATGATTGTTTATGGAAATTGAAATAGCTTGCATCTGAGTATGTGAACAAAACATCTGCTTTACTTTTTTATAGTTTATGAAGATCATTTATAAAAGCCTTTTTTTTTTATTTACACTGTTTACCATAACTGTTTCATCTGCACAAAGAATGGTACAAACAACCAACGATTTATTTTTGATTTGCCAGAACGATGGAGAATTTTCAGGTAAACCGCTGAAAAATTTACTGGATCAGATTGAACCGCCTATAGGAATGGCGTTTGCCGAAGGTGGCTGGATAGAAAGAGTTCCACGATTTGATTTATTTTTTATGTCTAAACAGCAGTATGATAGTTGCAGGAATAAAGGACAAATCCCTCTTCGATTAACAGTTTATACAAAAGAATTCTTTAAGTGGGATTACAGTGATAGGAAAAGCTACACAGCATCTCCCTGGGAGTGGACAAAAGATGATATTGTAAGGTACGGAAATCTTACTGTAACATTTATACGAGTTAGCGGTATCTGCCAACCCTGTGAAGAACAGACTAAATAATTTTTGAATAATATTCTTCCGGAAAACAGATTTTGGGCTCAATGCTTTTATGAAAAATACCAAACACAGTGCTTCCGCTTCCGGTCATTGATGCATACACTGCTCCTGCATCGTATAATTTTCGTTTGATATCGGCAATAACAGGAAATTGTTCAGCAACCGGTTCTTCAAAATCATTGATGAGCTGTTCTTTCCATGTTTCAATTGGTTGCTGAATGATTTGCTTAATGTCTGGCCGCTTTGAATTATGTGACTGATCAGGAATATTGGAAGAGCGGCCCGACAGTTTTGAAAAAGCCCAGCCTGTGTTAACATGAATCTGCGGATTAATTAAAGCAAAACGATAATCAGAGAGATTGAGTTCAACAGGAGTCATCTGTTCGCCTCTGCCTGTTGCAAACGCAGGTTTGTTGATGATGAAGAAAGGGCAATCACTTCCCAACTGCAGTGCATAATCAATCAACTGCTGTTCTGATAAACCCAACTGAAATTTAGTGTTGATGAGCTGCAAGGCAAATGCACCATCACTGCTGCCACCGCCTAAGCCTGCGCCCATTGGTATTACTTTATGCAAATGCATCTGAACAGGAGGCAGTTGCGGAAAATCTTTTTTCAGCAGTTTATATGCTTTGATACAGAGATTGTTTTGCTGATCGCCTTCAATGGCAAGACCGGTTGTTTGAAAACTGATTTCTTCTTGAGCCTGTTGATCCTGGCTGCGTATCAGTTCCAATGCATCATTTAACGGAACAGGGTAGAAGACTGTTTCAAGATTGTGATAACCATCTTCCCGTTTGTTGAGAATATGTAAGCCAAGATTGATTTTACAATTTGGAAAAACGATCATTTCAATTGAGAGTTGAAATTTGAAAATTGAAAGTTTGGAGCATTATCATCATTTTCCATTCTCCACTTTCCATTTTTCATTACTTCTTACGGTTGCTTATTTCATCACGGATGGCGATGGCCTTGATATAATCTTCCTGCTCCAGTACTTCGTTCAACATGGTTTGCAGTTCTTCGAGGCTCATTGATTTCAAATCGTCGCCACCTTCAGTACTGGTGGTTGGAGAGCTTACAGTAACTTCTTCTTTTTCTTTCTTTTCTTCTTCATCCTCCATCAAAATACCGGCACTTTCAAGAATATGCTCGTATGTATAAATGGGGCATCCAAAACGTACTGCAAGGGCTAAGGCATCGCTTGTGCGACTGTCAATTTCAACAGTATCGTGTTCAGATGTGCAAAGAAGTTTTGAATAGAAAATGCCTTCTTGGAGATCGTTGATAACAATTTCATGCAATTCCACATTAAATGCCAGCATGAAATTTTTCATCAGGTCATGCGTTAGAGGTCGGCTGGGTTGCATGCGTTCAAGCGCCACAGCAATTGCCTGTGCTTCAAAGCCGCCAATTACAATTGGCAAACGGCGTAAACCATTTACTTCGCCCAATACAACAGCATAGCTGTGTGTTTGCGTAATGCTGTGTGAAAGTGCTACTATTTCCAGTTCTATCTTTTTCATAACCCGAAGGCAAATTTAAGGTCTTTAACCTTGAATTAAATTATTCAGCCTAAATTATTTGCCCTTTAAAAAGCGGTAAGTATGAAAATTAAATAATCAAAAAAAGTTTCACACAACGAAACAAAGAAGGCAAAGACCGCAAAGAAAATTCAGTATAATGATACTTTGTGTGCTTTGTATCCTCTGTGCCGTTGTGTGAAATATAAACTTATGCTGTTCGTTACGCTGCACCTTTTAGTTTTTTCACTTCTTCAATCAGTTTCGGTACCACTTCAAACGCATCGCCCACAATGCCATAATCGGCTGCTTTGAAGAAAGGAGCTTCAGGGTCTTTATTAATCACCACAATAACTTTACTGCGGTTAACACCAGCCAGGTGCTGAATAGCACCGCTGATGCCGATTGCAATGTATAAGTTAGGAGCAATTGTTCCACCGGTTTGTCCTACATGCTCATGATGCGGCCGCCAGTGTGCATCTGCCACCGGGCGACTGCAGGCTGTTGCTGCTCCAAGCAGTTTGGCCAGTTCTTCAATCATTCCCCAGTTTTCGGGACCTTTTAATCCACGACCGGCACTAACCACCAGTTCAGCTTCACTTAACGGAACTTCGCCTGTTACTTTATTCGTAGCCGTTACTTTCACTTTAGGCGCATCAACAGAAATTGTTTCATTCACTACTTCGGCAGTTCCTTCTCCGGAAATAGTCTGGAATGAATTAGGGCTGATGGAAATAATTTTTACTGCTGTATTTACAGAAACATAAGCAAAAGCCTTGCTGCTGAAAACGCCCTTTTTCACAACAAAACCGTTGGATGTGTCAGGCAAACCAATTGCTCCTGCAATCAAACCGGCTTTCAAACATACACTTAAGCGGGGTGCCACGGCCTTACCGGTTACATTGTGCGATAATACAATTACAGTACTACCGCTGGCAGCAGCAACATCAGCAATAGCTTTAGCATACAACTGCGCATCCAGGTGGTTCAGCAAATCGTTTGCTGCATGATGAATTTTGCTTACACCATATTTCCCTAACGCAGCAAGATCATCGGCAACTGTTCCCAATACAATAGCTTCAGCTGTTGTTCCGGTTTGCTGGGCTAATTGTGCGCCGTAGGTCAATGCTTCAAAAGATGATTTTTTTATATGACCATCGGCTGTATCTATGAAAATTAAAACAGACATATCAATATTTTAGATGTTAGATTTAAGATTTTAGATTTTTGATGTGCAGCATTCTGAAATCTGCAATCGCCAATCTGCAATTAAATTACCTTGGCTTCTTCGTGAAGTAAGCGAACCAGTTCACCTGCATTTTCAGCATCAACCAGTTTTACACCGGCTTTTGCAGGAGGCAATTCAAATGAAACAACAGAAGTGAGTGCTTCAACTGCAGCAGGCTCCACTACTTTCAATGGTTTTGTTCTTGCACCCATAATACCTTTCATATTTGGAATGCGCTGTTCAGCAACACCTTTCTGGCAACTGACAACAACAGGAAGGTTTACTTCGCAGGTTTCTTCGCCGCCTTCTATTTCCCTGTTGATAATAGCTGTGTTCGCATTCAGATCAAATTTTGTAGCAAGAGATACATACGGCAGATCGAGCAGTTCAGCAATCATACCACCAACAGAAGAGCCGTTGTAGTCGATTGTTTCTTTCCCTGTAAAAATTAAATCGTAACCACCTTGTTTGGCCACTTCTGCAATTTGTGCAGCAATGTAATAGCTGTCGGTGCTTTCTGCATTAACACGTACACCTTCATCGCCGCCCAATGCAAATGCTTTGCGGATGATGGGTTCTGCATCTGCAGCTCCAACTGTTACCAGGTGAATAATGGTGGAAGGATCTTTTTCTTTCAGCTCAATGGCCCGAACCAGCGAGTACCATTCATCGTACGGATTAATGATCCACTGCACTCCATCCTGGGCAAACTTTGTGTTGTTATCTGTGAAAGCTATTTTTGCCGTTGTATCCGGCGTTTTACTGATACAAACTAAAATTTTCATGCAAGCATTTTTAGGATATAAAAAATAGTTGTTTATGCAACTAAACAAAGATAAAGTTTTGTATCCTAAAACGAACACCTGTTCTTAAAAAATTAACATGCAGATGGACCGTATTGAACAGTTACAGAAATTTCTTGAGCAGAATCCCAACGACAGTTTTCTGAAACATGCACTGGCATTGGAATACATTAAGCTGGGTGATGATGAAACAGCCCGTGGTTTATTTGAAGAACTGCTTGCAAATGATCCTGGTTATGTAGGATCTTATTATCATTTAGGCAAACTGTTTGAACGCAATGGCAACGAACAGAAAGCCATTGAATGGTATGAAAAAGGAATGAACATAGCAAAAGAGAAAGGCGAACAGCATGCGTTTGGTGAATTACGTGGAGCTTGGGAGGAACTGACTTTTTGATTGGATGAATGAACATTGAAATGAAGGAACGATTTAAACAATATATCGGTGACAATAATTTGTTTACAACAAAAGATCATCTGTTGCTTGCAGTAAGTGGCGGAGTTGACAGTGTTGTGCTGGTTGATCTGTGCCATAAAGCAGGTTATACATTTTCTGTTGCTCACTGTAATTTTCAATTAAGAGGCGAGGAGAGTAACAGGGATGAAGCATTTGTAAAAGAACTGGCAAAGAAATACAAAGCAGATTTTTTAGTAAAAACTTTTGATACGGTTGCTTTATCCAAGCAACATAAAACATCTATTGAAGAAACTGCCCGTAATCTTCGGTATGCCTGGTTTGAGGAATTACTATCGACTGAGGATTCACGATTCACGACTGTCCTTACTGCTCATCATGCCGACGATAACATCGAAACCATGTTGATGAATTTTTTCCGTGGCACAGGAGTCAAAGGATTGCGGGGAATGCTTCCTATGAATGGAAACATTGTTCGTCCGTTGTTGTTTGCCCAACGCAGGGAAATTGAAGCGTATGCTACAGAAAATAACCTGGCGTATGTAACCGATTCAACCAATACATCAACTGAATACACAAGAAATTTTTTCAGGCATAATATTATTCCGTTGGTAAAAGAAATTTACCCGGAAGCAGAACAAAACCTGTTGGCAAATCAGCAACGTTTTGCTGAAACAGAGTTGCTTTACCAGCAATCCATTCAGCAGCATAAAAAGAAACTGCTTGAGTTTAAAGGGAATGAAATTCATATTCCTGTACTGAAACTGAAAAAGGCTGAACCACTGAAAACAATTCTGTTTGAAATTATAAGTGATTACGGTTTTACTGCTGCTCAACTAAATGATGTGGTTGATTTACTGGATGCAGCCAACAGCAAATATGTGCAATCAACAACACACCGGATTATTAAAAACAGGTCGTGGCTGATTATTGCTCCATTGCAGAATGAAGAAAGTGCCTTTGTACTGATTGAAGAAAATGATCAGCATGTTTCAACTTCTGCTTTTCAATTGCAGCTTACAGTTTCTGAAAAAAAAGATACTGTTATAAATGCAGATCATTCAGTTGCATTAATTGAGGCATCTACACTTACCTTTCCTTTACTGCTTCGTAAATGGAAATCCGGCGATTATTTTTACCCCCTTGGTATGAAAAAGAAAAAGAAGCTTGCACGTTTTTTTATTGATCAGAAATTATCCCGGACAGAAAAAGAAAATGTATGGGTGATTGAAAGCAATAAAAAAATTGTTTGGGTTGTCGGTCATCGTATTGATGACAGGTTTAAAATTTCTGCTTCAACAAAATCTTTATTAAAAATTTCTTTACTGAAATAATGCCTTAGCGTCCAAACTGAATTAGATCTCTGGGGCTAATGTTGGTTACCTGGTCAATAAAATGTTTTAAAACAGGATAGTCAGAAAAAAGTGCGCTGGCAATTATCAGGAACCCCATTCCAAACAATGCTCCGAAAATATGAGCAGAGTGATTGATGTTTCCTTCACCTTTTTTATCTAACCACGATGAGATGATGAGATAAATAAACCCAAAAATAAAGCCGGCAACATATACAGGAATAAACATCAATCCAATACCCATAAGTGGGTCTAATATAATACTTGCAAAAATTACAGCAGAAACAGCACCTGACGCACCAAGGCTTTTATAGTGATAGTTGTCTTTATTTTTTGAATAGGTGGGCAATAAGCAGAATGCCAATGCAAATACATACATAATGAGGTAAAAGAGTTTTCCTTTCTCGCCGAAAATATACAAAAAAGCGCTTTCTACTTTTTCTCCAAACAGGTACAGGGCAAACATGTTAAATAGCAGGTGTGTTAAATCGGCATGCAGCAAACCATTTGTAAAAAATCTATACCACTGTTTCTGATTTGTAATGGCGGGTGGATAGAAAATCAGTGAATCCATCAGCTTTTCATTGGTAAATGCGGTAAACGAGACCAAACTGGTAATAATAATAATCGAAAGTGTAATTGTAAATTCCATGAGTTAAAATATGTTTGCTTTAATTTTTTTTCAACTGTGATGATATTTTTCTTTCCTGTTAATGCTGCAGGCCCTGTACACCTGCTCGGCCAGGATTAACCGTACCATCTGATGCGGAAATACTAACTGCGATAAACTCCATTTATAATTCGCTCTTTTCATTACAGCTTCATCAATTCCGTAGGCACCACCAATCAGGAAAACAAGATTCTTAATGCTTTCATTGCTACGTTTCATTATAAACTCAGCAAGTCCTTCACTGCTGAGTTGTTTTCCTCTTTCATCAAGTGCAACGAGGTAGTCATCTTTCTGAAGCCAGTCAAGGATTACTTCTCCTTCTTTCTTTTTTAAATCGGCTTCGCTTAACATACCTGCATTTTTGGGTACAGGAATAATAGTCCATTGAACAGGATAGTAATTAGAGATGCGTTTGGTGAATTCTTCCACACCATTTTTTACATAAGCTTCATGATTTTTTCCAATACTCCAGAAATGAATTTTCATATTTCAGTAAACACAGTTGCTGCAACTGTTGCAATTGTAAATTTCGGTATAATGAACAGTTCTGCAAAAAAGAAACCGGCTGTCTAAAACAGCCGGTTTCAGGTAAAAATGGTTGGTTGGTTACTGACCGATGTTATAATCTTTTTTAAATGCATCAAGTGTTTTCTGAAATAGTTCAACATCAGGTGCAAGCTGTACCGCTTTTTGGTAATACTGGTACGCTTCTGCATAAAACCGTGCCGACTCAAGCAGAAAACCTAACCGGAAGTTTTTTTCGGCTTCTGTTTCTGCACCTTCATGCGCTTTGCTTAACTGGTGCAGCAGTTTTTCGTACGATTCATGATCCCAGATATAAATTACCTTTCTTCCTTCACTTTTTTCGTTTTCAATTTTCACTTCCCAGAAATATGGTTTATTGGGCTGGAGTTTTGAAGCAAAGCTTGCAACAGGAACGGTGGTTTTGGATATTTTTTGTTGATAAACCGGTGTGCCTCCTTCGGCCTGTTCATAAATTTCAAAAGTAAATTCCTGCACATCGGCATAACATCTCCATGAAACGGGAAAACTGCCATGATTGTAATTGATTGTATCAAATCTTGAATCAATCCAGATACTGATATTGGAACGGCTGACAGAACCCACATTATTCATGTAGCTTTTCCTGTTTTTTTCAGGGCTGCCTTTATGTGTTGTTAACTGGTTCCATACATATTTTATATAACTCGTAGTGATGGAACTTTTGTTACTTGTACACGAATCTTTAAACTGGCTCATACTGTAACTGCCTGCTTTTACAATGGAAAACTGGCAGCTTTCATTGCAGATAATACTCACAAGCGAGTTAGTGCCAACAGTCAATTTTGATTGTTCTGTAAGCTGTTTGCCAATCTGTGCTTTTGATGTTTTGTTGTTTTCAACAACGTTAACGGTACCCTTAACCGAATAGATAAGGAATGAGTTTGCCTTTTGCGCCTGAGTTGAAATGCTCAGGAAAGCTGTAATGAGCAGAAGGTTGATTTGTTTCATTTTTTTTTAGTGCGATTTTGAGTGAAAATTGGTTTTGAAACCATATTTGTTATGTAGCCATACAGCAAGTGCCTCGTAGAAATAGATGATATCAATAGCCAGTATAATAACAATGAGAGTGATTTTTGTATCAATTTTAATACTGAACCAGTCAAAGAAAATAATGCCAATATAAACCGAAAGTATGGCAAAGAAAATCTGGGCAATCTTAGCTACTAAGTGAAACCAGATGTGATTTTCGATATAATACCTCATGAATAAAGCCACATGAAGCCAGCAGATGAGAATGGTTAAAAACCAAAAAAGCCATGCGGGCATGTTTTTAATATATGTTCCGTCGAAAATCATTGAAAGAATATTTGCATGAATAACAATGCCGTTCATATCAGGAATTGATTTCCCCGCAAAGTGTTTGTTTAGCGGTGTAAAATGTTTGTCTTCCACATTAAACGGATCAGGATTGATATACCCTATCAGAACAATTTTATTGGCAAAAAGCTCAGATGCAGTTCTGTCTTCCAGAACATCATTGCCGTCAATAATTAAATATTGTTCCGGTTTGCGGCTGTAATTAATTACTTCGTATTCTTTTTTTCTGTGCCTGAGGTGCTCAACAGCTTTTGTATCGGCAAAAGCTGCTAATGCAACCGGAAAACTTTGGTAAGTGTTGCCATCAATTTTTTCGGCAGGTGAAAAATAACGGATCGTTCCACCTTCTTCTCCAATAAAATTTACAAAGCCTTTGTTTTTTGTAAATGAGCCAAAATAACCTGTCTGTTCAGGAGTTGTTTTATTTTTCCAGTCAAGTGAGGAGGCGAGAACAAGATTTGCTGTATTGCTTATTACATGCCGCAGAACAGAATCTTTCTCCGGTTCTTTTGGCCCGTCAAACTGCACATCAAGCCCCATTGCTTTTGGTTTTGCTGCACTTATTTTTTCAATAAGAAAAGCAAGCCCAAGCCTGTCGGCATTGCCAATATTTACAATTACAATTCTGTTATCAATTGGGGTTCCGGCATTTTTATTCAGAACGGCATACGATATATCATTAAAATCAAGATCCTTTAAAGCTGTTTTAAACGGGTTGAGAATACTTGTGTTAAGCGGCATAAATCCCAGGAGCCCTATAAACAGAAAAACCGAAATTGTTGACAGAATTGTATCCCGTTTAAAAAGATAACGGAGATAAAAATGATAGAAGCTTTGATATGCTTTTACAATAAAACTTTTACGTTTTGATTTTACCTGCGGCCTTTTGGGTGGTTGCATTTGATGATTGGTTACTTGTCTGCTAATGTCTGAATGACTAATTTAGTTGAAATATATGAGAAAATTCCTTTTCATCGGCATCCTTTTCATTACATTTCTTATATGTAATACAGAAATAATATTTGCGCAGCAATCAAAAACCGATTCAATTCCTTCTTCGGCTATTGGGCAGAGTTATGCTATGGTCATTGGCATTTCCACGTATAAGCATATTCGTCCGTTATCCTTTGCCGATAGTGATGCAGGATTGTTTAAGGAATATCTCCAGTCGGCCGGGGCAGGTAGTATAACAGATGACCATATGTTATTCCTTGTAAATGAAAATGCTACGGCTGCAAATTTCTGGGTTAAAGGAATGGCATGGCTTCGGCAGAAAAATCTGAAACCCGGCGACAGGCTGTTTATTTATCTCGCAGGTCATGGTGATGCCATTAACCAGGATGAATATTTTTTTCTTACATACGATTGTAATCCTGCAGGCGATAAAAACAACTATATCGTTACGGGAAGTATTCAGTTGTATAATTTAAAAAGCCGCATAGCTGAATTAAGCAGGAAGAATATTGACATCTATCTTATTATGGATGCGTGCCGTACAAATGAGCTTCCGGGGGGAGAAGACGGACAGCAGATTTTTAATTCGGCTGTTTCAGAACGAAAGGCAGGGGAAGTGATTATGCTTGCAACCGGGGCAGGGCAGGAATCGATGGAAGATGCTTCTATCGGTAACGGGCATGGGTTATTTACTTATTATCTTGTTGACGGGTTAAGCGGACTTGCAGATGGGTATGAAGGAAAGGACGGATTGATTACGTTAGTGGAACTTCGTTCTTACGTTCTTTCAAAAGTTCCTGTGCTTGCTGTTCAGAAATACAAAAAAAAGCAGGAGCCTTTTATTTGCTGCGATGATAACGGAAGAAAAATTGTAGCCCGTGTTGACAGTGGTTTTCTCAAAAAATGGGAAATGAATAAAAACATTTCAGGGATGAATGATGGAGGAGTAAATGATGTTGTAAGAAACGTACGGGGCAGAGGAGCATTGCTGGTTGACAGTAATGTTGCGTTGATCTATAACCGGTTTAATCAGTCAATCAGAAAACTGAAACTGACAGGTGACAGTTCTGCCGATTTTTTTTATAACCAGTTATACAGGCTTTATCCTGATAATGTATTGACGATTGATGCCAGGCAAACACTTGCTGCTGAGTTTGTGAATTTTGCTCAACGTAAAATTAACCTGTACTTAAGCGGAAAAGATGCATCCGGGATTCAGCAAATTCGTACGCAGTTAGATGAATCGCAGCGGAGCGAAGAAATACAGGCCGGTATTGAACGCCTGCAATACATTGCAGGACTTGATTTTGGAAATGTGGCAGATATGCTTAAAAAGGCAATAGAACTGGTTGACCCGGCTGATGAAGAACTGATAAAAAGCCTGAAAGCAAAAATGTATTTCTTTCATGCCAAAAGTTATTTTGATGAGAAGAACCGTGTTACCAATATGCAGGATGCAAGAGAACTTATTTATCAATCTTATTCACTCGACAGTAATGCAGCCTATATACTTCATACAATTGCTTCACTTCAGCTTCAGCTAAAAAAGTACGACAGTGCAGTTTATTTCAGTCAAAGAGCAATCATCAAAGCGCCCAAGTGGAAATATCCTTATACAACTGCTGCATTTGCATATGCGCAGATGAAAAATTTTGATAAGGCGAGACAGTATTACGAAAAAGCAATTGAGCTTGATACAAAGAGTGCAGATGCGTATGTTGATTTAGGATATTTTGAATTTCAGCAAAAGCGGATTGAAAAGGCGCAGGGTTATTATCAAAAAGCCCTGCTGTTGGATCCATCAAATGTATCGGCTCTCAATAATATGGGCTGGCTTATGAAGGAAAAGGGAAAGAGTAATGAAGCGATTCAGTATTTTAAAAAATGTGTGCAAACCGATTCGTCATTTGTACATGCCTATAACGGAATAGCAAGAGCTTATGGCACTTTGAAGCAATACGATTCTGCGAGAATCTATTATCTGAAAAGCGTAAATTATTATGCCGATCAGGCTTATGTTTATAACCTGCTTGGTAATTTCTTTAAAGAAATTAACCTGGGCGATTCTGCTTTGTTTTACTATCACCGTTCCATTCTTTTTGATTCTTCTTATACACAGCCTTATGCCGATCTTGCCAAGTTGTTTGAACAAAATAAACGTCTTGATTCAGCCGCTTTTTATTACAGGAAAATTATCAGCCTCAATCCTTCTTCAAAAAACTCATACCTGAGCCTTGCTGCTTTTTATCAGTCAACAAGATCGGTCGATTCTGCAAATATGTATTTTACAAAAGCAATTAATCTTGATCCTGCCGATGCTGAAACTTACAACTCAATAGGTGTTTATTATTTCAGAAAAAATATAGCAGATTCTGCACATAAATATTTTCTTTCAGCAGTTCGCCTCGATCCGCTCAAAGTTCTTTATGTAACCAATCTTGCTTCGGTGTATATGCGTACCCGTTTGTATGATTCAGCTTTTTACTATTTGCACAGGGCAGTTGAGTTAAGCCCCGGCGATGCACAGATTTATAACAGTATTGCTTCATTATACAAACGGCAAAACAGGCTTGATTCGGCATTGGTTTTTTACAGGCAGGCATACCTGCTGAATAATGAAAATATTTCAGTTCTGGTTGATATGGCCGATGTTTACCGTGATGTGGCAGAGCCTGATTCTGCAATCGCAAAACTTCAGGAAGCAATTGGCTTAAAACCCGATGTGCCGGATTTTTATAACAGCATTGGCGTGATTTATCTGAAAATAAATAAATACGATTCAGCCCGGGTATATCTGCAAAAGGCAATTGATCTGAATCCTGATTTTGTGCGGGCTTATAATAACCTTGGTAACCTGTTTTATCTGCAGGGCAGTTATACAGAAGCTTTAAACAATTATAATCGAGTGCTGAAGATTGATTCTCTTTATGAAAATTCGCTTTTATTTTCAGGATTAAGTTGTATGAACTTAAAGAAACATGCAGATGCAATTACATTTCTTGAAAAACTAATCAGTATAAATAAGAAAAGCCCATCAGGATATTATTATCTCGCTGTTTGTTATGCAGCACAGGCAAATACTGATAAAGCAATTTTTTATCTCGATCATGCGCTGCATTTAAACTATGCTGAAGCCGATGTGATATGGAATGAAAAAGAATTTGCTTCAATCAGGAATTTATCTGCATTTAAATCAATAATGAAAAAATATTTTCCTGATTATAAATTTTAATTTTTTTCATTCTTAATTTATTAAAAGTCATCACATCGATGACTTTTTTTGCATCAATATTTCGGCATCGAATTGAATTGGCATAGTCTTTGGCTATGGTGGCAGGAACAAACTTTATTTTATGAGACAGTTTATTAAACCCATCTATTACATTGTTGCAGCGGCAGTACTGCTTGCTGCCTGTAAAACAATGACTAAGACACAGAAAGGAGCAATTATTGGCACATCCGGTGGTGCGGCAATCGGTGCCGTTATAGGCAGAGCATCGGGCAACACAGCATTAGGAACTATTATTGGTGCGGCAGTTGGAGGAACAGCCGGTGTTCTTATTGGAAAAAAAATGGACAAGCAGGCAGAAGAAATAAAAAAACAAGTGCCCAATGCAAAAGTAGAGCGTGTAGGTGAAGGAATTGAAATAGAATTTGAAAGTAAAATTCTGTTTGATTTCGATAAATCAAACCTGCAGCCGGCAGCTAAAAAAAGTTTAGATGAATTAGTGACAATTCTTAAAAAATATCCCGATACAAATATTGAGATACAAGGGCATACTGACAACAAGGGCACCGATTCTTACAACGAAGCCTTATCGCAAAAAAGAGCAAACGCAGTAATGATTTACCTGGTCGATAAAGGAATTGCTTCGTCCAGGCTTAATCCGAAAGCTTACGGTGAGCGCTATCCTAAATACAGCAATGATACGGAAGAAGGCCGGGCTCAGAACAGGCGTGTTGAATTTCTGATTACTGCCAACGAAAAAATGAAATCTGATGCGGAGAAAGAAGCACAGAATTCAGGTAAATAAACAACTCAATTTCTTTACTAAAAAAACGGAATAATATGAAATGGACTTATGTAGCAGCTATTGCCATGTTTTCGGCAATTGCATTAAACAGTGAAGCGCAAACTGCAAAAACATCAGGAGTAAGTTTTGGTATAAGGGCAGGCGTAAATTTTCAGAATATTAATGGTAAAGATGCTGCCGGCGATAAATTGGAAAACAAGCTTGTGCCACGTTTTCAGGGTGGTATTACGGTCGATGTGCCGCTTGCAGATGAATTTTATCTTCAGCCCGGTATTCTGTATTCGGGTAAAGGAGCCAAATTTGATGGTTCAAATGGCACGTTGAATATTGGTTATGCTGAAATACCGGTGAATTTTCTTTTTAAACCAACACTTGGAACCGGTAAAATGATACTTGGTGTTGGACCGTATATTGGTTTTGCAATAAACGGAAAATACAAACTTGAAAGTGGTAGTTCGTCGAATGTGAAATTTGCTAATTCGGTTACTGTGGCAGAGGCTGCCACGGCTTATTATGCACGCCGTATGGATGCCGGTGCCAATTTACTGGTTGGTTATGAAATGAGCAACCGCCTGAGCCTGCAACTGAATGCACAATTGGGTATGGCAAAGATAAATCCAGATATTGAGGGTTTGAGCAATAATAAAACTGCCTACAGAAATACCGGCTTTGGATTATCTGTTGGCTATCGTTTCCGTTAATGATATGAATAGTATTTAAGTGTAAGCAAATCCCCCGCTTTTCCGGGGGATTTGTTTTATTCACCCATTTTTTTAGAGTGAAAGCGATAAAGATTTCAAAAATTAACCGAACCGCCCTATATTTGCAGCCCGTTTAACGGAATGGCTCCGTAGCTCAACTGAATAGAGCATCTGACTACGGATCAGAAGGTTTCAGGTTTGAATCCTGACGGAGTCACAAAACCCCACGCTTAGCGTGGGGTTCTTTTTTTTACATGTATTAGTTAAGACTTTCTCTGTCGGCTTTGGTATATAAATCCCTGCAAAGAAAAGCGCTGTCCTGATGAGAGGATGATCAAAAAACATCTGTAATTTTCTTCATCAAAACAAATCAACAGCGTATTGACATTTGGCTGTTGAGCATTTACTGTATAAGCAATACATCAGCCAAAAAACTAAAAAATACAATTTTTGTTTTCATTTGTAAATCTTTAAACTCGAGATGTTGTCATTGGCAACGATCCATTCCGATCCCACTTGGTTTGCTGCAAAATACAATCCGCCTTTGCTATATTTTCCTGCCGATTTAAAAGTATAATAATCGCCTTTAAAGCCAACAGCGCCGCTTTCCATATTTGTAACACCGTAACCAGCAGTTGAGGTGCTCAACCCTTTAAACTGGTCATCCAAAAAAATGGTTATTTTCAACGAATTTGGGATGAGCATACTACTGATTTTATCGTTCCAATTCATTCCCAGTTCGTGTGTGGTTGCACTTCCCAAAAGTGTATAGTCGCCTACTTTCAGTATTTTCTTTTCGCCATTAAAAAACTCATCGGTATAAACCCAAATCTCATCGCCGTTTTGGTTAAATGCATCATATTCTTTCTGGCATCTTTCCAATAATTTTTCAGATTGGCTTTTACCATAAACCCTTACCAATAAATCTTTATTAAATGGGATTTGCGTAGCAACAGTACTTGTGCTGCGGCTCAAGTTAGGTTTTTTCAGCTTGTTGTCTATACGGTTTTGTGCCATTGCACATTGGCTGATTAGTACAAGAAACAGAGTGATAAGTTCTAATTTTTTCATACGTAATTTTTATTATTTTTTAATGATCGTAATTATAGTTTTAGAGTTATATGACACAGATGCATAAATGGCATTTACCTTTGTAAGCAAGTTTTTATTTTATTGAAAAATTATAGCCAATCATTACATAATCACTTCCATCGCTTGCTTTATCCATACATTCCTTCGATTTTCTGTTGCGTACAATTTCTTTTAGTTTTATTTCCCTGTAGGGATGGTTGCCACCGTTGTAATTCCATCTCCCGTTGTAGCTTTCCAATTTTAGGTAATCGTTGGAATTTGTGTCGTCTTTATCATTTAACCAATAGGTAATGCGTATGTATGCGTCTTGGTCAATATCATTCTGTGTGATGTTGTATTTTCTGCCTGCCAAACTGCTATTGAAATAAAAGTACGGGTTGTTCATTCCCACACTTGCAGGAAACTGTTTTTCAATATTAAACAAGCTGTAACTTTTACCTTCAGCATCCGGAATTTCTTTGCCATTGCCTTTGTAAACCCTCAAATCCATCCATCCGTATAGTTCCAACAAATGGTTAACGTCGATACTTTCCTGACCGAATAACTGACGTGGAACAAAAGACAGTACCAATACATCTATTTTTGGCGGAACTGTTGCATTGGGGTCATTGGAATACAGTACATCTTTGCCGCTGCCGAAAAACAAAGTTCCACGTTCAAACTGCTGGTATCGTGTGTATCCGTTTTCGGAAATAGCCACTTCGTCCGTTTTGGGGAACCCCAAAGTAGCACCGTTTTCAAAGCCACGCCGTCCCCATTCGTCTCGGAAAGCACCACCAACATAGTGCATTCCGTATTTCGGACTGTTGTAGATGCTTCCGTTATCAAAAGCGGTGTAAAACCCATTGTTTTTCGGCAGTTCCAAATTGTCAGAAATAGGAAAACCCATCCAGCCGGTTTCGTAACCGGCTTCGCCCCATTTTTTCATCATATTTTCCATAATGGCAAAAGCCTGGTTGAGACGGGGATTGTAGTACACCCACCCCCTCTCATAACGCAAAAACCAGCCCCCTTTGCCTGCTGTTGGGCGCATTTTGGGGCTTTCGCTGTGTATGGCTCCCAAATTACGCTGTTTGGCTTTGTTGGCAATCATTTGCGCAATGGCGTATTGCGAATTGTCTGTTTTTGAGGGGAGCTGTGCAAAAACAGGCCGAAAGCCAGTTATAAGAGCAATTACAATTATTAAAATTTTCATAATTGATTAGTGTTTCTGTAGTTACTTTTTTGTAAATGATTAAAAGAGAAGGCTGATGTTTTTGGGCCATAGTTGACAGATTATAGAGACTTAAACTGCTACATAAAATCTGTGCATATGTGGAAATTATTATTACTTTTTCTTTTCAAAAGCACCTAAAGCTTTGGTATAATAAATTATTCCGCCCTGAAAATTTTGTGCTACGCCATCCCCCGAAGGATACTCATCGCTTACCGGCAAACCGAGATAACCTTGTTCCCATTTTTTGGATGCATAATAATCGAAAATTGGGCCTTTTAGGATAACGAAAGCATCTTCTTTATCCTGACTGCTATTGGACTGTTTCACAAAACTTTCATAGATAAATCCCTTTTGAAATTCGGCAAATTGGGAGATTCTTATTTTCGGATAACCGCGGTTGGGCGTTACCAAATCACCAAGATAAGAATCTACACCTCCGGTTTCTCTCCACTTGTTGTACAGTCCACGAGTATTTCTGGATGAATTGTATATGGTTTGGTAGGGACCGGCTTTGGTAGAAATAACAGCACCAAACTCAAAATACTGTGTAGAATTATTGTTTTTGATGATTTCATCGCTCACAGGATAGCCGAGCTTTCCCTTTTCCCAACCTTGTTTGCTCCAGACATTTACAATCATATTCGGAACGGCAAAAGTTCCGAGATGAGGATGGAAATAAATCATCCCGCCTTCAAAAGCGTTGAATCTGCCATAACCATCTGGCGTAGCCTTCTCATCGGTTTTCGGGAAACCCAGAAACGAATTTTCCCAACCTGAATTTTTCCATTTATTCAGGATGTCGCCGTGTACTTCGTGCGCTCCGGTGGGTTGGCTCCAGTAGATGCTTCCACCTTCAAAATGCTGACCTGCACCGGGTTTTGTGGGTGTCCTGAATTCATCTCCCATTGGCGCTCCGATAAAGAGTTTTTGATTTTTTACCTCAATCCTTTTGTTGTATCCGCCACCGGAAGCATCACCGGAAAGCATATGATCGTAAACTTTAAAAATTTCGCCCAAAACTGCAAATGCCTCAGGCTTGCCAACTTTGTAATAGACATTAGCATTATAATTGTCAAAACACAAAAAGTATGCTCTGTTACTTACCGAATAGTCAATATACTGCAAACCAACAGGTTCTTTTTTTAAGTTTAGTTTTTGTCCTTTTGCCATGATTTTGGCAATGATTTCGTCTTTATTCTGGGCAATTGCTTTAGTATAAAACAATGTGGCGAAAAGTATTGCAATTATTGTTACGGAAGTTTTCATTTGAATTGATTTTTAAATTGATTACAGCACCATTACATTATTCGTTTCAAACGTTCCTGAAATTGGAAGCGTTTTTTTGGTTTTTTCATTGTAAACCGTCCCAGAGAAAGTTCCTTTCACAGTTTTGCCATCGTAAAACGTAATCGTAGCCACGTTGTCTTTGCTTCTGCGTGAATACTTAACCCCGTCAACCATAACAATCAAACCATTGCAGACATAGCTTTGTCCTTTTTTGAAAGCGTGTATTTGACCATCGCCAATAGAAACGGTGTGGTTGGCATTGCTGATGTCGCTGATTTTCCCTTCTATGATGGCCGTGCTGACTTCTTTGGTTTCGGTGTAGGTTTTTCCGTTCACGTTGTAGGTAATTTTGCCGCCGGTTTTACCTTTTGGTTGTTGCATTTTTTGGCTCATAGTCTGCATCTGTTTCATTTTTGCCCGAAACTCTGCGCTTACTTGTTGTTGCGCTTGTGTTCTGGTAATAAATAATGTCAAAATAATGATGAGTATTGATTTCATATTTGTTTGTGTATTTAAGGTTTTTATTAGTTGTACATCTGCCTTGCCATCATTAGTTTTTGTTCGCAGATTGGTTAATGGCATTTTCATATTTTTTAATTTTCTACCGTCACTTTTCCCGGTTTAAAATTGATGATAATAGAGGATGTCCTGTCGTTCCAGTCGGAGTTAACGACACCTCCAAATTCGCCGGTTGCATAGCCAACATCTTTTAAATTGCCGGTAGTTTGTACCCCTACGCTTTTGCCTTTAAAATTGGTATGTTGAAAAATAGTGCAACTGCTCACAATCCCTTTCAATTGCAAAGAAGACAGGATATCGTTAAAGCCATAAGGTTCCAGATTGGCATATCCCCAATTACCGTTTATGTTTTGATAATTATCTAACCATAAACCTGTTGCATTCAATAATCGTTGTTTACCCTCATAAAAACGGCCATCGTAAAGGTGTACAAAGTCCTGCTCTTCATCATAAATTAAAATAGAACTGATTTTATCATTAATATCCTTAAAGCCTTTCAACCGCTGGTTCAATGTGTTTTTTCCTTCCCAAATTTCTACCCTTTCAAAATTGGCGTTGAACGCCTGAAAAGCATTGGTTCCGGGCTTGTAATCTGGCCAAAGCAGGTAGCAATCCCCTTTCAGGTTGTCATCTTCATAAACCACCACTTTTAACCCTCTGGGTATAAGTGCCGACGAAAAAAAATCGTTTGCACTCATTCCTAATGTTTTCAGGTTGTATGCGCCACGCTCCAAAATATATTTCTTGCCTGTGTAATTGGCATTTTCATAAAACCAAACATCGCCTTTGGGTAGTGTTTTTTTAAATTTTGTTACCTCGGGATTTTCCTTTTCAAGTTTTTGTGGCGATATAACCGGTTTAATAACTTGTGCCATCGCAATTGTTTGCACAAAAAAAGTAAAGGCAAGCAGACATCTTTTTTTCTTCATTTTTACGGATTTATTTGTATTGAAATTTTATACGGAATGGCTTTAACATTTTTCTGCATTTCTGCACCGGCACATTCGCCGAAACCTGTACCTGTAATACCGCCCATTGTGGCGCATTTTTTACCGTCCAATGAAATGTAAAGCCCGGTTTGTGCATCGGGTTTTGGCGTTTTGTTTTCAGACATTTTTAAGAATAATTTCCCTTTGTACAGCATTCCGCCGGTGGTATATTCTTCCATTGAATGGATATTTTTTCCGTTGATTTCCGGGAAACGTATTTTGATTCCTGCCAGAATTGATTGTCGTACCGAAAAAACCAAAACAGTATCTCTGACATCTGGTTTTGAAACTTTTTCGTACAAAGAAAATTTCCAGATATTGTCAGAAAATTGCTTACTAATATTTGCTTCGCTTTTGTCCAATAAATCAAGGTAAATGGCATTTTGAGATAGGAAATCGTAAGTAACAGGCAGTTTGTATTTGCTTTTTAAGGCATTGTCGGCACTGTTCAAAACAATTTTAAACCTATCTGGATGCGTTGCCATTTCGATGTTCATATCATCGGTCATCAGCCAATAAAAACGTTGTGCCGGAAGCTGATACGGAAGTTTTACTCCATCTATATTTTTCCCCGTGGTTTTTAGATAGGTAAACATGGTTTTGATTTTCAACGATTTCCCACAGATGGTTTCTTTGTGCGGAACAATGGCTTTCCCTTTGTAAAAAACAGTTGCAGTTACCAATTCCGGGTTTGCTTTTCCTGCCAATTCAAAACCGTACAAAAAAGTGTTTCTGCACTGCGAGTGGCTTTGCAACGAAAGTAAAATAGCGGATATGAAAATGAGCCTTCTCATTTACCGTAGTTTTTGATAAATTTTTTAAAATCGGGCAGATTTTTATTTTCATAGATTTCTACAAACTGCGAAAACTGGATGTAGCCGTATTGGTAAGGGTCAGAGGAAATCTCGTCGTAATGTTTGGTCAAGTATTCTTTTATATTTTCTCCAGCAGGAACCGGACTCTTCAAATGCGTAAGCATCTTTTTGGCATAGGTATAGTATCTTTTGATCTCGTTTTTATTACCTGCACTTCGCCAATACAAAATTGCAATAATGTTGGCATCGTACTCTCCGTCGTAAAAATTCTGGAACTTTTTTCCTGCACTTTGCCCCAATCCGTGCCCCAATTCGTGTACGAGATAAAACCCGTTAAAGAACAATCCAAAAACTTCTTTTCCCTGCTTTTCGTCACCGGAAACCTCGCTAAAAAAAAACTTTTGTTGAGGAACAACTTCTGACCAAAAAGGGAGATTTGCTGTTTTATTTTCAATGTAAATCAGGTAAGGTGTCGTATGTTTTACCACTTTCCAGTCATCCAGTTTTAGGGAAGGGTTTGCTGATTTTACTTTTTGACGGAACTGGTTTACAATTTTTCCGGCATCCGCTTTCAGGGCAATGCTGTCGCTGTAGGTTTTGAACCAGCTATTCTGCGCTTTGCTCTGGAATGAGAGGGAAAGAAACAGAAAAAAGATTAAATTTTTCATATCAAATTATTTACAGTTATTGTACAGGAAAGCGATGTTCATCCAAACTTGCTTGCGTTGGGTATCGCCTTGATTTACGAATGCGTAACTGAAGTCTTTCTCTTTGTTTAATATCTTTTGTGAAACAGATGGGCAATCAGACAAAAAACGACTTACTTTCTCATTGAAGTTGGGAACAAACCGGTCTGATTGTGCATCGAAAGCAAAATTATCCCCATCCAGTTTGATGTAGAGTTTGCTTACTTTTTCTGTCTGCCCGAAAGAATTTTGCTGCGTGTATTCGTCTTCAAAAAGCTGTAGCCTGCCATCATTTGGCGTAATGTTTTTCAGGAATTTGTAAGCTTTTTTATTCCACATGTCCATTGCTGAAACAAGTTCTAAAGAATATCTTGCACCGTTGTAATATATCCCCGCTATATCTTGTGGATAGAACGATTGGTAGTCATTTTGCCCATTTTCTTTAAACGTGATTTTTTGCACAGAAGAAAACTGGTCGAAACTCCTGATTTCTAATCTGCCGTTGACGGTTTTACCATTTTGCAGGTAAAGCGTTGCCGGCTGTCCGCCCATATCGTTCACATTGTTATAGAAAGACGAGTTGCATGAAACCAATGCACTAAGAACAATTAGAGTATAGATTTTCCAGACATTTTGGAACGTTGAAATGCCCACAGCCCGACCCAAGCGGAGCTCTTTTTGTGAAGAGGTGCCTTGAGCAAAAAAGAGATAACAGCGGGTGGATAAGCCGCCCAAATAAATAGTAGTAATCTTGTGTTTCATAGCTTTTGCTTTTTAGGGAACAGAAAATTTTTGCCCATCGCAATCAGTATAATACTAAAAGCAAGCATTAGCAACAGCCCCGGAATTTCTTTTCCATTCATTATAAAAATCTGTTGCGGATTTTGAGGTTTGTATGCCACCATCACTTGTTCGCCCACATGATAACCAGTGAAAGTGAATATCTGCAAGGTCTTGCTGCAGGCTTCTATTGCCTGATTGTTTTCTGTTCTGAATTTTACAAACGGGCTTCTTCCTTTGAAAAGGCTTTTGCTTTCTCTCTGAACTTTTTGTACACCATTTCTGTGAAGTGCAAATCCGGAAATTTCGGCTGTGGTCTTTTCGCCATAAAAGGCTACGAAAAAATTAGACCCCTCGTAAACGAAAATTGCCAAACCAACAAGGATGGAAATAACACCGATGATTCTTTTGTTGCGAATAACCATTTTGTGAAATTCTATATGTCAAATATGCAACCTGACAAGGCAAAAAAAATCCCGCATTTCATAAAATGCGGGATTGAGTTTTTGAAATGGGGGAAATGAAAATTATACCTTATGGAACAGCGCCATAAACTCCTGCTTCTTGTTTCGGCTGAGGGCAATGTTTTTTCCATCTTCCATTATAATATCACCACCTTCGCCACGGATGTACTGCCGGATATTTTTCAGATTGACGATAAATGATTTCTGTGCCCGGAAAAAGAGTGGATTGCCTTGTAGGATATCCTCAAAATTAGATAGGGGTTTGCTTGCCAGATGTTTGGATTTATCGCTCATTACGATGAGCGTGTAAGAACCATCAGCTTCGAGATAAGAAATGTTTTCAATCTTTATAAAAATCAACCCCTGTTGTGTTGAAAGCGCCAGCGTATCGGAAACCTTACCATTCACAAATTGATGAACTTTTACAACCTGCTCTTTGGAAACCTGCATCTCATTGGCTTTAAATTTTCGAATGGCTTCTTCCAAATCATTTGCTGTAACGGGCTTCAACAAATAGTCAAGTGCGTTCATTTTTAGTGCCTTGATGGCATATTGGTTGTATGCTGTGGTAAAAACAACTTTGCAGGGAATGGTTTCAAGTTGTTCCAATACTTCAAATCCATTGAGCGAAGGCATTTCTATATCCAAAAAGATAATCTGAGGCTGATGCTTTTCTATCAAAAATTGGGCTTGGGTACTATCGTTAGTAATGAACCCTATTTCTACCTCGTCTAAACCCGAAAGGTGGATAAATAGTGTTTCTGTACAATGTTTTTCATCGTCTATAATGCCTATTTTAATCATCTCAATCATTTTTTATTTGAAGGATTACCATCGTTCCCAAAGCCTTTCCATTATTATATAAATCCTCTATTGCAATGTTGTTTTCGTGGTTTAGTATTTTAACTCTGTTGATAGTGGTTGCAATTCCATAAGATTTGTGTTTCCCGGGCTTACTATACTTCTCGGCTGCTTTTCTACCAATACCATTGTCTTTAATTTTAATAATCAGGTCTTCATCCTGTTGGTAAGAAATGTCAATATCAATAATACCTTTGTCTTGTCTGTAATTCAATCCGTGCCAAATCGCATTTTCCACAAAAGGTTGCAGTACCAAAGGTGGAATGTAAATATCTTCTGCATCTACATTCGGAGCAATATTTATTTTGTAATCAAAAGAATGTTCCAGCCGTCCGGCTTCCAGTTCCATATACCATTTCAGGGTTTCCAGTTCTTTGTTCAAAGGTATTTGAGCCAGTTGCGAATTGTCCAGGATACTCCGCATCAGACGGGCAAAAGTTGTAAGGTATTTGCTCGCCGTTTCTTTTTCATTTTTAAGAATGTAGTTGTTGATGGAATTAATGGAATTGAACATAAAATGTGGGTTCATCTGCGAACGCAGGCTTTGCATTTCGGCTTCCTTGATTTCATTTTTCAACGTAAGTTCCTGCTGCTGTTGCTGCGCTTTTTGATGGTTAAGTTCATTTTTGGCTTTCAGGTTTCTTATTCTCAACCGGCTGATGATGAACGAGGCCAAGCCTAACACTGCCACAATGGAAAGGCCGGCGTACAACCAAAAATTTTTAAGTTGCAGGGCTTGCAGCAGTTTTTCTTTTTGAAGTTCGGTATTTTTAGTTTTTTGCATTTCCTTTTCCTGCTCAGAAAGCTTCAGTTGTTTTTGATTGGCTTCGGCAATTAATTGCAGTTTTTCCAACGCCACTTTGCTTTTTAAAAAATTCAGTTTCTCGATTTGCTTCTGCTTTTCTGCTTCGGATAAAAGGAGCTTATTGTTTTTCAGTTCGAGCTGCTGCTGTGTTATTTGGTTTTGTGCAAGCAATTGCTGGGTTTTATATTTATCCTCTTTACTGTCAAATTCATATTGTGTTTCTATGCGGAGGATTTGCTTGCGGTTGCTTTCGTTGTCAATAGCATTTTGTTCAGCAATGTATTTTTTGTAAGCATCGAGCGCCTCCGCATACTTATTTTGATTTTGATAGGCTTCGCTTAAAATTTTATAGGTTTCAGCTTTCACATCGCCCAAGTTTACAGCGTTTGCAATTTTTAGCGCATTTTGGGCAAAAGCAACTGTTTGATCCCAATTTTTGACGACCAGATAATAATTTGCCAACCCTTGATTTATAACTGCCAATCCTTTTTTATTACCTATTTCGTTGTTGATTTGCAACGCTTTTTGGTACACTTCTAGTGCTTTTCCGGCTTGTGATAATTCAATATAAGCATTGCCGAGGTTTCCATATTCTCTTGCCATAGCAAGTTTATTGCCAATTTTAATGTTTTCATCTAATGCCTGCTGGTAATATATTTTTGCTTCCTGAAAATTTTTCTGCTTAAAATATACATTACCGATATTGCCTAAACCATTGGCTACTCCAATTTTATAGTCTATTTTTTTGTGCATTTCCATTCCACCCAGGAAATGTTCAAGGGCTTTGTTGTAATCTTTAAGTTCAGAAAAAATAACACCCATATTTCCGTAGGTAATACCCGAGGTTAAATCATCTTTTTCGGCAAGGCTTATTTTCAAAGCTTGCTGATAATATTTCAGCGCTTTGGGGAAATTGTTCTGAACCATATTCACACTTCCCAAATTGGAAAGACAAGCCATTATTCCTTTGTTGTTTTTGGTTTCCTGATGCGTTTTTAAGGCATTTTCAAAACATTGTTCCGCATGTTTAAAATCCCCTTTCATAAATGCAACGATGCCTTTATACCGTAATGCCTGAGCTTCTCCAGTTTTGTACTTTACCTGTACGGAAATCCCCAAAGCATCTTCTGTAAACTGCGACATTTTATCTGGATTTTTTCCGTAATATGAATTGGCAATTTTCAACAGCAGGTCGGCTCTTTCTTTTGTGGCTGTGGTATATTTCGGCAGTTCCTTCAACAAGGAATCTGCATCATTATTTTGTTGAGCAACAGTTGATAATGAAATAAATATAAGAGGTACGAAAAGAAATTTTAAACGCATATAAAGTGTAAAAAAATTTAAATATATAAAGATGTCAATTGTACGCAGTTGAAACCTCTTGACATTTTGGTTTACAACAAAAGCAACTTCTTTTTCTTTAAAAACTATTTTCGATTTAAAGATACATCTCACAGCAGCCCCGGTACTCTATAAATGTACAAAATGCTGAAACGGTTTGATAAAGTGAGATTGTTAGACATCCATATTTTAAAAATAACTAATTGGCAGTGTTTTGTTCCTGCTTATTCTGCATTTCATCCAGAATTAAATATTTTTTTATAACAAACCCGTAAGCAGAGCTAAGCATACTTTAGCAAATTAATTCCGCCAACGGGTTATTAAAATCAGTTGAAGCGATGGAACGCTTACGTATTTATCCAAATGATGAACGGGTTGTTAGTAGAAGAAGTGAAAGATACTGTCGTAACCTGATTAGCCAGATTAAGAAGAAGTTTTCTAAAGAGAACCACCAGCTTGTTACTATTGAGGAGTTTTGTCAGTACATAGGTTTGTGTTTTAACTCGGTAAGGGTTGCTTCTGAATTGATTTTTTTGCCCTGTTTTTTGACAAAAAAGCAGGGCAAAAAGACCGCCCTCTGGCTGTGATGGCTGTTAAGAGGGTGCGGTTAGAAACCTGTAAGGGAATATAAATACAATGATTACACTACTTTCAATCGTTTTGGCAATATAGCAGGTTGAAGTATCTGAACCGGTATAACTGCCTTTAGTTCATAGATATTATGAAATTGTTCCAATAAATGGTTATAAAACTGCCTGTATGGGTCACAAAAAATCGGCTGTAAACAAATTTTATCGCCGATTTTTATTTTGCCTCAGTTCTGAAAAAAAAGTTGGTACCAGGTTTTGTTTAATTTATGAAGACGCTGATGTGTCAGATAGATGACACATCGACGTTTCGTTATATAATCACTGTCAGAGTTTTATATAACGGAGATTGGATGATTCTCCCGACAGTTTATTATTCAGGTGGATGATATAAACACCCGCATTCAGATTGGGTGTATCAAAGTTTACACTGGCAAGCTGTGCTTTATAAACACTTGCTCCCGATGCATTGTATATTGTTATGGTATAATCGGCAGGATTATTAATGCCGCTCAGGTTGATTGTGTTTCCTTTATTTGGGTTGGGAAATACAGAAATTTCGCCGGTTTTCAGGAAAGTAATCTGTCTTACTTCAGAATAAGTTGATTTGCCATCAAAGTCGGTTTCTTTAAGGCGGTAATAAGATGTGCCTGAAACAGGTTGCTCATCATAACAAAAATAAGAAAGAGGCAGTGCAGAATTACCCGCAGCTTTTACTGTTTTGATTACTGACCAGTTGGTATTATTGGTTGATCTTTCAATTTCAAAATAATTGCTGTTGATTTCGGATGCTGTTGCCCAGTTTAATTTTACTTCTTCCTTTTCCTGTGCTGCATCAAAACTTACCAACTGTACAGGTAAAGGTGCACCTTGCTGAACAAAGAAACTAATAGTTTGACTGGGTATTCCAGGTCCGGAAATAGTGATTTGCCCCTGCCCACATGAAAGAGAACTGACTGTTGCGGTGGCACAATCAGAAGCACTACGCCATACATTTGACGCAGTAGTAAGAGTACCAACACCTCCTGAACCATTTTTAGGTAAACTGAAAAAATGAGAACCTGACCCGCATCCGATAGTTCCTTGGAGTGTGTGCAGTGCGGATGGAATATTGTTCCCGCTGAAAGTAACTACATATGATAACAGAAGGTTATAATTATAGCCCCATGTGCAGTTTGATCCGTTAGTAACAACAATTTGTTTGGGTTGTACAACAATGTTAACGGTATAACCTGCAGAGGAAACAACTGTAACCTGACTTTGGCTTGTGCTGGAGATAAAGAGGCTGGTAAAAAGTAGGGCGGCGGCGATTAATTTAGTTTTCATTTCTTTTCAATTACTGCTTCTGAATCTGATTGCTACTTTTTATTTGCAACAACGGGTTTAAAAGCATTTGCTAATTTTCCCCAAAAAATGCTGAAACTGATTTCGATCAACATGTACTGATGATTAAAATTTTTAGGGCTCAGTACATTTTTTGGTTTACGGATTACTATGAGTAATGAGAACACAAAAATACGGGTTTTTCTGTATTTTTTCTATAAATTTTCAGTAAAATCCACATTTAAGGCTTCTTTAAGCCTGTAATTGTATTTTTTGGGTAAAAAAAACTCTTAGCGTTTTTTTGGGGAAATAATACAAAGCAGTCAATAACAAAACAGCCTGTTTTAAGACGGGGCAGGTATTAGTTGCAAATAAAAAAGCTGTCTCATATTTTGAGACAGCTTTTTTATTTTTTATGAGCAGGCGGAAGGCTATTTTTTTCGCACAAATCTATATTAACAATAAAAATTGCTGATATTAAAGATCAACCGAATCGTTCAAATCAGCATCAACCAGGATACGGCCGCAGTTTTCACAAACGATGATTTTTTTACGCTGCTTTATTTCGCTCTGGCGTTGTGGAGGAATAGTGTTGAAACAACCACCGCAGCTTTCTCTTTCAATAGGAACTACCGATAAACCATTTCTGTAACTGTTGCGGATACGGTCGAAACTTGCAAGCAGGCGGTCTTCAACCGCTTCTCTTGCGCCGGCAACCTGCGATTTTAACAGGTTTTCCTCTTTCTCGGTATCAACAATAATTTTATCTAATTCGCCTTTCTTGTGCTCCAGGTTTTTTTCTTTGTTGCCAATTGCTTTTTTTGCCTTTTCAAGGATTTCACTTTTCTCAATGAGTTCTTCGTTGGCATCTTTGATGTGCTTTTCGGCCAGTTTTATTTCCAGCCCCTGCATTTCAATTTCTTTATTAATTGCTTCAAATTCCCTGTTGTTTTTTACGTTCTCCGCCTGCTTTTCATATTTCACCAACAGTGCCTGCGATTCTTTGATAATCTCCTTCTTGTTTTCAATAAATTCCTGGATGCCGTTAATCTCTTCTTCAATACGGTTTTTACGTGCATTTAATCCTTCAATTTCATCTTCAAGGTCTTTTACTTCCATGGGTAATTCACCTTTCAGAATCTGTATCTGGTCCAGTTTGCTTTCAATTTTCTGAACACGGATCAGCGCTTTTAATTTTTCTTCTACAGAATACTCTTTTACAGTAGCCATATAAATGTTTGAAGTTTTTTTGTTTGTAACCGGCTTTGTTAACTGTGCTCATCATTGGTTGTGTTAAACTCATGCAGGCGTTTCAGCCTGCAATCCCGGCAGTATCGTCGGGACTTGTACGTCCGGTATTTCTGTTCAGCTTAACTGAAATACTCAACAGGATTTGTTTTCACACCAGTTTTGAGGACGGCAAAGTTAAGGAATTTCCCGCTCAACCAATCAGCTAATAATTCAATTGTAAACTGTTCACTTTCCCAGTGCCCTATGTCGGCTAAAATCATCCCGTTTTCGGCATCAAAAAACTCGTGGTATTTCACATCACCGGTAATGTAAATATCGGCTCCTGCTGCCATTGCTGTTTTAGTTAAAAAGCTGCCTGCACCACCACAAACGGCCACTTTACGGATCGTTTTTTCCAAAAGCGGGGTATGCCTGATAACGCTTAAATGGAACTGATTTTTAACCAGTTGAAGAAACTCCTTTGCTGGCATTGGTTCTTTCAATTCACCCATCATTCCTGCACCAACCGACTGAAACCGGTTATCCAATGCTACAATATCATAAGCTACTTCTTCGTACGGATGGGCCTTAATCATGGCAGTAATAACCTGTTTTTCCAGCCAGGCAGGAAAAATTATTTCCAGCTTTATTTCTTCTTCTTCATGCCTTGTGCCGATTTCACCCACAAAAGGATTGGCTCCTTCTGTTGCCCGGAAAGTGCCTGTTCCCTTTACATTGAAACTGCATTCATCATATAATCCAATGGTTCCACCACCAGCCTTGAAAATAGCCGAACGTACCTGTTCAGCGTGAGCTACAGGAACAAATGTGTACAGCTTTTTCAGCAGGTTTTGCTTGCTCTGCAGAATATGTGTATTGATTACTCCCAGTTTCTCCGCCATTTTAGCGCTTACACCATTTATTATATTATCAAGATTTGTATGGATGGCGTAAACAGCTACATCATTCTTAATGGAAGCAATTACCGCTTTTTCAACATAGTTTTTACCGTTGATCTTTTTCAATCCGCCAAAAACAATGGGGTGGTGGGCAACCACTAAATTGCAGTTTTTCGATTTTGCTTCAAGTATCACTTCTTCTGTGGCATCAAGACTAACCAGTACACCTGTACATTCCCAGGCAGATGAACCTGTAATAAGCCCCGCATTATCATAGCTTTCCTGTAACGAAAGCGGCGCTGATTGCTCTAAAAAACTGATGATTTCTGCAATTTGCATGGAATAAAAATAAGATAATTCGGTTTGAAACGTTGAATGTACTGAACAGGATTCACTTCTGTGAAATGAACCAAACAAATTGTACTTTCACAACAACCAAAGTTATAAATATGAAGCATCTGCTCGTTATTGCATTCGCTGTACTTGCTGTTTCCGGGTGTAAGTTAAAAAAAACACAGGAGCAGATTGCTGAAGATATTATTGTAAAAGCCATGACGGATGGCCGCTGGGTGGTAACTGCTTATAACGACGGCACCGACTACCTTTCAGAATTTGATGGCTATGAATTTCAGTTTAAATCGGACCGGACAGTTGATGCAATTAAAACCAGTACAGTTGAATCAACAGGAACATGGCAGGGCGATGCATTGGCAATGACAATCAGTTCTTCCTTTCCTGCTACTGCAAGTACTGCTGTTCAACGGCTGAATGGATTATGGAAAATTGCCAATAATAACTGGACATGGGTTAAAGCTACTCAAACAATTAACGGAAAACTCACCACGTTGGAACTACGGAAGAAGTAAGTTGCAGGTTGTAAGTTGTAAGTGATAAGTTGGGGTTGATGGGTATTGTTATTAAAATTACCGGTTGTTTTTCAAAACATTATTTTCCTTTCTGTTGTTCTGCACGCAGGTATTCGTAAATAGCAAGCGCCTGATCATTGCTTAAGCCTAACTGCGGCATTTTAACCTGGTAAAACTCAGCTTTTGATTTCAGCCGGGGATCAGCTTCCATCATTTGGTTGGTATTCGTAATTACATTTAGAACCCATTCGGGCCGGAAGTTTTTTGTTATGCCTTTTAACCCCGGCCCGCCAATTGCCTCGTCGGTTAACCTGTGGCAACTGCTGCAACTGCTTTCAAACAGGGTTTTACCTATTGCCGTTTTTTGGGGATCGGGTACTTTGCTTAAAGTAACATTTGTAAAACTGCCGGTTCCTATTGCCGCATCATAATTACTTGTAGTTGCAGCATTATCAGCAGGCGGAATAACGGGTTTGGCCGATTGATGAACAACCACATCATCAGAAGTTTGCCCGGTTTCGTTACAGGCGCTGAAGCTGAGAAAAAAGGCTGCGATTAAAAATCCTGCCAGCAGGTTCTTCATAAATCTGTTTTATGCAAAAATATCTGATTCGTGGATATGTACTGAGTAAAACAGTTGTAATTGTTGGGCCATTTTACAACAGTCTTCATTAGAAATACAATACAACGGAATTGAACAGATGTTGTCCTGTTTTTGTTAATGAATTTAAACTTGCTTATTTAACAATTATGCAATTCTTTTGTTAGATAAAAAACAAATCATGACCATACAGAAAGGGCAGACAGCTCCTGATTTTATGCTTTTTGACAGTGGCAAAAACAAAATCAGTTTATCGGATTATAAAGGCAAAAATGTGTTACTGCTTTTTTTTCCTTTGGCTTTTACCAGTGTTTGCACTAAAGAACTTTGTGGTGTGCGTGATGATATTGCCCGATACAACAATGCCAATGCTCAGGTTTTGGGTATTTCGGTTGATTCGCTTTATACCCTTGCTAAGTTTAAAGAACTGGAGCAATATAATTTTCCATTGCTGAGCGATTTTAATAAAACTGTTTCGGAACAATATGGTTCCCTTTATCCCCACTGGAACTACAATATGAAAGGTGTATCGAAAAGAAGCGCTTTCGTAATTGATAAAGACGGGTTTGTGCAGTGTGCTGAAGTGCTGGAAAATGCCGGTGATCTGCCGGATTTTATGGAAATTAACCGGGTGCTTGAATCATTAAAATAAACTTAAATTATAACCGATCAGTCTTCCGGTTGAGAAACGGCCCTGAATTTGATTTTAACAAAATATGGTGAAAAAGCTTGGTTTTTGAAAATAATAAAATTAGATTTGCTTCGTTGAAACGGGTTTTATTCATATTAACCATTATCCTCTCGATAGCCACAGCGGCCTCTGCACAATCAAACCGATCAAATGCAGGTGGTACTGATAATGTGGTTAAACAGGTACATTTTTTCCCCAACCCGGCATCTTCCTTTATTAATTTTGAATTCAAGGATATTAATCTTTCCAACTATTCTTTAAAGGTGTTTAATTTTATTGGTAAGAAAGTATTGGAAGTAAACAGCCTTTCGCAACGTACTGTTGTAAACCTGAATGATTTTTTCCGTGGTGTTTATATCTTCCAGTTAACCGACCGTAATGGGCAGGTGGTTGAAAGCGGAAAGTTCCAGGTTGTTAAATAATCTCTTTTATTTTTTGTTGTATATTTTATGCCTTATGTATATTATACCGGGCTGATTGTTTTTTATGGTAGAACCTAAACAATAAGCCCGGCATATTCCCGGATACCTAAGGGATACAGCATAGATACTCCCCATTAAAAGCGTTCAATCTCCCTCGCCGCCCAATCTCACACCTGCAACCAGTAACCAGTAACCAGTAACTTGCAATCTGCTTCCCCCCAACTATAAACCATAAACTATAAACTATAAACCTTCCCTACATCACCTGCACAATCAAAAATTTGAGATAGTGCGTATTTTCCCATCCCCACACAATCGGGTGATCGGAGCTTTGGGTTTGAAAAGTAACCTGCCTCAGTTGCCGCCTTGCATCTTTTGCTGCCATTTGTATAATTTCCAGGAACAAATCGGGCTGAACAAGATTGGTACAGGAAGAAGTGACAAGGAATCCTCCCGGCTTTACCAATTTCATTCCACGCAGATTAATTTCTTTATAACCGGTGATTGCTTTCTGGATGGTTGCCCTTGATTTGGTGAACGAAGGCGGATCAAGCATCACCACATCATATTGCTTTCCTTCTTTTACCCAGGTTTTCAGTACATCAAAGGCATTTACACATTCAAATTTGCATTTATCAGCAACGCCGTTCAGTTCTGCATTTTTGTTACACATGCTGATGGCACTTTCGGAAATATCCAGCCCATGAACCGACTTTGCACCATAATGTGCTGCATGAATTTCAAATGTGCCGGTATAAGTAAATGCACCAAGAACGTCAGCACCTTTTACAATATGTTGTATTGCCCGGCGGTTATCCTGCTGGTCGAGAAAATAGCCGGTCTTTTGCCCATTCGCTAAATCAACATGAAATTTCAACCCGTTTTCATTAATGATGATATTGGTGTCAAAGGGTGTACTCAAAAACCCTTTTTGTTGTTGCATGCCTTCCAGTTCACGGATGGGCACATCATTTCGTTCATAAATTCCCTTTGGCTGAAAAATGCGGTTGATGGCTTTTACAATAGCATCCTTCCATATATCAATACCAAGTGCAAGGGTTTGCAGTACAAAATAATCGTTGAATTTATCAATGATCAGTTGAGGTAATCCATCAGCTTCACCAAAAATCAACCGGCAGTTTTCTATATAGCCCATCTGTTGCCTTTGTTTCCAGGCTTCGCTTAACTTACGGAAGAAAAATTCATCATTTACCTCTTCATTTCTTTTTCGGGTAAGAATACGAACCAGTATCTGCGATTTAGGATTGATGTATCCCCGGCCTAAAAATTTATCATCGTGTGTAAATACATCTACAATATCACCCGGTACAGCATCGCCTTCAACCCTGTTTACTTCGTTGGCAAAAACCCATGGATGCCCGCTGATAACACGTTGTGAAATTTTCCTGTTGAGAATAACCTTTGTCATAGCGGGCAAAGTTATCTGTAAAAACAGTTTCATTGGCAATGAATTTTGGTCAGGATGATACAGATTCTTTAATTATTTACCATACAAATCAATTTACAGGGGGCAGGAAGAAGAAGACTGTATTACTAACTCACAATTCCAAATCTTCACTCACGAATGATGTTTTACGCCTCACTTGTGTTAGGTAAGACAATTTGTCCCAATTCATTGCTTGGCAATATTCTTGACAAACTTACCTTTGCCGACAATTTTACCTTTTATGGATAAAAAAACGAACGAAATGACAGAACAAAATGCTTCTGAAGCAAACGAAAATGTGCTCAGTTCTGAAATGAACATAGATGAAAATGCCGCAGGCACCAACCTGTTAAACGAAGAACTGGCTGAAGAAAGTGAACTGGAAAAGCTGAAAGATGCTATTGAGGAGGAGAAAAAAAAATATCTCTACCTGATGGCTGAATTTGACAATTTTCGCAGGCGAACTGCAAAAGAACGTCTTGAACTTGTTCAGACAGCCGGAAAAGATGTGATTATGTCGCTTCTCGAAATTCTCGACGATGCTGACCGTGCTGAAGCAGAAATGGCCAAAAAGGGCACAATGGATGAAGGCGTTAAACTCGTATTTCACAAACTTCGTTCAAACCTGCAGGGTCGTGGTTTGAAAGTGATGGAAACAAAAGGATTGGATTTTGATGCCGATAAGCATGAAGCAATCACCGAAATTCCTGCACCAACTGAAGACCTGAAAGGAAAAGTGATTGATGAAATTGAAAAGGGCTATCTGCTTAATGATAAAATCATCCGCTTTGCAAAAGTGGTGGTTGGAAAATAATAATTATGTCAACCAAAAGAGATTACTACGAAATACTTGGTGTAACCAAATCTGCCACGGCCGATGAGATTAAGAAAGCTTATCGCAAGGTGGCTATGCAATTTCACCCCGACCGTAATCCAGGGAACAAAGAGGCAGAAGAAAAATTCAAGGAAGCTGCTGAAGCTTATGAAGTATTAAGTGATGCTGATAAACGGGCACAATACGATCGTTATGGGCATGCAGGCGTAAGTGGCAATGGTCGTGGAGGATTTGGTGGTGGCCATAACATGAACATGGATGATATCTTCAGCCAGTTTGGAGATATTTTTGGTGATGATGTATTTGGAAGTTTCTTTGGTGGCGGACAACGTCGCAGTAGTGGCGGAGGCAGGGCAAGAGGTGTGAGAGGCAGCAATCTCCGTGTTCGCATCAAAATGAATTATGAAGAAATTGCCAAAGGTGCCAGCAAAACCATCAAGGTAAAAAAATATGTGAGCTGCAGCAACTGCGGCGGCAGTGGAGCAAAAGATAAAAGCAGTGTGCAAACCTGTGGTACATGTGGCGGCAGCGGCCAGGTAAGAAGGGTGCAGAATACGTTTCTTGGACAGATGCAAACAGTAACAACCTGCCCAACCTGTAATGGCGAAGGAACAACTATCGCAAATAAATGTACACATTGTAAAGGCGAGGGAAGGGTTTATGGAGAAGAGAATATTACCATTGATATTCCTGCAGGTGTGCAGGATGGAATGCAGTTGAGTGTTGGCGGACGTGGTAATATGGGCGAACGTGGAGGCCCTGCAGGTGATTTAATTGTATTGATTGAAGAAGAAGCACACCCACAACTTCACCGTGATGGGCTGAATGTAGCTTATGATTTACACATTTCATTCCCCGATGCTGCTTTTGGTGTACAGGCCGAAGTGCCGACCATTGATGGCCGGGCAAAAATTAAAATTCCGCCGGGTACGCAAAGCGGGAAAGTATTTCGTTTAAAAGGCAAGGGTTTCCCTGCATTGCAGAGTTATGAAAAAGGGGATCAACTGATTTATGTAAATGTATGGACACCGCAAAACCTTACAAGCGAAGAAAAATCAATGCTTGAAAAAATGCAGCAAAGCCAGAATTTTCAACCCAAACCTGAAAAAGGAGAGAAGGGCTTTTTTGAACGTGTGAAAGAAATGTTTAGTTAATTGAAAGTTGAAAATGAAAAATTGAAAATGGAGAATTGTAATGCAGTTCTCCATTTTTATTTTAATCAAAAGCTGGGGAGTTTCACACAAAGCACACAATGGAGACTAAGCTCACAAAGAAAATCAAAACGTTTTGAACTCCGCATCCTTTGTTCCTTTGCGTGAAATATTTATTTTTAAATATGGCAAGCAATACAAACGACCAGCTTATTTATTCCATTCCTGCAAGGTTCAGGCGTATCGAAAATCTTCATATTCTTTTATGGCTGCTGAAAGATATTTGCTGGGCACTCAGCTTCAGAATTCCCGGCTTAATCATGATTATCCCAACAATGGCCGCAGCTTTAATGATTACCTGGCAAACAAGAAAAATGATTTCCGAACTCATGCATAACCTTGCAGTGGTGTTCTGGATTACAGCAAACTGCTTGTGGATGATTGGCGAATTTTTTGGTTGGGATGAGGGCGTATTCGGGTTACGACATTTTGCACTCGTTCCTTTTGGAATAGGATTACTGATCCTTGCAATTTATTACCTGCTCTATTTTACCAACAAAAACTTCAGAGAAAGAGTGGCTTTGCAAAGTGTTCATGTAATTGAAGATGAATTAAGCCATTAAAAAGGGATACTCCCTGATTTTTTTGCTCATTTTTCCTTACGGATTAAAATATCACTTTCGGATATTTTCGTATCATTACGTATCAGGACTTTACTATAAAGATTGACAACTCTGTACACAAACAGAATATCGCTTCCTGAATTTTAATTATAACAGCCGGTTACTTTTCAATTTCAACCTGCTCCATTTTATTTCTTCCGAAAAATACAGGGAAGTACATCAGTTCAGCTTTTGCAGGGTTTAATGTAAAGCGACCTGTGTATCTCGGTTCAAGTTCTATTTCAAATTGATGCTTTCCTTTGTTCATTTTTTCAATAAAGATTAAAACCCTGTCTTTAAAGTATTCCCTGTGCTGGTACCACAGGCCAGTTGCTTTATTTCCGTAAGTGCATCCTGCGGGTACAGGAATTTCCAACTGTACATATTCTGCATCTTTTTGTGCATAAACAATCACCTGCATTTTTACTTTTTCACCAGCTTTAAGTTTTGTAATAGTTTGATTGTTTTTTTCAAAAAATGTCTGAATGGTGAAATTTGAATCAACTGAAGATGGGTTTGAATTAAATATTTTTTGCCATGCACTAAAATACATCATTCCTCCGCCGGTTTTGGAAACTGATATGTTTCTCAACTTATCCCTGCTTGATAAATTGTAAGGGAATTTAGTGATTGAAAAACTTGTATCGCCTGAAATGGTTACTGCAGCCGGTTGCGTAAAATCATTATTCTTTTTCAGCATGTCTGGCAGAATGGTTGAAAGAATAGAAGCTGATTCAACAGTATTATTCCAGTAACCATTTCTGCGGCTTTCGAGGAAATACTGAATAATTTTTTGCTTTTCGCTTTCATAGTTTGAAGATGAATTGAAAAACCTGAAAGCAGAAATGGTTGTTGCGGTAATATTTCTGTCCCACCAGTAACCTTCTTTTCCCCAATACAAACCACCAAACATAGTTTCTGTTTTTTGCTTCATCAGTACCTGCAGTTCTTTGTCATAATTGATTTTTTGTTTTTGCATAACAGAAACCATTTTCCATTGGAGATGTTGTGAAACAGAATCAAACGGAATTGTTTTTAAATACATTTCATAATCCAGGTCATGACCTGCCATGCTTAGTGTGTAAAGACTTTCAAGCAGATCGAACCTGTTGAGATTGGGTAACTGATTCTGAATGTACAAAAGTGCATTGCGCAGCGTTGGTTCAAGTGAAGCATCTGGTTTTAATTCAAGCAACGCTCTTGTAATGTAATTTGTTATGGAAAGATTAGGTTGTCCATTTTCCCACCAGCTCCATCCTCCTTCAAACAACTGGTTCTTTTGTAATTTTTCTTTAAGCTTCTGCATCTCTTTCTCATTTTTAAAAGGCTCACCAAGTTCATTCCGTATTTTTTTCTCCATTGCATAGCCTGTTAGTTTTGATGCAGTTTGCTCCATACAGAAATAAGGATATTTTTTCAGGTGTTCAATTTCATTAAGCAGCAGTTGTATTGTATTGTTTTGTGCATGTAATGTTACATCTGCAGCTTTTTCATCAGCATGATAGCTGATGGTGGTATCGTTGCTGAGCACATAAAATGTTCCAACTGCTTCTGTGGTTCCTTTTTTTACAACCGGTATTTTTCTTAATTCTCCATCGGCAAAGCCGGTGATTGATTTTGCTGAAAACTGAAGATGCAGTGAATCGGTTAATGATGGTGCAATGATGCTGATTTCACTGATTGAAGCATTATTTGCTTTTACTGTTTCTTCTTTTGTAAATTGATTATTGACGTTCCCTGTAAATTCAACTTTCAGATGAATGTCAGATGTTGTATAGTTGATTTTTTTGCCAACCAGGTTTACCGAATCACCTTCAGTTAAAAACTGCGGGGTATTTAACTGTGCAAGAAATGGTTTGAATGATTTTGTAATTTTTGATGTTTTGGTGATCCTTCTTTTTCTGTCCATTCCGGTTACAAATGTTTCCCAGCTTGTAATATTATCAGGGTATGTAACAGTGAATTTTACTTCACCTTTTTTATCTGTAATTAAATTCGGTTTCCAGAATGCGTAATCACGAAACTGATCCCTGATGAGTTTTGGATTAAATGATTTGGTTGTAATAATCACGGCTCCGTTTGCTGCCCGTGAACCGTACAGCGTTGCTGCAGCTGCATCTTTTAAAACTGATGTTGATGTAATATCATCCGGACTGAGATCAGGCATTACATCATACGGGATTCCGTCAACTATATACAAAGGGTTCGTGTTGCCTGAAACAGAAGCGGCACCTCTTATGTGGATGGATGTTGATGTTCCAGGCGAAGTAATGGATACACCTGCCGCTTTTCCCTGGAGTGAAAATGCAAGGTCTTCTGATTTTATTGTTGCTACAGAAGCGGTAAACGATCTTTTTTTAGCGGTTCCATATCCTATAACAACAACTTCGTTTAAAGCTGCATTTGATACCTGCATAACAGCATTTGCATTTGAAATGCTTCGGTCGGTTACTGTTACTTTCAATTCAAGGGTTGAATAACCAACTAATGAAAACACAAGGGTATATTGCCCGGGCATTAGATTACCGAATACAAAATTTCCGTCTTTATCAGCAACTGTATTTTGTTTATAACCTTTAATTGAAATAAACGTAAATGGAATTCCATCTTTGCCTTTGCTGTCAGTTACTCTGCCGTTGATCATCCCTGTTCCGGGCGGCATATCCATTTCAGGTTTTTTAAGTAACTGTTTGTTTTTTGTTTCTTCTTCTGTTTGTTTTATACGTAATTCCAGTTCTTTTTTTCTTTTTACTTCCTGTTTGTAAAGCAGGTTGCTGATAACAGCATTTACTGAATCGTAAACAGGTTGTTTATATTTTATGCAATAGGTTCCGGCTGAGTTAATAAAAATACTTGGGAAATACAGAAACCTGAAATGATTAGTTACGAGTACAACTGAATAGTTTCCTTTTGCAATGTTGTTTATTTCTGACACTGTACCCCAGAAAATTCTGTAATTATTTTCCTGTTCATAATCCTGTAACACTGTATAAACAATACTGCTGTCTTTTGGATATTCTATTTTTATCCTGCTTTTGTTATAACCATTTAAATAAATATTATTATTGGTATAATCAAGATAAGGCGCAGATGGTGTTGCGTGATAGTTAATTTCAGGAAGGGCAGTAATGGTATCGCCCAACGCCCATGTTGTTCGCTTGTTCTCTAAGTAAATCTTTTCTTTTTCCGGGAACAGTTGTTTCATTTCAAGCCTGACAACTTGTGGCGAAATCCTGTATTGATATCCGGGTTCAAACACAAATTTAAAATCAAAATCGTCGGGTCTGTAAAATTGTATGCTGTCGAAATTATTGAACGGTCCTGTAATGTGTGTTTTGTTTTCGTAGAGGTAAAATGATTTATTATCCTGCCATACATACGCATTATTATTGCGGTAATTATTTTCAATACGCAGTAACCGGCTGTTTAATAAGTTTTTTTCAAATGGGCTCCAGAACTTCTCAGCAGAGGTTGTTTTTTTGTTTGAATCGGGCTTGTTAATATCAAAAACAATATCATGTTTATAATATGGTTGAAGGTAAATACTGTCGTATTCAATATAGCTGTCTTTCAATCGCATGCCAATCTGTACGTAGCCAGGCATTTCACTCACAGCATAAGCCTGTTTGTCTGTGCAGCCATTATAATAAACAAGCTGGCGGTTAATATATAAGAGATAAATTTCCTGCGGCAAACCCTCACTAACAGCCAGCACTGATACCTGCGGAAGTACATCCTGTACAGGTGTTTTAACGGTGTAATAATTTTTTTCGGGGAATAAAAAACGGTAGTAGGTCATTGTATCAAGATGGAATTTTTCTCTCCATTGCTGATGTTTCCATAAAATAAATTTACCTGATGCTGTTGTTTCTTCAGTTTCAAACCGGTTATAAAGAATGGGAGTTTTCCCGCTGAATTTCTGAATGTAAGGAGGTTCTGGAACATACACATCTTTACCAAATTGTGTGTTGTAACTTACTGCAGTGAGGTTTACTTTTTTTGCAGCTTTGTTTTTGTAATCATTTACTTTAACTGTAATCGTATCTGTCTGGCCGGGGTAAATTGTTTCAGCACTTTTGACAGAGGTTGATAATAGTTTGGAAAGAAAGGCAATGCTTTCATTTCCGTAATTTTCTTTTCCTGCCCAGAAATAATGCCATCTCAGGTAGTATATTTTATTTAACGGGATGGTGCCTTTCCATACAATCTGTTCTTCTGATGATGAACCTTCATCTGTCTTTTTATCTTTATCGAAAAGACTGTAATAAACAGTCGCTTTATATGGATTGAATAATACGAAACCAACACTGTCTTGCGTCTGTATATTTCTGAAAGTAACCCTGTAATCTTCTTTAATATCGTAACTGTTGTATGCTTTAGATTTGGAGTCTGTACCTGTTGTATAAAAATCATACGTTTCAACCTGCGGATCAATTTTGGCTGTGTATGGAAATTCAATCTGCAATGGCTTTGTAAGCAGGTCGTTCTCCATACTGCCTGTATGTATTACGCTTTTTCTGTTGACGATGTATTCAGCCTTTATATATCCATTTTCTTCTTTTACATTGATATAAGATGATTCAGAAATATAGGTAACGGTTATTTCTTTTTGCTGAATTTCATTGTTGCTGTTGCGGAACAATGCAATTGCCCTGATTGTAAGATCGGCATCAGGGAATAAACCGGATGGTATTGTAAATTTTGTGTCGTTATCAATAGCCAGTTCTTTTTCCTGCTGCCATAATGTATCGGGTATAAAAACCCGGTTATCATGAAACCGGTTAATGGATTGTGCAAGCAAAACCAGCTTTACTTTTCCATCCATCAGCCCAAGTCCGTTTGCATCTTTTGCATTTGCTGAAAACTGTAACGAATCGCCGGAGAAATATTCTTCTGTATCAGACCGGAGGTTGTACGATGCCACTTCATCCAGCAGATAATCTTCTATGCGGAAGTTTCCTGCCAGCATCTGTTTTCCTTTTTTATTTCTAAGAAAAATGCTGTAATAAGTATCGTTTGGTAAGGTATCGCCTGTTGCAAATTCGTACACATAAGCTCCGGGGCTTACCGGTTTCAGTTTTGTAAGTTCTTTATATAAATAGGCGCTGTTTTTTGAGTAGCTCAAAAATGCACTGATCTCTTTTTTGTATTGTTTTTTCTTTCTGTTTAAAACATAAGCTTTAAACCTGATGGTATCAACCGGAAAATATTTTGGTTTATTAAAAATGAAAAAGCCTCCACCCTGAACCCGCCTTGAATGATATCTTTTTCTGAACCACCTGTCGGGCGGATTTTTTATCATGTATTTAACCTGCATCGGTAACCATGTAATTACACGTCCTGCTTTTGTGCTTCTTAACCTGCTTAATCGTTGCTGATATGGCGTTCTGTAATTATGAAACTCAGTTGTAAAACGAATAAATGAAGTATCGCCTGGAACTTCAATTCTCAGCAGCTCTCCATCCGGGTTTTTCTTTTGAATATCATACGTAAATGTTTTTTCATTGATATCAATCCGTTTATCATTTACCAAAACAGAAGCATTTTTATAAAGTGTTCCTGAATTGTCACGGATCATAATCTTCGGTCGTACCTGGTTATTTAAAATAACCGGTTTAATGGAAGTTATACAAAGATGTTCAGCAACTAATTCAGTATCATTTACCGAAATCAATATATAATTACCTATCGGAAGTTCATCTGTTTTGGCTGAATCGGACAGAAAACTTAATGCCGGAATTTCCTGCAGATAGTGGTCAATTGAACGGATTCCTTTTTTTATATATGATTCAGTTGTATCGGCAGAAATGCGGTAAGCATAAGTGATCCAGCTTTTCCTTCTTGCTTCTTTCAGGGTTTGCTGTGCCGATAAATTGATGGCGGACAGGTAAATGACGATAAAAATGATTGTCTTTTTCATAAACAGCCAATATTTCACAATAGATGTTTGGATAGCCGAAATTACATATACAATAATCAAATTCTTTTAAAATCTGCTTTAGCTTATCATTGCATCATACAGTTGGCACAAATACTAAACACAATAAAGTGCTTAAAGAAATTCTTTGTATATTTTGATAATTTAGTTGCAAATTCAATCATGAACTTTATCACAACCTCTTTGTAATAATGACCCGATTTGTGCAATGTAGGAGAGCAGTAGGGAGTTACTAAACTTATCTTAAACTATTCCGTTAAAATACAGCCAGCGTATGTTTTAATTCACGGTTACAAGTAGTCAGGGCATAAAGGCGGTTGCTGTATGCTGATTTTTATTTTACTTTCTTTTTTCCGGGATTGAAAAAATAATTTCAAAAAATCTGTGAACAGAAAAAGAAACTATGATTTAAAAACGGAAACATGGGTTTAAAATCAATTGAAATGCCGTTTTTGGATTTATAAAAAAAGGATTGCAGATGTTTTATGATCTGCAATCCTGAGGCTGTTTTACATCGGTTGCAACGCCGTTTATCTTTCAAATAGAATCTGAACACTATTGCCGCAATTACTCATAGAACAGAAAATGTAAGCGGGCAAAAGGGAATTAGCGGTCACTTTTAGATTCCAGGATAGCGGTACTTACTTGCCTTGATGCTATTACCGGTTCGGTACTCATTTTTTGCATTCCGGGTTTATTGCACTATTATTTTTTGCAAAAGCTCCCTGTTTTCAGCAAGGCGTATAATATAAGTGCCGGGAGGCAGCCTGTTAATCTGTATAGTGCTGTTGTTTTGCACGGGCGACTGCTGAACCACTCTTCCTGCGACATCTATTACCAACAGCTTGTCTGTATTAACAATGCCGCTTACCAGTACATTCACAGGGCCGCTTGAAGGAATGGGCCATACCTTCATTAATGTATGTTTGCTGAGGCCATTTACAACCCTTATGTCAGAATAAGTGCTGTGTCCATCATTGTCTTCCTGTTTAATCCGGTACAATGTTTTACCTGTATAATTATTATTGTCGTAGTACAGGTACTGTAACGGCAAGCTGCTGTTGCCGCCCAAGGCTGCTGTAGGCGTAAAATGAATGCTGGTAAAACTGTTCTCGTTATCTTTTTTCCGTTCTATATAAAAGCCTTTGTTGTTAATTTCTGTTTCTGTTTTCCATTTTACTTCCACTTTTGCTTCATCCATACGTTGCACAAATAAGGCAAGTCCGGTTACAGGTAATGCCGTGCCTGTATTATAAGGCTGCAGAATACCCTGTGTAAGCAAGTTGCCATTACCTTCCAGTGTTATACTGGCAAATTCACCGGCAGTAAATTCAAGCATAGAGCTGCCATCGATAAAAGTGGTTCCTGCTGTTGTAACTCCATAGCCTGTGCCGGAGAAATTTACATCAACTATAACCGGAACTGATGTTGTGGTTCCGCCATCAGGCTGCAGAATATCCTGTGTATATAAAAAGGTACTTGTATTAAAACTGTTCACCAACAGGCCTCCTGTAGCATCTTCCAGGATGATCCCGTCTGCTGTTTTACTGCCCCCGCTGCAGTTAATGCCCTGCGGGTTCAGTTGCTGTGCCATTGCAACATCAAACAGGAATATGCAGCTTATTAAAAGTAAATATCGCATAACTGCTTTGTTTGATGGATTAATAAATCATGATGTAACCATTATGGAAATCATTATTGTTAAGTTGTGCGGTACTGGCATTACGTATTCCAAGCCCTATTTTATATGTGCCTGCTACAAGCACGCCTGTTTGTGCTACAGTTCCAATTTTTATGGTGCCTGAACAGGATGCAGAAGTTCTGAGCCCCACACTAAACTCAGTATATGCGTTGGCGTAAATTGGTGTTATTGCTCCGATACCATCTTTTTGCACGCAGATACACAGCGATACATACCCTGTGCCTCCGGTAGTGGAGCCAAGAGCAGCATTAAAACTGCCGCTGAGGTTTTGGCCTGCTGTTACTGTAACGGTTTGTGGGTTGCTGATAAAAGACCATGCAGTATTGACATCTCCGGCAGCAAAGGAAGCTATTGAGCCAAAGAAATTATAAGTTTGAATAGATGGGCCGGTACTAACTGCTGTGGGTGTCCATTCTGTTCCATCCCATCTCAGCAGGTCACCATTCTGCGGCGTATTACTGCTAACTGCATTAAACTGAAGACTGTTGGCGCTGTTGGCAATATAGGCTTTTTCGGCCGCCAGTGCGTAGGGTACAGATACCAGAGCCTGGCTTCCCATGCTTACAAAATTATTATTGTTGTTAATGTCCAGTTCCACATTCATGTTGTGTGCTATGGAGCTGTTCAGCCAGTTTGTATTATTAAATGCACCAACAATATTTGTAGCACCTGCACTGCCTATTTGTATATTAAACAGACCCAACGCATTGGTGGTAACCGTTCTTGTTTCAGAATAATAGGTGGTGGCACCGGTAGTACTTGCCTCAGATAAACTGATTCGTACTTTCATAGTTTGGTTGGCCAATGCCTGCCCGCTGCTGTTGCGAGCCACTGCCTGGTAATTGATGGCTTTTGGCACTTGCGCATACAGCACAAATGCAACAAAACATGTAACGATGGAAAGAAAAAACTTTTTCATAATAATTACTGTTTGAATGATTGTTTTTGATTTGATAAGCCAAAACTGCAACCACAAAAACTGGTTTTAAAAAATATACCGCTGTACAGTGCTGCTTATATAACCAGGCGTGCTTTATTCCAAATGAACCGGTTTTACATGTAGAGATATTGCATTGACTCTGTTTATAAAAGCACCTTATTTCACTTCATTGTTTTATTTATACGTTTCGCAGAAATAAGTTTCTCTTGTATCAGGTGTATTTACATTTTTGCTGAGAAATATCTAAACAAGTCCACGATCACTGTCATAAAGTCAACCTTGCTCATGTCAATAGTCCTGCAGGATAAATAATAGCTGTGTCCATTGGCTGGTTTGCGGCTGTATCCAGAGCGATATAAAATACCGGACGATGAATTACAGCGGACACAAAAAGAAGAAACAGTGTTATGATGGTAATGAAGATATAGTAACGGCCAGGTAAAAATATTATACAATATTCGCCGCAATTATAGTACGCTATTGCAAATGAAACGCATTTGCTACATGAAAAACAACTGTAACCATTGCCTTATCGTTAAAGCCACTTCAGTTTTAGAGTGGCTTTTTGTTTTGTTTTTTATACGGTTTATTTAAAAATCGGCAGCATCCATCGGAATAAACTTTCAACTGTTTTTTTTCATATACATTTTTGCGCTATAAATAAAACGTCATGAAAAAAATAATCATTTTAACTGTTTTTACTGCGGCAGTATTCAGCAGTTGCAAAAAAAAAGATTCAGTATCCGATAGCCCGGCTGCCGGTAATGAAAAACGTGTTTCAAAAATTGAGTCGAATGGTAATTTTGCATATGGATTTACATACAATACATCGGGTCAGTTGCTTACATTCACAAACTCAAGTGGACAGCGATTTGAGTATGATTACAGCAATAACAGTCTGACTTATAAAATGTATAATTCAGCTAACCAGCTTTCGCAGGAACTTAAAAATGTAATTTGCTTGGGTAATCTGCTTAAATCTGTTTTATATCAGAATTATAACGGAGCCGGGGAACTTGGTTCTGCATGGGTCATCAGTTTTGAACAAAACGCCGATGGTACATTGAAAAGTTTTGACGACGGAGATTTGCACCTGTACGAATATACTGATGGTAATTATACAAAAACAACACGTTTAAAGAATGGAGTGCTTTACGAATCTTCCCAGTATGATTATTACACCGATAAGGAAAACAAATTCAACATTCCTTATCTTGAATACCTGTATGAGTTCCCTTTAATGCACAATTACGTAGGTAAAAGCAACCGTAACCTGATGAAAAAAGTGGTCACCGTGAGGGCGGGGAATACCTATACCTATAATTTTACTTATGAATTTGATTCTGGCGGGTATGTTACAAAAATATATTTTCAATACCAGAAAAACTCAGATACCCCTGTAAACAATGTTGTCAGTATTACATACTGACATGAATTTCATACGCAGCAATTTTTAAAAGTACCCGGCTTGTTATGTATTTTTTGCAGGCCGGGTGTTTGTTTTTTATTTTCAGGCGCATGAATGTTCGGCCCGCATATTTTTTATTTTTATCAGGGCAAAATATCCCAATAAACCCGCAGTGGAAAATAGCACATCTTTGTCCGTACATCACACTTTACAGAAACCTTTCAGGTACATTACAGGGACATTATAGGAACTTTATGTTCTTGCTAAAAGGAATTATAAGGGGATATTCGCTAATCAATACCAAATCAGTTCTCATCAGTTCAGATCTGCGTCATCAGCGTTTCTGTTTTTCCAATTCGTTTAAAATCTGCTTTAACTTATCTTTGCGCTCCAAATGAATGGTTTCGACCTGAAAGTATAAAGTTGAGTGCTGTGCATTCAACGATAAACGATAAACTTAAACTATAAACAAGATCATGTATCGTACTCACACCTGCGGCGAATTAAGAAGTAATCATACCGGCACAACAGTAACATTGGCCGGATGGGTGCAAACTGTAAGAAAGTTTGGAAGCATTACGTTTGTGGATCTGCGTGACCGTTATGGAATTACCCAGCTTCTCTTTGGTGAGGAACTGAATAAAGAATTGGATGCAAATCCGCTGGGTCGTGAATTTGTAATGCAGGCAACGGGCAAGGTAAATGGGCGTAGTAACAAAAATCCAAATATTGCTACAGGTGATATTGAAATATTGGTTGATTCATTCAAGGTGCTGAACAAATCAGCAGTACCTCCGTTCACCATCCAGGACGATACCGATGGTGGCGATGACCTCCGCATGAAATACCGTTTTCTTGATCTGCGTCGCAATGCAGTGAAAAGAAACATTGAACTGCGTTATGCTGTAAACCGTGCTGCAAGAAATTACCTGCACAATAACGGTTTCATGGATATTGAAACACCTTTCCTGATTAAATCAACTCCTGAAGGTGCAAGAGATTTTGTGGTTCCAAGCCGAATGAACCCCGGACAGTTTTACGCATTGCCTCAAAGTCCGCAAACATTCAAACAGTTGCTGATGGTAAGTGGTTACGACCGTTACTACCAGATTGTAAAATGTTTCCGTGATGAAGATCTTCGTGCCGACCGTCAACCGGAGTTTACACAGATTGACTGTGAAATGGCTTTTGTTGAACAGGAAGATATCCTGAACATGTTTGAAGGATTGATCAAATCAATCTTTAAAGAAGTCAAGAACATTGACTATACAGAGAAGGTTGAACGCATGAGCTGGGAAGAAGCCATGTGGCAATACGGCAACGATAAACCTGATATCCGTTTTGGGATGAAGGTTTGCAACATCAAGTTCCCTGCACATACATTTACTACAAAACAAAGCCTGTCTTCATTAATTGATGGCGCAGATTTTAAAGTGTTTGATGAAGCAGAAACAGTAGTGACCATTGCTGTGCCTGGTTGCAGTGAATATACTCGTAAGCAAACCGATGAACTCACAGAATGGGTGAAACGTCCGCAGATTGGAATGAAAGGGCTCGTGTTCATCAAGTGCAATGCAGATGGTACTTACAAAAGCAGTGTAGATAAATTTTACAGCGAAGAAAAATTAAAAGCAATTGCTGAAGCGACCAATGCAAAAGCAGGTGATTTGGTTTTGATTCTTGCCGGAGCAGAAGAGCGTACACGTAAAGCTATCAGTGAACTGCGTTTGGAAATGGGGAAACGTTTGGGCTTACGTAAAGAAGATGAGTTTAAGTTATTGTGGGTGCTTGATTTTCCTTTGTTTGAATTTGCATTGGAAGACCAGGATGGAGGCGGAGCCGGCCGTTGGGTGGCAAGGCATCATCCGTTTACAAGTCCCAAGCCCGATCATATTGAAACCATGATCAGTAATAATCCCAAGGTTGATGATCTTGATAAATATCTGGAACATCCGTATGCAAACATCAAGGCCAATGCGTATGATATGGTGCTGAACGGAAATGAAATTGGCGGTGGCTCTATCCGTATTTTCCAGCGTGAACTGCAGGAAAAAATGTTTGCAGCATTAGGAATGGATAAAGAAGAACAGCAACATAAGTTTGGATTTTTGCTGGGAGCATTTGAATATGGCGCACCACCACATGGAGGTATAGCGTTTGGTTTCGACCGTTTATGTTCTATTCTTGGTGGCAGCGAAAGCATCCGTGATTTTATTGCGTTCCCGAAAAATAATTCAGGACGTGATGTAATGCTCGATGCACCAAGTGAAATCAATCCAAAACAATTTGATGAATTGCAGATAAAACTGGATTTGAAATAAAATGAATAGTCTTACATTTTACCGCATTTTTTCATATATACTGCTTGTAATCGGGGTATTTCTCGGCTTTTTTGCTCTGATTGTTCTGCTGTTTGCATTGAGTAACCCTGTTTTTTTAATTTCAGTTTTCATCATTGCTTCGGTGGTGATTTATAGTTTTACCAGCTTCCTGTTCCTCGTAAACGGAATTGACGGGCAGCGCTACCTGAAACCAAAGCTGAAAGACTGGATTAAGGTAAATGCGTATGTGGCAATTTTTTTTGTGTTTATGAATATTTTTCAGTCAATATCGGTGATTACAAATCCTGGTTTGGTGAATGATGCATTGAAGCAGGTAACAGAAATGCAGAAAACTGCATCGCCGTTATCGGCCGACATGATGACGAAAATTGTAAAAGCGGTTGTATGGTTTTTATTGATCTATGCCGTAATTCTTGGTTCACATATCTCTTCCACCTTTCGGTTGTTAAAGCAATACAGTCACTTGTTTGAAAAAGAACCTGAGGGAGATAATTTTTGATAAATAATAACACATTTGACTGCAATGCGGTAACTTATGCCGGTTTTTTTACAAATTGACAAGGTTTATTGAAACCTGTATTTCAAAGTCATTCAAATTTGTAACTTGCTGCTATGCAGCAGGCTCCGTTAGCAGAACGATTAAGACCTTCAATATTAAATGACCTGGTTGGTCAGCAGCATTTAACCGGGCAGGGAAGTATTTTGCAAAAGGCAATCACAAGTGGAAATATTCCCAGTATGATTTTGTGGGGGCCTCCCGGTGTTGGTAAAACAACCATTGCCAATATAATTGCTCACACAGTTAATGCAACTTATTTTCAGCTTAGTGCTATCAGCAGCGGTGTAAAAGAAGTGAGAGAAGTCATTGACACTGCAAAGAAAACATCCAAAGCCATTTTGTTTATTGATGAAATTCATCGCTTCAATAAAGGTCAGCAGGATGCTTTGCTAGGTGCAGTGGAAAAAGGAGTGATTACACTTATTGGTGCCACAACCGAAAATCCGTCATTTGAAGTAAACAGTGCCTTGCTGAGTCGCTGCCAGGTATTTGTACTAAAAGCACTGGAAGAAGAAGATTTATTACAACTGTTGAATAAGGCATTGGCAGAAGATGAAATCCTCAAAGCAAAAAAAATTGAACTGAAAGAAACTGAAGCATTGATGAGGCTAAGCGGAGGTGATGCAAGAAAACTATTAAACCTGCTTGAAATTGTTACCGATCTTTCAACTGAAAAGAAATTAGTCATTACTGATAAACTGGTACTGCAAACCATTCAGCAAAAAATGGCTTTGTATGATAAAGGAGGGGAACAGCATTACGATATTATTTCAGCATTTATAAAATCTATCCGGGGCAGCGATCCCAATGCTGCTGTTTACTGGCTTGCACGGATGATTGAAGGGGGTGAAGATGTGAAATTCATCGCACGAAGGTTAGTGATACTTGCAAGTGAAGATGTTGGTAATGCAAATCCAAATGCGCTATTATTGGCCAATGCAACATTTGAAGCCGTTAATAAAATCGGTTACCCTGAATCAAAGATTATTTTATCGCAATGTGCAACCTATCTGGCTTCATCTCCTAAAAGCAATGCAGCAGTGATGGCAATTGGAATGGCTGAAGCTGCTGTAAAACAATTCGGCGATTTACCTGTGCCGTTGCATATACGCAATGCTCCAACCAAACTCATGAAGAATCTTGATTACGGAAAAGGGTATCAGTATTCGCATGATTATGAAAATAATTTTTCTTTACAGGAATACCTGCCTGAAAAGATAAGCGGCACTACATTTTACGAACCCGGAAAAAATGCAAGGGAAGAAGAACTACGTAAATTCTTAAAACAACTCTGGAAAGAAAAATATCATTACTGATGAATTTACAGATACACTGGCAATTGAAAAGGTTTGATGAACTGACTCCATTTGAATTATATGAAATCATCTGGTTGCGAAACGAGGTATTTGTTGTGGAACAGAATTGTGTTTTCCAGGATGCTGATTATAAAGATCAGAAGAGCTGGCACCTGATGGGGATGAATGAAGAAGGAAAATTAATTGCCTATTGCAGAATTCTTCCGGGCGGAGTATCTTACAATAGTGTTTCCATTGGCAGAGTACTTACAAGTCCTGCTGCAAGAAGAACCGGTGCCGGCAGATTGTTAATGGAAAAAGCAATGGAGTTTTCTAAAAATCTTTTTGGACAAACAGATATAAAAATCGGAGCACAGTACTACCTGAAAAACTTTTACAGTTCTTTTGGCTTTAAACAAACAAGCGATATTTATCTCGAAGATGGAATTGAACATATTGAAATGGTTTATACTAAAAGCATAAGGTAGTTTTACTAAACAGTACAAGTAAAAGCACTTAAAACCAATGTTTTCCAGCAGTTTATACCATATTTTTCAGGAAAATATTTTGCAGAACAAGAATTGTTTTCTAAACTTGTATTCCAATATCCAGTACACGAAAAACCAAATGTCCGATACCATGAAAATTCGTTCTACGACATTATTCATTCTGCACATTTTTTTATTCACGTTATTTATTGTTCAGCAACTGAATGCACAGATTGGTCTGTCAACTGCTAATTCACGTTTTGAATTTGGATTTAATGCTGGTCCTATGAGTTTCCTGGGCGATCTTGGTGGTAACAGGGGGAAAGGCACTTATGGCCCGAAAGATAATAACCTGCCGGTTACAAATATGATTGCGGGACTTTCTGCCTCTTATTATCCATCAGAATGGATTGGTTTCAGGGCTGCACTCAATATCGGGCAGATGGAAGGTGACGACAGACTGGTTAAGCAAAATCAACCGTCTGATACGTATGAGGGAGCCCGTAAATACAGAAATCTTACTTTCCGCTCACATTTATACGAAGCTTATGCCGGAATAGAAATTTACCCCACTGTAATGTTAGGCTTGCGAAATGGAAACGGTGTTCCACGTTTGCGGCCTTATTTAATTGCAGGGATCGGAGCTTTTAAATTTAACCCTCAGGGTTTGTATAAAGATCCTACTGGTAAAGAATCGTGGGTTGATCTTCATCCTTTGCATCTCGAAGGACAGGGATTTGCTGAAACAAATATTCCTGAATATAAATTGTATTCTTATTGCATACCAATGGGTGTTGGTTTGAAATATGATATTACAGAACGCATTACATTCGGTATTGAACTTATTCATCGTAAAACCGGTACTGATTATATTGATGATGTAAGTAACAAATATATCGATCCTGCTTTATTCGATAAATATCTTACTCCCACTCAGGCAGAAATTGCAAAGTACATGGCTAATCCCAGTTCATATTATCCGGGAATACCGGGTTATACGCCATACCGTGTAGGAAAGAAAAGAGGTAATCCTGAAAGGAACGATTCTTATTTCGCCAGCACATTCCGGCTTACGTGGAAAATTGGTGATGTTTATGCTGACTGGTTTAAAAACAAGAACTCAATGCGATGTCCTCAATATTTTTAAATCCTTATCAAAAATCCGTTTATATGAAAATCCAGACTCCGAAAACAAAAATCAAAACCTTATCTGCAAATCCTGAATTAACAATCTGGTTGTTGCGTATTGGTCTTATTATGCTTTATACAATTTTATTTATTTACAAGAAAAAATTATATATGTAAACTTTCTGAGCAGAGTATGCAATGAATGTATGTCCGTACCTCCTTTTTCATCAATTTTCCAATCCTTTGAAAATCTGAACCGGGAACCAGCGACGATATTTGTTCGACCATGCTTTGCTTTGTTTCTCTTGGTCCGTACTCTATCCTGTTGCCCCCTTGTACAAGGGGGCACATTTTTTTTGTAACGATTATAATTCAGCTTTTAGAAATGTTGCAGTATGACTTGCTTTGCAGCTAAGTAATTCTTCCGGAGTTCCTTCAAATAAAATCTGCCCGCCACCATCACCACCTTCTGGCCCGAGATCAATAATGTGGTCTGCTACTTTTATTACATCCATATTGTGTTCAATAACAAGAACCGTATTGCCACGATCTGTTAATTTATTCAATACATCAAGTAAATGCTGAATGTCCTGGAAGTGCAAACCCGTTGTAGGCTCATCTAAAATGTAGAATGTTTTGCCCGTATCTTTTTTAGCAAGCTCGGTTGAAAGCTTTACACGTTGTGCTTCACCACCACTGAGAGTAACAGCGCTTTGCCCAAGTGTGATATAACCCAGACCAACATCTTCCAGTACTTTTATTTTCCTGTACAAATAAGGAACAGGTTGAAAGAATTCAACAGCTTCTTCAACGGTCATGTCAAGTATGTCAGCAATGGATTTCCCTTTGTATCGTATCTCCAGTGTTTCACGGTTGTAACGTTTCCCATTACATTTTTCACAATGCACATACACATCGGGTAAAAAGTTCATTTCAATTACACGCATGCCTCCGCCTTCACACACATCACAACGCCCTGTTTTTACATTAAATGAAAAACGGCCTGCATTGTAACCCCGGATTTTTGCTTCCGGTATGGATGCAAACAATGTTCTGATTTCTGTAAAGAAACCACAGTATGTTGCAGGATTACTTCTGGGTGTGCGGCCAATAGGTGACTGATCAATTTCAATTACTTTATCAATATGCTCCAATCCTTTAATGCTTTTATAAGGCATTGGGTTGGCTTTTGAATCGTAACAATGTTTGCTGAGAATAGGATAGAGTGTTTCATTGATTAATGTGCTTTTGCCACTACCGCTTACACCTGTAACAACAATGAGCTTTCCAAGCGGAAGTTTAATGTTTACATTCTGCAGGTTATTGCCTGTTGCACCTTTCAGTTCAATAAATTTTCCATTGCCTTTTCTTCTTTCTTTAGGAACAGGAATCGTTTTTACTCCATTGAGATATTTTGCAGTATCGCTGGATGATTTCAACACTTCGCCAGGTGTACCTGCTGATACAATTGTTCCACCATGTTTACCGGCCTGTGGTCCTACATCAATCAAATGATCGGCGGAAAGCATAATGTCTTTATCGTGTTCAACAACCAATACACTGTTACCAACATCACGCAGGTTTTTCAACGCATCAATTAAACGATGGTTATCCCGTTGATGCAAGCCAATACTTGGTTCATCAAGAATATAAGTAATGCCCTGCAGTTGTGAACCTATTTGTGTTGCAAGACGTATTCGCTGACTTTCGCCGCCGCTTAATGTGCGGCTGGGGCGGTTTAATGTGAGATAGGTTAATCCAACATTCAACAGAAATTGTAAACGTTCCCTGATTTCTTTCAACACATCTTTTGCAATGGTTGCCTGTTTGTTGCTGATGCGTAATTCCAAACCATCAAACCACGCAGCAAGATTGTCGAGATTTAATTCACTGAGTTCAGAAATGTTTCTGTTTTCAATTTTAAACCAGAGGCTTTCTTTTCTTAACCTTGCTCCGCCACAAGTGCTGCAGGTTTGAAGCGATGTAAATTGAGTAACCCATTCACGAAGAAACTCTGTACTGTGTGGCGAAAGAAACCACCTTTTCAGCATGGGAATAATTCCTTCATAACTGCCGGTATATTCCTGCGGAACTGTTTCGTCATTTGCATCAATCTCCAGCGAAGGGTTAATATTTTTATCGCCAAACAACAGCAGATCAATCTGCGCCTTGGATAAATCTTTTACAGGTATATCCAGTTTAATTTTATTCTTTTTAGCAAAAGCAACTACCTGCTGAAACACACTTGCATCCCGTTCTTCGCCTAAAGGAGCTATGCCTCCTTCTTTTACAGTTTTGTTTGTGTCGGGCAATACTGCACTCATATCAATGGTATAAACATTGCCTAAGCCTTTACAAACAGGACAGGCACCATAAGGTGAGTTAAACGAAAATGCATTGGGCGAAGGTTCTTCATAACTGATACCTGTGTCTTCACACATCAGGTGTTTGGAATAAGAAATCACGCCGTTTTTTTCTGTGTCAACAAACATCAGGTCTTTACCCATCTTTAACGTTTGCTGTACACTTTGGCTGATGCGTACTCGAAAATCGTCACTCACTTTCAAACGGTCAACAACAACTTCAATATCATGAATTTTATAACGGTCAACCTGCATTTTTGGAACCAGGTCTTTTATCTCGCCGTCAATGCGCACTTTTACAAAACCTTTTTTTCGGATGTCTTCAAAAAGCTCCCTGTAATGACCTTTACGGCCACGAACAACCGGAGCCAGCAAAGAAATTTTTTGGCCATCAAAACGAGTAAAGATATTTTCAACAATTTCTTCTTCACTCCACTTAACCATTTTTTTACCTGTGTTGTACGAGTAGGCTTCGCCAATCCGTGCAAAAAGCAAACGCAGAAAGTCATACACTTCTGTAACAGTTCCAACTGTTGAACGTGGATTTTTATTAGTTGTTTTCTGTTCAATTGAAATTACGGGGGAAAGCCCGGTTATTTTATCAACATCAGGTCGCTCCATATCGCCAACAAACTGGCGGGCGTAAGCACCAAATGTTTCCATGTAACGTCGCTGACCTTCGGCGTAAATGGTGTCAAATGCAAGTGATGATTTGCCGCTGCCACTGATACCTGTAATTACAACCAACTTGTTTTTTGGAATTTGTACATCAATGTTCTTAAGGTTATGTACCCTTGCACCTGAAACTTCTATCTGATCTTTAAGTGATTCGCTCATAATTATGTTTACCGGTTTCGCCGGAACGAACAACGAATTTACCTGAAAATTTGTTGATTCTGTTTCTGTGTTTCTTAAACAAAATGACAGTATTTAAGCAAACTGCTCTAAACATTCATTTCAGTGTGTGATAATAAAGTTGCAATATTAAATTTTTGTTATGTGGATAACTTGAACAGGAAATGAACAGTTGGTGTTAAATGTTATCTCTACCTTGATGACGCTTTACAACCTGCCTTATAATATAAACTTACAGATATGGCACTCTCCGTTTACAATGCAGTACCAATGACGTTACATGATGGTGAAACAGAACATCAGTTTACTCTTAAATTAAACCAGGCAACAGACAGTTTCAGGCTGGAAAATAATTCTATAAGAAGAAATATTTTTATAGGTCAAAATAAGTTCAGCCATCTTTCTCAGCAAATAAGAAATGAATATGGCTTTGATTTTGGACGTATTCATTACGATAACGATGAGATGAATACAGGCATGGCCATAACATCTGAGCATGAGCAATTCCGGTTTGTTTTAAAAGAAGAGAATGGCATTCAGGTACAGTTCAAAGGTGAAGCCTTGCCGGTAAGAAAATTAACAGCAACAGTTCCATATCATTATAATACCGAGGCAGAAAAGGCTATGCAACTGCATACGATTATTCCTTCTGTGCTTGCTGCCATGATTCTGATTCATGAAGCAGAGCTTATAATGTAACAGTTGTTAGTTAAAGAAATTTGGTTCACTGTATCATTTATACTTACATTTGCAACAGTTCTTTCAATCTCTTATCAAGAAAGGCAGAGGGTAATGGCCCGATGAAGCCTTGACAACCTCTTCACTCATTGAGTGAAAAAGGTGCCAATTCCAGCCCCGATTGGGGAAAGATAAGTCAGATAAATTTTGTTACTGATTAAATCGTTATAAACAAAAGCTCATCTGATATTATCGGATGAGCTTTTTTGTTTTATAAACCATAGAACAAAGAGTTTTCCGGTACGTCTCTTTTGATAAGAAGTGAAGAACATGTTTAGCAGTTTATCATCAATTAAAAAGCAAAAGAGATGAAACAAACAATCGTTACTGAAAGCATTGACAAAACTTTTACAAATGCTGTGTTGCAATCATCGGCAAAGTCCACTATTTTTGTTGGGTATTTTACAAACATGAACAGCAACAATTATAACAATATTTCTATTACTGCATCCATGCAATGCTGTTGTTGTATATGCTGTATGCCGTAAGGCATAGCATTTTTCTTCCGATCCCTTAACGGGAAGGTCACAATCGAATTTTTTCTATCAATTTTTTATTACTATTTAAATTATTTATACAATGAGTAACAGTCTTCGTTTTGAAACATTGCAATTGCATGCTGGTCAGCAAATTGATCCAACAACAAAATCAAGGGCAGTGCCTATTTATCAAACATCATCTTATGCTTTTGATAACAGTGAACATGCCGCAAATCTTTTTGGATTAAAAGAATTCGGTAATATCTATACCCGTATTATGAACCCCACCAATGACGTGTTTGAACAACGCATTGCAGCATTGGAAGGAGGCGTGGCTGCATTGGCAACAGGCAGCGGTCAGGCAGCGCAGTTTCTTGCACTCAATAATATTTTACAGGCGGGCGATAATTTTATCACAACTTCCTATTTGTATGGAGGAACTTACAACCAGTTTAAAGTTGCTTTCAAACGCCTTGGAATTGAAGCACGCTTTGCTGATGGTGATGATGTGGAAAGTTTTGTAAAACACATTGATAAAAACACCAAGGCAATTTACCTTGAAACAATTGGTAACCCCCGTTTAAATATTCCTGATTTCAAAAAGTTTGCCGACCTGGCAAAAGAATATGATCTGCCATTGGTTGTTGATAACACATTTGGCGCAGGCGGTTATTTATTCCGTCCGCTGGAACATGGTGCAAACATTGTTGTTGAAAGCGCAACAAAGTGGATTGGCGGACATGGAACTTCCATCGGCGGAGTAATTGTTGATGGAGGTAATTACAACTGGGGGAACGGAAAGTTTCCGCAATTTTCCGAACCAAGTGAAGGGTATCATGGATTAAACTTCTGGAAAATATTTGGTGAAGGTAATCCACTTGGTTTACCCAACATTGCATTCATCATTCGTGCAAGAGTAGAAGGGTTGAGAGATTTTGGTTCAGCATTAAGTCCGTTTAATTCGTTCTTGCTGTTGCAAGGTCTGGAAACATTGTCGTTGCGGGTTGAACGTCATGTTGAAAATGCTCTTGCATTGGCTGAGTGGCTTGAACAGCATCCTGCAGTTGAATATGTGTTGTATCCCGGTTTAAAAAGTAATGCTTATCACGAACTGGCGAAGAAATATTTAACCAATGGTTTTGGAGGTGTATTGCAGGTTGCAGTGAAAGGGGGTAAGGAAGCTGCAGCAACGTTTATTAACTCGTTGAAACTTGTGAGTCATCTTGCAAATGTGGGCGATGCAAAAACATTGGCTATTCATCCTGCAAGTACAACACATGAACAATTGAGTGAAGAAGAGCAGGTGGCAGCAGGTGTTGCGCCAAACCTTGTTCGTATCAGTGTGGGTATTGAGCATATTGAAGATATTAAAGCTGATCTTGAACAGGCTTTTGCAAAAGCAACAAGTAAAGAGTTAGTGTAATAAATGGTTGGCCAGCTCAGGTGCCGCAATCACCTGAGTTGTGTCACTCACTTGTACGCTTTGTCCTTTATTCAGCACAATGAAATTCAGAACGCCGAAGGGAGTGACACAACAATAGACGAACAAAGATTTTAAAGCCGGTAACAAAAAATGGCAACAGAGATTTTTAATTACAACAAACCATTCCGATTAGAGTCGGGTGCATTACTGAATGAATATCATTTAGCCTATAACACATTGGGAAAACTGAATGAAGCAAAAGATAATGTGATCTGGATTTTTCATGCGTTAACAGCAAACAGTAATCCGGCAGAGTGGTGGCCCGGTTTGGTTGGTAAAGGAAAATTGTTTGACCCGGCTGAATATTTTATTGTTTGTGTAAACATGCCCGGTAGTGCTTATGGCAGTATTAGTCCGCTGGATAAAAATCCTTTAACCAACGAACCATACTATCATGAGTTTCCCTGGTTTACAACAAGAGATATGATTCGTGCTTATGATCCGTTGAGAAAACACCTGGGCATTGAAAAAATTTATCTCGGTATTGGAGGAAGCATGGGTGGTCAGCAATTACTTGAATGGGCAATTGAAGAACCGCAGTTGTTCAAGCACATTGTACCTATTGCAACCAATGCATTTCATTCGCCCTGGGGAATTGCATTTAATGCTTCGCAAAGGCTGGCTATTGAAGCAGATCATACATGGAAAAACCGGTCAGATGATGCAGGCATTGAGGGATTGAAAACAGCAAGAAGTATTGCATTGCTTTCCTACCGCCATTATGATGCTTACGGCATCAGTCAGTTGGAAGAAAGCAATGATGTAACAGATGATTTCAGGAGTGAATCGTACCAGCGTTACCAGGGCGATAAATTAGTAAAAAGGTTTAATGCGTTCAGTTATTATTTCTTAAGCAAAGCCATGGATGCACACAATGTTGGCCGTAACCGCCCTTCTATTGAACTTGCATTGCGGGAAATTACAGCAAGGGCATTAGTAATTGGTATAAGTAATGATCTGTTGTTCCCTTTAAGCGAACAGCAGTTTCTGGCTAATACTATTGCCGGCGCTCAATTGAAATCAATAGAATCGTTTTATGGTCATGATGGTTTTTTGCTGGAATACGAACAGATTTCAAAATCTATTGGCCAGTTTTTAAAGCAAAAAGAGAAAACAGAATTTCAAAATCAATTAATCAATAAGTAATGTCAACGAAGAAACAGTTAGTAATCGGTTTGTTTGGATTTGGCGTTGTGGGTGAAGGTTTGTATAAAGTGCTGAATCAGACCCCCTCGTTAAATGCACGCATTAAAAAAGTATGTATTAAAAACCCCGGTAAAAAAAGAAATGCTCCCGATGAGTTATTTACTACAGATAAGAATGTCCTGTTAAACGACCCTGAAATTAATGTAATTGTTGAAGTGATTAATGAAAGCGAACCTGCTTTTGAAATAGTTTCAACTGCATTAAAGAATGGTAAAGAAGTTGTAAGCGCCAGCAAAAAAATGATTGCTGAACATTTGCGTGAATTGCTGAAGCTGCAGCAGGACACAGGTATTTCTTTTCTTTATGAAGCATCTGCCTGCGCTTCCATTCCTGTTATCCGTAACCTGGAGGAATATTATGATAATGACCTGTTACATGGCATTCGTGGAATTGTAAACGGCAGTACCAATTACATTCTCACCAAAATGTTTGAAGATAAACTTGATTTTAAAGAAGCATTGTTACAGGCTCAGCAATTAGGTTTTGCAGAAGCCGATCCTACTTTGGATGTGGATGGATGGGATGCAGTGAACAAATGGGTTTTGCTGCTCCTGCATGCTTATGGAGTTATCAGCAAACCAACAGAAGTGTTATTTAACGGAATTCAGAATATACAGGGTTCAGATGCCGCAGTAGGAAGAGAGAAGAATTATGAAATCCGTCTTGTTGGTCAGGCAAAAAAATTACAGAATGGAAAGGTGGCTGCATTTGTTTTGCCACAGTTTGTGAAACTTGACGATCATTTAAGTTTTGTAAAAAATGAATACAATGGTGCAGTGGTGGAAAGTTCATTTGCTGATAAGCAGTTTTTTTATGGCAAAGGTGCTGGTTCTTTTCCTACTGCATCGGCCGTATTAAGCGATATTTCTGCATTGCGTTATGATTATAAATATGAGTATAAGAAACTGTACTACCATCAGCCAAATGAATTGACCGATGATTATTATTTAAAAGTATATGTTAGCTTTGACGACTGGAGTACCATACCTAAAGACCGGTTTGAATGGATTGAAGAATGGCATGCAGATGATCGTAAATACCTAGTTGGAGTATTGCATGCGTCGGAATTAAAGAAAAATAACTGGTGGAGAGAAAATGGCACGTCGCTTATTTTAAAACCAGAGCCGATTATTGAAGATGTTGAAATAAGAAAGCTCAAAAAGAAAAGCCTTGAACTTGCCGGCTTGAATTTGAATTAATAATGAGTCAACTCAATGTAGTAAAAGAACTGGAAGATCTGCTGCAGGATCAATTACCTGCTGTAGGTCTTCATCTTATCAGCAACAAATTTGCAGGAAGTATTGTGTTCTCAACAAGTTTCGGGATTGAAGATCAGGCTATCAGCCATATGATTTTTGATCAGCAACTTCCTGTTGAAGTGTTTACACTTGATACAGGTCGCATGTTTACCGAAACATACAGTACATGGAGGCAAACGCTTGAAACATATAACCAGCCTTTAATCAAAGCTTACTATCCAAATGCAGAAGCTTTGCAGGAGTTTGTTTCTGCAAAAGGCCCTAACTCATTTTACGAATCGGTTGAGAACAGGAAGCAATGTTGTCATATCAGAAAAGTTGAACCATTGCAACGTGCATTAAAAGGAAAGCAAATCTGGATTACTGGTTTACGTGCAGAGCAAAGTCCCAATCGCCAGGGAATGACACAGTTTGAATGGGATGAGGCAAATCAGATTATTAAATATCACCCAATTCTTCATTGGACATGGGATGAGCTGAAAACGTTTATTCAGCAAAACCATGTGCCTTACAATGTACTTCACGATAAAGGATTTGTGAGCATCGGATGTTCGCCCTGCACAAGAGCAATTAAACCCGGGGAAGATTTCAGAGCCGGTCGCTGGTGGTGGGAAGATAATAGCAAAAAAGAATGCGGTTTACATGTGCATTGAGCAAATAATTGTCAGTTTAAAGGCTGACTAAGGTCAATTCGCTCATGCACATTTTGTTACACTAAATCTGGCGAATTTGGTGTTATTTTGCAGCCAAAGTCTACGTGCCAAGTGGACTTTAATGAAACGAAAATAAAATATGAGTCAGTATCAGTTAAATTATTTAGAGCAGCTTGAGAATGAGAGTATTCACATCTTTCGTGAAGTGGCGGCACAATTTGAAAAACCGGCATTGTTATTCAGTGGCGGTAAAGATTCAATTACGTTGGTTCAGTTAGCCAAAAAAGCTTTTGCACCAGGTAAAATTCCTTTTCCTTTAGTGCATATTGATACCGGTCATAACTTTCCTGAAGCTCTTGAATATCGTGACTGGCTTGCAAAAGAAGTTGGAGCAACGTTGATTGTGCGTAAAGTGGAAGATACCATCAAACAACGAAAACTTACTGAACCCAAGGGAAAGTTCCCAAGCCGCAACTGGTTGCAGACTTATACCTTGTTAGATACTATCGAAGAGTTTGAATTTGATGCATGCATTGGCGGTGGACGCAGGGACGAAGAAAAAGCAAGGGCAAAAGAAAGAATCTTTTCGGTACGTGATGAGTTTGGACAGTGGAATCCAAAACTGCAACGTCCTGAATTGTGGAATACATATAATGGTCGTATTCAAAAAGGGGAGAATGTACGTGTGTTCCCGATCAGCAACTGGACAGAACTTGACATCTGGAATTACATCCGTTCAGAACAAATTCCTCTTCCTTCCATTTATTTCGCTCATGAAAGAGATGTGATTGAACATGAAGGACAGTTGGTTGCTATGAGTGAATATGTGCAGCCAGCCGCAGATGATATAATTGTAAAGAAGAAAGTGAGATACCGTACAGTAGGTGATATGACCTGTACTGCTGCTGTTGAATCAAATGCTGTAACATTGGATGAAGTAATTAATGAAATTATTTCTACACGTATCAGCGAACGTGGTGAAACACGTATTGATGATAAAGTAACAGAAGCTGCAATGGAAGACAGGAAGAAGAACGGATATTTTTAAAAGACTGGAAGTCGGAAAGTCAGTAAGACCGGAAGACAAATTAAATTATTTTAAACTTATATCGGACTAGCGGACTTTCCGTCTTTCCGACTCAAAAACTGAATATGGACTTATTAAGATTTATTACTGCCGGAAGTGTTGATGATGGAAAAAGTACGCTGATTGGTCGTTTGTTGTACGACAGTAAGAATATTTTGATTGATCAATTGGAAGCCCTTGAACGTTCAACCAAGAACAGGGAAGATGGTTCAGTTGATCTTGCATTGTTAACTGATGGTTTGCGTGCAGAAAGAGAACAGGGTATTACCATTGATGTGGCTTACCGTTATTTCTCCACTCCAAAAAGAAAATTCATTATTGCCGATGCTCCCGGTCATGTTCAATATACAAGAAACATGATTACCGGTGCAAGCAACGCTAACCTGATTATTATTCTTGTTGATGCACGTCTGGGTGTTATTGAACAAACACGCCGTCACTCAATCATCGCTTCTCTTTTAAAGATTAAGCATGTGGTTGTTGCTATTAACAAAATGGATCTTGTTGAATATTCACAGGATGTTTTTAACAACATTGTGATTGATTATACAGATGTTGCAAAACAACTTGGTCTTGAGAATGTAACTTATATTCCAATCAGTGCTTTGAACGGAGATAATATTGTTGACAAATCAGAAAATATAACATGGTATGAAGGAAAACCTTTGCTGGATTTTCTTGAAGAAGTGGAAGTGTCTTCCGATGTTAACCTGACTGATTCACGTTTTCAGGTACAGTTTGTTATCCGACCTCAAACTGAAGAACTACACGATTATCGTGGTTATGCAGGAAAGGTGGTGAGTGGTATTTATAAAAAAGGCGATAAAGTAACAGTGTTGCCTGCCGGAATTGAAACAACTATCAGTTCATTGGAAATTGCAGGTAAAGACATAAACGAAGTGTTTGCTCCGCAAAGTGTAACCATTCAGTTAGCCGATGATATTGATATCAGCCGTGGCGATTCTATTGTGAAATCAGAGAATCTTCCTCAAGTAAGTAATGAACTGGAAGTTTTGCTTTGCTGGATGGATGATAAGCCATTAATCCCTGGAAATAAATATTATCTGCAGCACAACAGCCGCCTTGTTCGTTCAGTTGTTAAACAAGTGGAATATAAAATTGATGTGAATACGCTTCAGCATTTACCATTGGAAGGAAATGTAAAACTCAATGAAGTGGTAAAAGCAACTATTAAGACAGCTTCACCTGTTGTTTATGATCCTTACGATAAATTAAGTGTAAACGGAAGTGCAGTATTAATCGACGAAACCAGCAACAGTACAGTCGCCGCCGTACTAATTAAATAATTTTTTTAAACAAATTACCTACTTATACAGTAGACTAAAAAACCAAAAATGACCAATCAGCCAAAAGGAAAAGTAATCATAGCAGGCGCAGGCCCCGGCGATGCTGAACTGATTACTGTGAAACTTCAGCAAAGATTTGCTGAAGCTGAAGTGATTATTGTTGATCGTTTGGTAAATCCGGAAATCATTGACCTGTATGCTAAGCCAGATGCATTGGTTTTAATGACCGGCAAGAAAGGATATAACGAAGGCTCAGTATCGCAGAGCGATATCAATAAACTGCTTGTAGCACATGCTGAAAATGGTAAAACTGTTTTGCGTTTAAAAGGTGGCGATGTTGCCTTCTTTAGCAATGTACTGGATGAACTTGCCAGCTTATCTGAAGCAGGTATTGCATTTGAAATTATTCCGGGAATATCTGCAGCATCCGGAGCTTCTGCATATACAGGCATTCCATTAACTGCAAGAGGATTTTCCAAAGGCGTTCAGTTTGTAACATTTAACCCATCAAGTTTTCACAGCAGGGATAAATGGAAAGCGTGGGCTTCCTCCAATGATACATTGGTGTTTTACATGGCTGCGGGAAATCTTCATTATTTAACTGAATTATTATTACGCCATTCCAAACGCCCATCAACACCATTGGCTGTGATTGAACAGGCTACAACTGGTTTTCAGAAAGTTCATATAACTACACTTAACGATTGTTCTGCCGATTTTGCAGAAAAGAAATTCAGCTCTCCATCCTTGGTTATTATTGGAGATGTGGTAAAACTGCATGAGAAATTTAATTGGTACGAAGCGGGAAAAACCGGTTCTGTATTTAATGAATTAATTACTGTACAACAACAATCAACTGTATGTTAGGTGAAACAAGATTAAAACAATTACATGAATTCATTGAGAGTTATTCAAAAGAAGAACTCATCTGGATCAATGGTTATTTATCAGGCATTGTTGCTAATGTAGAGACCAATGGTTCCATTCATGTTTCTGATAAAACATCAACAAAAAAAATCACACTGGCATTTGGTACCGAAACAGGTAATTCAAAAAAACTTGCTACACAGTTAACTTCAGTTGCAAAGAAAAAAGGATTGACTGTAAAGCTTACTGATCTCAGCCAGTATCGTTTGACTGACTTGGCAAAGGAAGAATTCTTTTTTGTTGTCATCAGTACGCAAGGTGAAGGTGAGCCGCCAGTATCGGCAAAGAAGTTTTATGAATATATTCATCAAAACCAATTATCTCTAACTGCCCTCAAATTCAGTGTGCTTGCATTAGGCGATTCTTCTTACCCGATGTTTTGCAAAACCGGTGAAGATGTAGATCAGCAATTCAGAAAGTTTGGTGCAAAACAAATTGTTCCGTTGCAGAAATGTGATGTGGATTATGAAGAGGATGCTCAGCAATGGTTTGATAAAGTTTTAGCTGTTGTTGAAAATAACACAGCAGCAGCTCCGGTTGTTGCGAAGGAAACAGTTGCAAAAAAAGCTGCAGGAAAAAAATATTATAAAGGGAGAGTAATCTCCAATATCAATTTAAACGACCGAGGTTCTTCACGACAAACCTATCATGTTGAAATTGCAACTGATGAAGCAGTTGAATATGAGCCGGGCGATACATTTGGCGTTGTGCCAAAAAACAGGGCAACTGTTGTTGAAAAGATTCTTGAATTAACTCAGGTTGATGCTGGAAAAATAATTGAAACTGCTAAAGCCACTGCTACAGTAAAAGATCTGCTTACAAACAACCTGAATATTTGTTACCTGCTTTCTTCAACAGTTAAAAAGTATGCAGCAATTGTTGAACAGCAAATTCCTGATACAAGAATGGATTTGGTTGATTTGCTGCGGATTTATCCTGTAAAAGATGCAACGCAGTTTGAAGAAGTGCTGAAGCTCTTAACTCCAATTGCACCACGATTATATTCCATAGCATCTTCACCTGCTGCACATGGCGATTCAGAAATTCATTTAACTGTTGCATTAAATTGTTTTACCAGTGGCAATGAAGAACGGTTTGGTTTATGCAGTGAGTTTCTTGGCGATCTGAATGAAAATGAAGAAGTGATTTTCTTTATCAATAAAGTAAAAGGATTTAAACTTCCTGCTGAAGATAAAGATGTAATTATGATTGGTCTGGGAACAGGAGTTGCACCTTTCCGTTCATTTTTAGCTGAAAGAGATGCAACTGGTGCTGAAGGAAAAAACTGGTTCTTTTTTGGAGAAGAAAAATTTGTAACTGATTTTCTTTACCAGACGGAAATTCAGAATTATGTTGAAACAGGTGTACTCAATAAAATTGATCTTGCTTTTTCTGAAGATCAGGAAAATAAAATTTATGTGCATCACCGGATGAATGAAAAAGCAGATGAGTTATACAACTGGATTCGTAACGGAGCTTATGTATATGTTAGCGGTGAAAAAGATCCGATGAGTAAAGAAGTGGAAGAAACATTATTGCAGATTTTCAGTGAGCAAGGGAAAAAAACAGATGAAGAATCAAAACAGTACCTGGAACAACTGAAACAGGAAGGCAGGTATGAAAAAGATGTTTATTAAAAACAACTGAGCAAAAATGAGTGAGCAAAATAAATTATCTGCTGTTGAAAAAATAAAATTAGCAAGCAAGGGTCTGCGTGGAACTTTAAAAGAAAGCCTCGAAAACCAGCTTACTGGTGCATTGTATGAAGATGATCAGTCATTGATCAAGTTTCATGGTATGTATCAACAGGATGATCGTGACAGGAGAGAAGAACGTACTGCCAAAAAACTTGAATGGTTGTATTCATTCATGATCCGTTTAAGATTGCCCGGCGGTTTTCTTACTCCCGAGCAGTGGATCGGTCTTCATCATATTGCCGGTGAACATTCAACGGGTACAATCAAAATCACCACAAGGCAAACTGTTCAGTTGCATGGTATTTTGAAATCACATATCAAACCAACAATCAAATCATTCAATACACTTCATCTTGATTCTATTGCTGCCTGTGGTGATGTAAACAGGAATGTAACATGCAGTGCACATCCCGGCGAATCGCCCATTCATGCACAGGTATTTGCATTTGCAGATAAGATCAGTATAATGGCTTTGCCCAAAACAAGAGCTTATTATGAAATATGGCTGGATGAGGAACAGATAGCTGACAAGAAAGAAGATGATCCGCTTTACCAGGATCGTTACCTGCCAAGAAAATTTAAAGTGGGTATTGCTATTCCTCCAAACAACGATGTGGATGTTTTAACAAACGATGTTGGTTTGATTGCAGTGATTGAAAATGATCAGCTCATTGGATTTAATATTGCCGCAGGCGGTGGATTAAGTTCAACACATGGCAATCCTGCAACGTATGCACGTTTAGCAACTGTTCTTGGTTTTGTTGAAACAGAAAATGTGCTGAAGGCTGTATATGAAGTCATGACTATTCAGCGTGATAATGGAAACAGGAGTGATCGTAAACTTGCACGGTTGAAATATACAATCGACCGCATGACGGTTGAAGGGTTAAAAGCTGAACTCGAAAGGCGTTGCGGGTTTAAACTGCAGCCAATAAAACCATATAAGTTTGAAAGCAGGAAGGATCATTATGGCTGGAAACAAAATCATGAAGGCAAATGGTATTACACAGTATTTGTTGAAAATGGAAGAGTGCTTGATGATAAGCAGGTTGCATTGAAAACAGCTTTGTATGAAATTGCACAAACAGCAAAATGCAATTTCAGGTTTACAGGAAATCAAAATGTAATTCTTGCTGATATAACAGATGCAGATAAGCCGGCAATTGAAGAATTGCTGAAGAAATTTGCAATTGATTTGCATACCGATAATGCAGGTGCATTAAGAAAAAATGCAATGGCCTGTGTTGCTTTCAATACATGTCCGTTGGCATTGGCAGAAGCTCAACGCTATCTTCCTTCATTGATTGATAAAATTGAACCATTGCTGAATAAGTATTCTATTGCTGAAGAAGAAATTATTTTACGCATGACTGGTTGTCCTAATGGATGCGGACGTTCTTCGGCTGCAGAAATAGGGTTGATAGGTACAGCCTATGGTCATTATAATCTTCATATTGGTGGCGACAGGGAAGGAGAGCGACTAAATACAAAATTTGCAGAAAACATCAACGAAGAACAAATACTGCATACCTTGGATGAGCTTTTTGCTGTTTATGTAGCTGAAAGAAATGAAGGAGAAAAGTTTGGTGACTTCTCAAACAGAAAGTGGATTATTAAATAAGCTGCCAATAAATCTGATGGAATCAAGTTCTGTGAAAATATGGTTACCGAAATTCGTAAAGCCTTTCGTTTGTCTTGTGGTTTTATTTTTTTCTGTAACTGCAGATGCCCAGCGGCCTCCAACAGGAATGTGGCTAAGCGGATTTATGCCGGTTAAGATTTCATCAAAACTGCAATGGCATAATGAAGGAGGCTATCGAACTCTTGGAAGTTCTTCAGCAGCATTGCAGTATTTGTACAGAACAGGGATAAAGTATGTTGTAAATGAAAACATTAATACAACGGCTGGATTTGCATTTTTCTTTACACGTACTTCTTTTTCAAAATCGAATAATGAGTTTGGAAGTGAGTTCAGGTTTTGGGAAGAATTTGCACCGCAGGTAAAGGTTTCAAATAAATTGCTTTGGCAAAACCGTTTCAGAATTGAGCAACGTTTTTTTGAAGCAACAAGCAGGAAAGCTGCATACACTGCGTTCAGGTTTCGGATGAAAAGTGGTTTTGCTCAACAGCTTTATGGACGATGGAGTGTGCAACTGGCTGATGAATATATGCAGCAAATAGTAAAGGGTAAATTAAGCTTTGATCAGAACAGGTTAATTGTGAATGGAATTTATAAGTACAATCATACCGTTCAGGTGATGGGTGGTTATATGTGGCTTGCATGGCCTGCATCATCAAACCAGCACATATTGCTTGTTACTGTTCAAAAACAAATTGCTTTTCATGGACGACAAAACAGAATATAAAAACCAGCTTTACCCGGTCTTTCTGAAGTTGAAGGATTTAAAAACATTGCTTGTTGGTGCAGGTAATGTTGGGTTAGAAAAGCTGCAATCTCTTTTGTCAAATTCACCTGTGGCAGCAATTACTGTTGTTGCAACAGTTGTGAAACAGGAAGTAAAGGATCTGCTTGAGAAACATCCATCCTGTAATATTATTGAACGTAAGTTTGAATACAGTGACCTTGAACAGAAAGATATTGTTATTCTTGCAAGTGATGATAAAGACCTGCATAAAGAAATCAGGGAAGAAGCAAGAAAGCGGAATTTATTAATCAACGTTGCAGATACACCTGAGTTGTGTGACTTTTATCTTGGGAGTATTGTACAGAAAGGATATGTAAAACTTGCTATTTCAACGAATGGTATGTCGCCGACAATCAGCAAGCGCCTGAAAGAAGTTTTAAATGATGTGCTGCCCGATGAACTGGATGAAGTGATAGAGCAACTGAATGAAATACGTAGTTCTCTGAAAGGGGATTTTACAGAAAAAGTTCAGAAACTGAACGAGATAACGAAACAATTAACCACCAGGAAGTAAATCTGAGAGTATTAAAAAAATCTGATGATGAAAACAGAAGAAAAGGAAGTTCAATTAAAACCTGGGCAGGCATTTGCTGATAGTTTAATTACGAAAATCAGGAAGCGTATCAGTAAGTATAAGTATTTTATTCTTGCTGCTGTTATCTTAATTGCAATTACAGTTTATATTACGTTATTCCAGGTGTCGGAAGCCGATGCAATAAAACATTTCGTCACAAAAGATCATCACCTGTTTTTCTGGATGTTGCTGCTTGGTTTTTTTGCGGAGATTGTTGCAGGTTCAATGGGAATGGGTTATGGAGTTATCTGTACAACAACGCTATTGATTTTGAATTTACCGCCTGCAACTATCAGCGCCAGTATTCACTCAGCGGAAAGTTTTACCAGTGCAGCAGGAGCAATCAGTCATTACCAGTATAAAAATGTAAATAAAAAACTGGTTAAGCTTTTGTCTATACCCGGTGCAATTGGTGCTGTATTGGGTGCATTGGCTTTGATTCAGTTAGGGCATCATAGTCCAAAGATTATTAAGCCTGCTCTTGCTTTATATACAATGTATCTTGGAATCAGGATTTTGCTCAATGCTTTTTATAAACGTTCTGAAAAGAAAAAACGTCAGAAAGTCAATATTCCTATGTTGGCTACTATCGGTGGCTTTATTGATTCGTTTGGCGGCGGTGGTTGGGGACCATTGGTTACCGGAACATTTGTAAAGGCCGGGCGCACACCACGCTTTGTTATTGGCAGCAGCAGCTTTGCAAAGTTTGTTCTCACTTTAGCCAGCGCATTTACTTTCATATTTGCGGGCGGGTTCAGTCAATGGAATGTAGTTGCAGGGTTATTAATAGGTGGTGTAATTACAGCCCCTTTTTCTGCATTAATTACTACAAGGGTAAAAGTTAAGAAGATGTTCATCTTTGTTGGAATTGTAGTTATTGGCTGTAGCCTCATTACTCTTGTCCGGTTCATATCATCTTTGTTTTAGCATCTATTAGATAAACAACGTTGCAACAACAACAGGATTATGAGTTTAAAAGTCTATTAAAATTGTAGATAAATAGTTTTTCTGTACATTTGTTAAACTGAATGTGTCTCATTTGGTAAGTGTTTAAAAGTTAAAAAGATGGTGAGCCTTCGGGCTTTTTATTTAAAATAAAAGTCTATTAAATTAGTAGGAAATAAAATCAAAAGCTATGTTTATTGAAAAAATCAAAACTAACACGGGGGTGTTTTTTATTCGGTTGTTTTTCTTTTTTATTAATATTCCCTGTTTGTTTTCACAAGAGCTTTCTTTCATTCAAATAAGCGGAAAAGTTATAGAGCAGGATAAAAAACAGCCGCTATCTGACGTGAGTGTGATCGTTAAAGGAACTTTAGCCGGAACTGTTACTGATGCGCAAGGAAATTTTATCTTAAAAACAAGAACCAGGCTGCCATTTATTTTAATTTTTTCGTCAGTTGGTTTTAAACAGCAGGAAATCGAAGTAAAAGAGCTTGGCTCAAATCTTCAGGTGCTGTTGTCAACACAAACAGTTTTGGGTAATGAAATTGTTATATCGGCATCCCGTTTGCCTGAAAATATTTTAAAGTCTCCTGTTGCCATTGAAAAATTAGATATCCGTTCAATAAAGGAATCGCCTGCTCCGGGTTTTTATGATGCGCTTGCGAATGTAAAAGGAGTGCAAATGACCACTTCCAGTTTAACATTCAAAGTGCCTAATACAAGAGGATTTAATATTCCCAATAATTTCCGTTTTATGCAATTGGTGGACGGAGTGGATATGCAGGCCGCAACATTAGGCGTGCCGCTTGGAAATGCAATTGGCCCAACAGAGCTAGATATTCAAAGTGTTGAAATAACACCCGGAGCAGCTTCGGCTTTATATGGAATGAATGCGATTAATGGAATGGCGAATCTTATCACGAAAGATCCGTTTCAAAGCCAGGGGCTTAGTCTCTATCAAAAAACAGGAGTTAATCATGTTGATGGAATAGATCATTCACCGGCCTTGCTTTCCGAATCTTCATTGAGGTTTGCAAAAGCATTTAATAATCGGTTTGCATTTAAAATAAATATTGGAATTCTAAAAGGAACAGACTGGAGATCTGATACAAGACTTGATCAGAATCCAAACGGTTTGAAAAGTGCGAACCCCGGCTTCTCTTCTTTAAATGGCTCTGCGAATGTGGCATTTGATGGCTGGAATAAGTATGGTGATGATGCACTTGCCGGAAGTAATGTTGTTTCGATAAGTGGATTGACGATTGATGGTAAAACAAACCAGTCGTTACGTATCGCACGTACCGGTTATTGGGAAAAAGATTTAGTTAGTCCACAGGTCAGCAACCTGAAATTTGATGCGTCATTCATTTATCGCTTCAATGAAAAATTAAGCGTCAATTATTCTTATCGCATTGGCCAAATGGATGGAGTGTTTCAACGTGGCAACAAAATACGCCTTGAAGATGTGGTTGTGCAGAATCATCATTTTGAATTGAAGGGTACAAATTTTGTCATTCGTACTTATGTTTCACTTGAAAATACAGGTAACTCGTACAATGTAAAACCATTGGCCGATAATCTTGATTTATATACAGGTGGCAGCAATAGTACATGGTCTGCAAAATATAAATCTGCATTACTTTCTTATGCTGTATCGCATGGGGGATCGCTTACTGCCGATAATCTTGCTGCTGCAAATGCTTATGCCCGCCAGCAGGCTGATGCTGGAAGAGCTGAACCCGGAACTATACGCTTTAATATTGTAAAAGATTCAATTATTAAAATAAATAACTGGGACATTAAATCATCAGCAATACCTGATGCGCCTGTTACAGGTGGCGCTGCATTAATTCAGAAAAGCCGTTTATATCATACCGAAGCACAATGGGATTTAACAAGCAAAGTAAAGTTTATTAACTGGCTTATTGGTGGAGATGCTCGCATCTATGAAGTAATACCAGATGGAAACAATTTTGTTGATTTTACAAGACCAATTGCAGAACGTAATGTGCAGTTAAAAGATGGAAGTTTTGGAAACAATGTTTATTATAAAAAATATGGAGCTTTTACACAGGTTACAAAAACATTTTTTGAAGAAAAGCTGAAGTTATTTGCATCATTGCGTTTTGACTATAATCCTGAATTTACCCCTAAATTCACACCTCGGGTTGCTGCTGTTTATACTTTAAGGAAGCTGCATAATTTCAGGGTAACATATCAGCAGGGTTATCGTTTCCCTGCTTTGTTTGAAGCATTGTCTTTTGTTAACAACGGACGTGTAAAACGTGTAGGTAGTCTTCCCTATATTAACGAAGGGCTGGGTTATCTTGACAATAGCTATACACAGGCTTCTGTTATTAATTTTAACGCAGTTGTTGCTGCACAGGGAAATACAGATGCAGTTGCTCTTGCTAACAAAAATTTATTAGTAGTTGCTAATTTGCCAAATGCAAGACCAGAGCGTATTAACTCTTTTGAAATAGGGTATAAGACAGTTTTGCTGAACAATAAACTGTTAATTGATTTTGATGCTTACAGTAATATATATGATGGGTTTTTAGGGCAGGTACAGGTATATGTACCTAAAGGTGAAACAGTTGGCACTGATGCGGCAGTATTAGCCATGCTCGACAGAAACAGAGATGCAACAACAGCAACTTCAACAACAGCAGCGAGTAAAGGACAGGATCGTTACCGGGTTTATACGAATGCAAAAAACAAATATCATAACTATGGCGCAGCGTTAGGAATTACATACAACTTGTACAAAAAATACACCCTGTCTGCTAATATTAATTATAATGCCATGAAAGTAAATACATCAAACGACATTTTTGTAACTGGGTTTAATACGCCAACATGGTCAACAAATCTTTCATTTGGCAACCGGGAAATTGTTAAGAATACCGGCTTTAATATTACGTGGAGATGGCAGGATTCTTTTTTGTGGGAAAGTCCTTTGGTTACCGGAAATATTGCCGCATTCAGTACATTAGATGCACAAGTAACTTACCGGATTCCAAAGTTGCACTCCAGTATAAAAGCAGGTGCAGCAAATCTTTTAAATTTTCGGCATTTAGAATATGCAGGAGGGCCAACAATAGGAGGCTTATATTATGTAGCAATTACCATTGACGGATTACTGAAATAAGATCATTGTTTACAAAAGCAAATTACTTTGATGTGCAGGTTATTTTTGTTTTTTTAAGTAAGAATTAAAACTTACCTGAAGAAGTTATTTAGCGTGTATTTTTGCACTTCAGAACAATATCAACCTGTTTTATGGCTAAGAGACATCCGCAAACTGATGCAATACGTTTACAACAAAGAACGAATGAGAAAGAACATAGTACTCCCTTGTTTTTAACAAGCAGTTTTGTGTATGATTCTGCTGAAGATATGGCTGCGGCTTTTGCCGATGACAGTCTGGATGTAAATATTTATTCCCGTTTTTCAAATCCTACTGTAGATGAATTTATACAGAAAGTCGCTGCTCTTGAAGGAGCTGATGATGGTATTGCAACAGGTACCGGTATGGCAGCGGTATTTTCAACCTTCATGACTTTTCTCAGCAAAGGCGATCATATTGTTTCGGCATCTGCTGTATTTGGATCAACTCATACAATTCTCACAAAATACTTGCCTAAGTGGGGTTTTGAATCTTCATATTTCGATATGAATAAGCCCGAAACAATCGAAGATTTGATTAAGCCCAATACAAAGTTGCTGTATGTTGAAACACCATCAAACCCGGGGCTTGATATTATCGATCTTGAATACGTTGGAGCAATCTGCAAAAAGCACAATATTCTTTTTGTGGTTGATAATTGTTTTGCCACACCTGCTGTACAGCAGCCAATAAAATTTGGTGCTGATCTTGTTCTTCATTCAGCTACAAAGTTTATTGATGGGCAGGGGAGGGTGTTGGGCGGAGTTGTAGTGGGAAGAAAGAATTTAATTCATGAAATGTATTTGTTTATACGCAATACCGGCCCGTCATTAAGTCCATTTAATGCATGGGTGCTTTCGAAAAGTCTTGAAACCTTATTTATACGTATGGATAAGCATGCTGAGAGTGCCTTGCAGCTTGCTAAAACACTTGAATCAAATTCTAAAGTGAACTGGGTAAAATATCCTTATCTACCAACACATCCTCAATATGAAATTGCAAAAAAGCAAATGAGTAATGGAGGGGCAGTTGTAACATTTGAATTGAAAGGCGGAATTGAAAGCGGAAGAAAATTTCTTAATGCTTTGCAGATGCTTTCAATGACCAATAACCTTGGCGACAGCCGAACAATTGCATCTCACCCTGCATCAACAACTCATTCAAAATTGTCTGCTGAAGAAAAAAAAGCAGTTGGAATTACTGATGGACTGGTTCGTGTATCTGTTGGGCTTGAGCATATTGATGATATTCTGTTAGATATAGAACAAGCTTTGGAAAAGTGCTGATAAAAAAAGTCCCGGTTGGAAAACCGGGAACTTATATTACCTGATAAAACCAAAACTATTATTTAACGTGCTGGTACTACATCATTGGTTCCTTTCACTTTTTTAAGGAGCATAATGTAACCACAGCAGTCTTTTTTACTTTTATTTACCTGTACAGGTTTAATCATATGCCATTCTGAAAATTTAGGCATGTACGTATAACTGATTATATTTCCTTCAAACCCATACAACTTCTTGTAGAAAACCTGTTTTTCATCGTAGTCGTACATTCTTACTTCGTTCAGTTTGCTTGAGGGATCTCCAATGAAAACAATATGATACCAGGCACCTTGTGTAAGTGGAACAACAACAGGCATTTCAAATTCGCTTTCCATGGTCATACTGGCTTCTTTCAAAACCATAAAACCACTTTGCTCGAATGATTTTTTTAAACTATCGACTTGTGAAATGATTGTTTGATTGCTGCAACTACGTTGCCGTATAACATCTTGCGACTGAACTTTTATGCCCAGCATCAGAAGGACTGTGATGACAAGTAAGTTTTTCATTTCAGTACGGATTTACAGTTTTTCAGCCTTATGGCTTGGGATATTGGGTACTCTTTATACCACAAGATAGAGCTTTTTATATGATATTGGAGTCTTTTCAAGCCAATGTTTTATTACTACGTAAGAACACTTAAATTGTTTACTGTTAAAATACGGTTATTACACCAACAATCATGCCTTAACTTTTTTTCACGCTTTATAAGTATAGAAAGAATTTGCCTGGGCTACAGGGGTTAAAACAAGATCGTTTATACATACATGTGCGGGGAGGGTAGTGGTGTAATAAATTACATCGGCCACATCTTTTGCATCCAAAGGTTTATACCCCTTGTAAATAGCTGCTGATTTCTGTTCATCGCCTTTAAAGCGAACCATTGAAAACTCTGTATCGGCAGCTCCGGGATGAATGGCTGTTACCTTAATATTGTGTTGCAGTAAATCAATCCGCATTGCCTGGCTTATTTTGTCAACAGCCGACTTTGTTGCACAATACACATTGCCTCTTTCGTATGTTTCTTTTCCTGCAATTGACCCCAGATTAATAATATGCCCGTTTTTATGTTGAATCATCAACGGAACAACTGCCATACTTACGTACAACAGACCCTTTACATTGGTATCAATCATCGTTTCCCAATCGGTTAAATCAGCTTCATTAAATAAATCCCGCCCTAAGGCAAGTCCGGCATTGTTAATCAGCACATCAATCTTTTTCCATTCATCCGGTAATTGTTTTACCGCATTGAAAACATCTTCCTTTTTTTGAACATCAAACGGGAGTAAAATAACTTTGCTTTCCGATTTTTGCTCAATTTCTTTTTTCAGCTCATCAAGCCGGTTTTCTCTTCTCCCGTTAAGAATCAGATCATACTGGTTTGCTGCAAAAATTTCAGCGCAGGCTTTTCCAAAACCTGAAGTTGCTCCGGTAATAAAAACAATCTTACTCATAAAATGAAAATACAGATAAACTGGTTTTGTACAATTTTTCCGATTGTAAAAATCATAATTAATAAGCGTAAAAATATGGCTGCATTGGCTTTAATTCTCTGATGAAAATCAGCTTTTTTGTTTTGAATAATCAAATCGATTGCCTGATATTAGTGCTAACGATTGTTAACTCGGGTATAACTGTACCCCAAAAATTATTCTATGCTTCCGGATATTGAAATAGCCCAATCAGCCGCTATCAGGCACATTAAAGAAATTGCAAAATCATTAAATATTAGTAATGATGATCTTGAATATTACGGCAAATACAAAGCAAAACTTCCATTGAGTTTGATTGATGAAGAGAAGATAAAGCAACATAATCTTATTCTTGTAACTGCTGTAACACCAACTCCTGCAGGTGAAGGAAAAACAACGATGACGGTTGGTATTACCGATGGATTAAATAAAATTGGTAAAAAAGCAATTGCTGTATTACGTGAGCCATCGCTTGGACCTGTGTTTGGAATGAAGGGTGGAGCAGCAGGGGGTGGTTATTCGCAGATAATTCCAATGGAAGATATTAATCTGCATTTTACCGGCGATTTTTCAGCAGTTGAAAAAGCCAACAATTTACTATCGGCATTAATTGATAACAATCTCCAGAATAAAAAAAGAAGTTTGAATATTGACCCCCGAACCATTGTATGGAAACGGGTGATGGATTTAAATGACCGGGCATTACGCCATATCATTATCGGTCTTGGTGGATCAACGGATGGTATGCCCCGGCAGGATGGGTTTAATATTACACCTGCTTCTGAAATCATGGCCATACTTTGTCTTTGTGAAGGGATGAATGATCTGAAACAAAGGCTTGGAAATATTTACATTGGCACAACCATGAAAGGAAAGCCTGTTTTTGCCCGTGATCTAAATGCAGTTGGAGCTTTGGCAGTGTTGCTGAAAGATGCAATTAAACCAAACCTTGTGCAAACACTTGAAGGTAATCCTGCATTGTTACACGGTGGGCCATTTGCCAGTATTGCGCAGGGAACAAATTCTGTGCTTGCAACAAAGATGGGGTTATCGTTGAGTGAGTATGTTGTTACCGAAGCCGGTTTTGGTGCCGATCTTGGTGCTGAAAAATTCTTTGACATTAAATGCGCTTACAGCGGATTGAGACCTAAGGCTGTTGTTCTTGTTGCAACGGTACGGGCTATGCGGCATCATGGCGGGGCAAAGAAAGATGAATACAATTCAGCATCAGCAAAACATGTGGAAAAAGGCTTGTGTAATCTTGGAAAACATATTGAAAACATGTTGCTGTTTGGATATAAACCTGTTGTTGCTATTAATTCCTTTCCTGGAGATGCGGAAGAAGAAATTCAACTTGTGAAAGATTTCTGCGGTAATTATGATGTGGAAGCAATTGTATGCAAAGGATTTGCTGAAGGTGGGAATGGTATGACAGAGATTGCTGCTGCACTTGTAAAACAGATTCATGAAGAACCAGGCGAGCTGAAACCATTGTACAATGGTCATCATTCAATGGAAGAAAAAATTGAAACGATTGCTACAAAAATTTATGGTGCATCAACTGTTGAATATTCTGTGAAAGCAAAAGCACAGCTTGAACAGATCAAAGAACTTGGCTTTGATAAAATGCCTGTATGCATGGCAAAAACGCCTAAAAGTCTATCGGATGATGAACGGAAAACAGGGCGACCAAAAAACTTTATTATTACAGTTAGAGAGTTTGAATACGCAACCGGGGCAGGATTTGTTATTCCCGTATTGGGAGAAATGATGCGTATGCCAGGCTTGCCAAATATTCCTGCTGCTGAAACAATTGATATAGATGAAAATGGAAAGATTACAGGGTTGAGTTGATAGTATTTAGCTGAACCATTCTCCCAGTTTTTTCAAATCAACATTGCCACCGGAGAAAATAATTCCCACTTTTTTCCCGGCAAATACATCTTTGTTTTTAAGAACTACTGCGAGTGTTACTGCTGAACTTGGTTCAATTACAATTTTCATCCGCTCGTAAACCAGTTTCATTGCAGCAATAATTTCTTCATCACTTACTGTGAGTATATCAGTTACATTTTTTTGAATGATGGGAAAGGTCTTATCTCCCAGCTTTGTCAGCAAACCATCAGCAATGGTTTTTACAAAAGGTGCTGTTTCTATTTTGCCGCTGCGGAATGATAATACAGCATCGGCTGCACCTTCAGGTTCAGCAGCATAAACTTTGGCAGTAGAAAAATAATGTGCGCTGAGTGATGTGCCGCTTAATAAGCCTCCACCACCAACGGGTGCTACGATTACATCAAGACCGGGAATTTCTTCAATCAACTCCTTTGCACAGGTTGCCTGACCTGTAATTACTCTTTCATTATTATACGGATGGATAAATCCTGCGCCTGTTTTTTCAACAATGGATTGTAATGTTGCTTCTCTTGCCTGTTGATTGTTTTCGCAAAAAGTAATTTCAGCACCATATCCTTTCACTGCATCTACTTTTACCAGTGGCGAATTTTCAGGCATTACTATAAATGCTTTTGTGCCCAGTTCTCTTGCTGCATAAGCAATAGCCTGTGCATGATTGCCCGATGAATGTGTTGCCAATCCATTCTGCAGATGATTTTTTGGTAAAGAAAGTGAAGCATTCATTCCTCCCCGTATTTTAAATGCACCGATCTTTTGAAAGTTTTCGCATTTAAAAAATAACTCAGCTCCTGAAAAACGATTCAGTGTTGCTGAAGTTAGTACAGGCGTTTGATGAATAAACGGTTTTATACGTTTATGTGCCTCTTGTATGTTTTCTTTACTGATGCTCATAAATGTTTCTTCAATGGTTTATGTTCTGAGATGGCAGCTATGCAATCAATCTCAATATCACATCCATAATTCAGTTTATTACAAGGAACAACAATTCTTGCAGGCCGGTGATCGCCCATTATTTCAGCATAAATGGAATTAAATGCAGACCAGTTCTGAATGTTACTGAGAAATACATTTACTTTCAGAATATGATGCAGATTGCTTCCGCTTGCAGTTAAAATTGTTTCGATGTTTTTCATGCAATAGCGAACCTGTTCTTCAAAACTGTTTGTTTGTGGTTCGCCTTGTTCGTTAACAGGTAGCTGTCCGCTCACATACACAACTCCGTTATGTATTACTGCTGGCGAATAATGTCCTTTAGGCACAGGCATGCTTTCGGGATAGATTTTTTTTATTTCCATTTGGCGTATGGTGAAATTTTTATAATCCATTTCAGGCAAACAGGTTTGGAAACTTTTATCCTTTTCCTGGTGTCTTCCAGTAAACCAGTTTGCTTGTCAATTTTAAATACAACAATTTCGTCGCTGTCACGGTTAGCTACAAGTAAGAAATTTCCTGTAGGGTCAAGTGTGAAATTTCTTGGATGAAGGCCTAAAGTTGGCTGAAAACCTGCAATTCGTATCATTCCGGTTTCCTGGTTAATACTGAATATAGCAATTGAATTGGCATCGCCCCTGTTGCTGCAGTAAAGAAAACGGCCATCGGGTGAAACATGAATATCAGCCGATCCTTTTACTCCGTCAAAACTTACAGGATGAGATGAAACATTTTGCAACAGGTTCATTTTTCCTTCTTCATATTTAAAAACGCTTACAGTTCCGCTTATTTCCTCCATCAAATAAGCATATTTACCGTTTGGGTGAAATTCAAGATGCCTTGGCCCTGCCCCCGGTTTTACTTCTGCGAAAGAAGGTTCAGCAGGGGAGAGGGCTCCACTCTCCGGAGCTACTTTGTATGCCATTACTTTATCAAGCCCAAGGTCGGGGGCAAACAGGAATTTATAGTCGGGCGAAAAAACAACAGAGTGTACATGCGGTGCATCCTGTCTGCCTTCAACTATACTTTTTCCTTTATGCTGAATAATCTGGCGGGGCTGACTCACTGAACCGTTGTAATTAATTCCGCAAACAGCAATGCTTCCACTGCTGTAATTTGCGGCAATAACATATTTGCCCTGCTTGCCGATATTGATGTAACAGGGATGTATTCCTCCGCTTGTTGTTTGATTGATAAAAGATAGCTTTCCTGAGTCTTTGTTGAAACTAAATGCAGAAACTGCTCCTGGATTATCTTCATTAACAGCGTAAACAAATTTCATGTCGGGAGAAACAACAAGATAGGAAGGGTTGGAAGATTTTACCGAACTCTTTTTTATTGCTTCTCCTGTTTGTTCATTAAACTGGTACACATAAATACCATCACTTCCGGAATTTGTATATGTGCCTATAATAAGATAAGGCTCCTGTGCATTACCAAACAGGGTTTCAACAAGAAGAATGAGGCATAGAAAAACATTTTTTATCATAACCTGTTTTTATAACAATGGCAAGTTAATCAATATGTTTTTACAGGTTGCCTGCTTTCTCTATTATGTTTTTTTAAGAATATGTATGTTTTGGTAGATTAAAATTCAATTCTGAACAAAATATCAGGGAAGAAACCGATCTGATATACATTTCCCACAGTTCCTTTTTGCGGGTTAAAGCGGCTCAGGAAAATATTTTTTCGATTGGTAACATTTTGAAGATCCAGATAAAATGTTTGAGCAAATTTTCTTTTTTTACTGTTTAATCTGTATCCAAATTTTGTATCTATCCGTGCATAACTGCTTAGCCTTACACTGTTAAACTTTGATTCGTCTGCTATTTCACGCCCTGCCACTATTGATTTGTTTATATCTACCGGTGTTGCATATCTGCCACCAATTGCGCTTAAGCGAAAATCGAATGTGAAGGCGTTACGTTTATTTTTGCCAATTCTGTATTCAAATCCGCTGAGTAAATTTGTTGCATAGCCATAGTTAAAAGTTGTATTGCGTTCTATGCCATCACTACCTTTGTATTTACTGTTATAAAGAGATGCGGAGTATAGAAAATAAAAACCTTTGTTTAAGAAACGTTCAATGCTTATTTCCACACCTGTGTTTGTGCCGGTTCCTTTACTGACAAGACCAGTACGATCCGGGAATGCAAAATCAGCCCCGGCATTTAACATGCTGAAACCGCTTGCAAATGTGTCAACTGGTATATGGGAAAGGAACTGATGATATGCTTCAGTTTTAATACGCCAGTTTTTGCCTATCCTGTTTTCAATTCCAATTACATAATGCTGAGCATGTGTGAGATCAAGCTTTTCATTGCTTTTATCAACAGTGCCATTGGGAGCTGTTAAAAATAAATAAACGGGCAAAGCCTGTTGCTGACCATGTATTCCATAACTGATATAAGCATTGAAGCTGTGAGTAAATGTATAATTCAAAGAAACCCTTGGTTCTGCAAGTTTTGTTTTATTAAATTCAAAATAAATATAGTGCATACCGGCAGTAAGTGTAAAAAACTGGTTAAACTGGTAACGGGCCTGCGTAAATAACTGCCATGTAGTAAAGTTTCCGTTGAAATCACGGATGGTTTTAAATGGCGCAGATTCAGGTAAGCCTTCTCTGTACAATACCTTTGTGTTTAGTTTGGCTGATTCAACATTTATACCGGTTCTCCAGGAAAGTTTTGCATTGAACTTTGTATTAATGTAACTGCTGAAACGGAGCGTATTGTTTAGATCTTTAACGTCTGTAATGAGCCATTTGTTTGTATATGGTGGAACAGGCAGTTCATATTGATATTGCTCTGCATTTAACTTCGTATGAGAATAACTCACCACAGATTTTATATAGCTTTTTCTGCCGGCATCGATAATATGTTTTAACCCAATGTTTATAAAAGATGCCTTATTCAGCATATCCTGATCCGAACGTGAATAAAAATCAAGTGAATCAAGTTCTTTGCCTATAAAATCAATTCCACTAAAACCTCCTAAACCAAAAAAATTAAGCTTACCTGCTTTCCCTTTCGGGAGCTGAATATTATATACGAAATCATTATATCGGGGAATTGCTTTTGTTCCTATATTAAGACCAAGGCTTCCGCCAATTTGCACAAACGAATACCTGTAACCTACCAGGTAGCTTGCACCATTTTTTTGTTTACTTAAAGGGCCTTCCAGTAAAGCTTCAAAGCCACTGAAAGCATTTAACTGAAGTGTACGTTCGTGCGTGTCGGTATTGCCTGTTTTTAGCTGGATGTCAAATACTGCTGCAGTTGCATTGCCATATTCAGCAGGGAATGCACCCGTATAAAAATCGCTTTGCTTCAGCGCATTGGTGTTTAATGCGCTTACAGGTCCACCCGTAGTTCCCATTGTTGAAAAATGATTTGGAGCTGGTGCCGAAATGCCTTCAATTCGCCATAAAACTCCTGTTGGAGAATTACCCCTTACAACAATATCATTGCGGGCATCATTGTTAGCCACAACACCTGCGAAATTGCTCACCAGCTTGGCCGGATCATTCCTGCCGCCTGCAAAACGTGTTACTTCTTCCGGGCTGAAACTTCTTGCACTTGCAACTGCATATTCATTGGTGGCATTTCCTTTTTTTGATTTTTTACTTGTAATAATCACCTCATTCATTTGCTTAATTTCCTGCTCCATTGAAATATCAAGTATAACTTCTTTGCCTGCAGTTACCAGTAATTCAGGGATGGTAACGTCTTTATATCCTTTAAAACTTACTGTTACAGTTATACGCCCCACAGGAACTTTCTGAATAAGAAATTTTCCATCATTATTGGTGATCGTTGAGGTGTTCGTTTCTGAAATTGAAATGGTTGCTCCCTGCATTGGTTTCTCCGACGTTTTATCTGTAACAATTCCCTTCACAGTTTGAACACTTAACTGTGCAATTATAGTGTTACAAAATATATTTGCTACGATTAATAGAAACATCCATTTCATACATGATTTTTTGTTGAGGCACAAAAGTTTGCATTTACCGGATGATTTCTATTGATAAATGTTAATATCCTTTAATAGAGGCCATTTGGGGGAAGAAATCAGTTGCCTGAAATCTTTTTCCTGATTCTGCTTAAATGTTCAGGAGTAATGCGCAGGTAAGATGCAAGCATGTATTGGGGTACACGCTGAAGCAACGGTGATTTTATTTGAACTAATTCAAGATAACGTTCTTCAGGAGTTTGTGTAAGCAATGCTGTAAGCGTATGTGATATTATAATGACAAGGTTTTCGGAAATTTTTCTTCCTGCATCAGAAAAAACAAGTTTTTGCTTGTACAGGTATTGCAAGTCGAGATATGATATGTTAATGAAAGTGCAATCTTCAATGGCTTGAATATTATATTTGCCGGGTTGTTGTAATAAAAAACTTTCATAGTCGCTAATATATTCGTTTTCAGTTGCAAATCCTGTAGTTACATCTTTGTAATCAATTGTACATGATAAACGCACAAGTCCTTTTTCTATAAAGGAAACCATTTTGCAGGTTTGCCCTTCTTTCAATAAATAGTCGCCTTTTTTTATTTCAATTATTGACAGGCGTTCTTCAAAGAGAAGCCAGTCGTCTTCAATAAATGTTATTAGTTGGTTGAAATAATTTTTGATATTTTTAAACATGAACCATTTTTTTCAGTGCTTCATTTATGTTGTTATAAGTTTCCTCATCGCTTAATTCCTGTGGTATAAATTTTTCGCCAATTACTTTTTCATAAAGTTCAATATATCGTTTGCTGATGGTATCAACCCATTCATCTGTCATTTCAGGAACAGTTTGCCCTTCTTTTCCCATGAAATTATTTGCAATAAGCCACTCACGTACAAACTCTTTGCTGAGTTGTTTCTGCCGTTCGCCTGTTTGCTGCCTTTCTTCAAAACCATCCGCATAAAAATATCTCGATGAATCTGGTGTGTGAATTTCATCCATCAGGTAAATGGTATCGCCAATTTTTCCAAATTCATATTTTGTATCAACAAGAATCAATCCCTGTTTCGCTGCAATTTCTTTGCCTCTTGCAAATAACTGCAATGCGTATGTACTCAATTGTTCCCATTCGGCAGCAGTACAGATTCCCTGCTGAATAATTTCAGATGGAGAAATATCTTCATCGTGCCCGGCTTCAGCTTTTGTAGAAGGGGTTATGATAGGAGTGGGGAAATAATCATTTTCTTTTAATCCTTCAGGCATTACTGCGCCGCACAGTTCTCTTTTTCCTGATGAATAGGTTCGCCATGCATGGCCAACAAGATTGCCCCGAACCACCATTTCAATTTTGAAAGGGATGCAACGTTTGCCAATACTTGCATTTGGAGCAGGAACATCCAGAAGCCAGTTAGGACAAATATCGTTAGTGGCTTTGAGCATGTATGCTGCAATCTGGTTCAGCACCTGCCCTTTATACTGAATAGGCCGTGGAAGAATCACGTCAAAGGCTGAAATGCGGTTGCTGGCAATCATTACCAGCAAATGGTCGCCAATACTGTAAACGTCTCTTACTTTTCCTTTATAATAATCTGTTTGCCCGGGAAAATGATTGTTGTTCATACAGCTAAAATAGAATGGCTGTTTAAGCCTGCCAAGTTTTTTGTTTTGCCTGTGGAAAGATGGTTCTAAAAGATTTTTTTTATAATATATAGAGAATTCCTATTTTGGTCGGTACAATTCAAAAAAACAACTGAATATGAAGAAAAAGCTATCAAGTCTTTTCTTGATGTTAACGGTTTGCCTGCTATTATCACATCATTCAATGGCTCAATCCGTTGTAATCAAAGGAAACGTAAAAAATTCAAGCACCCATGAAGGAATCCCCGCAGTTTCAGTTGCGGTTAAAGGAACCCAGCACGGTGTTTATACAGATGAGAAAGGGGAGTTTAATCTCTCTGTTTCTAAACTGCCTGTTATTCTCGTTATTTCTTCAGTTGGCTATGAGGCCAAAGAAATCACCGTAAGTTCTGCTTCTGCAAATGTGAGTATTGATCTGGCTTCAGTATCAACATTAGGGCAGGAAGTGGTAGTATCTGCAACAAGGGTTGCAACAAAAATTCTTGAGTCGCCAGTAAGTATTGAAAGAGCAAGTGCTGTAACCATACAGGGGGCACCTTCAGCTTCCTATTATGATGTTATCAACAACTTTAAAGGCGTTGATATGATGGCATCTTCTCTTACTTTTAAAACGCCAACAACAAGAGGCTTTCTTGGAAGTGGTAACGTACGGTTTAACCAGTTGGTTGATGGAATGGATAACCAGGCTCCCGGACTTAATTTTTCTGTTGGTGGTGTAATTGGTTTAACTGAACTGGATGTGGATAATATGGAACTTCTGCCCGGAGCTTCATCTGCATTGTACGGACCGGGTGGTATGAACGGAACTTTGCTTATTAACAGCAAAAATCCGTTTAAATACCAAGGGCTTTCTGTTCAGATTAAGCAAGGGATGATGAATGTTGATAAAAAGTTCAGAGATGTAACTCCTTACTTTAACTGGAGCATGCGATGGGCACATAAAATTAATGACCGTCTTGCTTTTAAAATTACCAGTGAATTTGTACAGGCTAAAGACTGGCTTGCTGGTGATTACAGGAATTATGATAAAGCAACCGGGCAGTTTATTTCTGGCGACAGGATTACTAACCCTGCTTATAATGGAATTAATGTTTATGGTGATGAAGTTGCCCGTGATATTCGTCCTATCATTAACAACTTTGCATCAATTCCGGGTTATGCTTCATTGATTGCAACACTGCCTTCAACAATGTATGTTTCAAGGACCGGTTATTCCGAAAAAGAATTGATAGATCCTAATACACTAAACTTCAAGGTAGGTGGTTCAATTAACTATAAAATCAATAGCAGAATTGAAGCTATTCTAAGTGGATATTGGGGTACAGGTAATACTGTATATACCGGAAGCGACAGGTACAGCCTGCAGGATATGAAAATGGGGCAGTTTAAATTTGAACTGAACAGCAAAAACTGGTTGCTTCGTGCATATACTACACAGGAAAATTCCGGTAACTCTTACAACCTTACAGCAACTACTTCTTTCTTTAATGAAGCATGGAAGTCAACACAGCAATGGCTGCCTGAATATGTAGCAGCTTATCTGAACAGCCGCCTTTCTTTAGGTATGAACGATCAGCAGGCGCATATTGCAGCGAGGGCTTTTGCCGATCAGGGTCGTCCCCTCCCAGGTACAACTGCTTTTGATAACTTATTTAATTTCATTAAGGGAATTCCTATTGGCAAACCACAATCTGGTGCTCCTTACGGTGGAGGCCGTTTCTTAGACAGATCTGATCTGTACAATGTTGAAGGCCAGTACAATCTTTCAAGTATCACAAAAGGCTTTGCAGAAGTTCTTATTGGTGGCAATTACAAAAAATATGTTCTGAATTCTCAGGGAACTTTATTTGCCGACAGTACTGGAAATATTGGTATTAATGAATTTGGTGCTTTTGTACAGATTGCTAAAGAACTGTTTCATGAGAAGTTAAGACTTACTCTCAGTGGCCGTTTTGATAAAAATCAAAACTTTAAAGAGCGTCTTACGCCAAGAGCCACTGCAATGTACCGCATCAGTAAAAACAATAACCTTCGTCTTTCGTATCAAACAGCTTATCGTTTCCCAAGTACACAAATGCAATGGATTAATCTATTTGTGGGTGGCGATTACTGGCTGATTGGAGGTCATAAAAATTTCCGTTCTTATTATGGTCTTAACAGTAATCCTGTTTATGCAATTGTAAATGATGTGCCAACAAGTGAAGTGGTAACAGTTATAGATCTGAAACCAGAATCAGTAAGCTCCGTTGAACTTGGATATAAGGGGCTTAACCTCAATGAAAAGTTACTGATTGATGCATATACTTATTTCGGACAATACCAGGATTTTCTTACACGTCGTTTGGTAATGCAGGATCCTTCAACAAACAAAAAGAAATTTTCTATTCCTGTAAACTCTACCACAAAAGTGAAGACTTATGGATTTGGTATTGGTGTTGATTACAGATTGCCTCTTAATTTCTCTGTTGGTGCCAACTTTTCCAGTGATAATTTAACAGATGTGCCGCAAGGTTTTCAGGCATCGTTCAATACACCCAAGTACAGGGTTAATCTGAAACTGGCTAATACCGGTTTTGGTAAGGACGACAGATACGCATTCAATATCACTTATAAATGGATGGATGCTTACAAATTTGAGAGCGATTTCATTAATGGAACAGTTCCTGCAATTAATACGCTTGATGCGCAGATCAGTTATAAAATACCTCAAACACGTTCTGTATTTAAAGTGGGAGGAAATAATATCTTAAATCAATACTATGTGCAAGGCCCTGGCAATCCGGCAATTGGCGGATTGTATTATGTAAGCTTTGCTTATAACGTATTTTAATTTTAACCTCTAAAGAAAAAATTATGAATAAGATATTTCATTCAAAACAAATACAGGCTGCTCTTATATTCATTGCACTTGTGCTGGTATCCTGCAATAAAATATATGAGCCAATACCCGGCACAGCATACAGTGCGGGTGATGCAACAACCACAATTGCAAAGAAGATTGCTGCGAACAGCAGTTATTCAATATTTACTGCTGCTTTAAACAGAACAGGTTTGTACGCAGTACTGGATGAGCCAAATGCAAACTTTACTGTGTTTGCTCCAACCGATGCTGCTTTCACAGCATCTGGTTTATCGCTTACAATTGTAAATGCAATGCCGGTTGCGGATTTAACTAAGGCAATTCAACATCACATTATTCCCAATGAAAAGATAACAGGCGCACAAATTGCGTCAACAGTGCCAAATGTTGAAAAGAAATGTGCATTGAATATAACTACTGTTGCATTTGTATCAACAATACCAACAACAGCTATACCCATTAAAATGTCAGTTTTCCCATCAAGCAGAACAACAGGGAAATGGTTGAACAATATTCCTGTTACAGCTACTGATGTTTTTACCGGTTCAAATGGAGTCGTTCACTCGGTAGCTACAGTTGTTGCGCCTCCTACAAGAGTGTTACTTGATACATTAAGTCGTGATCCCGATTATAGTTATTTTATGGCTGCTGTTTTGCGTGCCGATTCAGGGTTAACTTCATCATCAACATCAAGCCTGCAATATGCCTTAGGTCAGCCGTTTGCAAATCTCACAGTATTTGCTCCAACAAATGCTGCATTTCAGGCTGCTTTGTATGCTCAGGCTTATCCCTTAGTATATGCGCAGACTTATAAAACTGTTTACGACGCACAAATTTCAGGTGGCGCTGATGCTGCTACAGCCGCTGCTGCTGCAACTGCGTATGCCGACGCAAATGCACCTGCTGCTACTACAGCGTTGGTAGGTTCTCCCACTGTATTTTCAAATCCTGCATTGTATGGCGTTTTAACCGCACAGGTAGTGAAAGGAATAGTTGTTTATCACATAATGGGTCAGCGGTATTTTTCTGTAAACTTTGGTACTACTGCTTCGTATTACACAACTTTGCTGAATACTGCAATTCCCGCCCATCCGGGTTTGTCTATTGCTGTTACTTTATCAAATAATTTTGGTGTCGGATTGTCAGTGAAGGGCGTTGGCAATGCAACGGCCGCTACTGCAACAGTTACTGCAACAGGTGTTGACCGGCCAGCCGTTAATGGTGATCTGTTCAAAATTAACCAGGTGCTGATGCCGCAATAAAATTTCGATTTAATTCAAGTAAAAGGTTGACAGTTTCTGGCTGTCAACCTTTTTTATTTTTTTAAGTAGCCGATTCCTGTATTTTTGCTTGCTTTTAAACAAAATCAGGAGTTGAATTTAGTTCTCTTCGATACTACAGCTCGTATTACACTCTATCCCTTTACTGCCATAAGGCCTGTTGCAGAAATAAGAACAGGCATCTTAACAAACAGGGAGCGATGGGAACGTTTACTCCAATCTGAATCGTTTACACTTACTGAATTATACCTGCAGGAAAAATATCCTTTAATAAGTTCTGATGATGTTCTGCTGATTAATGCGGCACTGATCCCATCACAGGAACTTGTTCAGGAGTTGAAGGGATTATCGTTGGAGAAAGGGTTTATTCAGAATGGAATTATACTGGCAGTAAGAACAGCAAATCAACCTTCTTATGGATTTAATATTGATGATTGTAAATCTGTTGCTTTTTCTGAATGGAAACATAAAGAACGGTTGATTCAGCATCCATTTGAAATAGTGCGGTTCAGTGAAAAAAACAGCAAAGCAGATTTTGATCTCATCACCCGCAACAAATCATCACAAACTCTTTCATCAACCAATCATGTTATTCATCCTGAATTAATATTTGTTGAAGAAGGAGCAGTGGTTGAACATTGTTTTCTCAATGCAACTTTCGGTCCCATTTATATCGGGAAAGATAGCCTTGTAATGGAAGGAAGTATGATACGTGGCCCATTTGCTGCGCTCGATAACTCGGTAATAAAAATGGGGAGTAAAATTTACGGCTCAACAACTGTTGGAAGACAATGTACTGTTGGTGGTGAAATTAAAAATACCATCTTTTTTGATTATTCTAATAAAGCACATGATGGATATATTGGCGATGCGGTGATAGGTGAGTGGTGTAATGTTGGTGCAGGTGCTTCCTGTTCAAATATTAAGAATACAGCCGGCGAAGTAAAAACCTGGAATCCGCATCTGCATCAATGGGTCAGTGCTGGAAATAAATGTGGTGTCATGCTGGGTGATTATTCACGAGTTGCAATCAATTCATCTTTAACAACCGGATTGGTGGGCGGTATTTGCAGCAATATCCTTACAGAAGGGTTATCGCCAAAATACATTGCTGATTTTACCTGGAATATCAACACAGGAGAAAAGTATATGTTTGATAAAGCAACCCGTGATATTGAGAACTGGATGTACCTGAAAAATAAATTTATTACTGACGCTGACAGAAACATTCTGCAGCATATTTATAATTATCAATTTTAAAACATCAGAACATGCGTAAACAAGTAGCAGCCGCAAACTGGAAAATGAATTTAACGTATCAGCAGGGCGAACAGTTGATCAATGATATTATTAATACGCCACACAGTGTAAATGAGCATCAGTTGGTGGTTTTTGCTGTGCCATTTCCTTACCTCACAATGGTTGTTGAAAAACTGAAAGGGAAAAAAGCAGGTGTGGCTGCACAAAACTGCTACACACAAAAATCAGGTGCTTACACCGGCGAAACTTCTGCTGAAATGCTGCAATCAATTGGTGTGGGTTATGTGGTGCTTGGTCACAGTGAAAGAAGAGAATATTTTAACGAAAGTAACCAGATGCTTGCTGATAAAGTGAACATTGCTTTGTCGTATGGATTAACCCCGATCTTTTGTTGCGGTGAAGCATTGGCTATCCGTGAAGCAGGAACACAAAATGAATTTGTAGGAAATCAGCTTAAAGAAAGCCTGTTCCATTTAAGCGCTGATGATCTTCAGAAAATCATTATTGCTTACGAACCAATCTGGGCAATTGGTACAGGTAAAACTGCAACTTCAGAACAGGCACAGGAAATGCACGCTCACCTGAGAAGTGTGCTTGCTGCGCAATACGGTAAAGAAGTTGCCGATAACATTTCTATCTTATATGGTGGAAGTGTGAAAGGTGCAAATGCAAAAGAAATTTTCAGCCAGCCCGATGTTGATGGCGGATTAGTAGGAGGTGCTTCATTAAAAGCAGATGAATTTGTGCAGATCATTAATGGATTGAAATAAGTTAAAAGCAATAAGTAATAAGTTGCAGGTAAGCCTACCTGCAACTTATTACTTCATAATAAACTGAGCTCTTTCAAGCCTGTCGTTGATGGCACGGCCTAACCCTTCATTGGGCAAATATTCAGCCATAATAATATCTGCATGCAGTTTATCAGCTTCCCGTAAAATGCGGAACAGATTTTTTGCAGCTTCTTCTATCAGTCCATTTTCCGATAAAATTAACTGCTGCTGTTTTGGAATATCCGAATGATATTCTGAAAAGTTAATAAGAATGATGTTTTTGTTTTTAAACTCATTCATCATTTCTTTTGTTTTTCCAAGAAACAATGCTGTATGCGTGGCGTAATGACTTTTAAGCTGCCCAGGAGCATCAGGATTTTCGGTAATTTTTTTGATTGTGTTGATTTTCTTTCCAACCACTTTTTCAATTTCTTCAACTGCAATGCCTCCAAGCCTGTAAATTTCCAGCTCATTATTGTTATTCCATCCAACGATTGTTGATTCAACTCCAATATTACATTGCCCGCCATTTAGTATATACGCAATTTTCCCGGCTAAACCTTCATATACATGTTCGGCTGTTGTCGGGCTTACATAACCCGATAGGTTTGCGCTTGGGGCTGCCAGCGGAAAATCAATCTGGTTTAGTAGTTCAAGCGTTAAGGGATGATTGGGAACTCTTAGGGCAACTTTATCACTCCCGGCGGTAACAATATCCGGAACTTCATTTGTTTTGTTAAACAGAATTGTTAGCGGCCCGGGCCAAAAGGCATCTGCCAACACCTTTGCTTCTGCAGGAATATGCTCAATATAACGAATGCCTTTTTCAAGCGAAGCAACATGTAATATTAACGGGTTAAACTGAGGTCTGTTTTTTACAGCATAGATTTTTAATACAGCATCTTCGTTCAACGCATTTGCAGCAAGGCCATAGACTGTTTCAGTTGGTATTGCAACAAGTTCTCCGCCTGTAAGAAATTCAATTGCTTGTTTAATATCTGTTCCTGTTGTAGTATTCATGCTTAAATTGTTACAGGTAATTCTTCATGGTGGTAACTGTTTATCTTATTCAGATGCAGAATTGTTGTACTCTTGTCTTCACTTGGTTCATACATCATATCAAATTTGGCACCATAAACAAATTCATCTGCAATGTAAGAGCCTCTGCTTACAACTGAGTTAGCATATTCTTCATCATATCCTTTTATAAAAACGAGAATTTCTGCTTCTGCTTCTTTTATTTCTTCACGGGTTAAATTATTAAGAGGGCTTTCTTCATTTATTTCATGCACTATCGTCCAGTTACTGGTAAGTGTATTTGCTTTTGAAATATCAAGTTTAAGATTGTAAAACCTGTTCTTTTTATCATTGCCGGTTTCAGCAGTTTTTAAAACAAGTGTAACTTTTACTTCAACATCAGTTAAGAAATGGTTTTTGTAAGGTGCAAAACGAAACATAAGGGCGTAACCTTTTTTAAACGGTGCAAACAAAGCATTTCTGCTGAAAATAATAAAAGCTTTCGGCTGCGAAAATCTTCCATACATCAATCCTGTTGCAATAGCAAACATCAGCAGTCCAGTAATAGATTCAAAGGCTGCTACTGAATTTGCTGTTAAAGAAATAGGATAAACATGACCATAGCCAACAGTTGATAATGTTTGCGCACTAAAGAAAAAAGCTTCCCAGAATTTTCCAAGAACAGAACGTTGCTCAAGTCCGCCGAGTTGCTCAACGCCTATTAGAAAATAGATGCTTGCGAAAAGAATGTTCACAGCTACATAGGCTAATCCCATTACTGAAAGAAATTTCCAGGTTGGTATTTTAAGCATAAACTGATAAATGCTGAATGACTTAAAGAACGAAACTCCTCTGAAGCGGACATTTGGGCGGCCTTCTTTTTTAAAAAAACGACCTCCACTCTGGTTGCTTCTTACATTCAGCCCTGTTTCCAGGGTTTCTTCTGCATGTTTGTTTATGGTATGTTTTGATGATGCCATTATCTGAAATATATGTAAAAATAAAGAAACAAAATTGTCTTGTTTCAACGGGGCTAATTGGTTTAATCGCAATCTATAGAATTCTTATATTCGAGCGATTCAGTCTATATTTGATAGCTGCTCAAAAATTTAAATGAAATTAGAAAAAGCATTAATGACCAGTATTTTCTGGCGGGGAATTTATTTCCTGTCGGTAATGCTTTTAAATATTCTGATTGCCCGGCATTTTCATTCGGATGGAAGCGGTAAGATTTATTACATTGTTAATGTATTAGCCCTTGTTCAGATCGTCATCAGTTTGTGTCTTGAAACTCCGATGAGTTATTACCTGTCGCAAAAAAAAATAAACGAAACGCAATTGTCTTTGCTGGCTGTTGGCTGGACAGCTTTTATTATGCTGCCGGTTTATTTTATTATCCGGTATTTTATTTCTGCAATTGATGTGCCATTTGGTAAAGACATGTTTTGCCTGCTGGCTACTGTTTTTCTTGCCGGAAATTTACTCATAGGTTTTTTTATTGCATTGTTTTATGCTAAGATGGATTTCAAGTGGCCAAATATTTTGCTGGTTTCGGTAAATGTGGTGTTGATTTTAATTGTGCCCAACAATTCTATCATCAGCAGTATGTTGGGTGATTCTGATTATGTGAAGCTTTACTTTGCCGGGTTTTTGGCTCAGGGAATATTACTGGCTGGCTTCTTTTTAGTAAAATATTTTAGAAGGAAAGATGTGAAAATTATTTCACCGGAATTATTTGCCCCGTTTATTTCATTTGCTCTGATTGGTGTGGTTACCAATTCTATGACTTACCTTATGTACAGGATTGACTATTTTTTTGTAAATAAATTTTGTTCTCCTGAAGAACTGGGCAACTACATTCAGGCATGTAAGCTGCAGCAGATGTTTTACATTATACCTGCTATTCTGGCATCGGTTGTTTTCCCAATGACAGCATCGGGCAGAAAAGAAGAGATGAATGAAAAAATGCAGTTGCTTTCAAGAGGTTTAATTATTACTTATACATTTATTTGCTTGATACTTGCTGTTTCGGGCTATTGGCTTTTTCCGTTCGTTTTTGGCAATACCTTCAAACAAATGTACCTGCCTTTTGTATTACTTATGCCTGCTGTTCTTGCTTATTCGGTTGTTCATTTACTTGCAGCTTATTACAGCGGCAAAAAAGTACTGAATGTAAATTTCAAGGGAAATATACTTGCACTTACTGTTATTGTTGCCGGAGATATTATATTCATACCTGTACTTGGAATAAACGGAGCTGCAATTGTGAGCAGTATAGGTTACATAACATATATGAGTTACATGATTTTTGCGCATTCAAAAGAATACAACAGCCATTTCACTGATTTTTTGTTATTCCGGACAAAGGACTGGCAACTACTGTTGAAAGTTGTAGAAGAAAAATTTTCAGCACCAAAACAACATGAATCATGAAAGTACTCTGGTTGTGCAGTTGGTATCCCAGTTCTGCCGATCCTTATGATGGTGATTTTGTTGAACGGCATGCAAAGTCATTGGCAATACACAATCATGTTGATGTAATTCATGTGCTGCAGAATGTTGAGTTGCTAAAAAAGGAAACGTTCAGATGTGAGGTGAAAGATGAACCAAACCTTCATGTTGAAATATATTATTTGCCTTTTTTGTTTAAGAAAGTCAGGTTGGTGTCTCAGCTTTTATTTAACGTATTGTACAACTATAAGAGCCGCCGCATACTTAAAAAATACATCAACGAAAAAGGGAAGCCGGATATTATACATGTACATGTGCCGGTTAAAGCAGGAGCTATGGCAATGTGGATGAGAAAGAAATGGAATATTCCATATGTAGTTACTGAGCATAATTCAGGTTATTATGAACATATCCCTGATAATTATTTCGAGCGGAATGTTTATTTCAGATCAGTAACAAAAAAAACAATCGAAAAAGCAGATGCATGTTCTTCTGTTTCGCTTTGGCTGATTAACAGACTGAATGAACTTTTTGAGTTACATATAAATCAAGTAGTACGTAACAGTGTTGATACTTCTCTTTTTTTTCCTGTTGGGTTACCGAATGAAACAAGAAGGTTTATTCATGTTTCAATGATGTATCCTTTGAAAAACGTTGAAGGAATTTTAAAATCACTTGCTCAGCTTAGTAAGGTGAATAATAGCTGGCAAATGTTGTTTGTGGGGCCGACTCCCGAAGAGTATAAACAACTATCAGCTTCTCTTGGGCTTGACAAGCAGGTTCACTGGTCTGGAACTCTTCCTTACACCGAAGTAGCAAAACAAATGCAACGGGCCGATGCACTTGTGCATTTCAGCCATTACGAAAACCTTCCTTGTGTTGTAAACGAAGCTTTGTGCTGCGGCATACCTGTAATATCATCTGATGTTGGCGGTATTTCAGAATTAATCAATGAATCAAATGGTATTTTGGTTGAAAAAAATAATATACAACAACTTGCTGATGCTTTGAATTTTTTTCTGCAGAATTCTGAACGGTATGATAAAACAAAAATCAGTTCTGAAGCGACGGCTTTATTCAATTATGCAGCAGTTGGAAACCAGATGGTTCAATTGTACAGGCAGGTGCTGGGCTAACCTTTCAGCTTCTGAACAAGCTCGATATATTGCTGCATTGCTTCATCTTTTGTTTTTCCTTTCAACTCTTCCCAGGCCTGGTATTTAGCTTTTGCCACAAAGTCGAAAGGGTTGGCAGGAGCGTCAATATTTATATCGCCCTCTGTTGCTTGTTTGTATAAAGAGTAAAGTTGTAGTAAGGTTTCGTTGCTGGGTTTTTCGCTCAGTGTTTTACTTTCCGCAACCGCATCTTCAAAAAGTTGTTTAAGTTCCATTTTTGAAATCTTTTAGCGAAAATAGGGCAAAGTAGTTTCAGATTCTTTTTTCCAGTATGGCAAATTCCAGTTTTTGCAAATGATTACCAGTTAAACCATCTTCAGGAAAATCTTTACGCTTACCTGTATCAACATATCCATGACGTTTATACCAGTCAATCAGTTCATCCCTTACTGAAATTACACTCATATAAACCATGTTGCAATCAACTTCTTTTGCATGTTCTTCGGCCGCCTGTAATAATAATTTGCCTGTTCCTTTTCCTTGTAATCTGGGCGATACACTCAGCATTCCAAGGTATAGCCTGTTGCCATGTTTTTGTAAATTCACTGTACCAACTATCTGGTTGGTTTCATCGGTACATTTTAAAATTGTGCTGCCGGGTAAATTCATTGTTTCAATTACATTTTCATCGTTTGTACGCCTGTCGCCACCAATAAGATGTGCTTCCGTCGTCCAGCCTTCTTTTGAACTTTCTCCACGGTACGCACTGTTGAGCAAGGCAACTATTTCTTTAACATCGGCTGCCGTTGCTTTTTCAATCTTCATACAATAAATTTTATCTGCTGTAAAATTAATCTCTGTAGTTTAATGCAGGTTTTCTGTCGCCAAGCAATGCTTTGTATTGATAATCGCCGAGCATTTGTTTAAATTCTGCTTTTGCTTTTTCAATTAATTCAGGGTGAAGAAATAAATCAACCGCAGTCATTGCCATTGTTTTTGCAGAAACAATCATGCCTTTAGTTCCAATTTCGGTTCCGCCACAGGCAATAGCCTGCCAACTATGGGCTGGTGTGCCCGAAACCCAGGTTGCAGTGCGTAATCCAACAGTTGGCACTGCATAACTCACATCACCAACATCTGTACTGCCGCCACCGGCATCCATTTCAATTTTAAGCGGTTTAATAATGCCTGCATTAGAGATGGGAGGGGCTGTGAATGTAAATGTTGATTGAATTTTTTTCGCAAACTCAACTTCTTCAGGAGTATAAATAACACCACCTGTTTTTTCGAGATTTTTTTGCATTACTTCTGCAAGTGTTTTGTTAAGTAACAGATCATGGGTGCCTCCAATCATTTCATATTCCATTTTTGTATCTGTTCCAAGCGCTGCGCCATTGGCTGCGTTTACCACACGCTGAAAAATGCTTTGTACAACATCTCTTTTTGGATGACGCACATAGTAATACACTTCAGCAAAATCAGGAACAACATTTGGAGCTTTACCTCCATTTGTAATAACATAGTGAATGCGTGTTTCCTGCGGAATATGTTCACGCATCATATTTACCATATTATCCATTGCTTCAACTCCATCCAAAGCCGAACGGCCACGTTCAGGCGAAGCGGCTGCATGTGCAGCTATACCATAAAAACGAAATTTAGCCGACATATTTGCCAATGCGCTTGTCATGGTAACGCCGTTATCGTTTCCCGGATGCCAGTGTATTGCTACATCCACATCCTTAAACAAACCTGCTCTTACTAAATACACTTTACCACTTCCGCCTTCTTCTGCCGGGCAGCCAAAAACTTTAATTGTTCCTGTTATTTTCTTTTCTTCAATTAATTTTTTGATGGCAATACCAGAAGCAACCGAAGCAACACCAAATAAATGATGGCCACAGGCATGCCCTGCATCTTTCCCGGCAGTTGTTTTTACAGGTGCGTTTGTTTGCGACAGACCCGGCAGTGCATCAAACTCAGCAAGAATTGCAATTACCGGCTTACCGCTGCCGTAAGTTGCAACAAAAGCAGTTGGAATACCTGCTACACCTGCTTCAACTGTAAACCCGTTATCCTGTAAATCTTTTTGCAATAAAGCACTGCTCTTTGTTTCCTTGTACCCAACTTCTGCAAAATCCCATATCTGCAGAGCCATGTTTTTATAATGGTCATAGCCCGATTGAATCTCAGCAGATGCCTGCGTTTTTAACTGGTCATCTTTTGTAACCGGCGGCTTTTTTTGTGCAAATAAGTTGAGAGATAATAATAAAAGGGTAATAAACAGCAGTTTGCTTCTCATGTTCGTGATTTTTTGAAAAAGTGGAAGTTAAGAAGCAAAAACTAAAAAACAGCAATAAATTGCAGATTTACAGGAATGGTATTGCCGAAAAATGTAGTTCAGCTCATTAAATCATGCATTCCTTTAAATACACAAACAATACCGATAATAGTAAGACCGTACAGTGCAAAATCGAAACCGGTATTGCTATTGAAAAAGAATAATGTAACAAAACATCCAAGTGACAGGAGTGTTATTCCAATGCCACAAAAAATAAAGGCACTGTTTCTTTTCTTCTCAAGAAGTTGTTTCCATTTCTGAACAGCTTCCTGTATCAGATATTCCGGTACACCTGTTTGTTGAAAACGGAGGGAAATTTCGTCAATGGTAAGTCCTTGCTTTTTCCACGACAGTAATTGAGCATAGTAATCCTGAAAATTGGTTGGCTGCATGGCAGGTTTCGTTTGCAGAAAATTAGTTTTTTTCCGGGAGGTATCAAAGGTTTTATGAATGAAATTTGTCTTTTTCGGCAAACAGCAAAAGTACTAATGGCATAATAAACAAACAGTGAGCCTTTAAAACAAAGGGCTCACTGTTTGTTTATAAGAAAAGAGGTTGCAGTCTGATTAGTTTTCAACAGGCACATCAAATACACCTTCAGTAACAGTTACGTTTGAGCCCCCAAGTAATGGAGCAAGTTTGCCGCTGAAAGTGCCCTTAATTCTTGTTGAAGTAGCACTGGTAACAACAATTGTAAATGCAGGATTGGTTGTGCCAGTTGCATTACTCATTGTCTGGAAACTTTCGGTAACATCTTTTACATATTGTATAACTATTATATAGCCTGAAAGACCAGTTGCACCTTTCTCAGTATAAGTCCCATTTCCTATAGCAGAACCCGTGAAATATTGTATGTTGATCGAAAAACTCTGATCATCACCATTGGTAGGTATATAGTCGCCGGAAATGTCTAACAAATTAGTGGCAGGTGTTACAAGCGTATTTTTTGTCATGGCGCTTGCGTTTTCAGAAAAATCGATCAATGTGCCGTCAATTTTGCATTTAAAAATTCCGGCTCCCGCTGGCGCTGCGGCAACGGTTACAGAAAAGCTGCAGCCATTTCCGTTTAGAATGAAACTATTTGATCCTTCTGCGGAGGGTGTTCCGGTTCCGTTTAGAATAACTTCCTGGGCTCCGGTTGAAGTAAAGGTTCCTGATGCCGAAAAGCTGATGCCGTTCACTGTATTTGTACTGATGCTGTATGCTCCTATAGCTGTAACATTTACCTGAATTGAAACGGTGTTTGACCCGGTAAGGGCAGATGATGCAGTGTAGGTTCCGTTAACAACAGCATTGGTACAATTTCCTGTACCCCCGGTAAACGTATAAGTTGCCGGGCCTGAAACGGTTACTGTAAATGTACAGGTTGAACTTCCTGTTTTAACTGTGAACAGCAGGTCGCCGGTTGCTTTAGGAGTTCCATTTCCTTTTAATATAACCTGTTGTGTTCCTGTACTGCTAAAAATGCCGCTTGCTGAAAAACTGAAACCGGAAATGGTATCTGTTTTAATAGTATAAGTGCCTGCCGTTGTAACATTTACGTTTACAGTAACAGTATTGGAACTGTTAACAACAAGGTCTTTACCATAAGAACCGTTTACAATAAAGCTGCTGCATGTTGAAGGATTGCCCGATAATGTATAAACCGCTGGCTCAGGTGCTTTGTCGAGTACCGTAATACTGAAGCTGCAACCGGGTATATTATTCCCGGCACTTAAGGTAAAATCGTCGGTGCCGGAAACCAAAGGTGTTCCCTGGGATGTTAACTCAATGCTTTGAACACCTGTTGAAGAAAATGTGCCTGTACCGGCAAAATAATATCCGTTGACAGTATCGGTAGTAATCTTGTATGATCCTTTTACAGCAACATCCACATCAATTGTAACAGTATTGGAAGAGGTTAACATTACACCTTTTACAAAGATTCCTGCAACCGTTGCAGAGGTACACATATCCGGTGCCCCGCCAAAAGTAAATGTGCTGGTTGTTTTGCCAGAAGTTTCATAAGATTTTTCCTTACCACACGAAAGAAGAAGTGTAAGTATGCAGAACGTAAGAATCGTTTTATTCATGGTTGCTTGTTCTTTTAAATTTCAAAAAGTTGCTTTACAAATGTAGGTATTCGCTTCAGCTCTGTCTAAAAAAGTGAATAATTTTTAATAAAGGGTTCTGATAATCATCACCCGGCAGTTTGACGTGGCTCATTGCAGGAAAGCCTTTTGTTTTTTTGATTTGTGTAAATCCATTGTTATGAACAGGCTGCTGATGATACTTGCCGCATTCATCGTTATTACTGCTGTGCCTTGCGGACTAATGATGATGATTAAGCCGGATGGAAGTTTACTTGGGCTTGATATTAACCTTGTTAACCATTCTTTTCTTCGTAATTTTTTTATACCCGGTTTTGCACTTGCACTTTTTGCAGGCGGAATAAATTTGACAGCCTTTCTGAAAATATGGAAGAAGCAGAAGAATGCGTTGCTTTGGAGTATAGCCGGAGGTTTAACGATGATAGTTTTTGAAGTGGTGCAGATTGCAGTAATACAAACTTTTTCGTGGCTGCAACTGGTTTATCTGCTCTGCGGATTTTTTATGGTGCTCATAGCATTACAGTTAAAACACAAAGAACTGATTTAAGTTGAAATTTTACGATTGCAGCTTGTATTCTTTTGTAAGTGCATCTGCTGGGATGCGGAGTAATTTGCTGAATTTGCGGATCATTGTAAGTGAAAGCGGTTGCTTGTAGTTTAATACTTTACTTACAGTTCCTTTATCGCCGTATTCTTTTGCCAGATCGCTTGCAGTATAACCAAAATCTTCCATTCTTATTTTTATCATTTCAATGGGATCAACCGGCGGAACACTCCATTGCTTTTCTTCGTATTGATTGATAAGAAAAGCCAGAAGCAGTTTTTCTTTGTGTTCTTCAGAAGCTTTTTTTGCTTCATGAATTTGCTCAAAACGTTCAACAGCTTTGCTGTAATCGGCTTTTGATTCTATGAGAAACCATTGTAGCATGTATAATTTTTTAAAGTTATTGATTCTTATCTATTTATTATTACTGATAAAAAAAACGAAAGAATTCCATATTGTAAATAGATTTTTTTACTTAACAACTTTTCAAATAATGAAGTCAATACAGTTATGTGAAGGCAAATTTAACTGAGTTGGGTTATCCACATCCTGTGCATTTTTGTCGCTAAAGAAATTAGTATGTAATGGTAATTTTACACATGCAATCAAAATTTGATATAGAAGTAGTTCGAGAGAAATATGAACATTACTTGAAAAAGGCCTCTGCTTTAGGTACAAATTATTTGCCTTATTATGAAATACAACAATGGGATAAGGTACTTGATCCAATCGCAAAACGTATTTATGAGGATATAAGGTATTTTGGTATTCCTTTGTATCCGATATTTCCCATTTCTGGAACTTCTTATCTCCATTTTGCTAACCCATTCAATAAGATTGGAATTGAAATAAAGTATAAAAATTCAAGCCAAAAAATTATTGATAGAAAAATTAAACTGTTAGAAAGTCAAGGTTGGATAGTTTATACAATCAACAGCACAAATACATACCATACCTTTTCTGAGTTTTGTTCTTTTAAAATTAACGAAGAGTTTTTTGAAGATATGGATATGGAAGGTCAGTTGTCATTTCTTGAAGAAAATAAATACGAAAACTCAAGTTGCTTATTACTTTTTATTAAAAACAAGCATTTTAAGAATTATAGTATAACAAAACCTATTGATGAAATCGAATCTCTTTTAAAATCTTATATAGTTAGATTTGATTGAGAAATTCTTCCTTGTATTCACTTGAGTTCTTTTTATTTTGTGATATGGTTTTACTCCTGAATACAGTGAATTAAGTTCCCTTGTTGCCATGAAAACGGAACCCTGAAACGAGCGTGGCAACAGTTGATGCCCATTGCTGCAAAAGCTGGTAACAAAAAATTGTCTTTCCAAAAAAAACGAATTTTTTAACTTAAAAATATCCGCCAACGGGGTTGAAAACCACCGTCGGGGAGGTGGGTAAATTCCATTATCTTTGCCGCCTTGTAAATTGAGGAATTCCGTTCATGAAGAATATCAGAAATTTTTGCATCATTGCGCACATTGACCACGGTAAAAGTACCCTGGCTGATCGTTTATTGCAAACGACCAACACCATCAGCGAACGTGAAATGATGGACCAGGTGCTGGACGACATGGATCTTGAAAGAGAAAAGGGTATTACCATTAAAAGTCATGCCATCCAGATTAACTATAAACACAAGGACGGGCAGGAGTACATTCTGAACCTGATTGATACACCCGGCCATGTGGATTTCAGTTATGAAGTGAGCCGTGCTCTTGCTGCCTGCGAGGGTGCTTTGCTGCTGGTGGATGCGGCACAGGGTATTCAGGCGCAAACCATTTCGAACCTTTACTTAGCAATTGATAATGACCTTGAAATTATTCCCGTTATCAATAAAATTGATATGGACGGTGCAATGGTGGAGGAAGTGAAAGACCAGATTATTGACCTGATTGGCTGCAAGCCGGAAGAAATTCTGCTGGCAAGCGGCAGAACAGGTTTGGGTGTTGAAGGAATTCTTGAAGCAATTGTTGAACGTATCCCTGCACCAAAAGGCGATCCTGCAGCTCCGTTGCAGGCGCTCATTTTCGACAGTGTGTTCAACAGTTTTCGTGGTATCATCGTTTACTACCGTATTTTAAACGGAAGTATTAAGAAGGGTGATAAAGTAAAGTTTGTAAGTACCGACCAGGAATACGAAGCAGATGAAGTGGGCATATTGAAGCTGAAGATGACGGAGAAAAAAGAAGTGCAGTGTGGCGATGTGGGATATATTATTACCGGCATAAAAAATGCAAAAGAGGTAAAGGTTGGTGATACTATTACACTTGCCACCAATACAAACCCTATGGCTATCCAGGGTTTTGAAGAAGTGAAGCCAATGGTATTTGCCGGAATTTTCCCTGTAGTTACCGAAGACTTTGAGGAGTTGCGTGACTGCATGGATAAACTGCAGCTCAACGATGCTTCATTAACCTTTGAACTCGAAACATCACAAGCGCTGGGCTTTGGTTTCCGTTGCGGCTTTCTTGGATTACTGCACATGGAAATTATCCAGGAGCGTTTGGAAAGGGAGTTTAACCAAACAGTAATTACAACTGTACCCAACGTAAGTTTTATTGCTTATACAACAAAGGGTGAAAAAATACAGGTAAACAATCCAACGGAAATGCCTGATCCGACTTATATGGATCGCATTGAAGAACCTTTTATCAAAGCACAGATTATTACCAAGCCTGCGTATATTGGAAATATTATGACGCTTTGTTTGGGTAAACGTGGTATTCTGATCAATCAAAGCTATCTTACTCAAACAAGGGTGGAACTGATTTTTGAAATGCCGCTCACTGAAATTGTATTTGATTTTTATGATAAGCTGAAATCACAAACCCGTGGTTATGCTTCGTTTGATTATCATCCGATTGGGTACAGGGAAGCAGATATTGTAAAGATGGATATTCTGCTGAATGCTGATAAAGTGGATGCGTTGAGTGCATTGATTCACCGCAGCCGTGCCCAGGATTTTGGCCGCAAGCTTTGTGAAAAGCTGAAGGAATTACTTCCCCGCCAGCAGTTCCAGATTGCCATACAGGCAGCTATTGGTGCAAAAATTGTTGCCCGTGAAAATATCTCGGCCATGCGTAAAGATGTAACGGCAAAATGTTATGGTGGTGATATAAGCCGTAAACGTAAACTGCTGGAAAAACAAAAAGAAGGTAAGAAACGTATGCGCCAGATTGGAAATGTTGAAGTACCACAGGAGGCATTTCTTGCAGTGTTGAAACTGGATGATTAAATAAAAGTAATCAGAAATAAAAAACAACAGAGCATTGCTGCTGCAATGCTCTGTTGTTTTTATCAGGATTCAGAAATTTGCGTTAACTTAACTATATAAATCCAGAAATATGAATCATTTCGCATTAAGTAAAGAGCCCGATCTTGTGATTACTGCAAGATTTATAGAGAAAGGTGCAGATAAACCATTGAATGGTGATGAATATACGGTGCGTTTATATGACAGAGATATAGCTGATGATGATTTTCTTGGTGAAAGCAGGTTAGATGGAGGTGGACATATCCGTATTGCATTTGCGCATGATGCATTTACAAATGATTCGGTTTTTAAAGAAGCCAGGCCTGATTTTTATTTTATAGTGATGCGGAATGACAAACCTGTTTATACTACAAAAGTGCTGGAGGAATTAAGTCTGGAAGACCTTGAACAATTTAAAATGGGAGAGGGCGAGATTGTTGACTTGGGAAGTTTTTTGATTGATGTGGAATGATGACAGCAACTCTCGGCATCAGGGAATTAAATCAACAGTATTGCATCATTGAACAGCCTTTTGAGAAGCTCAGGGGGCAACCGTTTTCAGCAAGTTCATCAAAACAAAAAAGCTGTTGAAGATTCTTCAACAGCTTTTCTTTTATTCAGCATTAGTAATTGCTTATTGAAATTTTTTAGCGTCTTCCAAGAATTTAGCTAAGCCAATATCTGTCAAAGGATGTTTTAACAAACCAAGAATTGAATCAAGCGGGCAGGTACAAACATCGGCACCTAATTCAGCAGCACGGGTAATGTGCAGTGAGTTACGGATAGATGCGGCAAGGATTTGTGTTTCAAAACCCTGTAATGAGTAAATGTTTGCAATTTGTCCAATCAGTTCCATCCCATCCCAGCCACTGTCATCAATACGGCCAATGAAAGGAGAAACATAAGTTGCGCCTGCTTTTGCAGCAAGGATTGCCTGTCCGGCGCTGAACACTAATGTGCAGTTTGTCTTAATTCCGTTATCAGTAAACCATTTGATGGCTTTAATGCCTTCTTTGATCATTGGTACTTTCACAACGATATTTGGATGCAATGCAGCAAGAACTTTTCCTTCTGCAATAATGCCGTCGAAGTCAGTGCTGATTACTTCTGCGCTTATGTCGCCATCAACCATTTCACAAATGGTTTTATAATGCTGCATTACAGCTTCATGGCCTTTAATGCCTTCTTTCGCCATTAAAGACGGATTGGTTGTAACGCCATCAAGAATACCTAATTCATTTGCTTCTTTAATCTGAGCAAGATTTGCCGTGTCGATAAAAAATTTCATACTAAGTGAGAGTTTAACTTGTTGAAGATGAAAGATTGAATAGTTCGTTTTAGGCCATCTTCAAAGAAAAAATCGGCAGGTTACTTACATCGCACCGCTACAACCGCCTACCCTTGCTGCGTTCCCACCCTGGGGGAGTTCAGCAGGAGCTGGTCGTGCAAGACCTGCCGGCCGCAAAGATAGGGGATGAAGGGGAAAAACAAGGAATGAATAATGAAAAATGAGGAATGAAAAATGATATAAGATTCAGAATGTAAGATGTGTTGGTAATTTTAAAATAACTGCTAAAAGCTATTAGCCATTAGCTGATAGCTATTTTACTCCATTAAAATTGGGGCGATTAGCAAGCGAATTAATTTGTGTAACCCCAATCAACTCATCAGCCCTGCTTCCTAACTGGCGATAATAAACAAGAATTGTGTAATTGTTCTCAGCTTCCCACCAGTTCCCTTCTGTTATTTCTGTACTTAATTGCCCGGTGTGTTTATCTTTTGTAATATAGATGTAATCGTACAGACCTTGTTTCAGTAATTGCTTGTTTTCATACAAACCTGTTTCTGTGTTATACATCATTTTATTTGCATCAGAAAGATCGTAATTGGTTAATTCTCCAAAGAGATATACATCTTTATCTGCAATTTCTCTTGTATCGGGTGTTATATACCTGAACCATACAGTTGCATAATCGCCCTGCCAGTAAGGATTATTCTGTTCTATGTTACTAAGCTGGTACATGCCGTTCTGGTCACGGTAATACATGTAACGTAAATTGTTGCGGTTGGGATCGGGCTTTACATATAATGTTTGCCCCTTGTTTGTATAGTCACCTTTTTCAATACGATCGGTTTGAAGGCGAAAGCTTGTTAAATCAACCCAGCGCCATTCTTTCTGCGCCTGGAACAATCCTTCATTTTCTGTATTGTACTCAAGTACATTCTGGCGTACAAAAGTTGGTTTAAGATTGGTAATGCAGTTATCCCAGCGGTTATTTTGCAGTATCACCACTTTTATTTCCTGAAAAACATTGGATGGTTTGATATTTTGAACATTCACGGTTAACTGCAGTTTCTGATATGTTTTTTGCAGAGTGGGGTTAAACGGTTGTAATACTGTGGCACCTGTATTCACTTTTATGTCTGAAACAAGAAAACGTTTGGTAAAAGCAACCTGCGAAGTATCGCCATTCAAAAATACTTTCAGCAGGTAATTGCCGCTTCGTGTTGGTGCGGTATTACGGTCGGGCAGGGTACAGGTGTAATGCGTATAACGTGTTAAAGCAATGGATGAATTGCGATAGGTGCCAATGCGAACATTGGAAAACCCTTTCATGTAATCAAACTGACTCAGCATAGCTGGGCTCCAGTCGGCATTGCAGAGAATAAATGTGTAAGAATAATATTTTACGCCGCCATCCATATCGTCAAAATGCAGTTCAAGCTGATCGCCACTGTTGAGGCGCATAACCGGGTACGATAGTTGATCGCCTGAAACATGAAATTTTATTGAACGGATATTATTCCGATACACTTTATCTGCCTGTTGTGCAGAAACAGTTACTGCACAGATGCAGAGTATTGAAATCAGACTTATATTTTTTAACTGCTTTATCATTTAAGAATCCATTAGTTTTACAGCTATTCAAAGTTAAAGGTTTGGACATTGCCAGCTTCATAGCAAAACGACTCGTTTTTCAAAAAGACAAGTCATTTTCCCGGTTCATCATCCGGCTTTCAACCGTTGCCACTGCGGTAAGTGTTGCGGTGATGATTCTGTCATTTGCTTTTGTGGAGGGTTTCCAATATACAGTAAGTGCCAAAGTATTCAGTTTCTGGGGGCATCTGCGTGTTCAGCAGCAACAGTCATCATCATCCGGCATTGGTGAAGAAATGCCGATAGCCAAAAACGATACAGTGCTGAATATATTGCGTTCAAATAAGGCGGTGAAGTATGTTGATGCTTTTGCAACTAAAGCGGCAATGCTTAAAACCAACGAATCTATTGAAGGGGTTTTGCTGAAAGGTGTGGAGAGGAACTTTTCAAAAGAACGTCTTGCAAGTTTTATGGTTGAAGGAAACTGGCTGAAGTTTGATGACAGCCTGCAGAACAATGGTATCCTTATATCGCAATACACGGCAAAACGTATCAATGCCAAGACAGGCGACAAAATCCTGATTTATTTTGTTGATAATGCAAGTACAGTACCAAGAGTACGGCCAGTTACGGTAAATGGAATTTATAAAACCGGTATTGAAGAATACGATAAACTGCTGGCGATTGTAGATATTAATCTTATACGCAAACTTAACGACTGGGATAGCAACGAGATTGGCGGGTATGAATTAACGCTGAATGATTACCGCAAGGATTATGCTGTTAATAATGAACTGCTTGATGCAATTCCTGTGCAATGGTTCAGCACACCAATGCGTGAAATTTACCCGAATATTTTTGACTGGCTGGCGTTACAGAATACAAACAAAACCGTGATATTGGTTATTATGTGTATTGTTGCTGTTATCAATTTAATTTCCTGCCTGATTATTTTAGTGCTGGAGCGTTCAAAAATGATAGGTCTGCTTAAAGCAACAGGGGCAACTAACGGACAGATACAGGTAATTTTCTGGAATCAGGCTCTTATAATTGCATTGGTGGGAATAGTTGCAGGCACAGCTTTAGGATTAGGTATTTGCTGGCTCCAAAATACATTTCACTTTGTACATCTTGATGAAACGGCGTATTATGTTTCATATGCTCCTGTAAGAGTAATCTGGTGGCAGGTGATTATGATTAATGTTATCACATTCCTTGTGAGTTTTGTTATTTTGTTTATACCCTCATTACTGGTAAAAAAAATAACGCCTGTAAAAGCGTTACGTTTTGAGTGATAATAAACTACTCGGTTCAGCAATCAGTAAAAGTATTCTTTAATAATTCTGTTTTATTTGTCTTTAATAGAATTTTAGTGTATCTGTTTTTAGTGAGATAAACTTTTAATCCACGCAATCAGTGCTTTTTCCCATCCAATCATTTTAAATGCAGTATAAAACAGAAAAACAGCAAATATTTTCTTTACTGTATCTTGCGGAAGCATTAAACTCCATTTACTGCCGAGGTAACCACCTGCTACAAAAGTTACAGCCATCAAACCAACAATTTTTAAATCAATGTTACCCGATCTGTAATAGTTCATAACAGCGAGAATACCTACGGGTAGTAATAATAATCCCAGAGAAGTGCCTTGTGCCTGGTGCTGAGTAAAACCCAGAAAGAATATTAGTGCAGGAACAATAATAATCCCCCCTCCAACACCCACCATTCCGCTGAGAATACCCGCTGCGAAACCAATCATTAAAATTGCAATAATTGTTGTTGTATCCATTTTCTTCTGAAGCATGCAATGAAATTAACTTTTCATTTTTTCTTTATAAAAATCAATTGCTTCATTAATAATTTCATAAGCTTCTGATTTGTTCTGGAAATTATCAATTTCCACTACTTTATTTTCAAGAGTTTTATATTCTTCAAAAAAGTGTTTCAACTCGTCAAAGAAATGACCAGGAAGTTCATCAATATCTTTAATATGATTTACGGAAGGGTCGTTTCCAACAACAGAAATAATTTTATCATCTCTTTCGCCGTGGTCCACCATCTGCATGTTGCCAATTACATTTACTTCAACAAGGCATAAAGGCTGTATGGGTTGTGAACAGATAACGAGCACATCCAACGGATCACCATCCTGACCCAAAGTTTGAGGAATAAATCCATAATTGATCGGGTACATGAATGAAGAAAAGATAATACGGTCTAATTTCAAAAGCCCAGTGTCTTTATCTAATTCATATTTACATCTGCTTCCTTCGGGTATTTCTACAATTGCATTTATTGTAGAAGGTGCTTTACTTCCAAAATGTGCGCCATGCCAGGGATGAAGAACGGTAATCATATATTCAGTTATTAATTGGCTGCGAAGGTACACAGTTTGCCCGAGCAAAGGAAAAGTTGAAAATTAAAAAAAATGTTGCCTGCCTTGAATCTCAAGATCAGAAAAACACATTTGGGTTGATGTTGTTTGTGCAATAATTTTGCGGCAATTAAAAAAAGCAATCAATTATGGCACTTGTAGGTAAAAAAGCACCTTCTTTTAAGGCAGCAGCAGTAGTTAAAGGATATGAAATAACTGAAAATTTTTCTTTGGATCAGTATCTTGGAAAAAAATATGTGGTTTTCTTTTTCTATCCTAAAGATTTCACATTTGTTTGTCCAACAGAATTATGGGCATTTCAGGAAAAGCTTGCAGAATTTGAACAAAGAAATGTTGCGGTAGTGGCCTGCTCAACTGATACTGAACAATCGCACTGGGGGTGGTTAAACATGGATAAAAAGATGGGTGGCATTAAAGGGATTACTTATCCCATTGTGGCCGATACCAATAAAACAATCAGTGCGGCATTTGGAGTGTTAAATGGTGAATATTATACCGATGAAGATGGTAACCTTAAAGCAACTTCTGAACTGATTGCTTACAGAGGATTATTTATTATGGATAAGGATGGCGTGGTACATCATGAACTCATCAATAATCTGCCTCTTGGACGTAATGTAGATGAAGCCTTGCGTATTGTTGACGCATTGCAGTTTTTTGAAGAAAACGGTGAGGTTTGTCCTGCAAACTGGCATAAAGGAAAAGAGGGAATGAAAGGATCGCATGAAGGTGTTGCAAATTATCTCTCAGAGCATCTGAACTAAAAATTATTACAATTAAATAAAAACCGCCTGTTTAAACAGGCGGTTTTTATTTTGAGGGAGGCTTGATTTACCTGGCAATAATTTCTGCAGTTGAAATAATTTCGTTCTCTTTTTTCTGTTTATCAAAAAAGCGGATATAAACAGTGTATGCTTCTCCGGCAATCATTGGTGAACCGGTATTTAAAGTTGCTTTGAGTGTAGTAGCTTCTGATGGAGCTAAGCCTTGCTGATCGGCAAATGCATCAGGCAGGTTGAGTAATTCTTTTTTATTCTTATCCGTTAAAATAATCTGGCAACCGGGATAAACTTTGCCATCTTTTTCTTGGTAATTTTTAACACCTGTAACCTCCACCATAAATGAAGTGCCAAGTGTAACCTGGTTATTCTGCAAACGATTACCGGCACTATCCGTCATATAAACATCTTCAATTGAAAAGCCATTGTAGCTGGTGGCTAAACCGGTTGTAAAATCTTTTTTTGAACCTTTACTGAAGCCTCCTGAACAGCCATAGAAAAGAAGGATTGCTGCAAAGAGTAGAAGTGTACTTTGTTTCATGTGATTATTTTTTAGTGGGTGTTAATTTTTATTTTGGACAGGTTGTGTACCTGTAATATTTGTATAGAATGTAAAAATCCCTGATGAAGGATACCGGTTATCATACTTCTCACTTGTTCCGGCTATAACAAAATTTCCAAAACGTGAAAGCATTGGTCTTGCAGTACTGCCTCCAGTTATATTCGTAACAGGGATGATAGTATTTGAAGAAATATTCTTTACAACAATATTTCCTTTTGCAACTCCCAGGTTTGTTGCATTGGTATTAAAACTGATCCAAGATCCATCATAACTAATACCTACTCTTACGCCTTGGTCTATCGGGCTGTCGCCATTTCCTTCATTTCCATTTTTATCGGTGCTGATTCTTTTTACAGTTCCTGTTTGTATGTTATAAAGAAAAACATCCTGCATTCCGTTGGTATCGCCAGGTACAACATTGGTGGCAGTTGTTGCATAAGCAATCATATTCCCATCACCTGAAATTGTCGGAGCCACAACACGGCTTGAGCTTTCTGTTCCCTGATCTCTTTCACCTCCTGTTGATGTTATGCTGATGCGTTTTAATCCAGGCACTCCTTTCTCCCAAAGAAAAATATCCCAGAGATTATTATTATCGTTTTTTACAAGGCGGTAACTGAATGAACAGAAAGCTATTCTTGTTCCATCTTCAGAAACTGATGGAACAGAACCGCCCACTGATTTGCCTGTTTCATAATCTCTTGAAATAAGTTCTGTTGTACCTGCTGCGACATTGTGTACAAAAACATTTAACCCGCCATTTAAAGCTTCTACTATATTGCTTGCATTAGAACTAAAGGCAATGATATTGCCATCGCCAGAAATGGAAGGTTCCATACTTTCGGAATTACCACTTTCACCTGATGGTGTTTTACTTACTAATTGAACTTTTCCTGTTGATTGTTTCCATACAAATACATCTCTTGCTCCGTTATTATCATTGGGTGATAAGTTGGTTGCATACGATTCAAAAGCAACTGTTTCTCCATCTGCTGATATTGCGGGTGCATTACATTCGGCATTAGCTTCCTCTCCGGTTGCACTGCGGCTGATGAGTTTTGTTTCTCCTGTTGAACGGTCCCGCCAGAATATTTCCCTGAATTTTCCTGAAGAACCATCAATGCCTTTTGCATAACTCACAAATGCAGTGTAACGGCCTTCGTTTCCACCAGCAGCATTACTTGTACCACCAATAACAGGAGTAGCCGTTTCATAATAAGTTGCAGTTGTTTTATTATCAGTACTGCGACTTACTAGATCATATTTTATTTTGGGAGGAGGGTTAGGAGGTAAATATTTTTTGCAATCGCATTGAATAATGTAAGGATTGCCATTGTTATCAGGAACAACAGTTGAGTTGAGGTTGAATGTACAAGGTCTTGGTCCGTCTAATTGTTTTAACGTCCATGAATCTCCCACAGGAAATCCTCCCAAAGAAACAAGCGTATTAAAGCTTGCAGATAATGTTCTTCCATAACCATCAGCAAACTTAAATGTCTCCCCGGACTCAATTCCTGTAATATTCATTTTTACAATAGTTAAAGGAGGCATACCGCAGTTAATGTAAATAAGTACATCTTGATTAGAAATAGTTCCACCAATTTCAGTAGTTGTACTGCCTGCTATACTACATGGTCTTGTTCCTTCAAGCATAAATACTGAATAATAATCACCTGTATTTAACTTTTTCGGAAAGTAAGCAATTGAATTTACTGAATCGATAGCAGTAATTTGATCTGCGTTGCCATTAATAACAAAATTAGTGTCGGTTTTTAATTTCATGTAAAATAGAAATTTGTCTTTATGAGAGCGTAAACTGCTGGCATATGAAATGCCTACCTTGTATTGACCAGTATCTTGCGAAAAAATGGGTGTATTTATTGTTAGAATAACCAACAATAAAAAAAACAGTCTTACATTACTTTTATTCATACAGCTAAATTTTTTATTCGGGTTATTTCAGTGAGTTAACTTGCAGATATATTATGAATCAAAATGACTTTATGATAGATTTTTTCTGTTTAGAATCCTTTCCATTCTGCACCTGTTTCAGCATCATAACCATATTTGCTTGCCAAAACCCATGAACCATCTCTTGCACGTTGATAATAAGTCCAGCCGGTTCTTGCGGCTTGTATAATAACAGAAGTTGTCATTACTCCATTGCATCCAAGGCTTTCTGTACAACTGATCACTTTTATTTTTTCCATGGTGATGGTATATGCTGGCTTAGGAGCATAACTTCCTGTTGATTGTTCAAGAACAGTAGTCATTCCATTTAACAGGAAAGTACCGGTTGTCATAGCTTTTTTCAAAGTAGCTGATGCGCCACTGATACTCATGGTAAATGTTACCTGCGTATTATTTTTTCCGCCGTTGCTAATCGTAAAAGCTCTGATCGTTCCTTCAAAACCTCTGTCCACTGCATCGCCTTTGATCAATGTCCCGTTTGGATCTATCAGCTTCACATAAACATTCTGGGCTTTCGAAAAAAATGAAAGAGGCAGAAATAAAAGAAAAAGAATTAGTGTACGCATAATGTGTATTTAAATTGTCTGTTTATTTAGCTAACCCGTATTGTGTGTATAAACCCGAACCCGGATATTGAGCATCAATAAGGTTTAATACTCTTGCACCTTTTATGCAAGACCAGAAAGCATTGTATGTTTTTGGCCCTTTTTCAATTTTACTGCATTGAAGCTGCCAGTTGTTGGGTACAGTAAATGTGCCGGATGATTCTGCATGATCATATCTTGTATTACCCACCATGCCGTTTATGGCAAGTAATTTCCATTTGTATGTATTTCCGCTGAACACAAATTCTTCATTCGATTGATGAATGTTCATGCCGGCATAATTACCAGTATAAACGTAGTAGAGTTGTTGAATACCCGTGAAATCACTTGTCCACTTTCCTTTAAAATCAGACGCTGCAACAGCAAATTTGTTATAGACTTTCATTTTGAATAAAGGGCTCATTAAATCACTGTCGGTATCCCATTGTACTGTTTCCGGATCAAGTTTAAACTCTTGTATAAATGTGTTTTTGTCAGGGCAAATAAATTCAATCCAACCTGATTCGCCCTGGCGAAACAGTAAAACAAATTTTTGTGTACCTGAACTGTTTTCTTTTGCAAGCCCCATTCCAAGATAAGGTCTGTTATAGGTATTGATGTATGCCGTTTTATAATTGATAAGATTGCTATAGCGTGGAGCAACTAAAATATTCCATGCTGTATTTATTAATGGGGCAGGGTCAGCAGGAAAAATTGTTCCTTCTTTGGGATAGTGCAGTAATACTTTTATGTTTCCTTTAGCAACTTCAACCCAATCTTCCTGTACAGTACTCGTCCATCCATCATCAAAGTTTGTTGTGTTGAATTTAAACCCATCAGAGACAGGTGCAGTATTTGTCGTTTGCACTGATTCTTGTGTTTGTTGTGTTTCTTGTGTTGTTTGTTCAGTTGTAGTTGAAGTGGTTGGTTGATTTGTTTGAACGGGATCGGGCTCAGCAATATTGCCGGTATTGGAAGGAATTGTGTTATTGTTGCCATCATTAACCGGTTGCGAATTGTTAATTACACCAAAATATAAATTGATATCTGTTTTAGTTATTTCAAAGTATGTAAGTACTGATTGATTGTTTGTTTTCAGTAAAGCATATTTGCTATCACCTTCAATAGCTGACATTGTCCATCCATTTGCTGTAAGCGATTTGCGTAATGAATCTTCTGAAAATCCTGATTGTACGGGTAAATAAAAGATTTCAATTGCTGAAACTGAAGCGTTCATTTTTTTTGCTTCTATCTGTAACAAGCTTTTTCCAGAAAGTTCTGAAATAAGTCTTTTGTCCTGTTTGCTTCCTGCGGGTAATGGAACATTTGTAATTGCTGATTGTGTAACAGGTGTTACTTTCTTTTGAGCAGATGTTGAAGATGCCCCAAGAATAAAAAGCAACGAAAATGCAAAGATCTTATTTTTACTGCCAAAAAATGTTTTCATAAAAAAATAGTTTTCCATTTTATTATTTTCCAATCATGTTTTTTAATAAGTTGAAGTCAAGCGTATTATTAATGTCTTCCGCAAACTTTGTTGCTACAGGATCTGTATGATCCCACTTTAGAAATACAAAAAGAAACTGAGGTGATGATGCAGGGAGTTTTGTATTAAAATATTGCGGATTTGGTTTGATCAGAATTCTGCAAAAGGGATCATCTTCTGTTGTAAATAAATAGGACAAATGATCATGCGGATTTTGTTTTATAATGGCTGGTTGATTTAATTCAGATGCCGGTGCCTTAAGTTGCTCATTAATATTGTTGATTGCCACCTGAAACGGTTCATCATTTTCAGCGAGAAATTTTTGATACCGTTCTTTAACCTGGTTATAATCCAGTCTCAGATACTTTTCCATTTTAGCCGGATCATTTTTATACTCCTCCGCTTTGTATTTTTTTTCGATTTCAATTCTTTTCAAAACATCCCGGTATCCTGATGCAGACATTTGCATTTGTTCATACAATGAACGTTTCCTTTTCTCCAGAAATTCTTTTCTTGTAACAAATGAAAACGGAAGCTTTCCATTATAAGTAATCAGCCAGATTCTGCTTTTCCCTGTTCTGCCAAAACCTAATGATTCGTTTCTGTCTTTGAAGGACCAGTATCCATCTTGCTGTTTTGGCATTTCATACATTACATTAAAGCCTTCTGCAATGGCACGATCACCATATGCAGTATCAAATATTTCGTACTCAAACCAATTAGAATTAATCCTTAATGTTGTGGATGTTTCACCTGCTATTTTTATTTTATTTTCATTGCAGTAGTAATGCATTCCCCGGATACTATAAGTAAGAATGTTCAGGGGTAAATTGCCAGCCGGTCGGCTGTAGCTTCCATTGAAGTTTATTTCCATACCCATTGGACTGTATTTGCTCTTTATCATATTGTGTAAAAGAGCAACCGATTTTTTTTCCCTGGCAAGGTCTGCAGGAGAAGCTGTTTGACTACCAGGCATTGCTTCTTTCCATTTGCCGGGTATTTGCTGCAGTTGTTCAGGATCACAATTCTGTGCATAAAGACTGGTTGCGAATAAAATCAGTAAAGGAAAAAATAAATATTTCATAAACAGATTAATTAATAATTGCCTTAGCTTTTTCTTTTGCTCTATTTAGAAATGAACTTTTTTCTTTCTTTTCAGGAGTAGTTTCAGATGATGTGACAGGCTTGTTTGTATTTGATGGAGAATTGCTGTTATTAACTTCTTTGTTTGCAGAAGCAAATTGTTTCATACTTGTTTTTGTACTGCTCATTACAGGGCCTTTTAACCAGTCTTTTACAAAAGCAGTAACAACAGTATTTACATCTTTTCCTGCACGATAGATGGCTTTCCATTCAGGGCTTTTCTTTTCATATTCCAGGTTTGTAAATTTTTTCTTCCCGTACTTGTCAGCGGCTGTTAACGCAGCATTGAAATCAACAGTTGCAACAATTGCTAAATATTCTTCCAGCCTTCTTTTTATAACAACAGAAGGGTCCCCCGGAAAATTCTTTTCCCATTTTGTTTTATTAGGTGTGGGGTCACTCCATTCAGCAATCATTTTCTTTTGATCGGCAATTCCTTTTTCCATGGACTGTATTGTGGAAGCAGGAATTTGTTTATTTTTTTTCATTGCCGCAATCTGCTTTTCCATTTCAATTACTGATTTTTTTTGTTCATCAATCATTGTCTGCTCAGGACGCCAGGGTTCACTTTCAGGCTTTGCTTCATCTCTTTTCTTTTTATATGTTTCAGCAAACTCTTCGCTGTTTACATACTGCTTTACATACTGGCAAAGCTCCTGCGCAGCACCAGTTTTATCTCCATTGATGATGGATGGCAGCAACTTCACATAAGGAATCTGAAAATCATTTCTGTCGCCCTCTGCATCTCCGTTGAAATTTCCCAGGAAATTCCCCATGATATAATACCGGGCACTGCTTTGCTGCATACCGAGTTTTTCAATGATACCATCTGCTGTTTTGAAAGCGGCGGCAATGAAGAAAACAGCAAGTACAGGAAGGAGAAATTGTTTTTTCATATTGATTTTTTCTTTTGTGAAAAACAGAAGTATCATCATTGGTTAATGATCAAATGTAATTACAGGCATTGCCGGAAAAAATCCCCAAAAAGGGGGAATTATTATAAACAGAAAAGGCACCCGAAGGTGCCAGTCTGTTAATTAACCTGTACAAACTACAGTTTTATAAATGATAGTATTTGAATTGTCCGGTCCTTTTTAAGAATCCTGATATAGTATGTTCCTTTCTGAAGGCTGCTTACATTATACTGTAACTGGTAATTAACCGGTAGTTCTTTCACAGCTCTTCCATTAACTGAAACAAGCTGTATGGATTTTACTTCTGAAACATTCAATCCTGTTATCTGCATAACTGACGTAACCGGGTTGGGGTATAGCTGAGCAGATTTACTTTTACCCAGTGTTACTTTTACTGAGCCGGTGTACAAATATGTTCCATTAATGTCAACCTGCTTAATACGGTAGAAGATAACATCCATCCCAGGCGAAATATCTGTGTACCTGTATAACTGTCTTCCATTTGTATTGTTCGATTTTTCCTCAGCCAATTTTATAAACACAGTTCCATTAGTGCTGTATTCCACATCATAATGCGATGCTGAACTTTCATTTTCGGTTACCCATGTAAGTAGCACATCATTGCCTGAAGGAACTGCTGTAAAGTCGATGAACTTCAACGGCAGTGCTGTAACTGTGCCACTGCTGGTAACACTGAACGGCGAGAAGCTTGTGTAGCCGGTTTGTATTCTGCTGAATCTTCCAAGTGTATCACTTGTTGCAGAACCAGCATCGCCCAATTGCCAGGAAGAATTAAAATGCGAAATCCTGCTTTCATTACGGTTGAATGCTGGTAATTCATTACCTGCAAACCAAAACGCTTCAACACTTGCGTTACTACCGCCTGGAGTTTGTTCATCTATCAGCCAGGTTCGGTTTACATTTCCTGTTACGATAGTATCACCACTTATTCCGTTTAGAAGCACATACGGTACAACTCTTACACTGAAGTTATCCTGTGTACCGGTATTATTAATCTTTACAAAATTTGAATTATACAAACCGGTTCCAACAGGGAATGTGTTTTGAGCATTGTTGTTGACAAGCTTCAATTTGCCCGAGCCGTTGGTAATAATGAAGTGTGATGTATCAGCATTTAATATTGTTCCGTTTACTGTTAAATCATAATCACCAAGAATAATTTTTCCGCCAATCCATCCGGGCAGTTCTGTCGGAGCACCTTGCTTCATATCAAGATTGCTGTTAATAGTTACATGCTTTTTCATTTTTGCCACATTATCAAAACGAAGCGTATCAGTATTGTTTAACAAATCAAATTCCATAGGGTTTGATCTGTCTATTTCCGTAACAACATATCCATGGTTCAATGCAAAGAACATTTTTCGTGTAATGGTCGTTGTGCCACCAGATGCAAGGAAGAACTGTGTACTGTCAACCTGTAATGTTCCAAACGTTGTGTCTTTTACATAAAAACGTACCCATGCAGTTCCATCCTGTGTACCGTTGTTTTTAATAATGAAACTTACATTCACACTGTCGCCGGCAACAAAACCGCTTGGGTTAAAGCTGATGGCTCCTGCATAGCTGCGTGCCATATCAGGTGCATCACCAACAATGATTGTGCGTGTGGCAAGATTATTATCTTCCCGTTCTTCATCAACAAGATTTGCAGGATCAGCAATCAGCTTAATCACTTTTACACCCGAAATAATGGATGAGTATGTTGCCGTTGCAGCAACAGTTGTATCCTTACCCGGAAGTATTGCATTGATAGGCACATCTGTTCCAAGCTGTATATCATCAACCAAAAACCGTACAACTGTTGGTGCTGATACTTTGCCACCTGTATTTCTTACTGTACCAACGATGCTGATGTTTTGTGCAAGGTTTGGATTAAGACTGCTTGGCGAAATGTATTGCGACAATTCTTCAAGATCAGCTTTGCTGTCAACAACACGAATAAAGAAGCTGCCTTCATTATTCGTTTCGTCAGATTCGCAGATTGTATTTGCAGTATCAGCCACAACTTTTATTTCATACGTTCCGGGAACTGCAAACATTTGTGTGAATGATGCATGTGCTGCAAACTGTTCACCTGCCTTAACATTGCTGATTGTATCGGCTGCAAGCCAGTTACCATTAAGTGTAAATCTCACTGTAACATTACTTACATCACGATAACCAATGTTTCTTATTGCGGGATAAAACTGGTTGGTTGTGTTAACACGCACCACAACAGGATTTCCTGCTGATGAACCAGCTTCATTACCGAGTTGATAAGGTTTCAGATCGGATGAAAGTGCAAACTGTTTGCTGTTATTTGTTTCATCCGATTCAGTAACAGTGTTAGCTGCATCAGCTATTACTTCTGCTGTAATTCCACAGGTGTTATTTGCGTTGGCAACAGTATAAGAATCAGATGTTACTGTAACACTTGCATTTTCTCCTAGTGAAGTCACTGTTTTTAATGCGCCAACCTGTGCGCCATTTGCTGTAAATTTCACATCAAAGCTTCCTGTTGTTCTGCCACTGTTTTTAATCACAGCAACAAACTTTGTTGATCCGCCTGTACTGATTGCAGTTGGCGATGCATTGAATGATGTGATACTCAATTCAGATTGCGGAACAACTATTGTAAACAGTTTTATATTATTGCCTTCATCTGTTTCAGTAACTGTTTCTTCACTGTCTGTTATTACTTTAATAATGTGTGTACCTGCAGTCATTGTTGGATCGCTGTAACTGATTGTGTTTGCACTACCGCCGCTCAATGAACTGATAACACTTGTTTTAATAAGTGTAACAGAGCCGCCGGGTATTGAATCATACACTTTTACTGTATGCGAACCTGCAGTAACACATTTAATATTTGCATCCTGGAAACTGAATGCTGTAAAGCCTGTTTGTGAAAAACCTTGTATGGTCAGATCGGGAAGATCAGGCAGTACATTCAATGTTACACTGCCGGAAGCAGTCATTGCTGTAAACGATCCGTGATAAATTGATGATGGTATTTGTAAGAACTCATTATAAACATACGATGCAGTTGCTGTAACAGTGTGTGTGCCCGGAGTTGAAAAGTTAATATTAACCGGGTATGTTTTTTCATCGCCGGGGAACGTACCCACACTTCCAAATACAGGATCATCGGCTGTTGCAAATGTTTCTGTAAGAACACCATCAACAAATACTTTCACTGTGTCTTTCCAGATCATATCGAACGGACTCCACATATTGTTGACATCTCTTTCACGGTATTTCACTTTTACACTTATAGTACCTGTGCTTCCTGCTATATAACTGCAGGGATTGCCACTGGCTGTCATTACTGCACCTCCCATATTTACAGGTGCAGCGCAGGCATTTGGTGCTGGACAATTAAGCGGTATTGAATTTGTAACAAGACTGCTGGTTAAAGTAAAGTCGGTTACACTTACAGTATAAGTAAAGTTGCCACCACATGTAACACCAGTAAGTGCATAACTGTAATCGCCGTTGCTGTTGGTTGTTGTTGTGATTAACTGTGTACCTGTGTTGATGGTTACTTCAGCACCTGCAACTGCAGTTGGATTTTGTGTTCCATAATATTGTGCATGCCCACTGATGATAACTTTCAATTGCGGACATACCTGTACACTTGTACCTGTAGTTACATTAATACCGCCTGGTAATATTGGTGAACCAACAATCACTGGTCTGATAGAATAGTTGTTCAGCGGATTTATATCGCCCAATGTATTACTGCTGTCGATCCATACTTTGATTGGATAGAAACCTTCAGCAGCAAATGACATGGTGCGGCTGATGGTTGCAGTGGAGAATGCATTCACTGCCGGTAAAACATCTTCCGCAATTAATATTGTATCCCTGTAAAATTTAACGGGAACATTGCTTGCAGGAATTGCAGTACTGTTGCTTACCTGTGCAAATACAGTAAATGTTTCACCCGGTGCAGGATTGTTTTTACTGAAAGTGATATTGTTGGCAAATATTCTTAAATCAATCTGCTGATCAGTTACAACAGGCCCGCTGATATAATTTGTATTTACAGATGTGGCTGTGTTACCATTAGCATCAACAGCAGAGAACTGGTAACCTGCAGTATTGGTATAATTGTTATGTGTGAATGTGTATGTATAAACAACACCTGTAACATAATCTGTACTGCTTCCATCTTTCGTCATAGTAAACACACCTTCGTTGATGTCTGTAAAATCATGATCACCATTTAAATCAATACCAATCTTTGGATAACCTGTTTGCGGCGCAAGATTGTTTGATGATTTATACAGAATCTTATACGTATAGTTTCCTGTTTGTCCTGCAACAGGATTTACACCTGTGCTTCCGTTAAATGGTGTGCCGGAAACAAATTGTAAAACAGGAGGTGCTCCCGGATTGTAACCATTACCACTAACTGCAGTTGTAACAAAACCAAGACCCGCAGTTGATGATTCAATTTTCAATTGAGCGGAATAAGCACCAACAGCAGATGGTGTAAATGCAACAGGTAAATTAATACTGCCACCGGCTGGTATTACAGTGCCTGCTGTAAATGTTGGAACAAATGCAGCATCAGTAGTTGTAGCGTTACTTAGTGTAACACTTACATTACCAGTATTGGTAACAGAGAAGGTATAGTTGCCCGTTGAAGCAACTGTAACATTTCCGAAATTATAACCTGCAGCCGGAGTGAGAGTCCATGACAATACCTTGTTAATGCCGGTACCGTTCAATACTACATCATAAATGCCGGTTGACATCTGCAACTGCATTGCCTGTGTATATGTTTGCGCTGCAGAAGGTGCAAAGCTTACTTGAATAGTATGATTGCCGCCGGCAGGAATTGTAACTGCACTGCTGAAGTTGGTTGTGAACGGAGCACTTGCATTAACTGCGTTAATGGTTTGATCTGTTGCACTGTTATTTGTTATGATGAGATTTTTTGTAACCGTTGTTGTTAACGGAACATTTCCAAACCTGAGTGTATCGTTTGAAATAGCAATATAATCGGTGAAGAAGCTTGCATTATTAGTAAGACTCCATTTTCCTTCCTGGCTCTTTGTGCGGATGTATAATGTATGCTGTCCGCTGCTTAAGCCCGTTGTATTAACAGCCACAGAAAGATTATTAATATCAGTTGACGGAGTAATGCTGATAGCTGTTGCTGCACCTGTTCCCGGATCGGTATCAATAAAATATTCTGCAGCAATAATGTTTTGAGCAGGGGAGGGGTTAACCGGATAAGCGGGGTTGTTATCAACAAGGAAATCAACTTGATTAGTGATACTCCATTTGCCTTCCTGGCTTTTTGTACGAATAAAGAAGCGATGCACACCCTGGCTTAAACCGGAAGTATTTGCTGAAAAATTTAGCCCGTTAATATCGGTTGCAGCATTTACGCTGATGGATGTTGCAGCACCTGTGCCGGGGTCAGTATCAATAAAATATTCTGCTGCAATAATATTCTGTGCTGTTGCAGGTGTTGCTGGATAGACAGGATCATAGTCAACAAGAAAATCCTTCAGATTCACTAAACTCCATTTCCCTTCATTACTTTTTGTACGAACATAAATTCGATGTACACCCTGACTTAAGCCGGAAGTATTAGCTGAAAAAGTTAATCCGTTAATATCTGTTGCCGCACTTACGCTGATGGAAGTTGCAGCACCAAAGCCGGGATCTGTATCAATAAAATATTCAGCCCCAATAATATTCTGTGCAGATGCTGGCGAAGTGGGATAAGCCGGATCATCATTATAAATAAACTCACTGAAGTTGGTTAAGCTCCATTTTCCTTCCTGGTTTTTTGTGCGGATATAAACACGATGAACACCGTTTGTTAAACTGCTTGTATTTACAGTAATGGGTATATTGTTTAAATCTAAACCTGCTGTTACTGTAATTGCAGTTGCATTACCTATGCCGGGATCGGTATCAATAAAATATTCTGCTGCCACAATGTTTTGTGCCGCAACCGGTGATGATGGGTAAGCAGGATCAAAATCGTACAGAAATTCTTTTATTCCAATCATACTCCAATAGCCTTCTGCACTGCGGGTACGCAAATACAACCTGTGTATGCCATTACTTAAACCGTTTACATTAATAACTGCTGCAAGGCTGCTGATGTCAACAGCCGATGTAACAGCAACAGGGGTTGCATTTCCAAAGCCCGGATCAGCATCAATAAAATATTCTGCTGCCACAATGTTTTGTGCCGCAGCCGGTGCAGAAGGATAATCCGGATCCTGTGCAAACAAAACTGTATTGCACACAAGAAGTGCCAGTATGATGAGGAACGTTTTTTTCATCGTGTATTTTTTTTCATGCAGCATGTTGTTGTAACTGCTGCAAGTAAACTGCATAAACAGAACATCAGCCGGTGTGTATATTGTTATGCACACCAATCAGCAGCAGCAGCGAATGTCAATTCCTTTGTTGCCGGATGAATCAGAAATCAATTATTGTTTTTTGTACTTACCGTAATGTTCATGGTTGCAGTACCTGAAGGGATTGATCCCGGAACTGTTAAACTGTAAATGGTAGGTATATTAGGAATACCTGATAGGATATAACCATCCTGTGCATTAAATGCTCCGCAATCGGGTGTAATACCACCAACTGTAAGCCCGGCACCAATTGCAGGCGATCCTGCTTTTAACCGCCATTGACCATCGGTACTGTTACTGGTTAAGCCCTGGAACAATGCTGCATCTGTTTGATTGTTTACATTATTATAAGTGCCGACAAAAGAAGAAAATCCTGTAGGAGCGCCAACGCAGAGATTGTTTTTGACTGTAACATTTACAACTGAAAATGTAGTGTTGTTAATGATATTATTTGCGAAGTAGGCATTGTAAAGCGTAACGCCTCCACGGAAAACATTGTTGCGTATAAGATTATTGCTGTTGCTGCTGTTCGACATGTCAACTCCACCAGTAAAAATATTGTTTCTTACTTCCCAGTCCTGCATTACCATTGAAGAATTTCCTACATAGCCTGTGATGTGACATTTATTGATTTTCCATCCAACCATTTTTGTATTTGCAGAAACTCCGTAATAAGTGCCTACACCGCTGAAATTGCACCTTGTAATGGTAATGTTATCAGTTGCTGATCCCTGAGAAGCCCCTACTGCCATAAAGAAGTTATCTATGCCAATTAATTTTGAACCGGAACCAGTTGAATCAAATACTACATAACCACCTCCTAAACTTGAACTGTAAGAATTTGCCTGTAAACCGGAATTGCTGTTTGTACCACTTAAAAAGTAACCGGTTCCTATCACTACAACACGTTTATACAAGCCAAACCCTCCGTACGATGTTGCACTTCCTTCAATATAAAGCGTATCATCATTTAAAACAGAACTGCTCCCCATTGCAGTGGAGATTGAATTGAAATCAGCATTTACCCCGGCGTTGTTATTAATGCGCCAAACTTTTGCTTGTGCGGGTAAAGAAAGAATAATTACTGAAAGAATAAGTATAAAGCCAGACATCTTTTTCATAAAATAAATTTTGCAGTTATTAATGGCTGTAAAAATGTAAAACTGCCATTACCTGCACAATCCCTAAAAAAGGGGATATATGAAAAAATGTGTATAAGAAAAGCGAAAAAGAAAGGTGCTGAAGTTACTGCCTCATAATTTTATTAATTGCTTCAGTACGGCTTTGCACCTGCAGCTTTTCATAGATATTACGTGTATGCGTACGAACAGTTTCCAAACCAATATTGAGTTCGGCTGCTATTTCTTTATAACGCAAACCTTTTGCAAGCGACTTTAATATTTCTTTTTCACGCTGGGTAAGCAACTCCGATTCGTCAATTGTATTCTTTTGCTGAAAAGAGGCAATCACTTTTCTTGCTATCTGGCTGCTCATGGGGGAGCCTCCATTATATACCTCGGTAATTGAATCGAGAATCTTTACAGGAGCGGTTTTCTTCAACAGGTAGCCGCTTGCACCTGCTTTTAATGACTCAAAAATACTTTCATCATCTTCGTACACCGTACTCATGATGAACTGTGTTTTCCTGCACTGGTTCTTTAATTTACGTACTGCTTCAATACCATTAATGCCGGGAAGATTAATATCCATTAAAACAACATCAGGATAAATGTCCGGCAGCTTTTCTATTGCTTCTTCAGCATTGGAAAAAACCTGCCTGCAGCTAAATCCTTCACTGCCATCAATCAGCAACTGAAGACCTTCCCTTATTTCTTTTACATCTTCAACTATAACAACAGTGATCATTTAATTTTTTTCTTTTTCAATTAACGGTAAAAATAAAATGTTATACTACTTACAGGGTAACAAAAAAGTGTTAGGTGTGAATTTTTATTGTACATGATGTTCCTTTACCCTGTATAGAACTGATGTTAAATTCTCCTCCTGCATTTTGTATTCTGTTTTCCATATTTTTCAACCCGTTTGCAAACAACCGTACCGATTTTTCGTCAAATCCTTTGCCATCGTCTTTTATACTGATAATAATTTCTCCCTGGATTTCGCTGATGCTCACGAAAACATTATTACACCAGGCATGTTTGGCTATATTCTGAAAACATTCTTTTACTGTAAGGAAAATATTTCTTCGTTGCTCTTCACCTAAGTGTGTTGCAGAAAATTCAGCAGGGTAATCAAAGTGCATCTGTACAGAAAGCGCTTCAAAGTATTTCAAACCATATTCACGTATGTAGGCTGATAAACTTTCCAGCGAATCATTTTTTGGATTGAGTACCCAGATAATATCCTGCAGGTTATCCACCAGTTCTCTTGATGAAACTGCAATTTTATCAATCTGTTCTTTTGCTTTTTCGGGCTGCATCAGTTTTTGTTTGGCTACTTCACTCAATATTGCAATCTTGGTTAAGCCGCTTCCAAGATCATCGTGCATATCTCTGCTGATGCGGTTACGTTCTTTTTCAACTGCCTGTTGTTTTTCCATTTCAGCTTTTTGCCTGTCAAGCCTCCGGTTAATATAACTGCTGATAAAATAGAAGATCAGCCCAAGAACACTTAATGTGATGATTGTTCTGAACCACCAGCTTTTCCACCACGGTGCTTGAATGTGCAAACTGAATGTAAACATTTCTTTAGCCATAACGCCATCTGCATTAAATGCTTTTACCCGCAGTGTATAACTGCCGGGCGGCAGGTTGGCATACCTGATGAATGTATTGTTCGGTGCAGTAACCCATCCCTTATCATAACCATCAAGCTTGTAGCTGATGCTGTTTGCTTCAGCATTTGCATAGTCAATAACTGTAAAGCGGAAGCTGATGGTGTTTTGCTTATAACTGAGCGAAAGAGAATGCAACTCTGAAATGTTTATAGGGCTTTTGTATTTTGTATCATTCAGTTGCAGATCAGAGAGCAGCAACTGCGGAGCTACGGGTGTATTTTTAAAGTCAGAGGGAAAGAATGCGTTCAGCCCATTTACACCGCCAAACAATATTTCATTATTCTGTGCTTTAGCGAAAGAGTACGTATTATACTCGTTGCTCTGTAATCCATCGCCAACAGAAAATTGTTTTATGCTGAAGTCTGTTGTATTGAACCTGTTGATGCCTGCATTTGTACTTAGCCAGAGATAGTTTTCATCTGGCACAACTCCATAAATATACTGATTGCTCAAACCATCATCTGCTGTAAATATTTTCCTGATGGCCAGTTGTTTTTTGTTAAACTGTATTAATCCAACAGTTGAGCCAATCCAGATAATACTGTCGTTTGTTTCACTGAAGCATTTAATGGTTGACTGGGACGGGAATTTTTTTATATTGATAAAAGAATCAGCTTCCATCCTGTAAACAGAAAATCCTTTAAACGCTTTTGAAATATACACATTGCCCGGATGGTCGCTGTATGTCGTTAAATACACATCATTCGGCTCAACACCTTTGGCGGCAGTAATGTGGTAGCTGTTATTGATTTTTTCAGCAATGAATAAACCTGCGTTGGACGAAAGCAGCATTTTTCCATTCTGCAGTTTGCTCATGAAATTAAACTGAAGTGCAGCGGGGTTCGGCGATGAAATATCCAGCTTGGTTATTTGTTTATTGACTGTATTGGCAATATAAATGCCGCTGAGTGTGGCAATCCATATTTCATTATCACCAGTCTTACATAAATATTCAATAGAAGGAGGAATGCCCTTGCGGATGGTTTGTTTAATTTTTTTCTTTTCATCAAGAATAAGTATGCCACCGGTTTGTGTGCCGCACCATATTTCATTATTGATGTTTACGATTGACTTGATAAAATTATCGGTTGCCGATGCAACAGTTTCTTCTTTTGATAGATAATGATTAAAGCGGAATTTATTCAGACTAGTGTAATCAACACCATTACCCCAGGTTGACACCCAGAGATTAAAACTGGCATCGGTATAAATATACTGTACCTGGTTGCCCGAAATTGAATAAGCATTGTATGGCGAGCTGCTGTATTGCCTGCTTATATTTTCTGCCGATGCATCTGTTTTAAACAAACCATTCTGCAATGTGCCAATCCAGAATGTACCATTGGTTTCAAAATGAAGTGCCGAAATACTCAAGCCGTTAAAGGCTTTTTTTGCTACTGGTTGTTTTTGCAAATCGTTCAGCATAAAAGTGTAAAGACTGTTGTTTGTCCCGATCCATAATGAATCCTTACCGGAAATCAGCATCGTGGAAACTCTTGTGCCGGGTAAATGAAGATTGGCTGATGACCATGAAACCTGCGCACCATTGATATTGCCTGTCCATATTACAGGCGTATTGTTGTTTACAACAATCATTTTGCTGAGTGGCTGATAAAGATCCTGCGGGTATGTTTTTACAATAAGATTACCACCTGTAAAACTGCTGTTGACTTTTTTAAAAGAATGATCGGCTGGATTGAAGATGAAGATTTCTGATCTTGACTGTAACCACACCTGTTGCTCATCATCAATATAAAACGGTGAATAAAACTGTTCATCTTCCTTGCGTGCCTTTAAACGGTAGCTGAAAAAACGGTTGAGCTTCCGGTTGTAGAAGTTGAGGCTTTCATTACTGCCAATCCATAAATTGCTTTCCTTATCTTCAAGTATGTTCAGGAAAAGTGTGCCCCGCAGACCATTTGTATCGGAAGGGGAAGAACGGAAAACAGTACAACCCATTCCATCAAACCTGTTCAACCCGTCAAACGAACTGATCCATATATAGCCTCTTGAATCACGGTAGATACAGTTATTTACTCCCTGCGACAACCCATTGTTAACCGAAAGATGGTTAAAGTAAAGCTGCTGGCTCTGCGACTGAAGTAAAATAAACAAGGTTGTTATAAACAATAAGAGAAAACGAAGCATCCTGTAAAATAAGAAACCTTTTTTGATTGAAAGTCAACCGACAGAAATGCCTGTTACAGTGTTATAAAAATCACTAAAAAAGGGGATAAGAATGAACAACGATAAATTCTTTATTTGTAAACTGTGGGTAAAGCATTAATTTAAAATATGAAACCAATACTGACTCTTTTATTGTTATTATTCCTGTTTTCTGCCGTAAGTGGACAGGAACTGATGAATAAAGACAGTTTGCTCAGGCTTTTGCCTGTTGCAAAAGAAGACAGTAATAGAGTATTGCTGCTGATAAATATTGGCCAGCAATACGAATCCAACGAACCGGATAAAGCAAAGTCGTATTACCTGCTGGCAAAACAGATCAGTGAAAAAATACATTACCCGCTGGGAGTTGTGAAGTATGCAGCCAACTATACGTTTGTGCTCAACATGCAGGGACTTTACGATTCATCTATTCTCGTAAACCTTGAAGCTTTGAAAATTGCAAGAACAATCAACAATCCTGAATACCTGGGGAAAACATTGTTCAATACCGGAACATCGTACCGGCAGGCAGGCCAATACGAAGAAGCTGTGAAATATTACGAAGAAGGAAAGAAGATATTTGAACAGAGCGATAATAAAATAACAGAAGCAAGAACCGGCGATATTCTTCAACTGCTGTACCACGATATGCACCAATACACAAAAGCTATTCAGTATGGTGAAAAATCGGTAAAGATTCTCAGGGAAGTCAACGATTCTGTATGGTTGGGATACGCTTTGAATAATCTCGGCCTTAATTATTCAGCACTTCAACAAAGCAACAAATCAGAACAGCTATTCAAAGAAGCACTTAAAATAGGACAGCTAATCGGGGATAAAAACATGCAGGTATCACAACTGCTTAATATTGGTGATATTGCCATGCATAAAAACCGGTATGCAGAGGCAAGGCCATTGTTTGAAAAAGCGCTCCTGCTATCGCAGGAAATACAGGCTTCAGAATCGGAAATGATCGCTTACAAAGGATTGTCTTTTTGCTACGAGTCAGATAAACAATATGATTATGCAAAACAGCTTGCATTAAAAGCGCTGAATATTTCTTACCAGTATAATTTACGCCTTGAAAGGCAGAAACTCTTTACTCATCTTTCCAACCTTGCATATTCCATGCAGGATAAGCAACTGGGAGAATATTATGCAACAGAGGGTACATTACTCGGCGACAGTTTATTAAATGAAACAATACAAAAGAACACGCTGGAACTGGAAAAGAAATATGAAACAGAAAAGAAAAACACACAAATACAATTACAGCAATCTGAATTAAAACGCCGACGCATTTTTAATTACCTGCTTTCGGGAAGTGCATTGGCGCTGTTACTTATTACCGGGCTGCTGTACCGTACTTATAAGCAAAAGCAAAAGCTGCAGCAGCAACGTATTGCTGAACTGGAAACAGAAAAACAATTAACTGCAACCGAAGCCGTATTAAAAGGTGAAGAACAGGAACGCACCCGTCTTGCAAAAGATCTGCACGATGGACTGGGAGGTATGCTCAGCGGCATTAAATATTCAATGAATATGATGAAAGGAAACGTAATCATGACACCTGAAAACCAGCAGGCATTTGAACGAAGCATGGACATGCTCGACAGTTCAATTAAGGAAATGCGCCGTGTGGCTCATAACATGATGCCGGAAGCGTTGGTGAAGTTTGGATTGGATACTGCTTTAAAAGATTTCTGTAACGATATTAACCAGACTGGTGCATTGAATGTAAATTACCAGTCGATAGGAATGGAAGGAGAAGAAGTGGATCAAACAACAGCCATCACCGTTTACCGTATTGTACAGGAGCTCATCAACAACACCATGAAACATGCAGCAGCTAAAAATGCTATTGTGCAACTGAGCAAAGAAAACAATAAGCTGAGCATTACCGTAGAAGATGATGGAAAAGGATTTGATACAGCAATACTGCAAAGCGCAAAAGGAATCGGCTGGACAAATATTCAGAACCGTGTTGAATTCCTGAAAGGTAAACTGGATGTAAATTCGGGAGAAGGAAAAGGAACTTCAGTTTTAATTGAAATGAACGTTTAATGAAGACAAGTGTTTTTATTGTTGATGATCATTATATGGTGGTGGAAGGCATCCGCTCACTGCTTCAAACTGAGCAGGAAATAGAATGGGCGGGCCATGCCATGAATGCCGCTTCCTGTCTTGCTTTTTTAAAGCAGCAGTTACCTGATGTTATTCTTATGGATATTAATCTGCCCGATAAAAGCGGAATTGATTTGTGCAAAGAAGTGAAAGAACAATATCCTTCTGTATTCATACTCGGCTTAAGCACATTTAATCAACAAAGCTTTGTAAATAAAATGATGGATAACGGAGCTTCGGGATATGTATTAAAAAATGCAACGCAAAACGAATTGATGGAAGCCATACAGGCAGTGGCAAAAGGAAAAACATTTTTAAGTGATGAAGTGGTCAGTTCGCTGAATGAAAGCAAAGCTGCACAGCCTGTATTAACCCGTAGAGAAAAAGAAGTACTTGAACTTATTTCGGAAGGACTTACTAACAGTGAAATTGCTGAAAAACTTTTTGTAAGTGTAAATACAGTTGATACACACCGTAAAAACCTGCTTGCCAAACTGGAAGCAAAAAACACAGCCGATCTTGTACGGCTTGCTATCAGGCATCATTTCATTTCTGCACATAAATAAAGAAGAGCCCTTCACTGAAAGGCTCTTCTTTATTTACCGGTGTTTTGTTTATTCAAAGTCTTTATACAGTAAATACTTTTTGCGGATTGCTTTAAATTTAACCAAAGCAGGCTCCCAGCTTTTGCGTATTTCTGCTTCTGTTTTTCCATCTGTGATCTGCTGCATTAAAGTACTGTTACCTGCCAGTTTGTTAAAGAATGAATCATCAGACTTGCCACTTTTTGGAGTAAGGAAAAAATTATTTTTTTCAGGAAACAAGCGGTAAGCTTCCAGTAGCCATTTCAACTGTAATTTGCCATTTACTTTTTTCATTACATCATCAGTAGTGCCGCTTAAATCCCAGCCATAACAAAGCTGATCCTGAAGCTTGGGTGTTTTAGCGCCGGGCATACTTACAGGAGTAAATGAAATTAAATTCTTCGGTAGAGAAGGATGACCAAAAATCTGGAACTGTTTATTGGTTCCTCTTCCTTCGCTCAGCACTGTACCTTCAAAAAAGCAGGTGGAAGGATATAATAAAATGGATTGAATGTTGGGCAGATTGGGTGATGGTTTCACCGGCAGTTCATACGGAGTTCTGTGCGTATAGTTGTTGCACGGAATAACCAGCATTTCAAACTTACCATGTCGTCCTGCCAGATCATAATACTTTCCATCAATCCATTCTTCTTCATAAATCATCTGCGCATATTCACCAATCGTCATACCATATACAACGGGCACGGGCTGTCTTCCAATAAATGATTTATAAGGAGCTTCCAGTACAGGTCCGTCAACATAACCGGCATTGGGATTGGGGCGGTCGAGAATAATCAGTGTTTTGCCATATTCCATTGCCGATTCAATATAAAACTCCAGTGAAGAAATGTATGTGTAGAAACGCACACCCACATCCTGTATATCAAACAGCATAACATCCACACCGGCAAGGTCTTCTTTCGTCGGTTTACGTTTTTCACCATACAATGAAATAACCTGCACGCCTGTTTGTTTATCAACATAATTGCCTACTTCTTCACCGGCATCGGCTGTGCCACGGAAACCATGTTCGGGCGAAAAGATCACTTTAATATTCACTCCAAGTTTCTTCAGTGTATCAACCAAATGTGTTTTACCTACAATAGAAGTCTGGTTGGCAAAAACACCAACTCCCTTTCCCTGTAGCAGTGAAAGATATTGCCTCATGTTTTCTGCGCCGGTCTGTAATACACCTCCTTTAATAGAGCCCCTGTTGTAACCAGCACGCCCATGTACCTGTGCATGTGTAATAAAGCAGAAAAGGGTAAATGTTAATACAAAGAATTGTTTCATGTAATGTTTTTTGATGCTCAAATATGCTGAATTAGTACCGTAAAAAAAAGTTAATGGGATAGGAGGTAATCCGGTAATTTTGCCTGAAATTCTAAAAATATGCAACAAGCGAAAAAAGGCGATACAGTACGTGTACATTACACCGGTAAACTAACTTCAGGTGAGCAATTTGATTCAAGTGCCGGTCGTGAACCTCTTGAATTTGAAGTAGGTGCCGGTATGATGATTAAGGGTTTTGATGATGCAGTGGTTGGTATGGCCATAGGTGATAAAAAAACAATTACAATTCCTCCAACTGAAGCATACGGTGAACGTAATGAACAGATGGTGATTGATTTTCCCCGTTCTAATTTCCCTGCCGATCTTACTCCGGAAGTAGGTATGCAGTTAATGATGAACAACAATGCAGGGCAGCAGTTTCCTGTAACGATTGTTGAAGTAAAAGAAGAGGCTGTGCTACTTGATGCCAATCATTCACTGGCAGGAAAAGAACTGGTGTTTGATATTGAAATGATGGAAATTGATGCAAAAGGACTGATTATTGTTCCTTAAGACGTGAGAAGTTATAAGTAGTAAGTTATAAGTAAAAGCCGGAAGCAATCTGCTTCCGGCTTTTTTATCATCAGCAATCAGTAATCACTACAGTTATAACAATTGCAATGCAACTGATTACTTACAACTTTTCACTTACTACTTATTACCTACCACTTAATACTTACCACTCACTTCCCCCTGTTCAGCCACCAGCCAAGCCATAACCCCACAAGCGCCCACGATAGTAACGCATCAAGCAAATGTCCCCATACATCAAACGTTTCATACCATATATGAAGGGTGTAAGGCGAGTTGAAAAATACAATCAGCCCCACGGCAAGCGACGAAAAGAAAACAGTGGCAAAATTGTTCTCCTGTATTTTGCCCATAATGAAAATAAACAGGAACACAATTACAACATTTACGGCAAAACCTCTCACCATATTTATCGTCATATTGTTTTTCATTTCAGTGTGATAAAACACCTGTGCCCAGGGTTTGCCTATAGATGTTTCCATTGCTTTCTGCTGTTCTTCCTTTGATGCATTCTTAGAAACATTCGGAAGGAAAAAAGCCCCGTCGCCATTAATCTGGGTGCCGAGGAAGGTAAGAATTGTGTCCTGGTTGGGAGTATATTCCTGTTGCGAACGATGAAGATCAAAAAACGTCCAGGAAGCAAATTGCCATAGAAAGATAAGAGCGCCCCCAACAAAACCTCCGATGATAACTTTTGTCATGAGTTGAGTTTTAGTGTATCAATAATAAACCATCAAATCAGCCGTAACTTTTCTGCTGCAAAGCAGGGGTTGAAAAAAGCACCGGGAATGATTTTTATGGCAGAATTCTATATGGAAGAACCATTAGAAAATTATCACATGAAAATTATAAAAACAATCAGGCAAATGCAAGAAGAAAAATGAATTTATGCAGCGGCCTGTACAGGATATTTTTTCTGGAAAATAAAATACAGGATAATGCTGGCAAGTGCGGCAGTAAGAGTGGTTAACCAGGATGCTTCAAGACCAAAAGGCCCACCCGTAAGTAAAATTGATCCATGTAAATTCTGCTGCATAAAAGAGGGTAGTTCAATACCGCTTACATCAAAACCAAGTACCGGCCCTTGGAAAAAATTCCAACTGAAATGAAAGAAAACCGAAAACCACAGGTTTCGGGTGTAGATATAATTCACACCCAGCAAAAAACCAGCAATGAAAATATTAATAAATGCAAGCAGGTTAAAATTAGGATTCATGGAATGAAACAGCGCAAACAAAACCGCAGAAACAAACAACGCATTTGTTTTACGCATACGCTGCATCAGGTTCTGCAATACATACCCTCTGAACACCAGCTCTTCCACAAAAGCAACCATTGCTAATGCTGTAAATACAAATGCCAGTTCCTTCCATTCCACAGTTACCGTAAACCATTGCAGCAAGCCCATCAGCCAAAGGATAGTGGCCATACATGTTATCAGCAATACACCACTTGCAAACCCCGAAATACGCTCCCTGCCAAACCCCTTCCACTGCAGCCCAAGGCTTGCAATACTTTTTTTATCAATGAGTTTTCTGAACAGCAGCACGAGCAATGTACCTGTAATAAAGTTGATGAGTATGGCAGAGTAAAAAAGATGAATGGCAAGGGTATTTTTAAAAAGCAACACCGTAACCGCAGCAATCAGTTTTGAAGCTGCAATGGTAATAAACAGGTATATAAGCAGGAATGCTGTTGCTCTTACCCAGCCTTGGTTTACTGTTGCTTTTTGCTGCATGTGTATGATTTTGGGTGTTGTGCCTAAATCGTTTACTTTACAGCTTCAAAAATAAGTGTATGAGTTTACAAAACAATTTCGGAACAGCAGAACGTTTAATGCGTTATGTGCAGATAGATACTCAAAGCGATCCTAACTCAGATACATCACCCACAACAGAAAAACAGAAAAACCTTTCGCAACTGCTGGTGCAGGAGTTAAAATCCATTGGTATTGCCGATGCAGAAATGGATGCTTACGGTTATGTATATGCCACCATTCCATCCAACACCACAAAGAATGTTCCTGCCATCTGTTTCTGCAGCCATGTTGATACAGCTCCCGATTGCAGCGGTACAGGTGTAAAACCCATCCTGCATAAAAATTACGACGGAAAAGATATTGTACTGCCCGATGATACAACACAAATCATCAGCACATCAACTTATGAATATCTTAAAACACATATTGGCAAGGATATTATTACAGCCAGCGGTACAACGCTTCTTGGTGCAGATGATAAAGCAGGTGTGGCCATTATTATGAGCATGGCCAGTTATTTAATGAAACATCCTGAAGTAAAACATGGTGCCATCCGCATTTTGTTTACACCCGATGAAGAAGTGGGCAAGGGAACCGATAAAGCCGATATGAACAAACTCGGAGCCTCTATTGGTTATACATTGGATGGTGGCGAACTGGGTACATTGGAAGATGAAACCTTCAGTGCAGATGGAGTGAAGATTATTGTTAACGGTGTAATTGTACACCCGGGTTATGCAAAAGGTATTCTGGTGAATGCTTTGAAAATTGCAGGTGAAATACTTTCAGCACTTCCAAAAAATGAATGGAGTCCTGAAACAACTGAAAAACGGGAAGGTTTTGTACACCCGCTTGCAGTAAATGGTATTGCTGAAAAGGCAACCATTGAATTTATTGTGCGTGATTTCACCGTTGAAGGTTTACACAACCACGAAGCAAGATTAAAATCTATTGCTGAAACTATTATGAAGCAGTACCCCAACTGCACAATGAAATTCATCGTGAAGGAACAATACCGCAACATGAAGGAAGTGCTGGACAAGCATCCGCAGATTGTTGCCCATGCTGAAGAAGCGTATAAACGTAGCGGACTAACAGTGATCAACAAACCCATACGTGGAGGTACCGATGGCAGCCGTTTCAGCTATATGGGTATGCCATGCCCCAATTTGTTTACAGGAATGCAGGGCATCCACAGCAAACACGAGTGGGTGGGTGTGGAAGATATGGAGCAAAGTGCCAATATGCTGGTGAATTTAGTACAGGTGTGGGAGGAGAAGAGTTGAGTTATAAGCAGGCAGAAAATTAAAAGGAAAAGTAAAAACTGTTGTAACAACCCGTATAAAGCGAATAAAGTTGCTTCCTGTTAAAACAGATCCCCTTGACTTTTACTTTTTGCTACCCAAAACAGGTATCTTTTTTAAAGTCGTACATAAAGCCATTTCTTCGCTCTTTCTTCCCCTCCGCTTCGCTTCTTCTCTATGTCTTGTTCGCTCCAGAGCGAAGAAAGAGCGAAGAAAGAGCGAAGAAAACACGAAGAAGATAGCGCAAAGACAATAGCCAGGCGGGGAACAGGCTGAATGCAGAATGCGGGATGCCAAAGGCTGAAGGCGAAATGCTGAATTCGCAAAACCATAGACCAACGGTCATCGATCAACAGCTAACAATCTTAACCTGATATTTTTTTATTATAATCATCTGTAATATCTTAGAACGGCAAAACCCTTGAAACGATGGCACCTTACCAACAAATAACCCACCGGGGCAGGCAAACCGAAAACACGGGTGCAGAAAGGTGACAGCTATGTAAAAGCAATAACAACGATAATAGAATCAATATACTTGTGCCTGAAGAAAGTTGAGTGGAAAGAAGGGTAACATGAATTAGCTAAGTGCTGATGAAATGTGTGCAAACGAATAGAAGCATTTGCGAAAGTTTACAATCTGTATTTGTGAAATCAGTTTTTTTAAATACAATTGTAAACAGGTATCGATAACCAGAGTATAACAACTGAAGACAAAAGTTTATCGATATGAAACCTTCGTTTATTTATGCGTTGGTTGAAGCGGCTTTGATAGTCTGCTGTTCAACTTTTTTGTTTTTGCAGGTGCATCTTTTTTAAGTCTTTAGCGCTTTTACGGGTGCATAAAAGGCTTAACACTTGACCTAACCTGTAAAAGAACTAAAGCATTATTTATTAAACTTTGCTTATGAAAATTTTAGAAATAATCCTTCTTCTTGTGTTAGCTGTTTTTTCTGCAATAACTGCTTCGAAGTGGGAAAAGCTAACTAAAATAAAAAAGGCCTTTGTTGTTGTTGCAATTTTTGCTGCATTTGTTATTGCTTGGAATGCTTTTCAAAACTGGAGAAAAGAACGCCTTGTAGAAAATATTAATGCAACTTTTGGTAATATTAAAGATTTGGAAGGCGCAATTATACCATCACTCCAAATTGGTGAAAATGGTGCAACTTTCATTTTAACCAATGGTGTTTTTAATTTTACGCCATTTGGTCAATTAATAAAATTGTACGTAAAAGATAATAGGCTTTTCGTAACGACTATCATTAGACAACGTGATGCAAAAATTATTGCTGCCATACACGAAAATAATTGGGAATTGGTAGATAACGATTATGACTATAACAATGACAAAACCGCTTTAGAAGTTGTAACCAAAGGAGACCATAAAGTTTACTTTCAGGTTGAATTAAAAAAAGGCGTAGCACATATATCAGGACTATTATTTTCTGAGAATGGTAATGGCGTATACTTTTACAATCCACCAAATACGTCTGGAAGCTACATGACTGTAATTACTCCTAATACAGACTTTGTATTGCCAGAGAATTTTCTATCACCAATCTTTAAATATCCAAGAGGTAAATATTTTGGTGAGAGAAATAAATAATTCATTTGTTATTTTATCCTTTTGCTAAACCCAGCTATCCTTATTTTTCCAAATAGCAAAAGCTAGTAGTAGTAAAAGATGAGCAATGGTTAAAAGTTGAGAGCTGTCGGTAATTTGCAATTACAGATAGGATTGAATAAAAAACAAAATAAATAATAAAGAAAAATTTACAACTATGATTTTCCTGGGATTGATATTCGTCTATTTTCTGCTTCCTGCAGCTATTGTAATGATTTTGTATTACACCATCAAAGCAGATGTTAGAAATGCAATCATTGAAGCACGTAATGACAGGTCAAATTGGTGATTGATGAACGTTTTTAAAAACGAATTAAATATTTAAATATCACCTTTGACCCTGTTTGCATAACCGTTGTCATTGCTGTGTCGCCCGACCAACCACACAATCAATAAAGCTGGACAATGGTATATAGTCGTTGGTCAGAGACACAACGACGGCGGGCAGTTTGTTCATCTTTCAACTTCTGCCTTTAATTTCATCAACAAATGCTACTGGCTCAAATCTTAAACACGGTCACTTGTGTATTTTCCATGCAGCAATCTCTTTAATTTCAGTATAAAAAGATTGGAATAAAAATAGCAGGCTCATTAAACTATTACGTAGTTAATTTGTCTTACTGCAAAGAATTGATGAACTAAAAGCAATATGAGATTTATTTACCTGTTCCTGGTTGTACTAACCGTATCCCTTCATACAAGCGCACAGACTTATACCGGCCCTATCCCTAAACCCGCAGGTGGTTATGGCTCCGATGGTTCCTATAACGTAGCTACAGTATCATTTGCCAATCCTTATTTTTCCGGGCATGATATTGTCATCTATTATCCGGCAGGTATAACTTCTGCCGTTCCGGTCATTTTTTACAGCCATGCTTATGGAGGAAACGATCCTTCCAATATTTCCGGGTTCCTGAATTTTGTTGCTAAAAAAGGGTATGCAGTTGTGTTTGTTCCTTACCAGACAACCGGTGTAACTGTTCCCGACCGTTACACAAATCTGCTGAATGGTTTTATACAGGCAGCCCGTAGCTACCCCAATATAATTGATACAACAAAAGTTGGTTTTGCGGGGCATTCTTTTGGAGGTGGAGCAGTTTTTGCCAATGCTTATTATTGCTTTACTCAACTCAATTGGGGCAGTTCAGGGCGTTTCATTTTTTCTATGGCTCAATGGTACAGCTACAATATTTCGCAGGCTGAACTGCAATCATTTCCTGCTGATGTAAAACTGTTAACCATCGTTTATGAAGACGATACTACCAACGATCAGCGGATGGCAAATGATATTTTCAATACTATTAATATTCCTGCATCGGAGAAAGATTATTTACGTGTAAAGTCAGATACAATCAGCGGCTATATTTATACGGCCGATCATGTTGTGCCTAACAATTCTGCCTTTAATGCGTTGGATTATTATGCTTATTACCGGCTCATTGATGCCATGTGCGATTATGTTTTCAATGGCAGCCTGGCGGGAAAAGATGTGGCATTGGGAAATGGCAGCGTAAACCAGGTATCAATGCCTGGAGGTATGCATAATTTAATACAGAGTGATGCCCCCACATTTACAAAACTGCAAAGTGTATTCCTGTTTCCGTGCAGTTCATCTGAAAACCCACGTATAGATCATTGCGATGAAGTGATTACTGCTGTAGAATCGCCTGAAAGCAAAACAAAGATTTCAGTGTTTCCCAATCCTGCCAGTTCATTCTTTTATGTAAATACCACTAAAGCAATTACAGAAATTGAAATTTATAATCAGCAGGGACAGCTTGTAAAAAAATCAAATAGAAAAGATATTTCTGTTAGTGAATTACCTTCCGGGCTGTACCTGGTAAAGATCAGTTTTACTGATAGAAGTTTACAGGTTAAGAAAATAATAAAGGACTGATACCTGCTGTTGTTTTTGTTTAAAATGCAGTTGAAATAAACTATTTTATTTCTTCATCCGGCTGATAAAATTGTTTTTATAAGAACGCCCGATAGAAAACTCTTTCCCATTTTTCAGTTTAACAGAGTTACTGGTAAATTCAGAAATTGTACTGAAGGCGATGATATAACTTTTGTGAATGCGGATAAACTGATCGTGTGGCAGATTTTTCTCTAATTCTTTCAAAGCAGCAAGAGTTATATGTGCTTTTTCCGTTGTATGAATTTTTACATATTCATTCAGGCCCTCTATATACAGGATGTCTTCAATCTGTAATTTCAGTATCCGGTAGTCTGCTTTAATAATCAGGTGTTTCTTCTCTTCCGGTTTTTGCTGTGATTTCATTTCTCTGAGCTGCAGATATTCTGTTGCTTTGTTAATGGCTTTCTGAAACCGGTCGAACGACATTGGTTTAACCAAATAATCAAGTACATCAAGCTCATAAGCTTTTACAGCAAAATCATGTCGGGCAGTGGTGAATATAACCAATGGTGGCTGCTCAAGTTGTTTTAGCAGTTCAAAGCCATTAAGGTAGGGCATTTGTATATCAAGCAACAGCAGATCAATATTGTTGGTTTGCAAAAACTGCAATGCTTTTTGAGAATCAGTAAAGGTTTCAACTACAGTAAGGGCTTCAGTTTTTAAAGCATATTCTTTCAATACCCTCACCGCAAGATATTCATCGTCCACTATAATACATTTTATGTTCATTGTGTTATAATGTTAAGTGTTAACGTGAATAGCTTTTCTTCATCATCAATAATCAGTTTATACTTTTCCGGATAAGCCAGTTGTAAACGCTTTTGAATATTTACTAATCCAATGCCGCCATCTTCTGATTGAACAGGCTTTATGGCTTTTGTATTTTGTATAGTAATCTGAATATTGCTGTTTTGTTCAGTAATGTTTATTCTTACCATTGCTGAAGTGGATATGCCAAGCCCAGAATGTTTAACTGCGTTTTCAACTAAAGGCAGCAGCAGCAGCGGTTCAATTACTGTTGTTTCATTTTCTATATTGTAAACAAAAGTGATGTTCTGCTTCCACTCCGATTTTAACTGGTAAAGCTCAATAAAAGCCCTGATGGCATCAGCTTCTTTTATTATCTGCACCCGTTCATGACTATCGTACAATAAATAACGGAGCAGATGAGAAAGCTTCATTAAAGCTTCAGGAGCATTGTCTGATTTTATGAGCACCAGCGAATAAATATTATTAATAGTGTTAAATAAGAAGTGAGGGCTCATTTGTGTTTTCAGAAAACGCAGTTCGGTTTCCAATTGAAGCTTCTCAAGTTCAGCTATTTTAGATTTTGTTTTTTCGTTGCTGATGGCAAGCTTTAATAAAGAAGAAATCAATACAATGGATAATTCTGAAAAAAGGATCATTCCTATCATGCCCATGCGGCCTGCAAAACGGAAAGCCAGAGGCGCAGGTACAATTACAAACTGTTGTTCGATGTAATACCGAATGGGTGTAATGATCAATAAAAAAATCAATAACCCAGTAAACGCATGTGCATACTGTTTTCTTTCATAATACCGGGGTATAAGGAAAGAGTAACATACGTAAAAATTAACTAAGTGGCAAAGTAACACAAGCGAAGAGCGCAGGAGAGCTGTTTTCCATTCATAGCTGAAAGTGGATATATAAATCACAAAGCCAAGTGAAAACAACCAGAAAGCTGCCTGTACCAGAAAGTCGAATGATATAAAGGACTTACGCCTGTGCATCTCCATTTCCAAATTTAATAAAGATGTTGCGACTGCCAAGTGAAAAGGTCGTTGGCTGAAATAATTGTGCAGTTGGCTGAAAATACATTCTGTATGATATAACTCCGGTACAATGAAACAGTCATATCTGTGTTACTGACAAAAAATATTAATAGTATGCTTTATTCTGGAAATATATGGTTCGCTTTTGCTGCTTCGTCTTTACGCTATCTTTTCTTTGCAGGTATAGCTTATCTTTTTTTCTACGTGTGGAAGAAGAAGGCAATGTTCCGTTATAAAATTCAGAAACAGTTTCCCGGAGCAAAGGCTGTTACAACAGAAATAAAATATTCGTTGCTCACTGCACAGATATTTGCTGTTGTAATTTACCTCTTTGTATTTGGCCCTGTTAGTGCATACACGCAGATATATACTGACATACATGCCCGGTCGTTGTGGTATTTTTTCTTCAGTATCGTTGTAATCATTTTTTTACATGACACCTATTTTTACTGGACACACAGGTTAATGCACTGGAAAAAAATATTTCCGTATGTGCATCATATTCATCACCGCAGTCATAACCCAACACCGTGGGCTGCATTCTCATTTCATCCATTGGAAGCACTGATTGAGATTGGTATTATTCCCCTTGTTGTTTTGATAATACCGGTACACCCGTTTGCTTTGGCTGTATTTGGCTTGTATATGATTGTGCTGAATGTTATTGGTCATCTCGGGTATGAAATCTTTCCTGTTCAATTTATCCGGCATCCTTTTTTTAAATGGATGAATACATCCACACATCATAACATGCACCACCATTTCAGTAAATGTAATTACGGCTTATACTTTAATCTGTGGGATCGTTTGCTCAATACCAATCACAGCAAATATGAAGAGGAATTTACCAGAGTGGTAAAAAAAGCAAAAGATGAAAAGAACGTAACTGCTACAGATAGCCATTCATTTTCTATTTAATCATAAACAATCAATTATTCATTACCATGAAACAGAAAACAACAATCATGAAAAAAATCGGACTTTTAAGCCTTGCAACTGCTCTTGTATTTGTAGCCTGTAAAAAGGATAAGAGCTCTTCCGATTCTGCAGAACAGAATGAAGCACTGGCGCTTTCAGCAGCAAGCAGTAATTCAGAGTCTCTTTATGATGACGCATTTGATCTTGTATTGCAGGATGGCGAAAGCAATAATGTAGCCGGCAGAGAATACTATTCTGCAAGAGTTTCAAGTTGTGCTGTGGTTACATTAACACCGGCTGACCTGAATACTTATCCCAAAACAATGTCACTTGATTTTGGTTCAGGTTGTACGAGTTCAAACGGTGTAACACGAAAGGGAAAAATTACAGCAACCATGAGTGGCCGCATCCGTACAGCAGGTACAACCATTTCCCTGAGCTTTGAAAATTTTTATATCAACGGATATAAATTAGAAGGCACTTACACCATTACAAATAATGGCGGCACCGGTTTAAACTTTACCACGCAGGTAACTAATGGAAAAGTTACTTACCCCGATGCTACAACATGGTATAGTTACTCAGGTACACACACACTTGCTCAAACTGCCGGCAGCAGTACAGTAACATTTGCCGATGATAATTTTTCTGTAACAGGTAACAATACTGCTGCTTCATCTGCAGGTAAAAGCCTTACGGTTAATATCATAACACCACTTGTTAAAAATGCCGGTTGCCTGAATATTTCTTCAGGTGTAGAACAGTTTAAATATGGTGTTATTTCCGGTTCGCTTGATTTTGGTAACGGTACTTGCGATAACCAGGCGCTGCTGACTGTAGGGCCATCAAGTCAAACAATTACATTGCCGAGATAAGAAAAACCAGATATGTTAAACAAATAACGGAGCTGTTTGTACAGCTCCGTTTGTTTATCTATGTCATGGAAATGCACATTAAAGCGGCGGTACCGGGCTGCTGAGCCTGCTTACACCACTGCAATTATTTACGCAATTTTTTGATGTTTTGTTTTGAACTGCATTTTCAAGGCATTGTTGTAAACAGTCTAATTTTTTTTGCTGAAACTGCATGTTGTTAGAAAGCATCTTTACATTGTCGCCAATCACTTCAGTACGTTCATTCAGTTTGTTGATGTTGTACCAGCTCAGGCATTGACTTACAAGATCACAATAGGTTTCGCCGATCATTTTCGCTTGTTCAAAATAATCGCCTGGAGTGCCGGGAAATTTTTCGCCTAATAGTTTTTCGTAATTAACAAGCTTGGCCGATTCAAAGAAACTGTTAATGAATAAAATTCCATTGAGTTGTTTTTGAAGTGTGGGCTTGTCGCTGGTAAGCATATCTGCAATATCTTTATCAGCCATTACACCATTTACAATTCCTTCCATTACATCCACATCTACATTATTGGCCTGGCATTCTTTCAGGAACCATTGGCGCACAGCAGGGTTTTTCGACTGAAGATAACTCTGCAGTTTTCCGTATATATCTTTTTTAACTTCCGGCTTAAGCGCATTCAGCAGCGCATATTTAATAAACATCTGCCCAATGTATTCTTTTGAATTTTCAATTGTATTGTTATAAGCATCTTCCGACAGCTTACCCCATTTTTCAAACTCACCTGTATTGTTGTGTAATTCTTTTGTATAGTTGCGCAGGTGCGATTGTATGATGTTAATCTGTTTTTTTGTTTTTGCTATTTCAGTGATGGCTTTGCTTATTTCCTGTTCACTGATTTTCCGGTTGTATTCTTCAAGCTCTTTTTGTTTTTTTTCATTGTATTTTCTCATCTCTTCATTGTACCGGGCTCTTTCTTTTTCATCTTTTATATATGCAAGCTGATCTTTTGTGTTTTCAATATTTTTTGTGATTACAGAATTATTGGGCAGGTATTTTTGGGCACGTTCAAAATAGCGTAACGCTTTTTCGTAATTCTTGGCATTAAAAAACTTCACTCCTTTATCATTGATTTTATTTCCTGTTTCATTTAAAAATTCACTGTAAGCCCTGTCATAATCGGCTTTGGTCATTTGATAAGTTGTAGAAGAGGAGGAGCCGGTGCCAACAGCAGATGGAGCCGATGGCATGGGAATATTGGGTTGAAAATCGGTCATACTTCTCAGTTGTCCGTATGCCGAACCACCTTGTGCATTTGCCTGCATTGTGGAAGTTAATGCAAAGGATAAAATGCACACAGTTTTACAATACTGTAGTATAAAATTAGCTGACATGATTTTAGTTTTTAGTTGAATAATAACTAATAAACAATTATCCTTTTGGACCAAGAACAATGCCTAAGCGTAACGAAACGGCTGGCCCAAATGTGTATGATTTAATTGGCAACGTATCAGGTCTGTAAACTACGTTTAATGATACGCCCGATGTATTTGTTACTGAAGAAAAGGCTAATCCTGCTGTAACAAGGCTTCGCCAGTTGGGCTCCATGTCAAGCCCGTACAAATAGCCTGCTGTTAACCTCACTGCCGTGTTACCGACAATAAATGTCGGGCGAATGGGATAATAACGCACACCTAAATAAAACTCGCTGAAGGAGATGTTTGTTTTTTCATTGGTTGATTTGTTCTGCAGATTTACACGGTTGTAATCATACTCAAGTACAAGATGTAAATGTTTGCCACCTGCACAAACATTAATTCCGGCTCCAAACTGATTGGCAGAATAATCGGGAGCTGACTGAACTGCGGGTTTGCCTAAACCTTCAAAGTTGAGGTTTACGAATTTTGTTCTGAATTGAGAAGTAGAATGGTTTGGTGCAAATAGAATTGCAAGGATAATCATGGTACACTCAATCTTAAACATGAACAGGCAATGGGTAACTTGCTTTTTCATTATTTAAAATTTGAAATTGAAAAGATCAATTTGTTTGGTGATATTAAGGTAGATGTTTTTTAAACATAACGTATGAATGGTTGCTTTTGCAACAGTTGCTTCTGTAAAAAAGCTTTTATTAAGGGCCAGGAACTACCAGATATTAGAAACGAATGTTATGTATTGGCTTGCAGAACTGAACGGTTAATCTGAAACTGAAATCTGTTTTTATTATTTATGAACGGTCGAATTACGTTTTCTGCAATATAGAAATTCATAAACAGAAAAGATAGCTTTGATGTTTAAACTTCTGCTGTATGAATATGAAATTTTATTCTGCAACACTATCCGTTGCTTTATTTATCAACTGCTCAATTATTTCCGCACAATCATTGAAACTACCTGATGCAGGTACAAACTATAAAAACAAAATAAGCCGGCATCTCAGCTCAACTGATATTGACATTAAATGGAATGCTCCTGGTGTAAAAGGCAGGGAAGGGAAAATATGGGGTACTTCGGTTGCATGGTATGGGTTTGAGGTGCTGGGTTTTGGTTCAAATACAAAATCGCCCTGGAGAGCCGGCGCTGATGAATGTACCAATATCAGTTTTTCAACTGATGTGGTTATTAACGGTCAGCCTCTTGCTGCCGGTAATTATGCATTCTTTATTGCATTGTACCCTGATTCATGCACTCTTATCTTTAATAAGAATACTGCCGAGTGGGGAAGCTATTTTTATAACAGTGATCTTGATGTGCTTCGTGTGGCAGCTAAACAGGAAAAAGATCAGCCTGCAATGCAGGATCGGCTTGACTATACTTTCAGTAAACAAACCAACCATACTGTTGAAGTGGCACTGGTGTGGGAGCATTGGCGCATCCCTTTTACTGTTGAGGTTGATCCGGTAAAAACAGGACTTGCATCCATACGTTCACAAATGACTGGTGCAATGGGTTTTGATCCTCCAAGTCTTGAAGCGGCAGCAGGCTGGTGCCTGCAGAATAACGTAAATTATGAAGAAGCGCTGAACTGGATAACAAGCGCAACTGATCCAAATCTTGGCGGAGTAAAGAGTTTTAACGCCCTGAGTATTCGTGCAGGATTATTAGAAAAGCTGAACCGCAATGCAGAGGCCGATTCAGTAATGAAGGTAGGTATGAGTGTTGCTACAGTATTAGAATTACACAGTTATGGCCGGAGACTTCTTTTGCAAAAGAAACTGAAAGAGGCATTGGCTATTTTTGAGTTGAATTATAAAAAAGCAAATGGTGCATGGCCTACCGAAGCCGGTTTAATGCGGGGGTATTCTGCCAACGGCGATTTAAAGAAAGCATTGGAATTTGCAAAGCTTGCATTAAAGCATGCTCCAAATCCGGAAAGTAAGCGTGTTATTGAAGATGCAATTAAAACATTGAGTGACGGAAAACCGCTTTAATATTTAACAGTGATTGTTTGTTTTTATTGTTGTAGTACAATCTGCCTTATTGTGTTAGGGTTTTAAGAAAATTTATACTTTCTAAGGGATATTATTGTATTATGAAAAAGAAAGCCCGTCTGTTTTTCTTATTTATAATTTGCTTTTTATGCCTGTCGTATGTGTTTGCACAAAAGCCTGATTACTCCGGTACGTGGATTCTTAACTTAGAAAAAAGTAAGCTGGAGGATATGTCAAAAGGGTTTACGGGAAGTAAGTTTATCATCAAACAAAAAGGTGATAAAATACGGTTAACCCGTTATCATCTGTTTGGTGAAAAGAAAAACAGGCTGCGTTTTAAAATGATTGCTGATGGAAAAACCCGAACAGTAAAACTGTTGTTTAAAGGAAAGTTGGAGTGGGAGGAAAATAAATTACGTTCCACTTTATGGCGAAAAAACTTTCATAATGTGGTAGTTTACAGTTTTGGCAACAATGAAAATGAATTTGTAGCCGATGAAGTGTTTAAAGGGCTACCGCAGGATCATCATAACATCTGGGTGTTTGAACGGGAGGTTAAGCAATAATATTTATTGTTGTAGATATTTGAAAAAAGGGTCGGGGCATCTTCAATACCCCGACTCTTTTTTTATCTCAAAAAATCACTTGGAATTTTTCAACATTCAATTCTTTAATCTATCCGTACAAAATTGCTCGAGGGCAGAGGTTCTTCTTTCTTTTCATCGGGCCAGATGCGAATTGCCCAGTAAATAATAAAACCTACCGTGCTTACAAAAATGAACACCAGTATCCAGATGATCCGCTCTTCTGATTTTACTGCTTTGTTGTTAATGGCATGAATAATAAAATAAATCAGTAATCCTAAATGGAATAACGACAAGATAATTGCATAAAGAACAAACCCAAATACGTTGCTTAATACAGCCATTGGTGGAACATTGTTTCCGTATTGCTGATCCAGCGTAACCATTTGTGGAATAAACCCTGTAAACAGATAAATAAGAAGGCCGATGGTAAGTATGATTGGCATTACTGAAAGAATGCCAAGGAAGATTTTTTTACTGCGTGTCATAGAACATTTTCTATAAAAGTACAACAAGTATGTACAGGTTTGTTTCCGTTTATATACAGAATGGATTACTTTAGATAAAAATTTATACTATGAATTTTCTTTTAGATTTCTGGTGGGTCATCGTGATCCTCTTTATTGTCTTCAGCGGACTTGTTACAGTTAACCAGGGAACGATTGCTGTTATAACAATGTTTGGTAAATACCAACGCATTTTACGCCCGGGCTTGGGATTTAAGATTCCGGTGCTGGAACAGATTTACAAACGCATCAGCATACAGAACCGTTCTGTAGAGCTGGAGTTTCAGGCAGTGACTATGGATCAGGCAAATGTTTATTTTAAAAGCATGTTACTGTACAGCGTGCAGAATGAAAGCGAAGAAACAATCAAAAAAGTTGCATTTAAATTTATCAGCGATAAGGATCTGATGCAGGCATTGATCCGAACAGTTGAAGGTTCTATCCGTGCATTTGTTGCCACAAAACGCCAGGCCGAAATCCTTTCTTTAAGAAGAGAAATTGTTGAATTTGTAAAAGAACAGATTGATCATTCACTGGAAGAGTGGGGTTATCACCTGCAGGATTTGCAGATCAACGATATTACTTTCGACCAGGCTATTATGGAAAGTATGAGCAAGGTGGTGGCAAGTAATAACTTAAAAGCTGCTGCAGAAAATGAAGGACAGGCTTTACTCATCACCAAAACAAAAGCTGCCGAAGCAGAAGGTAATGCCATTAAGATTTCGGCTGAAGCTGAACGTGAGGCTGCACGCCTGCGTGGACAGGGTGTTGCTCTCTTCCGCCAGGAAGTTGCAAAAGGTATGACGGAAGCTGCTGAACAAATGAAGCAGGCGAATCTTGATACCAATGTAATTCTTTTCAGTATGTGGACAGAAGCTGTGAAGAACTTTGCTGAATACGGTAAAGGCAATGTTATTTTCCTCGATGGTAGTGCTGATGGTATGGAAAATACAATGAAGCAAATTCAGGCGCTGATGGTTAAACAGATTGGTCAGCCAGCACCAACTAAGTAATAAATTGATTTGACAAACAAAAAGCCCGGGCATTCATTATGACCGGGCTTTTTGTTTATATACTGCTTTCTTTATTTCTTTAATTGCTTGTAAGCTTTCATCGTTTCATTAACAGCATTGATCATTTGTTGTGTAACTGGCATTTCACTATCCTGCATCAGGTTGAATAGTTGTGCAAACGATCCGGCAAGTTTCATGTATTCTGCAAATGGTTTGCCTGCAAGTCTCAGTTCTTCTGCAATACGCATACATTCTTTTCTTGCAGTATAACATTGCAATGAAAGATCGTGCTGCAGCTGCAAATCCTTTGTACTTGTTTTTACTCGTGGATCCATTTTTATGCTGATGGTTTGTGTTTGTGTTTTTCCATCAACTGTCAACTTCACTCTGTATGTTCCGGGCATTACCCAAGGTGCATTTGGATCAGGGTTTGTATTTTGATAAACTGCCGACATTGGATAGGATGGCTGAAGATTCAATGGCTGGTATTTCATATCCCACAAAAACCTGTGCGAACCTGCTTCGGCTGAAAGCAGTTGCTGCGGTTTAATCCAGTACAGCGGAATATTCTGGTTGCCGATTTTGTACAATGTATCAGATGAAGAATAGGTTCTTACAACTATTCCTTTTGCATCAATAATTTCAAGCGAAACATTCTTTGCTGTTGACTGCAGGTAATAATCAATCATTGCACCTTCGGGCGGATTGGAACCTGCAGCTTCTTCCTGCGGTACAGGCGTATCGGTATATGTACTCCAGCGTATGCGGTAAGTTGTTTGTGGTTTGTATAAAATATTTTTTTCAGCAGCAAGCTTTGCTGTTAACTGTCGCAGGGGTGTGATGTTGTCGAGAATCCAGAAACTACGGCCATGTGTACCAATTACAAGATCATCATCTTTGATTACAAGATCACGGATAGAAGTTGCGGGCATATTTAATTTCAGGCTTTGCCAATGTTCTCCATCATCAAACGAAACATAAACAGCACGTTCACTTCCTGCAAACAGTAATCCTTTTACAAGAGGGTCTTCACGTACAACATTAATCGGATCGTTGGGTAAACCATTTACAATTTCTTTCCATGTTTTACCACCGTCGGTTGTTTTGTAAATATGCGGATGCAGATCATCGCAACGGATGCGGTTCACAGCCGCATAAACAGTGTTCACATCGGTATGACTTGCATCCATCAATGAAATTTTACTCCAGCTTGTAATCGATGATGGTGTTACATTCTTCCATGTTTTGCCGCCATCTTTTGTTACATGAATCAAACCATCATCTGTTCCTGCCCAGATGGTATTGACATCTTTGTAAGAAGGTGCAACAGTATAAATCACTCCACGTCTTGGCATTTTCTTCATTTCTTCATTTGTATAAATGCCTACACTTGCAGGAATATCCCAGCTTTCTCTTGATAAATCGGGGCTGATGATTTCCCAACTGTTTCCTCCATTGGTTGTTTTAAACAAAACATTGCCTGCATAGTACAATGTCTTTTTATCAACGGGATTAAACAGCACAGGTGCAGTGCGGAGAAAACGATACTTACCACTGCGGATTGCTTCGGGTGAAATGTTTTGTGTTTGACCGGTACGTTTATCATACCTGCTGATCTTACCACCATAAATGATATTCGGATCAAGCGGATCAGGAGCTACATAAGCATATTCTTCTGCACCAACAGGATGCCAGTCACGGTATGTAATCTGTCCATCGTTACTGCGTGATGCAATACCAACAGATCCACTTTCCTGCTGACCACCATATACATTATACGGAAACGCATTGTCGGTATTTACATGATAGAATTGTGCAGTTGGCTGATTGTACCAGCTTGAAAATGTTTCACCACCGTTTACTGTAATAATTGCACCCTGATCGCTTGCAATTAAAATAATATCCGGATTGTTGGGATTAATCCAGATGCGGTGATAATCATCACCACCCGGAGCACCACGAAAAGCAGTCCATGTTTTACCGGCATCAGTTGATTTCCATGTAACCACATTTGCAGAATAAACAATGTCGGCATTTTTCGGATCGGTTTTTAGTTCTGCAAAATCACTTCCTCTTCCCCAGAACCTTCCGTCTTTTGTTAAAAGAGCCCAGCTTTCTCCTGCATCATCACTTTTATAAACGCCACCAAACTCACCTGCATCAACGGTAGCGTACAACCGGTTTGGATTACTGGGTGCAATACAAAATCCTATTCGTCCCAAACCTTGCTGGGTTGTTGGTAATCCCTTTGTTAATTTTTTCCATGTGATACCGCCATCAGTACTTTTAAACAAACCACTTTCTTTTCCGTTCCATGCACCATTTTCCCAGGGGCCTTGCCGTCCTGCCCACATATCAGCATAAATAATATTTGGGTTCGATGGGTCAATTGTAACCTGCATTGCTCCAGTGTTTTCATCAATGTATAATACTTTTTGCCAGGTACTTCCTCCGTCTGTTGTTCTGTACACACCACGTTCTGTATTTGCTCCATAAGGATGACCTAATGCTGCAACGAACACTTTATTTTCATTTGTTGGATCAATGGCAAGTCCTGCAATTTGCTGGCAATCTGTTAAGCCGATATGTTTCCATGTTTTACCTGCATCAGTTGATTTGTACATTCCATTGCCCACACTTAAATCAGGACGTTGCAAACCTTCTCCACTTCCAACATACACAACATTGGGGTTTGATGGAGCAACAGCCACATCGCCAATTGAACCTGTCGGCTGATCATCAAACACAGGCATCCAGGTACGACCATAGTCGGTTGTTTTCCATACACCACCATTGTTTACACCAATATAAAATACATTAGGCTGCTGTGGTACACCCACTGCACCAACTGTTCTTCCTCCACGATGCGGACCAATCATTCTCCATTTCATGCAATTGAAATAAGAGGCATCAAAAGATTGGGCCGATGAAAAAAGAAATTGAACAGAAAGGAATGTGAACAGAAGTAATTTTCTCATGCGTTTCGATTTTTATTGATACAGGGTTGATTGATGAATGTACAGGAATCATGCATTTTAAAAATGCACGAACATGGTTTAAAATAAAGAAGTTTCACGCAAACTGCATGAAACTTCTTTATGAATGGAAAAACCGGCTGTTTACATTTTTGGTGGTGCTGCTATTTTAGCTTCGGGCACAATGTTGTAAACCGGTTTGGTTGATTTTAGAAATGCAAATACAGCACTAATCTCATCATCGGTTAAATTTTTATATGCTGCCCATGGCATGGGTGGAAGTATAGGTCTTGTATTCTCAAGCCCCATAAACTTTCCTTCTTTGATTACTTTTTTAAACTGATCTTCTGTCCATAAGCCAATTCCTGTGGAATCGCTGCTGATGTTTGCTGCATACGATTGTCCCCATGGCCCAATAAATGAAGTGAAATCAGGAGCAAATAATACCCAGCCCGATTTAAGTATTTTTTCATCAGCAGGTGGCAGAGGCATATTTGACTGGTGCCCGCCAAAACGTAGTTCAGGAATTATTTCGGGCCCCTGCGGCCCCATTTTTTTTGGCGAATGACAGATTTCGCAGTCAAGTGCTGCAACGAGTCTTTCACCCGTTTTTACTTTGTCTTCAACAGTGCTTACAACAGGAGTTGAAGTTTTTTCCTGATGCGATGTTTTGCCTGTACAGGCATTGATAAAATATATGGCAATTATGGCCATACTCACAGCGATGATTGGTTTACGCATGATGGTTATTGTTTGTGATAAAAAATTAAAACTTAAGTTGATGTTTGGTAAGTTAGGCGCAATCAAAGGCGGGTAGAATTAAAACGGGTAGAAGATTTGCTAAAGCTAATGTAACATTGGTTTTATTTATTTCATAGTTCAGCAAGCCTTTTCTCAGATGAAAGAAATACCGGAAAGCGGGTATTTAGTGTACTCTCCCTGCATATTATTTTTAGTTGTTTTAAAAAAGATGAGTAAACACTTTTGTTATACGACTAAAACTAAATCATGAAATTTTTATTTTTTATCACTGCTGTTTCAGAAGAGATTCAAACTCAGGTTGCACTTGGTTCGGGTTACTGGATGCCTGTGGCTTTGGTTATTGCAGGTTTGCTCATTTCCAATAAGCAATTCCGCAGGCAAAAGCGGAAGCTGTTTTTTCAGTTGCTCAAAAAAAAGGCACTTTCTTTCCATAAGCGACAGCTTGAACATCCCGGCTTGTTTATTGTATCCATTGTTATGATACTTGCCTGTTTTGGTGTGGCAATTGCACTGGGTATGCTGAAAGAATTTTTAATTCTTATCGGAGCTGTTTTGCTGCTTGTATTGTTATTGTTTGCGGCATTAAAGAACAGTTAGCCCGACTGCTTTGATTGATTGTACACGTTTAAATTTATTTGAGCGGCATATAGTCTTGTTTTATTCAATGTACATTCGGGGATAAATCAATGTATATGAAACGCTTTTTATTGATCCTTTTCGTTTTTGCACTTACAAAAACATTTTCTCAGGATGCAGTAAGTTACCAGCTTCCTCCAAAAACAATTCTTGATCTTGCGCTGGCAAAACCAACTCCGGGAGTAAGTGTCGACAGCAAAGGTGAATGGATGTTGTTGATTGAACGCAACACGTATCCAACTGTTGAGGAATTAGGCCAACCTGAAGTAAGAGTTGCAGGTCTTCGTATTAATCCTGCTAATTTTTCATTGAGCAGGCAGAACTATATCAACAATTTTACTTTACGCAATATTGCAACAGGTAAAGAGTATAAAATTGCGGGATTGCCTGTTAATCTTCTTGCTGCTTCGGTTGAATGGAGCCCCAACGAAAAGAAAATTGCTTTTACGCATAATGCAGGATCGCATGTTGACTTGTATGTGATTGATGTGGCTACACAAAAAGCAATGAAAGTAAATAAAACTGCGTTAAATGTAGTGCTTGGCAGTGCTTTCAGTTGGCTGAATGATAACACAGTGCTTTATAAAGCAACAATCAAGCTTCCATCGGCAATGCCGCAAAAGCCCATTACTCCAAAGGGGCCCACTGTACAGGAAAGTTATGGAAGTTCAGCACCCCGTCCCACTTTCCAGGATTTAATTAAATCACCATACGATGAACTGTTGTTTGATTTTTTTACAACAGCGCAATTAACGAAGAATACAAACGGAGTTGAAACAAAAATCAATCAGCCTGCAATTTATACTTCAACTGAAGCCTCTCCCGATAAAAAATATTTACTCATCCGCACAATCAATAAACCATTCTCATATACAGTAACGGCTTTTGGTTTTAACTCAACTATTGCTGTGTATGATGTGAATGGAAAACTGGTGAAGGAAATTGCAAAACTTCCATCTGCAGAAACAGCGCCTGCAGGTAATGATAATGTGCAGGATGTTCCCCGCAGCATTGAGTGGCGTGATGATGAGGCTGCAACAATTGTTTGGTGCAAAGCTCTCGACGGTGGTTTGATTAAGAGTAATGTGGACTATCATGATGCGGTGTACAGTCTGTCTGCTCCATTTACAACTCAACCAAAAGAATTGTTCAAAACAAAAATGCGTTATGGCGGTACAATATGGGGTAACAGCAGTTTTGCATTAGTGTATGAAGTGTTGCGTGGCAAAGCACAAACCAAACTCAGCATGGTGAATCCTTCAACGGGTGAAATGGAAACATTGCTTGAACGCAGCGCAAATGATGCTTACAGTAACCCAGGATCACCTGTTACAGAAAAAAACAGTTACGACCGTAACGTGGTTATTCCTCACGATGGAAAACTGCTGATGAATAATACAACAGGTGCATCACCAAAAGGCGATCTGCCATTTCTTTCTTATTTCGATCTTACAACAAAAAAGAATGATATTGTCTGGCGCTGCAGTGAAAACAGTTACGAGTTAGTGATTGATGTAATTGACAGAAATACATTAACTGTTCTCACAAGAAAAGAATCGCAAACAGATGTACCCAACTATTTTATTAAAACATTAAAAGGCGTTGTAGCATCAAGCGGTAAACAAGTAACCAGCTTCACCAATCCTTATCCGCAACTGGAAGGAGTAAGTAAACAAAAGATTTCATACAAACGTGCAGATGGAGTTGATCTTACCGGTGATTTATATCTGCCAAAAGGCTATGATGTAAAGAAAGATGGGCCATTACCTGTGCTGATGTGGGCTTATCCCCGTGAGTTTACCAATGCCCGTGATGCTGCACAGGTGCGTGGATCAAAAAATATGTTTACACGAATCAGTTGGGGAAGTCCTATCTTCTGGGTAACACAGGGATATGCGGTGCTGGATAATGCTGAGATGCCGATTGTAAGTACATCATCAGATAAAAAACCAAATGATGATTTTATTGAACAATTGAAATTAAATGCACGGGCTGCCATTGATAAGCTGGCCGAAATGGGAGTGGGCGACAGTACAAGAGTTGCGGTTGGTGGCCATAGTTATGGTGCTTTTATGACAGCAAATTTATTGGCACACACCAATTGGTTCAAAGCAGGTATTGCAAGAAGCGGTGCATACAACAGAACATTAACTCCGTTCAGTTTTCAGAATGAGGACCGTACATACTGGCAGGTGCCTCAGTTATATTTTGATATGAGTCCGTTCAGTTTTGCAAATCAGTTAAAGACTCCTATTCTTTTAATTCATGGGGATACAGATGATAACACTGGTACATTCCCTATCCAGAGTGAAAGAATGTTTGCTGCATTAAAAGGAAACGGAGGTAATGTGCGTTATGTAAGTCTTCCATACGAAGCTCATGGTTATCGTGGTAAAGAAAATATTCTTCATGTGTTGTGGGAAGAACATACATGGTTAGAGAAATATGTGAAAGGGAAGAAGTAAAGTAACGGGTGATGTGCGATGTATGATGTTTGTAACCCGTCAGTGGTTTAAAACCCTGGTGGTTTGAATAGCATATAAACTTGCCTTGCAGATGAAATTTGATGGTTTCTTCAAATGATTGTAATATTGAACAGCAGTTTTCGTTAATGATGCTGTAGTAAATCCAAATCAATAGCTGTGCTGCATGGAAGACCAGAAACCATCTTCATCTAACAGGCGTAAATTCTTAATCAATGCTGCTAAGGTAGCAGGGGTTGGTGCTGTTGGTTATATTTATTTCACAGGTTATAAGAATGATGTTTCTGAAATTGCTCCTCCTCCTGTTGGTAAACATGTTTTATTAACTCAGCCTTATCTCTATAGTATCCGGTACAATGAAATGAAAGTTCGCTGGATATCTAATCTTCAGTGTTTAAGCTGGGTTGAGATCGGAGAAACAAGAGAACCCAATCAGAAAATATTTTCAGTTACCGATGGGTTCATTAACGCAAACAATCGTATTCATGAAATTGTTTTGGAAAACTTAAAGGCGGGTCAGCAATATTTTTATCGAGTTGCATCAAAACAAATTCTGGAATTTGAGCAGGAAGATAAAATTACTTACGGAGAAACTATTTACAGTGAAGTATTTAGTTTTACTACCGCCAGGCAAAACCAAACAGAAAGCAATTGGCTTGTGCTGAATGATATTCATGATACACCTGCATCTTTTGCACACCTGATTGCATTGAATAAAGATGAGCCGTTCGATTATGTTTTTCTCAATGGAGATATGTTTAACTGGATTGACAATGAAGATCAGCTAATCACTCATCTGATTAATCCCTGCACAAAAGTATTTGCATCACAAAAACCTATGTTATTTCAGCGAGGTAATCATGAAATAAGAGGAAATTTTATGTGGCATCTGAAAGAATATTTTTCGTCACAGCAGGAACAGTATTTTACATTCTGGTCGGGGCCTGTATTTATAATTGTTCTCGACAGTGGTGAAGAAGTTGTTGACAATGGTTATGATCAGTTTGATACATACCGTGAAAAACAGGCATTGTGGTTAGAAAGTGTAATGCAGTCGCAAGAATATAAAACGGCCAGGTATAAAGTGGTTATGATGCATATTCCGCCATTTTATTCGTTTAATGCAAAAGGTTCTAATCACTGTAAAAAAGTATTTTCTCCTTTGTTTGATAAATATAAAATTGACCTGGTAATTTCAGGACATACACATACTTATGGTGTTCACCCACCGGTAAAAGGCCAGCACAATTACCCGGTTATTATTGGGGGAGGGCCTGTTCCCGGCAAGCGTACTTTAATTAAAGTAAAAGCAAACAGGGAACAATTGTATCTGCAGATGATTAAGGATGATGGTTCAGTTGTTGGTGAGTACACAATAAAAGCAGGCAGCTAAATCATGCTGTTTGTTTTATTCGTATTTTGTAGTTATGGAAATCCACATTGAAACTGTTGATACCAAAAAGCAGTTAAAGGAATTTGTGTGGTTTGGTATCAATTTATATAAAGATTGCGCTTTTGCCGCCCCTCCGTTATTTTTTGATGATTTCTCTGTTTTAAATAAAGACAGTAATCCGTCGGCCCGAATGATGGAAACCAACTATTTTATTGCAAGACGGGGAAATAAAATCGTAGGACGTATAGCTGCAATTATTAATCCCATTGCTAATAAGCATTTCAACAAAGCACACGCCCGGTTTGGATGGTTTGAATGTATCAACGATGTTACTGTTGCAAAAGCACTTTTTGATGGTGCGGAAAACTGGGCACGCAGCAAAGGAATGACGCATGTGCAGGGGCCGCTCGGCTTTACAGATTTTGACCAGGAGGGAATGGTGGTTGAAGGGTTTGATCAGTTGGCAACATTGGTAGGAAAATATAATTATCCTTATCTGCCCCAGTTAACGGAGCAATGTGGCTATATAAAAGATACCGACTGGAATGAATTTCAGATTCCTGTTCCCGAACATCTTCCCGAACGTTATTACCGCTCCGCAGCAATTGTGCAGGAAAAATACAAAGTAAAACGTGTTGTGGAAAAAAGTAAACGGATACTGGTGAAAAAATATGGGTATAAAATTTTCGGATTATTAAACACCTGCTACCGGGAGTTGTATAACTTTTCATTTCTTTCTGAAGAGCAGATTGCCTTTTACATTAAAACCTATTTCTCTTTTTTCCAAACAGAATTGCTCAGTATAGTGGTTGATGAAAAGGATGAAGTGGTTGCTTTGGGTATTACAATGCCAAGTCTTTCAAAAGCGTTACAGAAAGCAAAAGGTAAATTATTCCCAACAGGCTGGTGGCACTTATTAAAAGCACTTCGTAAGAATGACAAGGTTGATATGTACCTGATCGCTGTGCATCCAAAATATCAAAACAAAGGACTTACGGCTATTGTTTTTACAGAATTGTTTGATGTGTTCAGAAAAAGAGGATTCAAAATTGCTGAAACAAATGCCGAACTGGAAGATAATAACAAAGTAATGTCGCTATGGACAGAATTTCAACCTGTACGTCATAAAAAAAGACGGTGTTATATTAAACAGCTTTAAAAACTCAGTTCAATATTCAAAACTTGCAACCTTTCCATCGTTCATCATCTCACCAATAAACAGAACGTGGTTTTTTTGCAGCCCGTACGATTCCCATTTACATACTAACAGTGTACCTTCTTTTAGCTGGTTTACCAACCTGAATTTTAAATGGTGTTTTCTGAAAATATTTTCAACCGAATCAACAGCAGTGGGGGAGAAAGTGCATTTAACCGTATATACTTTCGATTGATTAAGTTTGTCAATCAAATGCTCAATATATGGCAGCAATGCAAGCACAAGTAATATGAGAATACTTGCATAAGCTGCAGCATAATAATTACCACTGCCAATACCCATACCTACAGCAGCAACAGCCCAAATAGTGGCAGCAGTGGTAATACCGTTAATTCTGTTATCGCCACGGAATATTACACCGGCACCAAGAAAACCTATGCCCGTTACAATATTTGAAGCAATACGGTCGGGGCTGTTTGGTGCGCCAATATGTACCGACATCATAGTAAAAAAACATGACCCGATTGAAATCATAATCATTGTGCGGAACCCGGCCGATTTACTGCGATATTCTCTTTCTGCGCCAACAATACCACCCCACAGAGCAGCAAGGAAAAACCGGAGAAGTATTTCGTAATCCATAATTTAAAGTTGTTGATGAATGTACTTTATTTAAGGCAAAATAAAACTGATTGCATACTGTTGTTTATTTAAAATAGCATTATAGAAAAAACAAAAAACTCAACTAATCAATATCATATTTATCCGTATGGTTACTGACCATGATTAGTTTTTTTCTTGCCATATATCATTCTTTGCCCCATACCGCCCTTCTACTTTTACCCCCGAATTTTAAAATCGTATTACGACGCAAGGAATATTGCTGGTACTTTGCTTGCCATCGCATCATTTCCTGCACTCAAACAAAAAAAATCATAAAATGGCAACTGTAAAAAAAGCAACCAAGTATGTGTATTCGTTTGGCGGCGGTAAAGCCGATGGTAACGAATCAATGAAAAATCTTTTGGGTGGTAAAGGTGCAAACTTAGCCGAAATGGCGGGTCATCCAAATCTCCGTTTACCCGTTCCTCCAGGTTTTACTGTAACTACTGAGGTTTGTACATATTATTACGATAATAAAAAAACGTATCCCAAGGTACTGGATGCACAGGTGAAAGAAGCACTTGGTAAAATGGAAAAAATTACCAGTAAAAAATTTGGTGATGTTGCAAACCCACTTCTTGTTTCAGTTCGTTCAGGTGCCCGTAAGAGTATGCCAGGTATGATGGATACAGTACTTAACGTAGGTTTAAATGATGATACTATTCAGGGATTGATTAAACAAAGTGGTGATGCCCGTTTTGCTTACGATGCTTACCGCCGTTTGATTATGATGTATGCCGATGTGGTAATGGAAAAAGCTGCAGGTATTGAACCAAAAGATGGTAAAGGTATCCGTAAAATATTAGATGAAAGACTGGAAGAAGTAAAACATCAGCAGGGTTATAAATCCGATACTGATTTAACTGTTCCTGAGCTGAAAGAATTAGTAAAAGAGTTTAAAGTAACCGTTAAGAAAGTATTAGGTAAACCTTTCCCTGAAGATCCATACGAACAATTATGGGGAGGTATTGGTGGTGTATTTGGTAGCTGGAATGGTAAGCGTGCCATTGAATACCGCCGTATTGAAAAAATTCCTGATGAATGGGGAACTGCTGTAAACGTACAGGCAATGGTGTTTGGTAACCTGGGCGATGACAGTGCTACTGGTGTTGCCTTTTCCCGTAACCCCGGTACTGGTGAAAATAAATTCTATGGTGAGTACCTGGTAAATGCGCAAGGTGAAGATGTGGTTGCCGGTATCCGTACTCCATCTCCATTAAATGAATATTCCAAAAACGATCACAGCCGTGACCTTGTAACGCTGGAAAAATTCATGTCAAAAGCATATAAAGAACTGGATGCTATTCAGAAACGTCTTGAAAAGCACTACAGGGATATGCAGGATATTGAATTTACCATTGAAAAGGGTAAACTGTATATGCTTCAATGTCGTGTTGGTAAACGCAATGGTGTTGCGGCAGTACGTATGGCTGCAGAAATGTTTAAAGAAAAATTAATCAGCGGCGAAACAGCTATCCAGCGTGTTCATCCAAACCAATTGGTTGAATTATTGCTGCCAATGCTTGATCCTAAAGCTGAAGCTGCAACCAAGCCAATTGCCAAAGGTTTGCCAGCAGGCCCCGGTGGTGCAAAAGGCCGTGTTGTATTTTCTTCTGCTGATGCTGTAGCCTGGGCTGCAAAAGGTGAAAAAGTAATTCTTGTTCGTGAAGAAACTTCACCTGAAGATGTGGATGGTATGCACAAAGCACAGGCTATCCTGACATCAAAAGGTGGTATGACTTCACATGCTGCACTTGTTGCCCGTGGTTGGGGTAAATGCTGTATTGTTGGTTGTAACAATATTGAAATTCATGATAAAGAAAAAACTTTCTTAACTAAAGATGGTCAGGAAATTCATGAAGGTGATATCGTCAGCCTCAACGGTACAAAAGGAACAGTGTATGAAGGAAATATGCCATTGGTTGCCATCGACCTCAATAAAAACAAATCATACAAAGAACTGATGGTTCTTGTTGATAAGTATAAAAAACTGGGTGTTAGAGCAAATGCAGAAACTCCTGCTGATGCTGCTCAGGGCCTGGCATTTGGTGCAGAAGGTATTGGTTTGTTCCGTACAGAACACATGTTTTATGGCGAAGGAAGTGAAAAACCATTGTTCCTGTTGCGTAAAATGATTATGAGCACAACAGAAAAAGAACGTCGTAAAGCATTGGATGAATTGTTTGTGTTTGTAAAGAAAGATATTAAAAACACACTGAATGTAATGAAGGGTCACCCGGTAACAATCCGCCTCCTCGATCCGCCATTGCATGAATTTGTTCCTCACGATACTGAAAAGCTGAAACAATTAAGTGAAGAACTGATGGTAAGCAAGGAAGTATTGCAAAGAAGAATTGATGCACTGCACGAAAACAATCCGATGCTTGGTCACCGTGGTGTTCGTTTGGGTATTAGCTATCCCGAAATCAGTGAAATGCAGATCCGTGCTATTCTCGAAGCATCAGCCGAGTTAACAAAAGCAGGTAAAAAAGTAATGCCTGAAATTATGGTGCCTGTTACTTTAACTGTAAAGGAACTTGAACACCAGAAAGCAATTGTTGACAAGGTATTAGCCGAAGTTTGTGCAAAAGCAAAAGTGAAGACTGTGCCTCACATGTATGGTACAATGATTGAAATCCCCCGTGCAGCATTACTGGCCGACCGCATGGCCCGTGTTGCAGACTTCTTCAGTTTTGGTACAAACGATCTTACACAAATGAGCTTCGGTTTCAGCCGTGATGATGTGGGCGAATTCTTACCTGAATATATTGAAAAGAAAATCCTTCGTGACGATCCATTCCAGACAATTGACCAGGATGGTGTGGGCGAATTAATAAAAGATGGCGTTAACCGTGGCCGTACTACAAAACCAAACCTCAAAGTTGGTATTTGCGGTGAGCATGGTGGCGATCCTGAAAGTGTGAAATTCTGCCACAGAATTGGAATGAACTATGTAAGCTGTTCACCATTCCGTGTACCAATTGCACGTCTTGCAGCAGCACAGGCAGCAATTGAAAGTCCTGCGAAAGTAGCAGTTACTAAAAAAGCCGCTAAAAAGCCGGTTAAAAAAGCAGTGAAAGTTGCAAAGAAAAAATAAGCAACCCTCAACACATGTAAAACAATATAAAGGCCGCCTAAGGGCGGCCTTTTTTTGTAACTGAATGAACGCTTGCCATAAAAAATCCTGATTTTTTTCTAAGATATTCTCAGCACTCTGATAGTTTTAGAGTTTTAATGGCAAATAAGATTTTATGCAACGATTGTGGCTTTGCGGCAAATGGTAATAGTAATTCGATCCTGCATGTACAAACTCAAACAACTATACAAAAAAACTAAAATATGGCTGCTCAATATTAATAGTATCATTATTAAATAAAAAAATAATATGGGCCGTAGCAATCCGTCTGCCTAATTTAATTTGATTGCTTTTTTAAGTTTATTTTAAGCTAAGGCCATACGTTCATATCCGGCCTAAAAGTGGTTTTGTAAAAAATCTGGTATAAAGATTTTTGAATAACCTGTCGGCCTTAACTTTACTTAACCTAACTATTCGCAAAATGTTGTACATCCATTTAACTCTTTCCACAGGAAAGATGAGAGGTAAAGCGTGTGCCTTACCACATATAAAAGATTTATTACCCGACAAATCAAATTATTGCTTCAGGATTTAATCGAGTTCGATTAAAATTTTTTAAAAACTGCTTCAGAAACTTTTAACCACTTACAAAAATGATACAAGAGAGATGTATGATGGAGCATCCTTTAATGGAGACCCATGAAGGAATCGTATTGTTCCATCCAAATATACCACGTAATGCCGCTGCCGTTGTAGCAGAAGTATTAAACTCACGCTGGATAGGGCAAGGCCCGAAAGTTGAGGAGTTTGAAAATAAATTACAATCAAAATTTACTTATCCTGCTACCTGCCTTGCAGTCGGGTCAGGCACCGATGCGCTGCATCTTGCTTTTTTACTGGCAGGTGTTGAAAAAGACGACGAAGTCATTACACCTGTATTTACCTGCACTGCTACCAATATACCCCTGCTTTACATTGGTGCAAAAATTGTATTTGCCGATGTGGATGATAACCTTAACATTGATGTTAACCATGTTGAGCAGTTAATTACTCCTAAAACCAAGGCTATTGTTTGCGTGCATTATGGCGGCTTACCCTGCGATATGGATAAGCTTTGGGAACTGGGTAAAAAACACAATATTGCAATTATTGAAGATGCTGCACATGGTTTAGGCGCTAAGTACAAAGGACAGTATATAGGATCGCAAAGCGATTTCACCATGTTCTCATTCCAGGCAATAAAACATATTACTACAGGCGATGGCGGTATGCTGGTTGTAAAAGATGAGGCACTCGTTGAAAAAGCAAAACGCATTCGCTGGTTTGGAATTGACAGATGCAGCAAGCAAAAAGGCGTTTGGGAAAATGATATTACCGAAATAGGTTACAAATACCAGATGACAGATATTGCTGCAAGCCTTGGTATTGCCGGCCTTGATGAATTTGACGAACACCTAGCTCACAGGCAGAAACTTTACCGGCTTTACTGTGAATTATTAAAAGATGCAAATGGAATAAGAGTTATAGGCGCTGAATATTCCGACAGAGAACATGCTGCCTGGCTGTTAACAGCCGAAGTGGACAGAAGGATTGATTTTGTAACTCACTTGAGAAGAAATAAAATTGAATCGGCACAGGTGCATTACCGTAACGACAGGTACAGCATTTTTGGAAAACGTGTTGAAGGAAAATATCCGAAAATGGATGCTATTGAAGACCGGTATATTGTATTGCCGCTTCATGCAAAAGTTACAGAAGCCGACGTGAAATACATTGCTGAAGTAATAAAAATGGGCTGGTGATTTCAGTATTCCAAAGGAAATGATTTTGTACATGGATTATAATATTCACAAAGTTCATCTTGAATATCAGCCGGTATTTTCCATTCTTATTCCTTCATGGAATAATCTTGCTTATCTGCAATGTGCGGTTGAAAGCATTCGCAAAAACAGCCGTTATAAACATCAGGTTATTGTTCATATTAATGAAGGAAAGGACGGTACTGAAGATTGGGTATTACAGCAAGCCGATATCAGCTACACCAAAAGCAGCGGTAATAGTGGTGTATGTTATGGGTTTAATGCAGCATCGCATCTGGCTGTTTCAGAATACATGGTTTTTATTGACGATGATTTGTACCTGTGCCCCGACTGGGATTTTTTTTTAATGGAAGAAATCAGAAAAATGCCTGATGAAAAATGGTGCATCAGCAGCACCATGATTGAACCATTCAATAAAAAAATACCTTGTATTATTCCTGATAAAAATTTTGGATTGCATCCAAAAGAATTTGATGAACAAAGGTTTTTAACTGAATATGCAACGTATCCCAAGGATGACTGGACAGGCAGCCAATGGTATCCAATGGTACTACCTTCGTTCGTATTCAGAGCCGTTGGTGGTTTAAGTATTGAGTTTTCACCCGGTATGTATAGTGATCCTGATTTTATGATGAAACTCTGGCATTATGGAATAAGGTATTACAAAGGTGTAAGTAAAAGCAGGGCTTACCATTTCAGCAGTATTACCACTACCCGGGTAAAGCGAAATGATGGCAGGAGTCAGTTTATTTTAAAATGGGGGATGAGCAGCCGAACATTTTTCAACAATTATCTTAAAATAGGATCCGGGTTTAATGGATATTTACCCGGTCCGGAAGAGAATTTTATTCTTCAATTTAAAAAAAGAATTGACCGATGGAAGGTTAAATTTAAAAACCGGCAGGTTCAATTATAATTATTTTAAGAATTATAATTTATAAAGCATTTCTTTTAAAACTGAAAAAATAAAAACCCGGGCACTATACCCGGGTTTTCTTCATCGTATTGAACAGGAAATTAATTGAGTAATAAATGGTCTTTTAGTTCGTCCATATCAATTCCCATATGGCTTTCATCGTACACGCATTTGCCATTTTTGATAACAAGTATTTGTGGCGATTCGTGTTCAATCCCAAAACGTTCAGCAATGGAATTTGACAATGGGCGATAGGAAATTAAATCGAGGTAATAAAACGGAATTTCTTCAGGAGCTTCACTTTTTTCCAGCCTGCTTTTGGCAACTGCACTAATGCTGCAACGGGTACTGTGTTTAAAAATTACCTGTGGCTGTTGTTCAGATTTACGGATTAGTTTCTCTAATTCTTCAGCAGAGGATAAAGGAATCCAGTTCATATGTTAACGTGTTTAATCAGGCTCTGAAAGGTTTGTACTTTGTTGTAGTTGGGCAACCATAGCCTTTCTGGCTTCCGGCACAAGAACTGAACAGGAAAGCTGCGCTTGCAGCAATGATAACAGTAAGAATAATTTTCTTCATATTAAATCGGATTTACAGGCAAATTTACCTTTTTTATTAAATAGAACGTAAAACAGTTCAATTTATGATGCTGTATGGTATGTTTGTTTAATTATTTTTGCCAAATGAGTAACCAGATTTCGATCGGCTTCGATCCGGGCAGTCAACCTGCAGATATGAACTTACAGTTAAAAAGACCACTTGCCGTCATTGACCTTGAAACCACAGGCATTAATGTAGGCAACGACCGTATTGTAGAAATAGCAATTGTAAAAATAATGCCCGATGGCAGCCGCCAGGTAAAACGTAAGCTTATTAACCCTGAAATGCCGATTCCTCCCGGTGCAACAGAAGTGCATGGAATCAGCAATGAAATGGTAAAAGATGCACCTACATTTAAGCAGGCAGCCAACGAAATAAAAATGTTTATTGCTAATGCCGATCTTGCCGGTTACAATTCAAACCGATTTGATATTCCGTTGCTTGTTGAAGAATTTTTGAGAGTGGGGTTAGATATTGAACTGAATGATCGGGTATTGCTTGATGTGCAGCGTGTGTTTCACATGATGGAGCAACGTACACTTTCGGCAGCATACAAGTTTTACTGCGAAAAAAACCTTGATGGTGCCCACAGTGCTGAAGTTGACGCAACTGCCACCTGGGAAGTGCTGGAAGCCCAGGTAAAACGTTATCCGCAGATGGGTAATACAGTAGATGCCATTGTGAAATTTACAGGTGATGAACAGGTTGTGGATTTCGCACGCCGCTTTGTAATGGAAAACGGGGTGGAAGTATTTAACTTCGGCAAACATAAAGGCAAACCTGTAACACTTGTGCTGAAACAGGAACCACAGTATTACGATTGGATGATGAAGGGCGACTTTCCTCTTCATACCAAACAAAAACTTACTGAAATATTAAACCGTACGCTGTTAAAAAAGAACTAAACAGTTTTTACAAACACTAACGATTTGATTCTCTTTTTTAAATCAAGTAAATTGTGCCTTCAAAGACAGAACGATTGGAAAATTTAGTAATCATACCAACGTACAATGAGAAAGATAATATCGAAAATATTATCCGTGCAGTGTTTACCCTGCACAAAGATTTTCACGTACTGGTAATAGATGATGGTTCGCCCGATGGCACAGCGCAGATTGTAAAATCACTTCAGGCAGAATTTGCTGGTAAACTCTTTATTGAAGAACGTAAAGGAAAACTTGGCTTAGGTACCGCTTATATTCATGGATTTAAATGGGCAATTGAAAGAGGTTATCCGTTCATTTGTGAAATGGATGCCGACTTCAGTCATAACCCTGCTGATCTTGAGAGGCTGGTAAATGCATGCAAAACCCAGGGTGCTGATGTCGCAATCGGCAGCCGTTATGTAAAGGGTGGAGCTGTTGCCAACTGGCCAAAGAACAGGATATTTCTTTCAAAAGGCGGTTCGCTTTATACAAGAATTATTACATGGATGCCGGTAAAAGATCCTACTGCCGGTTTTGTTTGCTACAGGAAAGAGGTACTTGAAACCATGAATCTGGATGGGATTAGTTTTGTTGGTTATGCCTTCCAGATTGAAATGAAATTTGCCGCATGGAAACTCAAATTCAAAATAGCAGAAGTGCCCATTACATTTGTTGACCGCAAATTTGGTGTAAGCAAAATGAACAAGGGTATTGTGAAGGAAGGAATATTGGGTGTGCTGCGTTTGAAATGGCAAAGTCATTTTAAAGATTATCACAAACGGATGAAAAATAATACGGATGCTGTTGCAAAATTTTCTTCTGATAAGGCAATGGCAGGAACCGATTCCTGATTTAGTCTGAATGAATTCTACCAAAAAAGCTTTTCTCCAGTTACACATTGCTGTTTTTCTAGCAGGGTTTACCGGTGTGCTTGGCCGTTTGATACAAATCAACGAAGGCTGGCTGGTATGGTACAGGCTCATCCTTTCATCGGTTATGCTGCTTGGATATTTGTATTTCACGGGTAAACTTGTAAAGCTCGACAGGAAGGTTTTGCTGCAATGTTTTTTTGCAGGTTCATTAATCACATTGCATTGGGTATTGTTTTACGGAAGTATCAAGTATGCCAATGTATCTGTTGCATTAGTTTGTTTTGCTGCAACGGGATCATTCACTTCATTTCTTGAACCTTGGATCAATAAACATCCATTTGATGTATTTGAAATGTTACTTGGTTTGTTGGTGCTTGTTGGAATTTATTTCGTGTTTCATTTTGATACGCAGTATATGACAGGTATTTTGCTTGGATTAGGAGCTGCATTTCTTTCTGCTTTATTCCCGATTTATAACAGGAGGCTGGTACAGAAAATTCCGGATGCAACGGTTATTACGTTGTATGAATTAATCGGCGGATGGTTTACGCTGAGTTTTGTGTTACCGTTTTATTTAAAATTATCACCTGCAAAATATTCCTTCCCCACAACGATGGATTGGTTATGGTTGTTTATTCTGTCGCTGTTTTGCACTGTATTTGTGTTGCATCTTGCTATCAGCTCATTAAAAAAAATTTCAGCATTCACAGCAAATCTTACATACAATCTTGAACCTGTTTACGGTATTACACTGGCCTTTGTCATCTTCCATGAAAACAGGGAACTGAATATTGGTTTCTACATCGGCATTGCCATTGTGATTTTCAGCGTATTTGCACATAGCTGGAGAGTGTGGAGGAAGAAAGGGTAGCGGTTTCATGTTGCTGGTTACAAGTTTCAAGTTGCTGGTTCAACAGTATTCCCTTGTTCCTAATTCTTTGTTTTGTATCCGATAATTTTTTATTTAGTCAATTCGTGTAATTCGTTTTAATTCGTGTAATTTTTTTCTCCTTTAATTAAAACTCCAGTATAAATCCAATGGTTGGTGTTACACTCGGATCATTGTTTTGCAGGATAACAGGAATTGCATTGCTGCCATCAAAAGCAATGGGTTTGCCATTAGTTGTTGCAAAACCAGAATTATCTGTAGTGCGTTTAAATGTGTATTGAGGAAATGCAGGACTTTTTGCTGCATACCAGTTCATCACATCAAGAAAAACATCCAGCGAAACTTTTTTCCAGTTCCATCTTTTATCAATACGCACATCACTTGAATGAAAAACTTCTAAATGATTTTGATTGAGTTTGGTATAATCAAGAACTCCTTCGCCCACACTCAGGTAGTTAAGCCTGCTAGCAGTTTCATCAAACGGAGTGTAAGGTGCACCTCCCTGGTAACGGAATTTTAAACCAATTTCCCAGTTGCGTTGAAACTTATAGCCCCATGTTACACTCAGTAAATGACGGTTGTCCCATGCACTTGCAACATACTTTCCATCTGCACCACTGTACTGGCTTACAAAAAGAGTATAGCTGAACACACCAAAGAAACGTTTGGTTAATTTCTGTTGTGCAAAAAATTCAACTCCGTACGTTTTTCCTTTGCCTGTACTTGTTACTGCTTCATTGCCTAACACGTCAAAATCGCCGCCTTTGTTGGCTAAATTAATTCCGTCACGTACGCTTACAGGCATATTTGCGTATTGCTTGTAAAATGCTTCAAGGGTAATACGTGTTGTGTTCTTTGGTAAATATTCAAGACCAATTACATAATGATCGCTGCGCTGGTATTTTGAATTTTTGTTGACGTTATTGCCTGCATTATCTTCAAATCCAAGAATGGTATAGGGCGAAAGTTTGTAGTATCGTCCAACACTTGCATTGAGCGACCACTCATCGTTCAATACATAACTTAAACCAATGCGAGGGCTGAATGTATTGAAAAGGGTCATACCATCTTTGGTAAAACTATTTCCATCCATACGAACGCCAAGGTTCATACCAAGACGATCATTAAAAAAACGCTTGCCCACCTGTGCAAAAGCACCAAGCTTTACAAAATCAAGTGATGAATTAAAAGTTGCTTTTACCTGCGGTTGAATAATGTTGTTATTTGTGTCTCTTATTTCATCTCTTATTCTTGCAAAACCTTTATTGGTAAATTGTACAAACTGCGTAACTGCTCCGTAACTGATCTTCCATCCGTTAATGGTTTTATTCATATCGAAACGAAGTTTGTTTTCTGTTTCATTTGAATTGAGATCAAGCGATTGTTGTGAAGGTTTTGGATTGAGGTTGTCTTCAAACCTTGTAATACCGTTGTTAAATGCATTTCTGCTTAGAGCCAGGTTCCAGTAACCATTTTGTACGTTTCTTTTTAGTGTGGCACCAACTGTATAATTCCATTGATTAATGTTGGGATTGCTGTTGAGGATATAAATTTTTTCAGGAGTTGATTTGGAAGGTGCAGCAAAACTGAACTCATCAATCGCCCCTACACCGAGCAATGTAAGTGTTGTTTTTTTATTGATCTGATGTGTGATTTTATATTGAAAGTCCCAATAGTTCGGACGGATAGGAAGATCAATAGCCTTAAATAAAAACTGCAGGTAACTTCTTCTTGCACTTGCAAGAAAAGATGTTTTTTTATTGTTGAACAAAGGTCCGTCGAGTGTGGCAGCAAGTTCAGTTCCGCTTAAACGCACATTGCCCTGCAGGTGATTATTGTTGCCTTTCTTTTGTTTGAATTCAAATACACTGCTCAGTGCATTATCGTAACGGGCATCAAAAGCCGAAGAAGAAAGTTTCACATCTTCAATAAAACTTACATTGAGAATGCCGGTTGGTCCACCACCTGAGCCTTGTGTTGCAAAGTGATTGATGACAGGTATTTCAACTCCATCTAAATAAAATACATTTTCTCCCGGTCCGCCACCACGGATGATGATATCGTTCCTGAATGCACCAACACTTCCTGAAGTTCCGCCAACACCCGGCAAGGTATTAATCACACGACTGATATCGAAGTTGCCTCCGGGATTTGATTTGATTTCTTCTGTTGTTAATCGTTGAACCGAAAGCGGCGTTTCAAGTGTTGCTGCTTTTGCAGTTCTTCGACCGGTTATTGTTACTTCACCAATTGTTTTAACTTCTGTCTCCAGCTCAACTGTAAAACTTAATTCGTTGCCTGAGGAAAGATTGATGTTGTAAAGGGTAACGGTTTTATAGCCAATTTTTGAAAACTGCAGAATGTATGATTTTGTGCTGATGCCGCTAATTCTGAAACGTCCCAATGAATCGGTAATGCTTCCCCATTCCGTATTTTCAACAGTTACTGATGCCGCTTCTAATGGAAGCTGGGTTGCTTTGTCAATTACCTGTCCGGTAATGGTTCCTTTGTTTTGAGCTGATGCAGATACAATAAAGCCAGAAAGTAAAATCAATAGCGAAAAAAGTCTGTTCATACATTTAAAATTCCATTGGTAAAAAACATACGGCAGTGTAAATTGTTTAATTTATCTTGAAAAATCTTAAAAATAATTGTCATGAGATTTTTTACCTGCACAATTCTTCTGTTATTTTCACTCGTATCATTTTCACAAACCAAAAAGCCTATAGATCATTCGGTATATGATCAATGGCAAAGTGTACAGCAACCTCAACTCAGTAATGATGGTAAATGGGTTGTTTACATGGTTAATCCACAGGAAGGAGATGGAGAATTGATCATCCAATCGGCCGATGGCAAATACAAAAAATCAATTTCCCGTGGCTACAGCTCAGTGATTACTCAAGACAACCGTTTTGTAGTTTTCAAAATCCGGCCATTTTTTAAAGATACCCGGGAAGCAAAAATTAAAAAGAAAAAACCGGAAGATATGCCCAAGGACACAATTGGGATCGTAGAGTTTGGAATAGACAGTGTTTGGAAATCTCCCCGTATCAAGTCATTTAAAACACCTGAAAAAGCAGGTGGATGGATTGCTTACCACATGGATAAGGCATTACCCGAAACTCCTAAGCCGGCAGCAAAACCCGATTCTGTAACACAGATTAACAAGATGGTTGCAACGGCTGATTCATTAATGAGAATAGCTGATAGTTTGAAGCTGAAGGCCAATGAAGCAAAAACAAAAGGTTTGAATGTATTGCAACAGTCCAAAAAAGAAATGAAGCCTTCTGCAAAAGCAAATGATGAAACTGTAGAAGAAGGAACGGAGCTGGTTGTACGGAATACTGTTACAGGTGACGAAAAGAAATTTAAACTGGTGAGTGAATACTATTTCAGTGAAAAAGGAAATGTACTGCTCATAGAAACAACAAAGAAGAATAACGACAGTACAAGCAAAGCTGCTGTTTTATGGATGAATACTTCAACAGGTAAAGTTGATACTGTGTTAAAAGGTTTTAATGATGCCAGGAATTTTTCGTTTGATGAAGAGGGAACACAACTTGCCTTTGTTGCTGAAAGGGACAGTGTATCAAAAGCCCTGCGTAAGTTTTATAAACTGTGGTATTATAAAACCGGAATGGACAGTGCCAAACAGAAAGTTGACAGAAATACAACAGGCGTAAAAAGCGGGTTTACTGTAAGCCCTGATTACAATAATAAATTCAGTAAAGATGGCAAGAGGTTATTTATAGGACTTGCACCAATTCGTCAGCCAAAAGATACTTCTTTAGTTGATTTTGAAACTGCACGTCTTGATATCTGGACATACAAAGATGATGAACTGCAGCCTCAGCAATTATTACAACTGAATATGGCTTTAAGAAAAAGTTACCTGGCAGTAATTCAGGATGGAACAAATGGAGTTACTCCCTTAGCTGATGAAGTAGTTGACAGAATTGAATTAAGTGATGATGACAATGGTGATATTGCTTTAGGAGAATCAGATAAGAAATACCGCATCCAGGATCAGTGGGAGCAATCAAATAACCAGGATTTATACCTTGTTAATGTAAAAACAGGCGAGCGAAAATTAATTGCAACGAAAATAAGAGGTGGTGCAAATCTTTCTCCCAAAGGAAAATTTGTTTACTGGTATGACATGAAAGCCCGTTATTATTTTGCTTATGAAATTGCTTCGGGTAAAACCATCAACATTACAAAAGAAATCAAAGCGCCTTTGTTTGATGAAGAAGATGATCATCCAGATGATCCTCCACCGCATGGTGCAATGGGCTGGCAGGAAGAGGATGCAGCTTTGTATGTGTATGATAAGTATGATATCTGGAAAGTTGATCCAACTGGAAGTTCAAAACCTGTTTGTATTACAAAGGGGGTTGGACGTAAAAATCAACTCACTTTCCGAAATGCCACTTTAGACAGGGAAGAACGTTTTGTAAAAAACGGTCAGACCTTATTGCTGAATACATTTGATAACAAACAAAAGGGGAGTGGATGGGTTGTTTATAAACTGGGTGATACATTTACATTAAATGAAACTGTACCTGTTACCAACCCGGTTTCAATCAGTGCATTCAGTGTAGTAAAAGCTAAGAACAGCGATGCAGTAATTTATACGGCCATGTCGCCGCAAATGAGCGGAAGTGTTTTTTCTTCAACGCTTCGCAATGCACAAAACTTTGGTTCTGCTGTTCAGTTAAGCAATATCAATCCACAACAGAAAGATTACAACTGGTACACTGTTGAACTGCATAAATGGAAAATGTTTGATGGTAAAGAATCAGAAGGTTTGTTATTTAAACCGGAGAATTTCGATCCCAATAAAAAATATCCGGTTATCTTTTATTTCTATGAACGTAATGCAGATACAAGGTATAGTTACAGAACACCAGCACCAAGTCGTTCAACAATTAATATTGCCTACTTCACAAGTAATGGTTATTTAGTTTTTGATCCGAATATTTATTATAAAAACGGCGAACCCGGCGAAAGTGCTTATAACTCTGTAGTAAGTGCAGCAAAATATCTCAGCAAAATGAAATTTGTTGATAGTACAAAGATGGCCATACAAGGACAAAGCTGGGGTGGTTACCAGGTTGCCTATTTGGTAACACGCACAAACATATTTGCAGCAGCCGGAGCAGGAGCACCCGTGAGCAATATGTTCAGCGCTTATGGTGGCATCAGGTGGGGATCGGGTATGAGCAGGCAGTTTCAGTACGAGAAGACACAGAGCAGAATTGGTTATACGCCATGGCAACGACCTGATCTGTATGTAAAAAATTCACCCTTGTTTAAAGCAGATAAAGTAACAACACCATTGCTGATCATGCATAACGATAAAGATGGTGCTGTACCCTGGTACCAGGGCATTGAATACTTCACAGCTTTAAAACGCCTGGGCAAACAGGCATGGCTGCTGGAGTATAACGATGAAGACCATAACCTGGTTGAACGCAGAAATGCAAAAGATTTATCTGTTCGTTTAGGACAGTTCTTTGATCATTTTCTAAAAGGAGCACCAATGCCAAAATGGATGAAAGAAGGTGTACCTGCAACAGAAAAAGGAATTGACTGGGGTTTAAAAATAGAGTAATAAGTGATGAATGATGAGTTGAGGGCATCCGTCAGATGCCCTCATCGGACGGAGTTGTATTGAAATAGTTTGTTTGATTTTTAATTTCAAAATTTAAAATGCTGATGATGCGTTTGCTTTTGCTTATTTGTTGTTCTGTTTTTATTATTTCCTGCAGCAAGAATACAATCTACATTGTTCGCCATGCTGAAAAAGCTGCGGCAACTGGAAACATGATGAGCAGCGATGTGCCGTTAAGCGAAGCAGGACAACAAAGAGCAACTACACTAAAGAATATACTTGCAGCAAAGCATATCAACTACATTTTTTCAACTCCAACCATCCGCACTACATCAACTGCAAAACTGTTGAGTGAACTGATGAATGTTCCGGTACAACTCTATTCACCAAAAGATACGGTTGACCGTTTTATTGCCCGTGTAAAATCAATCAGGAAAGGAAATGTACTGATTGTCGGGCATAGCAATACAGTAGATGATCTTATAAATAAAATCATGAATCAAAATCTGCTCACTGATTTGCCTGATGGTGAATATGATAATTTGTTCATCATTCAGCGAAAAGGAAAGAAATATTTATTCAGCAGGGAAAAGTATTAAAGAAAAAGCCACTGAAATTTCAGTGGCTTTTTTTATGCAAATTATCAGTTGTGTATTAAAAATCTCTGTCCCCATTAAAATTCTGTAGCTCATTTGCAACAGCAGTTAAGAATGTTGCACCAAGACTTCCGTCAATAATGCGGTGATCGTAACTCATGCTCAGGTACATCATGTGGCGGATGGCAATACTGTCGCCATGCGGTGTTTCAATCACCACAGGCTTTTTCTTAATAGCACCAACAGCAAGTATAGCCACCTGAGGTTGATTAATAATTGGTGTGCCCATTAAACTTCCGAATGTTCCTACATTGGTCATGGTGAATGTGCCGCCGTTTGTATCATCAGCTTTCAGCTTTCCGTTTCTTGCATTATCAGCAAGTGAGTTAACCTGTTTGGCTAATCCAACCAAATTCAGCTGATCTGCATTTTTAATAACCGGAACAATCAGGTTGCCGTTTGGCAAAGCAGTTGCCATTCCAATATTAATATCCTTCTTCACAATAATACGGTCGCCATCAACCGAACTGTTGATGAGCGGGTATTTCTTAATACATTTTACAATTGCTTCAATAAATAATGGAGTGAACGTGATTTTTGTTCCTTCTCTTTTTTCAAACTCTTTCTTCATCTTATCTCTCCACTGTACAAGATTGGTTACGTCTGCTTCAGTAAAACTTGTTACATGTGCACTGGTCTGTTTGCTTTTGATCATGTGATCAGCAATCAGTTTGCGCATACGGTCCATTTCAATTATTTCTACATTGCCACTGTAAACAGTCGGTGCCATTGAAGGGGTTGCAGCAGGAGCAGGTGTTTCAATCCTGTTCATTGTTACAGCAAGTACTTCTTCTTTTTGTACAGCTTGCTGGGTTGTATAAACAGGTGCAGTTCCTTTTCTTGTTGAAACGTATTGCAGAATATCTTTTTTGGTTACCCTTCCTTCATTACCTGTACCGGGAATTGTTTCCAGCTCGGACATGTTAATTCCTTCCTGTGCAGCAATGTTCAGTACTAATGGAGAATAGAAACGGATGCCGTTTGAAAGTGCACTTACTTTTGCACCTGCAGGCTGGTATGGAATTTCTTCAGCAATAATTTCTTCGTTGGGAGATGTAAACACCGGCTGCGATACAGGTGCAGATACTTGTTCAGCAGCACCGGTTTTAATTCTTGCAATTACAGCACCAATCGGCACTACATCATTTTCACTAAACAATACTTCACTTAAAATGCCTTCGGCAGTACTTGGTACTTCGCTGTCAACTTTATCGGTTGCAATATCAAGTAAGGTTTCATCCATCTTCACCATATCGCCTGGTTTTTTATGCCAGCGCAGAATGGTTGCTTCCATGATACTTTCGCCAAGTTTTGGCATTACTAAATCAATTACGGCCATATAAATGATTTGAAGTTTTAGCTTTTTGTGAACCGGCAATATGCACATTACTCAACACCTGTTGTGTCACTCACTTCGAGGTTCTGAATGCTGTTGGGCAAAAAATGCTGCAATCGCTGATCGGGTCAAAGGTAAAGATTTGGAATTGATTATTCCTGCTCATCCCTTATAAACTGGAACATCATCAGCATGGCATTGGCAGCAGTCAGTTCAATATTCTTCAGCCTGTCGTGCCTGAACTGTAAACGTTTTGCAACCATCTTTTTTCTTGATCCAACAGCCACCCAAACAGTACCTACCGGTTTATCTTCAGTGCCACCGCCAGGTCCCATAATACCACTGGTGGCAATACCATAATCAGCAGTGGTAACACGCAGCAAACCATCAAACATTTCTTTGATTGTTTCTTCACTTACGGCTCCTTTAGTTTCAAGCGTTTCATGGTTTACACCAAGTATGGTTTCTTTTGCATCGTATGAATAAGAAACAACTGTTCCTTTAAAATAGTCCGATGATCCGGGAATGGAAGTAATAAGATGAGCAATATAACCACCGCTGCAGCTTTCGGCAGTAGCAATGGACTTTCCTTTTTGCTTCAGCAAATCACCCAATGCTTTTTCAAGCGGCAGATCTTCTGTAACAACCAAATGATCTTTTACAATCTGTTGCAATTGGTTAAACTGTGCGTCCAGTTCTTTTTCCATCATTTCTTTTTCTGAACCGGAAGCGGTAAGCCGCAAACGCACCATTCCGTAATTGGGCAGGTAGGCTAATTTGATGAAGGAAGGCAATTGATTTTCCCAATGTTCAATCAGGTCGGCAAGAAACGATTCACCTACACCGGCAGTTAATAAGGTACGGTGCAAGATAAACGCCATCTTAAATTCACGTTGAAGTAAGGGGAGAACTTCATCGGTCATGATTCCTTTCATTTCATGCGGTACTCCCGGCATTGAAATAAATATCCTTCCATCTTTTCGGAATAACATACCCGGTGCTGTTCCTCTTGCATTCATCAATACAGTACAAACATCCGGTACTTCGGCCTGCTTGGCATTACGTTCAATCATTGGACGGGTAAGCCGGGCAAAAATATTTTTTACATGCTCCAGTACTTCATTGTTCACAATCATTTTTCCGCCAAAGTATTCGCAAAGCAATGGTTTGGTAATATCGTCTGCAGTTGGGCCAAGTCCGCCCGTAATTAAAATAATCTGAGAATCCCTGCTTTCTTCATCCAATTCCTGCCAAATGTCTTCTCTTGTATCGCCCACAGCAACACGTCGCTTAACCCACACACCAATTTTATTCAGCTCCTGCGCCATCCATGCACTGTTGGTATCAATGGTTTGACCGATTAACAACTCATCTCCAATTGTAATAATGGAGGCAACTATTTTTTCGTTCGTCATAATTATTCAATCCCTGTTCTGTTGTAAATATCTTTTAATGGAAGATGAAACTGTATGGTTTCAATAAAAACGGAGGCATTATCTCCTGAAATTTTTTCGAGCCGCCAGTCGCCTGTTGGTTGTTTAGTGGCGCTGAATACTGTACGACTGAATGTATCTACTAAAAAGTATTCTTTTAGCGATGGAATTTCTTTGTAAAACATCATCTTCCGTCCTTTGTCAATACTTCTTGTTGAAGGGGAAAGTATTTCAAAAATAACAGAAGGATTGAGAAGCGTATCGAATTTATCATCTTCAAGTTCTTCTTTTCCGCATACAATTAAAACATCTGGGTACATGTATGCATCTTGTGAAGGATTAGTAACTCTCATCGTTTCAGCAAGCACGTTACAATTCTTATCTTCAAGAAAGCTTCCGATTTTAATCATAAGGTTAGAAGCAACCTGTGCATGTTTTAAACTTGCCCCACTCATTAAATAAATGTGCCCATCGAAATATTCATGTTTTTCATCGGATGCACGCTCTGTCTCCAGGTATTCTTTTGGAGAAATGTAATTGTATTTGGGCGCAGGTTCCTGTACTATGTTTGTCATTTACTAAAATTAAAATAAATACCTCATTACCGCAAGGCTTACTCTTATTGAAAAAAGGGCGATAGCTTCTGCACAAGTACTTGCGGCATTGTTGCCCGTGCAAACGTTTTTGCATCGAGAAAGTACAAAACCACACGACCAATGGTGAGCAGCTTACCTTCTTCATTATACACTTCATGATGAAATTCAATCCGGTGATCGGCCGGTAATTCTCTTAATTCGGTTTTAATGGTAATCAGGTCATCGTACCTTGCTGAGCGCAGGTATTTGGTATGCATTTCAACAACAGGCATAATAATGCCCATTTCTTCCATTTCCTTATACGTTAAACCAAGTTCACGAATAGCTTCAGCACGGGCAACTTCAAAATACTGTGCATAGTTTCCATAATAAACCACATTCATCTGGTCTGTTTCGGCATAACGTACTCTTATTTTCGTTTCGCTTCTGAACATCTTATCTTTTGTAAATAGTGAATAGTCAATTGTAAAAAAATCAAACAGCAAATCAGGTTTATTTATTAATCATTCCATCAACACTTATTCTTCCTGGGCCGCTTAACAGGATTGCAAAAAAACCGGCAAGATAAATAGCCGACATTTCGCCTTTTCCGAATATTTCACTGTTATGTGCAACAAAAAAGGCATATCCCATCGTAATAATCAATGGTATTACAGTAAATCTTGTAAAAAGCCCTATCATTACAAAAATGGCGCAGAAAAACTCAGCAAACACCACCAATGCAAGCGATACGGTTTGCCCGAGCCCAAGAAAGTTTACAAAGTCCTTTTTCATGTCGGCAAAGTGAATAAGCTTGCTGTAACCATGGTTCACACACATTGTAACACCCAGAATAACACGCAGTAATAAAAAAGAAATGTTAAATGCTGTGGCAGAGTACTTGATTGATAATAGTTTCTTCATTTACATTTGATTTTAAAAAGCGAAATTAACGTAACAGAAACTTTTATCCACAAAAAACTGGAACGGTGTTTGAACGATAGAGGAGAAGTATCTTTATCACATAAACAGATTTTAAGGAAACGGTTAAAATATTTACTAAAGATGAACGTTTACCCGCCAATGAACAACCGCATTACTTACATTGTTTTCGTCCTGCTTACCTGCTTTACCTTGCAGGTCTCAGCTCAGTCAACAGCAATTTATAACGATCCCGAAGTAAAGTTTAAACAGGCGCAGGAGTATTTTATGAACGATCAGTTCAGCCTTGCTCTCCCATTACTTCGTGAGCTGAAGCAGCAGGTTGAAACAACTACTATTCTCAATCATGCAATACAGGTGCAGGAAATTGATTATTACCTGTTGGCATGCAGTCTCCGGCAAAACGATGAAAGGGCAGTTGCACCCAGCCGTGAGTTTATAACTGTTGTGCATAATATGCCCCGCACACAGCAATTGAGTTTTCATCTTGCTAATTATTATTTCCGTAAGCAGGAATTTTTGAGTGCGTTGGAGTTTTATGAAAAAGCTGAAATAGCCAGCTTGAACAACGAACAGATTTCTGAAGCCAAATTTAACATGGCGTACAGCTATTTTCAGCTAAAACGTTTTCAGCAGGCAAAGCCATTATTCAATACTATCAGGCAACTGCCAATGGATAAGCATTACCTTGATGCAAATTATTATTATGGCTTTCTGGCATATGCCGATAAAGAATATTCTGAAGCATTAACTTGTTTTGAGAAAGTGCAAAACCACCCGGAATACGGAAAGATTGTTCCTTTTTACATGGCCACAATTCTTTACTTCCGGGGCGATAAAGAAAAGGCAATTAAAATTGCTGAAGATGCAGTGAAGCGGCCTAACATGCTGTACGATCTTGAAATGAAACAATTGCTTGGTCATGCTTATTTTGAAAAGAAAGATTATAAAAAAGCGCTGCCATTACTTGAGCAATATGTAAATCAATCAGAAAAAGTAACAAAGCAGGATTTATATGAACTGAGTTTTTGCTATTATCAGAATAACCAGTTACCCAAGGCCATTGATGGATTTAAACAATTAAGTGGTGGCGAAGATTCACTGAGCCAGAGTGCAATGTATTTGCTGGGCGATTCGTATCTCAAAACCAACCAGAAAGAAAATGCACGTAATGCGTTTGCATTTTGTTCGGCCAACAGCAGTAATAAGCAGCAGCGTGAGGTTTCTTTATTTAATTATGCCAAGCTTTCTTACGAGCTGGGTTACCAGGGGGTTGCCATCAGCGAGTTTAAACGTTTCTTAAACGAATATCCTGCAAGTACCTATAGTAAAGAAGCAAAAGAATTATTAGTAGGATTATTAACCGGAACAAGTAATTATAAAGATGCGATTACGTTGATTGAATCATTGACTGATCCATCTGAGTCAACTAAAAAACTATATCCAAGAATATTGTACGGTCGTGCTGCTGAAATGATTAATGATGGTCAGCTCAGCAAGGCCGATCAGTTGCTGGATAAAATTCTGAAAGATCCTTACAATGCTCCCGTACTTCCTCTCACCAATTTCTGGAAAGGTGAAATTGCTTATCGTAACGATCAGTTGGATGATGCCATCCATTATTACGATAAGTTTTTACAAAGCGGCAGTGCCGGTATGGGCGAGTCAACGGTAAAAGAGGCCAACTACAACATGGGATATTGTTACCTGCGTAAAGAAAACTTTGTAGTTGCACAGGGTTTCTTCCAGAAAGTGGTAGGTAGTGTGGCACTTAATTCAGCTCCAATAGATCAGGATGCTTATATACGACTTGCTGATTGCCATTATATGCAACGCAATTACAAGCAGGCATTGAGCATGTACCAGAAAGCGCTTGATTATTCATGGCCCAATGCAGATTATGCCATGTATCAGAAAGCAATGCTTACAGGCATTAATAACAGTAAAGGAAAAATTGATCTGCTTACGAATCTTCAGCGTTTGTATCCACGCAGCAATCTTGTGCCTGATGCCAACATGGAAATTGCAAAAACATATATGGCTGATGAAAAATATCAATCCGCCATTCCATTCCTGAATAATGTAATTAATGCTCAGCAGAATACAGGTTTCAAACAAACTGCTCTATTGCAGTTGGGGGTTTGTTATTACAATATGGATAAAAATGAAGACGCATTGGCTCAGTACAAAAAATTATTACAGCAATACCCCAACAGTGAAGAAGCCGATCTTGCAATGGATAATATCCGTTCAATTTATGTAGAAATGGGTAAGCCGCAGGAGTATGAAAATTTTATCCGTTCAACAGGAAGGGATGTTTCGCAAAGCCAGGCCGATTCATTAGCTTATGCAGCGGTTGAAATTAAGCTGGAAGCAAATGATTGTACAGGTGCTACTCAGCAAATCAATAATTATCTCAGTCGCTTCCCTAACGGTGCAAAAGCAATCGATGCCAACTATTATCGCAGCGAATGTTTTATGCAACGCAAGGATTGGAAAAGTGCATTGCCTGGTTACGAGTATGTAGCCAAACAAGGCAACAGTAAGTTTGCCGAGAAAAGTGCGTTGGTAGCTGCACGTACTTATTATTTTGAAATGCAGGATTATAAAAACGCACAACCTTATTATGAAATCCTGAAACAGGTTGCAACGACAGATGAAAACAGGCTGGAATCTATGCGCGGTTTATTGCGTTGTCATTACCAACTGAAAGAGTATAAACAAGCAGCAGATGTTGCGAAAGATCTGCTGATTACAAAAGGAATTGGAAACGATGATAAAGCGTTGGCTAATCTTGTTACCGGGCGTAATTATGAAATCAATGGCCAGTTTGATCTTGCCATACAATCATACCGTGCAGTTGTAAGTATTAACAATGCAGAGTGGGCGGCAGAAGCCAGGTATGAAATTGCCAATTGTCAATATCAGTTAAATAGTTTTGCCAATGCAGAAAAAGCTGCGTTTGAAGTCATTAAGAAAAGCGGATCATACGATTACTGGGTAACGAAATCTTATATTTTGCTTGGTGATATTTACTATAAGCAAAAAGATTATTTTAATGCCAAGGCTACATACCAGAGTGTATCGGAAAATGCAACGAATCCACAATTGCGGCAGGAGGCTACTGATAAGCTGAAAGCGGTAACTGAAGAAGAAAAGAAAAACTCAAAAATTGAAGGATAAAACAGGAACTGAAGTTGATGGAAAGTTATAACCCGGAACGTAAAATGAACATGAACAGAATAATCATATTAATCGTTTTATTTGGTTTATCAGGTGCATTCTCTTTTGCACAGGATACAACAAAAAAACAATCGGTTGAAATAAAGTCTGCATTTAAACCTATTTTAAAAAATGCAGTAAAGCTGAAATTCAATGCTGCGCCGCCGGCACCGGATAACAGTAATCCTAACCTGAGCTATAATATTCCCATACATAATTTATATTTCAACCTGCAGCCGGTTTCCATCAAACCACTTGCATTACAGATTGATTCAGCAGGCGAAGCTCACAATAGTAATTATGTAAAAGCCGGGTTCGGAAGCAACAGCACTCCTCTAATTGATGCAGGTTTTTCTTTTGGTGATGGAAAGAAAACCAACATCACTTTGCTGGCTAATCATCTTTCGCAAAAAGGGTCATTGCGTGCACAGAAATTCAGCAACACCGGTTTGTCGGCTAATCTGAATACGGTTGTAAAGAAAATGGAAGTTTATGGTAAACTTGGTTACCAGCAGCAAACCTATTACTTGTATGGTCCCGATCCATCTACAGCTAATTCAAAGATTGATTCGTTGAAAAAGCCTTATCAAACAGTAAATATAAGAGCAGGGTTAAGGAACGCAACAATTTCTCCTTATGGTGTAAGTTATAATCCTGATCTCAATATCAATGTGTTCAATGATTCCCGTTCAAGCGAAACAAATGCAGAATTAAATGTACCGGTTGAAGTGCGGTTCGGCAGCAGTTTTGGTTCTTTGCTTCGTGTAAATGCCGATCTTACAACTTTTAAACCAGCCGATAGTGCCAGAGCTTACAGTAATAACATTTTCTTCATTAATGCTGCTGCATTTTTGAAAACATCGAGAGTGTATGTAAAGGCTGGTATTCGCCCCACATGGGATAATGCAAAAGTGCATGTTTTGCCTGATGTGCTGGTTGATTTTCATTTGCAGGAAAAGAAGGTGATTCTAACTGCAGGATGGTCGGGCTATGTGCGCAAAAATACCTACCAGTATCTTGTTTCACAAAATCCGTGGATTAATCAGCCCGGAACTCAGTTCAATACAAGGATTACAGAATTGTATGGTGGTTTAAAAGGAACGCTTTTAAATTCGTTTAATTACCGGGCACAAACGGGCTATATAGAATATCTTAATCTTCCTTTGTTCAGTAACCACATTAAGCCTTCTGTATTTACTGTATTAAAGGAAGGAAAGTTGCAAGGGTTTCATACACAGGGCGAACTTGGATATGTGTTGCAGGATAAATTTACTGCCAGTGCTAAAGCCGATATTTACAGCTTCTTTGGTCAGCAGGATTTTTCGGGGGCTTACCATATTATTCCGGTTCAGTTAACGGCTTCTCTTCGCTGGCAGCCTGTAAAACGTGTTATTGTTTCCAGCGATTTGTTTGCATGGCAGGGAGCACTGTATAATACCACCACAGTTACCAACCGTCTTCCTTCTGTGTTTGATCTGAATGCGGGGCTTGAGTTCAAAGCTCATAAATACGTTAGTGTGTGGGCTCAGTTTAATAATGTGTTCAATAATACATACGAGCGCTGGAAAAATTATGAAACCATAGGTTTTAACTTTGTTGCTGGAATAAGACTTACATTTGACCAAAAGCAGCAGTAGGCATGGTTGACCTGATAGCCAGTTATCTTTTATACAGAGGACATTTATCGCTTAAGGGAATTGGTACTTTTCAATTGAAAAGTGTACCGGCACGTCTTGATTTCCCTAACAGACTCTTGCATGCTCCTCAAACAAAACTGGAATTTTCAGTTTCTTCCGGTTATGACGAAGGTTTTAATGAATGGTTGCAGGGAAAACTCCGGCTTTCAGCAGAAAAAATTAAAGTGGAGCTTGATTTGTTTCTTCAGCAATTTCATCAGCAGATCAGTAACAGCAGACCTGTTGAATGGAAGGGGATTGGCAGTTTTACAAAAGCTGAAAATAATCTATTACATTTTCAGCCCTCATTTGAAACATTTATTGGTGATCCTGTTAAAGCGGAAAGGATTATACGTAAAGATGCTGAACATGTAGTTCGTGTTGGTGAAGATGAAAAGTCCAGCACTGAAATGGAAGAATTTTTATCAGCAAAACCGAAGAGAGCTGTTCAGATGTGGTGGATAGCTGCATTGGTATTATTCTTGCTCGGTATTACTGCTGTATGGTTTTATGTATCAAACAATGAAAACTGGATGAGTCATGGTAATAATCAACCAGTTAAAACCGAACGATCAGAACCTACCTATAAATTACAATAACAGTTATTGACCAAAATGCAGTTTGCTTTATGAGCCACCTTGTAAACTATTCGTATTGCCCCGTTTGTAAAAGTGAATCATTGAAAGAAGTGCTTTCAGTGCAGGATTTTACAGTCAGTAAAGAACGTTTTATTATAGCAGAATGTAATAACTGCAGTTTCAGATTTACTCAGGGAATTCCCTGCGAAACTGCAATTGGCCGCTATTATAAATCAGATTCATACATTTCTCATACAAATACAAAAGCCGGTTTGGTAAACAGGCTGTATCATGTTGCCCGTTATTTTACAATGATGATAAAAGAATCGTTGGTTAAAAATGCAACAAAAAAAGGAGTGGGGATGATGCTTGATATTGGTTGTGGTACCGGAACATTTGTACACACCATGTCTGTAGCCGGATGGAATGTTGTGGGCCTTGAGCCCGATGCTGACGCAAGAGCCCTGGCAGTTAAAAAATATAATTGCGATGTTTATCCTGCAGAAGATTTTTACAGGCTCCCCGAATCAAGCTACGATGCTATTACCATGTGGCATGTACTTGAACATGTACATAGCCTGGATGATTACCTGGTACAGTTAAAAAAATTACTTGCTCCAAAAGGGAAATTAATTATTGCAGTACCAAATTATACAAGTCTTGATGCCGGAATTTATAAAGAAAATTGGGCAGCTTATGATGTTCCAAGGCATTTGTATCACTTTTCTCCAGCTTCAATGCGGAAGCTGATGGAGCGTCATGATTTAAGAGTTGTTTCCATAAAGCCCATGTGGCTCGATAGCTACTACATCAGTATGCTAAGTGAAAAATATAAAAAAGGAAACATGGTGATAGCGCTGTGGAATGGGTTCCTTTCAAATCTGCGTGCATTTTTTAATAAGGAAAAGTGCAGCTCGGTTGTTTATATAATTGAGAAAGTTTCCTGAGTTTCAATTTTGTAAAATACAAACTTTCTTATCTGTTATGAGCACTCCCTTATTAACTGATAGAAACAGTTATCCTGACGAAGGTATTTTATTGATTGCGGCAGGAGAAATATTTCCTGTTCTCCAGAAGTTTTTTCAACAATTACAGGTGAGGATTATTTACTGGAGCCTGAATGGAAATATTATAACGATGGTAAATCGTGGCTCTGTAAAATATCATTTAAAAAGAAAACCATTTTATGGCTTTCTGTATGGGAAGGCTATTTTAAAACCGGATTTTATTTTTCGGAAAAAACAATGGCAGGTGTTTTTGATCTGAGTATAACTGAAAAAATTAAAGAAAGCGTTAGACAAAACAAACCAGTTGGTAAGTTAATTCCCCTGTCAATTAATGTTACAGATGTAAATCAGTTAAAAGATATTCTGGCTAAAATTAAATACAAGAAAAAGCTGAAATAGAGGATTATTCATCATTATCATTTATCCCTTCAGGAACATGTAGTAATACTTTGTCAATACGGTGCCCGTCCATGTCAATTATCTCAAACGTAAAACCTTTCCATTCAAATTTTTCACCTGCATGCGGTATGCGTTCAAGTTCATGTAAAATAAAACCGGCAAGTGTATCAAACTCCTGTTCTCCTTCATTCATCCATTCGGTTTTCTCAAACTTTGACAGAAAGTCATAGAATGGAATCTGTGCATCAACCAGATAACTTCCATCATCTCTTCTGAAGATGCCATAATCCTCAATATGTGTTTCAGGAAGATCGCCAACAATTGCTTCTAAAATATCATTCAGTGTAATCATTCCCTTCAGACTTCCATATTCATCAACAATAAAACAGCTTTGTATTTTTCTTTCCTTAAATTTTTCAAGAACCTGGTATGCTGAATTGTTTTCAGGAACAAATAAGGCAGGCTTCATCAGTTCTTTAAACAATTTAAAATCGTCAGAAACATAGAGGTCTTTTATAGAAACCATTCCTTTTATATTATCAAGATCACCATCACAGATAGGATAAATGGAATGCGGTTCGCCATTGATCTTTTCCTTAATCGATGCCTCAGAATCGTTCAGGTCGAACCAGATAATATCATTACGATGTGTCATGAGCGAAGTAATGTTGCGGTCGCCAAGATGAAAAACACGTTCAATAATCTCTTGTTCTGCTTCTTCAATTGTTCCCTGCTCCGTTCCTTCGCTTATAATGGCTTTGATTTCTTCTTCTGTAACCTGGTTATCCTGTACTGTTTTAATACGCAACAACCGGAATATAAAATTGGAAAGCGTATTCAGTAAAAATGAAATGGGCGAAACTGCTTGTGCAAAAATTTTCATTGGTCGTGCAACTGCCATTGCAATTCTTTCTGCCTGAAGCAGCCCAAGCCGTTTAGGCACTAATTCACCAAATACAATAGACAAAAAAGTAACAATCATCACAATAACCCCGGTTGCAATATTGTGGGCGTATTCTTTCAGAAAAGGTATCTGCGCAATAAATGGTGCAAAATCTTCGCTGAATTTTTCTCCTGAATAGACACCGGTAAGTATTGCAATAAGAGTAATACCAATCTGGGCTGCAGACAAAAAGGTTTCAGGATTTTCAGCCAGTTCAAGTGCTGTTCTGGCATTGCTGCTCCCTTTTGAGGCATACAATTCAAGCCTTGCTTTACGGGCACTAACAAGCGAAATTTCAGCAATTACAAATAAGCTGTTAAGAAAAATGAGTATAAAAAGTATAAATATCTCCATTATAATGAAAGTGCAAATGTACAAAGCTTTGGCAATGTAAGCGTTAAGCCACAGTTATCTGTCAGCTAAACTGCAATCCACCAAATTGTTTTTTGAAAATTTTTGCGGTTTGTGAGCCAATAAATATGCCAAGCAAAGCGCCGCCTGTAACATCAAAAGGGAAATGAGCGCCCACATAAACCTGGGCGTAACATACAAGGAATGCCCAGGCAAAAGCAAGCCATATCCATTTCCCGGCAAAATGTTTCATCGTTAAGTAAATAAACATGGCTATTCCAAAGTGATTAGCGGCATGTGATGAAACAAAACTAAAACTATAACTACAGGGAATCAGCATGCGCACAGTTTCTGATGCTACAGCATCGGCACATGGTCTTGGGCGTTCTACTAAAGCTTTAATTATCTGTGTACTAATGAGATCGGTAAGGGCAAACGTGCTGATAAAAAACAGTACCCACCAACCTCCCTTTTTCCTGAAATTGGTAAAAACAAATATCAGCAGAAACAAATAAACCGGTATCCATGTAAACTGGTTTCGGGCAAAAGGCATCACCGCATCAAATAATCCATTACTCCATTTGTTGTTAATGTAGTAAAAAAGCGAACGGTCAAAATCTATGAAAGGTTTAAGCATCCCGCATCAAATATAGGTATCCATGAATGAAAGCGGCTTTAAACCGGTAAAAACTTTATATTTTCGTGGCTATTGCTAAGGAAATTATGGGTAAACGCTTTCAATTACCACCTACCTCTTGCTGGGTACTGCGGTTATTTGTTTTTTTTATGCTTGCATTCACAGTTATGCGGCTGGTAACATTTTTTACGTTCCACCCGGCCAAAATTTCTTTGGCAGATGCACTTCCTTCGTTTTTGCTTGGTTTAAGGTATGATCTGCGTTGGGCAGGTATTTTACTTGTGCCTTTATTATTAATAGGCAGCATTCCCAGGTTATCGCCGTTTTATTCTCAGCATCATCGCAGAGTATGGACTATTTATCTTGTTGTAATGAGCAGTTTTCTTCTGTTCTTTTATGGTGCCGATTTTGGCCATTTTGATTATGTTGAAACAAGGCTGAATGCCAGCGCATTAAACTTTATAGAAGATTTCAGAATTTCAATGAACATGCTTTGGCAATCTTATCCAATGTTCTGGATATTTCTTTTGCTTTCCGTTCTTGTATGGCTGCTTTATCGTTTCTTTCAACGCACACACAGGTTGGTTGAGGTTTCTTCAAAAGAACCATTTAAACCATTGCGTATGGTGTGGTTGCTTCTGTTATTAATCTTTGGTATTTCAGGAAGTAACCCGGCAAAACCATTGATGTGGAAAGATGCTTTTACACTTGGCGATAATTTCAAGGCATATCTTGCATTAAACCCGCTTGAGAATTTTTTTACCACACTCCGTTTCAGAAAACCATTTGCAGATGATGGAAGCGCCAAAGGGCAGTTTGAAACGATGAAACAACTGTTGCAGCTACCTGAGCATAATGCGTTACTCAACTTTCAGCGGAGAGTTAATTTTCAGCAACCCGAACGTAAAATGAATGTTGTGCTGGTGTTGTGCGAATCGTTCAGTATGTATAAAACAAGTTTGAGCGGTAATCCAACCGATGCAACTCCGTACTTTAATTCACTGGCTAAAGAAGGTTTGTTGTACGAACGTTGTTTTTCTCCTCATTTTGGCACAGCCCGTGGTGTGTTTGCATTGTTTACCGGTATTCCGGATGTGCAGTTGAGTAAATTTTCAACAAGAAATCCTGAAGCCCTGAACCAATACTCAATTATTAATTCATTTAACGGCTACCAGAAATTTTATTTCATTGGAGGAAACAGTGAGTTTAACAACTTTAAAGGCTTGCTTGTAAATAATGTAAAGGACTTAAAGTTATATGAAGAAGGGATGTATCAGAGTCCCAAGTTTAACGTATGGGGTATAAGCGATAAGAATCTGTTTAAAGAATCGAACCGTATTTTGTCGGGTCAGAAACAGCCTTTTTTCTCTATTATTCAGACGGCAGATAATCATCGCCCGTTTGTTATACCCGATGAAGACAGACCATCAGTAAATATTAAAACTGTTGATCCTGAAACATTGAAAAAATATGGGTTTGATTCACAGAAAGAATATGAAACACTGACTTACTTTGATTATTGCCTGCAGCAGTTTATGGAAAACGCAAAAAAGCAAAGTTGGTTCAGTAATACATTATTTGTTTTTGTTGGCGATCATGGTGTAAAAGGAAATGCTGCTGCGTTGTACCCCGATGCCTGGACAAACGAACGTCTTTCGGATGAACATGTTCCTTTATTGTTTTATGCGCCGGGTTTAATTAAACCTGAAAAAAGATTTGAAGCAGTGAGCCAGATTGATATCTTGCCTACTGTAGCCGGATTGCTAAATCAGCCTTATGTTAATACAACATTGGGAAGAGATTTGCTTCGTAAAGGTGATGGGGATGATTTTGCATTTATTATTCATCATGACGAAGGAAAGATAGGGATGGTGAACAACGATTTTTATTATATACTGAACCTCAATCTGCAAAAAGATACATTGGTACCTGTGCATTTTAATGAAGATGTACTTAGTATCGAGGCATATAAAAAAACAAAAGAGAAGATGGCTGTACAAACCATTGCTTTTTATGAAACAGCCCGCTGGATGTTGTTAAACAATCAGCGTCAGAAAGTAAAACCCTGATTATTTTGTTTTTTTTGCTATAATAATTAATCTGGGAGAATTATTTACATCATAGGGTTCAAAACTATAAGAGCCAAAAACCTCCTGTATCTGCAAACCTGAAAAAGACAGCATATCATTGAAATCACCTAAAGAAAATTTAGCCACCTGTTCTGTAAACTCTAATGGTTCCTCCAGATTATTTTCGTCTTCAATGATTATTTTCTTGTAAAAATAATTTTCATCCAGCCATCTGGTGATTCTGAACAGCACACCATCTTTTTCCACTTCACTTTTATACTGGAGATGATTTTCGATGTAATGTGCATTAAGATAATCAATCACAAAAGTTCCATCTGTTTTAAGCGCTTCTGCAATTGTTCTGATGGCACTGTCGTGCTCTCTTCTTGTACGGAAAAATCCAAAGCTGGTGAAACAGTTAAAGGCATATTCGTAATAATTTGTACGGAATGGAAGGCGCATATCATGTACAAAGAATTCAAGATTATCATCTTCAGATTTTTTTGCCGCAGCAATGCTGTCTTCGCTGATATCTATGCCTGTAACGAAATATCCCTTTGATGCAAGATGAATGCAATGCCTGCCACGTCCGCAGCCAATATCAAGCATTTTTGCATTTTTGGGAGGATTGAGTTTATTGAGCAACTCATCAATAAACGAGGCGGCTTCCTGCTCATCTCTGTTGAAATATAGCTGGTGGTAATAAGTGGTATTAAACCATTCCCTGTACCACGAATTTTTGCCTTCGCCTGATTGTTCCATGCTGCAAAAATAGTAAGCTGTGGAAAATACACAGTCTTAGTTATTCACCTTAAAAAATAAGGGCACAAGTGAATTATTTGATTTTAATAATAATGTAAAAGAAAAAACCTAATGCAATTGCTTGTAAGGCAAGTCCGGCAATCAGCAGAATGCTGCCTGCACTTATATCAAGTGTGTTTAGAATAAAACCAAAGAATGTGATAATAATGCCAATGAGAAATAAAATAAGCGGATACTTAAATGTTTTAATCATTCACTTTAAAATTAAACTGAACTGTAACGGTTGATTCTTCGCCGGTTTTATCAAACTGAATATTACGCAGGTAATTGCTTATTTCATTTGCGTAGGCTTTGCTTTGAGATGTTGAATTTTTTCCAAATCCAACAAATGTTCCTTTACCATCAGGCGAAACTCTAACGATTGCATAGATGGTTGCTTTTTCAAGATCACCTTCAAACGAATAATATTTCACAATTTTTCTTGAGCCGCTTGTAACTCTCGGTCCGCCAGAACCGCCTCCGCCATTTCCTTTATAGTTATCGCTGGTTGCACTGCCATTGGGTTTACCCTGATCACCTTTGCCACCTGCAATACCCTGGTTGCGGCTGTTGTTATACGTATCGGAATTATTTCCACCGGTTCCTGTACCTCCTGTATAAACTGCTTTGGGTTTAGGTGGTGCAGGAGTAGGGTTAACAACGGTTGTGGTTGACGGTTTTTTTGTCGTAACTGTTGTGTTGGTTACCGGCGTATTTTTTACAGGTGTTGTTACTTTCTTTTCAGGTTTGGTTATTTCCGGTGCATCAGCATCATCTCTTTCGCTCGTTTCTTTTTCAACCTCATCAACCGGTTGTTGAACCTGTTGTTGAGGTGGTGATTCCTGTTGTTGTGCTTCAGGTGCAGGTTCGCCTGGAACTAATGGCTGAATATCACCAAACCCTATATCGCTGTTGCCAAGATTTACCTCAATACCTTCATCTGCTATATTTGCTGGCGGTGCCACACTTGTCATGGCTACGGGAATGAGAAATAAAATAAGAAACAAAACAGCATGCGTAACAAGTGTTATTACTCCTGCTTTGACATTATTCTGTGTTTCGTTTGTTGCGTTTGCCTGCATAGCCTGTGCTTGGTACATCGAAATTAATTCTTTTCATTATAACGATGGAAAACTATGCCAGATTACACAGAATAAAAACTCTTTTAAGTTATTGTTAACGACATCAGGCGTGAATCGTGAGAAGAGCATATCTCTAAATGAAGTCGAAGTAGTTGAAGTTGCGGCAACTCACGACTGATGCCTGACGACTGACGCCTCACGCCTCACACCTGCATTATCAACCACCAATCCAACAATAATCAAAAGGAAACTGATAATATGGATATAAGTAATTTTTTCATCAAGCATTAATACCGCTTCAATGCTGCTGAAAACAGGAATTAAATTGCCGAACAAGGCTGTACGTCCGGCACCCATTTCCCTGATGCTCCGGTTCCATAAGAGAAACGATAATACTGAAGCTCCTGCTCCAAGGTAAAAAAATACAGCAACAGTATTGATGCTCCAGTTTACCGGTTTGCTGAATGTTGATTCAACTATGTAAGCGGGTAAAAGAAGTACGGTGCCAATTAAGAAAGTAAAAAAAAGAAAACCAACAGGGGATATGCCGACTGGTTTTTTTCTCACAAAAATATTATAAACAGCAAAACTCAGAGCGGCAAGCAGCATCCATCCATCACCACTGGTGAAATGGAGGTGAAAAAGATTGTACAGGCTTCCGTTACTAAGTAAAAATAAAATCCCCGATATGCACAGCGTAATACTTAAAACCCTTTGCCAGCTAATATGTTCTTTGAGAAAATAATGTGCAAGAATGACTGACATTACCGGCGAAGAAGTTGTGCCAATTAATGCAAGGTTAATGGCTGTTGATGTATGCCCTGCAACATATACAAGTGTGTTAAACAAACTGATGCCGACAAATGAAATACCGAAAAAATATAATTTATGTTGTTTAACTATTGCCCAGGCTGGTGAAATATACTTCCATGCAAAAGGAAGTATAACAAGCACAGCGGTAAGCCAACGAAAAAATGCCAGTGCTACGGGTGGAATATCTTTAATAACGGCACGGGCAATAATAAAGTTCCCGCTCCATATTACAGCAGCCGCAACAGCCAGTAAAATTCCTGTAATGAAATGTTTTTGGCCTGCTGTTGATTGGTTCATTTGTTAAAAATGTACAAAACAATTAAGCATGCAAAACCGCTTATGTAAGATTTCGGGAATAAGGCAAAAGAGTTGCTTTATTTTTTTATAAGTGAATCGGCTTTGTTTATAAGTATATCGTATTTTTTGCTAATGGCTTTCATTGGATAAACTGCCGGCTGATTTTCTTTCTGATATTTTTCCATTATGGTTAAGGTTGCTGTAAGTTTTACAGCATTATGCAAATCGGAAAGTTTGCTGTTTTTTGCTTCAATTTCATCCACCAGGGCTTTTTGTACAGCCAAAGCATGCTCAGCTTTTAATTTACTTTCAGTAAATAAAGCTTTTAACCTTGTTTTCAGTACAGAATCTTTTATTTGTGCAATGTAAGTTTCAGACGAAATGTAATACTGATCATTCTTGTCTATAAATGTCTTGTAATAATTCAATGAGTCTGATGCTTGACCGGGTAATGCTGCTACAGCATTTTCAAATTCACTTAATAGTGGGTCCGATTTCAGTAACTCATCATACAGCTCCTGTACAAGGTTATTGCCGGAACGTTTGCTGAATAAGCTTACATCTGATTTTTGTTCGGCCAATGCCTGTGGTACATTTTGCTGTTGCTGAATGTGCGGTTTGTTTTCACTGCAGGAAAGAAAGAATACAAACAAGAAGGGGAATATCTGTTTCATAAGCTGAAAATTTTGTTTGATGGTAAGATACCATCAAACAAAACTTCCATAAACTATCTGCCAGTTATTAACAAAGTCTTTCATAATCTAATGCGCAAAATCAGCTTCATAATTTCCTTTGATCCTTTCCATTGGCGGATTAAAATATCCATGCTTCAGATCAGGAAATTCTTCTTTAATTAATTCAATAAACTGTTTTACACCGAGTAATTCGCCGGTTTCATTAAAACCAATTTTGCGTAAGTACCAATCAGGATCAATATTGAAATTGCGCCATTGAATCATCTTTAAACCGGTTTCTTTAATCAGTTTTCGTAATGCTTCATATTCAGCTTCACAATCCGTCATACCCGGAAAAACAAAATAATTGATGCTTGTCCAGCCACCAAAACTATTGACCACTTTCAGGCTTTCAACAATATCTTCAAACTGGTAATTGTTGGGGCGGTAATAAGCTTCATACACTTCTTTGCATGCACTGTTTGTACTTACACGTATTGAGTTTAACCCTGCTTCGCACAATGCTTTTACTGCATCTGGTTTTGAACCATTGGTGTTTACATTGATATTTCCTTTCTGCGTATGCTTGCGTATTTCAATAATGGCTGCACGCATAGTTTCCCACATCAGCAAAGGTTCGCCTTCACATCCCTGCCCGAACGAAATAATAGGGAAGGGGGCTGTTTCAAGATGTGGCACTGTGAACTCCACAATTTCTTCAGCATAAGGTTTAAACGTAAGCCTGTCCTGCGGACTTTGAATGGTTTCTTCCTGTGGTTGAAATGAAATGCAACCTATGCAGTTGGCGTTACATGCAGGAGAAATTGGTACCGGGCATTCCCATCTTCCCATTGCAAAGTTTCTTGCAGCCGGACAGTTATACGTTTGGCAACAGTTTTCCATTAAATGTTTTACCAAGCGGTTATCGGGATAAGCTTTTAATAAATGCTCTGCGCCACTTTCAATTTTTGTTTCATCGTAACCGGCACATTCCTGGCGAATGTCCTGTTCAATGCGAAGAGCAGTAACATAGAATTTATTATCAAGCCAGCCGGCAGCAGTATAGCAGAAAAGCGGCAAAGTCTCAGCACCGGGCTCTGTTTCAAAAGCGGCGATGTAGAGACTTGTATGTGCAGGTGGTACAAAGGCAGCAACGGCCCAGCCTTTTTCGCACAAACGCATTTCACCTGTGTTTACATCAATGCCAATTCCTTTGCGTCCGGGCAATTCATATAAATTTCCACCATCGGGTAATTCAATCCAGTCTTCCACATCAACGGGAAATGCATCCCAGCCTTCTCGTCCAATGGCGTACAAAGAAGTGTCTTCAAAAATATTTCCGTTACCGTCGGAATATAGCAGGAAAGGAGATTGTTGTAAAATCATGGAGTTGTAAGTTATATGTTATAAGTAGTAAGAAGTTTCCGGGAAAAGAGGTTGCTTAAAACCTATAACTTACTACTTACAACTATCCGTTCAAATATTTCCTGCAAAAATCGTGAATTTGTTCCAGTTCATCGAAAGCAATTGCTTTCTGGAATTCAAAACGGTAAACTTTATTTTTATGTGTTGTGATGGTGATGCTGTGCGGCAGAGCTTCAACATCTGCAATCTGTTCCCAATCAATGTCTTTATCGCCGGGGAAATTGGAGATGGTTACTCCAAGATGATGAACTGCCACTCTTTCTTTCTGAATAACTTTCCTTTCACAGTAAAAAACATAGTAGTACATACCACAGGCTGCTAATGAAAAAAGCATATTCAGCCATGAATGATCCAACAAGGCAAGAATTGATAAACCCCCAAATACAATTGTTTCTATTAAACGGAAGGTTGCATTTAAACGGCTTGAACTTTCTGCAAAGTTTTTCATGAAGGCCAATGTAACTACATCAAGACCTATCACAATTTCGCAAAAGGAAGTTACTCTGTTATCTGTTTTAAATTCGTACCAGCCGGCAGCAATAAAAACAAGACCTGCAAAAAAATGAAGTAACGGGCTGATTTTTTTTAAATGATTGTAAGCCGGATGTACAATTGAAAGGGAAAGAGGAGAAGCCATAGCAGCGGTTTTAAGCTTAAGATGCAGTCATCAAAAAAATCCACACATTAAGTTAAAAAAAATTTCAACTCAAAATTCTGCTCTCGTTAAACTATCTTCTGTTAGCAAAAGAAGTTCCTTTGAAAAAGCAACGGCTCACAAAATGTGAGCCGTTGTTGCTAAGGGAAAAACTGTTGTTATCCTCTGTTTTTATTATGTTTTATCTGAAAGATGCGTGAGAGGTTAAATCCAAATCTGATTTCACCTTTTGACCAACTGCTTGTTGTTTCAGTAATAAATGCCCGTTCGTTCATGCCGGTTGAGTTGGAGAAATGTAGCTGAAACACATGCCCTCCGGTTTCAATGTCAATACCAATACCAAGTGGATCATAGTTCACACCTTTTTCAATTCCGTTAAAGAGGTGATAATAATCCCAGGTTATAGCCATACGTCTTGTAAGTTTTAAGCGGCCACCAAGTCCCAATGCAAAAACATCATTAGGTTGTGAACTTAGTTGTACAAGGTTGGTATGCACCATTGTTGGTGTTAGCTGTAACGAAAACCCTTCGGAAAACTTTCTGCCAACAATAACCTGGTAATAGTAAGCAAGCCTTGAAGAAAAATAGTTATCAATCGTCGGATCGGCCCATGGCGAAGTATTCATCGTAATGCCGCCAACAACTGCAAGAGTTACAGGCGAGCCTCCGTTGGTTGCCTGCATAACAGGAGCATATTTAAAATATCCATCCAGTTCTTTCTTGTATGTGCTGCGGCCAACACCAACCATCAGGTTACGGTACAAACCAAAGTCGAATCCTAACCGCATGCTTGCCTGGTCTAAGCCAAAGAAATTTTTATATCCCTGGTCGAGTTGACCGAAGCGATGCAGAATGCGGAAATCCATTGTGCCGGGCGACAGAAATTCCATCGACTGTCCATTAATTACTCTTGTTGATTTAAACGCATATTTTACATACTCTTTCTTGGGTTTTTCTTTGTCAACAAGGCTCAGTAAATCGTCTGATTGTTGTTGTGCCTTTGCAGCAAAGGAGGAAAGAATAAAAATAAATATGACTGATTTTTTTATGTGGATACTCATATTGTTTCAGTTGAATCAGTAAAGAATTATTTAAGAGGATCAAGTAAACAATCCACTTTAATTTTTGCTGTTTTAGCAAGCTTGTCTGCAACAAGCGATGGAACAGAAATATTGTAATCTGCAAGAGCAACGCTGAAATCGGCCACCGCATTTAGTTTGCCTCCTTTTACAATGATTTTTCCATCTGTTTCAACTTCTTTTGTTACACCATGAATGGTAAGACTGCCCTTTACTTTAACAGGATAAGTACCTTCTTTACTATAGTTTACTGAAGCATTGTTCAGAATTGCTCCTTTGAATTCTGATTTGGGAAACTTATTACTTTCAACGTAGTTTTCATTGAAATGCTCCTGCATTAATGCACGTTCAAATTCAAAGCCCTTCATTAAAACAGAAAACTGCAGATTACCTGTTTTTGTATCAAGCACGCAGATTGATGTTTTGTTAATGCCATCAATATTTTCCGGGGACTTGGCAGTTGTAGCGTCAAAGCTGATTTTTCCGGCTTTTGTAAAATATTTATCCTGTGCCTGCATTTTAAAAACAAGCATGATGGAAGCGAGGAATACAAACAGTTTTTTCATAATTAATCAGTTTAAATTTTGTTGAGGAGAATACAATTGCTAATTTTTTACAGGAACACACCTGTTTAGAATTACATCGGCACCAATACCAAGATCATCCGGCATATAACCGGTGCAGATTCCTTTCATAAATATGGATGAATAGGGCTTCATTGACGTAATATCTTTTGTAAATAAACTGTCAACACTGCAGCGAACAGACGACATAGATGAAGTGTCGCCAAGCACAACAGTATAAAAGCCTTTTTCATCTTTATCAATCTTTTTTATAATGCCTGATACCTGTACAACTTTGCCAAGATATTTTGTGTTGGCTGCCTTTTCATCAGCAGCAAACTCATTAATCAGCTCAGTTGATTTTATATTCAATGCTGGTGTGGCATCTGAAAGACTTTCATTTTTGCGATTGAATTCTTTGTAGCCGTAAAAACCTCCTGCAATTCCGATAACAAGGATTACCAGGATTACAGGGATTATTTTTTTCTTTTTCATATTTAATATTCTGTAGCAGTTTACTTATAAAATAAAGTTATTGCAAAAGAATATTTCGTTGTTGCAATAACATCAGTTATTAAGAGCTCCGTTGCTGATCCAGCAAAGGATAGCCATTTTCTGTGTAGAAGTAAGGGTTGATCCTTCGGGCATTTTACCTGTTGATACTTCTGAATAAATTGTACTTTTTGCACTGTAAACAGATGCGTAAGTTGTAAATACTCCATGTGAGCTTCCGGATGCATGGCAACCTGAACTGGTATTACAATAACTGGTTATTATCGGTGCTACATCAGTGGCATACGACACAGTTGTTGAGCATGTTGAAGTATCTACGGCTGCTGAATCTTTTTTACAGGAATAAAATACTGTAAAAGCTGCTGCAATTGCTACCAGAATGACTGATTTTCTCATGTTCATGATTTTTTTGTTTAAAGGTTAAACGTTATTTATTTAGATAATGATGTGAGAAAAAAAGCAATAGTTGGGCTTTTGCATTTTTTTAAGAATTAATTATTCAGGCTTCCGGCATCAATCCACTTTTTAATAGTCGCTATCTGGCAGTCGGTCATTTTAGCCGCACCCTGAGGCATAGGAGAGTAACCTGAAGCATGGCTTATAGAACCATACAATTTGCCATTAACAGCAATTGCTTTATCGGTTGTATAAGTGCCCATTGCAATACCTCCACTTGGAGAACCTCCCGAATGGCAACTATAACATTGCTGTTGTAGTAATAGAACTACTTTCTGCGCATATGAAATAGTACCGGAAGTATCGCATGTTTTTGATGGATAGAGTGTATCTGCTTTATCGTAATAACAGGAACTGAATCCTGCAAAACCAATAAGTAGAACAACCAGCTTTATAATGCGTGAATTCATTGATGATATTTTTTTAATATTAGTTGTTTGGAGCTCCGGCAGTAATCCATTTGCTTACTTGTGTTATTTCACAGTCAGACATTTTAAGTCCACCCTTTGGCATTGCCGAAAAACCAGTTGCCCAGGTAATTGATCCGTACAGTTTACCATTATCAGCAACTGCCTTTACCCCTGCATAGGTTGACAGATCGATATTACCACCAAGTAATGCAGGATTATGACATCCCTGGCATTTGTTCTGCATCATTGGTTTAATTGCAGTACTGTATTTATAATCAGTGGTATCGCATTGATCGCATGAGTTATTCTGTGCTCCCTGATTAATCCATTTTGCAAATCTGGAAGCCTGGTCACTTGTCCATGCAGCCATTGGTGGAGGAGGCATACGTTCACTTCCGGTTTTAATTACTTGCCTGTACAAGCTGCTGTTCGAGGCATTGCCCGGAACAACATAGCGGGCAATGTTTGCATACGTTGAAAGGTTGATGCCTTCTTTATGCGATGTTGCATCATGGCATCCGCTCATGGCACAGGTTGATGTAATTAATGGAAAAATTTCATTGGCAAAATAAACTGAATCAGCACTGCAGCTCCTGCCTGTTGAACCGGGTAAACCGGAAACTCCTCCGGGATTGCTGTTGTCAATAACCGGAATCTGATGTTTACAGGAGTTGATTAAGATGATGATGAGAAAAGCAGCTATAATTGCTAAAACCAGCCTCATAGCTTTATTATTACCGGGTTGTTTAAAAAGAGTTTTCATGAAATCGTTTTTTATTGTTTTACTTACTGCATTGCTGTTGCACTAAATGAATTATTACTTATTGCAAGTGCAGATAATAAAACATGGATATTGTTATGTGTAATACATTGATTTGATGTTGTAGTTATTACTTCTTCAAACAATAATGTATCAGGATGTTTAATCATATAAAAACACAGAACTGTTTTTATAGTGAGATCAGGAAATGGTTTCGGGAGGCTGAAGCAATAGGTTGTAAAATCCGGTTAAGAGATCAGATTTCTTAAAATGAGTGTTTTTGGAAGGTTCAGCAATAATAATATTGGAATAAAACGAAGCATTAACAGGCATCTCCATTAATAACATTGAAAATGGATTGTGCAATTGCCTGAAAGGAAGCTGATTGTCGTCTTTGTCATCGCCTGAAATACCATCATTGGTACAATAGTGCTTTACAAGAAAGCTCATCAGATCAATTCTTTTGTCTATTTGATGATGAAACCGGTAATGCTTTACTAAAGAAGGCAGATTAATTAACTGCCCAACTTCAGTATTACCTAACAGGTACACCGATAAAAAAAATATTGTTGTGATTTTTATCATTAACGACTTTGAAATAATAACAATAATTATACCAAGCAAATTAAATCGGCTTCTTCAATGAGTTTTTTTTGTGATTTACCTGGAGATATTTATTTTTCTTGCATAAGTTAAAAAGGAGCAGGACTTTTTTTAGAAAATAAGTCCTGTTCCCTGCACATTTAAACTTAAATCTTTTTTATTCGTCTGTTTTGTTTTTAAGACTCATCAGTAAAGTATAAGCACCCTTGCTTACGAATGTTTTTGATTTTTCTGATTCGGTTGTGATAATTTCAATAAACCCATTTTCAGTTGCTCCGGGCTGTACCTGCAGCATTTCAAATGTATCAGCCGATTTTTTCACAAACACATAATGTTTATTTTCATACCTAACCACTGCGTCTTCAGGCAACACCAATGCTTCTTTGTTTTTTATTTCAACTTCGGCATTCATATATGTTCCAGGAATTAATGCTTTGTCGTAGGATTCAAAATGACAATGAACATCTGTGTTGCCATCTTCCGAAAGATCCTGACCAATCAGCAACACTTCACACCTGTACTTCTTATCAGGATTGTTATTGGTATATGCAACTAATTTCTGGCCAATAAAGAGTTTGTTTACATCTTTCTCAAATACCATCAGGTTTAAATGAATATCGGTTGGATTGATTAATTCAAACAACACTTCTGTGGGCGCTACATATTTGCCAATGTTTACGTTTACTTTTGATACAAAACCATCAATGGGAGAATACACCTGTACGCTGCGTGTAATATTACTTTCACTCAGTTTACCGATATTAATGCCTGCCAGTTTCAGTTTTTCTGCCAAAGCGCTGATTAACACTTTCTGTGTTTTATATTCCGCCTCGGCCTGCTGGTATGTTTTATCGCTGCTGGCTTTGCTTTCATTCAGCTCTTTCTGGCGCAGGTATTCGTTTTCAAGAAAACTGATTTTTGCTTTAGCCGTTAAATAATCCTGCTGCAACTGAATGTATTGCTGATCTTCCATTACCGCAATTACTTCGCCTTTGCGTATGTGCATTCCTGGAAGCAATTGTGTTGATTTGAGGTATCCTCCCATTGGGATGCTGATTGAAACAATATTCTGCGGAGGTACGTCAATTTTACCGTTCAGTTTCAGTACGGTCGATATTTCCCTTTTCTGTAATTGCATTGTTTCCAGAGCAGCATTTTTTAACTGGGCGGGAGTGAGCCTTACGGTAAGATCATTTTCTTTTCCGTTTGTTTTTTCTGTACTGCCGTTCTTACTGCTGCATGACAGCAGGAAGAAGACCAATAAAGCAGTGAATAAAGAAAATAGTTTCATGATAATTATGTTTATTGATTGCTGTAATAGTTTAAGAGAATAATACTTTCATTCAGGTTTTTTACTGCTTCGAGATAATCGTTTCTTGTGGCAGTTGACTGGTTTACCAGCATAAACCATTCAAGATAGCTGATTAATCCGCTGCTGAACTGTTTGTTTGCAGCCGATAAAATGAGCTCTGCATTTTTTAATCCGGTCTGCTCAAAATAACTCACAGCATCCCTGTACTTGTTATACTGTTCTTTTGCAGTTTGAAGTTCATTGTTCCATTGCTGTAAGCCAAGCTGGTAATTATTCTCCACAATCTGTTTGCTGAACTTTGCACTGTTGATTTTTGCTTTTTGAGCTTTGTTAAACAGAGGAATACCAACGCCCACCTGCAATGAGTTAAAATAATGAGATGCAGGATAATATTTATCATCGGCACCGGTTCCCTGTATGCTTGTACTGAACACACCAGCCGAAAGTTCGGGCAGCAGTTTCGACTGCTGAACTTTCACCAATGCATCAACCAGCTTTTCTTCATGTTTCAGCAGTTGAATAGAAGGGTGTGTTGTAACATCGTAAGCTGCGGTACGGTAATTCATCTTCAATTCACTGGATGAAGCAGCAAAAACAGTTGTTGTATTCAGCAGCAACTGAAACTTCATCTGTTCTATTTCTGCATCTTTATTTAACTGTTGCAACTGTAAAAGTATCTGCCCCAATTGTGTTTCTGCTGTTGCTTTTTCCAGCACATTGCTTTCACCTTTCTGCAAACGCAGTTCGGTTAAACGATAGAATGCAGCATACAAACTATCCGCATACAATAACAGTTCTTTCTTCCTTTGTAAGTACAGTAACTGGTAAAACACTTTTGTTACTTCACGTTTCAGATCGGCTTCTTTAGCAGCAGTACGTAATAAACTGTTCTTCCACTCTTCTGTAAGCATATTCTTTTGAGTGGAATATACTTTAGGAAAACTGAACGATTGTGTAATGCCAATCTTTCCATCGTTGTAGTTGCTGTTAAACTTTCCGTATTCAAACGTAACTCCGGTTTGAGGAATTTCTCTTGCTGTTCCAATCATGAGCTTCCTGTAATCATTAAGCAGCTTTTCATTCTTCACAGAGAGATTATTCTTCAGTGCTGTATCAATTGCCGATTGCAGGTTGATAGGCTGTTGTGCTTTAGCTATGTTCATACCACCAAGCATCAGCACTGCAATGAGGATATGTGCAACGGGAGCTTTCATTTTTTTCTTTTTAGAAAATCCTTTTTCAAAAATCATGTATAACACAGGTAATACATACAATGTAAGGAAAGTTGCCACCAGCAAACCACCAATGAGCACCGTTGCAAGCGGACGTTGCACTTCAGCACCTGAACCATTGCTGATAGCCATTGGTAAAATACCCAGCGATGCAACAAAGGCCGTCATTGCAACAGGACGTAACCTGATCTTGGTACCCATCACTACAATTCTTCTCGGGTCTGTCCAGCCTTCAGCTTTTAAGCGGTTAAACTCTGCAATCAATACAATACCGTTTAATACCGCCACACCAAACAAGGCAATAAAACCAACACCTGCTGAAATACTGAACGGCATACCTCTTAATGCCAATGCAAAAATGCCACCCGTTGCTGATAATGGAATAGCCGTATAAATCAGCAAGCCCTGTTTAATGGAATTGAAGGAGAAGAAGAGTAAGATAAAGATGAGCAGCAATGCCACCGGTACAGCAATACTTAATCTTGCTTTGGCTGCATTTAAGTTTTCAAACGAACCGCCATAGGTAACATAATAACCTGTGGGCAGTTTCATTTTCTCTGTTACTTTTTCCTGGAGTTCTGTAACAACCGATTGCACATCTCTGCCTTTTACATTAAAGCCAACAATGATTCTTCGCTTTGCATCTTCACGCTGTACCTGGTTAGGCCCTTCTTTAATATCCACACTTGCCAGTTGATACAACGGTACCTGCGAACCCGATGGAGTAGGGATGAGTAGGTTCCGTACATCTTCAATATTCTTCCGTTGTTCACCATCAAGGCGTACCACCATATCAAACCGCTTTTCACCTTCATATACAAAACCGGTGGTTTGTCCTGCAAGACCTGTATTCACCACTTTATTAATATCGCTGATGTTTAAACCATACTGTGCAATAGCTGCACGGTTATAGTTGATGATGATCTGTGGCATACCTGCAACAGGTTCTACATACAACTCTTTGGTACCTGCAACGGATGATGATATATTTCCTAACTGTTCGGCATAGTGTGCAAGTGTATCCATATTCTCCCCGAATATTTTACACACTACATCCTGCTTGGCACCTGTCATCAGTTCATTAAAACGCATTTGTACAGGATACTGGAAACTCGCTGTAATACCCGGTACTTCACTAACGGCAGCACTCATCTTTTCTGCCAGCTCAGGAAACGTTTTAGCACTCGTCCATTCCTTTTTATCTTTTAAGATCACCATCATATCTGCAGCTTCCATTGGCATTGGATCGGTAGGAATTTCACCACTGCCTATTTTGGTTACCACCTGCTTTACTTCAGGAAATCTTGTTTTAAGAATATGAGCAGCCTTCTGTGTGCTTTCGATTGTAGTTTTTAAATTACTGCCGGTGAGCACCCTTGTATCAACTGCAAAATCGCCTTCCTCCAGTGCAGGAATAAACTCACCACCAAGTTTGGTTAATACAAACAATGAAATCACAAACATGGTAACAGCTACAGTAATGGTAACCTTGGGGAAGTTTAATGATTTGGTGAGATTTCTCTGGTAAGAACGATCGAGGTAATCCATCATCTTATCAGAGAATGTTTTCTTGTGCGAAATGGTTTTCTTCATCAGCAATGCACTCATCATTGGTACATAAGTAAGTGAAAGAAGGAATGCACCCAGCAATGCAAACGCAATGGTCTGCGCCATGGGAATAAACATTTTTCCTTCAATACCCTGCAGTGTAAATGTGGGGAGATATACAATAAGAATAATGATTTGCCCAAACACCACACTTCTCGACATTTTGCTGGAAGCATTAATCACTTCCTCATCCATCTGCTGCTGGTTGAGCTTGTTTACATTGGCAAAGTGTTTACTGTGTGTAAGCTGGTGCAATACCGCTTCCACTATAAACACCGCACCATCTACAATCAACCCAAAGTCGAGAGCTCCCAAACTCATGAGGTTACCAATCACCCCAAAGCGGTTCATCATAATGACTGCAAACATCATGGCCAGCGGAATAACCGATGCCACAATAAAACCTGAACGCAGGTTGCCAAGGAAGAGAATCAACACAAACAATACTATCAATGCACCTTCAATCAGGTTGTTCTTTACAGTGTTGATCGCATTGTTCACCATTTTGGTGCGGTCAAGAAAAGGTTCAATGATCACACCTTCGGGTAATGTTTTCTGTATCTGTGCTACCCGTTCTTTTACATTTTTAATTACCTCACTGCTATTGGCACCTTTCAGCATCATTACCACAGCACCTGCCACTTCACCTTCATCGTTAAAGCACATAGCCCCATAACGTGTGGCGCTGCCGAAACGCACATCGGCCACATCTCTTATTAATAACTTACCTCCGCCCGAACTGTTTTTGATGAGAATGGAATTGATGTCATCAATACTTCCCACCAAACCTTCACTGCGGATGTATAAAACGGTAGGTCCTTTTTCAATATAAGCACCACCTGTATTCTGGTTGTTTTTTTCCAGTGCATCAAACACATCACTCATAGTAATGCCATAGGATTTGAGTTTATTTGGGTTGATGGCTATTTCATATTGTTTCAACCGGCCTCCGAAGCTGCTTACATCAGCAACTCCTTTTACACCCAGCAACTGGCGGCGTACTGTCCAGTCCTGGATGGTACGCAGTTCCATAGCTGAAAATTTATCCTGGTAACCTTCTTTTGCACGTACGGTGTATTGATAAATTTCGCCTAACCCTGTTGTAACAGGGCCTAATGATATACTGCCTATACCTTGGGGTATTTCGTCTTTTACCTGTTGAATGCGCTCTGCCACCTGCTGGCGTGCCCAGTAAATATCAACATCATCATCAAACACAATGGTTACGAGCGATAAACCAAAACGGGAGAAGCTTCTTATTTCATGAAGTCCCTGGATATTGTTATTTGCGAGTTCAATTGGAAATGTAATCAGCCTTTCAATATCGGTTGCGCCAAGTGATGGGGCAACAGTAATAACCTGTACCTGGTTATTGGTAATATCAGGTACAGCATCAATGGGCAGTTTGGTAAACTGGTAACTGCCATAACCTATAAGGGCTATAATAAATAGTCCGATAATCAGTTTGTTCCGTACTGAAAAGCGGATAATTGCATTCAGCATAATAATAATCTGTTTATCAATGAATAGATAAATTGTGCATAGCAATTGCACAACAATCAGCAGGGCTTCTTATGCCATTGCTGAAAATTCAGTTCAGAAAAATTTAAGCCTTGGGAGGCTGCCACACAGAAGAAAGGAAAACAGAATTAATAAACTCATCGTTTGAGATGATGTGTTTATCATTCAGGTCAGTAACAGGCTTTGTTACTGAAGCACAGGTTACAGCGGGTACAAAAAGCCCAAGTGTAATTACCTGGCAATCGTGATGCGATTTAAATGGAAGCTGCTGGTCTTTTGCATAATCATTATCAACAATGTTACTTTCGTAGTGCATGGTGATAAAAGATGCAAACGTGATATTCCTGTTAAGCGCCTTGTGTTCGAGGTAATGCTGGATAAGCAAAGGAAACTTCACCAACTGTCGTAATTCAGTTGAAGAAAACAGGTAAATGCCAAGGAATAATATTGCAGCAGCTTTTCTCAATGGAGTCAAATATACGTTTTTTAGCTGATAGGTGTTCGCAGATAGCTGATAGTCATTGGCAATTAGCTAGTAACAGGTTAAAGCAAGCAGTTACTTAACAAATTTTTCCCGGCAATAAGCATTCATTTCGTCCATCTGCAATTCGCTTAGTACTGCACCTGTTTCGTACTGGATAAAACGGTTCTGCACCGTATTAATTGAAATAAAATCATTTTTAATGAGCATATTATCAATATCCTTCCACTCAATAATTTTTTCACTGAAATTATTAGGTAGATAAATTCCCTTTTCATCAATACGTACAAAGCAGGGTGTAAAGATTTTGCGTTCGGTAACAAACAGCAGCAGCAGCCCAACTGCTCCAACCACCTGAAGCATACTCATCATACCCAGGTTCATCTGGTTAAAATACCATGCTGCATAAAACAGCACAGCCGCCTCACCCAAACGGAACAACGCATTCATGAATGTACTGTTGCCATACTTTTTTTTAAAGGCAAAAGCAAACAGTAATGTAATCAGTGCAGCCGCTATCTGCAGTACCACAAAAAATAAATTGGGAGTTGGTTGCTTAAAATCGCCCCAGGCATTCGCAATCATTAAAAAACCGGCGAGCAAATGCAGCAGCCTTGCGGCTCTTTTCTGCTTCTCAAATGGCTCAAAGAAAATAGGAACTTTATACAATGCCATAACACCTTAAAGATACAACTTTTGAAATGTACAATTCCGTTGATAATATACTTTTCGTTTATTAGCTGCATCAAATGCAGCATTTGTATTTAAAATTCGCCGGGAAAAAACAAATATCCTTTTGCAAAATGTGGATATGTGGAAAAACAAACTGGGAGTACGGCATACAAATATTCTTACTTTTAGAATGGAAACGGAATATGCAGTTGTTATAATAACCAGCCATTTTTTTCTTCTATTGCAACCATGTTTATTCAGTTTAAGTCTTTTCTGTAAACACCATTTAAGCCCGCAGCCTTGTATTTATTTAATCCTGTACCTGTTCATTTTTTAATCAAATTAATAACTGATGAAGAGAATTATGTTCAGGATTTTTGTTCTTATGGCGCTTTCTGTTTTCTTATCGCAATCGGTACACGCACAATGTGCAAGTGTGCTCAGTGCATTGCACAAGGTTTCGGATAATGGAAATGGCACAGGTGTTTACAACATTTCATACATTATCAGTGGCTGGAATAATAATCTGAAGTCTTACCAGATTACTGTTGTATGCAGCGGCGCTAACGTAGTTAGCTGTACTGCATTACCGGCCAGCGGTACAGTTTCGGGTACAACAGCTAATTTTACATGTACCAATGCAGCCTCCATGCAGTTTACAATCTCTTTCGGCACCAGCGCTGCTAATTGTGGAGGAGGTGGTGCCTGTGTGCAAAGCACCACTTCAACCCTGGGGTCTGCTCTTCCCGTTAAATGGGTTGCAGTAAATGCTTCCATCAACAAACAGCAACGGGCTGAACTTAACTGGCAGGTGCAGGAATATAATGTTAACGGATATACGATTGAAAAAAGCACAGATGCAAAACAGTTTAAACCGGTAGCGCTTGTTATAAGCAGCGGCGACGGGCTGAACAATTATCGTTATACAGATGAGGAAACTTTACACACAACTGCATTTTACCGCATTAAACAAACTGATGTTGACGGGGTACAATCCTATTCATCTGTTCTCAAACTTGGCGTAACAATAAATAAACTTCAGTTGTTCCCTAATCCTGTAAAAAATATTGTATCGGTTAGTGGTGCAAAACAAGGTACTGTTTTACAAATAACAGATAGTGATGGCCGTACACTAAAAACTATTATAGTACCAAACAGCAGCTTTACCATTGATTTATCATCACTTTCTGCAGGAATTTATTTCCTGAAAGATGATAATGGCAGTGTACAGAAGATGATTAAAAAATAGCTTTTAGGTTAAGGAAGTAAACAACAGGAGGGTATGTATAATACATGCCCTTTGTTTTCTGAACCTGTTGAGCCTGAAACACGAAGAGCCTAAAATGAAAAATCAAAAGGGCAGGAATAACTATTGGCTACCGGCTATTTGCTTTTGGTTATTGCAGCGGCACTTTTACAAGCAGCTTAAATCCTTTACCTGGCGATGTTTTAATGCTCAGCTCTGCATTAATAATTTTAGCACGGTTGGCAATATTCATGAGGCCAATACCATGCGATGCTTTTGAACTGTCGGCACCAATGCCATTGTCTTCTATGGAAAGCAGCAGGTGATCGTGAACGGTTTTAAATACAATGGTTACTTCATTACCCGCAGCATGTTTATTAATATTATTCAACTGCTCCTGCAGTATGCGGAATAAGTGTAACTGTGTTTCCGTTGAAAGCTGTTTTATTCCATCGCCTGAAAAACCGGTTTTTACTTTATAGTAGTGTGATGGCAGCGTATTATTGGCCAGTAACTGTATTTCATCTTCAAACTTACGTTGCAGGGCAGGTGTAACAAGACTGTGCGATAGTGTGCGTATCTCCGTTATGCAGGTCTGCAATATTTCAGCCTGCTTAATTACCAGTTCCCTGTTGCCCGGTTCTGTTCGTATCATTCCGTTGTAAAGTACCACAACCCCCAGCAATTGGTTAATGTTATCATGTAATTCAGAACCAAGTGTGTTGCGTTCCTTTTCCTGTGCTTCAATGGTGGTTTGCAGTAAATGAATACGTTCACTTTCCTGTTGCTTCAGCACCATTTCCTCCAGTTCTTTCTGCCTGGTAATGTTGGATGCCATTCCCACAAAATAAATTAACCGGTTTTTTTTATCAAACACCGGCTGTACGTAAATACGAAACCAAAGCTTTTGACCTTTTTTTGTATAATTCAGTATTTCGCAGTTAAAAGGCTGCTGTTCGTTCATTTGTTTACGCATATACTTCACCGTTGCAGGGTTTGTTCCTTTACCCTGTAACAGATGGCCCACAACTTTGCCTTGTACTTCTTTTAATTTATACCCGGAGTTTTTTGTAAATGCTTTGTTTACCCATATCACCTTACGGGATGCGTCAGCTATCACCACTGAGTTCTGCGTGTTTTTTGCAACCAGCGAAAGTATATCATTTAATGAAGTGGATGCCGCAGGTTTCACATTGGGTTGCTCAATCAGCAATGACTGATCTCCTGCGAAAACGAACGCTGCTGGATTCATCTTGTGGCCTTTTTGGGATGATAAGGTTTGTCGTTTGGCCAACTGTTGTCTGTCGGCTTTCAGACTTGATTCTCTTACTTATTTGTTCATTACAATGGTAATGATGAATAATCAGGTACAAGTTTAATAAGAATAAAATGTAATACAAAGTGTAAAGCAATAATATTTGTTAAACGGTTGTTGTGCTGCCGTTATTCACCCTGTTGCATTATTTATGTTGCTGTTTTTTTGCTGTATCATACTATCAGCTAAACATAACCGCAGTTTGTAATTGCGTTTAAATAAAAAATCCGGCACATCAACAATGGCCTGCATTTACATATAGTATAAATGTTATCAGCTAACAAGCAGTGCTCAGTGTTTAGTAGCAACAACAACGTACAGTCACAGTTTGGTTATACAGATAACAAAGCCTCCTCTCAGAGGCCTTGTTTTTTCAGAACACAAATTCACGAAATGAAGCACAGTTAACATACTCTGTTTACATTACCGTTACAGTGCCGGTAAACACACTGCTTGCAATGTTTTTACCATCTTCCGAAATAAAAGCAACATAAGTTTCCACCTGCTGGCCCGAGAATGCCGATACAGTTAATGAATCACTTCCCGTACTGCGGTCTTGCCCCTCGGTGGTAAAAATGCACTGGTTACGGCTGGGGCAGTAAGCCACCAGTATGCTTTTATCGGTAGGCATTGCACGGCCTACACCACTGTTATCCTGCCACTGAAAATTAATATGACCAATAGTGGTACTTGCAGCCTGCGGGTTTTGTGCATTTGGCAAATCGCCACGGCTTACCAATGCCATACTGTAGTCGATAGTAAAAGCAGGGTAGGTGCCGGTAACTGCATTCTTCAACGTATAGCGCATGGCATTGTTGAAGCCGGTCATTTGCACAGCATAATCCCTGAAGCTTACAGCCAGCAGCGGTGTCATGGGCTGAAGAAATTTAATAACCGATGAAAACTTTGCCTGCTGCTCAAGCTGTGCCTGCGAAAAAACGGAACGGCGGGAGGTTGGTTGACTGCGGATGTAGCTGATGCCTTTCCAGCTTCCGCCAATAACGGTGCCTACTGTGCCGGATAAAGGGCCAAGAATGCCCTTGTTAATTGTTGCCATAAAAAAAAGTGTTTTAGTTGTTAAACGAAAAGTGCTTTTCAACTGAGTCACTAGTAAAGTCAGCAAAAGCGGTTGTATATAGAAACTGTACAGCAAAACGTTTTCGTATAACTGTTGCAGTTGTTTCCCTCTTATTCCCTTTTTGACCGGGCTATTCCTGCCGATGCCTTTTTTGCTTATAAAAAAAACATGGAAAATACAGCCCGGAAAATCAGTCATCCACAAGGGCATTTCTTCGCTCTTTCTTCCCCTCCGCTTCGCTTCTTCTCTATGTCACGTTCGCTCCCGAGCGAAGAAAGAGCGAAGAAAACACGAAGAACACAGCGTAATGATATTGATGAAACAGGAGTAAGGCAAGAGGCAAAAGGCACAATGCTGAAGGCAGAATGCTGAAAACTTAAAGCAAAATGCTGAATGCAGATTGCCCGGCGGCCAACAGTCATCCATCAACGCTCAACGACTCCCGGCTTACGGCTAACGGTCAACGCTCATCGGCCATCGGTACAAAAAATACCCGCTTTGTAGTATTTGTTTTACTCGTAATATGTGTTATTTTTAAACAGCCAAGCCAAATATCACACCATTACACCTTATTACTTGCATGGAAGAAAACAAACACCAGCCAAAGCGCCTTGCAAAAAAGAGCGCTAAAAAGAAATTTACCAAACCAAACGAAGAAAAGAACCGTGAAGAACAGTTGCTCAGTGGTAAGATTTATGATAACCAGGATATTTTGCTCATGTTTAAAATTGTGGGTAAAACCCTGCGTAACTGGCGCAACAGCGGTACACTTCGGTACATAAAAATCAGGGCTAAATTTTATTACCCGGAAGTATATGTGGAGGAAATGTTACAGCGGTTTAAGGGGGGAGGGGGAGGTTGAACGAAACGTCCCTTGCAGGAGACGTTTCTGCGAAGATGAAATTAATCAGTTATAGCTTTTGTAGGCAATCGTATTCAAAATGTTGTACAATGATTATTTAAGAAAATCAAATCTTTTAGAAATACTTATGAATCCTTGAATTTTCAATGCTTGGACTATCTATATAATGGATTAACAAATTGCGAAAAACCTGATCCATTTCAAAAAAATAATTTTCTGCAACCCTGTAACCAAGCAAAATTTTCTTAAGTTTTAGAACGGGCAAAAATGTATTGATTGAATGCTCAGTTGAAATTAACTTCATTTTGTTTTCTAATTCTAAAAATTTATTTGTACTACTTAATGGGAGTTTTAAAAAAGCTCTGTGTTTTGAATCTGCTCCAATGGTGTGATAAATATTTGAAAGAATTGAGTTTTTGTAATCATATTCTTTTGTTTTTAAATCATATTTGTCAAAATTATGATAACCAATTAATCTTATTTCATTTTCATTTTTCCAGATTAATGTTTTCAATAATAAGGAAATCTTAAGTATTTCATTAAAGGAATCATTATGAATTACTCCAGGGTGTAACTTTCTGAATGAAGTATCAAAGTTTAGAAAAGACTTGAAATTCTCAAGAGCATTTGTATTCTGACCGTAAACAACTTTTCCCATGACATAGCTATTCGCAATTTCATTCGGACTTTCAACTTCAAAAACCAATGCCATTCCATGCCCATCATTCCCATAAAATCGCCACATCATGAATTCATCTTCTTCATTTAAATTTTTATAATTGCTAAACGAAGTGATAAAAAACTTTTTTCTTTCCTCCTTTAGTCTTTTTAAGTTTTCTTCCGCTAATGATGAGTGAGCGAATATCAGTTCGTTAGCATCATTACATTTTTCTACTTGTGAAAGCCATAGCTCTCCTTTCTCTATAATACTTAAGCCTGCCTGGAAACTTGTAAAATGAATGATTTGAAAATTTTTATCATCAAGTAAATGTTCAGTACCGGTTAAAATATTATTATCGCTTCCAAGTGTAAATTCACCGCCTGATGGTTCATCACCGGAATAAAGGCTAAACCTGCTACTAAATCTTAATGCAGGATAAAATTTTTGCAGACCAGTTATATATTCTTTAAATAATTGATCAACTTTGTTTTCCCTCATATAGTTTTTCTGTGCTGTTTTTTTGATTAGGGTTACGCCACTTACTGGCAAGCAGCCTCGCTTGTATCATCTAAGATAGTGATGAATTTAATTTATTAATCATCCCAGCGTAACGTCTCCCTTTGAACAAAAGTTGCAGTTTTGCAAATTGCTGAATGGGGACGTTGCTTTTCAATTCCCCCAATTAGTTCAAGTAAGTGCATCTATAAAATCAGTAAGTCTGGCGCAGGAATGAGGCGTAGCAAAGAACACTGGCTTCCTGTGCCTGAATTGCAGAGAGTATAAAGATTTGACACAGGAAGCTGTTGCACAAAACCATTGCATCATTCCTGCGTCAGGATTCTGTCTGATGTTATACTTAGACTGTGGGGGCAATCTGCTTGCATTTTTCTCTTATCTTTAAATCCAAACACTTTTAACCATGGAAACTCAAACAGATCTTTTAAGCGACTTTACACTAGAGAAAAGAGGCGATATGGTTGTGCAGAATAATATCAGTGTAAACAAATTCATCCTGCTGTCCATTCTTACATTTGGATTGTATGAAATATGGTGGGTGTATAAAGCATGGCGTTTTTTTAAAGAAAAAGACAAGCTTGATATTATGCCTGCCTTGCGTACCATATTCAGTATCTTCTTCCTTTATTCCCTTTTCAGCCGCATTCTTGCATATGCAAAGGAAAAAGGATATACAGATAATTATTCGCCAGGTCTTGTATTTATTATACTAATTCTTTCCAATTTTCTTGCATACCTGCCCGATCCTTATTGGTTAATTACACAGTTATCAGTTTTTATTCTTGTGCCGCCATTTAAAGCATTAAATTATGCCAAAGAAAATTCAAAAGAGTTTGTAACGGTAGAGCAGGATGGATTTAATACCCGGCAGATGGTACTGATTGTGATTGGTGTTGTTTTCTGGTTCTTAGTATTAATTGGTCTTACTGTACCGGTTTAGTAAACATACACAAACAAAACTCCTCTTTCGCAGGCGAGTCTCCTGCAAGGGACTCGCCATTCCTTCGCAGCAACGTCTCCCTTTGAACAAAAGTTGCCAATTTGCAAATTGCTGAATGGGGACGTTGCTTTTCAATTTCCCCAATTAGTTCAAGTAAGTGCATCTATAAAATCAGTAAGTCTGGCGCAGGAATGAGGCGTAGCAAAGAACGCTGGCTTACTGTGCCTGAATTGCAGAGAGTATAAAGATTCGGCACAGGAAGCTGTTACACAAAACCATTGTCTCATTCCTGCGCCATGTTTCTGAATGTTGTACTTAGAGTATTGGGGGATTTGTGTGTGGGTTTGTGGCGAAGCAATCTGTATGAAAGAGAAGAGCTTCTCTCAGCTTCCTTATTTTCATTTAATATTGCAGCTGACAATTGTTAAACATGAAAAGCATAATCACCCTCTTTTTACTTACGGTGTCAGGATTGTTACAAGCTCAGCAAAAAGACACCGTTACATTCTTTATTGACGGTATGGATCATACAGTAGAACCAAAGATGGCTACCTACCTGCGTATCGGCATACGGCAGGATACTATGTGGCGGGTATATGATCTGTATTTACATGGCGATAAATTAAGAATGCAAGGATGGAGTAAAGACGATAGCCTGCAAGTGAAGCATGGCCCGCATGAATACTTTTCCAAACAGGGGGAACTCATTGAAAAAGGCTCTTACATGAATGGCAGGAAGATAGGCCTGTGGAAACAATTTTCTAAAAACGGCAGAACGATTGATTCAACCCTGTTCATAGACGGGATGCCTTCCGGTACATCCTATCGCTATAATGAAAACGGCACAATTATAAGCAAAGGTGAATTTGATAATGAGGGAAAAGGTAATGGAACAGTGGTTCATTATTACCCTAATGGCACAGTACGGGACAGCGGAAACTATAGTCAAAACCAACGGTCGGGTGTTTGGTATTACTACAGGGAAGACAAGAGCAAAGCCAGTGATGTGACTTTTGAAAAGGATTCTGCTGTAAGCAGTCATAATTTTGATATGAATGGAACACTCATAAGTTCGGAGCTCATTGAGGAGGAAGCAAGTTACCCGGGCGGTGATAAAGAATGGAATAAATACCTGGGCAACATCATCGGGAAAATTTATGACAGGAAAGATTATCTTACGTATCAAGGTTCCTGTATGATTGAATTCGTAGTAGAAAAAGACGGCACCATACAATATTGTGATATTATTGAAAGCTCTAATGATAAATTAGCTGAATATGCAATGAGCATGATTAAGAAAACAAAAAAATGGAATGCAGCTATTCAATACAATCTGCCCGTTAAAGCATGGAGGCGACAACGTTTTACTTATTACATCACTGAATAAAAATAAAAGGCTGTGTTAACTAATCAGCAATATCTCCAACTAGTTCAGGATTAAGCTTTAAAATTAATAAGTCTGGCAGGAATGAGAAGATGTTTTATACATCGTAATTGTACAGACTGCTTCGCACCTCGCAGTGACGTTGCAACAGGGATCGTTCTTCTGGAGAAAGACATCGTTATCTTCGTCATTGCTCTTAACTGTTTATTATTATTGCATTGCAATCAAGAACAGTAAAAAGCAATTATTGCGATTAGTGCTGTTCAGGTATGACCCTGATTGTTTATTTTTAAATGTTGGCTATATTAAACGACAATGATTAAAACTTACATTACCGCATTTCTGTTTCTGATGTCTGTATCGTTTATTTATATGGGATGCAGCCAACCGAAAATGCCTGTTCTGCCTTTACTTACAGACAGTGTAATTGTTCATCAGCTTGATTCTGTTTATACCAGTCAGAACCATCTTGATGGTGCTGAATATGTTATTGTTGATACGCTTTATGTACTTGGTAAAAAAATGAAAATGGCCGATAGTATCTGCATTGTTACTTATCATGTGCATTGTACCTATTCGCCTGCGGCTATGCCCGAACAATACCGTAGAGAACCGCCACCTCTTACAGCAGATTCAACGGCTGTCTTTTTTTATGATGGCGGGTGGCGGATTGCTGAAAAATAATCGTTTATTGCTGCCTGTTTGTGACTGCGGTTTATTTATGTAGCTTTATTGTTGTAAGACTTTCACTGAAAAATAACTTATAGAAATTATGCCTATCAGATCAAAAGACTATTTCAAAGCACTTGCCATTCTCCACAGTGCATTAATGATTGGGTTGATTCTTTTTTCGGGTATTGTTATCATTCTCAAACAAACTGGCGCTTCAATTCATGATACAGAACTAAATGGCCTGTTTACTTATTTTGTACCGACTATTGTTTTCATATCAGTTATAATATCGGTTCTTTTTTTCAGGAGCCGGCTTGTAAACGTACGCAACAGTAATACATTTTTGTCCAAAACAACTGGTTACCGTGCGGCTCTGATTGTAAAATATTCTTTTCTTGATTTTGCGGCTCTTTTTTCAGTAATCAGCGTATTTCTTACAGGTAATTATCAGTTTTTCGCATATACTGCTGTAATGGCGGCATTTCTGTTCTACAACAGGCCGTCAGTAAAAAAAATAGTCAATGATCTGCAGCTAAGCGAAAAAGAAGCTGCCATACTGGAAGATCCGGAAGGTATTATTGAGTAATAGGACAAAAGGAGAGAACCTTTTTATTAAAACCTGAAGAACATTTACAGTTGTAAACCTGGCCTGACTTGGGGCAAGGCAAAAAGATGCTTTATAAAAATAGATTCTTGTTTTGTTACTGATGTTAGCTTGTATGAAAATATTCTGTATAGGGAAGATATAGGCAGATGGTAGTTGTACAGGTTGGCAGTTTTGACAATACGCCATAGGTGATGCCGAGGGCTTTTTATTGGCTTCTGAATGTTGTGTTTCTGTTTCTCGTCTGTTGTGCTTTTGTGGGTACTAAGTCATCCGGGTTTTCATTTGCTGTTTGTAACAGCAGTATTGGATTTTCTTACTTTTACTACATTTTTTATTGATACAATAAGGCTGAAAAAGAATCATTGCTTTTACTCCTTTTTACTGAAAAAGGGTGTAAATGAAATGCCTAATTGCATATTCAATCCCTTGCAGTCTATTTTTTGCACTGGGTCGGGTTTTTCGCCTAATGGAATTGTAATGATAGTCCATGGCGTAGTTGACGCATCATTGTAAAGCTTATAGGTTTGCCTAAAGTTTCTGCCAATACCAAAATTGAATTGCCATGCTTTTGCAAACTGCCATTCTAATTTGGCAAGCCCCGTCCATTGATTGATTTGAATAAACTGGTTGCTTTTTTCGGTGGCAGACAAACGGTAGCTGGCGGCCTCACCATTTACTTCCACACCTGCACTTACTTTACTGTTGAAGTGGTACAGCACTTTTGGCTTTACAGGGAACTGACCGGTAATACTCCAGTGCTCATTGGGTTTGTAATCCACATCAATAAACGGAACTACCTGGTTGCCAAAAAACTGGCGGGAGTATGCTAAACCCAAACCTGTACTTAACTTATCGGAATGTTTTTGGCGATAACGAAAACCTGCGGTGTAACGAAAATCTTTACTGCTGATGTCCTGCATATCGGAAAACAAACCTGCCTGTGCAAACAGGGTAATGCTTCGCTTACTGCCCAACCAATGCATCCATGCGCCTTGAAAGGTAATGCCGTTCAGGCTTTGTGAATAAGCTGAAGGAAAATTATTTAGCGAAACATGTTTGTATCCAACCACCCCTGCCAATACGTTTTTGTTTTTTTGATAAACAGGCAGCCTGAGTTTTACATCTAATTGCTGTGCGTTGGCAGCAGTATCATTATACTTTAATTTGGAAAGGGTGTAATTAACTGTTGCTAAATCCCTGTCTTGCGAAAAAGCTGTTGCCGCAAATAAAATAACTAAGGCTAAAGAAAAATATCGTTTCATTGTTTAATAATTTTTCCGTCAAGCATTTCAATAACACGGTCGCTTTTAGCGGCAAAGTCATTGTCGTGGGTTACGGTAATGATGGTTTTATCGTGTTCATTGGCCAGTTGTTTGAATATGTCAAAAACAATGGCGGTGTTCTTACTGTCTAAGTTGCCGGTTGGCTCATCGCCCATGATGATGGCGGGTTCGTTGATTAATGCACGGGCAATGGCTACCCTTTGCTGCTGCCCACCCGATATTTGCGAAGCCGGCTTCAACGCCTGTTCTGCTACGCCTAATTTTTTTAATTTTTCATAGGCATTATGTTCTATTTCCTGATAGGATAATTTGCCCAGACGAAGCGCCGGTATCATTACATTTTTAAGGCAGGTAAAATCGGGCAGCAGGTAGTGAAACTGAAATACAAAGCCGAGATGTTCGTTGCGAAATGCGGCGAGTTCATTTTGTTTTTTGCCGGTTACGGTTTCTCCGTTCAATGCCAATGTACCTTCGTAATCGGTATCCATTGTAGAAAGAATATAGAGCATAGTGGACTTGCCGCAGCCCGACTTTCCAATTACGGAAACAAACTCTCCTTTATTTATTTCAAAGCTTACCTCATTTAACACCTGAAATTTTTCGGGAGTTAAAAAGTACTTGTTGATATGGTTTGCTTTTAATGCGATGTTGCTCATTGCTGAATAGAATTACTGAACGTACAAGTGAGTGACATAACCGAAGTATCATAGTAGCACTTCAGTTGGTTCACAAAAAAATTATCCTCTTATAATTTGCACCGGGTCAACCTTTGATGCTTTTACCGCAGGTATATAGCCTGCAAAAAATGCGGTTACAATTCCAAACAAAGCGCCTTGTATATAATGTGTTGTTTTAAATGCCATTGGCAGATAGGTTACATTGCCCAGCCCGATATACATTTTGGAAACGGCAAGTGAAATTAGCCAGCCAAACAGCAGCCCTGCCAATGCGCCGAGTATGCCGATAAACAGCGCCTGCCTTATGAAAATGCTTACCACATCTGCGCCCTGAAAACCGGTTGCTTTGAGGATAGCTATCTCTTTTATTTTTTCGTAAATAACCATGTTGAGAATATTGTAGATACCAAAACCTGCCACAATTAAAATGGTAATAACTACCGAATTGGCAATGATGTCTCTTATTTTTTTACCGGCAATGGATTGTTCGTTGGTGCTTTGCCATGTTTCGGTAGTGTAGCCTGTTTGCTTTGCAATATGCTGAGCAATAGCTTCTGTTTTGTTATAGTTTTTTATGTTGATGTAGATGTCGGTAATATAACTGCGGTCTTTTTGCAGCAGTTGCTGCACCACTGGAATGTTTACATAACTCTTGGTGTTATCAACTCCTTTGATGGTAGTTTTAAAAACACCCACAATCTCTAATCTTTTGGTAGAACCATTTGCCGTGGCAAGCGTAATATAATCGCCTTTGTTGAGGTTTAGTTTTTTGGAAAGGCCGATGCCAATAATAATGCCGTTGGGGTTATTGATTAATGCCTGAATGTTGCCACTTATTAAGGTGGAAGTAATGTCAAACATTTTATCCTGCTCACGGATGTTTACGCCAAATACATTTCCGTTTTCCTGTGCATTGCTGTTGGAGTAAATAACGTTGCTGCTTACCTGTTTGCTCATGGCAGTAATTTCGTTTTGCTGTTGCAGTTGCTTCATTACAGCATCGGGATTGGTGATGTTGTTATTGCTCTGCACCAACTGTGGATTGCTGATGAGGTTAATGGTTTTGCTACCTTCATACTTATTCAGCATGTCGGCATCGTTCATTTTATTGTCGTTGTACAGTCGTATATGCGGCGTACTGCTGAGCATGATTTCTTCGCTCCATTCATTGGTGCCGGTTATCAGCGAGTTCATAAATATAAACATGCTAATGCCGAAGGTTACGCCTAATGCCGCTACAATGGTTTGTTTGCGGCGACTTACCATATAGGTGAGCGCTATTTCTGTATTGATGCCGAGTTTCATGATTTAAAGTTGCTTTATCACTTTATCGTTTACCGTTAACCCTGAAAGCACTTCCACCCATTCATTGGAGATGATGCCGGTTTTAATTTGCAGCGTATCTGTTTTATTTTTTCTTTTCACCAATACTTTTCCATCGGGGCTCAGGCAACTACGTGGTATCAACAGCACATTTTCTTTTTTGGCCACAATAATATTTGCCTGCAATAATGTACCATTGATGATGGTTGCGGCAGTTGTATCAAAAACAGCTTCCACCGTATATGCCTGTTCTGTAACGTTGAAGGATGGTAATATTTTAGTTACGGTACCGGTATAGGTTTTGCCTTTTTCTGTATTTAGTTCTATCAATACTTTTTGCTGCAACTGTACTTTAGCAATGCTGGCTTCATCAATACTCAATACAATTTTTAAACTTTCGGCGCTGCCCAATATTGCAACGGCTTCGCCCTTACGCACCAACTCCCCTTTCTTTTTAAGCACAGAAAAAACTTTATACTTTCCGGGAGATTTAATGTTGTAATATCCGCTGTTTACGGCGGCAGTTTGTTGCTGTCCCCGGCTGTTGACAACGGTTTGCTGTAAGTTTAGTTTGGTAGCCGCTATATTTTTCTGAATAGCTTTTACATTGTTTAGTGAATTATCATAACTCAACTGAGCATTATCCACATCAATTTTTGCAACAGAATTGGTAGTATATAAACGCTGTAACCTTTCTAACTGCGTTTTGTCGTTACTGAGTTTATCATTTGCAGCATCCAATTGAGCCTGCAATTCTTGCAACACCGCCGAATTGGCTGCGGCTTGTTGCTCGGCTATATGCAGGTTTTCGGTGGCGGTTTGTTGCTGTATAGCTGCGGTAGCATTGTCCTGTATAATTAAGTTCTGTCCCGCTCCTACTTCATCGCCTTCGCTTACCAAAACGTCTTTAATATAACCATCGTTCATAGCAGTGAGTGTAAACTGGCTCTCGGCTTCAATATGCCCGGGTGCAAAAACGGCTTCTGTAATAGCCGAAACAACAGGTGTTGCGGTTACTTCTTTTTTCTGCTTGCACGAAAAGAAGAAGATGGAAGTAAAACTTAGTAGTAAAATCAGCCTGCTCATTGTATAAAATTTGTTTGTCGTATTTGTAACCTGTATTGTTGAATAAGATAATCGCTCAAGCTTTGCAGGTACTCATTTTCGTTTGCTATTAAATCGGTATAAACTTTCAATCGGTCGTCCAATGAAATAATGCCTTCGCTTAATTTTCGTTCTGCATGAGCATCGTTGCTTTGATACAGGGCAAGAATCTTTTTCGATTTATTAAAAGCGTTTAGTGAACTGTTGTATGCAATTAATAGATTTTGGTCGTTAATGCCCGATTGCAATTTGGCGTTATCGTATTCCTTTTGTTTCAGGTTGTAATCAATCTTTGATTTTTGCACCTGGTAGTTTCTGCTGCCGCCGGAAAAAATTGGAATGGATAATCGCAGCCCCCAGTATTGTTGCGGCAAATTGCTTGTGTTGCTGAATTTTAAAAATTCATCGCCTGCAATTTGTGTGTTATACTGGTACACAGCGCTGAGTGTTGGCACAAATGCCGCTTTGGACGATTGCCACTGGCTTTTTGCCATTTGCATTTGCATGGCCGATAATTGCACATTGGGGTCTGTTGCAAATTCGTTTGCAAGGGTAATGTTATTGCTTTTTTCCGGCTGCTCTGTTAGTGTAATGCTCTCTGTTGTATTGAGCAAGAGTTTAAGGTTGTTCAGTTGCAGCAATTTGTTTTGTACCGCTACATCAAGGCTTTTCTCTGCTTTTTCTTTATTGATTAATGCCGCATTAACTGTTGCTTCGCTTATCAGCCCTTCTTTAAATTTATTGCTGGCAAGCTGATATGCCGTGTTGGCGGTTTGTACATTTTGTACCGACAAGCGTTCTGCTTCTGCCAGTAAAATGTATGTGTAATATGTATTTGAGAGTTGGGCATACAAATCAGCTTTGGCTTTTGCAATGTTCAGTGATGCTATTTCATTGCTGAGCTTAGCCGTTTTTACATTGAACCAATCCTGTGTATTAAGAATATCGAACTGCGCTGCTACGTTGCCGTTATAAATATACTGCCTGCCAAATGTAGCTTCGGTAAAAGTGCCAGCCGGCGCAGTTGGGTTAAATAAATTTGCCGGTATCAGCGTAGGTTGTATGGTAAGGTTATCGGTAAACGAACCATTGGCTGTAACCGTTGGCAACAGCGCCCCATACGATTGCTTTATGTGAATGCCTGCGGTGCTTTTACCGGCTTCGGCAGCCTGCAATTGTATGTTATGCTTAGCGGCATAATCCCATACTTCCTGTACAGAAGTAAAATTTAACTGTGCCTTTGCGTTAGTAATTAAACAAACGCCGCTGATAAATAATAAAATAATTCTGCTTTTCATTTTTTATAAGGCTTAGCCTTATTTCATTTTTTGTAACCAACGATAGTACTGCTATTAGGCTTTAGTTGCGTCGCACTCTTTTACTTTGGGTAATTCTATTGAGCAATGAGCAAGCTGTTGCAACATTGCCCAATAGATATTTAGTTGTTGACGGGCTGCCGGATGCGGAGGGTTTAGTGCGTAGCGATAGCGCTGCACCGTAGCGAAGCGTAGCCCGCAGCAGCCGGAACTAAAGCTGAACAATGATTGGCAACCGACAACCCCGTATAAATTATTTTACCCTCGTCCATGTTTGCGACTTGCTCATAAAACCTGCTTTTGCGGTAAGCTCCATAGTACCATTGCTTTTTATTGCCACAGTACAAGGAAAGCTTTTTCCCTTTTTGGGTATATGTACAGTGCCTTTGTACGATGAGTTGCTGAACGATAAATTGGTGATTTGTTTTTTCCCGATGAGGCTGTTATCAGGGGCTTCTTTAATAACGGCTTCGTAAATGCTGCCGTTTTTTACAAATTCGAGCACACGGGTTTTGTCGTCGTTTGTCCACTTGCCCAGTATGTCATCGGCTTTTGTTTGTGCCTGTGTGGTGGTAAATACTCCTGCAATAAAAACGATTATCAATAAAAAGGGGTTCAATGTTTTTATCATTACTTCTATTTTAAATTGTGATATAAAATTGACGGTTGCCTGCCCGCTTTAAAGGATAAAAGGATCCCAAACGGGCAAAATGGATTTTAATGCAGGCATCAGCGATATACGATTACTGCCCTGCGTGGCTTTGCTATTACATAAACAGGTGGGGCAGAACACACAACTACAACAGGTCGTGCAGGCACAACAACTACCGGCGCAGATTTTACTACAACTACTCTTGCTGGTGGCGGTGGCGGATAGTAAACGGGAACGCCAACTCTTACCGACACAGCTACCTGTGCCTTTGCCGTACTTGCTGCCAGGCTGCTAACCACTACTGCCAGCAATAAAATTGTTTTTTTCATTTTTAATTATTTATTGAAACAATAACTGTATGACGGAAAATGAGCCCAAGAGTAACACCAGTTATATAAAACCGGCGAAACACAGAGTAAAACAGACCGTTAATAATAAGTGCAGCAATACTTTATAGTAATAACAATTGTAGCAAATGCGATAACTTCAGTGCATTCTCATTTGCAGTAACAGGTACTATCCCATTTTCACAGACAGTATAAAAAGGAGCGTTGGCAAAATAGCAGCTAAGAGGAAAGGAAGTATAGCAGTCGGCTGTTATAGTAAGAAAATATTGCCTTTTATTTTAGAAAGTCTTTTATATCGTATTCTTTCTTTTTTTGCAAGAACTGTATATAAATCATTTTGTAAAAGTTTATAACTAAGCAATAGCCTTCGCTTATTTGAAAAAGTTTGAGGACTGTTTCTGTAATAGAGTATTTCTGTCAGAATTTTTTTATAAACAGCTTCAAGATAAGGGGCAACACTATCGCAGCCTATTAACCTTGCATTTCGTTTACCTAACAAGCTTGAATAATGACTTATGTTTCTTTCAGATATTTGTGCGTGTGAAGAAAAAGCGGTTAATAAAATTATCAGTATAACAAGAATATTTTTCATGTCAAATTTTCTTGATTTGACTTATGTTCAGTTTTAAGAAATGAAAGGCAAATCGAAACGGGCAAAAAACTGTTTAAGACGTTACCCTTCCATCCACTGCAAAAATTCACTTGCTTTTGCTTTACTTACAATTATTGTTTCGGGTGTATCTATAATCAGTTTGGCCACCAGTTTTCGGGCAAAAAAACGTTCTGCATTGACAATGGCGGCTTTGTTAATGATAAACTGTCGGTTGGCACGGTAGAATTCGGCAGGATCAAGTACTTTTTCTAACTCATCCAAAGTACCAGACAAATAATACTTTTTATTTGTGAGTGTAGATATACTGATGATGGTTTTAGCTAAGTAGAAACAGGCAATATCTTTTACCTGAATTGGAATTATTTTTTCTTTTTGATGTACCAGTAACGCTGTTTTGTAATTGTATTTAAGCTGATGCAAAACTCCTGAAAGCCCTTTGTTATTTTCGTCTTTTTCAAACACTGATTTTAACGCATAAAATTTGTCTAAAGCCCTCTCTACCTTCTCTTTAGTAACAGGTTTCAACAAATAACTTACTGCGTTGGTGTCAAAGGCATTGATCATGTATTCATCAAAGGCGGTGCAGAATATGATAGGGCTTTGTACCGTAATCTGGTTGTAAATATCAAAACACAACCCATCGGCTAACTGAATATCTGAGAAAATAAGATCGGGCTGCTTGTTGGCTGCAAACCATTGCAGCGATTGCTCTACTGAATCCAATATTGCCAGTACATGGATGCTGTCATCTATGTTTTTAAGTATATTGGCCAGTTCCCTTGCGGTTTTTGCTTCGTCTTCTATTATTAAAACATCAGTCATACAATAGGAAGTTTTACGATAAAAGAAGTATCGGTTTTTTCAACGATAATATCTTTGTTAAATAATAAGTGGTAACGTTGCATCACATTATCTAATCCAATACCTGTTGAAAACGGGACCGATACTTTTGGTTGAAAATTATTACTGATTGTAAGGAATCTATTGTCTGAATTTTTTATTTCAACCTTTAATTGTTTTGATGATGAAGCAACATTGTGCTTGATTGCATTTTCAATAAGCAGTTGTAATGTTAGTGGCGGAATTGGGGACTGCATCAATGCTTTATCTACTGATATACTTACTTCAATGGCATCTTCCAGCCGGGTTTTAATAATGTACAAGTAAGATTCAATAAAGGATAGTTCCTGTTGCAAAGTAGCGGTATCCAATTCTTTGTACTGTAGCACATACCGATATACATTAGCCAGTTCGGAAACATAATCTTTTACATTTTTTTCCTGTGTTAATGAACTGAGTGTATTGAGTGTGTTGAACAGAAAATGGGGACTTAGTTGCTCTTTTAAAGAAGAAAGGCTTGCAGCAAGTTGGGCCTGTTTTAATTCTGCTATCTCTAAAACGCTTTTTTGTTTTTCAGATAAAATATAAAGGTGATAAGTAATGAAGTAATAAAGACCACTTACAAGTAACCCTCTAAGCAATAATACATATGGCCTTTTATTACCTAAAATTTCGGGGAACTGTATGGTATGCTCAGAAAAAAATGAAAAGAAATAATCGTAAACATAGCTTAGAAGAGCAACACAGAGTATGGCTAATCCAGATGCAACTGCCTTGTACTTTTTAATTTGCAGCAAGCTTGTTTTATTAAACAGGTACTGGTAAACAACCCAGCAGGTAAAGCAGAACAAAAAGTTATACAATATGCTCAGGCTTGCAAATCCTATCTCTACTCTTTCCATCCTTATTAATCTCGGCGAAGCAGCAAGAAGGGCAATTCCCAATGATATGACCAACCCTAATATCCAGTTTTGTTTTTTCACAATGCAAAGATAAAAATTGTGTATGTGTATTGTGATTGCATAAGGTAAAGCAGGCAGTTAAGCAATCAAGACGGGCATATTTTATCATTATGTTATTAATATTGACTTTTAGTACAAAAAATATAGTGTACAGTTCGCATGTGTAATATCTATTGCTTTTCCCGAATACCTTTTCAAAATTTATTACTTTGTTTTTTTAAATAGGGTATAGCTAAGGAAAATACTTGCATAATTAAAACGTTTATTATGCCAAATGCCTGCTGACGAATTCGATATTCCGTGGGTTGCTAAAAAGTTAAATCCCACGTTAAATCGTTTAATGCTGAACCCGGCTTCCAATCCTCCAAATGCTGCCGTAACAGAAGGCCTTGTATAATCACCACCATTCATTAATATTCTGCCTCCTAATTCACCAATTCCAACTTTCGGCTCTAAATAAAACTTATTAATGTTTTGTTTATAGCCGATTAAAAAAGGTATGATACGAACTACAGCTTCTTGAGCATCATCAATATTTTTCACTTTGTATTTAGATACACCGACTGAAATAGTGATTTGGCCATGTTCGCTAATACCATACAGCCCTTTTAGCGACAATCCAAATCCAACTGATTTTTGTGCTGAAGGAATTATTGCTTCACCGGTTATTTGCAACGCTTTATTTCCTTTCTGGGCAAAGGATGGCGATGAAATAATCGATAGGTTTATTACTAAAAACGCCATCACTAAAATACGTTGTTTCATTTTTGAACTGGTTTTCGGTTTATTGTTAATCATTGTCTGTAGATTATATTTTTCAGAACCTGAAATTCACTCCTAATTGTCCATAAAAAGGAAGCAATGGCTGAGACTCGAAATCCTGCTGTAAAACCTTCCCGGCTTTAAGAGTAAAATCTGTTTTTTTCATAGAATAGCCCCCTTGTAATCCGTAGTAAAAATTACCTCCGGTTGCAGGTTCATACCAACCATCCTGAACATTGTTGTAAATATTGTTTTTGTGCCAATCACTATGTTTAAAATATGTAACGATTGCTTTATCAAAGCCTGCTTCAGCTCCCAAAAACAAATGTTTGCGATAATAACCCAGCGTTCCGGCAAAATCACTCCCAAAATTGAAAAGAGTAACCGATTGATTCTGGTAACGCCTGGATATTCCTTCTATCCTTGCTGAAAATTGGAAAAAATTGAATGCTGCAATCTTTATTTGAGCACCTAACCTAACCTTAAAGTCATCCATTGGCTGGTTCCCGCCTGGTGTTGAAAACTCGCCTCCAATCCATAAAGGGAAACTTTTAATTGGTATTAAATGATGATAACCCATGCCAGCCGTTACACCATATTCTGCTCCTGCATTAACATGTAAAAGATGATTATTTTGTTTAGAGATATTCTTCCAATTTATAACCTGTGCGAATATTTCATTTTGAAAAAATGAAAAGGCAGCAATTATAATAATCAATCTAATAGTGAAATTTTTCATTGTTGTTATAATGTTTTTATATATGAAATAACTTTGGGCTCCATCGTTATTGTCCAGAAATTTATCTGGTCCAACATTCCGGAATGACCTACTCCTTGTGCCTTAAAAATTTCTTTGTTCGGATAAACAGATGAAATCTTCGCAGCCCAACTGTCGGGATAAGCTTTATTGTTAGAGCTATATATGAAAAGTGTTTTGGTGGAAAAATTATTGATGCCAGTGGAAAAATCAGGTTTAATATCCTGCCCTAATTCAAACGATGATGCACTAACAACTGCACCAGTTCGGGAAGCAACGTAAGATGGAGCATTATTACCTAAATCAGAACCCACATCACCAACTATTGTATTTACAGAACCAATCAAACCCGCTTTATAATCTAAAATTTCGTGCTGGTCATCTTTTCCTGTAATAAACTGGTCAATATAGGTGGCATCATTTAAGGCTTCACTCCACAACTTGAACGACCTGGATTCAGAAACGTAGTCAACCACATCATCCCATTTTAAACCACCCGGTTCAGCCACAATTAAGCCATTTATTTCGTTTGGGTATTTACCAGTATAGCCTGTTGCTAACATTGCACCCCAAGACTGTCCTAATAAAATTACTTTTTGCGAAACAGATGTTTTATAATAGGCTATCACGCCTTTTAATTCATCATAAAAAATTTTATTAATGGCATCGCTGCCTTGAGATTTATACCAGCTTCCTGGAAATCGTTGAGAAAGACCTGCGCCCCTCTGGTCGTAAAAAACAACACGATAGCCTTTTGCTGCAAGTGTTTTACAATTAAGCATATACCGGTAGTCAGCACCGGGCCCACCATGAATACATATAATTAACGTGCTGTCTTTCGGGCCAAAAGCTTCAGAATGCAGCAAAGCACTGTTAACGGAAATCGAAGGTAGAGTAGAATCCTGGTCAACCGTTTTTGGGACTAAGTTTCCAGGCTCATCTATATACCTTTCTTTAGTGCAGGAACTGGAGAATACTGAAAAGATTATGACGATTAAATAAATAGGGAACTCTTTTTTCATATTTCATACTATTTTTTGTTTTAAATACAAGCCAGGTTTTCTTTGTTATTGAAAAGTATATGACATTGCAGCGTTGGGGCTAGTATATACCTGCGATTTTACAACATCATTGTTGATCAATACTTCCAGCTTTACGGTTTGAGCAGGATTGACAAAATATCCAAGAGTTATAATATTGTATTTGTTTACAGTTTTTGTAATGGTTTTAGTAAATGTTAGTGTTGGGTTGTTAACAGTAACCTGTCCTCCGGATTCGTTATCATAGGTTATTGATGCCAGGCTATTAGTCGTTGCACTGCTAACACGGTAGGTAATATTAACTTGTTTGGGATAAGAAGAATTGCCAGTGCCAGAATCTGATTTTTTGCAAGATGCTGCAAGAAACATGATTAATGCGATGGAAAGGGACGTTTTAAATAATTTCATTTTTTTAAAGATTTAGACATGTTATATAAAGAGGTTAATTGCTTGTAATCCATTTTTTGTTTATGGAGCTAGTTATGTTTTATCAGTCTGAATAGTTAATTCTTCGTCCAATGCCAGGCCTTCCATACTATAATGGATGTAATAATGCTTTCCAAAAAAGATAGCATTACATAAAATATTCTCCATTCAGTAAAAGATGAAACTCCTACAAGCAAAGTGAACAGGGCAAGGAATACTCCAATTGAAATATTCAACACCCTGTTCCATTTTGGCTTCATCATGAGTGAAAGAAAAATCATTAGTGAAGGAAGAGTCAAAATGATTGTTGCGAAGAATAATCTGTAAGGAGTATTCAACATGTTTTGCCCGTTTAGCAGCCCTTCTGCTTTTCCCGGAACATAGAGTTCAAAATAGTCGCCATAGATGTATAGAAACATTACAGAAGCCCAAAGCGCTGATAGTATCAGTTTGACATTGATTTTAAAATCTTCATATTGCATTGTTCTGCTCTCCATTTCTTTTTGTTTTTAAACCAAAAATCAGCAGCCAAAAACATATACCTATTTCTGCAACTGCCGGCAGCATACCCATATATTTTCCAATTCCAATTCTTGAATAATTTTCAAATAAAGTATTGCCGGTAAAATTTATCAAATAGCCAACGCACCCTAGCATCAATAGAATACCTAAGAACTTGGGTATAACTCCTGACTTGTAAACCAGCATCCCAAACGGAAAAAGCCAAAGGCCCCAAAATACAGTTGTAAGTAAAAGTCCATCGTTATACTGATGGAGAGACAACATTAGTTTGATTTGCAAGTCTTCTATTGAAATGTTTTGAAAAAAGGGCTCTTTTCCAGTAAGTGTTAATGCAGCATATTTATGCTGCAAATTGTTGAACGATAAAGGCACACTTAATAATGCCAGTACCACCATTGCCCTTGCATACGATTCGTTCACACTTCTTAAAATCCGGTGCAAAGCGAGTGGCAAAAAGGTAAAAGCCACATAGCAGATTATGTTGCTGTAAATACTTAATCTGAATAAGGAAGAACCATCTGCAATGTTATTGAATGTTACACTGCTATTGTTCCAGTCAATAAGCTTTTGAGGTACATAGGCAAGACTGAACATGCCTGTAATCACTACAACCAGGTAAACAAGACCTGCAGCCCTTGCCGTATTTTTATTTGTGTTCATATTTATTAGTGCAATTTTGAATAAATAATAATTCGCCGAAAAGCAGTGTCAATGAAAAGCCTGTTATTGTAAACAGACGTGCAGATTGTTGCTACAGGGTTTATTGAAGCGAAAATAATTTTAATTGAAAAGTAGTTGGTTTACGGAAAGGTGTAGATTGTTGACGTTAATATTCTTTTCATCCACTTTGTAAGTGAACATGCAGGTTTTGGGTATTTTTATTCTACAAATGGTCAAATGAAAAAAGCAATAGACGGCAAACTAATCAGTTTTTATTTATACACAGGCCTGGGTTTTTTGTTGTTGTACTCCTTCGGTGAATTTTTTGAATACCGGGAAACCTTTGTGCGCAGAGTTATCAATAGCATTTTCCTGGTTAGCTATCTTACTATACTTAACTATGTTTTATTTGAGAAAATATTACGCTTATTCAGATGGCCATGCAAAAATAACCATCGGGCATTTTTCTTTCTGTACATTGCAATACTGTTGTATACTTTTGGATTGTATAGCTGGCGTCAGCTTTGGATACGTTTGGGTATTTATATAAATTTTACACCCACCCTGTCATTTTTAAAAGGCGTGGCGGTGCATTCACAATTTAGCCTTGCCTGTATCATCTTTTTTGCAATAGTGCGGAATATATTCAACAATATAAGGCTAAGAGAAAAAAACAATCAATTAAGGATTGAAAAAAAAGAGGCCGAACTGAATTATCTAAAGGCCCAAACAAATCCCCATTTTCTGTTTAATACTCTGAACAATATTTATTCATTGACAAGAGATAAAAGCGACATGGCTCCTGAATCAATTTTACGGCTGTCTAAAATTTTACGTTTTATGCTACATGAAACAGGCGGTAATTTTATAGCAATAGATGATGAATTGAAAATAATAACTGATTATATAGCCCTCGAAAAACTCCGTTATGATGATTCTCTGCTTGTTACACTGAGTGTCAATATTGAAAATCCAAAACAACCTTTGCCGCCTTTACTGCTTATTCCATTAGTGGAAAATGCTTTTAAGCATGGTGTCTCGGAAACAAGAAACAAACCATTTGTAGATATTAATCTTGCTGTAAAACACCAGCAATTGTTATTTGCTGTAAAGAATTCAATAGAAGTGGATACTGCCACGCAAGAAGTGAAAGAAAATATCGGGCTTTCTAATTTGCGCAGGCAGTTGGCACTGCTCTATAACGACTATGATTTGTCTGTAGGGCAAGAGAACGCAGTTTTTACATCAACATTAAAAATTAATTTAACAAGTAATGTCTAAAATAAAATGTATAATAATAGAGGATGAGCCACTTGCTGTTAAAGTATTAGCAGACTATATTACACAAGTACCCTTTCTGCAATTAGAAGGCAGCTTTAAAGATGCTATACTTGCAACAGAATGGTTACGTACAAGTGAAGTACAATTAATGTTTTTAGATATTCACCTGCCAAAACTAAAAGGAATGGCTTTTTTAAGGACGCTTACAAAAAAGCCTGCGGTTATCATTACTACTGCTTATAACCAATATGCCGTAGAGGGATTTGACCTGGACGTAACAGATTATCTCCTTAAGCCCATTGAATTTGAACGCTTCCTGATTGCTGTAAACAAAGTAAGAGATACCAACGATAAAAGGCAGCCTATATCCGAAACCGGTGAAGTTAAAGATTTCCTGTTCCTTACTGTGCAAAAGAAAAAAGTGAAAATTTTATTTGCTGAAATTGTGTATATAGAAAGCCAACGGGAGTACATAAAAGTTGTTACCTCAAAAAAAGAATTTATATCACGGATGAGTACACATGAAATAGAAGAACTTTTACCTAAGCATATTTTTAAACGTATCCACCGTTCATTTATTATTTCTGTTAATAAACTGGAATCTTATACCGCAGAATCAGTTGAAGTGAATGGGATATCAATCCCTATTGGAAGAGGCTATAGAGAGGTTATTGAAAAACTGTAAGATTATTATAGAACTTTTTGATTATTGAAAGGAAAGTGTTTATTGCATGTTCTTACTTTCTTTGACCAATAATTTTTGTTTTCAAAACCTTTACATCGGCACTTGCTTTTCTGTGCAAAATTGTGCATAGTGCTGTGTAAGATGAATATTTTTACTCCAGCGACCAGTTTTATGGTTTTGAAAACAAGTTGCCGAAAAGGTCTCCGAAAATAAGAATTGTGGATTTTTTGGTAAAGCCACAAAATAGAAACGCTGTTAACTTGAGTTAACAGCGTTTCTATTTTTGTATTGCTACTTGCGGAGAGAGAGGGATTCGAACCCCCGGACCTGTGACAGTCAACGGTTTTCAAGACCGCCGCATTCGACCGCTCTGCCATCTCTCCGCGGCAAAAGTAAGGTTACAGATTTTATCTCCCAAATTCTTATAAAAAAGAAAATAAAAGGGCGGCTGAAACAGCCGCCCACAAAGGATTTCAGCGAAAAAAATTTTTATTATTTTGATTCGTTTTCTTCAATTTTATCCACTACAACCACCAAATCGTTCAGGCTTACAGTAATGGGTATGGTGCCTAATTGTACCACCGCATTTTTACCCCTGATTTCTTTTACAATGCCCACCTGCCGGTTCCTGGTCATCTTTACTTTAACACCGGGAACAATGTCGCCGCCAACTTCTTTGAACTTTTCATTCAGCTTTTTATCTTTCTTTTCAGCTACCTGTTTTTGTCGCTGATCAAAAAGCAGTGCATTAATCTGCTTCATTACCTCGGTTTTATTGTCACTGCGTTTCCATTCCTGCACTATGGCCTTCAACTTGCGGTCCATATCCTTGAGATAGGCAAGACGGTCTTCGGTAATTTTATTCTGCTGTTTTAATAATTCAACCTGCTGCTGATGTCTTTCTTTATTCAGCACCTGTTCCATTTCTTTCTTCAGCCGTTCATTTTCTTTCAGCAGGCGATGAAGGTCTTTTTCTTTCTTTTCAATTTGCCGCAAATCGCTTTCAGCTGAGTTCAGCAATTTATCCAAACGGAAATGATCTTCATCCACCAGTTTTCTTGCACGGTCAATTAATTGTTTGCTCAACCCAATCCGTTCTGCAATAGCAAAGGTGTAAGAACTGCCCGGTTTGCCAAGAATCAGTTTATATAATGGTTGTAAACTTTTTTCATCGAAACTCATAGCTCCGTTAACAATGCCCGGTGTATGATTCGCCATTACTTTCAGGTTGAGGTAGTGTGTTGTTACAATACCCAGCGAATGTTTTTTTACCAGCTCCTGTAATATCACTTCCGCAAATGCCCCACCAAGATTGGGATCACTACCACTACCAAGTTCATCAATAAAAAACAAGGTGCGGCCATTGGCAGTTTCCATGAAATGTTTCATGTGCAGCAAATGACTGCTGTAAGTACTCAGATCATATTCAATACTCTGTGTATCGCCGATATGAATCATGATTTGTTTGAAAATGCCAAACTCACTATCAGGATGCACGGGCACCAGTAAACCACTCTGCACCATCAGTTGCATTAAGCCAACAGTTTTCATGGTAACCGTTTTACCACCTGCATTTGGCCCTGATATAACCAGTATCCTGCTTTTTTCATCAAGCCGTATGTTCGTTGGAATGGTTTCTTTCTGGTTCTTCCTGTTGTACAATAAAAGCAACGGATGGTATGCATTGCGAAGCTGAATAATGGCTTTGTCTGTAAGCATGGGATAGTTTGCTTCCATATCAACGCCCAGCTTTGCTTTTGCACGGATAAAATCGTATTCACCTAAAATTGTGTGATAGGTAGTAAGCAACGAAGCATAAACTGAAAGCTGCTGTGTTAACTCACGCAGGATACGATACACTTCACGTCTTTCCTCATTTTCGAGACTGAAGATATCGTTGTTGAGTTCAATGGTTTCTTCCGGCTCAATAAAAACGGTTCTTCTTGTTTCGCTTTCGCCATGCAGAATACCTTTCACCTGCCGCTTTTGTTCTGCATACAGTGCAACAACCCTTCTTCCGCTCAGGAACGATTCTTCAATATCTGCCACGTATCCCTGCTTCTGCAGTTTCTTCAGCACTTTTTCAAATTCACGGCGAAGTTCATTGCGCTTGCGGTATAAATTCATACGGATGCTGCTTAACTCTTCACTTGCATCATCTTTTACAATACCTGTTGAGTCGAGCACATCGTCAATGAGCTCCAGAATTACTTTTTCAAAATACGTTCCTTCAATTACATTGGTTAAAGCAGGGTAGGCACTTCTTCTATCAGCATCAAACCAGCGAAAAATACTTTGAGTATTTTCTGCCAGCTTTCTTACCTGCATCAGTTGTTCTTCACTGAGCACCGCACCGGGAATTGACAATAGTTTTAATTCACGGGAAAGGTTGAGAATATAATCGGTAGGAAAATATTGTCCCTGTTGCTGAATTAACAGCATTTCATAACTCTGCTTCAGTTCAAGCTGAATATATTCTTTACGTGTATGGATACGCAGGTTCTGTGCCTTGTCCTTAGCATATTCCGTTTTACAATGCTCATGTAACAAAGCCTTTACTTTATCAAACTCCAGCTGCACCAGCGCAGAATCGGGAAAAAATTTAATCACCTGTTTTTCTCTTTTTTTATGTAGTCGGCAAAGGTAATTCTTCTCAACGTTCCTTGCGTCGCACACTTGTACAGCAATACAAGTAGCAACAAAGCTCGAACGATTATTGCGACAGTTTATTAATATTGCTTAAAAAACTATGAGAATACGTTTTTGTTTGCTTCTTATGCTGATAATACCTGCTTTGATAAAAGCCCAAACTTCTTATGAAGATTCGCTTAATACTTATCTTAAAAATTATGTATCAGGACATGAAGTAGTTACCGGGGCCGATAAACAAAAAATTAAATTCTTTCCTGTAAATAAATATTATCGTATAACGGCAAGTGTTGAACTTAAGGAGAATAGCAGCTGGTTTTTGATGAAAACATCCGGAAAAGAAAAACAACGGTACAGGGTGTTTGGTGTGTTGCATTTTCAAGTACACGATACTGCTGTAAGCTTGAACATCTATCAATCCAGTAGCTTAATGAATTCAGATAAATACAAAGATTACCTGTTTATTCCATTTACCGATAAGACATCAGGTATTGAAACTTATGGAGGTGGCAGGTATATTGACCTCGTAATTTCAGATATTATTAATAAAACCTACACGATTGATTTTAATAAGGCCTATAACCCTTATTGTGCATATACTACGGGTTATAACTGTCCAATCCCGCCACAAGAAAACGATTTACCTGTAGCTGTAAAGGCAGGTGAACTTAATTTTTCAAAACATTGATGAGTGTCGTTTTGAGATAAATTTCAGAAAAATCAGAAGTAAGGAGTGTTTGAAAATGAAAAATGAACAAATCCGTTAAAGCAATTTTAAAACATGCGCCAAAACTTCAACAAGCAGAGTGTGGCTCAATTTTAGCCGTATATTGCAAGTTGCCAAAAAACAAACGATATGTGGAGTAAATTCTTAATGAGTATTTCAGTAACCGTCGGCTCGTTTTATTTTGTTGCATGTACAACCGGAGAAAGTAAAAACAGGATTATGAATGAAGATACAAGCATGAATACTTTTACTGATACAGCTACATTTGGCGGCGGATGTTTCTGGTGTACTGAAGCTATTTTTCAACAGGTGGATGGGGTGCTGAAAGTAAGCAGCGGTTATTGCGGCGGACATGTAAAAAATCCAACCTATGAGCAGGTGAGCAGCAAAACAACCGGTCATGCTGAAGTTATCCAGATTGTTTTTGATCCCGCAAAAGTCAGTTACGATGAACTGCTGGAAATTTTCTGGCAAACACATGATCCCACTACGCTCAACAGGCAGGGAAATGATGTGGGGCCGCAATACAGAAGTGCAGTCTTTTATCACAACGCCAAACAAAAAGAAAAAGCGGAAAAGTATAAAGCCGAACTGGATAAAAGCGGGGCATTTGATAAGCCGATTGTAACATCAATTGAGCCTTATCACAATTATTACGAAGCAGAAGATTATCACCAGAATTATTACAAGCTCAATAAAAATTCAAACCCTTATTGCTACTATGTAATCAAACCCAAACTGGAGAAGTTTGAAAAAGTGTTTAAGAATAAAATGAAAAAGAATTGATAGAAACACAGATTGAACTGATGGGGCGGATTAACACAGAAATGACAATTTGTTATCAAAACATTTTCTAAAGAATATGCCTGGATAAAGTAAGAATTTTACCGCTACGTACACAAGAAAAAAAACACAATGAACACAAAGAGTATTTACCCGGTGTCATTGTGTTTTTTCTTGAAGGAAAGCGAAATCAGTGTTCCTCTTTTCAATCAGTTTAATCAGTGTTTCTATGTCTTATAATGTTTCTACAATCTTTGTTTTAGAGGTTAATCCGATTTTTCAGGCTAATATTTCAAGGTACAAGGTGGTTTATTGACCGCTTTTCATTCATTGAGAATTTCACAGAGCCATATCTTTCAAGTAATAAAAACTTAGTTACTGTTATTATGGACATAGGAATTACCTGATTTCTGTACAACCTGCAATGATATTCATGATTTATTGCTGATTAAGTTTTATGGCAACTGGTATTGTTGAAAAAAATCCCATAGCAGGTCGTTAGCATTGATAGCGGTTGAAGGTATATCGGAGTTCGGCCCGCCAGGCAAACCGCCAGGCCATCCATGCCCTCCATCATTGGTTAAATAGAAATGAATGCTTACATCATTTGAGCAGGTGTACCATTTGGTAAACGTATAACCTGTGTTACTGAAAATGATTTGTTTTGGATTCAGGCAGTTATTCCGTATGCTCCATACTGTAAATACAGAATCGAGTGGGGGAACCGAAATTCCTGTAACACCATTACCATAGCCTCCAAGATAAGGAACGTGCTCATCTAATTTTGAATGCATGTGAAGAATGGGAACTGGTCTGGAGGCATTACAAGGTTCTGAAACAACCATTGTGCTTGAATTAGGGGCAATTGCAGCAATTTTATTTGATAATTCGCAAGCCAGCCTGTAGCAGAGCATCCCTCCATTTGAATGCCCTGTGGCATATACTTTTTTCGGGTTAATTTTAAACTCGCTCAGTAGTTTGTCAATGAGGTTACTGATGAATTTTACATCGTTCACATTATTGTTCATTGCAGAACCGCAACAACGCCCTGCATTCCATGTTTTAATTACCCCTGAACCATCCGGATACACGACAATAAAACCTGAGTTATTTGCTTTGTCAGTTAGTTTATTTGTGCTTTCAAATTGAGATCCGCTTCCGCCACCTCCATGCAATGCAATAACTAATGAAAAGCCAGATGATTCGTAATAATCAGGGGGAAGATTAACTGTGTAGGTACGTGTCAAACCATCAACTTGTATAGTGCTGTTAAAACGGTATTGTTTTGGGGCCGTGTCTGTTTTGCATGAAGAAAATAATAGTAAAACAATGGAACAGGAGGTAAAAGCGATTATTCTCAATGGTTTCATAGCGGAAGTTTGGATTTTGACAGGAACTGAATATAAACGTTTAATTGTAGATAATATTGCAGCTCAGATAAAGTGAAAGTCTTTACAATCTCTGAATACGGAAAAATAAAAACCCCGGGACTGCTCCCAGGGCTAATATTGGCTTCATAATTTTTTGTTGTTTAGTCTTGTCCGTAATTCTCTTTTTTGGGTACGAAGCCTTTTGGATTTCATTTGCCGGAATTTTCGGCAATATTGGATTTTTTTGTTTCACAGGGCCTTCTTAAAAACAGGCAACATTGGATTTTTTAATTCTGATTTTTTATTGGATTTGGATTTTCTTTTGATGGTGTAAAACTACATTGCAATTCCTCGGCGGGAAAGAAGTTTGTTTGTTTGTTTCCAAAAAGAAATGATAGCATTTGCAAGCAATAAGTGGGCACACTTATCTGAGTAATAAGTAAATTATTTCACCTCGTAGATAGTGCATTTGCTTTTGCGTAAAAATCAAAATTAAAAATGTGTTTTTTGTAAATTTTACCGAAGTGCTACTAAGTAAAAATACCGGGCTTGTGTTGAGGCTTTATTTTAATTACGATATACCCGGTTTGTGGTATTTTTTTTATTAATTCTGATTTATACATTTGATATGTAAACCAAAACCATCAATCTTTCATCGGTTTAAAAGATTAATTGTATTGCAGTGTTAACAGCACTTTCTGTTGATAAATTGTGTGCTTGCTAATCCCTGTTTTACCAAATAAATTCCACATGAGAAACTATTATTTGCATAATGGAATTGAGCAGCTTGGGCCTTTTACAATTGAAGAATTGAAAGAACAGAACATGAATGGAGAAACACCTGTATGGTATAAAGGTCTTGCCCGCTGGACTGCTGCCAAAGATATTGATGAGATTAAAACCATTTTAAAAACATCTCCTCAGAAAGTAATGATGAATACTTCTTTGCATAATGTAAAATCTTTTCAAAAAGAAGATTCAGAACAAATAAACAAGCAGAAGAAAGAAAGCAGGGTTTATATGCTGCTTATTTTGATTGTTTTAGTATTAGCTCTTGGTTATCTGTTTGTGGTTTATAAGAGTTCGTCGGCATTGGTAATGCAATAATTTTCAGAATCTTTTGCGACGAATTCATTAAAGCTTAGCTGTGTAACTAATCAAATGGTATTTCAACCTGAAGTTCAAATCCTTTTCCGGGCGAAGTAATAATTTTAATTTTCCCATCATGCGCAAGGGCACGGCGGCGGATATTTTCAAGCCCAATTCCTTCTTTTTTCTGCGATAAATCAAAACCCTTACCATTATCTGCAATCACGATAAAAATACCGGAGTTTTTTTGTTTTATGCTGATCGTTATTTCATCCGCATTTGAATGTTTCAATGTATTGGCAACCTGCTCCTGTACAATACGATAAATGGCAAGTTGAATTTCGCTGTTAATTTCCTTTGGAAACTGATCTACATAAACTGTAGCTTTTAGTTTATTCGATCCGAGCATTGACTTTACCAGCGTTTGTACTTTTTCAGAAAGGCTGTCTGACGGGTCAAGTGATGGAGCCAACTGGTGCGATAAACGTCTTAATTCATAAATTGCTTCATCCATGTATAGTTTTAGCTGGGAAATGCGGTCTGATACAATCTCTTTATCATCAATATATGCTTGAACTGTTCCCAGGTTCAGTAATGATGCTGCAAGTATTTGCTTAACATTGTCGTGTAGCTCCATTCCAATCTGCATCCTTTCATTTTCCTGGGCTTCTGATACTGCTTTACTGATTGTTTTTTCTTCCTCCATTCTTCTTGTAATATCAATGCAAGTTGCAATAACGGCCTGTTTGTCTTCGTACATAATGCCTGAGGTAATTAACTCAACATATACAACATGTTTCTTTTTATTTATAAGCCTGATTGTATATAGGTCGGGCATACCCGTTGCTGTTACAGGTTGTTCATAATTCCAGTTTACTTTTTCAAGATCAGAATGATGCACAAAATCTTTCAGTTCAGTCGTGCTTAAAAGTTCATCCTGTTTATAGCCAATCATACTCATAAACCTGGGATTACTATATATGATCTTTCTGTTCTGCATAATAAAAACGCCAACAAGAGTTTGCTCAACAAGGCTTCTGAATTTTTCTTCGCTTTGTTTAAGCTGTGCAGTTTTTTCATTTACTAAATTGTTGAGAACAAATGGCTGGCGGGCAATAAACCAAACAAAAAGCCCTCCTGTAAAAGCAAACAGAATCCCTAACAGTATTAATGAAAAAAAGTTATTTGGACGTTGGTTTTTTGCAAATCGGGCATATATTTTCCAGCCGCCGGAAGGAATATCAACTACAACAGAATTTGGATTCTGAAATTGTTCCGGGTGGGGCAGGAAAAACACTTCTTTGCCGGTATTCGGATCGAATTTAGAGAGCTGAAATATATAAGTACTTTTAAAACTGCTGTCAATTTCTGCAGCTCTTATAAGAGTACTTAGTTTGATAATAACTGCGGAAAATCCCCAGAATTTATTATCAACATAAATCGGAAGCCTGCCTACTATTCCCGTATATCCCTGCCTGAGAGTAAATGGGCCTGCAAAGAATAATTCATTCTTACTTATTGCAAGAAGTGCTTCTTTATTTCGCAGAGTATCTTTCAGAATATCATATCCAATAACAGAAGCATTTTCTTTATATGGGTAAACATGAGTGATTACCCCTCCTTCAAAAAGCTCTACAGCATCAATAAAGCGATTATTGTCGATTATTTTTTGAGCAAGAACATCAAAGTCTTTATCAATCTTATAACTTGTTGCAATAAAACTCAGGGTTTTCGTGGCCGAAAGACTGTTGTTGAGTACTTTTTCAAGTTTTTCCTTTGCTGTATATGCTGCCTGTTTAAGCTGTATGTGCTGGTTACTCCTAAAATTATTGAACAACTGAAGTGAAAAAGCTAATACTAGTAACATCAGAATTAGAAATACTAATATTCCTGCTATAAAGGGCTTTTTCAGAAATTGTACAATTCTGTTTGGCTCAATGTAAGGTTTAAAAGCAGCCGGCTGTTTTTGTTGATGGTTATCTTGATTAGTCATTGATTGAAGGTGTTTAATCAAGAATGTTTGCAACTAATAATTGATCCTGCCTAATTCATTTCCGCTTTTTCGTTATTAAAGTATATAAAAAAAATATAGTTTAAAAATTTTTTGCTGATAAAATCTTTTCTGTTGTTTACGAGGAAAATAGTTTCTGCGAAACAGAAATAATGAGATTGAAATAGTTGCAGTTGCAATTATTTTATTTTTGACAGTTTTTTTGAGATTTATAACTTCCAACTTAAAGTTGAAATTACTTCAATACGAAAATTTGTTCAGTTGCAGAAGAATTAGTTTTCGAAAATGGGAAAAATATCTAATTCCGCAATTTTAACAGGTTATCATCGTCTATACTGTAAGTTTGACGAAATCAATCATTTTAAACACTCATTTTTTAATTATGGCAGGTACAAAATCTTTTAGTTCGGGTATGCGGATTATTCACCGCTATCTTGGTTTTTTTCTGGCTGGTATAATGGCCGTGTATGCGTTGAGCGGAATTGTTATGATTTTCAGGGATACAGATTTTCTGAAAAAGGAAAAACAGGTGAGTAAAGAAATTAAACCCAATGCGGAAGATAAAGAACTGGGGCAGTTGCTGGGCATGAGAGATCTTAAAATAAAAAAGACAGAGGGCGATATTGTGTATTTCGAAAATGGAACCTATAATAAAATATCCGGCCATGCGGAATTCGTAAGAAAAGAATTACCATTTGTAATGAATAAACTTACCGGGCTTCATAAAGCACGCTCGGCTGAGCCTTTGTTTTTTCTGAATGTATTCTTTGGCCTGTCACTCTTGTTTTTTGTAATTTCTTCCTTCTGGATGTTTATGCCAAAGACTTCCATATTTAAAAAAGGCATTTATTTTACAATTGCAGGAATTGTTTTAACTATTGTTTTGTTGTTTGTTTAATTCTCCGGCAGGGTGTAGTTTGTTAATCGTAAACCGTTTGTTATTTTTTTGCGATAATTTTTAATAAATTATAAGATCAAGAGCTGCAACTCAAAAATCGCTAAACATCTGTAGATCATCAATTCTACAGGTGTTTTTTGTTTTATTAAAGCAACTTTAGCCAGAAAGGTTGTTGGTTAGTCTATTAAACTTTTATTTCGGCAGCAAAGTTTTTTACTTGCAATTGCAGTATTTATGTGGAAAATACTATTTTTTTTGAAAAAATACCTGAAATAGCTTGTAGGTGTTATTACTTAGTCATATTTTTATCCTGAATCTGACAATCCTGAGAAAAAAACGTACCCGAACCATGAACACGATTATTTAATTATCGTTTCTTCTCCTTCCGATCCGTTATTTCTTAGTTATTCAGTTTCTACATTTTGACGTACCCAAAAAATAAGTTATGAAAACAACTTTCCCAATTTGTTATGAATGCAAAGTAATTGTCTTTGTGCTTGTAGTATTACTTTCATCCTTCAAAAATTCGATTGAAGCACAATCTTGTCCAGGTAATTTATTAACTAATCCCGGTTTTGAAAGCGATTTGAACGGCTGGAGCAATTGGGGAAGTTTAACAATTTCGACTGATGCCTATTCAGGCGTAAAAGCAGCAAATGTTCCTCTTGGAATTGAGAGCGGAGGAGGCAATGCTGTGGCAGCAACACAAGGCTATACATACAATTTAAATGTATTTGCCAAAGTTACAGCACCTACTACATGGGCAACTGTGGAAATTGTATTTTATGATGCTTCCTGGAATGAGATTCAAAATACATATACCCAGGTTTCTGCATTAAATTATCAGCAATACACGGTGAGTGCAATTGCGCCGTATGGAACTGCATGGGTTTCTGCTACCCTCTTTAAGGGTGCAGCAGGTGAAATGTGGGCAGATGATTTTTGCCTTACAACAACCGGAATGACGGGTACTTTGTCAATTGGAAACCTCATTTATTACGATACAAATGGTAATGGAAAATTTGATAATGGCGACTGGGGAATAAATGGAGAAGTTGCAATTAAACTTTATGAGGATAATAATAATGACGGAATTGCTGATGGAACAGCAATTGCTTCAACAACATCTTCAGGTGGTGGTTATTATTCTTTTACCGGACTTAATCCAGGCAGTTACTTTGTACAGTTGGAAAATGTGCCTTCATGGATGTTTTTAATTCCCAAAAATGGTGGCGACCCTGATAACGATATAAATAATGATAATAATGGAATCAGTCAGGATATTGGTGCTCAGATAATAAAAGGTGGAACCATTACACTCACGGCAGGTGGTGAACCGGGCGGTATTAATTATAACAGTTCTTACGACTTTGCATTGTCGAAGTATAACGGACTGGGTGATTATGTATGGTTAGATGCTAACGGAAATGGAATACAGGAAACCGGCGAAACGGGTATGCAAAATGTTTCCGTAAAACTGATTAATCCGTCAGATAACTCTGTGCTGGAAACTACTCAAACTGATGCAACTGGTTATTATTATTTTAATGACCCTTATGGCAAATATGGGGTTACTACTTATACGGTTGAATTTACCACTCCATCAGGATATAAACCAACTCTATCTAACACAAGCGGCAATGATGAAGCTGACAGTGATCCGGTAAATGGGAAAATAATGAATGTCACTGTTCCAGTTGGAACATGGAACTATTCACTTGATGCAGGCTTTGTGCCCGACAGTTGGATATTGCCGGTAAAGATTGTTTCATTTAATGCTTTTCTAAAAAAGGAAAGTAAAGTTGATTTGAAATGGCAAACCGGAAATGAAGATAATTTTCATCATTTTGTAATTGAACGGGGAACAGATGGGAAGAATTTTCAGGAAGCAGGAATTGTTTTTGCAAAAGGAACTCAGAACGGAAATGCTGATTATACTTTTACAGATAACATTAATCAGTTACAGGCCTCTGTTTTGTATTATCGTTTACGTATAGTTGATTTTGATAATAAGACTGAGTTTTCAGATGTAAGATTGATACGATTGGTGGATAATACAGCAAATACAATTAGCCTGTCTGCGTATCCTAACCCGGTATTAAATGAACTTCGTGTAACAATACCTGAAAGCTGGCAGAATCAACCTGTTACTTATGAAATTATTTCTGTTTCAGGACGGCTTGTAAAAAGTTTGGCAAGAACAAATGCAAATCAAACTGAGGTTATAAACGTTGGGATGCTTCACTCTGGAACGTATGTCATAAAAGCTTCCTCGAACAAAGAAACTATTTTTAGTAAGGTGATCAAGTATTAGCGGCATTGATATGTCTCGCATTTAATATATTTCAAAAGGAATGCCTCTGTCACAGGAGGCATTCTTTTTGAATGAAAAATTTATATGTTTTGTTATATAGAATGCAATACTATCAGGAAGGGTATTTTAAAAAATAACTTATCAATTGTTGGGCAAAGCAGAATGATTTTTGTATTCTTTATTTAATAAGGGCAATTGTAAATACTTTAATTAAATAAGTGAAAACATGTATGGAGATAAATTAGTTTTATGAAAATAATATCTCGTATTTGGAAAAATGGGTTATTATATTAGTTTTACGCAATATCTGATATTACTTGTAAAACCATACTTATGCGCTATCCATCCTTATTGTTCAGCCAATTGCTTGGCTTAATTTCATTTGTTTTTTTGTGTAACACTGTATTTGCTCAAAGTCCGGGACTGATAGTACGCCCTGCTGGAGGCAAAGGCCCTGCTACATTAAATCCCAATCAGGATTATTTTACTTCAGGAACAGCTTCTGGGTATTCTTCAAATGATATTTCCGAAAGTGAGATATTGTACAAAGTAATAAAACCGATTGTTGCAGAACCCACCGGCGATCTTGCTACTGGTCCAAGTGGTGGTTATTCAGATATAGTAAAAACGGTTGACAACAGCGGTTGTTACATTTATAACGATGGAACAAACATTCTGTTTCGTCTTCGCATCGGGGGAATTGTTAACGGTGCGAAAGCTTATAATATTTTATTTGATACTGATAATAAAATCGGCGCATCGGGCCCATCGGCTGATCCAAACTATGTTGCCCCTACCAACAGCGGGAATGGAAACCCCGGTTTTGAATGGGAAGTTGCCATGGAAACAGGATCATCAGGAAGAGTAGCGGTTTATAATGTTGATGGAATTGTAAATCCATCAGCGTCCACAACATACACACTCGCTACTAATACACTCATTTCGGTTGCTCTGAGCCGTGATGGTGGAGATGCAGATTATTTTTATGATTTTTTTATTCCTATGTCTGCATTAGGCATTACTGCCTCAACACCAATCCGCATTGTTATTTCAACTAATACAAACCCGGGTTCTGCATTCCAGGGAACCAGATCAGATATTTATGGAATTAATGATGCAGCTTTCACTTCAACAACCGATGCATGGCAATATGCAGCACAGAATACACCCTCTTTCACATTAAATGATGTTTCATCCGGAGGTTCAGGCCCAGGGGCGGTTTGCACGGCGGCACCAGTTGTAAATACAGGTATTGGAGCAGGCTCAAATGTAAATATTACCGGGACATGGACTTATCTTGATGCTACACGACCATCCCCTGCCACTATTTATGTTTACAAAAATGGAACTCTTGCAGGAACCACAACCTGCAGCAGCGGATCTACCTGGAGTTATACAATAGCAAGTGTAGCTACAGGCGATATAATTACAGCTAAAGCACAGGCAAGTGGAGAAAGTATGTGTTTGGTTAGTAATAGTGTAATTGTGACCAGTTGTTCACCTTCAAATATTTCTTCAACTAGTAGCGCAGCATTTGGGACATGTGTAAACAGTGCCAGAGGAATGGCAGGAACCAGAACAGCTAATTCAGTTATCAAAATATATAAAGTTTTGGCGGGAAGCTCACCTGTTTTATTTGCAACAGATGGAACACCGGTTTCACCATCAACTTATAATATTTCATATAGCACAACAACAGCTTGGGAATATAATGGGGCAAATAATGGCGGAACCACAGACCCATGTAGTGGTGGTGCCAATGATATTGCTGACGGTTCTTATTATATTACAGTGACAGAAACGGGTAAATGTGAATCTGCCCCCATCTGGGGATCCTGTGTTGGTTTTTCTCAAACAACAGCTTTGCCTGTTATTACTCAAACAACAGTTTATCCATCCACAACATCGATAAGCGGTACTGCTGCTGCTAACTCAACAGTAAGATTGTTTGTAAATGGTTTTTTGGTATCCTCGACAACTGCTACTGCAGGAGGTGCTTATAGTTTCTCAAGTCTTATTTTACAAACAGGTGATGTAATTAATGTAAGAGCACAATCAGCCAGTCAATGTATAAGCCCTGCCGCATCTCTTACAGTTACTTGCTTCACTTCAGCACCAGTCATAACTACTGATGCACAAGGTTATCTTACCGCCGGTGCTACTACAGTTAATGGCTCATCTTCTGAAGTTGCCGGAACAACTATTCGTGTTTATGCTTCCCCATCTATATTAATAGGTACAACTACTGTTCAATCAGGTGGAACATGGTCTGCAACGGTTGCAGCTCTGGTAAATGGAACAAGTTATTATGCAACAGCACAAAATGGTACCTGTTCGGTAAGTGCAAGTTCATCCACAGCTACTGCCCGTGCAGCTACAACAGTTTGTCCAACAATTAGCGGCACATATAACGAAGGTGCCGGTTCAGTCAGCGGTACAATGCCCGGTTCATTTACCGGTACGGTATATCTTTATCAGGATGGGGCTCAAATAGGTTCAGCTTCGTTAACTGCTGCAACAACCTGGTCTGTTACAATTTCAGCTTCCAATCCTTTATATGCAGGAGGGGTGCTTACGGTAGGAGCACAGGCCACAAACAGCACCTTAAATAAATCCTGCGGTTCAACTACAACCGTTACCTGTTCTGTACCTCTTACTCCTTCAATAAATCCCACAAGCAGTACAATAACAGTAGGACAAACAGTTACATATACATTAAGTGCTACAGAGTCAGGGGTTTTGTATAGCGTGGAAAATGCAGCAAATGGATCAACCCTTTCTACTTCACAATTTGGCAGCGGCTCATCAACCAGTTTCACTACATCAGCATTCAATACCGGAGGAACATACAATATAAAAGTCACTGCGGATAAATTATCAGGTAGCAGTTGCATAACTTATGCTTCAGCCAGCGTTACTGTTAATGGAACATTGCCTGTAACATTAACTGATTTTAATGGGAAATGGATTAATAATGAAGTGCTTTTAAATTGGCATACTGCAAGTGAGTTTAATACCGATTATTTTGAAGTACAACGTAGTTACGACGGACGATTGTTCCAGACAATAGGAACAGCAAAAGCAACCGGAAACAGCAGCGTTGTTAACTTGTACAGTTTTGTAGATAAGTCGGCTGTGTGTGGAATGTATTATTACAGGTTGAATGTTGTTGACAATGATTCCAAATCGCAATACAGTAATATCATCCGGCTGTACCAGCATGGTGCGCCCAATATACAGGTATTGCCAAATCCGTTTACGTCAGACCTACGTGTGTTAATTACTATTGAGAATAATGAAGATGGGTACATACGGGTAACAGATCAGAATGGAAGAATTGTTTATAATAATTATCGCCGTCTTACTATAGGAACAAATACAATTTCTTTGAGTGAGCTTTCTGCAATACTTCCGGGAACATATTTTATGGAAGTAAGATCTGGTTCAGTTAAAACAATTCATCGTATTGTAAAAGCAAAATAAAAAATCAATTTATTTATTCAAGTTTCAACGGCAGTTCGGAAGTTCTGCCGTTTCTTTTTATAGCTTCTATATTTGTGATAAAATAATGATTATGGAATTAGGTATTGGTATGTTTGGAGATCTGCATGTTGGCAGAGATGGGAAGCCTCAACCTGCTCAGCAACGTTTTCATGAATTGCTTGAAGAAATCAGGTTGATGGATGAAGCCGGTCTTGATTTCTTTGGAATAGGAGAACATCACCGGCCCGACTACGCAGTGTCGGTACCTGAAATCATACTTTCTGCTGCGGCATCTGTTACAAAAAAAATCAAACTTGGAAGTGCAGTGTCAGTACTCAGTTCAACAGACCCTGTTCATCTTTATCAAAGTTTTGCTTCGCTTGATTTAATTTCAAACGGAAGAGCAGAGTTAATGGCCGGCAGGGGAAGTTTCATTGAGTCGTATCCGTTGTATGGTTATAATCTTGAAGATTATGATGAGCTGTTTGAAGAAAAACTTGGGTTGCTGGTAAAAATTAATAATGAAAATCCGGTTACATGGAAAGGGAAGTTCAGGCCGGCATTAACTGAACAATTGATTTTACCAAGGGCTGTTAATAATCATCTCAACATTTGGGTTGCAGTTGGAGGAACACCCGAATCGGTTGTACGTGCTGCAAGGTTTGGCTTGCCTGTTATGTTTGCAATTATTGGAGGCAATCCTGCTCATTTTAAACCTTTGTTTGATTATTACCGTGAGGCATTTCAACACATGGGGCAGGATATGAGCAAATTTCAGGTGGGCGTGCATATGCATTCTTTTTTTGGAGATGATGGGGAGCAGATTGCTGATGAATATTATCCTGTTTATTCAGCACAAATGAACAGAATTGGCCGCAGCAGAGGATGGCCAGCCTATCAACGCAACCAGTATGATGCAGGGCGGGGCAGCAATGGTCATCTTATTATTGGTGATGTGAATGAAGCAGTTGAAAAAATTCTTCAGTTAAAGGAACTATTTGGGCTTACACGTTTTTCTGCACACATGGATGTGGGTGGGCCATCACATGCTTCTCTGATGAAATCGATTGAATTGTTCGGCAATAAAATTGCTCCAAAAGTGAGGGAAGCTTTAAAAGTTTAATGGCGGTAATTTTTATTCACCGTCACCGGAAATATTTTGCTGTAGATCCTTTTCTTCAGGAGCCTGATTGTTATATTTTTTTATTGTTCTAATTTTACCGTTTAAAGGAGAGATGCCGGAGTGGTTGAACGGGACGGTCTCGAAAACCGTTGTGCGGGCAACTGTACCGAGGGTTCGAATCCCTCTCTCTCCGCAAGTGAGTTTTAAAACTCACCAAATCCCTGCAAATCGTTATTTATGCAGGGATTTTTATTTGGCAGTATTCAAAATTCATCTAAACTATGCTTTATTGCTGACGGTAGGTGAACCAATAACAGCAGCGATTCTTAATAATAAAGTATCGGGCAAAACAGAAAAAGGCAGAGGTCTGATTAAAAAATTTTCCAACACCGCAACAGCAAAATCAAAGTCCTGTTAAATAGCCTTATAAAAAGCAATTCCATTTCAGGTAAGCATATCTTCAAATTTTATATTTTAGCTCTAAGGCATTTGAAGTAATTTCGTTTTAATAATTCCTTTAGTAAGAAATAAATGCAAGATTTACTATTTGACTTTATATCAAAATATGTTTCTCTAACAGAGGAAGAGAAAAACGCAATACTTTCGTTAGACCTATTTCGTTCGGTAAAGAAAGGAACGATTTTACTCAAAGAAGGTCAAAAAACAGAAGATAGCTATTTTGTTTTAAAAGGTTGTATTCGGGTCTATTACATCATAGACGGCGAAGAAAAAACAACGGCTTTTTATACAGAGCTGGATGCCTTAACGCCTCATCGTGTTTTAAATAATGCCTCTTCTGATTATTTCATTAGTTGTGTTGAAGACAGTATTCTTCTGGTTTCAAATACCGATATGGAAGTAGAAATGAACAGTAAGTTTCCAAAGTTTGAAACAATGTGCAGAATGCTGTCGGAAGAATTGTTAGCCAAACAACAAATAGACTTTGACGAGTTTAAAACTTCTTCACCTGAAGAACGATACCTGAACTTATTACAAAAAAGACCCGACCTTATTCAGCGTGTTCCTCAACACCAATTAGCAAGTTATTTAGGGATTAAGCCACAATCATTAAGCAGATTAAGAGCAAGAATTCTCGAAAAAAAGAGCTAAAAAGTATTTCTTAACTTAAGTGAACGAGTTATTGTATCTCCCCAATCCACTTTTGCAGTATCATTTAACAATAAAAAGATATGCAAAGAAAAAATTTATGGATTGGACTTGCTTTAGTGTTCGCAGGCAGTTTGCAGTTGAATGCACAAAATAACAAACAAGACAGTACGTACAAAAGGTGGTTTGTTGGCAGCACGCTCTATTTATTGGGGAACTTTGATAAAGTAAATAACCCAGAGTATGTACAATTAAATGTTGGCTACAGAATAACTCCAAAAGATGTTGTTTCCTTTCGATTTAAAAGATCTATTTACTCCTGGCCAATAGGAATCCCTTTTGGATCGTCATCATTTGATGCATCCGGAGAAAACTATCCCGGGCATGCACGTATCCTTGCACCTACATTAGGTTACCAACGGCTTTGGTGGAAAGGAGCTTATAGTTCCGTTCAGGCGTTGAATGCTTTTGAAAAATACATGAATGAGGATAATAAAAAGATAGGGAACGGATACACTTTGTACCTGGACTTTTATTTGGGTTACCAGTTCAAGTTTTTTAAAAACCGGTTCTTTTTTGAACCAGCTATCGGATGCAGTTATTGGCCGGTAAGAACAAATGTTCCGGCATCTTTTAAAACAGTTGAAAAAAAATGGCCTAACTACTTTGTTCAGCCCGGATTTGATTTTGGGTATAATTTTTAAGCTGATAATTTATGAATACACAACAAACACAAGAAGCAATATTGGAGGATATTAAAGTCAGTTTAAAACTGAAGCTTGCTGCACTTTGGGCCAGTTTGATGTTTCTTATTATCTATTTAGATTACTTCCATTTATATATGCCAGGCAAGATAAATGATATTCTGAAAGGGAGCGTATTTGTATTTGATATTACGCAAGGATTTCTTTTGGCAGCCCTATCCATTGTAGGAATTCCGGCACTGATGATTTTCCTTTCTGTGGCCCTTCCGGCTAAGGTAAATCGCTGGGCAAATATCATTATTGCTGCTGTGAATATTCCTCTAATATTGTTTAATCTGGCTGGTGAAGCTTGGATTCACATGATAATTGGCGCTGTTATACAAGTCGTTCTTCTCTGTCTAATTATTCGCTATGCATGGAAATGGCCACGTATTGAAAAATGAAAAACCAGTACTTTAGCAAAAGGTGAAAATTTGATCAGAAAAACTAAATAATGAATTGGATAAACTCAAACGCTTTATTGATAAGAATGTGGAATTTTACAAATAGTACATTTTATTTGTAACGTTCTCCTTAAAGAAAGCATATGTCAATGTATAGTATAAAAATTCTTCATCATAAGATTCATAGAATATAGATAATGAAATCATTTAAGTTTTTAAAAAATAAATATGGTGTAGAAATGCTTATGGATATAGGTACATACAAAGATATTCCTACCTATTTTTTTGAAAGTGAGTTACACAATACTGATTTCTATGAAATAGTTTTTTTTGCTAAGGGCAACGGCTATTTAGAACTCGAACAGCAAAAAATAAAAATTACAAAGGGCACTATTGTTTTCATTTCGCCTTTTCAAAAAAGAAAATGGTTCGTCGATAAATCTAAAATTGATTGCTATTTCCTGTTTTTTCAAGACAGCTTTCTTTCAAAGTTTTTTTCTGATAAGCTCTTTTCATACAAACTGCAGTTTTTTTATAATAAAACAAATCCCTTGTTTATCAAGGTTAATAACAGCTTTTTACTACAAATACATAATGTTTTACTTGAGCTGCTTGCTGAAATAAAAAATTTCCGGTCTGATAGTGAACATATTACCAGGTCTTTATTGTATTTCATACTAATAAAAATGAACAGAACTTATGCTGACACTTATAAGCTGTCCGGGGAAACTGAAAGTAATACGATTGCGTTTAAATTTAAGCAGCTCTTGCAAGCAGAAGTAAACAGAAATAAGAATGTTGATTATTATGCACGCCAGTTAGGCATTAGCAGGGTTACATTAAATTCATGCATTAAAAACCAGTTTGGCATTACTGTTTCTGAAATGATAAATGAATTTCTTCTGTTTGAAATTAAATCTAATTTGCTTTACGGGGAGCTTGCCATAAAAGAAATTGCTTCTCTCTTTAACTTTTCAGAAGCAAACCACCTGTCAAGATTTTTTAAAGCGGCTACTGGTCATACTCCAAAGGAATTCAGAGATATTTATCAAAATGGTAGTTCTGTTTTCTGATTGGTAGTTTAGCATTTTTTGTGCTTTATAGTTTTGCAAAACTATTTTAATCAAATTTTTATTTCATGTTTGTGAAGGAGAGTAAATGCTTCAGTCTCTTAATTGCTCGATGCAGGTCTTTTGGGTTTTGTTATGGTTTAATGTTAATACTTGCTTCTTTTATTGGCAATAGTATAAATGCCCAGTCGTCACAATCAAAAGTAGTGATGATTTCTATTGATGGTACGCCTGATTATTTAATTGATAAGTTTTTAAAAAACGGTGTATTACCAGCAAATGGTGCTTTTGCAAAAATGAAAAAGTTTGGTGCTTATGCCGAAACGGTGTTGCCGGTAAATATTGCATCTACGGGGCCTTCTCATGTTTCTATTTTTACGGGTGCTTCACCTGGTAATACAGGAATAGTCGGGAACAGCTTTCGTAAAAATGACCAGAACTGGAGCAGTCCTGCTTTATCTGCTTTTCGTCAACCTATTGCAGCAGAAACAATTTTTCAGGCTGCTATGCGGCAAAGAAAAAAAGTAATGTCTTTAGGTGGTGTTGGCCTTGATAATCGTGCTGAAAACAGAATGACTGATTATATGCACATGTATCCGGTTATTTCCGGGCCGTCTTTAGTCATAGACCTTATTCTTACAGATACTATATTAATTGATAATAATGGTAAGAGCTACAGGAAATTAAAAGTTAATAGTAAAAGTCCCTCTCTACCTGTATTTGAAATTACCGGCAGTTTTAATCTGCCACTTACAATATACTTAACTGATACTGTATTAAATAAAGCAAATGTACTAAAGCCGCTAACCCAACTTATTGTTGATATAGACACTGATTTAAGCAATGGTTATAATGCAACAGTTGTGCCTCATGAGTGGACAGAAATGGCTGTAACGAAAAATGGCAAACAGTACAATACTTCCTTCAGACTTTTTAAGTTGGATGAAATTGCAGGGAGCTATCGGCTTTTTATGACTGCACCGGCAGAGGTATTTGGCTATCCATCAGTGTTTCTTGAAAAATTACAAAATGCCTGTGGCTTCTGGCCCGGTGAGCCTGAAAACAGAAAACAAACAACAGGTCTTGTGCCAGAGGAAATTTGGTTTGAACAAGTGGACAGGTTGGCAAAGTATTCCAGAAATTTAATTCTTACCGGCATGAAAGAAGGTGATTGGGATTTGCTGTTTGGTTATTTTTCTACATTGGATGATGTGCAACACAGGTACACACTTACAAATCCACGACAGTTAGACTATAAAGCTGATAATGGCAGGAGGCCAAAGATTTATGCCGGCCATATTGAAAAGTATTTTCAAATTATAGACCGTTATTTACTTGAAATTATGAATGCTGCTCCCAAAGAAACCAATTTCATCATTTTTTCTGACCATGGCATGATACCGATTCATACCTGTTTGCTCCTGAATAATTACTTTGAACATACAGGGTTCAGTTTTTCTAAACAAGAATTAACAAGTATTTCCAGTGGTAACTCTGCTCACATTTATATCAATAAAGAAAAGGTAAGCAGCACCGATTATACTGCATATCTGGAACAGCTTACCAAAACGCTTAAATCTTTAAAAGATTCTGTAACTGGAGAGCCTGTTTTTGATTTGGTAGCAAACCAACAGGAGCAAAAAAAATATGGTCTGTTTAATCAAGACTATTCAGGTGATTTGTTTGTAAGCTGTAGGAAAGGCTATACAATATCAGACCGCTTTTTACCTGGAGTTAGTTATCTCGTACAAAATTCTTTTGACCCTGCAATGTTTGAAAACCAAAACCAGGCAACTAAAAACTTTCTTTTAAATGGAACAATGAACGAAACCGGCAGAGCAGTGCATGGATGTTTGGCAACAGTACGGGAAGGCCAATCTGTTTTTTACTCAATTGGCCCCGCTGTTCCGAAAAGAAAAATTAAGAATATGTCGTCTCTGCAAATCGCATCTGTCGTTTCAGCTTTGTTAGGTATTCAGCCGCCAATAAACTCAGAGCGAAAAGAAGTGTTTTTAACAAATAAAAACGCAAAGACTAACTGATTCAGTTTAAAAAAATGATTCGGCAATACCGAAAAGATAGAAGTTTAAATTAGTCGCTCTCGCATTTCAGCGACCGGCTTAAGTTTATTGACCTTGAAAATGGTGACACAATAAGTCGATTAATTGTTCAAAAAAAATAACCTCTTTGCTGCATTTTTTAACTTAAGTGAATTTCTTTTCCATTTGGCAATATCAATTTCGCAAACTCTGTTAGCAAATAACTATTTAATAATAAATGAAAGCAAGACTTAATTAAAACAGGAGTTCAATAAAACTACATAAGTATTGAAACAATGTTTTATTGGTTTTCATTTTTAATTAGTAATCATCCTGAAAATAATTTAAACAAGTATTGTTATTATGACAATTAGAAAAACAATGAAGGCTGTGTTATTGCTTTCATTATTCATCTCAGCTCAAAAAGTGGCCGGGCAAAAAAAATACACAATTAGTGGTAGTATTAAAAGTAAAAATAATGGCGAATCTATTATTGGTGCAAGTATTAAAGTACTAAATAGTAATTATGGTACAAGTTCAAATGAGTATGGCTTTTACAGTATTTCACTAATACCTGATACCTATCAGCTTGTGTATAGTGCAATAGGCAAAACTCCAGATACTTTAAGTATTAATTTAGTGAGTAACATTGAGAAAAACATTAGTCTTTCTGAGGCTAATTACGAGTTAACAGGTGTTATAGTTGCCAGTAATAAATCGTTGGGCCGTTCTGTTACCGGCTCGCAAATGAGTATTGAAAAATTATCGATGCAGGAAACCAGAAACATTCCGGTAATTTTTGGCGAAAAGGATTTATTAAAAACTATTCAATTACTACCAGGTATTAAAACTGCCGGAGATGGCAATAGTGGCATTTTTGTAAGAGGCGGAAGTGCAGACCAAAATCAAATAATTTTAGACGAAGCCAATATTTACAATGCAGCTCATTTGTTTGGTTTCTTTTCTACTTTTAATAGCGATGCTATAAAAGATATTGCGGTGTATAAAGGAGGAATGCCGGCACAATATGGAGGAAGATTAAGCAGTGTGCTGGATGTAAGAATGAACGAAGGGAATAATCAAAACACCAATGTTAGTGGAAGTTTGGGGCTTATTAGCGCTAAACTAAATGTTGAAGGACCAATACAAAAAAACAAATCTTCTTTTTTGATTACCGGAAGAAGAACATATGCTGATATGTTTTTGAGAATGGATGAAAAATACAAGGATAATCAATTATATTTTTATGATTTAAACGCTAAACTAAACTATGAACTGGGCAAAAAAAATAAGCTTTATGTAAGTGGGTATTTTGGTAAAGACGTTTTAAATTACAACAAACAGTTTGGTCTCTTTTGGGGTAATGGTACCGGAACTATGAGATGGAATCATATTTTCAACAGCCGGTTGTTTTTAAATACTTCACTTATTTTTAGTAATTATAACTATGAGTTTAAAGTTAAAAATGGTACAAACGATATAAGAATATTTTCTCAAATCAGGGACTGGAATTTAAAGCAAGATTATCAGTACAGCATCAATAATAAAAACAATTTGCGGTTTGGATGGTCTGCTATTTATCATATCATTCGCCCCGGAGAAATTACAGGCAATGCTACTTCCAGCATCAACGATAAAATTCAGGACAAAAGATATTCTTACGAAAGTGCATTCTATGCAAGCAATGTGTATAAGCCCAGTAAAAACTTAAGTATAACACTTGGTTCAAGGCTTAGTGGTTTTAATGTAATGGGCGGAGGTAGCTTTTTCAATATAGATGATGCAGGTAATATTATTGATACCATTAAATATGCGAAAGAAGAAATTGTAAAAACTTATTGTAACCTTGAGCCAAGAGTTTCCATAGGTTATATACTGAATGCCAATACATCCATCAAAGCAGCGTATGCCCGTAATGCCCAGTATATGCATCAAATAACCAATTCAAATGGATCAAATCCTTTAGACAAATGGGCAAGCACCAGTAATATAATTAAGCCGCAACTTAGTAATCAGTTTAGCTTAGGTTATTACTCAAACATATTTCTAAACACTTACGAATTTACTGCTGAAGCATACTATAAGGAAATGGAAAATGTTTTAGACTATAGAAATGGAGCTGACTTGTTTTTAAATGAAACCGTAGAAGCACAATTACTTTTTGGCAAGGGTAGGGCTTATGGAATAGAGTTTATGTTAAAGAAAAAAGCAGGAAAACTTACAGGATGGATTAGTTATACTTTAAGTAAGACTGAAAGGAAAATTAACGGTATTAATAACAATGAATGGTACAATGCAACTCAGGACAGAACACACGATATGTCAATTGTTGGAATATATCAATTAAGTAAAAAATGGACACTAAGTGGAAACTTTGTTTTCTATACCGGTAGCGCTGTTACATTTCCATCAGGCAAATACCAGGTTAATGGACAAACTGTTTATTATTACAACAGCAGGAATGCTGACAGAATGCCTAATTATCATCGCTTAGATTTTGGTGCAACAATGCAATTGAAAAAATTCAAAAAATGGACTAAAGAATTGGTGTTTAGTTTGTATAATGTGTATGGCAGAGAAAATGCTTTTACCATTAATTTCAGAGATAACAAAGACAACCCAAATGTTACAGAAATAGTGCAGACAAGCTTATTCCGCTGGGTTCCATCAATATCTTACAATTTCAAATTTTAATCAACAAGAATAAATAATAATGAAAAAGATAAATTCAATTATATCTATAGGAATACTTCTATGTGGCTTAGCGGGTTGCGAAAAAGTCACAGATTTGGATTTAAATACTACAACTCCAATAATTGTGGTTGATGGCCAGGTAACAAATAATTCAGCAGTGGGTAGTATTGTTAAGTTGTCATACACAAATAAAGTAAAATCAGATAATAGCATTGTGCCATTACCTGGTGCAACAGTTACTATTCAGGAAGATAATGGAACTGTTTATTCTTTGCCGGAAGTGTCAAATGGTGTTTACAAAAATGAAAATTTAGTAGGCATTGCAGGCAAAACTTATAATCTTAAAGTGGTGGCAAATGGTATTACACTCACCTCAAGTTCTAAAATGCCTGCAATGGTAAATTTTGATTCTTTAGTGGTTGAAGATTTTCCAAACTTTGGTAAAACAGTAAAAGTGGTAACTCCCTTTTACAACGACCCCAAAGGGAGGGGCAATAATTATAGTTTCTTTCTATTTAAAAATGGAAGATTAATAAAAGATGTGTTTGCCTACGATGACTCATTTATTGATGGTAAAAAAGTGACTTTCCCATTAATATATTCGAGAGAAGAAGATGAATTTAAAAAAGGCGATATTATTGAAGTTGTGATGAATTGTATAGACGATGGCAATTACAAATATTGGTTTAGTTTCTCTCAATCTTCTACAGGCAGTCCTCAGGCTGTTCCAGACAATCCTATTAGTAATATTAAAGGCCATGCAATTGGAGTATTTGGTGCAAATACCTATCAAAAAAGAAATGTGATAGTACCATAGATATAGATGCGATGGTAGTTCAGTTTGCCTGATATAACAAAGCGGTTGGTGTAAATGTAAGATTGAATTATCGTATTTCAAATGCAATCATACATCACTAAATTATCATTAATCGAAACAAACCAACAAGAAAATAATTTTACAGTTAATAATTAAAAGGTTATGAAAAGAAGCTTAACATGGTTAATGTTATTAGTTTTTTTCTGCAATATTGCTTTTACACAGGATGTAAAGGTGTTTGACATAACATTGGGCGATTCCATGAGGATAAGAGAGTGCGGTTGTAAAATTGTAGAAAGTGCATATAAAAGCGGACTTGCTGTAAAAAGAAATAAATGGAGAGGATTAGCTGGTAAAAATCCAGACATTTTAAAGATGTATTCATACACCGAAAACATCCCTAAAAATGACAAATGTTTTCAACGTGTGGGATTATACTATACAGAAGAGCCAACTCCTGGTACGACAGAGGCAGAAAAACTTCCTCCGATTTTACCAGCTAACAACGAAAAAGTTAAACTAATTTATAGTGAAGACAAAAGACCCGGTATTGCAGATGCTGAAGATATATGGATTGGCATTCAGGATTATAAGGTAACGGGTATTCGGTTTTACTTCAACTTTCATAATGCCGATTCTGTTTATCAAGCCTTGATAAAAAAATATGGTAAAATTTCAACAAAGAAGGACTATTTTGTTATGACCCCGGCGGGGAAAAGAAAGGATTATTATGAAGCGAAATGGCAGTTTCCAAAATTGACAGTTACTTTTCTAAGCATTGATACTAACCAGATAGGATATAGCCCCAATGATACCCCTCTTGGTTATTTAAGTGCGGTTGGCAGTGTAACAATTCAATATATTCTTTCCGATCAAAAAAAGGATGGCAACAAGCTATAGAACGGGGATGACGCTTATTTATAAAAAGTGAAAATGAAACAGATTTTTTTAATCAAATTATGGCTCGATAAGTAAATTACCAAAAATGAAAGCAACACAAATTATTTTACTAAACAGTTTACTTGTGTTATCAATAATGTCAGGGTTCACTTCAAAAAACAAATTATCTATTGAAGGGTCTTGGTCAATCGTTGAGGTTCAAACTGTAAAAGTAGATGGTACATCAACCTCCACTTTTCCAAAGGAAAGCGTAGCTATTTTTTCAAACGGTGCATATAGTTTTTGCTGGACAAGTCATATTGCCACCACTCGTAGCTGGCAAATGCAAGACAATGAAAAGCTGAGCAGATTTAATCAATCCGTTATTAACGCTGGTAATTTTGAATTTAAGGATTCAATCCTTACAACAAAGGCAGCATTTGCAATAAACCCCATGTTTGTTGATGGAGTTGCAAAATTCAAATGTTATTTTAGAGGTGATACACTTTTTTTGAGAGGTTTAAGTGTACTCTCCTCAGACAGTATTTCTCACCCTGTTTATGCCAGCGGTTCATATTTTATAAATAAACTTTTGAGAGTTAGAAAATAGCAGGATGGCTGTAAAACCTAATAAGGGATTTGCTTTTTCATTATCAAACCAGGTACGGCTGTTTAAAAGAATAATGCAATGATGTATGTTTTCAATAAAAAGGTAAATCCAAATTTAAAATCCAAAAGGTTTAGAAAATTATATTAACCTTTTTCAACGAATATATCACATACATTAAATCTTATTTGGAAAATAAACAAATATGAAACATACAATTTTATTACTCTGTTTTTTAATACAAATATTTCCTTTGTTACTAACGGCACAAAAAAATGATACTATTATAGTGACCTCGAAAACAATTAAGATGTCGCAGTTAAAGCAAGGAAAATCAAGATACCTGGTATATTTTGTCAAGAGTGAAAATGCCCCTGCTTCCGACATTCAAATCTGGAATATTGATGTGAAGCAGGAAAAAATCAATAACAAAGAAGTGATTTCTGTTACTCAAAAATGGGATTTCAAAGACACCGTGGTTCATATAGCAAAATCAATTTCATCCGCAATCAATTTTAAGCCGGTATATCATGAAAGCTGGTGGCAGAAACGAGACAAAAAAGCTTTTGATGTTGAACAAAAAAAGATATGGATCAATGATAAGGAAATCACCGACACGAATTCGGTGAAAAATGAACGAACAGCCTATACATCTTTTGCATCATCTGTCGGGCAATATTATTTAAACTGGCATTTAGATTTAGAAGTATTCAGTATGCTGCCACTAAGAAAGAACACAACTTTTCTTATTCCATTTTATGAATTTGGATATGATACACCAAGAAATATTCCCTATACTACTATCGGCGAAGATGTATTGGTATATAGTGGCAAAAAAATTGAATGCTGGCTCCTATATCACGAAGAAAAAGGAAGTAAAGAAACATTTTGGATTAGCAAAAAATCGAATGAGGTATTGAAGTTAGTACAACTGATTAATGAAAATATTTACAGATACAAAATAAAATTACCAGTTGATGAGTAACCAGAGAATGTTTAATAATACTTTTCTTTTACGATTAGGTGTGGCGGTGATTTTTCTTTCCCACAGTTTGCATGGTATTTTTACAAACAACGATGTAAATGATTTTGGCAATTTATTTTTAAATAAAATTGGATTCGCCCCATTTGGTGTGTTCATAGCCTGGAGCGTTGTAATTTGTCAGATATTTACTTCGGTATTATTAGTTGCAAATAAAGTAGTGAAGATATCCTGCATCTTAAACATCATTATTCTGATTTTTGGTATAATAATAGTTCATTTTGCTGAAGGTTGGTATGTTGTAGGAGCCGGTAGAAATGGTATGGAGTTTAACTTTATTCTAATTGTTGTGCTCTTTACAATAATTTTTTTAAATACGAGAACTGAAAAACAAACAATAGGCTAAGTACAATGAAAGAATGAACTCGATTCAAGTTAATAATGAGTTTATAATTTAATTCTTAACCAACTTGTACAGTTACTAAAAAAGTAACTCACAGCCATAGCTGTGAATACCGGTACAGAGGCTCTTGAAACAAAACAACAGAAAGTCACCTAAGAAAAAAAATACCACCACAAACGCAGCAGTATTTCTTTTAAATTAAGTAGTGTGATAAAAAAATAAAGGGAAGAAAAGACTTAACGTCTGTATCCGCCACCGCCATATCCACCACCACCACGGTTTCCACCTCCACTATAACCGCCACCTCCACGTTGGCCACCCCCAAAACCGCCACCGCTTCCGCCACCTGGTTTATCTTCAGCTTCTTTAACAACAAGTGGTTTTTTTTGCTTGCCTAGGTAAATATCATTGAGTAGTTCAATGGCTTCTTTGCCATCTTCTGCATTTTGCATTTTTACAAAGCCAAAACCACGGCTTTTACCGGTTGCTCTGTCAATGGAAACTTTAGCAGATAATACTGGCCCGAATTTTTCAAAAATTTCTTCCAGTTCTGCATCATCTAAGTCGTAAGGGAGTCCTGCTACAAAAAGATTCATAGTGTAAAATCCAAAAGTAAGGAAGTTCTGACTATGAAAATCTTATTCGGGTTTATTTATTTGGGATGTTTAAAGCTAACGATTGTTAATTTCAGCTTGATTCCGTTAAAAAAAAGAGCCACTGCCTGGAGAAAGCTGTGGCTTGTTTAACAACTGAAGGCTGCTATGAGCCATTCTATATGAGAAAAATGCTTGCGATGTGGAATTTGAAAATCAAGTAAGGTTATCCCTTTTTTGATTTCAGGTGCAAAAGTCGGGTAGTAACTAAATGCAGCAAATGAGAAATATTAGTGGAAAAACTGATAACTGTCATTCAGGAGCCGGATTCTTGAAGATTATGCCGATAGGATTAAATTCGGGTAAGGGGAGATGCCCATTTAAGAGATATGAGTTTCAACATTTTTCAATGTTCAATCAGCAAATTTTTGTCTTTGTAATTGTGTACTAAAACAGTTTGTCAAAGTCTTTTACATACGAGAAGCTGATGCCGGTTCGGTTTGAAGTACGCCAGTTAAGATCATACGTGGTTTTGTAGAAACCAATAATCCTGAGTTTGCCATCGGGCGAAACAAGCCATTCAAGTGTAATATCAGGAGTAAGCTGGTTGTTGTTCTGTGCAGTTGTTGTTTGATTGTTGTTCAGCAGCACATTACCCCCGGCTTTTAAAACAACACGGCCATTTAAAAAGCGCTTAGTAAATCCAAATGATCCGCTGCCAAATAATTGTTGTGCCTGTAATCCTGAAATTGTGCCTGGATTAAATGTTACATAGGGGTCAAGATTAAGTTTATTCAGTCCCGGAATATTTTTTAACACAAGGCCAATACCGGAAGTAATCTGTTGAGCAAGAAATTCAGAAATAGTACTGGCAGCCGTATTGGTAATGAGATTAACACCAATATTATTGCTTGCAGCAGTTGTATTGGTATTGGTTGTCATAAACTGGTTAAAGAACATTAACGAAAAAACCTGATTGTTTAACTCATTCGGGTTATTGTACAACTGCTGGAAGCCGTTTTGCGTTATCTGGCTGTTACGGCAAGGATGATTTTGAGGTAATTCAAAACGAAAGTTAATTACCGGGTTCTTTAATGTATTTGAAAGATTACTGATAACATACAAGTCACTTCGCTCATTATTACAATCTCTTGTCAGATATTCAGGAAGCGTAATGTCTTTGGCGGTGTAACGTGCATCAATATTAATTTTAGCATCATAAGGGTCTCCACCCCAGTCAATTCTGCCTTTTGTAATGTCAAATGGTTTTTTTATAAGATCCTGCCATTTAAACGTATATTTTCCTTTGGTAATCTCAAACCATCCGTTCATAGTTGTTGGTTCATTTGTGCTTACCCTGATGTTAAGAAAGCCATTACCTTGTCCCTGTACAACGTCATTGGTAATTTCATCCAGTATCAGGTCAACTTTTGCAAGAGGATTGGGGAATATATCAACATCCACAGTAAGTTTGGACGTTTCTTTAATGTTTGACTCTACTTTCATTTCCTTACCATACTTACGGAAAACAATAAAATCGGCAGTGCCTGTTACTCTTGAATCTGAAGTTGGCAATGATACATGTGAGCTGTCTGTTGGTGTTCCTCTCAGTTTTAAAACTATATCGTCTGATTCACCATTGATACTGCCACTTGCATCGGCTACAACAAATCCGTAGAACAGACTGTTGTCTTTTTTCTGTGTATTTAAAACAATTAAACCTCGTTTAGGATCATTTGTTTTAAAATCCATATCAAAACTCATATTTTGGAAAAACTGATGATACAGTTTGCCGGAAAATGTTGCTGAACGTTTGGTTGTATCCTGGATAACCATATTGCCAAAATCAATTTCACCTTCACGGAAATTAATTTCAGTGCCTTCTTTAATCAGGTAACGGCATTTGGTATAATCAAGTATAAATGACGCATTGCTGAGTTTTACTTTCCCAATAAGATCGGGTTTGTTGGCATTGCCTGTAATTCTGATGATTCCGTTTCCAGAACCTTTCATATCAGTCATAATAATCGAAAGATATTTTTGCAGAAGCTTTAATTGTACATTTTTTATTTCGGCAACCTGGTCAATAACCGGGTTGTCAGGATCTTTGATGTTGATTTTTCCTGTACCAAAAAACTCATTAAGTGGGTTATCCGAAACGATATTTGTGTTAATATCGCCGGTTGAAGGATTGTAGTTTCCATTTACTTTTACTATCCCAATCGAATCGTTATTAAATCTGAATCTTTCAGCAATCAGATCGGCATCTACTTCCATTCGCCCATAGGGATCAATAATCTCGACTCTTCCCGTTACAGAACCTTCAAGACGGGGATCTTTCAGAAAATAGGGCATGAAACCATCAATCTGGAATTTTTTTAATTCTGCAATAATATCATAGTTGCTGCCAATGGTTGAAGGCTGGGTATAAACAAGAATTTCCTCGGTTCCGGAACTGATATGCAGACCTGTTGATGAAATTGTTTTTTTGCCAATAAAAACATTGCTGTTTTCATTGATGGTCCATACTTTATCATTCAGCACTAAAGTTGAAGGCTGGAAAACAATTTCCACACCATCAGTAGTTGTTACAACTCTTGCATTAAGATCTGCATTCTTTAATGTTTGAGAAGCACTTGTTTGAATACTGACTGTACCAGTATCATTAGAAGCAATAACTGTAAATTTTGTTTGTGGCAGACTCAAACTATCTTTTAAACGAACTTCATCAAGTGAGCCATTGAGGTTTAATTTGCTGTAATCACCGGTGCCGTTAAAAATAGTATTATTAAACACCGTTTTTTTGTATTTAAATGCAGGGATCTCACCTGCAATAGTAAACTGGTTATTGTTGGTGCTGATACGTCCTTTAACAGTACTGTTTTCAAAACCACTTACCGGCAAATCGAGAATGGTTAAAAAAGGCGCTATGTTTTTAGTCTGGACTTCGAATGAAAAATCCTGGTTTTTTACTGTTTTTTGTGGTAGCGGAATATATGCAGGGAAGTAGTTGTGAAGAAATGACAAAGTTGCATTCGGTAAATCGAAAATAGTATATGAGCCTTGTAAGGTGGCCGACACTTCATTGCTTTCGAGGCTGAGCACTTTTTTATTGTCAACAAGGATGGAAGAAAGCGAAAGATGATCAAAAGAAAGTTGTTCGCCATCTTTAATGAGTTCTGCATTTCGGAGGTTTGCTGTGCCAAGGAAGTCATCAATATCTTTTCCTCTGAAATCAAAATCTACAGACGCACTTAAAGAAAGCTCTTTTTTACTAAAGCCTAACGGTTTGAAGTTAATTTTATATACATCACCTGTAACCTTATACATAGGTGTGTCTTTATTAAAATTAACCTGCCCTGTTAGGTTCGCATTTACATTTGGGTCCTGTATAACAATTGAACCATCAAACAAACGCTTTTCATAAATACCTTTGGCAATAATATTTGTATAGGTGTAACCATTTACGTTAAATGAACTGATTTTGCCATCAACTTCAGCAAACATTTTATTCATTTTAAAACCACGCCCCTTTAACGAACTGTTCATTACTATTTTGCCAAATAGCGGATCATTTAAAAAAGCACCCAGCTCAAAACCATCAGTTTTCAGCTTTCCAGAATAAATCGGGTCGCTGCTTTTTGGCAGTTTTAAATTGATGTCGGTTATAAGTGTACCTAAATTCGTTTGAATTGTACCGTAAGTAACAAAATCATTAAAATACCCGGTATAAGATCCCTGAAATTTCAAGTAACTGATTTTTGATAAAGCTGGCGATTTTACGTTTCTTATATCGGGGTAGATTGCAGCAATGTCGGCATAATTTGTTTCTAATCTGTTTGCTTTTAAATCAAGAAATGTTGAATTAATGTCTGGTAATCCATCTAAAGTAAAACTGCCGTCAAAAACTGTATTTTTTAAAGTAGTAATAGTAACATTCTCGCCTTTAAGATGATTAACGGTTCCTCTTACTTTTCCATTCACTGTAATAATATCATTCCTGTCTTTCAGTTCTGGCGCAAAATAGGCAATATCATCACTGTTAATTTCACTGTTTTTCATGTTACCTTCCACTACAACATGTGTAATAAATTCTCCCATGTCGTGATTAAATTGGGTATATCGCATGGCAAAATAATCCTTCAGTCGGCTTTTACCTGTTTGTGCATCCAGATTTTTAAACTCCATAGCAAGCGGATGCCATAACAAATCGGCATTCAGTTGTTTTATTTCAAAACCGCTTCTTTCTTTCGATGATAATCTGATTTTTGCGGATATGGTGTCACCTTCAAAACGAAAGTTATTAAAACTGCCATTGATCTGCTTAAACTGAATATGTGCTCCGTCGAAATAATTCAGCGGATCACGATCTGTCTGTACATCGTTTCTAAATTCGCCATTTTTAATAATAATTCTGGCCGATGATATTTTCCAGCCATTATTCCAGTGAATGATTGTACTGTCGTCCTGGTGATAATATTCATCGGGTTTAGGTTGTTTCTTGGGTCTTTTACCGGTGTAATTGTATAAAGAAAAGTAGGGAGATGTTATTTCAAGGTTATTTGCAGCAATTGTTTTTTTCTGCAGATCAAATACCTCCATGTTGAGATTTAATTCCCCGATCCGGGCTTCCATTGTTTCGCCCCGCCACTCATCTTTCTGAATAATCCTGATGTCTTTCAGATCGGCTTTTTTCAAAGAAAGTGCGATCCCTTTTTTGGTTGTATCAGTTGAACTTTTGCCCGAAGAAAAATAGTCAATAAGAAACTGGTAATTCCAGATGCTGTCTGTACGATGGAGGTAAATATTCGTTTTTTCGAGTGAGATATATTTCAGTACAATCTTCTCCTTTACAAAAAACCAGTCGTTAATGTTAACGCCGGCGCTGCCTATATACGCAAGTGTATCTTTGCTGCGGTCTTTTACCAAAACACCTTCCAGCAGCATTTTGTTGAACAAAGCGAAACTTACATGTTTGATGCTTACTTCGGTGTGCAGCTCATGCGAAAGCCTTGTTGCGGCTTTTTTAACAAGCCAGTTCTGAACCGGGGTAGAATTAATGAGAAACCATACCGCTGCAAGAAGCAACAGGAGTACAAGAAGAGCCCGGGTTAGTATTTTGATGATTTTCCTTGCCAAAGTAATTGTGCTGTAAAAGTAACCAATCAGCAGTTTATGGCAAATTCAATACCATTTTTATGAAAAGCTAAACTTTCCTGCTCTGAATAAACAACAGGAATTTAATGCAGGATTTCAGCAACATGTTGTTTGATGTTGTTCGAAATTTTATCCATTGGCAGGTCATTTGCATCTCCGCCAAAAGGGTCTTCAATTTCTTCAGCAATGAGTTCAAGGCTTGCAAGAACATAAAAGATAAATGTTACAACAGGAACTGCGTAAAAGCCAAGACTGAAAATGAAGCCGAGCGGCAGCGTCATAACATAAAAGAAAATAAATTTTTTCAGGAAAACACTGTACGAAAAGGGGATAGGTGTGTTTTTAATACGCTCACAACCTCCGCATATTTCGGTAAAAGACTGTAGTTCTGCGTTAAGGATAATCAGCTCATCTCCACTAATTTTTCCTTCTTTATGCAGATCATGTACTTTCTGAAACAGGTGAAGTGCTACCTGGTTCGGAACATGTTTTTCGGTATTTGCAATTGATAACAGATGCCCTTTTTCATCTTCCGAAAAGAGAGACAGCCCTGTAATTTTATTTTGAAGATGACTTTGCAGCACCTTTGCATATAATGGAATAATTCTGCGGAAATAAGTTCTGTTGGCAACATCGTTCGTTCCAATGATTGCTGATAGCTTTAGTGCCAGGTTACGGCTGTTGTTTACCAATGAGCCCCACAATTTTCGTCCTTCCCACCAGCGGTCATAAGCTGTGTTGGTGCGGAAAACAAGCAACATGGAAATTACAAACCCGAGTAAGCTGTGCATAACGGGGATGTTTTTTAGATGGCTGTTTTCTGATAGTTTGAAAATTTTTATTTCAAGAAAAGCCACTATTGCCGTATATGCCGCAATGGTTACCAGCATCCAGGTAAGTTGCCTTATTGTATCGGACTTGTGTAACCGAAAAATGAAAGTAATCCAGTCTTTAGGATTGTATTTAATCATAATTTTTTAGTCACAGGTTTATTTTTTCTTTTTTCCAAACCAGTAACCAATACCTGCACTGAAGGCCTGGTATTTAAGTAATGGTGCATTATCGGTATTAATCATGCTGCTAAGACCATACGTGTATTCAATTAACATACGGAACCCTTTTGTTGTTTCGTAACCGAGGCCGAGATGTGCGCTGGCATCAAACTGCCCGTATTCCATAAAGCCGTATTTAAGTTTTCCGGTAGCCGGAACACCATTATTATCCTGCATTGTTTGTTTGCCGGTTATGCCAAAACCAATAGAAGGGCCAAATTGTACAAAAGCTGTATTTTTCTTTTCTTCCGGTTTTTTAAAATCAATCTGTACCAGCGGCAAAACCCTGCATTGCCATTCAGAAATTTTGCTGTACGTTTTTAGTGGCAGCGATTTTGCGTCCATGCTGCGGTAATTAAAATCAATTTGTGGAACAAAATGCAAGCGGTTTTCAAAAGGTACTTTCAGCATTACTCCGGCATAACCACTGTGGGTGGGATTTGTTTCAGAAGCTGAATAATTTGCTATTTGAAAATTATACCCGGCTTTTAGTCCAAAATAAATTTTACCAAGATCCTGAGCGTGAGAAAATGATACAAAAAAGATAACTGCAGAAAGCAGCAGAAAAAATTTCTTCATGTGTGGTTTATGTTTTTTGATTATTGCCCGATCAGTTGGGCAAGTTTTTCAAGGTCGGATTTCAGGTGACAGGCATTCAACACAATCCTGTTAACAGGATCATTTTCAGGATGAGGATAAGAGAACGAAGAAATAATAACCTTGTTCTGCAGAAAGAAATCGGCGATTCCTTTTTTTCTTGCAACAAACACAGGCGTTCCTTCGTTGGCCACAAATGTATAGTTTGTAGTTAGTTTTTGCAAATACAGTATATTTTGTTTTAAAATACTCCGTTGTTGCCGAAACAATTCATCGCTTTTTAACCAGGCATAAGCTAAAGACGGCATCATTGGAGTGCTGGTTGCATAATTTACATGTTGTTTTACTTTGTTAATCCATCTAAGCGGGCCGCAAATAGCCCCTCCGTTCATGTGAAAGGCTTTTGAAAAAGAAAAGTTGAGCAAAAGCTCAATGTGTAGAGGAAGGGATAGTTGAGAACGGATTCCTTCCCCGTTATCACCAAGCCAGCCGATGCCATGCGAATCGTCAATAATCAGCGTGATATTAAAATGTGATGGAGTGTTTTTTAAAAAACTAAAATCATTAATATGGCCGGGAGTAGGATGAATGCTGTCGGCTGCAATGCCAAACGTAAATTCCTTTTTTAACTCAAGTTCGTGTAGGAATGATTCCCAGTTGTGCATGGCTGCTATTGGTTTAATAGCATTGTGGCCGGAAGATGATGGATGTGTGTGTGGTAAGGAATAAACATTCATCTGTTGTGAAACTACTTCAGTTGAAGTCCGTGCAGAAAGAAAGCCTGATGAAAAACAGGCTGCTGCTTCGCTTTTGCAGAAATGAGAAAGTTTATTTTCAAATTGTTCATACAAGTCAATAGGTGTATTCGAAATTCTTGAGGATGGATAAACAACTCCGTATTTTTCGATTCCTTCTTTTACAAAGTCAGTGAAATGTTCATTTAATCCCATTCCGAGATAGGAATAACCTGAAAAAAAGAGATACTCTTCATTATTGATTATTGTTGTTCTGCCGGGTTTTTGAGAGAGCGTAATCATTGCCATTCTTTACTTATGATTCATCTTTGAGTTATAATCGTCTGATTTGCCTTTTGGTATTGAAAGCGGTTGCCATAAGCCGCCTTTAATCATTCTTCCAATATAAACAATCTGACCTACGTGATATGGATAGTGTGTAAGCTGCCTGTTGAGGGCATCGATCACCGTTAGTTTTTCACTCCTTATTGTGATTGTTTTTAATAAATCGTCAGTACTTAAACTTTTTACAGCACTGAGAAAGCAATCCCATCCTTCTTCCCATTGCTGAAGAAGCTGCGCTTTAGACAGCTTTTGTTCATTAAATTCAGTGTCCCTGTTTCGCCAGGATTTTTCACCGTCTTCGGTAAGAAAGTTGGTAAATCTGCTCAGCATGTTCCCGTGCATGTGCTGAATAATCACCGCTATACTGTTGCTGTCTTCATCGGGATGATAATGAAAATGAAGTTCGTTTAACTGGGCAAATGTTTTATCTCCCAAATCCTTGTAACTGCCCGCCCGCTTAATGTACGAATCAATAAATGTTTCAGCTAATGACATGTTGTTTTATTTTCTCTTAAAGTTTATGATCGTTTTTATTACCTGAGTTTGTTAATAACCTTCCGCATCATCATCGCCACGCCTGTCTCCAACCGCCTCAATTTTTTTATCTGAGATTTTGATTGCTTCAAAACGTCCAATGCCGCCACGCTCAACAATTTCATAGCCCATCTCTTTCAGCTTAACCCGTACATTTTGCGGGAAATCTTTTTCTACAAAAATTACGTCGGGCATCCATTGATGGTGAAAACGTGGTTTCCATACCGCATCTTCTATGCTCATATTAAATTCCAGCACATTCAGTAATACCTGGTAAACCTGTGTCGGGATCGTTGTGCCCCCTGGCGTGCCAATAACAAGGAAGGGCTTTTCATCCTTCAGTACTATTGTTGGTGTCATGGAACTCAGCATGCGTTTATTGGGAGCAATGGCATTAGCTTCAGTGCCCAGAGCACCATACATATTCGGAACACCGGGTTTGATACTGAAATCATCCATTTCATTATTTAATAAAAAACCAGCACCTCCAACTACAGTATGACTTCCGTAATTGCCATTTAAAGTTGTGGTAACAGAAACGGCATTGCCATCTTTGTCGTAAACACTCAGGTGTGTTGTTTCTTCACTTTCAGGATTTGCATTGCCGTGAGTTGTTACTTTACTGCTTCCTGCTTTATTCATATCGTAATCACTCATTCGCTCCTGTAAATAAGCTGGTGAAGTAAGTTTTTTTACAGGCACTTTTACAAAATCTTTATCGCCAAGAAATTCTGCCCTGTCGGCAAATGCCCGCCGTTCAATCTCCACCATCATTTGTACAGCCTGCCACGATTGAAAACCATATTGTGCAACATTACGGGTTTCAATCATTCCCATCATTTGCTGAATTAAAATGCCTCCGCTGCTTACCAAAGGCATTCCAATTATTGTATATCCTTTGTAATCAGAAGTTATGGCTTCTCTTACAGCAGTTTTATAATTTTTTAAATCGTTCAGAGTAATTAATCCGTTGCCTCGTTTCATTTCTGCTGTTATTAACTGAGCTGTTACACCTTCATAAAACCCTTTTTGCCCATAATCACGGATGCGTTTTAATGTATTAGCCAGGTCTTTCTGAATCAATGTATCCCCTGCTTTCCATCCTCCATATTTCAGAAACGCATTTGGTTTTGTATTGTATTGTACAAAAGCTCCGAGCGAAGCATTGAGATTCCTGGCTTCAGCTTCAGTAATTACAAATCCTTTCTCTGCAAGATCAATGGCTGGCTGAATAAGCATTTTGAAAGGAAGTTTTGCATATTTATGTGCAGAAAACAACCCCGCAATTGTTCCCGGTACTCCTGCAGCAAGATGTCCGTTCTGGCTAAGTGTGGTTTGTGCATTGCCGTTAGCATCAATATACATATCTCTCCCGGCTGCGGCAGGAGCTTTTTCCCTGTAATCAAGAGCAATTGCTTTTTTGTTTTGTGTATATGCAAGCATAAACCCGCCACCGCCAATATTTCCGGCACCCGGATAAACTACAGCCAACGCAAGTTGGGTAGCGATTGCCGCATCAAATGCATTTCCATCTTTTTTCAGAATATTTAAGCCAACTTTTGCTGCTAAAGGATGTGCGCAAACAACGGCTCCGTTAGTACATTCAACTTTCTTCTGAATACTGTACTGATAAGGATTGACCTGGGCATTAAGACTTAATGAATAAAAAAACAGCAACAGAAGCGAAGAATATTTCATCCGGTAATTTTTTTTCTAAATTAAATTTTTCAATTGAAACTCAGCCTATCTTAGAACAAGAAATACCAACTGTATGATAAGCGGCTGATGCTTTCGGGCCTCTTTTTTTATTTTCGGTCAATTTTTAGCATTATGAAGAAAATTTATTTAGCAACGACTTTTTTGTTATTTGTTTTTACTGTAAGCGCACAATTGCAAAGCCCTGACCAGTTTCTTGGTTACAAATTAGGCAGCCGTTATACTCCTCACTGGAAAGTAGTGAGTTATTTTGAATATATAGCAGCCAACGCCGCCAAAAATGTAAAGCTGCAGCAATATGGAAAAACAAATGAAGGAAGACCTTTACTTGTTGCCTATGTTGCTTCGGAAGAAAACCTGAGAAATCTTGAAAATATCCGTTTAAATAATCTCCGGTTGGCCAATGTTGAAAAAGATAAAGCTGCATCGCCAGACAAGGCACCTGCTGTTGTGTGGCTTAGCTACAATGTGCATGGGAATGAAACTTCGTCAAGCGAAGCAGCAATGCTTACAATTTATACGCTTGTTGATCCTGAAAATGCAAAAACAAAAGAGTGGTTGAAAAATACGGTTGTTATTATTGATCCGTGTATTAATCCTGATGGCCGGGACCGGTATGTAAATTGGTTTAATTCTGTTGTTGGTGCAAAAGCAAATCCTGTTGCTTACGCAAGAGAACACCGTGAACCCTGGCCTGGTGGGAGAAGTAATCATTATAATTTTGATCTCAATCGTGACTGGGCTTGGCAAACGCAGATTGAAAGCCAGCAGCGCCTGCATTTGTATAACCAATGGTTGCCACAAGTGCATGTGGATTATCATGAACAGGGATATAACAGCCCATATTATTTTGCTCCGGCTGCTGAACCATATCATGATGTGATTACGCAATGGCAAAGAGATTTTCAAAATACGATTGGCCATAACCATGCCAGATATTTCGATGCAAACGGCTGGCTTTATTTTACCAAGCTTCGTTTTGATCTTTTCTATCCTTCTTATGGTGATACCTATCCAATTTATAGCGGAGCAATCGGGATGACTTATGAACAGGGGGGGATTGGTTCTGGCACTGCGGTGCAGACTGCTGATGGCGATACCCTTACTTTGGCTGACAGAATGATTCATCATTTTACTACAGGCATCAGTACAATTGAAACTGCTTCGCTGAATGCAGATAAACTGATTACTGAGTACAGGAACTTTTTTAATAAAGCCGTAGCAACCGGTTTTGGTGAGTATAAAACTTTCATAATTAAAAACAATCCTGAAGATGCACAACGAATCAGTTCTTTGCTTGACCTGCTTGATAAAAATGGGATTGAGTACGGAACATCGGCAGTGGCAGGAAAGGGGTATAATTACTTTAACGGAAAAGAAGAGTCTTTTAAAATAAGCAGTGGCGATGTTGTTATCAGCGCATACCAACCGAGATCTGCACTTGTAGAAGTATTGTTTGAACCTAAGTCAAGATTAAGTGATTCGGCTACTTACGATATTACCGCATGGAGTTTGCCTTATGCGTATGGTTTATCAGCTTTTGCTTCAAAAGAAAAGATACCCATATCTGCATATAAAAAGCCTGATGCAGTTAAGAATAATGGTTCGGCTGCTTATGCTTATGTGATTAAATGGGACGGTTTGCAATCAGCAAAAGCTACGGGATTGTTGTTGCAGAAAGGGGTTACACTCCGCTACAGTGAAGTTCCTTTTGAAATTGGAGGAGAAAAGTTTAACCGTGGTTCAGTTATTATTATAAAGACAAGTAACCAGTTTCTTGGCGATAAATTGTGGCGTTATGTGGCCGATGCTGCCAATGCAGCTAACGTAAAGGCCTATCCTGTTTCAACAGGTTTTGTTGATAATGGCGGCGATTTTGGCAGCGATCTTGTTCATTCATTCAAGTTGAAAAGAGTTGCGTTACTTACTGGAGATGGTGTAAGTGCCAATGCAGCGGGGGAAATATGGCATTTTCTTGAAAAACAGCTCGAGTATCCAGTTACGTTAGTTAATGCAAATGATTTCAGCCGTATTGATCTGCATGAAACAGATGTTATTATTATGCCCGATGGTAACTACAGGATACTGAACGACAAAGCTTCTTCCGAGAACCTGAAAGAATGGATCAGCAATGGCGGTAAAGTGATTGCATTGGAATCGGCGGTTGCTGCAATTGCACGATTGGATTGGGGGTTGAAATCAAAGAAAGCAGATGACGGGGGCAACAAAACTATTTACGACCCGCTGAAATCGTTCGAAAACAGGGAAAGGGATTATGTACGAACAATCACTCCGGGCTCAGTGTATAAAGTTGATATTGACAATACACATCCATTAGCTTTTGGCTATCCCAATTTTTATTACACGTTAAAACAGGATGATAATATTTATGATTTTATGGATAATGGCTGGAATGTTGGTGTAATTAAAAAAGAAGGACAACTGGCAGGTTTTGTAGGTTCAAAACTGAAAGATCGTTTGAAAGACGGAATGTTATTTGGTGTACAGGATATAGGTCGTGGATCAGTTATTTATTTAACCGACAATGTAATGTTCCGCAACTTCTGGGAAAATGGGAAACTGATGCTGTGTAATGCAGTGTTTTTTTAAAATATTTTAAGAAGTGATCGGAAAAAGAGTTTTCCACATTCTTGCATACTTGTGAGGGTATTTGCGTTTTTTTGCAATTTTTATTTATCTTCATAATCAACAAAACAAACTAATTGCTTAAACAGGAAAGGCATGCTTTTATTATGCGTCAGTTGAACCTGCATAATAAGGTTTTGTCAAATACTTTATCCTCATCGATGCATGTTTCTGAAGACACTGTCAGAAGAGATTTGCAGGAACTTTCTGAAGAAGGAAGGTTGATAAAGGTGCATGGAGGTGCTTTATCTCTGTCTTTTAATGATGCCCATTTCTCATCTGAGAAATTTTACTCTCCTAAAAGCAAACGTATTATAGCTGAAAAAGCTGTTAAGCTCATTCAAAACGGAATGTTTGTTTTAACAAGTGGAGGAACAACAATTGTGGAAATAGCCAAATGTTTACCACCTCAACTAAAAGCTACTTTCATTACAGGAAGTATTCCGGCAGCAATCGAATACATGGCTCACCCGCATATTGATGTAATTATAATAGGCGATAAAATATTAAAAGATTCAAAAATTACAGCAGGTGCTGAAGCTATTTCAAAAGTTAAGCAGATAAATGCAAATCTGTGCTTCCTGGGCATTAATGCAATTGATATTGAACATGGAGTTACTGAAAATGACTGGGATGTTGCTCAGGTTAAAAAAGAGATGGTTGCAACTTCTGAAAAAGTAGTTTGTGTTACCATATCTGAGAAATTAAACACGTATCAACCATTGCAAACCTGCTCAATTGGTCAGATCAATTATTTAATAACTGAACTGGAGCCGGATAACAAGATTTTACAACCTTATAAAAAACAGGGAATTATAATTATATAATACACTTCTTCATCAATCAAAAACTGTGTTTATGCGAAAATTTAGTCAATGTAAAGACAGGGTGTTGTTGTTGATTCTGTTCTGCATGCCTTTATTGGTTTTTGCTCAGGAAAAAACCGTAACAGGAACAGTACTAACAGAAGAAAACACTCCACTTCCTGGTGCAACCGTTTCTGTAAAGGGTACACAAAAAGCTACAACTACTAATGCAACAGGTAGTTTTAGTATTTCTGCATCAAAAGGGCAAACCCTTATGATTTCTTATGTTAGTTACGAAACCAAAAGTTTCATTATTGGTAATGAAACCAATATTTCTATTACATTAAAAAAAGGTGGTGGAGATTTAGGTGAAGTTGTAGTGACAGCCTATGGCATAAAACGTAACAGGAGGGAGTTGAGTTATCAGGCACCGGTTATAAATGGAGATGATATAACTCAGACAAAGAGGGAAAACTTTCTTAATTCTTTAGCAGGGAGGGCACCTGGGGTTTCGATTACATCTACTTCTGGTGTTCCTGGTGCTGGTACGCAAGTGATTTTGCGTGGGCCTGTTTCAATTGCAGGTAATAACCAGCCTTTATTTGTAATTGATGGAGTTCCTGTGAGTAATAATAGTTTTAATCAAACACAGGGTTTAGTAAATCCAAGTAATCTTGCTTCAACTCCATCAAGTGCTGGATTTGCCAGTAGGGGCAGTGACTATACAAACCGCATGGCTGATATCAGTCCGGAAGATATTGAAACAATAACTATACTGAAGGGAGCAGAAGCAACTTCTCTTTTTGGATCTGATGGTGCATCAGGAGCAATTGTTATCACAACAAAGAAGGGGGCTGCCGGAAAAACAACAGTAACCTATGATAATTCATTTGGGTTTCAAAATGTTTACAGGTTCCCAGATATTCAAACAGTATATGGTAGAGGATATAATGGAATTTTTGACCCAACTGCCTATAATACCACTTATGGATTTATGATGTATGGTCCAAAATATGAGTCGGGAACTCCTTTATATGATAATCTGCATAATTTTTTCAGAACTGGTACTAGTCAACAACATAATTTGAGTTTTGAGGCTGGGAGTCAAAATATTACTTATCGCTTATCGGCTGGTTATCTAAATCAAAATGGTGTTGTTCCTAATACTAATTATCAGCGAATGAACTTTAGGTTATCAGGAACTGCAAAGCTTAGCAGTAAAATAACCATGTCTTCATCTTGGGCTTATATTACAAGTGATAACGACAAAGCTTCAAAGGGACCGGGTGCATATTATAATAACCTGATCACTTGGCCATTAGATTCTGATATAAGAAACTACGTTGATAATGTTACCGGCAAGCGAGTTTTGTTAAGAAATACAACTTCAGGGAATGCAGGAGAATTAGATAATCCACTCTGGGATGTATATAAGAATACGTCAAACGATAAAACTGACAGGGTTACAGGGAATATTTCGCTAAACTATGTACCTGCGAAATGGCTCACTTTTGCCGGAACTTTTGGGCTTGACCATTACATTACTGATGGTAATTACTTTCTGAATCCACAGTCTTATTATGGAGCTCCAATTTCTGGTCTTGTTTCTACATATACAGATAATTTTAAAAATTTGAATGGAACGTTAAGAGCAACTTTGCAAAAAACATTTGCAAACAGGTATGAAAATACACTTACTTTAGGCGTTTATGCTGAAGATAATAAAACGTTTACAAATTCAATGCGGGGTGAACGATTTTATGAACCTGATTTTTATTCAATAAACAATACCGATCCCACATCTCAGGCTGCTAAACTAAATGTAAGTACAATACGTAAAAGCAGAGCCTTTGGTACTTATACCTTTGGTTTTGATAAGCTGTTTTTTGTGAATCTTGGAGGTAGCTATGAAGGGGTATCGACTTTAACTTCGGCTTTTTTTGACAAGTATCCTTTCTTCGCATATGGAAGTGCTTCGGCTAGTTTTGTATTTTCTGATCTGAAAGTTGTAAAGCAAGCTATTCCTTTCCTCTATTATGGTAAACTGCGTGCTTCATACGCATCAACAGGTAAAGGTCCTTGGCGTGCTTATAATATTGACTCCCGCTTTGTTCCATCAATCTATACAGGTGGGGGCTTTTATTATGATGTTACAGGTGGCAATCTGAATCTTAAGCCTGAATTTTCGAAAAACCTTGAATTAGGAGGTGAACTTCAATTTCTTAATGGCAAATTAAGTTTGGATATTGCTTGGTATAAAACTCAGAGTAAGAACCAAATTGTATCTAACAGACTTAGTTATGGTACTGGATTTATTATAAAATACATCAATGGAGGTGTTGTAGAAAATAAAGGAATTGAGATTCAACTTAAGGTAAATCCAATAGCTAAAAAGAATTTTTCGTGGGATTTTGCAATAAATTTCGACAAAAACAGGGGTATCGTTAAGAAAATGCCTGCTGATCTTCCTTTTTATTATGATTCTGACACATGGCTTTTTGGTAACATTCGTTCACAAGTTAGCCCAGGCTCTTCTATCGCAAATTTGTCAAGTATTACGTTACGAAGGAATTCCAAAGGGCAATTATTAATCAGCCCAACAACGGGATTGCCAATCAAGAGCTCTGATTATACACCTGTAGGAGATAGAACTCCTGATTTTAAAATTGGTTTTGTAAATAATTTCACTTTCTTTAATTCATTTGATTTCTCTTTTAATGTCGATATACGAAAAGGGGGAGATGTTTTTAATGGCAATGAAATGATGATGGTCATTACTGGCACAAGCAAGAAAACACTTGATCGTGAGACTCCACGTATTATTGAAGGTGTTTTGCTTGATGGGTTAGAAGAGACAGACAAGCCGACAAAAAATAATATTGTAGTCAATCCTTATTATCGTAATGATTTTTATTCAGCTACGTACACAGAAGCCGATTTTGTTGAAGAAGTGAACTGGGTTAGGTTAAGAGATGCAAGCTTGGGTTACAGACTTCCAACGAAGTGGTTGAAGGGGCAGAAATTTATCAAAAAAGCATCTGTATTTGTTTCAGGAACTGATCTTTTCTTGATTACAAACTATTCCGGGATTGATCCAAACGTAAGTGGTAACAATGCTTCATTAGGTGGTGTTGGCGGTACAGGTATTGATTATGGTGCTGTGCCGAATGCCCGTGCTTTCAATTTTGGAGTGAAAGTTACTTTTTAACAAAAAATGATTAAGAAATGAAAAAGAATCTCATAACAATTTTATTACTGGTATTGGCGATTAATATGATCGGGTGTAAGAAATTTTTGTCAGTAAATACCGATCCGGCCAACCCTCAGAATCCTTCTAATGGATCAGTATTTCCGGCAATGCTTGCCAGTATTCATAGAGGCACACAATATGATGCAAGATATGTTGGAAAATATATTCAATTTTGGTTGTCAACTTCATCGGCTGATAACTATGATAGGCATGGGTATGCTCCTTCTGCTAGTGATGTTACTGGTGACATATGGAGACAAACATATTATGGGCTAGGAAAAAATCTGGATTATATCATCTCTGGAGGTATCCAAAATCAGCAATATGATTATGTAGCTGCTGCATATGCCTTAAAAGCATATATGTTTCAGGAATGTACTGATACTTATAGTGATATTATATTCTCACAGGCTTTTGATGATACACGCAGTTATTTCGATTACGACACTCAGGAGGATGTTTACAGAGGTATTGACTCTCTTGCCCGTTTATCACTAAAATATGCAGATATGGCTACTGGTCAGATGAATAATATGGTCAATTCCGACTTTGCATATTTCGGGAATATGGCTAAATGGAAAAAATTTGTTTATGGATTATTGGCGCTGAATTATAATAATCTTACGAATAAATCAATTTACAAACCTGATTCTGTTATCAGTTTTTGTGACAAAGCAATGGCATCCGCTGATGATGATTTTGTTGTTGCGTTTGATGCAACAAAAAATGATAACACCAATTTTTTCGGAACCTATCGTAACAATATAGGAACATTTAAACAAAGCAATTTTATTGTAAAACTTCTGGATGGAACATCATTAGCGGGAAATAACAGCGGTGGAGTTTATCGAGACCCGAGAATGAAACATCTTCTCACCGCATCAAATGATACAACAAATGGTAACGGAGGTTTTAGAGGATTAGACCCTGCAATAGGTGACCCATGGAATAGTTTAAGTGCACCTGAATCATATACTGTTGGATCTGCAAACTGGACAAATGCCCGCAAAAAGGTTCCGGTTTTGTGGGGAGATAGCATGTATTCTAACCCAAGCGCAAGTTCGTATACTTCACAGGCAGGTAAATACTTGTTTAATAATAAAGCAGTATTACCCGTAATGACCTATTCTCAGATTCAATTTATGAAAGCTGAAGCTGCTTTTCGATCTGGTAAGACAGATGTAGCTTATGATGCATATTTGAAGGGAATTAACGGGCATTTTGATTTTATTAATCGTAGTTATTCAGCTTATCGGGGGGATGTAAATATTTATACTGGTTCGCCAATTTCAACTGCACAAAGGAACGCTTATTTAGCGGGCCCTAATGTGAAGCAAAATTCTGCTTCATTGACATTGACAGATATTATGTGTCAGAAATATATTGCTCTTTTTGGATGGGGTTGGATTGAGACCTGGACTGATTTGAGAAGGTATCATTATACTGATATTGATCCAATGACATCTGCCCAAGTGTATAAAAATTTTACTTTTCCTGCAACATTTGCAGTTGACAATAATGGGAAACCAGTTTATAGAATAAGACCACGCTATAATTCAGAGTATGTATGGAATATACAAGCATTACAGAAAGTTGGTGCTTTAAATCCGGATTATCATACTTATGAAATGTGGTTTTCGAAGAACTAAACTTCTGTAATATTTAAAATTAGTAAAATGAAAAAAGTAGAAAAATATATTTCATTTGTTATGTTGGGAGTTATAACACTCCTTTCTGGTTGTGATAAAAATAAGCTTCAGGTGCCGTTTACAATTCCGATGGACGCTAAAGTGAAGATTAATTATGCTAGTGCATATAGTTCAAATCCTTCAGTTCAGTTAAAAATTAATGGAGAAAGGGTTAGTAGCTTAATTCAGTATGCTTACCCTTTTCCTGGAGGTGGCTTAAATACTCAAGGAGGAAGTCAACCAGATTATCTTTCAATACCTGCAGGATCTTCTACCTCTCTTTCAATTTCTATTCCTTTCAAAGGGAAAGAGACAGATTCTATTCAACTTTATAGCGGTACAGTAACTTTTCCCGATGCAGGATATTTCTCTGTTCATTTAAGTGACACACTCACTAATACTTCTTTGTCTTTACAGAAAGAGGATATTGCAGCGCCTGATTCGGGATATTCTAAGTTCCGTTTTGTAAACTTAATTCCAAATGAAGTGGCAATTGATTTGTATTTTAATAATGTCTTAATGGCTGCGAATATTCCCTATAAAGGAGCTTCAGATTATTTTAAAGTTGCATTTCCAACCGCTTCAAGTTGGGTTATAAGAAAAGCTGGGGCATCTTCAACATCAACAGCATTGGCTTCTTATTCCAATACAGTTTCAAATCAGCGTGTAATGATTGTTTTTGCTCGTGGCTACTCAGGAGCAACTGATGCTAATAGGAAGCCAAATGTATCATTATATTACTTGAGGTAGATTCAGTATTTATTTAAAAGGTCGTCAACAAATTGGCGACCTTTTGCTTTTATAAATACTGGGTTCAAAATTAAATTTAACCATAAAAAAAATCCTTTGAACCGTCAGGAACTTTCTTTCATTAAACTTTCTTTCTTTTTAAGCACAATTATTTGTGCGGTTAAATTTGTTGCGTATTTCCTTACGCATTCCCTGGTTATTCTTGCCGATGCACTGGAAACAATTATTAATGTAGTTGCTTCTGCGTTTGCATGGTACAGCATTTATTTGTCGGCTAAACCAAAAGACAGAGAACATCCTTACGGTCATGGAAAAGTGGAGTTTTTCTCAATTGGCTTTGAAGGTGCCATGATACTTATTGCCGGCTTTGTAATCATTTACGAAGCAGTAAAAGTATTCATTCAGCCGGCCGAAGTACATCAGCTCGGGGCAGGCGTATGGCTGGCAGCAGGTACAGGGGTTGCAAATTTCCTGCTTGGTTATTTCCTTAAAGTCAAAGGGAAAAAACATAACAGCCTTACACTAAGGGGAAATGGTGAACACATTATGAGCGATGCATATACCAGTCTGGGTGTTATTGTGTCTGTAGGCTTAATAATATTGACTGGTTATAACTGGATTGATCCGTTAGCTTCTGTTATTGCAGCACTCATCATTATTTATACCGGATTTAAACTGATGCGGAAATCTGTAGGAGGATTGATGGACGAAACAGACATGGAAGTAGTAAACGAACTGGTTACTATTCTTAAAGATAACCGTCATAGCAACTGGATTGATCTGCACAACCTGAGAGTACAGCAATATGGTAATTTTTACCATGTGGACTGCCATGTTACAATGCCTTATTATTTTTCATTAGAACAGGTACATGATGAAATAACACAACTTGATCGGCTACTCAACAAAGGCTTTGAAAAAGGAAGTATTGAATTTTTTATTCATACCGACCCTTGTATTCCCGAAAGTTGTAAACATTGTATTATGAACGATTGTGTAGTAAGAAAATATTCTTTTGTAAAGAAAATTGACTGGACAAAGGAGAATATGCTTCCGAACAAAAAACATGCTTTTGCTGATTAAAATGAAAAAAGGTTCAATTAAATAAACATTAAACTGCATAGTTTAAGTAATCAATTATAAAAGATTATTTTCATCACGTACAAATAACTCAAATAGTTTTTTACTCCTCTGTATTTTCGTAGCTGAACCGCAAAGAAGTAAGTGCTTCAATAAGTGGTTTTACATGATAAATATTGCGGTTGAATTTATTTCCGAGAATAATAATGGTTAACCCCTCGCTGATAACCCGGTAAAAAGTTGAATTATTGCCATGCCACCAGCCGTTATGGTAAACAATGTTTTTATTGTTCGCTAATGTGTACATTCTCCATCCCAACCCGTAATTATGAATACCGGGCCGCTCAAAGCTATATGGTTTAAAGGCAGAATCAAGTGTTGATTGTTTAAAAAGCTTATTGGCATATAATGCTTGGTCCCACTTTAGAAGATCTCTTACTGTACTGTAAATATTTTTGTCACCATAAGTTTCATCAAGATAAGAAAGCTGTTCCATTCGCCCGTTCCACATGTATGATGGTGTGGCAGTTGCTGAATCTTTCCAGGTAAACACCTTGGTGTTAGTCATATGTAATGGCTTGAAGAATGTTTCATCCATAAATTCCGGATAAGGTTTACCGCTCACTTTTTCAATAACCATTGCAAGTAAAGCAAAATTCGTATTGCAATACTGAAAACGGGTATTGGGAATATGCTGCAGATTGGGTTTAAAATCAATCAACGTCTGCAAAACATCAGCATTGGTTACACGTTTTGTCTTGTCCCATTTAATATCATCAAGATAGTAGTTGTAGTTGGGCAACCCACTTCGTTGGCTCAACAATGATTTTACAGTAATACCCTGGTATGGAAATGCCGGAAAAAATTTCTGGAGCGAATCGTTAATGCTCAGTTTGCCTTCTTCAACAAGTTTTAACACAGCCATTGCTGTAAAGGTTTTGCTTGTTGATGCAATATGAAAAGGAGTTGCAGAATTAATTGTGTCTTTTCCGTTCAGGTGTGCATACCCTTGATAGTGTTCAAAAATAATTGTTCCGTTTTTTGCTACAAGCATTGCTCCGTTAAAACCGGTTCTGTTTAAAGCAGAGTCAAAAAAGTCTTCCGTTTTTTCATAGATGTTTCTGAATTCAATAGGCGATAAACGTTTGGGTTCGGGCAAGAGCAGCTCGGATTGCTCCTCTGCCTTCATTTCTTTTGCAGTATTGCTCCCGCAAGCACAAAATACAAGTGCTGCCAAAATTGTAATGATCGTTTGTTTGCTGAATAAACTTAACATCCGGTTTTTCAGTTGATGGTTGGTAAAGTATATTTGCTTGCAAAATAAGTAAATAGCAGCTACATCATGGCAGAAAAAAAATCAACAAGCTACCCCAAAGAGAAAATAAATATTCTCTTGCTTGAAAATATCAGTGAAACCGCAGTGAATAATATTAAGAGCAGTGGTTATGTGAATGTAAAAAAACTCAGTGGTGCATTAAGTGAAGATGAATTGATAAAAGAAATCAAAGATGTACACCTGGTTGGGATACGTTCCAAAACATTGATTACTGAAAAAGTATTGGATGCTGCAATGAAATTACAGGCAATTGGTTGTTTTTGCATTGGTGTAAACCAGGTTGATTTAAAAGCTGCCACCAATAAAGGGGTAGTGGTGATGAATGCACCCTATAGCAATACAAGAAGTGTTGCAGAACTGGTGGTTGGTTTATGTATTGTACTTATCCGCCGCATTATTGATAAAAACAAATCTGCTCATGAAGGTATCTGGAACAAGGATGCCAAAGGCAGTTTTGAAATGAGGGGTAAAACACTGGGTATTATAGGTTATGGAAATATTGGCAGCCAGGTAAGTGTTCTTGCTGAAGCGATGGGTATGAAGGTGATTTATTACGACATCGTTACCAAGCTCCCTTTGGGGAATGCCGAGCAATATAGAAACCTGAAAGATGTGTTAGGTAAATCTGATATCGTTTCATTGCATGTTCCTGAAACAGCGCAAACGAAAAACATGATTAACAAAAGTACCTTAAAACAAATGAAGAAAGGATCAATCCTCCTCAACTATGCAAGAGGTGAAGTGGTTGATCTGGATGCTTTACGCAATGCTATTCTCGAAAAACATATTTCAGGAGCTGCTGTTGATACATTCCCTTGGGAGCCTGAAAAAAATGGAGATCGTTTCCAGACCCCATTGCAGGATTTGCCCAATGTAATTTTAACGCCACACATTGGTGGGAGTACAGAAGAAGCACAGGAAAATATTGGAGTTGATGTAAGCAGCAAATTATTACAATATCTCGAAAAAGGAGTTACAATTGGTTCGCACACTGTTCCCGAACTGGCCTTGCCAATTCAGGAAGGAACACACCGCATACTGCATATTCATAAAAACGTACCGGGAGTTCTTAGCCAGATCAACACGCAATTAAGCACACACAATATTAATATCCTTGGCCAGTATCTGAAAACAAACGATATGATTGGTTATGTGGTACTGGATGTAGATCGTAATCTTTCTAAAAAAGCACTTGAGTTGCTGAAAGAAATAAAAGAAACGATTAAAGTAAGAATGGTGTATTAGTAATTATTGATTATGGATAATGAATTTTTGAAACTGTATGGCTTTGTATTAATAACCAGCGGAATAAAGTTAACGAGAGTGATTACTTTCGCTATAAATACTTCTGAAATTTTTTACCGGTGATACGCCTATATTAGAAATAGAGAATTAATTTGATAGTAACTGAAAAAAGATTATACATGGTTGATATTCAAAAATACCTTGATAAGCACTATATGCACAGAAGTAACTGGCTTAGGGCTTCTGTATTAGGTGCAAACGATGGTATCCTTTCTGTATCAAGTATTGCGATAGGTGTTGCTGCTGCAAGTCAATCGAGAGAAGCAATAATGTTGGCAACAATTGCGGGGCTTGTTGCCGGAGCTTTGTCAATGGCTGCAGGTGAATATGTATCTGTAAGCTCTCAAACTGATATTGAAAAGGCCGATATTGATAGAGAAGCAGAGGAACTCAAAGAAAATCCTAAGGAGGAATTTGAAGCTCTTGTTGCTCTTTTTGAAAAAAGAGGACTATGTTATGAAACATCGAAACTGGTTGCCACAGAGTTAACTGCAAAAGACGCACTGGCTGCCCATGTTAGAGAGGAACTGGGTATAAACGAAATTACACAGGCAAATCCAATACAGGCAGCTTTGGCTTCTTGCGCTTCTTTTACAGTAGGAGGTATTTTGCCTCTTTTTGTTACAATTTTTGCACCTCTTCACTTCATGAAATATTCCCTTTACGGTTTTGCAATTATTTTTCTTGCTGCTTTGGGAATTACAGCAGCAAAAACAGGAGGGTCAAATATGGCAAAAGCTGTATTAAGAATCAGTATCTGGGGAACTTTGGCAATGGGACTTTCAGCATTAGTTGGTTATTTGTTTGGAGTACAGGTACAATAATTCCAATAAAGTTTGTAAACCGGTAATGTAATCCCATTGTGAAAGTTGATTGTAATAATGATATGATGGTGTTTTCTTCAGTGAAAAGTTTTCTGTAACAAGTAGGCATTTTTAAAAAATAAAGTTTCTATGTAAGCATTACAGCATTTGTCTCCTCCATCTGATTTGTGTATAATAGCGATATACTGTTCATTGTAACCTCTGCTATTTCTGCAATTGCCTCCTCGGTAAAGAATGCCTGGTGAGCAGTAACGAGCACATTTGGAAAACTCATCAACCGTTGTATATTATCATCATCAATGATGCTTTCAGAAAGGTCACGGAAAAATAATTTTTCTTCCTGTTCATATACGTCAATACATAAAGCTCCTACCTGTCTTGTTTTCAAAACATGTATCATATCTGAAGTATTGATAAGGCCGCCACGGCTTGTATTAATGATGGTAACGCCCGGCTTCATCTTCTTCAATGTTTCTTTATTAATCAAATAATGATTTTCGGGAGTAAGGGGACAGTGCAATGAAATAATATCGCTTTGCCTGAGTAAATCAGCAAAGGGAACATAGGTTACACCTTTTTCAACAAGGCTTTTGTCTTCATATAAATCATGTGCAAGAATAGTACATCCAAACCCAAGCATAATTTTACAAAATGCTTTACCTATTTTCCCTGTTCCTATAACACCAATGGTCTTGCCTATAAGATTATATCCTAATAACCCATTTAACGCAAAATTCTGTTCCCGAATACGGTTGTATGCTTTATGTGTTTTCCGGTTAATGGTAAGCAGCATTGCAACTGCATGTTCGGCTACTGCTTCAGGTGAATATGCGGGCACACGGCAAACGGCCAACCCCAATTGTTTGGCTGTTTTAAGATCAACATTGTTAAAGCCTGCGCAACGAAGTGCAATGATTTTTACACCTTTGGCCGCAAGTATTTCCAGTACTTCTTTGTTGAGTTTATCGTTTACAAATACACAAACAGCTTCGGCATCTTCCACAGCATTTACAATATGTGGTCCGAGGTGTGTTTCGTAATATTCAATTTCAAAACCATACCGCTGGTTTGCTCTGTCAAAAAATAACTTGTCATATGGTTTGGCGGAAAAGAAAACAATTTTCATTTGGTAAAGATGCGGCATAATGGTGAAATGTAGAAACCTTGTAACCTTTTATCATGAGTGATAAGAAGATTGTGATTGTACTATATCGATATTACTCTGAAATTTTCTTGCAGAATTAACTGAAAGCAAGGACAGGCATTTCTATTATAAGAGTAAAACCTTTCCCTTTTGCAGAGTCAATTATGGCAAATCCGTTTACTATGCTCAATCTGTGTCGTATGTTTCTGAGGCCAATGCCTTCCTGAATTTTTTCTTTTTTCATTCCAATGCCATTATCAGAAATGCGCATCCTGAACTGATTATTACTCATTGAAAAACGGAATACGACACCTGTGGCTTTTGCATGTTTTAAAATATTGGTGCATTGTTCCTGCACAATTCTGTAAACAGTTAGTTTTTGCTCTTCTGAGAGGATTTCCTCATTAAAATCTTTTTGAAGAAGTTTTGTTTTAATTCCCGTGTCGTTGAACATTGTTTTTGCTACACGTTTTACCTGCTGTAACAGAGTTTCAGTAACACGGTTGGGTATTACAAGTTCATGTGCTATTCTCCTGTTTTCATTTACAGCAAACCGAATGTTATCTATGCATTTCGGCATTAATTCATTTAGCATGGAAGGGTTTGCCATAATCATTGAAAGAAGCATATTGCTGCTTACGAGTATCTGGTTAACATTGTCGTGAAGTTCAATTCCAATTGCATTGCGTTCTTTTTCCTGACCCTGAACCATCGCTTCGGTAATTTTCCGTTGCTCTTCTATTTTGCTTTTTAGTTTTTCCTCTTCAAGTTTTTTAATTTCAGTAATATCAATGTGCATTACTACAGCACCCAGAAAGCCTTGCCCTTTTAATTGCGTAGTAATCATTCTAAACCATTTTCCTGCTTTGGCTGAGAAGCAGGAGTACTCAAAAACAAACTCTTTTGCTTTTCCTTTTAGTACAGAACGAATTCCCTTCATTGCATTTTGCGCTGTTTTTTTATCCGAAGTATTGGTAAACTGTGAAATCTGCAGGTAATTATCTCCTTTATTGTAGCCATAGATGAGAAAATTGGCTTTGTCTTTTACTTGTTTCCATGCTTCATTTGTGTCCTGAAGAATTCCTTTTCGGTCAAGGAGTGCAATATCGGCAGGAAGCGTATTCAGGATAGCGGAAAAACGTTCTGAAAGTGTTTGGTTTTCCTGGTAACGTTTGTGTAATTCATCATCGGCTATTTTTTGTGCTGTTATATCATGTTTTGACCCAAGTAACTTTAACGGATTGCCATCATCGTCCCGTGCAATAAAAAACATCTCTTTAATAAAAGCATAGCTGCCATCGGCTTTACGAAAACGGTATTCTGAACTACCTTTTATTTTGCGTTTATCTGCAATAACAGCATTCATTTCCTTAACTAACTTCTCCTTTTCATCAGGATGCAGATTGTCTTCCCAGAATCCGTCTTTAGTGTAGTCATTTACTATATTATATCCAAACAGATGTTTATAGCCTGTGCCTAAAACGAATCCTTTTTTTTCTTTAAAATCGAAATCCCATATTGCGTCACTTGTGGCCTTGGCAACTGCCATGTATCGTTCATTTAAAACCCTGCTTTCTTCTTCTGAGCGTTTACGTTCTGTAATGTCAATAAGAAAGCCATCCCAAATAATTAAACCATTATCATTTTGTTTACGGAGTGTGGAAACAATATTCAACCATCGTATTTCATTTTTTATGTCTCTGAATCTTGTTTCAATGTTAAAAACAGACATATTTTTTAAAGAAGCTTCATCTTCCGAAATAAGTTTGGCAATATCGTCTTCATGGATTCTGTTGCAAAGAACCATCGGGTCATTTAGTACTTCTGCAGGTGTAAATCCAGCTATTCTTTCAACTTCATCACTGATGTATGTAAACTTTCTTTCAATTTGGTTTTTGCCAACGAGTTGAAAAAGTATAAGGCCCGGCAGGTTATTGCTTAAATTCTGCAATCTTGCACTTTGCTCAGCAAGCTTTTCTTCATTTTTTCTTCGTTCAGTTACATCAATTACAACGCCATGCCATGTAATGTTACCATCTGGTTCCTTTACAGGTATGTCACTCACTTCATGCCATAACAGCCCTTTTTCTGGATGATTATATCTGTACTCAAGCTGAATTTTAGAAAGTGTTATTGATGAATGAGAAATTGATCTAATTACAGTATCTCTGTCATCGGGATGAATAAATTTTGCAAACTGACTAAAGTTTGATTTTAATGTTTCAAAACTTAATCCATAAATCGTTTCACATGTGTCATTGGAGTATAAAAGCGTAAAGTTGCCTTTCAAATCCATCTGGAATGAATGTATTACACCAGGGGAAGCAGCAGCGAGTTGCTCCAGTTTCTGTTTTTCTTCTTTCAAGGCAACTGTAGCTTTTACTTTCTCAGTAACATCAACCGATAGAATAAAAAGTCCGTAAGACGTTGGTTGAATACTTAGCTGATACCACTTTTCGGTGTCACCAGGAAGGATGAATCTGTTTTCAATTTGCATGTGTTTTCCCGACATAAGACAAGATTCAGCAATGTCATAAATTCTGTTCGTGTTCATTTCGGGAATTACTTCAAGTATATTTCTTCCAATCAGTTCTTCCTTTTTACGGCCGCTTTGTTTGGCAAAAGCTTCGTTTACATAAATATACTTTTTGTCGAATCCAATAATCTGTACACCTTCAATCATATTATCAAGCGTGTTTCGATATTGCTCTTCACTTTGTTTCAACTTCTCTTCAGCTACAATATTTTCAGTAACATTTCTGTAATTAAATACAATGGCTTTAATATTTTCATCCTGAAGCATATTGGTTGCTAATCCTTCTAACCAGACCGTTTTTCCGTCTTTTGTAATATAGCGGAATAACATTTTCTTTCTGTTCTCTGGTGATTTTATTAATTCTTTTATCTCCTCTTTTACAAGTTGCAGATCGTTTGGATGTACATGCTTCAATGCACTATATCCAAAAATCTCATCGTCTGTTCTTCCTGTTATTCGTTGAGCCGAAGGGCTTCTGTAAAAGACCTTGAAATCCTCATCTAACAGATTGATAACATCATGTCCGTTTTCAATCAATGAACGGAACCTGCTTTCGCTTGCAATTAATTTTTCTTCACTCTTTATTTTTTCTGTTACATCACTAATCAAAACAAGCCGGGCATTTCGGCGGTTGAATTGTAAGGGTTGTTCAATAACTTCAACTGTAATGATCGTGCTGTCTTTTTTTAAATGCTTCCAGACTGTTTTTTCTTGTGAACCAGGTTTATAAGTAGATACATGTTCAACACTTATAAAGCGATCTTTTTCTTTATCGGGGAGCAGATCCAGAATTCGCATTGATAAAAATTCTTCTCTTCTGTAGCCATAGGTGCTTATTGCTGCTGCATTTACGTTCAGAAATTGAAGTGAAACAGCATCAAATATCCACATGGGCATAGGGTTGTTTTCAAACAAATACCTGTATTGCAGATCACCAAGAGTAATTTCTTCTGTTCTTGATCTTACTTTTTCTTCAAGGCGTTCATTATACGACTGTAATTGTTGGGCAAGTGCCTGAAGCTTTTCTGTTTCGTATATTTTTTCTGTAATATCTCTTATAATAGTAAGAGCAATTACGCCTTCCTCTGTTTTAAACGGAACTATCGATATGTCTGCCTGAAATGTTTTTTGATTCTTTTTTTGTGCTGTTATAATTCTTGATGGAATAGCAGGTAGAGGTTGTGTCTTCCCGGCTAATGTTTGCAATTTTGGTAACGCATCCCGGACATCTGCAGAGTGAAATATTTTTTTAACAGATTCTCCTTTAAGCTCTTCATATTTATATCCAAATAATCGTTCAGCTTCTTTATTGAAATATAGTATTTTTTCTTTTTCATCAATGAGGATAACGGCATCAGGTACAGAGTCTAAAAGCCATGAATAATCTTGTTTGGTATAATTTAGAGATGTTGGCTCAATTTGCAAAAGAAGATAGGTAACGTTGTTGGCCTCATTTATTAACGGCCTTAGTTCAATTTTGCAAAAATGTTTATTAGCGAATAAATTGTTACAAATATGGCTTGTGCTGAAGAAAACTTCAGGTGTTCTTTTTTGGTGAATTTTGGCAAATAAATTTTGAAGATGATTGTTATCGTCACTGTTTAGCGGGAGTAATTCGAAAATGGATTTACCTCTGATTTCATTTAGCTTTTTGCCAAAAAGAATACAGCAATCGTTGCTTGCGGAAATGATTAAACCTTCAGGCGACAGAATAAAAAAAATACCCGGTAGCGCATTGATTAACATTCGTACTTCAGAAGTAAGCGATTCAGAATTCATACTACATACCGATTGGAGTTGTTTAGGTGTTGCTTTAAAAAAGCAAAAGTGGTTTAAGTCAAATGCAAGGAATCTATATTAAACAAATTTACTTGCAGCAATTTTTTTCTGAGATGATCCGGATCAGACGCTATAATATTTTTTGTTCTCTATATAGATTCACTTATATAACGTTAATGTATTACTGTACAAGATACGATATAATCTCAATATAAGCAACTGATAAATATGTTGGTTGCCTGTAAATAATTTGGTGTCAGGATGTAAATTATAATCCTATAAATTTGGTAGAGTGTTTTGGTGTATTTATTTTTGCTGTTTAAAATGAAACAATGAACAATCAATTCGTTTGCCCGGCAGATTTTATTTCTATTGATGAAAACAGAGTTCGGGTTACCGCAAGCTTTGTTTTTCTATTATCTGTTATTTTTCTCATAACAGGTTTCTGGCCTGTTATAGCATTTCTTTTATATGACTTTGGTGTGAGGGCGTTTAACCGCAGTAATTGTAGCTTACTGAATATCATTAGTGGATATTTAGTGAAACTATTGGTATTACGGGCTAAACCTGTTGACAGGGCTCCCAAGCGATTTGCAGCAAGAATTGGTTTGCTGATGAATGCTGCTATTTTAACAGCGTATTTATCAGGGTTTATTAAACTGGCATTTTTGTTTTCTTCCGTGATAGTACTCTTCTCATTTCTCGAATCAGTATTTTCTTTTTGTGCTGGTTGTTATATATATACTTTTTGGAAACAGTTTCTCGGTAAGGTTTTGTTTTCTGCTCAATCATAAATCTTTATTAACGGTTGAACATTCCGTCTGTATTTAATTACTTTTGCATCGTTTAACAGCTTTGGTCATGTTTTGCATGACCTTTATCTTTTGTAATTATGACGGGTAGCAAAAAGGCGGCAATCGGTTTTATTTTTATTACGTTGTTAATTGATGTAATTGGTTTTGGAATCATCATTCCGGTAATGCCTGCATTAATAGAACAATTGGGTCATGCCACTGTAAGCCAGGCTTCCAGAATTGGAGGATGGTTATTGCTGGCTTTTGCTGCAACTCAGTTTGTATTTTCTCCACTTGTTGGCAATCTCAGCGATAAGTTTGGTCGGCGGCCTGTGTTACTGGCATCATTGTTTGGCTTTTCCATTGATTATCTTATGCTGGCTTTTGCCCCAACATTAGGCTGGTTGTTCATTGGTCGTATTATTGCCGGTATTACCGGTGCAAGTTTTACAACGGCTTCAGCCTATATAGCCGATATCAGCACTAAAGAAGACCGGGCAAAGAATTTTGGAATGATCGGGGCCGCTTTTGGATTAGGTTTTGTGATTGGCCCAATGTTGGGAGGAGTGTTGGGAAATTTCGGGCCAAGAGTTCCTTTTATGGTTGCAGCAGTTTTGTGTCTGCTAAATTTTCTTTATGGATTATTTATTCTTCCGGAATCTTTGAAGCTGGAGAACAGAAGAAAGTTTGAATTGAAAAGATGTATTCCCGGAGTGAGTTTGTATAATCTTCGTAAATATCCTGCATTAACAGGATTAATTGTTGCACTTGTACTTGTTTATATTGGCGGGCATGCTGTACAAAGTAACTGGAGCTTTTTTACCATTGAAAAATTTAAATGGTCGCCACGCATGATAGGTTTGTCAATGGCTACAGTTGGGTTACTTGTTGGTGCCGTTCAGGGAGGATTAGTACGGATAGTAAATCCCAGGCTCGGTAACGAGAAAAGTATTTATATCGGATTGCTTTTCTATGCGGTTGGAATGTTCCTTTTTGCTTTTGCCTCACAAAGCTGGATGATGTTTGCATTTCTGATTCCTTATTGCCTGGGTGGTATATGCGGGCCTGCGTTACAGTCAATAATGGCTGGTCATGTTCCTGCAAATGAACAAGGTGAGTTACAAGGTTCACTGGCTGGTTTAATGAGTGCTACAACCATTATTGGTCCTCCGTTAATGACGAATACATTTGCTTATTTTACAGATAAAACACATCCTGTTTATTTTCCAGGTGCATCATTTTTACTGGGGGCAGTTTTTATGCTTGTCAGCGCCTTTATTGCATTTTATGCTCTCCACAGCAATAAGTTTAGAGAGGCACAACGATAAGGGTTTATTTTTCAGTTAAGAGCAGCCTGTAATAAAAAATCATTTGTTTCAGATCGGAAACAGGAATACGTTCATTTATTCCATGAAACCCTTTTGCATTTGTCATTGGGGCAAAGTTGAGTACTGCACTGCTGAACGGGCGGAAGTATCTTGAATCAGTTGCTCCAATCATCAGGTATGGTGTTACGATCACCTGCGGAACTGTTTTGTACGTAATGGCCTCCATTCGTTTGAACATTGGATGATCAGAGGAAGTCATAGCAGAGGGTTCCATTAGTGAAATAGATTGTTTCTGAACTGTTACACGATCATCATGAATTGCTTTTTTTACAAAGTCCACCACATCATCACTTGTTTGGCCGGGAAGTATGCGGCTGTTGAATGTTGCTTTTGCAACAGAAGGAATAACATTGTCTTTAATTCCTGCTTTTACAATGGTGGGCACTAATGTTGTATGAACCAGCGCATTCGTCTCTTTTGTCTGTTCAAGTTGCGATATGAGCATGCCACGGAACAACCACTGGTTGCTTAATGCCATTCTGTTTATAAAACTTCCTCCTGGGCCAATACGTGTAAACAATTCCTGAATAGGGGCGGGAATACTTGCAGACATCTGTTTTTCACGTACATGCATAATTGCTTTATTCAGGATGTCAATAGCTGTTTCCTGCTGTGGCATAGATGAATGCCCGCCGGTTTTTTCAACAGTTATATCAATGTTTACATACCCTTTTTCGCCAACACCAATTACAGCAACTGGCCGTTTTAATTCTTTGAAATGTTCTGTATCAACCTGGCCTCCCTCGTCCACCACTAATTCCGGCTCAATCTTCTGCTCTTTAAACCATGCCGAAATTTTTGCTGCCCCTCTTTTTCCCGCAATTTCTTCATCATGGCCAAAACATAAATAAATAGTACGTTCAGGTTGAAAGTTTTCTTTCAGCAGTAGCTCCGCTGCTTCAAAAATCGAAATAGCTGAAGCTTTATCATCCACAGCTCCACGGCCCCAGATGGTATCTTCTTTAATCATTCCGCTAAAAGATGGAACTGACCAGTTTTTTTCAGCAACTGCTTCAACGGGTACAACATCCATATGCGCCATCAGTACATAAGGTTTTAACGTTGTATCTTTTCCTTTCCATATAAATACATAGCTGAACTCACTGAAAATGAGCCGGGGTAATTTCTGGTGTACTGTTGGATAAGTGGTTTCAAGAAAAACCCTGAATTTTTTGAACTCTGCTGTATCAACAGGCAGTGTATCTCCAAAAGAAACTGTTTTTATCTGGATGGCTTTGCTCAAGTGTAATGCAGCCGAATCACCGACACCTGTTAAAGGCAATGACTGATGAACCGGAATTTTTCCACTGAAACGAAAAGTGTTGAATAACACAACAGCAATAATGCCAATAATTGCAATAAGAATGAGGTAAATGAACCGTTTGAGCATGATAATTGATTATTAGTGAAAGATACAACAGAAACCGGATTGCTTTATAACGTTTTGCATTGCTGATAACAGAAATATAATTTAATCGGTCGGAAATATTGCATAGTAAATTTTGTATATTAGTTATCCTATTTTTCATAATTAAAACATACAACTATGGATGAAAACAAAAGCACTCAGTCAGCCGCTAATCAACAGCAGGACTGGAAAGATAAAGCTGAAGATAAAATTCAGGAATTAAAAGGCAAAGCAAGTGAGTGGGCAGATAAAGCAGAAGAAAAATTCGATGATCTGAAAGACAAAGCTGAGGATGTAATTGGCGATTTGAAGGAAAAATCTTCCGGTTTGTGGGATAAACTGAAAGATAAATTTGATGGGGATGATGAGCCATCTAAACAGGAACCGGCAAAATAAATTATCTTAAAGGCTGCAATAAGGCAGCCTTTTTTATGATTACAGCCGAAAAAATTATACAAGAGTACAACCTGCTTCCTCACCCGGAGGGAGGATATTATAAACAGACTTATATCAGCGAAGAAATAATTCCGTCCGAGGGATTACCTGAACGTTTTGCTTCGGCACGGCATTTTTCAACAGCTATTTATTTTTTGCTGGGGGGAAACGATTTTTCAGCTTTTCACCGTATCAAAAGCGACGAACTGTGGCATTTTTATACAGGAATGGGTTTACTTATTTATGTAATTCATCCAAATGGTGAAGCAGAAATTTTGAAGCTGGGATATGATCTGAACAATGGATTTTCTTTTCAGCAAACAGTGAAAGCCGGATGTTGGTTTGCATCACATCCTGTTAACCCAATTGGGTTTTCGTTGGTTGGGTGTACTGTGGCACCAGGATTTGATTTTGCTGATTTTGAGATGGGAGACAAGAAAGATTTGTTTAAACAGTTCCCTCAGCATGAAGAATGGATCAGCAAATTGTGCAGATAAAAGAAAGGCAGCCGAAGCTGCCCGATATATTTAGATTGAAATAACACTGTTGGTTCCGCCAAATTCATTTGCATGTTCTGCATCCGCTTCGGCTTCATTTATCCAATCAGTACCATTTAAAAGGTATTTGAATTCGTGTTTTGAATCTTTTGGAAGATTAACTTCTGCAGTAAAACTGCCATCTTTTTTCTTTTTCATAGCAACAGGAGTGTGCCAGTCGCCATTGAGTCCGAAAATTTCAATTGTGTTGATGTTTTCACCATTTACTGTAAACTTTACTTTGCTGTAGTCTTTTGTTTTGTAGTAGGTTTTTTGTACCATGTTAGTTTGTTTAATGTTCTGGGCTCAGGATGTGAAATGAAAATCACGGCTTTAACTATAAAGCCCGGCCCGAAAAATATATTCCCATCCGAGGCTTAATTCATATTATATTGAAAAGTAACCCACTATTCGGCAACAGGTTATCAACACTAACAGGCGTTATGTTGAAAAGTTATAAAAATCTGTTTTTGTGGTCTTTATCTGCCCTGATCATTTCCACATAACCCCATTTTTTTGATAAGGCATCAACAGCCTGTATTATTCGTTTGGTACGTGTTGGTTCTGTTTTGGCACTCTCAATCCATTTACTGAAATAATTTCTGTGCGATGTTGGAAGGGTATTGAAATAAGCAAGAGCAGTTGGCTCATCTTCCAGACAGGCCAGAAAATCGGCCGCAATTTCATAAGCCTTCTTCTGGAATGATAACTGTACATTCAAAAAATCGCCTGCCTTTTTTTTAATAATTTTTCTAATATCCGATTTAAGTGCAATAATGAAATTCCCTTCACCCATTGGTAACATATTCATCCCCTCAAAACTGTAGTTGTCGAATTTTCCCTTAACCCTGAATGATTTTTTACAACCTGGATTTATTGTTTCGGCATCTTGTGCCGAAACCTCAATATAAGTCCAGCCGGTTTTTTCGCCCTGTTCTTTGAACTTTTTTATTACTGTTTTAAATGCAATCATTTTTAAGCTGAATGAAAACGATCATCTAATGTAACAAAATCTGCTGGCATGGTTATTGTTTTCTAAACAGGGTATCTTACCCGTTGATAAAAGTTCCCCTTTTCCTTATTGTAGAAGTTATAAATACTGAGTGTGTTTTATTCACACAGTTTTCTGTATTGGTTAATGCTGATACGTAAAACTATTTGTGTTACAGCAGATATCGTAAACATAAAAACAATAATTAATCATCAAAAAAAACAGACAATGAAAAAACTAATCTTTTCTTTTGCTGCAACAGCTTTCTTAATGATTGCTTCAATTGTTACAGTAAGAGCACAATCAAATGTAATTGATGTAACAATGCAGTCAGGTGAGTTAAGTAAACTTAGCGATGCAATAAAAAACTCAGGGCTTACTGACAAATTAAAAACGGGTGGCCCATACACGGTTTTTGCTCCCAACAACGCTGCATTTGAACAAATGCCCGAAAATGAACTGAACCGTTTAATGAAAAATAAAAATGCGTTGAGTAAATTGCTTGCCTGCCATATTGTAGGAGGAACATGGAATGCGGCATTACTGATGACAGCAATTAAACAAAATAATGGTTCGGTACAACTACCAACAATGGGAGGTGAAAAGCTTACTGCAACTGTGGAAGAAGGGAAAATAAAGATTACTGATGCAAATGGAAGCTCGGCCTATATGATTAATTCCGATATTGCGGCAGGTAACGGAATTATACATGTAATTGATGAAGTGGTGCAGCCAGCGCAGCAGACTGTAACAAAAAAATAAATAGTTTCTTTATTAAACAGATAAAGGCTCTTCCTGTTACAGGGAGGGCTTTTTATTTTCATTCAGATTTCTGCTACATTTATAGTATGGCGGTTCTTGTAAAAAATATAAAACAGCTTGTTGGCGTACGATCAGAAAACAATTTATTAAGGGGAAAAGATTTGTCATTACTGAACTGTATCGCTGATGCATATTTAATTGTGAAGGATGGATTAATTGCTGAATATGGGTTAATGGAAGAATTATGGGAGGGTGATGATTACGATGAAGTGGTTGACGCAACAGATCAGTTTGTTTTACCATGCTGGTGCGATAGTCATACTCATCTTGTTTTTGCTGATAGCAGGGAAGAAGAGTTTGTAGATAAAATCAAAGGGTTGAGCTATGCAGATATAGCAGCAAAGGGCGGGGGAATATTAAACTCTGCAAAAATGCTGGCCGATAAAACGGAGATTGAATTATTACGTACTGCATGGAACCGCTTACAGGAACTGGTTAAACTGGGTACAGGTGCAGTTGAAATTAAAAGTGGCTATGGTTTATCAGTTGAAGCCGAATTAAAAATGCTTCGTGTAATTAAACGGCTGAAAGAAACTTCGCCTATTCCTGTTAAAGCAACTTTTCTTGGCGCACATACGTATCCTTTTGAGTTTAAAGACAATCATGAGGCATACATTGATCTTGTTATTAATGAAATGCTGCCTGTTATTGCAGAAGAAGGATTGGCAGATTATATTGATGTGTTTTGTGAAAAAGGATTTTTCTCTCCTGAAGAAATGGAACTGATCTGCAAAGCAGCTCTGCAATATGGGTTAAAGCCAAAACTGCATGTAAATCAGCTCAACAGTATTGGTGGGTTGCAGAAAGCAGTTGAATTAAATGCCCTGTCAGCAGATCATCTTGAAACAATGACAGAAGCAGATATTAAATGTTTGGCTGCATCATCAACCATTGGCACATTGTTGCCATCTGCGGCTTTTTTTCTGAATATGCCTTACCAGCCGGCACGGTCGATTATTGATGCCGGAGCGGCAGTTGCAATTGCAAGTGATTTTAATCCAGGCTCATCTCCATCCGGTAATATGAATCTTGTTCTTTCACTCAGTTGTATTGGTATGAAAATGCTTCCTGAAGAAGCAATTAATGCAGCAACCCTCAATGCGGCGTATGCTATGGAAATGGAACAGGAACTTGGAAGTATTACCATTGGGAAAAAGGCCAGCTTAATTTTTACCCGTTCCGTTCCTTCTCTTTCATATTTACCATATGCGTTTGGCAGTAATCTGATTGATCGTGTAATGATAAGTGGTGAATTCTTTTCCTGATTGAATTAAAAAAAATTAACTTAACAGAAATTACAAAATAACACTATGGATCGGTTTCACTTTTACAATAAAGAAGATTTACTCACATTAACTAAACTGAGAAGGTTTGAAACAAAACTGGGAGAACATGTACAATTAATGAATTCATATGAAGAGTTTGAGGAAAAGTTTGAACTGTCGAATGCAAAATATGTGGTGTTCGGAATACCGGAAGATATTGGTGTAAAAGCAAATATGGGTGTTGGTGGTGCTGATACAGCCTGGTTTCCTTTTCTGCAGGCATTTCTTAATATCCAGAGTAATGATTTTTTGCAGGGAGATGAGATTATGTTGCTGGGGCATTTTGATTTTTCAGACCTTGAAAAACTAATTGAAGATAATGCACAAGGCCATGAAGAAAAAGTAGATGCTTACCGGCATGCAGTTACAGTAATTGATGAAGATGTTGAGCGGTTGGTAAAATACATCACTTCAAAAGGAAAAATTCCCATTGCAATAGGAGGCGGGCATAACAATGCTTATCCAATGATTAAAGGATCGGCAAAAGGGCTGAACAAAGCAGGGCTCATTCAGTTGGCACAAATCAATTGTATTAATCTTGATGCACATACCGATTACCGACCGGCAGAAGGGAGGCATAGCGGCAATGCATTCCGTTATGCTGAAGATGATGGTTATCTTCAGAAATATTGTGTTATAGGTGTTCATGAAAATTATATTCCGCAAAATGTGTGGATTGATATTGTGAACAATCCTTTCTTTGACTTTATTACGTATGAAGATATTTTTCTTCACGAAAAAAGAAATTTTATTCAGGCTGTTGCGCATGCAACCGGATTTACCGATGATACATATACCGGAATAGAAATCGATCTTGATTGTATTGCTCATACATTAAGCAGTGCAGCTACTCCAAGCGGTATTACAGAACTGCATGCAAGGCGATATGTAAGTTTTGCAGCAGCAGATTGTAAAATTGCTTACCTCCATATTTGTGAAGGAGCTGCATTTTTAAAAGATGACCGAAAGAGTGAATCAACCGGAAAACTTATCAGCTACCTTGTAAGTGATTTTATTAAATCGAAAAACGAAATCAATTAATTGCTGAACCCTGTTTCTTTTTTCAGTTCTTCAACCACATTAAAAATGATAGGGCAGCGGTTGTAATGCATCAGTACGGTAAATAATCTTTTTACAAAGGACGGGAGGTGCAGTGCCGGAAATTCCCTGCAGCCTTCAAAACGATCTTCATAAATAGTACATTTGTTCTCATTCAGGAAATGACAAGGGATCGTATTAATCAGCATCATACCATGACTTCCTTTTTCAAGGTGCCTCCGATCAAATTCATCCCTGTTGAGTTTAAGTCTGCCCGCTGCCCGGTCAGCCTCATTGTCAGTTACATTTATCATAAGTGTTTTGCAGCAATTGCCGCATGCTGTGCAATCAATTTCTTTTTCAATGAGCAAATTTAAATGTTGAACTTTTTCATCAACCTGTTGTTCGGTTTGTTGTTTCAGAAATGCAGCGAAGCGGACATTCTCTTCTTCTTTCGCAACAGCTTCCAACTGTATAATCTCTAAAGAAGTTTGTAGTTGCAATACTTTTTTTTGCGAAGATAAGTTGGGAACAGGGGAATAAAAAACAGCCTGAACAAACGGTTCTGTTCAGGCTGTTTACAGAAAGATTCTTTTTTAACCTTCTACAGGAGTCAGGTATTGTGTATAACAATATCCTTCTTCGCCATTATCAGTTTTAATAAACCACCATTGATCGTTTTCTTTACGAACCAATGTTACAATTTCATGCCGGGCAGCTTTTCCAACTATTTCATCATTCGTGCTTGGCCCTTTACGGATGTTGAGGTTTGTTTTGCTGGTAGTTACTTTTAGTTTGCTTCCTTCTGTTACACCTGCAATACTGTTAATGTTCAGCATCAGATCGCCTGATGAGTAAGCAGGATCAATTTTTTCATAAAGATCCCACAACTGTTGTTTTACAGTTCCTGAGCTTTCACCATCAATGTATAAAACATCATCCTGTTCACGTACCTGCAGATTTTTTACACCTGCTGCAGTTGCAGCATCAACCAGTTCCTTGTATTTATCTTGTAATGCCATAAAATGGTTCCTCCTTTTATTTTTTAACTAAACCTGTTGATTCAATTTTTTTCAGGCCTTGTGCTTTCAATGCACTAAGTGCCATCATCAGTTTCTGAAGGCTTGTTTTCTGAATTTCTCCTGTAAGAATCAGAACACCATCTTTCAGTTCGGTTTTAACACCCGGAAAATCTTTCACTGCATCAGCTACAGCCTGGGTAAGAGCATCACTAACCGGTGGCACTACAGCAGCAGGAGGCTCAACAGTACAATTATTAATTACAGATTTAACACCTTCTACTTTTTTTACGGCTTCTTCGCATTTTGTTTTGCATGCTTCATCTTTACAAACACCACTGATTGTTGCAACACCATCTTTAACTTCTACAGACGTTGTTGCCATGTCTGCATCTGCTTTTAAAACAGTTTCGATAGCAGTTTTAATGTCGGCATCTTTTAGTTTTTTCTTACACGAGGTTGCTCCCAGTACAAGTAAAGATGCCGTCAGAACCAGGCATAATTGAATTGTCTTTTTCATAATAATATAATTTAGAAAGCTAATGTAATGTATTTTGTAAGCTAACTGCAAGCCTATACGATATAAATAGTTATTCACATCCCTGTTATCGATGCAACCTTTTTCGCAAATAAAAAGAGGCCGGAATTTCCAGCCTCTTTGTTAATTAATTATGAACAAATCAATAATCAAGTTTCATTTCAACTCTTCTGTTCTGTGCTCTGCCTTTTTCTGTTTTATTATCAGCAACTGGCTGCGTATCGCCATAACCTTTAAAGGTAATTCTATCGGCACCAATTCCTTTGCTTATGAAATAATCTGCAACTGCTTTGGCTCTTTTTTCACTCCATATCATATTACGTTCAGGAGTGCCACGGTTATCTGCATGGGCACTGATGGTTAATTTTATCTGCGGATTTTCCTGCAGAATTTTTACAACTTCATTAAGCGGCTTGTAAGAATGTTTCAGTATTACATCACTTGCAAAAGCAAAGAAGATATTTTTTGCAGCATATTCAACTTTTGCTTTTACTTCCTGCTTAATTTCAGGGCATCCGCCATTTGCTGCAGTGCCACTTACATCCGGGCATTTATCTTCTTCATCATTAATTCCATCATGATCGGTATCAGGAACGGGGCAACCTTTGTATTTAGCCGAACCTGCTGCATCTTTACATGCATCATCCTTATCAGCAACGCCATCATTATCACTGTCAGGGCAGCCGTTTAATGTTCCTTTTTCATCAGGGCACTGATCGTCTTTATCAGCTACTCCATCGCCATCTCTGTCGGGGCAACCGTTTACAGTGCCTTTAATATTCGGGCAGGGGTCATCTTTATCAGGAATACCATCTCTGTCGCTGTCGGGGCATCCTTTTAATGTACCCCATACATTCGGGCACTGATCGTTTGCATCATCAAAACCATCACCATCTTTATCGGGAGCAGGTGGGGGAGTAACAGGCTTCACTTCGTTAACAACAGCTTCGTGTTTCTTTTTCCCGAACGGATTGCTTTGCATAAAACCCAGACTGTAGAAAAGATAATTGTTGCTGATGCCCGAACTTAATTTATTGCGCCATTGCGCCTGTAATGTTAAATATGCCCCTTCTGTAAAACGGAAATGTACACCGGCACCAACTGGTGCATAAACAGCAACCTGCCCGGGAAAATGGCCAACTCCCAAACCCGTAGTTAAAAAAGGATTTACAGGTGCTTTGTCAGAAAATGCTTTTAAATGTAGTAACGCATCAAGCTGTGTGCTGAATTTTGCCTGGCCAATTGTATCATCTTTTACAAAGTAAGCCGGAAAATTTGCAAAGGTTCCGGTAAGTGTGCCGGATAAATCAACCTTTTTTGTAAGCCCTTTCCAGTAACTGATACCAATACCAAACGATTTTGTTCCGGGCTTATACCAATCACCTTTTTTTAAAGCATCGCTCAGGGAAGATGCTTTAATTTCGGCCGGGAGCTGATAATCGGCCAGGCTGATATTAAATGAATATAAACTCTTGCTTTTTGCAGGAGTTTGCTGGGCCTGTAGCGTAAAAATATTCATCAGGGCCAGGGCAGTTAGTAAACGGGTTAGTTTCATAGAAAAAACTTATATTTTATAAACGCTGAACCTGGGCAGATTTGTATAACGCCCATTACTTTTTTAATTACCGGTCTTTTCCACAATCAGTTAAACTGCTGACGGGAATCATTCAAAGCTATTAATATTTTAGTCACTTTGGATATGCAGAAAATCATTTTCACCTGATTAAAAGATTTTGCGAAAGTGAAAAACTGTTCTTAAATTTAGTTAGTTCTTTGATGCAACCATATTTACTCACAATTTAAATTGCTATGCCATGGTTTCCTTAGATGCCGCACAGCTTAATATGGAATGCAACTCCTGGAGGGAGACATTGCGTTCCTACAGAAATGAAATGGGCCAGTTAAGAGAAAAATTACAACAATTGGCCGACGGACAAAAAGACAAAGACATCCTGACCGAAGTTGAACACTACCACAATCAATTCTACATTCAACAGATCAATATTCACGATCTGAAACAGGCCATCAAACTTCACGACCGGAAGTTGAACACTGAAACTACTTTACCGGAAAACAATCTCTCCGAAGACACATTAAGCGAACACGAAGACCTGCATAATCAATATGAGGTTTTGGAACAAACGTTGAGTGAACTCCGAAGCGAATTCCAGCACTTTATTGCAAAAGCATAAAGCAGCGCAACCAGCCCTGTTGAAACAACTTAGCCACCCATTCAATTCTTTCGTAAGCATGTAAAGATGATGTTCTTTGCATGTACGAGATTTCTTGACCATTTTAAAAAAAAGATTGTTATGGCAGATTTTGATACCTCACACGTAAAAAATATTGTCTTGCTGGGCCATGCTGGTTCAGGTAAGACAACCTTAGCGGAGTGTATGCTTTTTGAAGCTGGAATAATTACACGACGTGGAACTGTTGCAGAAAAAAATACAGTTGGCGATTACCATGAATTAGAACAGGAAAGAGGAAATACGATTTTTTCCAAGTTATTACACACCAAATGGCAGGGATATAAAATTAATATTATTGATACTCCCGGTTATGATGATTTTTCTGGCGAAGTAATCAGCGCTTTACGAGTTGCTGATACAGGCGTGATGTTGCTCAATGGTACACGGGGTGTGGAAGTTGGCACCGACATTATATGGGAATATACCGAAGAGTTTAAAACACCCATGCTGTTTGCCGTAAACAAGCTTGATGATGAAACTGCTGATTTTGATAAAACTGTAAATGAAGCAAAAACTCATTTCGGCAATAAAATAACTGTGGTGCAATACCCGCTTAACCAGGGCTCTGGTTTTAATGCAATTGTTGATGTGCTGAAAATGACGATGTATAAATTTTCGGCCACCGGCGGCAAACCTGAAAAACTTCCAATACCGGAAAGTGAAAAAGCAAAGGCCGATGAACTGCACCGTATTCTGGTAGAAGCTGTTGCGGCGAATGATGAAACATTAATGGAACATTATTTCGATAAAGGTGAACTGGATGAAGATGAAATGAAAATTGGTTTAAAAAAATCACTCATCAATCACGATCTGTTCCCGGTATTTTGTTTAAGTGCGGCGAAAGATATGGGCAGCGGCCGCATTATGGGCTTTATTGATAATGTTTGCCCCAGTGCAAATGAAATGCCTCCTCAAAAAACAAAAGCCGGAGATACTCTTCCTTGTGATCCAAACGGACCAGCCTGTATTTTCATTTATAAAACTGTTACTGAACCACACGTTGGTGAACTGTCTTATTTTAAAGTTTACAGCGGTACAGTTAAAGCAGGTGCAGAACTGGTAAATGAATCAACAGGTGTGTCTGAAAAAATCAACCAGTTATTTGTGGTTGAAGGAAACAAACGTACTCCTGTAAATGAGTTAACAGCAGGCGATATTGGCGCAACACTTAAACTCAGAAATACTCATGTAAACAACACACTTCATGATAAAGGAAAAAATATTGAACTGGTAAATATTGAGTTTCCTGTATCAAACCTCACCATGGCAATTGAAAGTACCAAGAAGGGTGAAGAGGAAAAACTGGCAACTGCTTTACATGAATTGAAAAATGAAGACCCCACAATTAAAGTAGAAGTTTCTCCCGAACTGAAACAGACATTAATCCATTGCCAGGGCGATATGCACCTTGCTGTTGCCAAATGGAAAATTGAACACCAGCAAAAAATTGAAGTGAAGTTTGCCAAGCCCCGTATTGCTTACAGGGAAACTATACGCCGCAGTGCCGATAGTATGTACCGGCATAAAAAGCAAAGTGGTGGCAGTGGACAGTTTGGTGAAGTGCATTTACGCATTGAACCATGGTACGAAGGTTTGGCTGATCCTGCCGACCTGAACGTACGTGGTAAAGAAGTATTCGATCTTGCATGGGGTGGAAAGCTTGTTTATTACAACTGTATTGTAGGTGGTGCTATTGATCTGCGTTTCCTTCCGTCCATTCTCAAAGGTGTGATGGAAAAAATGCAGGAAGGTCCGCTTACAGGTTCTTATGTTCGTGATGTGCGTGTATGTGTGTATGATGGAAAAATGCACCCGGTTGACAGTAACGATATTTCATTCAAGATTGCAGGTTTGCAGGCATTCCGACAGGCATTTCAGCAGGCCGACCCGCAGATTCTTGAACCAATCTATCATGTGGAAGTTCTTTGTCCGGAAGATTTAACCGGTGCTGTTATTGGCGATCTGCAGACAAGAAGAGCAATGGTGGAAGGAATGGATACCGAAGGCCATTTTACCAAGGTTATTGCAAAAGCCCCACTTGCAGAAATGCAGGATTACAGCGGTAACCTCCGTTCATTTACCCAGGGCCGTGCTAAATTCAGAATGAGTTTTTCTGATTATGAAGCAGTGCCATTTGAAATTCAGCGCAAACTTGCTGACGATTACAGTAAGGTGGCGAAAGAAGAAGTGGTGGCTTAGTAATCAAATTTGCTTTAACCCTGAAGGTTTCCAAAACCTTCAGGGTTTTAAAGGGAGCTGTTCTAAAAAGAATAGCTCCTTTTTTTATAAAGTCTTAAGCAATTCTGCAAGGCAGCGATTAGTGAAATAAAAAAACCTGAAGGTTTCAGAAATCTTCAGGTTTTTTATGTCAAAGTATAAAATAAAACATCAGCTAAACAACGCCTTCAGCTCCACCGCATCTTCCGGTTTCATTTTCCCGCTCAGAACAAGGCGCAACTGCCTGCGGCGTAAAGCGCCAGCAAACAATTCTTTTTCATGATCTGTTTCCGGAATCAGCTCCGGAACTTTTATGGGCATCCTGTTTTCATCTAATGCTACAAAAGTGTAATAGGCTTCATTGCTTTTGTACCTGTTCTGATGATTAAAATCTTCACTCCACACCTGCAGATGAACTTCCATTGATGTGTTAAAAACTCTTGAAACCTTTGCTTCAATATTTACAATGTTGCCCAGTTTTATAGGGTTCTGAAATGAAATATTATCAACACTTGCTGTAACAACCGGTGTGTTACAATGTTTGCTTGCTGCCAGGGCCGAAGCAATATCCATCCAGTACATCAGCCGCCCGCCCATTAAGTTCCCAAACAGGTTCGTATCATTCGGAAGAACCAGTTCCGTCATTATAATCAGTGATTCCTTTGCAGTTTTGCTCATAAATTCATTGTTGTTATCGGGAAAACAAAAAAAATCCCTCTCACAAAGGAGAGGGATTTTTGAAAATTATATCACAAGCATCGCATCTCCGTAACTGAAGAAACGGTATTTATCTTTAATTGCTTTTTTATAGGCTTCCATTGTAAGGTCGTAACCAGCAAAAGCGCAGGTCATGATAAGCAGGCTTGTTTTAGGCAAATGAAAATTGGTAACAAGTGCATCGGCAATATTAAAGCTGTAAGGTGGATGAATAAAAATATTCGTCCATCCTTCACTTGGTTTTAATAATTGCTGGGCGGTAAAAGAAGTTTCCAAAGCCCGCATAGTTGTTGTGCCAACTGAGCAGATGCGGTGTTTGCCTTCTTTCGCCTTGTTTACAACTTTGCAGGCAAAGTCATCAATTTTATAATACTCTGCATCCATTTTATGTTTGCTCAGATCTTCCACTTCAATGGGGCGGAAAGTTCCCAAACCTGTATGCAACGTAATTTCAGCAAAACGAACACCTTTAATTTCAAGGCGCTTAATTAATTCCTGGCTGAAGTGCATACCCGCAGTAGGAGCTGCAACCGCACCTTCGTGTTTTGCAAAAACGGTCTGGTAACGTTCACGATCCTCTTCATCCGGTTTGCGTTTAATATATTTTGGTAAAGGAGTTTCCCCCATATTGTACAACACTGTGCGGAACTCTTCATCGGTACCATCAAAAAGGAAACGTATGGTACGGCCACGGGAGGTGGTATTGTCAATTACCTCTGCCACCAGATCTTCCGTATCACCAAAATAGAGCTTGTTACCAACACGAATCTTTCTTGCGGGATCAACAATCACATCCCACAAACGGTTTTGCTTATTTAATTCACGGAGAAGAAAAACTTCAATTTTAGCACCTGTTTTTTCCTTGCGGCCATACATACGTGCAGGAAATACTTTTGTATTGTTTACAACAAAAGCATCCTTATCATCGAAGTACTCCATAATATCACGGAAAGTGCGGTTTTCAATCTGGCCGGTTTTGCGGTGTACAACCATCAAACGGCTGTCTTCACGTTTTTTTGTAGGATTTTGGGCAATGAGATTGAGAGGAAGATCGAACGTAAACTGAGATAATTTCATACTGCGTAACTTGTTTTTGAACAGATGCAAACGCAGCGACGGGTTAAATTTTAGAGAACCCTTCCAAACCCCGTCTTACGGCACCGGGTTTGAACCTGTTACTTTTTTGATGGGTGCAAAGGTATAATAAATCAATATATTTCAAGAAAGTTTTTCCTCTCAGGGCTTTTGAACCTGTATGCCGGGGATTGCTGAAAGTAACTGCCGGGTATATTCCTGCCGGGGCTTGAAATAAATTTCATCTGCAGCCCCCGATTCTTCTATCTGCCCTTTGTTCATCACAATAATACGGTCGGAAATGTAACGCACAACAGATAAATCATGCGAAATAAAAACAGATGTAAAACCAAATTCCTTTTTAAGATCGTTTAGCAGGTTCAGAACCTGTGCCTGAACACTTACGTCAAGTGCTGAAACCGATTCGTCCCAAACAATAAAAGAAGGATGCAGCGCAAGTGCCCTTGCAATAACAATACGTTGCCTTTGCCCGCCGCTGAACTCATGTGGGTAACGGTTATAATGAGAAGGATTGAGATTTACTTTTTCCAGTAATTCAATTACTTTTTCCTTAGCCTGTTTTTGATTTACTGATAAGCCGTGAACAAGCATTGGTTCTGCAATAGCTTTGCCGATAGTAATGCGGGGATTAAGTGATGAGTAAGGATCCTGGAAAACAATCTGCAGATTTTTCCGTTGCTGTTTAAATTGTTTTAAACCGTTGTTAAGAATATTTTCACCATTTAGCAAAATACTTCCCGAAGTTGGTTCAACTAATCTTAACAAAGCTCTTCCCAGGGTTGTTTTGCCACAACCACTTTCTCCAACAAGTCCTAACGTTTCTCCTGCAAAAATTTCAAAACTTATATTGTTTACAGCTTTAATGAAGGAATGAGGCTTGCCAAACAGGCTGTGCTTTTCAGGAAACCATACATTCAGGTTTTCAACTTTCAGCAACGGTTTATCATTGTTAGCTGATGGTTGGCCGGAATGCAGATGATCTTTTTCCGTCAACGGCAAACGGTCGCCATCCATTTTTTTCTCTTCTAAAAAATCACTTACAACAGGCAATTGTTTTCCTTTCGGGTGCAACGCTGGCCTGCAGGCCAGCAGCGCTTTCGTGTATGGATGTTTGGGATTGTGAAAAATTTCATCAACAGTACCCTGCTCAACAATGTTTCCTTTATACATTACCACAACTTTATCGGCAATATCATGCACCACGCCAAGGTCGTGTGTTATAAACAGTACACTCATGCCATTTTCCTGCTGTAGTTCTTTAATCAGCTCAAGAATTGTTTTCTGAACTGTTACATCCAGCGCAGTTGTTGGTTCATCGGCAATTAATAACGATGGGTTGCAGCTCATAGCCATTGCAATCATTACCCGTTGCTTTTGCCCTCCGCTGAGCTGGTGAGGATAACGTTGAAGTATTGCCTGAGGGTTGGGCAGTTTTACCTTTTCAAATAGCCCGACTGTTTTTTTTACAGCTTCTGCTTTGCTGCATTTCTGGTGCAGTTGTATTGCTTCGGTTACCTGCGCTCCGCAGGTAAAAACAGGATTGAGTGAAGTCATCGGTTCCTGGAAAATCATCGCAATTTCATTGCCACGTATTTCCTGTAGCTGATGTTGTGGCAGCTTCAATAAATCAACCTGTTCTCCATTTTTTAAATTAAAGAGAATTTTTCCCTTTGGATATTTTGTAATTGAAGCAGGCAATAACTGTAAAGTGGAAAGTGCAGTTATGGATTTTCCCGATCCTGATTCTCCAACAACGGCAACCGTTTCGCCTTTTTCAATAGTGAATGAAATATCATGAAGTGGTTTTACAAAACCATCTTCTGTTTTAAATTCAATTTCAAGATGAGTGATATTTAGTAATGGCTCCATTATTCTTCAAAACGAAGGTGTTTAACAGTGTGGCCATTGTTAATAAGTTGTTTCAGTGAATCAATCCCGATTTTGATATGTGTTTCAACATACTGACTGGTAACTTTTTTATCACTCTCTTCCGTTTTTACACCTTCAGGAGTCATTGGGCTGTCACTTACTAAAAGCAATGCACCAGTTGGAATATGATTGGCAAAACCAACTGTAAAAATGGTGGCTGTTTCCATGTCAACTGCCATTGCTCTGATTGTTTCAAGATAAGTTTTAAACTTTTCGTCGTGTTCCCATACTCTGCGGTTGGTTGTATAAACTGTGCCGGTCCAGTAATCGTTATCATAATCACGAATCGTAGTCGAAACTGCTTTTTGCAGGGCAAATGCAGGCAGTGCCGGTACTTCAGGGGGAAAATAATCATTGCTTGTACCTTCGCCTCTTATTGCAGCAATGGGAAGTATTAAATCGCCTATTTTATTTTTCGTTTTCAATCCTCCACACTTTCCAAGAAATAAAACTGCTTTTGGCTCAATGGCCGACAAGAGATCCATAACTGTTGCTGCTGTGGCGCTTCCCATTCCAAAGTTAATGATGGTAATACCTTCGGCAGTTGCACATTCCATTGGTTTATCCTGTCCGGTAACTTCAACGCCATTCCAGTCTGCAAACATCTGCACATAATTGCTGAAATTGGTAAGTAAAATATATTCGCCAAATTCATTCAGTTGTTTCCCTGTGTAACGGGGCAACCAGTTCTTAACAATTTCTTCCTTAGTCTTCATTTTTCAAAAATTAAATTCTGTAAAATTACACATTTAAGTTAACGTATATAAGTAACTGTACAAAGAAATTAAATTGACCATCGGGCATCATTTTTTATATGCCGATCTGAAAATGGGATTACTTTTGAAAGATGATAAAAATTGATTTTCCCCAACCTGCTTTTAAAATAAAAAACGAAAATGGGAAGGATCTGCTATTCGACAGTTTGCGGAAAAAGTGGGTACGGCTTACGCCGGAAGAATGGGTGAGACAGAATTTTATACAATATCTTATTCAGGTAAAGAAGTACAACCCGGCTTTAATTGGTGTTGAAAAAGAAATTAGTCTTGGTGAGTTAAAAAAGCGGTTTGATCTGCTTGTTTTCAATGCCAATCACCACCCCTGGATGTTAATTGAGTGCAAAGCAATGGATGTTGAGTTAACTGAAAATGTATTAAGCCAGGTATTACGATACAATATTTCTGTTCCTGTTAATTACATCGTTATTACCAATGGAAATTATACTTATGTATGGCAAAAAAAAGAAAAGGAAATGATTGCTGTAGATCATTTCCCTGATTGCTTATAATAACTTTAAAAGCACTTATTGTATGTTCTGTTGAGTTTTTTGATTTCTGTCACTATTGTTTATAACCTTAATCATAGGAACCAGCGGTTTATTAAAGTAACTTAGTGATAGTCACAAAATAGATGTTGGTGACATTAAAAAAGGATTGCTGATGCTGTGATGCAGAGAAGTTGTGGTGATGGTAGTTAAGTGTTTGCTTTGCAGGGAGAATGAGCTTTTAAAAAGCTCATTCTCTTTTTATATTAACAAGGTTTTGTTATCCACCTGTTTGTCCTGTTCTTACTTTTATTTTTTTCTTGCCATTGTTTTTCTTTTCGTAATCCATTACTTCTTTTGGCTTGGGTTTGGTTTTTGTTTCTTCTTTTTTTTCAGTTCCGGTACTGGCATCACTGTTATCATCTTTTTTTATAATTCCATTTCCGGTACCTGATCCATCGTCCAGTTTTCCCAAAATATAATTCTCTTTCTTTATTATTTTTCCTGTTTCGGGTTCATAAAATGTCCACATGCCATGTTGCACTGTTGAGCCTTCCATTTTTACTTCAACCAGGTACACTTTTTTCGGATCATTTATGTCAAATACTTCAACGGTTTCTGTTGGGTGCTCAGGATTGTGTGAAAGCCAGCTTTCTTCACGTATAATATCACCCATTGTATTAAAGTATTGCTGTTTACCATGTTTGTTTCCCCAGCGATAGTTTTCAACTGCAAGCAGGTCGCCCTGCAGAGTGTAAACACGCCAGGTACCTTCTTTCTTTCCGTTTACATATTCGCCTTCTTCTTCATAACCGGGTTCACCTCTTATTTCATCAACATGGTTTACCCATTTTCCTTGTCGCTGACCTTTTACATCAGTACAGTTTAATGTGTCGCCTTTTACACCAATTGTATAATCCTTGCATTGTGCTGAACCGCTTATACAAAAAAGAATAAGCGCTGCTATACTTAACATCAACCTTCGTAAGTTTGGAATAACTATTCTGCTTTTCATAACATGAGATTAAAATCAACCCAAATGCCTGAATTAAAAACGGCTGCAATTCATAAAAATTGCCTCCTCAAAATTACCGCTGTTCTTTCTTTTTTACTTGTTTCTTTTTTCAGTGTTGCACAAATTAAGCCTACTACTGCTGAGGAAAGAGACAAGGGAATACAAATGCGTAAAGAACTGGAAAAAAAGTCGCTGTTAAAAGATGCGAAGTTCCGCAATATTGGTCCTTCAATTATGAGCGGAAGGGTTACAGATATTGAAGCCAATCCGGAAGATCCAACTGAATTTTATGTGGCATATGCCAGCGGTGGATTGTGGTATACAAAAAATAATGGCCAGTCTTTTGTACCCATTTTCGATAACCAGCGTGTAATGACCATTGGTGATATTGCTGTAAAATGGTATGGCAGCCGCATTATTTGGGTAGGTACCGGCGAAGTTAACAGCAGCCGCTCATCTTATGCAGGTGATGGTGTTTACAAAAGCATGGATAATGGAAAAACATGGGAGTATCTTGGTTTAAGCGAAACACAGCATATTGGAAAAATTCAGCTTCATCCAACTGATCCTAATACTGCTTGGGTGGCTGCGCTGGGCCATCTTTATTCACCCAATAAAGAACGTGGTGTTTTTAAAACAACTGATGGAGGAAAAACATGGAAACAAACATTGTTTGTTGATGAAAATACCGGAGCTGTCGAAATGGATATCAATCCCAACAACCCTACTGAGTTGTATGCTGCTGTCTGGTACCGTACAAGACGTGCATGGAAATTTGAAGAAAGTGGCGCAACCAGCGGCATTTATAAAAGTAATGATGGTGGCAATACATGGAAACTGATTAGTGGTGCAGGTAGTGGTTTTGCTGAAGGAAAAAAGCTTGGCAGAATTGGTTTAACTGTGTTTCCTCAAAACCCGAATATTGTTTATGCTGTAATTGATAATAATGAACCACAGGCTGATACCTCATCTAAAAAAACGGCTGATACTGTTTTACAGTTGAAAGATTTCAAAACAATGGACAAAGAACAACTGATAGCACTTGATGATAAAAAGCTTGAATCGTTTTTACGTAAGCAACGTTATCCTTCAAAATATACTGCAGCAGTGGTAAAGGAAATGGTTACTTCAGGAAAAATTCAGCCTGTTGCATTGTGGGATTATTTTGATACAGGCGATGATGGCTTCAGCAACAATGCCATTAAAGGTTGTGAAGTTTACCGAAGCGATAATGCCGGTCAATCGTGGAAGAAAGTAAATGAAAAGCCATTGACTTTATTCAGTACATACGGTTATTACTTCGCCAAAGTATTTACATCGCACACAAATCCTGATAAAGTTTTTATTCTGGGTTACAATGCCATGTTGAGTACCGATGGTGGTAAAAACTTTAAGGTAATTGATAAAGGAAATGTACATGCCGATCATCATGCTTTGTGGGTTGATCCTAAAAAAGATTCGCACATCATTAATGGAAATGACGGAGGTGTAAATATTTCTTATGATGATGGCGATACATGGTATAAAGCCAATGCTCCTGCTGTTGGACAGTTCTATTCGGTAACTGTTGATGATGCCAAGCCTTATAATGTTTATGGCGGATTGCAGGATAATGGTACATGGTATGGCCCTTCAAACAATAAAGAAAGCAACGACTGGCAGGATGATGGAAGCTATGCGTTTAAAGCCATCAACGGTGGTGATGGTATGCAGGTGCAGGTTGATACAAGAGATAATTCAACCGTATATACAGGCTACCAGTTTGGTGCTTATTCAAGAGTTGACAAAACCAAACCTTATGTAGCAAGAGCGAATGTACGTCCGGCACATGAATTAGGCGAAAAGCCTTTGCGTTTTAACTGGCAAACGCCCATTCTTTTATCGAAGCATAACCAGGATGTATTTTATTACGGAAGTAACAGGTTTCACAAAAGTTTTAGCCGTGGTGAAAACCCATCTAACCTTAGCGGAGATTTAACCGGCGGTGGTAAAGAAGGAAATGTTCCTTTTGGAACGCTGGTGACCATCAGCGAATCGCCTTTGCGTTTTGGCTTAATTTATGTTGGCAGTGATGATGGACTTATCCATGTAACAAAAGATGGTGGCTACAGTTGGGCTGCAGTTTATACAAAGCTTCCCAAAAATGTTCAGGGCTTATATATAAGCAGGGTTATCGCATCACGTTTCAAGGAAAGCAGAGTATATGTTTCATTAAATGGTTACCGTAACGATCATTTCAACTCATATGTATTTATGAGCGATGATTATGGTACAACGTGGAAACAAATATGTTCAGATCTTCCTGTAGAACCGGTGAATGTTGTGAAAGAAGATCCCAAAGCAGAAAACATACTTTACATTGGAACCGATCATGGTTTGTATGTTTCTGTTGACGGCGGCGTAAGTTGTATGGCATGGAATACAGGATTGCCGGGTGTTGCAGTTCATGATATTGCTATTCAGGAACGGGAAAATGAAATTGTGCTGGGTACACATGGAAGAAGCATTTACGTTGCATCGCTCAGCGAAGTGCAGAAACTGGCAACTGATAAAGCTTATTTTGAAAAGAAAAAGTCGGAAATAAAATAAGAATGTCTGAAACAATTAGCAAAAACGTTTTGCTTTTTATAAATTAAACGAAAATTTTGAATTGCATATATCCAGCAGCACTATTTAAGTTATTTATCAGTGCTTATTGTTAACGATAAAAAATAAAATATGAAACAATTACTGGCTCTTCTGACTGTGATTTCTCTTTTTGTTACAGTTACCGCTTACGCTCAGAATGACAAAAGCAAACGTCCAAGCCCACCTGAATCAACCGAATTTAAAGCAGGTACAGCCAATATTAAAATCAGTTATAGTGCGCCATCGGTTAAAGGCAGGGAAATATGGGGAAAGTTAGTTCCTTATAATGAAGTATGGCGTACAGGTGCAAACGAAGCAACTGTTTTTGAAACCGATCAGGATGTGAAAGTTGAAGGCCAGACTTTGCCTAAAGGCAAATATGCATTGTTTACTATTCCCGGTAAAGATGAATGGATTATTATTTTTAATAAAACTGTTGCACAGTGGGGGGCTTTCAAATATAACCAGGCCGATGATGCTTTACGTGTAACAGTTCGCCCTGGTTTTTCAAATGGTTTTACCGAACAACTGAAAATTGAAGGGAAAGTGGATGGAAGCGTTTCTATTCTGTGGGAAAAACTGGAAATAATATTCACGGTAACACAATAAGAATTCTAAAAATTGCTCAAAAATCCTCCGCTTGCCGGAGGATTTTCATTTCACAGCTTTTCCACAACTGAAGGTACTTATCTCAGAGGCATGGTTATAATGATTAGTTTGCAGCCGTATGAAAGATGGTAAAACCATATTGCTCTTGATTGTATCGCTTTGCCTTGTAGCAACATGGGGTTATCATATTTATGATAAAAGCCATTATTCATCCCCGGAAATCCAGACAAAAGAAGACAGCGCCAACCAGCAAACGGTAAATGACTCTCTGCAGCGTAATTATGCAAATGCGTTAATCAGGCTTGGAACAGTTCAGGTTGATAAGGATTCGTTGAATACAGAGCTCAATCAGAAAATAAATGAAATTGACAGTTTGCGTACAGAAGTAAATATTATACTCAATGTAAACAATATTACAAAGGACGAATTAAAGAAGGCAGAAGATAAAATACTGGTACTTGAGCAGAAAGTAAACCAGTTTAACAAGGGGGCGCAAAGCCGGGGCGATGTTCTTGTAAAGAAAACGAAAAATAATGTAATAGAACAGAGACCTTCAGTTGAAACAAAAAAAACAACTGATGTAAAAAGTGGCGTTGCCACAAATCTTATTGCAACTAATGCTTCAATAAAGGCAATGGTTTCGGGTACAGGTAATTCTACAACAAAAGCTGAAACTGCAGAATATTTAACTGTTGCCTGCTCATTGCAGAATGGTTCGGCTACTTTAAATAATGATGAAATTTATATTGTGGTTACAGCACCAGGGGGTACTGTTATACAGGACGATCAATGGCAGGCCGGAATGTTTTCGTCGGCAAATGGCACACGAATTCCCTATACAAGAAAAAGTATTCTCAGTTATACGAACGGTGAAATGAAGAAAATTTCATTTATAATTAAACCTGCCGGTATTGAGTGGGGTTTATATACAGTACAGATTTATCACAAAGGCCAGCGGATAGGCAAAGCTGATTTAAAGCTGAATTAATTTGTTTTAATCACATTTTTTTCACAGTTGCAGCAATTCAGCTTACAAACAGGTTCAACCAATAGAGTTTGAGTATTTTTACTGATATTTTTTTAATACAAAAGTTTCAAAAATGACTAAAAGGTTTAAGTTGTTGTTCCCGGTTTTGTGTATTGTCGTTTCAGTAACAGTTGCGCAAACCAGTAATAAAGCAAAATACAGTGCAGCAAATATTTATGCAGGTATTGAAGTAGGATCGAAAGGTGTAAAGCTCAGCATTGTTGAACTCAAAAAAAGCAAGGAAAACGGAAATTCATTTTCTATTGTTAAAGACACTTCAGTTAATACAGATTTTATTTCATTTACCAAACAAACGTATGATGCAACATTATCCGGGTTGTCGTCTTTGTTTAATGTTGCTCTTTCTAATTATTCAATTCCGTCAAAACGCATATTCACAGTTATCAGCAGTGGTGTGAAAATTCAGGCTGATAAAGAAAATAAAAAGGACTGGATCAATAATTTTATTAACGATTTCAAACAGAAAATAAACGAACCCGACCGCATTGTTGAAGTGGTTTCTGTTTTGCAGGAAGCTAAACTGTCTCATTTAGGAATTGTGCCATTAGCAAGGCGTTACAATACGTTTCTGATAGATATAGGAAGTGGCAATACAAAAGGCGGATTTTTTCCTTATGGAAATGACAGTGAGTTTTATTTGTTTCAACTTTCATGGGGAACAAAAAGCACAGCCAATGCAACGGAAAAATTATGTACCGATGATAAATCGCTTGCAAACTACAGCCGTGTTTTACAACGGGTAACTGCGGGTGCTGAAAATTCTGAGATTATTTATGCGGTTAACTTAAGCGGAAGTTATCCTGTAAGCGATCATATTGCTTTCAGCGGTGGTATTGCATGGGCAACCGCAACTCTGATTTATCCTGAATTAATTAATAATGCAATTGTACCCGTTACTTACGAAGATGTGGAACGTTTTTACAAACGTTTATCTGAAAACTACGGTTCTTTATCTGAAACGTACCTGTTAAACAAAATGGGCGAGGGATTATGGGACAAGAAAGCAACTGGTGCCGAAATAAAAAGAGTGCATTCAGTTTTCGATCAGCGTTCAATGATGGCCGGTACTGCATTGTTATTACGTATTATGCGCCAGTTTAAATCAGTAAGCGAAGCAAAACAATTTTATCTTGTTAAAAACGGACAAGTTGGTTGGGTGTCGGCTTATGTTGATCAGGTTGTTGACTAAATAAATACTTTATTTTTTATTCTATTTTCTGTTGTAGTTTTTTTTCATTTATTTTTTTGGCATAGTGTTTGAAAATATGATGAAAAATAATTTTATGAAGTCAAAAATTTTGTCCTTTCTTTTTCTTGTTGCAATTGCAACAGGAGTAAATGCGCAGAAATCATCTGTTTTTGTTAAAGCTGGCTTAAACCTCGCCAATGTTTCCGTTACAGATAATGGAACTGTTGATGATGCAAAAATGCTTCCCAGTTTTCATGTAGGGCTGCAGGGCGATTTTCCTATTGTTAAAGATGTATTGTCTTTACAGCCGGGGCTCTTTTTCACAGGAAAGGGTTCTAAAACGCAATCGGGAAATACTACGGATGCAAATTATTACAGGGCTACATCAAATCCTTTGTACATTGAAGTGCCGGTTAACCTCGTAGTAAAAGTTCCTTTAGCCGATAAAAATTCAAAATTCTTTTTTGGAGCAGGCCCTTATGGCGCAATGGGTGTAGCAGGTAAAAATAAAGCCGATGGAAAAATATTTGGTGTGGCATTCAGCAGCAATAAAAACATTGAATTTTCAAATGATGATCCTACAACTTCTTCTGAAGAAGGAGCAGGCTTTGGTATCATGCGCAGATTTGATTATGGATTAAACGGTACCGTTGGTTTTGAAGGTGAATCAATGATGTTCTCAGTTAACTACGGACTTGGACTTGCCAAATTACAGTCAGGTTCAAATAGCAGTGCAGATAATAACAACAAACACAGAGTTCTGAGTTTTACCGTTGGTTTTCGTTTGTAATCTGCTAAACAGGTGCATTTTAATAGTTGCGCCTGTTATTTTTTAATTATGAGATTGATGCCACGTAAACGTAACAAGAAAGACAAGACTCAATAAATAATAAAAATTCCTGCAAGTGCAGGAATTTTTATTTGTACCTATTTGCCAAATTTCTTTTTTAAAGCAGCAAGAGCATCATTTACACTTAGGGTACTCAGGTCTTCTTCCTTTTTCTGAAAACGCTGATTGCTGTTGCTCCTGTTTTTTGAATTTCTTGCCGGTGCTTCTTCTGTTTGCTTAATTGATAAAGCAATTCGCTTTCTTACAAGATCAACTTCAACAACCTTCACCATAACTTTATCATTCAGCTTTAGTTTTTCAGCAGGATCTGTAATATAGTCATGCGATATTTCTGAAACATGCACAAGCCCATCCTGTTTTACACCAATATCTACAAATGCACCAAATCTTGTAAGGTTGGTTACAATACCGGGTATTATCATGCCGGGTATAACTTCTTCAATACTGAAAATATTGGCATATTCAAATACCTGTGCTTCACTTCTTGGATCAAGCCCGGGTTTTACAAGTTCTTTGAGTATATCATGAATTGTCAGCTCACCAAATTGTTCGGTAATATATTTTTTTGAAATGATTTGTCTGATGTTCGCTTCATTTCCAATCAAATCTTCCACTTTCAAATGAAGATCATCTGCCATTTTTTCAACCAATGAATATGCTTCCGGATGTACTGAACTTTTGTCAAGTGGGTTTTCTCCATCAGAAATGCGAAGAAACCCCGCACATTGTTCAAACGCTTTTTCGCCAAGTCTTGGTACTTTTAATAACTGGTTCCGGTTTGAGAATCTTCCTGTTTCATTCCTGTATTTCACAATGTTTTCTGCAATACTGCTGTTAATACCGCTAACATAACTCAGCAAATGTTTACTTGCTGTGTTAAGATTAACACCAACCTGGTTTACACAACTGATAACTGTTTGATCCAGGCGTTCTTTTAACCGAACTTGGTTAACATCATGCTGATATTGGCCAACACCAATGCTCTTTGGATCAATCTTTACCAGCTCTGCCAAAGGGTCCATTAATCTTCTTCCAATACTCACAGCACCCCGTACTGTAACATCTTTATCAGGAAATTCTTCACGGGCAACTTCACTTGCACTGTAAACTGAAGCGCCGTCTTCATTTACAAGGAATATTGGCAAGCCAAGATTTAATTTCTTAATAAACTGTTCAGTTTCTCTTCCTGCTGTTCCATCGCCAATTGCAAATACTTCTGTTTTATACGTATTCACCAAATGCCTGATTGTTTGCTCAGAAGAAAATAATTTGCCCGGTTCGTGAATGAATATGAGATCGGTTGTCTGCAAATCGCCTTTTTCATCAAGACAAACAATTTTACAACCTGTGCGGTAACCCGGATCGATAGCAAGAATTCGCTTGCTTCCCAATGGGCTGCCCAATAGCAGTTGTCTTAAATTTTCAGCAAATACAGTAATAGCTTCTTCATCGCCTTTTTGTTTCAGTTGTGAACGAAATTCTGTTTCCAGGCTTGGCTGTAATAATCTTTTGTACGCATCTTTCACTGCTTTTTTTACCTGGGAAGAGCTTTCGCTTAAACCTTTTACATATTGTGATGCGATGAGTTCAATAGAAGTTTCTTCTTCAGGTTCAATACTCATCTTTAAAATACCTTCTGTAAATCCACGAAGAATGGCAAGTATCCGGTGTGATGGAATTTTATGAACAGGTTCACTAAAGTCGAAATAGTCTTTGAATTTAGCTCCATCAGTTTCTTTATCTTTTATCACTGTGCTTTTTACGAGGGCTTCTTCTTCAAAATATTTTCTGAGCTTTGCACGCACTGTTGCATCCTCATTCACCATTTCGGAAATAATATCTCTTGCTCCCTGCAAAGCTTCTTCAGCCGATTTTATTTTTTCATTAATAAAAGCAGCCGCCTGTTCAGTAATATCAATCTCCTTTTGCTCCAGCAATAAAAGAGCAAGGGGCTCAAGTCCGTTTTCCTTGGCAGCTTGTGCTTTTGTTTTCCGTTTTGGTTTGTAAGGAAGATAAATATCTTCAAGTTCATTAAGGGTAGATGCGTCATTTAATTTTTGTTGCAACAGTTCTGTCATTTTACCCTGTTCAGCAATCGTTTTCTCTATAAATGCTTTTCGCTCAGTAAATTCTTTCAGGAATTTTTGCTGATCTTGTATTTGCTGAATCTGAACTTCGTCAAGATTGCCTGTTTTATCTTTTCTATAGCGGGCAATAAACGGGATAGTGGCACCTTCTGCAAACAATTCAAGAACTGCATCAACCTGTGGAATACGCAAATTCAGAAGGCCCGCAATCTTCGCTGAAAACTCTGTCATTAGCTGTTATATTAGTTATATTTTTTAAAAAAGGGTTGCGAATATAAGCCTGCTGAATCAGAAAAAAAATTTTGAAAAGAACCAAAATTCAATACAGCATATTTAAGAAAGTTTGTTTTGGTCAATGATATTACTATCAGGAAAATTAGCATGGTTTTCGTGGCTCGGCTGTATTACCATTATTTCCTCAATTTTTTCATGCAGGTGTTGTACTGCTGAGCTTATCCATGAAGGAATATCTGTTGTCGCAATTTTCCAGAAACCATTTTCTTTTCCCATTGTGAATAATATACGGTTTCCTCTGTCATCAGCTACATCTACACTGAACAACCCGCTGTTTAACCCCGTCATTTTTCTGAAGTTGAATTCACATAAACGTCCATTTGCTTTTATCAGTCGTGAAAACTGAATATTCTTTGCTACCTGTAATTTCATCAGTAATTTTTTAATTGTTTTAATTTTACTGATGCGGATATTGGGATGAAATTCAAAACAAATCCCGTGCAGAAATCGAATTTTGTGGAAAACTTTAATGAAAAGATCAGTTGCTTATGATTCTTACCTCTTTAATCATGTCCAGTCCGGGAAAGCGTTTCTGCATCCAGCTATTTCCTTTAAAATAGATGGTATCGGCTGCTTTCATCGTTTCATTTCCATAGTCAGAAAAAAACTGCCGCACAACATCCATTCCGTTTATGACCTTTGCAAAAGGAACGAAACCTTTCACTCCGGCTGCGGTTAATGTGTCATATGTGAGATTATTCCGGAGATTGATAAAAACAGAAGTTTTTCTTGTATTTGGAGCACCCCTTGAGAAACAAAGTGTACTGTCTGTATTTGAAGCAACTACCGGCTCATCTTTCAAATTTTTTCCTTGCCAGAAAATATTTTTTTGTTTATCCTCCGATACGCCAAACTGAACAAGATAATCTTTCACAACACGGAATATAATTGTATTGTTATAATAACCTGTTCGGATAAGCTGATAAAAACGGTCTGCTCCTAACGGCGACCAGTGCCTGTAAACTTCAACTGTAAAGTTTCCTTTTGATGTCAGGAATTCGGCTTTGAATGTGTCAGGTGCTTTTTGCTTAAGTACTGAAGCATCTGTTTTCATTAACTGCGCATTGGCTGAAAACGCAACTAAAACAAGCAATGAACAGAGTAGATAAATATTCTTCATAAAAAGTATTTCAAATTAAATATATGTAAATAACTTAATTATGATTAAATGGTTTATATAATCAGTTTTTACTTACTTTTAACCTTTAGCTTTTTTCCCTTTAAAATCACCTGAACTGCTCTTCCTACAGTAAAAACATTCAATTTACCAGATAAGAAACTTCAGCAGAGATATTGGTTAATATCAGCCAATACAATTCGTTACTCATAAAAACAAAAAACGATGCGATTTATCTTTACTCTGGTACTCTTTTTTTCTTTTACTGCTTCTTTTGCACAATTTTCAACTGAGTTAAGTACGGGTATTAACAGCAAAGCAACACCATCACTAAGCATGGAAATATCTTACAAGTTTCCCAAAATTAATGTTGGTACCGGATATATCATCGCTGCTACAGATAAGGTTGAAGAACCAACTATTTTTTTTGTAAGATCCGGAAAAACAATTTTCATCACTCCAAAATCAGGCATTGATTTAGGTGGCGGATTAGCAGTGCTTACTACGAAGCAATTATCAGTTAGCAAAGTTGATAATCAATATTCTTATTACAATAAATCAAATAAAGTAAAGCTGCTTTTGTACACAGATTACAGAAGAAAAATACTAAGAGATGGAGAAATTTTTACAAGAGCCGTTTATACAGGAAATACATTTTTTCTTGGTGCCGGAATTTCATATATTTTCTCGAAGAAGAAATGCTGACCCCGGCTCTATTTCCATTATCTGAATTTTGCAGATAAAGTATAACACACTTTATCGTTAATTCGCCAGAAAATTTCATTATTTACTTTCCTGAGCCTGCGAAGATTTCTTTTATCGAGTAATCTTCCTTGTGCATCATAATATTGCTTTTGCTCATAAATTGTGAGTATAAAGTATTTTTTTGGCGAGAATGGAATATCTAATGCTTTATGACGGATTGATAAGAAAGTAAGTAGCCGTTTGTTATCGTCAACATAATAGTCAAGTGTATTAATCCAGGTACACCTGATTTCTTTCATGTCGTTTACAAGCTGGAGAAGTGCAGTGGGATTATAGCCGAATTTTTTCAATGTATCTTTTATATGAGGATCATCAACAGGAAATTCAAAAATGTATCTTAATGAATCTGTTTTAAGTTCAAAGGAAACAATTTCAAATCGCTTATCATTAAATTCCGCCGCAAACGGCTTTTGGAGATAAAGAGTTTGATAATGATAATTAAGTGCATGTATTTTTTCTTCGTTTTCCTTGTAATAATTTACAGGGAAGCTTCTTGGTGGAGAACATGAAACTCCGGATAACCAGAATAGAAGAGTGATATAAGAAAATATTTTTGTCAATGTTTGTCCTTGTTCTCACTCCATGAAATTCCATAAAGAATCCAGCGGAGTGTGTGCATGTTAATTGTTTTTCTTGTTTTATAGCCTGCATCCCAGAAAGTAATTGTTGCTGCATTATTTGCTTCTGTAATGCCAAGCAATACTACATAATGAGTTGGAATCCTTTTTTTTGTTTTATGATGAAATTTCCTGTGCAGTACCGTATTGTTGAGATACAGGAAGACATTGCCTTTGCTCAGCTTTTCATTAAGAAATGCGGAAAGATTTTTAACTTTTGGACGAACCAGATCACCTCCTTTGGAATGTATTTCCATTTTAAACATAGCTCTGAGCATTCTGTTGAATTTTGACAGATTTGTTGATGCCCATATTTTTTGTTCATCTCCGGGACTGTAGTTCCGGTTTAAAATATTCAAGTACCCCTTAAAATGATCGGCAAGTGTAAAAAATAAAACCTGATCTGCTTCATTCCTGTCAAGTTCACCTTCATAAATAAGTTGTCCTGCTGTTTCTTTTATTCCCTTTGATGGTGTAAAATCAGTATTACGATATGAAGCTTTTCCATTTTGATAAAGATCAACCATAAATTGAACATATCCCAGCGGGTCTTCTTTCAGCAGCACATATCCTAAAGCGGCATAGCTGCAGAAGTTGGTATTTCTTCCTGCAAATAAGAAGTCGGGGTCTTCAATGTTCCTGCGTAGGTTCCTTAAATACAGGTCAGGCTTAATGTGTGGCCAAGAAGCGCTTTTTTTTAGTTCATGTACTTCATTAAGATAATTCAGGGCAAGCTGCTTGTTGGTAAATGATGTTGTTTTAACATGCGATGGCTGTGCATACACAAATGAAACAAAAAGAAGCATAAAACCTTGAAAAATCAGAAAGCGCATCATGCAGAACATTTCCTCGCTAAAATAAAATTTCTTTTTAAAGTTTCTGTTTTTTGATGTTTTGAAAGGCATGACTTTTTTGATGTAATAAAACGATTCGGCTTATGAAATGGATAGAATCATATGCTTAAATTTTTAATCTCTTTTTTTTTTGATGAGGTGAATTTATTTTTCACTCACTTCGTCCAATAAATAAAAAACAGATCGATAGTTTTTGCCGGTTGTTTCACTCATGCTCATTTCACAGGGCTTGCCCGATGAATAGCATTCTTCTGTTTGTTGCTGTTTTACTTCGGCAGCTTCTTTCTTTGATGCTGATTGCAGTAGGCCCGGGTAATAAAACCCTCTGTCGCCAGCCATACCGCAGCAGCTTGCTGCAAATGGTAAAACCGTATTTTTTGCTGCGGCATCCGTAATTTTTGATAGCGATTGCTGCAGGTTAAGTTTATGAACCGAACAAACCGGATGTACTACAATCGAATCTTTCTTTTCTGTAATATTCAGCTTGGGTAACAAAACTTCAGATGAGAATTCAATACTGTCCATAATGGTCATCTGGTCAAAGTGTTGCTGATTTTCAGATGTAAGATATGTGCGGCTTGTCTTTAATGAATAAGTACAGGAGGTAATATCAAGCACAACAGGAATTTTTCCATTACCCGTTGCATTCCACAAATACTCAATCATTTTATTAGCAGTGTATTTATAAGCATTGCTAAAACCTTTTGAAGAAAATGCTTGTCCGCAACATTGTCCCGCAATATGTTCAGGAATTATTATGTTGATATTTGCTTTTTCAGCAAGACTGAGCATTGAATCGACAATTGTTTTTTCTTTTTCTTTATCAGCACCCATCATCCTTGTCATACAGGCCGGAAAATAAAGTACATCAGGCCGTTGATTTTTTTTTGAAGGGACACGTACAGGCCCTGTTAACTGTTTTGTCCAGATAGGGAAAGCAGGAATTAACTTTCTAACCAGCAATGTTAAATGGTACATGAATGATTTTCCTAACAGTTTATTGAACATATTTCCTGTGCGTAAACCAAATTTTACAAGCAGCTCAGTTGTTTTGAAATTTCTTGCAATCAACAATGCAATTCTGTTTGCTCTCTCAGAATGATTTTCTCTTCGTAAATGTTTTACTAATTCGCCGGTATTAATTTCAACAGGGCATACAGTTGCACACATACCATCAACTGCACAGGTATCTAATCCATAATGTGTATAATCTTTCAGAATTTCATTGTATTGTTCTTGTTCTCCCGAAGCTTTCATTCTTGCCAGTGATCGGCGCAGTACAATGCGTTGTCTTGGACTAAGTGTAAATTCCCTGCTCGGGCATTTGTGCTCGCAGTAACCGCACTCTACACATTTATCTACTTCATCTTCCACAACCGGAAGTGATTTTAAATTTTTGATATGACATTTTTCATCACTATTAATGATAACACCCGGGTTTAAAATGTTATCAGGATCAACAAGCTGTTTCAGTTTCTGCATAATTGCATAACCATCCTGTCCCCATTCATCTTTTACATACGGAGCTATCTGCCGCCCTGTACCATGTTCTGCTTTTAATGAACCATGATATTTTTTTACAATCAGTTCAACCAGTTCGTCGTTAAAGGTTTCAAACTTATTTATTTCCTCTGTTGTTGCTACAGGTTGTGAAACTAAAAAGTGAAGGTTGCCTTCTTTTGCATGGCCAAATACAATAGCATCATCATACCCAAATTTGTGAAAAAGTTGCTGAAGATCGACAATGGCATTTCCAAGCCGATCTACAGGTACAGCCACATCTTCCAGCATAACGGATGATCCTTTTGAACGAACAGCAGCTACAGAAGGGTACATGCCTTTTCTTAACTTCCAGTACAAAGCCTGTGTTGCTGTGTTTTCAGTAAATTCTGTTTTATGAATTACAGGTAATCTGTTTATTTTATCAGTGGCATTAATGAATAGTTTTTCCAATTCATCTTTACTATTCGACTGGTATTCGCAAAGTATGCATGATACGTCATCAGCAAGTTCTTTGATAAATGCAGGTGTGTCTTTTAAATGCTCAATAGAACGCAATGCAGGGCGATCCATAAATTCCAGCGCTTCAACATTTGTTTCTCTCAATAACGGAATTGCATCACAGGCCGATTTGGGTGAATCAAAAAATAACAGTCCGGTTTTCTTAAAGGGTTTGTCGGGCAAAGTAAATAATGTTGCTTCGGCAATAAATGCAAGTGTTCCTTCTGCGCCAATTAACAAGTGAGCAAAAATATCAAGAGGATGTTCATAATCTAAAAAAGCATTGATGCCGTAGCCAACCGTATTTTTCATTTTATACTTACGGCGTATTTCATTGCTCAATATGTTATTTGCAAGAATTTCGTTTTTCAATTGCAAAATCCCCTCAGCAATTTCTTTTGATTCGTTGGTAAACCTTTCATAATCTTTCTGAATGGCAGTGTTGTATATTTTACCATCAGGTAATACAAAATGAATATACTTTAATGTATGATAGGAGTTGTCCTTAACACCACAGCACATGCCGCTTGCATTGTTTGATAAAATGCCCCCCATCATTGCAGCATTAATAGATGCCGGATCCGGCCCGATTTTTTTACCTGATTGTTTCAGAATATAATTTACAGTGGCTCCTGTTATGCCTGGTTGAACAGTAACAGCATGAGCAAGCTCATTTACAGTTATTTTATTCCAATACCTGCTTACGTCGGCAAGAATTCCTTCTGTTACTGCTTGCCCTGAGAGACTTGTTCCGGCAGCACGGAATGTAACCGGAGTGTTTGTTTTCTTTGCAAGTTGTAATAACTGTTGTATCTCAGAAATGCTTTCAGGAAAAACAATTGCTTCAGGAATCAGTTGATAAAAACCTGCATCAACCGAGTATGCGTGTCGTTCAATTAATTTATTCTTTAATCGTTCACCAGGGAAAACAGAAGAGAGTTCAGTAATAAGCGGCTTCATATTCAAACTTATAAACAATAAAGTTATACCATTTGCTGATAACTTATTGTTGCTAACATGAATGAGTGTAATGAAAAAAGCGGATTAACTTATTAATTGTGTTTTAATTTATTTGTTACTTGTGTTACTTTCCAAACAATTCATTTTATAGCAGGAGAAAAGATTTGTTGATGAAGTGAAATTGATAGTAATGATAAATCCATCTGACAGTAAATATTTGTCAGATGGATTTATTTATAAAAATAAAAGGAAGAACAATTTCTTATTTTAATCTGTTTTTCCGGGATAGGTTTTAAGCGCTTCTGCTAAACAATCCATTGCTTTATTCAACGAATCTTTGTTCAGCACATATGCAATACGAACTTCATTTTTTCCCAACCCTGGTGTGCCATAAAATCCGGTAGCAGGAGCAAGCATAACTGTTTGGCCGTTATATTCAAATGCTTCAAGCAGCCATTGACAGAATTTATCACTATCATCAATAGGTAATCGGGCAATTACATAAAAGGCTCCTCCCGGATTTGGGCAAAGAACACCCGGAAATTCATTCAGGCGCTTTACAACCAAATCTCTTCTTGATAAATATTCGGCTTTTGGTGCATCAAAGTAATCGGCCGGTAAATCAATTGCAGCTTCACCCATAATCTGGGCAAGACCAGGAGGGCTTAGCCTTGCCTGGGCAAATTTCATACAAGCATCATAAACCTGTTTGTTTTTTGTTACAAGTGCACCGAGCCTTGCGCCACAAGCGCTGTATCTTTTACTGATTGTATCAACTAATATCAGATGCTGATCGAGACCATCAATGTGCATGGCGCTGATGCTTTCTCCATCATAGCAAAATTCACGATAGGCTTCATCACTGAAAAGGTAAAGATCGTATTTAAGACATAAGTCCCTGAGTTTATTCATTTCATCTTTGCTGTATAAATAGCCGGTTGGGTTATTGGGGCTGCAGATGATGATGGCTTTTGTTTTATCAGTAATTACCTTTTCAAATTCATCAATAGCAGGTAATGCAAAACCGGTTTCAATATAAGAAGTAATCGGCACCACTTTTACACCAGCCGCACATGCAAAGCTGTTATAATTGGCATAGAAAGGTTCGGGAATAATTACTTCATCGCCGGGATTAAGACAGGTGAAAAATCCAAACATAATGGCTTCACTGCCACCTGTAGTAATCATTATCTGATCATAACTTACATCAATACCAACTTTTTTATAATACTGTACAAGTTTACGACGGTAACTTTCATTACCGGCACTATGGCTGTATTCTAATACTTTAATATTGGAATTTTTAACTGCATCAAATAAGGCTGATGGAGTTTCAACATCGGGCTGGCCAATATTGAGATGGTAAACTTTAGTTCCTTTTTTCTTTGCTGCTTCGGCAAAGGGAACGAGTTTTCTGATGGGGGAGGCGGGCATTTCAATACCCCTGTTACTTATTTTTAACATAGCAACAAATATAGTTAAATGAAAAAACCCCGGAATATATTTCCGGGGTTTAAAAATGTTGAATACTAAAATTATTGTTGTACAACTCCCTGTATGGTCAATTCCTGCTGCTGATCAATTCCTAAAAATTTTACATAAACTTTTTTGGTAAAGTTTCCGGGAACGGCAGCATTATAAGTGGCAGTGATTGTTCCTGTTTTGCCGGGTTTGATCGGTTCCTTTGTGTAATCTGATTTTGTACAGCCACAGCCTGGTGTAACACTTTCAATTACTAAATCTTCTTTGCTGATATTAGTAAGAGTAAATGTTGCTGTAACAGGATTACCAACTTTAGGTTTGCCAAGATCAACAGCTTCACTGTTGAATTTAGCTACATCACTAGGCTTTTTTGCCTGGCCAAATGCTACCGTAACAAGGAGAAAAGAAATACAAACTGCTAATACTGATTTCATTTTTTTATTTTTTGAATTATTGCTTAAATACGTTTAGTGCTTCATTGTTTGGTGCCGGTTGATCGGGCGTTTTCCATACAAGACCCTTTATTGTTATCATTTTGGTTTGCCCGCCATTGTAAAAAATGGTAATTGTTTTTTCAAACTGCCCTTCACTTGCTGCATTGTACCCTACTTTTATAATGGTTGAAGCGCCTGCCATAACCGGCTCTTTACTCCATTCGGGGGTAGTGCATCCGCAACTTGCCTGTACATGCTCAATCTTAAGCGTGTCTTTACTGATATTCTGCACTGTAAAATTATGGGTAACAGGTTTGCCCTGTGGAATTTTACCAAAATCAAAACTGTTTTCAGATACTGTAATCACTTCTGGTTTTGGTGTTACAACCGGTTGTTGCTGGGCTATTCCCTGCACAGCCACAATAGTAAAAGCCAGTAACGGAAATAATAACTTTTTCATTTTGAAAGATTGTATTTTCAAATGTACACATTAACTAAGACAGTTCATATACTCTCTGGGTTGCCTTTCACAATATTTTAATTTTTTAAATAAATGAGTCTCAGTTTGTTTGCCCGGCAGAATTAATTGTTCACAGCTTATTTTTTGTTTTCACCAAATTTTTGAGTACACGCTCAGGTGGGTACAAAAGATTTATTTTTGTTGTATGGAATCAACCACAAAGGACAATCTGCATTTGCAGCAACTTTCTTTTGAAAACTTCAAACAGGAAGTTTTGCAGGATTACCGTTTTGCATGCCTTAGCCGGGAGGCAAGTTTATTGGGAAGAAAGGAAGTACTTACCGGAAAAGCCAAATTTGGCATTTTTGGTGATGGGAAGGAAGTTCCGCAACTGGCAATGGCAAAGTTTTTTAAACCGGGCGACTTTTACAGTGGTTATTACCGTGACCAGACCTTTGCTTTTGCAACGGGTTCGGCTACGATTAAAGAATTTTTTGCTCAGTTGTATGCCAACCCCGACACAAATCACGACAGGCATAGCGCCGGCAGGCAAATGAATTCGCATTTTGCAACTGAAACAGTTTCGCTCGATGGCGAAATACTGGATTTGGTGAACCGCAAAAATCTGCTTTCGGGGATGGCACCTACTGCGGCACAAATGCCAAGATCGGTTGGTCTTGCATTAGCGTCAAAGCTTTTTAGAGAAAATGCGGAACTAAAGCAATACTCCTCTCTTTCAGATAACGGTAATGAAGTTTGTTTTGCCACAATTGGCGATGCTTCAACCAGTGAAGGGCATTTTTGGGAAACTGTTAATGCTGCTGCAGTACAGCAAATTCCATTAGCAATTTTTGTTTGGGATGATGGATACGGGATTTCTGTTCCCAAAAAGTATCAAACAACAAAAGGCTCTGTTTCCGAAGCATTGAAAGGATTTCAAAAAAAGGAACATACAAATGGTATTGAGATTTATAAAGTAAAAGCGTGGGATTATGCCGGTATGTGCGAAGTATTTGAAGAAGGAATTGAAAAAATAAGACAGACTCATACACCGGCTTTGTTTCATGTGGAAGAAGTAACACAACCGCAAGGGCACTCAACTTCAGGAAGTCATGAACGTTATAAAAGTACAGAGCGCTTACAATGGGAACGGGAATGGGACTGTAATAAAAAAATGAAAGAGTGGGTACTGGAAAATTCACTTGCAGAAGAACATGAGCTGAATGATATAGAAACCGAAGTAAAAGAGTTTGTACGCAGTCAGCGAAATGAAGCATGGACAGATTATTTTCAACCGATTAACGATCAGGTACAGAAAGTTCTTCCTCTTTTAACTGATTTAAGTGAAAAATCTGCACATGGAAATGACATTAAAAATTTTATTAAGGAGCTTAAAAACAATCGTGAACCAAACCGAAGGGATGTTTTAAGTGTATTGTACAGAAGTATTGCGCTTTCTGTTGATGCAGATTGTAACGAAGCAAAAGAGTACTATGAAGAACTGGTAAAAGAAAACAAGGAATTCTTTAACACTCATCTGTATCACGAGGGTGCAGCAAGTGCAATGAAGGTTCCGGAAGTAAAAGCTGAATATACTTCCGATTCTCCTGTAATGAACGGGTACGAAGTACTAAACCATTATTTCGATCAGCTATTTGAACATAATCCTAAAGTAGTTGCTTTTGGCGAAGACCTGGGATTTATTGGCGATGTTAATCAGGGCTTTGCAGGCCTACAGGCAAAACATGGCGATATAAGAATTTTTGATACCGGTATTCGTGAAATAACAATCATGGGTCAGGGCATAGGTTTAGGCATCCGTGGTCTTAAGCCAATTGCTGAAATTCAGTACCTTGATTATCTTGTTTATGGATTGCAGCCATTAACAGATGATGCAGCTTCGTTACAATTCCGTACTGCGGGTAGGCAGGCAGCGCCAATTATTGTACGTACAAGAGGCCACAGACTTGAAGGTATATGGCACAGTGGCTCCCCAATGGGAATGATTATAAACAGCCTCCGTGGTTTTTATGTATGTGTGCCACGTAACATGGTACAGGCCGCCGGTATGTATAATACACTTATTCAAAGTATTGAGCCGGGTATTGTTATTGAATGTTTAAACGGGTATCGTTTAAAGGAAAAACTTCCTGCCAATCTTCAGCATTTTACTGTGCCAATGGGCATACCGGAAGTTATTAAAGAAGGAAATGATATTACAATTGTATCGTACGGCTCTACATTAAGAGTTATAGATGAAGCATTGAACTTTATTGAAAAATTTGGAATCAGTTGCGAAGTAATAGATGTACAGACTTTATTACCTTTTGATATAAATCATAAAATACTTGAATCCTTAAAGAAAACCAATCGTATTCTGTTTGTTGATGAAGATGTGCCCGGCGGAGCTGCAGGTTATATGTTTAACAAAGTAATGGAAGAACAGGGTGGATACAAATATCTTGATGTAGCTCCAAGAACAATCACCGGAAAAGATCATCGGCCTTCTTATGGAAGTGATGGTGATTATTTCAGCAAGCCCAATGCGGAAGAAATTGCCGACGTAATTTTTCAAATGATGAGGGAATAATTAAAACACACCAATGAAATTAGATTTATACCAGGTTGATGCATTTGCTTCAAAATTATTTACAGGTAATCCGGCAGCAGTAATTCCATTGGAAAAGTGGATTGGTGATGAGCTGATGCAGACTTTGGCAATGGAAAACAATCTTTCCGAAACTGTATTCTTTGTTCCTTCAGAAAATAGCGAAGCTGATTATGATATTCGTTGGTTTACACCTGAGGCAGAAGTGAATTTATGCGGGCATGCAACTCTTGCCAGCGCATTTGTTTTGTTTACTCTCCTCAAGTTTAATAAAACTTCTGTTGTATTCAGTTCAAAAAGCGGATTATTAAAAATTACAAGAAAAGACGATTTGTTTGAAATGGAATTTCCATCGTGGAAGCCGGAACGGATTACTGATTATCCTCAAGGCTTGGAAGCTATGCTTGGTGTAAAAGAAATTATTGGAACTTATCGTTACAGAGACCTGATTGTAGAAGTTGCACACGAGGAAGAAGTAAAATGTGCAAATCCTGATTTTACAGCAATGAAAAAAACAGGCGAAAAAATAATACTTACAGCAAAGGGTGATAACGATGCTGATTTTGTTTCAAGGTTTTTTGCCCCGTCAATAGGAGTTAATGAAGATCCTGTAACAGGTTCGGCTCACTCACAATTAATCCCGTTATGGAGTGAAAAACTTTCAAAGTCCCGCATGTTTGCAAAACAATTAAGTAAGCGTGGCGGTGAAATTTTCTGCGAACAGGTGAGTAATGAAAAAGTTATGATGGGCGGAAAATGTGTTTTTTATATGAAAGGCGAAATCTTCCTTTAATCAGGCAGCCTTTTGTTTTTTATGCAGGAGTTCATTTATAAACTTCTCTTTTTTCTGAGTAAATGAATTTCTTTTTGATGCAATCATAAATGTTCCGAGAAGTAAAAAAAACAAAAGTATCCCGGATACCCATGAAAGAATATAATAAGTTCTTAGCAGGTAAGGTCTCAGGGAAATCCGGTCTGCCTTGGTTTTTCCAACAGCGAAGTTAAGCGATGACTTTACTGCTGAACCAACAACCGGAATTTTATCCCAATTTGTATAACGAACTCCTTCATATTGATAGGCTGTGTCATAATCAGCCGGGATCTGATTTTTATAAAAATTCCAGTTTTGATGTAAATCGGCAAATGATGCGTATCTGCCATCTTGTCTTTTGAAGCTTAGTTCATACATTGGATCGAGTACAATCCAGCCCTGTTCGGTTTTTGCTTCTACAAACATGTGGCCACCATAATGTCCTTTTGCTTTCATCTGGCCAATTTTTACAGGAATGCCTTCTGCCATAAGTAATCTTGTAAGCACTATTGCATAGCTGCCACATGCGCCAGCACCGGTCATTAAATCATAGGTTGCCGGATGAAAGAAGGATACTTTTAATCCTTCTACCTTATTTGTTTTAAAAACGAGATACCTTCTTTCCTGTAAATAGTTTGAAATCCTGAGAGCCTGAATTGCGTAATCAGTTTTTGAATAACCTTTTGGAAGGCTGTCGGCAATTTCCTTACGAATTGCTTTGAATATCTGGTTTTCGTATTGCGATTCAGTTGAAAAATAAAACAGTGATGAAATTATAATGCCGTTTAAAAAAAATAAGAAATATAAATTTTTAAAAAGGCTAGGTAATTTTCTTTTTGATTGCTTAGAAGGCATGGTGATTTTTACTATTAGGAAGGTTTGTAATTATTTCCAGATTAGTAAAAGATCAAAAATGCTGCCTGAAGTTTAATTTAATCAAGAAATTTTTTTCTCTGATTAGCTGTTGGAATCATACAACTTTCTCTTCTGCCAAACCATTTATAACGACTTCTACTGATCCAGTTGTAAATATAGTTTCTGATGAAAGAGGGAATGATTTTTAATGAATAAAATATTTTCCAAAATAAACCAAAATAAATGGAAACCCTTAGGACTGCATCTGACTCAGAATAGACTTTGCCGTTATCGTAAAATATTACAGAGGTTATATGTTCGGGGTTGATGTTGAATTTTGGCAATAATTCATGTGCTGTTTTTCCTTGCAGCGGAGCAAACTTCAATAAGTCTTTCTTATCTCTTTTTAGCGCAAACTGAACCCAGAAATTACAAAAGTTGCAAACTCCATCAAAGAAGACGATGCGTTCATTCATACGTTGAATTTGCTTTGATAAAAAAAAAAGCACTTTTTAAAGTGCTGTCATTGACTATCCCATGTTATGGAAAACTTTCTGAACATCTTCGTCCTGCTCCAAACGTTCAATCAGCTTACTTACATCTTCTGCCTGTTCATCATTTACTGGAACTGTTGTAGTTGGTATCCATTCAACTTCTGCACTTAAAGGAGTAATGCCTTTATCTTCGAGTGCTTTCTGCATATTACCAAAATCGGTAAATCCACACCTGATTACAAGAATATCTTCACCGTGCTCACCAGTACTTTCTCCTAATTCTTCCAAACCAAAATCAATCAGCTCAAGTTCCATATCTTCTGCATTTAAACCTTCGGGCTTTAGTTTAAATACCCCCATTTTCTTAAACTGAAAACTCACACTGCCGCTGTTACCTAATGCGCCGCCACCTTTATTGAAATGACTTTTTACGTTGGCAACTGTACGTACATGGTTGTCTGTAGCCGTTTCAACCAAAATAGCTACGCCATGCGGAGCATATCCTTCGTATAAAATTTCATCGAAGTTCTCCATTTCTTTTCCCTGTGCACGTTTGATGGCAGCTTCAATACGATCCTTTGGCATGTTAACACTTTTGGCATTTTGCATGCAACGGCGAAGTGCAGGGTTGGTTGATGGTTCGGGGCCACCGGCCTTTACGGCAATGGCAATTTCTTTACCAATACGGGTAAACTGCTTGGCCATACGGTCCCAGCGGGCAAACATGGTGCTCTTTCTAACTTCAAAAATCCTTCCCATTATTTGAATTTATGGTTTGATGATTTAATCCGGGTAACAATATTACCAAAGCTCCCGGGCTGCAAATGTAGGGCAATGGCCGAAAACAAAAAACGCTCCTTTTAAAGGAGCGTTTTAATCATTTAAAAAAACTATTTCTGTTGTTCAAAATCATCGGCTGTTGGTAATACATCAGCAGGTCTGAAATTGAGCTTGCTGTGATGACGGCTGTAAATAAAATATACAAGTAAGCCTATTACCATCCAGCCAAAAGCAACTGTTAGGGTTTGCGTATCGAGCCCGATAATCATTGCAGAACAGATGAGAACACCTAAAGTTGATACAACAGGGTAAATGGGGGTTTTAAATGGTCTTTGAATATCCGGTGCTTTTACACGTAATATCCAAACGCCTGCACTAACCAGTACAAAAGCGAAAAGTGTTCCGAACGAAGTCAGATCACCAGCAACATGACCCGGTACAAAAGCAGCAAATAAACCTACGAATACAAACAGTATGATATTTGCCTTATAAGGAGTTTTGAATTTAGGATGAATGTCTCCGAATGCTTTTGGTAACAAGCCATCATTACTCATTGTAAAGAAGATGCGGCTTTGCCCCATCAGCATCACAAGAATTACAGATGAGAATCCGGCAAGAATGGCAATTGTTACTGCAGTGGCTAACCACCCATATCCATGCATATAAGTTGAAATGGCATAAGCTACTGAAGCCTCACGTCCTTTTTCCGGATCAACAAAATCTTTCCAGCTTGCAACACCGGTTAATACATGCCCAAACAAAATGTAAAGAATGGTACATACAACCAGCGAACCAAGAATACCAATCGGCATATCTCTTTTTGGATTTTTTGCTTCCTGCGCTGCAGTACTTACCGCATCAAATCCAATAAAAGCAAAGAATACAATTGCAGCACCACCCAGCACACCACCAAGGCCATGTTTATTCCATCCGCTGTAATCAGCAATTATTTTTCCTGCCTGGTCTTTTACAGGAGGAGTGTCAGCAGGAATTAAATAAGGAGTATGATTTGCCGGGTTGATAAATTTCCAGCCAATAAAGATGAATACAATTACAATGGCAACTTTAATAAACACAATTATCATATTTACCATTGCCGATTCCTGCGTTCCTTTAATTAATAATAATGTAAGCAGAAGCAGAATTACAAGAGCCGGGGCGTTCATGATACCGGAGTGATGAATACCTGCTGAATCAGTAAAACTTTCAAATGGCGAATGTGTCCATTCGTATGGAATCCTCATACCGAAAAGTTTGTTCAGGTATTCGCTCCATGCAATAGATACAGTTGCTGCACCCAACGCATATTCCATAATCAATGCCCAGCCAATAATCCAGGCAACCAATTCGCCCATTGTAGTATAGCTGTACGCATAAGCACTTCCGGCAATAGGGATCATGGCTGCAAATTCAGCATAACATAAGCCGGCAAAAGCACATCCTATAGCGGCAACAATAAATGAAAGTGTAACACCTGGGCCTGCAGCCTGCCCGGCCGCTGCTGCTGTTCTTACAAATAAACCAGCACCAATAATTGCACCTATACCAAGCGCAATAAGATTAGCGGGGCCTAAAGTTCTTTTTAATCCTTTCTCTGCATCTTCTGCCTGGGCCAGAATTTGTTCCAGAGGTTTCTTAGCGAATAAACTCATATTGTATAGTTGAAATTTAGTTTCTCAAAAAAGATTTGGAAAAATATCGATTTATTCGATAAAACGATCAAAAGATTTATCAACGGTTGCAAAGCCCGCATCTTTCAAACACTAAAAACGTATATTGCGCCACATAAAATCCGGAGCATGAGAAAGGGTAACCGTTTAACGATTTATATTTTACTGGCAATGGCGTTGGGTATTGTGGTGGGGTATATTGTGCATGAGTATGGTACGGGTAATAAAATAAATTACATTCCCAGAAAAGATTTTGTCGGGAAAGATACGATAACGTTAAAGGTAGATGGCAAGGCTATTTATCAGGAAGTTATTGTGGCAAAAAGTATTGATTTTAAAAGAATCAAGGATAGTGTTGATAAATTAGGCATTTGGGTTGTTGAACAGAATAATTCTTTAACTGATCAGATACCATACACAATTTCTTCTCAAAAAATCAAAGGAAATATCTCATCCGAAATAAAACAACCTCATGATGGAACGGTTGTTATTTCAGCTATCAAAAGTTTTTCAGATTTAATAAAACTTCTCAGTAGTATCTTCATCCGCCTTGTTCAGATGATAATTGCTCCATTGGTATTTACAACGTTGGTGGTTGGTATAGCTAAACTCGGCGATTTAAAAGCGGTAGGCAGGGTAGGAGGAAAAGCTTTGCTATGGTTTATCTCTGCATCTCTTACCTCTTTGTTACTGGGCATGTTGCTGGTAAATGTATTTAAACCGGGTGCCTACATTAATCTTTCACAGGCCGATACGGAAGGTGTAAAAGATCTGATGACTAAAACATCCACGTTTTCTCTGCAGAATTTTGTAGAGCATATTATTCCCAAAAGCCTTATTGAGGCAATGGCCGCCAATGAAATATTACAGATCGTTGTGTTTTCGATTTTCTTTGGGGTGGCGGCTGCGGCAATTGGCGATTATGCAAAGCCGTTGGTAAAGGCACTTGATGTGGCTTCGCATATCATTTTAAAAATGGTGAATTATGTTATGAATTTTGCACCGCTGGGTGTGTTTGGCGCTCTGGCAGCAGTTGTAGCTGCTAAAGGTTTGGGAATTTTTCATTTCTATTTTGTTTACTTCGCTTATTTCTTAGTTGGTATATTTTTACTCTGGCTGTTACTTATAGGTGTTGGTTATCTTGTATTGGGTGCAAGAATGAATACGCTGCTGAAACGGATAGGCGGGCCGCTGTTAATTGCCTTCAGTACAACAAGCAGTGAAGCCGTTTTTCCAAAACTAACGGAAGAGCTTGAGCGTTTTGGGTGCAAAAACAAAATAGTGTCTTTTGTATTGCCGCTTGGTTATTCATTTAATCTTGATGGCAGTATGATGTATATGACTTTCGCCAGTCTCGCTATTGCACAGGCTTATGGAATTCATCTTGATCTGGGAACACAGTTAACCATGTTACTTGTGCTCATGCTCACAAGCAAAGGCATTGCAGGTGTGCCAAGAGCATCGCTTGTGGTTGTGTTGGCAACCTGTGCTATGTTTAAAATTCCACCTGAAGGGGTTGCCTTGATCTTGCCTATTGATCATTTCTGCGATATGTTCAGAAGCATGACCAATGTTGTGGGCAATGCCCTTGCAACTTCGGTTGTAAGTAAATGGGAAGGTGAATTAAATGATGGAGATATTACAACTGCTTAAACTATTTGAACGATTTATGTACACAATGAATATGCGATTTATCTTATTGCTTGCAGCAATTCTTTTTGCCGGAACTATTGGCGCTCAACAGGTAAAAATAAAAGTATTAAACCAGTACGAAGCACCGGTTGATGCTTTTACAATTGATGGAAAAGATTACCACACAACAAAAAACGGAACGATTGATATTGTGGCTGAAGGCGGCGATTCACTAACGTTCGATGCAAAAGAATACAAAGCAATAAAGATTGCAAAAAGTGATTTAATTGAGGGTGCAGTTGTATCCATGCACAAAGTGTTTACGTGGAAGGATATTCTTAACCCGATGTTTTATATAAAATATGGCGGGCTGTGGTTATTACTGTTTATCATTTTTGCTGAAACCGGTTTGTTTGTAGGATTTTTTCTGCCAGGCGATAGTTTACTGTTTGTTGCAGGTATTTACAGCAGCAATCTTGCACATGAGTTTCTGAGTTTATTCGGGCTTGGGTCTGTAAATAATGAATGGTTATCACTGCTGGTACTTTGCAGTTTAATCTCATTTGTAGGAATATTTGGTAATGTTGTTGGGTACTGGACAGGCAAAAAAATAGGCCCGGCTATGTATAACTGGAAGGATAACCTGTTGTTTAAAAAGCGTTATCTGCACGAAGCTCATGAGTTTTACGAAAAGCATGGCGTAATTGCCATTGTGTTTGCAAGGTTTCTTCCGTTCATCCGTACGTTTGCCCCCATTGTTGCAGGTATAGTTGACATGGATAAGAAGAAATTCATGTACTTTAATATTATAGGTAGTGTGGCATGGGTAACAAGTATGATTTTCGCAGGGCATTTTCTGCAGATATGGGTTATGAACCAGTTCGGTATTGAACTGAAAGATAAACTTGAACTGATTGTTATTGTTATAATCATAGTTACCACCGCCCCCGTATTCTGGAAATTACTGTTTGGTAAATCAAAAAAAGAAACCGGAACAAAAGCTGAATAATTAAAATGAAGCCTGCGCATCAATCAAATGCAGTTCTTACTATTCCTGTTATTGTAGCTGCTCTTGGCTACCTTGTTGATATTTATGATTTGCTGCTGTTTACAATTGTAAGAGAGCCAAGCCTTGCCGGTGTTGGTGTTGATAAAGCTAATACAGCAGAAATACTTGCTGCAAGTACAAAAATCATCAACTGGCAAATGATTGGGTTGCTGCTTGGCGGTTTTTTATGGGGAATTCTTGGCGATAAAAAAGGAAGGCTGAGTGTTTTGTTTGGTTCCATCCTTTTATATTCAGTTGCAAATTTTGCTACAGCATACGTAACAACAGTTAATCATTATGCCATTGCAAGATTTGTAGCAGGAGTTGGCCTGGCTGGAGAACTTGGTGCTGGAATTACACTGGTTAGTGAGCTTTTGCCAAAAAATAAACGAGGAATAGGTACATCACTTGTTGCGGGAATTGGAGTGTTCGGGGCTGTGTTTGCTTATCTTACTTACAAAATTACAAACGACTGGAGGCTATGTTATAAAATCGGAGGTGCTTTAGGTATTGCACTTCTGTTGTTGCGTGTAAGTGTTGCAGAAAGCGGCATGTTTAAAGAAGTAAAAGAATCAAACATTACTCGTGGAAATGTGTTGATGTTTTTTAACAATGCCGGACGCTTCCGGAAATATTTTCTTTCTATACTCATCGGTCTTCCAAACTGGTTTGTAGTTGGAATACTTGTAAATCTCAGTAACCGTTTTGCAAAAGACTTTTATGCCAATGCTCATATCGACAGCGGACGTGCAGTAATGTTTACATACTCTGCTATTGCTGTAGGAGGTATAACTATCGGGCTAATAAGCCAGTATTTCAGGAGCCGCAAAAAGGCACTTTTCATATTTTATGCACTCACTATTATTTCCATAGTCTTATTCTTTTCCCCCTTGAATAATTCTGATACTGCTATGTACATTATTTGTACTCTCCTTGGTTTCAGTACAGGTTTCTGGGCAATTGTTGTAACAATGGGAGCCGAGCAGTTTGGTACGAACCTGCGTGCTACGGCTGCAACCACAATACCAAATATGATACGGGGTTCCTTGCCTTTAATTAATATGATGTTTCTTGATGTTTTTCAGAAATCGTGGAAATGGTCGCTCACGAAAAGTGGTGTTATTACAGGGGTTATTGTGATTGCTGTTACCTTAATTGCAGCTTACTTTACAGAGGAAACATTTCATAAGGATCTGAATTATGTGGAAGGAGATGAAGTGACTTCCTGAAAAAATAGTACTGTATAAAAAACGGCTTCATATTTATGAAGCCGTTTTTTTGTTTATTCAAAAGCCGGAATTATAATGTTTTCAGCACATCATTCATTGCTCTTACAGCATCTGCACTTTTGTTGAATGCGGCCTGTTCATCTTCTGACAACTGAAGGTCAACAATTCTTTCCCAACCGTTTTTGCCAATAACAACAGGTACTCCAAGACAAATATCTTTCTGGTCATATTCACCATCAAGATAAACACTACAGGTACGGAGTTTCTTTTCATCACGTAAAATTGATTCAACTAATTTCGCAACTGCTGCTCCAGGTGCGTACCATGCTGAAGTTCCTAATAAACCTGTAAGTGTGGCACCGCCAACCATTGTGTCTTTTACAATTTTATCCTGTTGCTCCTGTGTAAGAAAGTTTGTTACCGGTACACTGTTCCATGACGCATGACGGATTAACGGAATCATTGTAGTATCGCCGTGGCCGCCAATTACAACGCCACTCAAATCAGAAGGGCTGCAACGTAAGTGCTGGCTGATCTGGTATTTGAAACGGCTGCTGTCGAGTGTACCACCCATACCAATAACTCTGTTCTTTGGCAGGTTGGTTGCTTTCAATGCATGGTAAGTCATTGTGTCCATCGGGTTGCTTACAATGATGATGATTGCATTGGGAGAGTATTTCAGAATTTCTTCGCAAACATTTTTTACAATACCTGCGTTTACAGAAATCAGTTCTTCACGGGTCATTCCGGGTTTGCGTGGAAGACCTGATGTAATTACCACTACATCACTGTCAGAAGTTTTGCTATAATCACCCGTTACACCGGTAATTTTTGTATCAAAGCCGAGAAGAGTGGCAGTTTGCATCATGTCCTGAGCCTTACCTTCAGCAAGACCTTCTTTAATGTCGAGCAAAACAACCTTACGGCAAATTTCTTTACGTGCAATATTATCGGCACAAGTAGCTCCTACAGCTCCGGCACCTACAACAGTAACTTTCATAATAAGTCAACAAATTTAATTGTGAAGAATAAAATTGTGCTGCAAAGGTATTGGAGGTTGATGAAAGTCAAAAAAGGAAATTATCTTTATTGGTTTAAAAAAAAAATCATGGTCATTGTTTATTTCATTTTGGTTGTTTTTGGGCTTGTGCTTTTGTGGGCTGCCATACTTCCCAACAAGTATTTGATCGAAAAATGCATCATTATTAACCGGCCTGCAGCAGAAGTTTACAATAAAGTGGCTGACCTCAATCATTATAAGCAATGGAATCCCTGGCAAAAAACCGACCCTGAGGCAATGGCAACTATATCTGGTGATCCCGGCCATGTAGGGCATAAATATCACTGGAATGGAAAAAAGGTAGGTGAGGGGCACTTAACAATACGCTCAATAGCACCTGGTAAAGCTGTGAACTTTGATCTGAAATTCATCAGGCCATGGAAGTCAGAAGCAATGGATGCCTGGGATTTTACCGAAACTGCCGATGGAACAAAAACTGTTTGGCGTAATTCCGGCGAATTACCATTTCCAATAGCACGGATTATGGGGCCAATCATTAACAAACAACTGAACCGCCAGTTTGAAGAAGGTTTAAAAAGCCTTAAGGAACTTTGTGAGCAATAATACGGAAAGAGAAAAATAAATTTGGATCATTACGAATTTTTCGTAGATTTACGAAAAATTCGTAATGATGGTTGAAAAACTTTCTCAGCAGGAAGAAGAAGCCATGAAAGCAGTATGGCGCAATGGGGAAGGAAATGTGAAGTCTTTCCTGGATAATCTTGATGTTGAAATTCCTTACACAACACTTGCTTCTACAATTAAAAACCTTGAGAAAAAAGGCTATCTGATCAGCAGAATGGTTGGCAATGCTTATTTATATAAACCTGCCATTACAGAAGAAGAATACAAGAAAAAATTTATGAATGGGTTTGTGAAAGAGTATTTCGAGAACTCGTATAAAGAACTTGTGAATTTTTTTGTTGAGCAGAAAAAATTATCTCCTTCAGAGCTCAAGGAAATTATTGAAATGATTGAAGGACGGAAATAAACAGCGTTTTAAAACTTAATAAAGTCATTATGCCTTCATTAATAGAATATCTTTTTAAGGTTTCAATTGCTCTTGCTGTTGTATATATATTTTACCAATTGTTTCTTCGCCATCTTACATTTTATAGCTGGAACAGGTGGTATTTGATTGGTTACAGCCTTCTTTGTTTTTTTATTCCATTGTTCAACATTACAGATTTTCTTTTTCACCATGAGTTGCAGCAATCAACTGTAGTGCGATTTGTACCCTTAATTGGAAATATTCAGTTAGTGAAGCAGAAAGAAATATTCATAAATCGGGAATCTGTTCTGCTGTTCGTTTTCTTTACAGGCATTGCTGTTATGCTTATACGTTTATTGATACAGATTTACGCAATGCGGAAAATAAAAGCCAGATCGGTTGTTGTATCAAACGGTGATGTGAATCTTTATCATGTAAATGAAAACATCATTCCCTTTTCGTTTCATAATTCCATTTATATTAACAGATCGCTGCATTCAGAAGAGGAATTACAGGAAATTATCCGTCACGAGTTTGTTCATGTAAAACAAAAACACAGCATTGATATTTTACTGGCTGAATTTCTGTTTATCATCCTTTGGTTTAATCCTTTTGCATGGCTTATGCGCAAAGCCATCAGGCAAAACCTTGAATTTATAGCCGATCACCAGGTGCTGGAAGAAGGTATTGACAAAAAGCAATATCAATATCTTTTACTGAAAGTAATAGGAAACACACAATTCAGCCTTGCACCAAAATTTAATTTTAATTCTTTAAAAAACAGAATTGTTATGATGAACAAAATAAAGTCTGCCAAAGTGCAGTTACTGAGGTTCATGTTTATACTGCCGCTGATTGCAGTTATGTTACTTGCCTTCAGAAATAATTACAATAACAGCAAGCACCAGGAGGTAGCAACGCTTTTCAATGCAACTCCTGTTTCGTTGCAATTGGATACTGTACCTGCTCCTTTGGCAATGGAAAAGGATATTGTTACAATTAATGTTACTAAAAATGATACTGTTCAGCAGGTTGAAATTGTTTTGAAAAACGGGAAAAGAGAAGCGTATAACCTTAACGATGCAAAGCAAAAAGAAGAGTTTGAAAAGAAATACGGGAAACTTCCGCCGCCCCCTCCTCCGGCACCATCTGCAACTAACCTGAAACTTGCTGGTGAAATAAAGACTGTGAATATTTATAAAACCGATGGAACTAACAAAGTAAAAATTGTACTTAAAAATGATAAAACTGAGGAGTATGATTTAAATGATGCAAAAGACAGGGCCGAAATGGAGGCAAAATATGGAACAATGATGGATCCACCGCCGCCACCGCCGGCAGCTACAACAATAGCTCTTACTATCACTGATAAGCCCACATTAAGCAAAAAAGGATATTATGTAACTGTTGCTGATAACCAGGGTGAATCTGTTATAATAGTGAAAGACAAAAACATGAAAATTGTTGAAGCCGTTACTTTGAACGAATGGAATAAAAAGAAGAGTTTTTATGAAAATAAATATGGCGCTTTTGCGCCTGTAGTGCCGCCGCCACCGCCTCCTGCAAAAATTTCAACTGTTACTGTTACGTCAACTGGTACTGCTAACGTAACAACTACAAATGTTGTGGAAAAAATTGTAGTGGGGCATCCTGCTGAAGCTGCCAACAGCCCGGTTTATTTTATTGATGGTAAAGAAGCAACCAAAGCTGATATTGAGAAACTTGAGCCTAACAGTATTGAAAGTATTGATGTTTTAAAAGATGAATCGGCAACAAAAATTTATGGTGAAAAAGGCAAGAATGGTGTTATCATTATTACAACAAAAAAGAAAACTGCTTCTTTAAATTTGGAAAAAGTATATGATGTAATAAGGCTTGAGCCAAACAAATAAAAGCTAATTCAGCAGTTTAATCAACTCTTCTGTTTTTACGCCACCGTCGTAAAAGTTCAGGAGAGTTCTTTTTTTATTATAAACAGCAATACCCGGCAGGTACCCGTTTCTGAAATATTTTGGAAAGTAGAAAAGAACATCACGGCCCATAATGATATTTTTATATTTTGAAATGTTCATTTCTTTATAAAAAGCCTTCATCTTCTCAAATGGAAGGGTGGTGGACATAACAATCTGGGTTTCTTTAAACTCCTTGATATGTTTCAGCAACTCTTCTGTCTGGTGCCGGCAATGTTCACATTCCGGGCTGAAACCTATAAGGATTATATTTTTCTTTTTCGATAATCCATCGTTGTAAAAAACAGTAGTGCTGTCGGCTAATAATAGTTTGAAGTCGGGAAAAGGTGCATTTTTCAAATGTGCCGGAATTGAATCGGGTTTATTGCCCGCAAATAAGTTGCTGATAAAAATTACTGACGCAAAGAGGATTAACAGTTTCTTCATGCCGCAATTTACATTGAACCGGTTTAAAAAGCTGTTAAACAAGCTGCCATGAAACCGGAACCATGAAACGAGCGTGGCAACAGGCGATGCCACAAGCAATTAGCCGGGTACAAAATCTTTTACTTCCACTTGCTGGCAAGTGCTGTTACCTTATATTTGCAGCCTCAAAAAAACAGGTTTATGGCAAATACTTCAGATATAACTCGTGGTATGATTATTAAGCTGGATGGCAGCTTATATAAAATTGTAGAGTTTGGCGAAAACAAAACTGCCCGTGCTGCAGCAAAAGTTTGGGCTAAACTGAAAGGGGTTGATAACAACCGCTCGGTAGAACAAACATGGAACAGCGGTGAAACGATTTACCCTGTGCGTGTTGAACGTAAGGAATTTCAGTTTTTGTACAAAGACGATACGGGTTATAATTTCATGAACAATGAAACATTTGAGCAGATTACTGTTCAGGAAAATGTAATTGATGCTCCGCAGTTTCTGGTGGAAGGTGGCGGCGTTTCGGCATTAATTAATACCGAAACAGAGTTGCCTATGAGTGTGGAGTTGCCCGATAAAATTGTGATGAAAGTTACTTACAGTGAACCTGGAATGAAAGGTGATACTGCAACCCGTACATTAAAACCTGCAACTGTTGAAACCGGCGCTACTGTTATGGTTCCGCTGTTTGTAAACGAAGGTGAAACCATTCGTATCAACACCAAAACAGGTGAATATGTGGAGAGAGTAAAGGAGTAAAAAAATCTTTATTTTTAAAAATGGGCCGATTGAACATCCGCCCATTTTTGTTTAAAAAATACAGATTTTTGGTCGTAAAAGTCTGGTTTTGCTTCAAATTTGAAGAAAATAGGGTAATTCTGCTGTATTATCCCTTATCTTAGCCGCCCATAATATTTTTCATTTTAAAACCTCACAGTCATGGATTTTAAACAAATTCAGGAGTTGATTAAAATGGTCAACAAATCCAATCTCAGTGAACTAAGTATTGAAGAAAAAGATTTCAAAATTACCATAAAACAAAAAGAAGAAGTTTTACACCATACGGTTGCGGCTCCGGTTGTACATGCAGCTCCGGTTCATGCAGCAGCAGCGGCTCCTACTGTTGCTCCAACAGAAAAGAAAGCTGAGGAGGATACCAGCAATTATATAACGATTAAAAGCCCGATGATTGGTACTTTTTACAGAAAACCATCTCCCGATAAACCGGTATTTGCCGAGGTAGGTGACGAGGTTGCCCCGGGCAAAGTTGTATGCATTATTGAGGCTATGAAGTTGTTTAATGAAATTGAAAGTGAAGTAAAAGGCCGCATTGTAAAGGTGTTGGCAGAAGATCAGACTCCGGTTGAATATGACCAGCCACTGTTTCTTGTTGACCCGAGTTAATTGAAAAGCCTTTATGCGGTTTTGTAAAATAATTTTTACTGCTGCATTTGACCAATTTCAAATTTCAAACCTCAAATTTACCCGATGTTTAAAAAGATATTAATTGCCAATCGTGGTGAGATAGCTTTACGGATTATCCGTACTTGCCGTGAAATGGGAATTAAAACAGTTGCTGTTTATTCAACTGCCGATAAAGAAAGCCTGCATGTAAAGTTTGCCGATGAGGCCGTTTGTATAGGAAAACCTGCTGCATCAGAATCTTATCTCAATGTACCCAACATTATTGCCGCTGCCGAAATTACAAATGCCGATGCCATACATCCCGGTTACGGATTCCTGGCTGAAAATGCAAAGTTTGCTGAGATATGCAGACAAAACGGAATTAAATTTATTGGGCCCACACCAGAGCAGATTATGGCAATGGGCGATAAAATAACCGCTAAGGAAACCATGATTAAGGCAGGTGTGCCTGTTATTCCCGGAAGTGATAGTTTAATTGAAAGTGTGGAACAGGCAATAGAAATTGGCCATGAAATTGGCTATCCTGTAATATTAAAGGCAACTGCTGGTGGTGGAGGTAAAGGCATGCGTGTGGTTTGGAGTGAAGATGAAATGGAGCGTAATTACCATTTGGCGAAAACAGAAGCTTTGGCTGCTTTTAAAAATGAAGGAATTTATGTAGAGAAGTTTATTGAAGACCCAAGGCATATCGAAATCCAGATTGCCGGCGACAGGTATGGGACTGTTTGCCATTTAAGTGAAAGAGATTGTTCCATTCAACGTCGTCATCAAAAATTAGTTGAAGAATCGCCTTCGCCTTTTATGACACCAGAGCTTCGTAAAGCAATGGGCGAAGCCGCAATTAAAGCAGCATCGGCTATTGGTTATGAAAGTGTGGGAACAATTGAATTCCTGGTTGATAAGCATCATAAATTCTACTTTATGGAGATGAATACACGTATCCAGGTAGAACATTGTGTAACAGAGGAGGTAACCAATTTTGATTTGATTAAAGAGCAGATTTTAATTGCAATAGGAGAAAAAATAAGCGGCGAAAATTATGAGCCGCAAATGCATGCAATCGAATGCCGCATTAATGCTGAAGACCCTTATCATGATTTCCGACCATCGCCCGGTAAAATAACAATATTGCATCAGCCCGGGGGGCATGGCATCAGAATAGACTCCCATGCGTATGTTGGTTATGTAATTCCTCCTTACTACGATTCAATGATTGCTAAAATAGTTGCAGTGGCACGCACCAGGGAGGAGGCAATTAATACCATGAGCCGGGCGTTGAGTGAATATGTAATTAGAGGAGTAAAAACCACCATTCCATTTCACCAGCAACTGATGAAAAATGAAGATTTCCGAAATGGAAATTTTACAACGAAGTTTTTAGAAACGTTTGAGATGAAATAAAAATAAGTAAGAAAAAATTCGAAAGAGCCGGAAACTTAACTGATAAAGTTTAGCTTCCGGCTCTTTTATTTCAGTACTTTAATAAAGGACTCTTTAGCAGCCTTATTAAGGAAGCAAATGTTATTCTTTCAAGCATAATAACAGGTATTATAGGCTTATTAATACATAATTACATCTAAATTTTTTTAAGTTTTTTCTATAATTAAATAAATAAAATCACCACTTTGACAGGTGTTTTTTCTTCGTAAAAATACCCTTTTTTATAATTAAAAATCGTACTATTATTTATAATTGTCTGATTGTCAGTTAAATAGGCAAATGACTGCATTTTGTGATAACTGATTTTTGTTTTTTTTTGTTTTGCCCCCTTGTTGAAATTCTTTGCTGGCAATAATTTTATATATCTTAGAAAAATCATATATCCAGATGAAAAAATTATCCATTATCCTGAAAACAGTTTTTTTTGCTGTATCTCTTCTTTTTTGTCAACTAAATTCATTCTCTCAAACAACAGGTTATAGCGGAACAGGTAAGAATATTGATGTTACTTATCAACGTTGTGAGTGGCGCATTAATCCAGATTCGGCTTCTAAAGGGATAAAAGGGGTTGTTACTCTCTATTTTGTTACAAAAGCAGCAAGCGTAACTTCTTTTACATTAGATTTAAGGCGGTCAGCATTTAACAATGTAAACTTATCGGCAAAATATCATGGTTCTGCTACGACTGTTACCTTTCCTACAACAGGTGATAGTATAAGAATCTCTCTTCCGGCAGCATTACCCATTAATACATTTGATTCTGTATCTATCTCATATGCTGGAGCGCCACCTGCTGTAAGCGGACAGGCAGAAGGTTATCAACTGAAAACAGTCAATTCAAAGAAAATGATTTATACTTTATCTGAGTCGTATGAAGATCGAGACTGGTGGCCGTGTAAAGCAGATATGCAAGACAAAATTGATTCGCTTGATATATATGTAAATGTTCCATCAGCTCATACTGCTGCTGCCAACGGGGTACTTATCAGTACTACAACAGCGGGTAGTAATCGCATTTTTTATTATAAGCACAGGTATCCAATCGCTTCTTATCTTGTTGCTGTTGCGGTTTCTGAGTACACGATCAATAGCAGGGGAACTGTGAATATCAATGGAAAAAATATGCCGGTTGATTACTATTACTTGTCTAACCGTACACCAACCGCAACACAATTACAAACGATGGATCGCTGTAAAGATGAATTAATTGCGTTTAGCAATAATTCTATTTTTGGCGATTATCCTTTTAAAAACGAAAAATATGGGATGTATGAATTTGGATGGAGCGGCGGAATGGAACACCAGACTTTTTCAGCTATGAGTTGGGGTTCAATGACGAGTTGGTCAGTAATTGCACATGAACTTGGACATCAATGGTTTGGTGATAAAGTGACATTTAGTACATGGAACCATTTATGGTTGGCAGAGGGATTTGCAAGATATATGGAGGCCTTAGCAGCTGAACTTGTACCTGCATTGGGGCAAAATGATTCAACAGTTCGATTTGATTTTAAGGATGTTGCAAATAATACATACCCAACATATAGCTGCTATATTCCTAACTCTACAATAACTACTTCAAATGTATTATGGAGTAGTGCTTACGGATCAACTGTTTACGAAAGAGGTGCCATGGTTGTATCAATGTTAAGAACGTTGTTGGGCGATACGAAATTTTTTCAGGCATGCCGCAATTATCTGAACGACCCGATTCTTGCATATCGTTCTGCTACTACTGATGATTTAAGAAATCACATGCAGGCCGTAGCAGGTGGGTATGATCTTACTCCTTTCTTTAATTCCTATGTTTATGGGAATGGGTATCCTTCTTATAATACATCAATCAGGTGGGGTAATCCTGGAAGTAACCGCATTAGTTTTAAAGTAACAACTCAAACGAAAAGTACAGGATCAACAGTTTCATATTATTATACGCCAATTGCTATCAGAGTTCAGGGTTCTCTTGCATCTCAGGATACTGTACTTGTAATTTATGATCAGAATGGGCAACTTTCCCGTGGTGGTAATGGCATTAGTACACCTACATCCGGAAGTTATATTTATTTTATGTTAGGATTTAATCCTGTAACTGTTACGTTTGACCCCCTTAACCAAACACTTGCAACAGGAGCGGCACTAACATTTGATAATGTGGATCCTTTACTGACATTTACCACACTTGATGTAAAAGTGGTTGATTTTACTTTAAAACATCTGCTATTCAAAAATGATTTGGATATCGCTTTGTCAGATTCTGATGGCGAAATTGCGAGTGTAATTCTGCAAAAGGGAAGAACAACCGGTGATTTTGAAGATGAGGGTGTGATGGCATTGGCTAGTGTAAAAGAAGGAATCAATCATTTTCATTTTACAGATAACCAGCCTTTTTTAGATGAAACATATTACAGGGTAAAGATTACAGAAAAAAGCGGCATTATTAAATATTCAAAAGTATTGAGTTCTCGGTTTATTAATGCTCAATCAAATGCAGTATATCCAAATCCGGCATCAAAAAGTGTTATAATTAAGTGGAGCAAATCTTCATCTGGCAACGTAGAAATAAGTTTTTACAATTCTGTAGGAAAGAACGTAATGCAGAGGTCAACAACAGGTAATTCAATCAATTTATCTGTTTCGCATTTGCCGGCAGGAGTATATGTAGTGAGTGTAAAGCAGGGTGAAAAAGTTCTGCTAAACAGTCAGTTAATTATTAGCAGGTAATTGGAGCAAAAACAATCTTAATCCGTTTTTATGAAAACAACTATCCGTTTATTTACTATTCTTTCACTAATTGCAATTTGGGCAAACGCATCTGCACAAAATGCAACAGTTAGCTATCCATTTGCAGTAGGTAGAACGAGTTGCGGTAGCGGTACTGAGCAAATTCACTTTTACACATATAATAGCACAACTAATATAATCACCAGTATTACAGGTACATCTGGTGTTGTAGGGAGATATACTCCCCAATTAAGAATTGGAACAAGCGGCTCATCGGGTCAACGTTTTACTTCAAACTATTCAAGTATTTCCTATAATCCTGCAGATCATAACATTTATTTTTTATGGACTGCAACGAGTACTTTTTCCGGTTCAGGAACAGTGCCTCGTACATATGTTTGGCGATGGCCTGCGGGTACAATGCCTACATCAACATCGCCACGTCTGGATACTCTTTGTTCTTTCTATGCTGATATACTTGGAGTGGCTTTTGACAATAATGGTAATGGTTATGTAATTGATTTTACAGCCTCTGCTCCTTATAAGGGAATGCTTCGTTCAATTAATTTCTCAACCCGCATAATGGGGCCGGCAGACACGCTGGCTTTAACGGGAGGTGCAACAATTTATGCATCTGGTAGCGGAGATGTAGCCATGTCTCCTTCCGGCCAGATGTTTTTTGTTGTTGATAATAAATTGTTCACTCCTAATTATACTGCTTATACAGGTACAGGAGCTAATCTTACTTGTACTTATATTGATAGCGTTCAGGTTCCGTCAAACAATTTTGTGGGGTTAACTTATGCGCAAGGAGAAACAGTTGCAGCATTTTCTGGAGGAGGTTGCCCGTTCAGGGAAGTAAATCCATTAACAGGCGACACCAATGTTATTAATAAATCTGGTACTGTTTATTCTGCGGTTGATCTGGCTTCTATTGTTTCTGGTATAGGCGCAGCAAAAAAAATAGTATCTGTTACACCAACTGGTACGCCAAATCAGTATGATGTAGTGTATGATGTATATATTCAGAATTACGGCAATACTGATATCACGAATGTTCAGGTTACAGACGACCTTACGGCAATAAATGGCGCTGCGAATGTCTCAAATGTCACTACCTCATTTGTTTCAAACCCTGCCGGTTTGGTTTTAAATGCATCGTTTAATGGAAATAGCAATAAGAATTTGTTAAATGGTACTGGTACATTGCCAAATTACCCTGTTGCGAATAATCATTGTACAATACGAATTTCGTGCAGACTCTCAGGCATTCTTAACGGAGTTGTTTATAACAATAGTGCTACGGCAACTGCTATAGGTTACAACAGTCAGGCATTAACCGATGTTTCTACCAATGGATCGCTGCCGGATCTAAATGGAAATGACAAGCCTGATGATACGGGAGAAAATCAACCAACTCCTTTGCTCATTTCTATCACGGCTCAAACGCCACCATGTTCTTCTTTAACCAATGTTCTTGTAACTCAAAATTTTGGTTCCGGTACGGGTTTGTCAACTTCAATCCCCGGTGTGGTTGCAGGATCAGGGGTAACGGTAAATTCTCAAACAACCGGTTACACTCTTTCATCTGTGCAACCCCTTGCAATTGATAACGGGACAATTACAAATAATGCTCACAATGCAAATAATTCTGATTTTATCAGCCTTACAGATCATACAGGAAATGCAAATGGAGGTATGTTGGTTGTAAATGCAGATGCATCGGCTAAAAACTTTTATAGTATAGATTTTAGTGCCGGACTTTGTGCTAATCAGGAATATTCTGTCTCATTTTATGCTGCATTTATAGGGAATGCTTCCTATCAGACTGTTTGTAATGGTTTCGGTGGCTTCAAATATCCCAAAGTAAAAATCCGTGTTCGTGATTTCTCCACAGGATTAGTTATAACAGAGGCAAGTAGTGGAGATATTTTCAGCACCATCTGGGGGCAATATGGGTTAAAATTTACAAGTCCTGCTACTTATTCAAGAATTATAGTAGAACTGATTAATGATGGTTTGGGTGGATGTGGTAATGATATTGCAATTGATGATATACAGTTTGGTTCGTGCAGCCCATTACCAACTGTTGCTTTAAATCATATTAATGCAGGTTGTTTGGGAACAAGTGCTTCATTTACTGCAGTACTTTCTGATCCCGGAGCAATTATTGGAACTCCGGATTATCAATGGCAAATAAGCACTGATGGTGTTACATGGTCAAATATTGCTTCAGCACCCAATGCAGCAACATATACGATTCCATCTGTTGCAGCAGGTGACGTAAACAAGTACTATCGTGCAATTGTTGCCAGCGCAGGCAATTTGTCTAATGCAAATTGCAGCTATCCATCACCTTCTTTTTTTTTAAAGGCTGGTTGCGACATAGATGATGATGATGATGGTATTCCGGATATTGTTGAAAGTGGGGGTGTTGACCCGTTGGACGACGATGACATGGATGGAATTCCAAACTATATTGATACAAATTATCCTGGTTTTATTGATACAAATGGAGATGGGGTAAATGATAATTTCGATTGGGATCTTGATGGTATTATTAATGAACTCGATCTTGACAGTGATAACGATGGTATTCCTGATGTGGTTGAAAGTGGAGGTGTTGATACAAATGGAGATGGTAAAATTGATAACTATTCTGATACAGATAATGATGGTCTTTCACAAAATGTGGATGCGAGCAATACAGGCTCTGCAGGTTCAGGAAATGGATTAGGGTTAGCAGATACTGATGGAGATTCAATTCCAAATATGTTTGATCTTGATAGTGATAATGACGGAATACCCGATGTGATTGAGGCGTATGGCGCAGACATTAATAATGATGGAGTAATTGATGGATATACAGATGCCGATCATGATGGATTCAGTGATAATGTTGATGGAGATGTAGGTAATGATGGCATTGCTGAAAATGCAGTGAATGCATTGTTGAGAACAGGTGCCGATGTTGGAGGAGATGGTCGTGCTGACAGTTATCCATATAAAAACATGGATGCAGATTCAAAAACGAATCCTTATGACCTCGATAGTGATGGAGATGGTATTACGGATGTAAGAGAAGCAGGCTTTACAGATGCAAATTATGATGGCAGAGTTGATGGTGCAATTAATGCAAAAGGTAGAAATAGCAGTCTCGCAGGGTTGCCTTCTCTTTCGCTGCCAAATACTGATGGTGCCGGAAAAATTAACCCCTATGATATAGATAGCGATGATGACGGAATACCCGATAATGTTGAAGGAATATCAACGAGCAGTTATTTGTTGCCTTCTGGCCTTGATAGTGATGGGGATGGTATTGATAATACATATGATAATTATTCAGGCTTTGGAGGTAATGGTATTTTTCCATTTGATAAAGATGGAGATTCAATACCTGATTACTTGGATTCAGATACGGATGGAGATGGAGTTATTGACAGGATCGAAGGAAATGACCTCAATTTAAATGGGAAAAAAGATGACAATGTTACTTTGACTGGTGTTGATACCGATGAAGATGGGCTTGATGACAGATTTGATAATAATAATTCATCGGCAGAATCCACTTCAGCATATATGGGTAACAGTGGATCAGTAAGCGGAGATCCTACTCCTGGCTCAATTACAACAGTGCAAAGAACCTCGGGCTCATTAAGTTGCGCAACAGAAAGAGATTGGCGTTGCAGTAACTATATTCTTAAATGTGAAATAATATCATTCGATGCTGCAATGGAGCAGGGGCAATCAGCTTTGTTAAAATGGGAGATATTATGTGATCAGGAAATTAAAAATTTTGAGATTGAGCGTAGCACTGATCAGGTTAATTTCAGCAGAATAGCTGTATTAAAAGGTAATGAAGCCGGAATACAGTCACAGCAGAAATTTACTTTCAGAGATCAATTGCAAAATGTTCCAGGCAACTGGGTTTATTATCGACTGAAGTCGATTGGTAGTGATGGAAAGATTCAATACAGCAGTATTGTTACTTTGAAAAAAAGAATTGTTGATGAAGCCGAAGTAACAATTTTCCCAAACCCTGTAACAAATAAAATGCAGATACTTGTACCTTCAGAGGAAAATACAGATGCCGAAATTTCGATTATTGATCAAACAGGCAGAATAGTATATAGATTTAAAGAGGTTGTAAAGAAAGGGAATAATATTCTCATATTTAACGAGGTGTATTATCTTAAACAAGGCTTATACTTTTTGCAGGCACGGGTAGGAAATAATGTGTCAAACCAAAAATTCAATAAAAACTAATAAAATAAGCCGACTCATTTGAGTCGGCTTATTTTTAAATGAGGGCTAATGCAGCCTTTTACTCATCTCAAAAACAACATCTCCCTGTACTTCGGCAAATACCAGCTTTCATCGTCAACCAGCATTTCAAGTTTGTCAACATGATAGCGGATGCCGTCAAAGAATTTTCCTTTAACATCATCACAATAAGCAATTGCTTTTTCTCTTGTGTCGGCAATGTTATTTGCTTTTCTGCGTGCCGCAATCATCTGTTCAACCAGGTCGCTTACGTTGTTAATATGATAGGAGATTTTTTCAAGAATCTGTTTTTGGTTAGCGTAGGAATCAGCACTAATCCCAATTTCCATCAATCCCTTAATGTTGCTGATGAGTAAATTCTGATACCTGATAGCAGCAGGCAATACATGACTGGTACAAAGTTCACCCATCATCCGTCCTTCAATCTGTACTTTCTTAATATAGTTTTCCAGTTCAATTTCATGGCGGGCTTCCAGTTCAGCATGGGTAAATACGCCGGTATCTTCAAATAACTTTTTGGCTTTTTCCGATACCATTGCATCAAGTGCATAAGGTGTGGTTTTTACATTCGGCAATCCTCTTTTTTCAGCTTCCTTAGCCCAGGCTTCACTGTAACCATCACCTTCAAACAATACTTTTTTACTTTCACTTACATACCGTTGAAGAATGTGCATAATGGCAATCTCTTTCTTTTCACCTTTATCAATCAACGCATCCACTTCTTCTTTAAAAGTAATAAGGGTTTGTGCAACAATTGCATTCAAAACCGTCATTGCATTGGAACAGTTGGCATTTGAACCTACCGCACGGAATTCAAATTTGTTACCTGTAAAAGCAAAAGGCGAAGTGCGGTTCCTGTCGGTATTATCAAGCATTACTTCTGGAATACTTTTATGAAGATCAAGTTTAAGAATGGCTTCATCCTGTTCATCAAACTTATTGGTAACACGTTTTTCAACCGCATCCAATACCTGCGAAAGGTAATTACCGACAAATACAGAAATGATTGCAGGAGGTGCTTCATTTGCACCAAGCCGGTGATCGTTTCCTGCACTTGCAATGGATGCTCTTAAAATATCGGCATACACATCAACAGCACGTACAACGTTTATGAAGAACGTTAAGAACATCAGGTTTGTTTTCGGTGTTTTGCCAGGGGCAAGCAAATTAACGCCTGTATCAGTTGCCAGGCTCCAGTTATTATGCTTGCCACTGCCGTTAATCCCTGCAAATGGTTTTTCATGCAGCAGCACCCTTAATTTATGGCGGCGTGCTACACGGTCCATTACATCCATCAGTAAAGTATTATGGTCAATAGCAACTGCTACTTCTTCAAAAATAGGAGCACATTCAAATTGCGCAGGTGCCACTTCATTATGCCGTGTATGAAGCGGAATACCCAGCTTGTATGCTTCATTCTCAAAATCACGCATAAAAGCATAAACCCGTTCAGGTATGGCACCAAAATAATGATCTTCCAACTGCTGGCCCTTTGCAGGCGCATGGCCAAACACTGTTCTGCCACTCAGTACCAAATCCGGCCGGGCATTAAACATGGCTTCATCAATGAGGAAATATTCCTGCTCCCAACCAAGTGTAGGAGTTACTTTGGTTACGTTTTTATCGAAGTAATAACAAACGTCTAAAGCAGCTTTGCTCACAGCTTCAAGAGCTTTCAGAACTGGTCCTTTATAATCGAGCAGTTCACCAGTATAAGAAACAAATACCGTAGGAATACAAAGCGTTTTGCCATTACCTATCTCCATAATAAATGCAGGTGATGATGGATCCCATGCAGTATATCCTCTTGCTTCAAAAGTAGCTCTGATGCCGCCGCTTGGAAACGAGGATGCGTCAGGCTCCTGCTGAATCAGAGCGCCGCCGTCAAACTCTTCAATAGCAGTGCCATCACCTTTCAATGTAAAAAACGAATCATGTTTTTCTGCAGTTGATCCGGTAAGTGGCTGAAACCAGTGTGTAAAGTGGGTAACTCCTTTGCTCTCGGCCCATTGTCTTATGCCGGCGGCTATCTGGTTGGCATTTTGCCTGTCAATTTTTTTACTTCCTTTTATAGAGGATACGAGGCTCTTGTACGCTTCATCGCTTAAATATTCCCTTGCAGTTTTAAGTGTAAACACATTCTGACAAAAGATCGATGTAATTTTCTGCGGATTTTCAACATCCGGCAGTTCCTTTCTTGTGGTAAAATTTTTAATGGCCTGATAGCGTAATGACATAGTTGTGTTTTTAGAAACTCAAAGGTGTGAAATATTTAAAAACTTACACAAATAAAGTTTGCTTATTCGGCAGTGGCTTTCAGCCATGCCCGAAGGTGTTTTTTATACAGAAGCCGGTACATCTGTTTGGCTTCCGTTGCGTCGCACACTTGTACTTTAGGTAATTCTGTGCAGCAATTAATCTCTTGCAAATAAACAATGGGGTATTTCAGATGTGCAGTTGCCTGTTGTTTAAATTGGTGAAACCCCGCTTTCAAGATAATATTGATGTTCTTTTTTTAAGTTGTCTATGAAAAAAAATATGCCTGTTACCTGTGGATTGCCAATACTGATAAAGTACCATTTCTCTTGTTCAAAACTTATCGGACAAACAGGATGCTTCCCAAACTTGTTAAGCCACCAAAGTTTTTTAGATGAATCCAAAGCTTGTCTTGATAAACCATCATGAATGTATCTTACTTTAATAGTGTCTTCATCCCATGAAAATTCACCTGGTTTATTAAATTCAATTTTTTTTGGTGCTTTATTCATTGAATAATGAATATTACACGATGTTGTATACAATACTGTGTACTTAATTGGGTAGCCCTGATTGCCAATAGAATCTACTTGAATTTTTTCAATCGATACCCCGTTATCAAAGTATCCGTTTGTAGAAATGTAATCTTTGGTTAATGTAATTTTTGGTGGCGCAAAAGCACTAAAAAATGAGTAGGCAAAATAAAGCACACCGGTAATAGGTAGAAGAATTATCAAAGTTGTAATAATAATTGATCTGATGTTCTTTTTCATAGTACTTGTAAGTTTTGCTTTGCCCTTCAGGTATGGATAGCTACCCCCAAAGTAAATTCATCGAAAAGCTTTTCAAACTTTCTGGATAAAGGTATATCAGTAAGTAATTCAAACTTTGCAAAGAAGCACAAACAAGAGTATTTCTTTTTCTTTCCTTTTCGATTAATTAAGTAAATATTTAAGTCTCTAACCTCAACTTTTACAAAGCCCTTTTAATCAATACCAAATATGCCATACTACGGGCAATCAACTGTTTTATCCCTAAAATCTTCATTTATACCCAGTTGGAAGGCTTCTTACATCGGCTGGATAGCCATTTACATTGGATGGATGACCTCTTACACTGACTGGATAGCAGTTTACACCGACTGGATGGCAGCTTACATCGGCTGGAAGAACATTTACATTAGATAGATAGTCATTTACATTGGATGAACGACCGCTTACACTGCCGGGATAACAGTTTGCACTGCATGGATGGCAGTTTACATCGGCTGGAAAGCCATCTACAAAGGCTGGAAAAATAACTACAATAAAAAAACAGGCAATTACACCCGCTGAAAAGCCAAATACAGCAAATAAAAAAGCAATTACACTAACTGAAAAACCATCTGCAAAAACTGGATGGTCAACTGCAGTAAAAATTTAAGTATCTACAGTAACGGGAAAATAAACTGCTTCAAATAAAAAGCAATCTGCAAAAGCTGAAAAGTGATCAGCATCAAACAAACCCCAACCACAGGAAAAAGAAAAGCCATCAAAAAAAATCCCCCGGAAAACCGGGGGATCACATGTACAGTTGATTTAGGCTAATTATACTTAAACAGATTTTACTGTTTTAATAATACGTGCAGCTACTTTGTAAGGATCAGCAGCAGAGTTAGGGCGACGATCTTCCAGGTAACCTTTCCATCCTTTTGCAGGCACGGCAACAGGAATACGGATTGAAGCACCACGGTCAGAAACACCATAACTGAAATCATGAATACTTGCAGTTTCGTGCTTACCTGTTAAGCGCAGGTGGTTATCGGCACCATAAACAGCAATATGTTCTTTTACTACCGGGCGGAAAGCTTCACAAACTTTGTCGAAAATTTCTTTACTTCCTGCCGTACGTAATAATGTATTAGAGAAATTAGCGTGCATACCACTGCCGTTCCAGTCTAAATCGCCAAGTGGTTTGCAATGCCAGTTAATTGCAACGCCGTACGATTCGCCAATTCTTTCAAGGAGGTAGCGGCCTAACCATATCTGATCGCCTGCTTCTTTAGCTCCTTTAGCAAAAATCTGGAATTCCCATTGGCCTGCAGCAACTTCAGCATTAATACCTTCAACATTTAAACCCGCTTCAAGGCAAACATCTAAATGTTCTTCAATAATATTTCTGCCAAAAGCATTGCTGGCACCTACTGAACAGTAGTAAGGACCTTGAGGGCCAGGAAAACCACCGGCAGGGAAACCTAAAGGCTTATTGGTTGCAGTATCCCACAGGAAATATTCCTGCTCAAAACCAAACCAGAAATCATTGTCGTCATCATCAATTGTTGCACGACCATTTGATTCGTGCGGAGTGCCATCAGCATTCAATACTTCGCACATAACCAAAAACCCATTTTTCCGTTGGGGATCTTTTATGATGTAAACTGGTTTCAGTAAGCAATCAGATGAGCCGCCCGGGGCCTGTTCAGTTGAAGAACCATCAAAACTCCACATTGGGCAATCTTCAAGTTTGCCGCTGAAATCTTTTTCAATTTTTGTTTTACTACGAAGACTTTGTGTAGGCTTATAACCATCAAGCCAAATGTACTCTAGTTTAGACAATGACATGTTGTTTGTTTGATCAGATTAAAGAATGTAAGAAAATTTCCTTTTGAACAACCAAATTTACTATATTATTAAATTTTCTTGAAAAAAAACTTGAGTTTTTCAGAATTTAACGCTTGTTAGTGTTTAAAACTAAATATATAATTTAATTTAATTTGTTTTTTCGCCAGTCAATGGTGCAAATAATTGGTACCATTATATATGGAATAAAGATGGCTCTGTACCGAACAATTGCCCCAAGTTGTGGAACTATTAAGCCAATAAGAAGTAATAAAACAGCAGAGATGGAAAACAGGAAAATAACAACGGAATGCCTGAATGGATTATCGTTATATCTGAAAAACCAAATTCCGGCTAACATCCACATTAAAAGAATTTCCAGGGCGCAGGCAAAATAAAAGGGGGAGATAATTTCTGTAATATAGGGTCTTGCTAATGTATGATTAAGAGATTGAGGGGCATTTTTTAGAAAACCGATAAAGGATGCTTCTAATTTTCGTTGGGGAAGAAATGAGTTGCCTCCAAGTTTAATAAACTCTTTGTTTCGTACAACTATTGATACAGGCAAATCAAATTTCGGGTGAATGTATTTACCTCCAAAAAAAACAGCGCTGCTAATAATAGTCACAATTAAAAAAGCAATCCATTTTCTTTTGAAATATCTTTCAGCCAGCCACCAGGCAAATAAACCTGGTACAGTTGCTAATACCACATGATTTCTGACCGGGAAAATCAGCAGAATTAATAAGCAGATCAGTAAAACTTGTTTCATCTTAAGTTTATGATCTTTAAATGAAAAGTACATGATATAGATAATCAGGGAAAGAAGCGTAAATACAATGCCGTCTTTATGAATGCCCGATGACCAGAAGATAAATGATGGGAAGAAAAAAGTACTTATTGTAATGAGTTTTAGCCTGTTTGGAAACACATCATTCATTACTCTTACAAAAGCTAACGGCCCAAAAAGTGTAATAAAAGAATAAAAAATAACATTTACATAATATCTCGACCCGCTTAATAAATTAAATACTGCAACTATTTTAACCATGTAAAGATGGCGCAGATCGTTCCAGTAAGAGTTATTGCTTGAAAAAAGATGTTTATAGCCTTTTCCTTCAGGGTTTGCAAAAATGCCTGTAATAAAACGTACGGGATTATGGGCAAGTAATTGTTTTTCATTTTCAGCATCAAAGAAAAATTTCCATGTATCTGCTGATGTTTGGTATTGAGTAATTGTTGTACAATACCAGCCATATGCAATACCAGCAGCAATTTTTAAAAGAAACAGCCCGATAATCCATTTGTTTGAGAGTCCGGTGTTTTTAAAAAAACGGATTCTTGTTGCAAGCCAGCAAAAGAAGAGTAGGTATATTACAAACAGTAGGTAAGTCATGCAATTGGCAGCAAATTAAAATATTTATTTCAACACATTCAAGCATTTGCTTTAATTATGAAGAATATATTCACTAAACGTGGATAGTTCGTTTGTAGTTTTCCTGTTCGTTTCATTTGCCGGTTGTACTTTTGCGCTTTCATTTACATTATGGAAGTAACAGTTAAAACCGCACAGCAACTTCGTTTAACCGAAGAAGAATTTGAATTAATTAAACAAAAACTCGGTCGCACACCCAACTTTAATGAACTCTGCGCCTTTAGTGGGATGTGGAGTGAGCACTGCAGCTATAAAAACTCCATTAAGTGGTTAAAGACTTTGCCAAGAGAAGGGGGCAGAATGTTAGTAAAGGCAGGTGAAGAAAATGCGGGACTCATGGATATTGGTGATAATCTTGGTGTGGTATTTAAGATTGAAAGCCACAATCATCCTTCGGCAATTGAGCCTTTTCAAGGTGCAGCTACAGGGGTTGGTGGAATTCATCGTGATATATTTACAATGGGCGCAAGACCAATTGCTGCTCTCAACTCACTGCGTTTTGGTAATCTGAAAGAAGCAAAAACCCAACATCTGTTAGGAGGTGTGGTACATGGCATTGGCCATTACGGAAACTGTTTTGGCGTTCCTACAGTTGGAGGTGAAATTTATTTTGAAGATTGTTATCATACAAATCCTCTTGTGAATGCAATGAGTGTGGGTATTGTAAAAGCAGGAGAAACTGTAAGTGCTACTGCTGCCGGAATTGGGAATCCCGTGTTTTTTGTAGGGAGTGCAACAGGAAAAGATGGAATTGGCGGCGCAAGTTTTGCCAGCGCCGATATTACTGCTGATAGTGTGGAAGATTTACCGGCCGTACAGGTTGGTGACCCCTTTCAGGAAAAAAAATTGCTCGAAGCTTGTCTTGAAGTAATTAAAACAGGTGCAGTTGTTGGTATGCAGGATATGGGGGCGGCAGGTATTATTTGTTCCACAGCCGAAATGAGCGCTAAAGGTGAGGTGGGCATGAGGATTGATCTTGATAAAGTGCCAACACGCCAGCAAAACATGAAAACATGGGAGCTGTTATTGAGTGAAAGCCAGGAACGCATGCTCATGGTTGTTGAAAAAGGAAAAGAACAGGCAGTGTTGGATGTGTTTGAGAAATGGGACCTTCCATGTTCTGAAATTGGGGAAGTAACAGGTGATGGCTTACTGAAGTTTTACATGCATGGTGAACTGGAAGCTGAAATTCCTGCCTATGAATTGGTATTAGGCGGTGGTGCACCACAGTACAGCCGAGAATATAGCGAGCCGTTCTATTTTGAAAAAATAAAAGCATTTAATGCTGATACAATTGCGGTTCCTTCAGATATGAAAGCTGTTGCCGAACAGCTTATTCAGATTCCCAATATTGCCAATAAACGTACTGTTTATCTTCAGTACGATAGTATGGTTGGTACAGGGAACTCTTCTACCAATGCGCCAACCGATGCAGCAGTGGTACATGTAAAAGGAACAAAAAAAGGGATTGCTGTTACTACTGATTGTAACAGTAAGTATGTTTTTGCAGATCCTTATAAAGGTGCTTTGATTGCTGTAAGCGAAGCCGCCCGCAATATTGTTTGCAGTGGTGGTTTGCCGTTAGGGATAACTAACTGTTTAAACTTTGGTAATCCTTACGATCCGCAGGTCTATTATCAGTTCGTTCAGGCAATAAAGGGAATGGGAGATGGTTGTAAAAAATTCGATACACCTGTTACGGGTGGTAATGTAAGTTTTTATAATCAGAATCCTGAAGGAGCTGTTTATCCAACACCAACTATTGGTATGGTTGGGCTACTGGAAGATATTAATGAGAAGATGACACTTGATTTTAAGGAAGAAGGGGATGTGATTTTTTTAATCGGTCAATCAACTGATGATATTGCATCAAGCGAATATCTGCACAAGCTTCATGGAGTGGAATATAGTCCGGCTCCATATTTTGATGTTGAAGAAGAATACCAGCTTCAGCAAAAAATTGCAGAGCTTATAAAACAGAAATTAATCCTTTCTGCTCATGATGTAAGTGAAGGTGGTTTAATTGCAGCTTTGCTTGAATCGGGTTTCAACAGTAATCTTGGTTTTGAAGTTGTTGCGGCAAATCCTTCAGTCAGGAAAGATGCTTATTGGTTTGGCGAAGGGCAGAGCCGTGTTGTTGTTACTGTAAAAGAAGAGCAGGTTGCTGAATTAAAAAAATTGCTTGGCAATTTCCCTTACGCAGAAATTGGAGCTGTTACGAGAGGTAATGTTGAAGTGGAAGGTGAAGACTGGGGAACAATTGCCGGCTGGAAAGAAAAATATGATGCTGCTATTGAAAACCTGATGGCTGGTCATGATAGTGAACATGCAATGAGTGCATTATAGAAGTAACAGAATGAAGATATTAATCATCCGGTTCTCATCTATTGGCGATATAGTATTGGCCTCGCCGGTTTTTCGATGTTTAAAAAAACAGTTGGAAAATGCAGAGATACATTTTCTTACTAAAGAGAAATTTAAAGATGTTACAATCGCTAATCCGTATATAGACCGCTTTTTCTATTTAAGTGATAATCTTGATGAGGTAATAGAACAACTGAAAGGAGAGGGGTACAGTTATGTAATTGATTTGCATAATAATTTCAGAAGCATCCGTGTAAGAAAAGCATTGAATACACAATCGTATGTTATCAATAAACTGAATATTCAGAAATTCATTCTCACCACGTTTCACCTCAACTTTATGCCGCACAGGCATATTACCACAAGAAGTCTTGATACAATAAAGCCGTTGAATGTATTTGATGATGGAAAAGGACTTGATTATTTTATTCCGGCGCATGAACATATCAGCGATAACGATTTGCCTACATCGCATGTATTAGGATATGTAGGTATTGTAATTGGAGCTTCTTATAATACTAAAAAACTTCCTGTACATAAGTTGCAGGAGTTGTGCAGCAAAATCAAATATCCCATCGTTTTGCTTGGTGGAAAAGAAGATGCGGAAAATGGCAATACTATTGCATCTGTTGACCCTGTGAAAATATATAACGCTTGTGGTAAATTTAAGCTCAACGAATCGGCCGATCTTGTAAAAAGAGCAAAGTTGATTATATCTCATGATACCGGTTTGCAATACATTGCCTGTGCATTTAACAAACGGGTTTTGGCTATCTGGGGTGGCACTTCTCCAAAACTTGCGGTAGAGCCTTATTATGGTACGAAGTATAACAACAGTCAAAAAGCTCCCTATGAGAATATTCTTGTTAACGGGAGAGGTTTGTGGTGTCAACCATGCAGTAAATATGGAAAAAAGAAATGTCCGCTTGGTCATTTTAATTGCATGGAAAAACAGGATATTGATCTCATCGTTTCCAGGGTAAATGAAATGTACCAATAAGTAAACTGAGCTTGTGGAGTATCAGAAATAACTGTAATTTTTCAAAGTAACAGAACCTGTTAGTATCTTTATAAATTACCTGATCATTTTATCCAGCAAACAACCGTATATGAATAAAAAAATTGCCATCATCGGCGGAGGAAACCTTGGCGTTGCCATTGCAGAAGGATTGATAAAAAGTGAATTTGTTCTTCCCAGTCATATTATTGTTACCAAGCGAAATATCAAAACGCTTACAGCTCTTGAACAAAAAGGTGTTCTTGTAACAAGCGATAATAATGAAGCTGTGCGTTTTGCCGATCTTATTCTGCTGGCTGTAAAACCATTCCAGATTAAAGATGTAATTATCGGGATACAGGATGAACTGGATGCTTCAAAACATGTATTGGTAAGTGTGGTTACAGGAATTTCAATGAAAGACCTGGAAGCATGGGCCGGAAAGAAAATGCCAATTATTCGTGCAATGCCTAACACTGCTATAGCTATACAGGAAAGTATGACCTGTATTTGCTCTGCCAATGCAAATCATGAACAGGTTGATTATATCTCTGATATTTTTGATCAATTGGGTAAAACAGTTGTAATTGATGAAAAGCTGATGGATGCCGCAACAGTGCTTGGTGCATGTGGTATTGCTTATGCGCTGCGTTATATACGTGCAAGCATACAAGGTGGTATTGAAATTGGCTTTGATGCTAAAACAGCTACTTTAATTGCAGCGCAAACAGCAAAGGGTGCAGCAGAATTACTTATTCAGAAGGGAACCCATCCTGAACAGGAAATTGATAAAGTAACAACTCCAAAGGGGTGTACCATAGCTGGTTTAAATGAAATGGAACACAGTGGATTCAGCTCATCCCTGATTAAAGGAATTAAAACAAGTTTTGCAAGTATCTGATTAGTAAAATATTCCGTTTTCCATATCAAGCAAAAGAGGCCTGAATTCCAGAATTTTATTTGCCGTGTTTATAGACAGGATATGTAAATCGGGGGAAGTGTCTAAATAGAATAATAAATGGTGAGTCAGAATATCTGTATTTCTGTCATTAAACATTCCGTATTTATAAGTGATTTTTTTTGCAGCAAATGTAAAAAAGGTGTTTTCTTTTCTGGCTAACTGGAAAAAATTATTACATAATTGAACATAAATCCTGTCTCCGTCACAAAACCCCCATATTTTTCTTGCAGGTATGTTTTCATTGTCTTTATCCTTCACTACAAGCACAGAACCTTCAGGTTCGGCCCTTACAAAAAAGTCAGAAACAGATGGGTTGTTGTTGGTAAACTCCTGGAACGACTTATAAACTCCTTTTTTTAATTCAAATGCTGTAAGTACGGGCCAAAAAATATATTTATTTGAAAAAGAATCGATTGCTTCCCATGTGATTTTTTTTGTCTTGTTTAAGATGCCCGGCAGATTCATTTGTGTGGTTTTTATAATTGCATTCCCGATGAGAGGCTTTAGATTCTCAGCAATGTTTTGCTTAATTGTTGATTTTGCCAGGATAACAGTATCATACCTGCTCAGCGGTGTAAACTGATGGTCTTCTTTTATATAAAGTTCAAATTTTGCTATAATTCCAGGCATCAGTTCTTTTTCGTTTTTATACGATTTATCAAATGACTTCTCATTTTCGATAAAATCGCTGATCCATAGTTTTCTGATGATAATAACAAGTTCTTTATCTGAATGCTGATCTGAAATGATTTGTTGATTGATGTAATTGCTTAATGATTTTTCTGTCCCACCTTTCAGTTTAATTGCCGTTACCCTGTTGTTTGAAATTGTAAGACCAATTAATGAAGTATCATTCCGTTTGTCAAAAACAAAAACCTGTTTGAAAGAAGTTGGAATTATTTTATCCTTTTTGTTAAGAGAAAGGCTTATTTCTTGTGCATCAAGATGATTCAGATCAAAACGCTTAATTCTTTTTTGTGAATTTGCAATGAGCATAATAAAGCTCATAAAAAGAATGAGGATGTGTTTCATAAACAGGAATAAATGATGTGTAAATGTAAATAATAACTCAAGAAGTTATTTGCATGCCGGGCTTTGTTATTGCATAAAGCGATCTATTTTACATTCTATTTTTCCACATGTGAAAGATGATTTTTTTTCAAACAAAAAAACATCGTAGGTTTGCATGACCTCCACGATTTTTTCCCTTTTTACATTCAGGCAGGTCAGTATAACTGAAAATCTATTTTTATGGCCAAGTACATTTTTGTAACCGGTGGTGTTACATCATCGTT